>Ga0209542_10000028_pt1 | contig 381344 bp, 405 predicted proteins | sample RifCSPhighO2_01_FD_184028 | JGI IMG/M metagenome (GOLD analysis project Ga0209542, IMG submission 184028) | Soil microbial communities from Rifle, Colorado - Rifle CSP2_plank highO2_0.1 (SPAdes) (version 2) | ecosystem: Environmental > Terrestrial > Deep subsurface > Rock core/Sediment ...
CGCCGCTTCCTCACACTTCTATCGTGTTTTTACTTTGTTTCGTCTTTTGGTTCTTCAGTCTTTGGGTCTTCCGGCACATTTGTGTCTGGAGTGCCATCATCCTTGGGCAGCTCTTCTTCCGGTTTTGGCGCGTCAGCAGCGTTTTGTTCGTACATTGCGGCGCCGACTTTCTGGAGGGCGGCGGAGAGCTTTTCGGCTTCTTCTTTGATTTTGTCTTTGTCGTCGTTGTGGATGACGGCTTTGACAGCAGTGACGGCGTCTTCAACTTCGCGCTTGTCGTCGGGTTTGACCTTATCACCGGCGTCTTTGAGGGTTTTTTCGGAGAGGTGAATGAGGTTTTCGGCGGCGTTGCGCTCTTCGACCAATTCCTTTTTCTTGGCGTCGTCGGCGGCGTGGGCTTCGGCCTCGGTTTTCATCTTTTCGATCTCTTCTTTGGACAGCCCGCTCGAGGCTGTAATGGTGATGTGCTGCTCTTTGCTGGTGGCTTTGTCTTTGGCTTTGACATTCAAGATACCGTTAGCGTCGAGGTCAAATGTCACTTCGACTTGCGGGACACCGCGCGGCGCCGGTGGAATACCATCGAGATGGAATTTACCGAGAGTGCGGTTGTCGCTGGCCATCGGTCGTTCGCCTTGAAGCACATGGATCTCCACTGACGGCTGGTTATCGCTGGCGGTCGAGAAAGTTTCAGTTTTGGAAGCGGGGATAGTGGTGTTGCGCTCAATCAACGGGGTCATGACGCCACCCAATGTTTCCAAGCCAAGCGTCAGCGGGGTGACATCGAGCAGGAGAATATCTTTGACTTCGCCGGAAAGGACGCCGCCGTTGATGGCCGCACCTAAGGCGACGGCTTCGTCGGGGTTAACGCCTTTGGAAGGTTCTTTACCAAAAACTTCTTTAACAACTTGTTGGATTAACGGCATGCGGGTCATCCCACCAACGAGAATTACTTCGTTGATATCAGATTTGGTGAGTTTAGCGTCTTTGAGGGCGGCTTCGGAGATACTGCTGGTTTTTTTAACCAAATCCCCAACCAAACTTTCTAATTTTGCACGGGACAGGTTCATCTGCAGGTTTTTTGGACCATCAGCATCAGCGGTAATAAACGGCAGGTTAATCTCGGCTTCTTGGGTTTGAGAGAGTTCAATTTTAGCTTTTTCGGCCGCTTCTTTGACTCGCTGCATCGCCATAGCATCCCCAGTAATATCAACACCTTCTTTATTTTTAAATTCTTCAACAATCCAGTTCATTACCTGAATGTCGATATCATCACCACCTAAGTGGGTATCACCATTAGTGGAGAGGACTTCGAAACTGGATTCGCCTTTATCTTCACCAATTTCGATAATGGTGATGTCAAATGTTCCGCCACCAAAGTCATAAACTGCAACTTTTTGATCTTTTTTATCTTCTTTATTAATACCGTAGGCCAGAGCGGCAGCGGTTGGTTCGTTAATAATGCGTTTAACGTCTAAGCCAGCGATGACACCAGCGTCTTTAGTAGCTTGGCGCTGGGAGTCGTTGAAGTAGGCCGGGACGGTAATAACAGCACCATCAACTTTTTCACCAAGGTAGGCCTCGGCATCAGACTTGATCTTAGAGAGAATCATAGAGGAGATTTCTTGTGGAGTTTGGTCTTTATCTCCAATAGTTACTTTAACGCCATCTCCACTTTTAACAATTTTGTATGGCATTAGTTTAATATCTCTCTGGACTTCTTCGTCAGAGAAATTACGACCCATCAGACGCTTAACGGAATAAACTGTATTTTCTGGATTAGTAACGGACTGCCGTTTAGCAAGAGTACCTACAAGTCGTTCACCTTTTTTATTTATCGCCACAATAGACGGCACTAAGTTACCGCCTTCAGCAGTTGGGATCATTTTAGCTTTGCCACCTTCAATAACAGCCGAAGCTGAGTTAGTCGTACCCAAGTCAATTCCAATAATTTTTGCCATTTAAACTCCTTTTAGTCGTTAATTTTCAGTTCTCAATTTTCAGTTTTCAATCAATTTTCAATTTTACAATGATATAACCAATGTAAAGCGTCCTTTACATTCTGTCAACCCCGCACTTACCAGCTGACAGCATTATCTCTAACTTTTGTTTGGCTCATTTCATAGATTTCTCGTGAACAGCGGGCTATCACACCTAGTGAAATTGATGCTGAAGATACAAAAGTTCAGCTGGTTAGTGCGGGGTCAATGGCCGAAACGCCCAGGGGCTGATTTTACACAAATATCAGGTATAATAATTTCGTGAAAGTTGAACCTCCTATTATAAGTACGAATACCTGGTGGACGGTTCGGCTCCACCCGAACCAGATACCGATCGGCCAGCTCGAGTTCACTGTCAAGCGTCGTTCAGACGGATCATGGGCGAAAGATATGACTGAGCTTGATGTCCAAGAACAGTTTATCTTCACCCTAATCAGCCGTTCGGCTCGACAGGCAGTTGAGCTCCTATATCATCCCAAGTCGTTCCGCTGGGTTTGGCACCCAAACGAGGATGGCTACTGCAGTGTTCATCTCGTACCAGAAAATGCGGTTGCAAACTACCAGTTCGACCACAACAAGATTGCTAGGGCAATCAAGGAAGCTATTCGCCACGTTCTCAGCGGTCGCGCCAATTAGGCGCGGCCGATCCACTTTTACCCCTTTGAAACCCGGACATATTAACCGTTGCAGGGCCTGGCCCTGCATATTAATCCACAGTTTTGTTCCAAGTATTCTCGAACATTACTTTCAGAATCTGGACGATTTCTTTGTTCTCAACAATCATTCCACCCTGTTCCCTCTCTGTAGCGGTAATCATTACTACCTTATTATCGAGAATGTAGATGGCACTCTTCAGATGTTCGACGATTTTGTCCGAAAATTTTGTTTTTCTATATTCCTTATCGTCATTCTGCTTCCGTTCAATTGTTTCATCGCTTTTATCGGTAATGGCCCGAAGAAAGATTTTCCTTTCCTGTCTCAGCTTGTTGAAATAGTCACTATATTCTGGGACGAATCTCATGAGTTCACTTGAGAAGATCGTATCGACGTCGATTCCTTTTTCCTTCAGTATTTCGTCAGCTACCTTTATAAGCCCTTCCTTCCCCTCGTAATACTCAGCCATTGGCCATGCAGGATAGTTGTCGAATCTCCGTTCAAACGTATAGCCAATTTGACGTGCTACGAAACCGAAATCACCAAGTTCTGGGTAATAGGGCTGCAAAGATGCATTCAATCCAAGGTAATCCCTAATTTTCTTTAACGGTATTCCTAAAGTTTCAATTGCAGCTTGCATCGCTATGATATAAGGATTGAATTTCTGTTTTCTGTTGGTACTCAAGTTTACGTAACCCCCACCGTCTACTAGCACACGGTGAGAGACACGGAGCGTCTCTGTCAAGATAAAAGCGGCCTCCTTATCCTTATTGTTCGCATCGGCTAAAATTGTGTCGTATAGGGGCTTAACATGGTCGCAATCGACAGCAGAGCTAAGATTGTTAACAGCCATTAATAGCCTCTCAATACCAAATCCTCCCGCAACCATTGCGTATTCCCACGGCACGATATCTTTCGTCATGTAGTAACGGAATCCTTCTTTCTCTTCGAAGATTGGTCTCCATGGAAAATATTCAACAGTTCCAATATCAAGTAGGTGCTCTTCCTCAAGGCCTTCGCCAACATCATAAAGAATTTCATTTCTATAACCCCATGGCGTGGGGTTTTTAAAGTTAAAAAGGCTCAAGAAAGTATCCCTATTGTCATTCCATATGAAATTTTCTTCTGGGATTCCATGGTTTTTCCACTCTGTGTAGGTGTAAGTATCTCTTGGTATCGTCTTATTTATCTGGTAGTGCCCCTTCGTTAGCTGTTCGATTGAACCACCCTTACATACCTTGATATAAACCTTCCTGGGGTCTAATCCGCACTCTTGGAAGAGAAGTTGAGAACATACCTCAATAAACTTATGTAGATGGTCATAGAGATTTGCGCTTTCAATATCTGCAATTGATATCCCACCCAATTCATAAGTGCCCAAATGCTTTGTGTCGGTTAGCAAAGCAATTACTTCATGAAGATCATTTGGACGGATCACCGGTTGAATCTTTGTAAAGAAGAGATTCTTCGTATACTCAATTCTACTCCCAAACTCTTCAAGTAAGTCGGGCTCGTTAAAACTCAGATTGAATGTTCCAGGAAATGCCTCGCCAATCATGGATGCTTTTTGATGAATCTCAATACCAGGATAGGTGGCGAATTTTGCTAGGATCAATTCTCTGAGCTGCTGGTTTGAGTACTGCATTATGTGTCTAAGCTTAGTAGTTGTCATACCTGTAGTCAATCAAGGTTATTGTAACTCTTGCAGGGCCAGGCCCTGAATATTAAATTCCGCCGTATGTTTTTTCGGAGTAGACTTTACCCCTTGGAAACCCGAACCTTAGCTGGTTTGATGACGGTGTCGTCTATCAGCCAACCGGCTTCGATTTCAGCGATGATATGATCGGACGGAACATCGACACTAGGTTCGTGAGAGATCGCTTCGTGGAGATTGTGGTCAAAGGCCACACCAGCTGTCGGAATCCGCTTCAGTCCAGCTTCGCCCAAAACTTGCTCGAGCTGACGCTCAATTAAACGTAGGCCGGAAAAATAGTTAAAGATTTTCTGATAATCACCTTCGGTCAAATTTGGCAGATCCTCTAAACTAACTTCCGGCGCGTGAGTACTGGCCCGGTAAAAATTATCAAAAATGGGAAAGAGTTTTTCCAGCAAGTCGCGGCTAGCATGCTTAATTAAACTCGCCCGCTCAGCCTCCACCCTTTTCTGATAGTTCGAAAACTCGGCCGCCAAACGAAGATGGGCCTCGTGTTCGTGAGTAAATTCTATTTCGAGTTTAGATAATTTGGGTTTAGATTTTTTCATCCTGGACTGTATTTTAGAACTTAGAACGATTTATGTCTATCAGACAACGCAGATTTTGTGGGGAGGCCCACTCCTTTTTTTGCAGAGGACAAGGGGCCTACTTGCGAAGCGGCCCCCTATCCTCTGCACTCCAACCCCTGCCCGCTTCTCACAGAGGTAAGGAGTAAGTTCGGCTCTCGGACCTCCTTGTAGGTCAGGCTCGCCGAACTTTTTCTAAAGGATTTATATACCAATACCGAAAATTCGTCGATTCGCTCCGCGAATCTTCCGGAAGGGAGGAGAATTTTCACCACCCGCCTGGGGCGAGCGTGCGGGGTAGGGGTTGTAGGGGCCTAGGGGGTGCCTAGCAACTAACCCCCTGGCCCCTACGAAAAACTGTTTCGGATGTGTCTGAAAAATTGCCCTGGCTTTTCAAAGCCTGCTTTAGTGCTAAATTGACAGGGATGACATTCACCCCATCGCAAAAGTTCTTGCTCTTCTGGCTAATTTTTATCAGCGGGTTGGTAATTGGAAAATATTCTAACTTTCCGCTACTTATCCTGGGTTGGCTAACTGGGCTGTGGGGACTGTTGTGGTGGAGCAAGCAGGAGGAGTGGGTAGAGCTACTGGCGCTGGGCGCTACTGCGGCCGGAGCGGGAATGATTGTTTGGCAGCTTACCGGCGGCGAAACGTGGCTTCACCTCAACTTTCTTTCACAACTCTCTACTTGGCTTGAAACACTGCGCAACAGTATCGGCGAAAGAATATTTGCCGTTCTGCCCGAACCGCACGGCTCACTTTTGGGCGGGATCATATTTGGCAACAAGGTGCAGCTGGACAAAGATTTAGTTGACGCCTTTCGAGTTGTGGGATTAACGCATATCATCGCAGTGTCTGGCTATAACCTGACAATCTTGTCGAAAAATGCCGAAACGTTGCTACGGGGTTGGTTGGGACGCAAGGCCATGTGGGTGTCGCTAGGCCTAATTTTGTTTTTTGTTATCATCACCGGCGCGCCAGCATCCATTTTGCGAGCGGCCGTAATGGCCACCACTATAATTTGGGCACGGATGATCGGCCGGCCGAGCCGTTCAGTGAATTTGCTGATTTTGGCCGCCGGCGTGCTAGCAATTTTCGAGCCAAAAATCGTTTTCAGCATCGGCTTTCAACTTTCGGTTGTGGCCACTTACGCCTTGGTACGTTTGGCGCCGATAATAAATATCCCCCTTTCGCGCTTACCGATACCCAATGCGATCAGCTCAATTTTGGCCGAAACGCTGGCTGCAACACTGCTAACCGCGCCGTTGATTGTGGCCTACTTCGAACGATTATCGATCGTATCACCGCTCACAAACATTCTAGTTCTGCCCCTAATCCCGCTCTTGATGGGACTAGGAATAATTGGGATTATTCTGCTTTTCAGCTTGCCGCCTCTGGGGAAGTTAGCGATATTTATCTGCTGGCCGATTCTGCAGTGGATTATTAGCGTCACTGGCTGGTTTGCCGAGCTACCGTGGGCCGCGACGAGCACAAGTTTGGGTATGTGGTGGACAGTAGCGTTAATGGTCGCAATTATTGTTGGCGTTGAAATGCTGAATCGTCTGGCCGAACAACGTCAGCCAGATTTGCTCGCACAGCTAGAAGTCCTACCGCAATGAAAAATCCAATTTGGCGAATTCTGCTAGCGTTGGCGTTGCTGGCAGCTATCACCTACGGTTTCTCTGGATTCCAGGCAGCCGAGCGGGGCAACGAGCTAAAACTCTGGTTTTTTGATGTCGGCCAGGGCGACTCAATATTGCTTGACACGGCTGACCATCATCAAATTTTAATCGACGGCGGTTGGGGCAGCAAGGTTTTGAGCGAGCTGTCGAAAGCCCTACCGATAAACGACAAAGAGATTGATTTGGTCATCTCCACCCATAACGACGCTGACCACTTGGGCGGCATAAACGAGGTTCTGAAACATTATAAAGTTGACCGCATCTGGCTAAACGGCGCCAAGCATAGCACAAAAATGTACGAGAAGTTTATAGCGCTCATCGCCAAAAAGAAAATTCCCACTACAGTTGTGACGGCCGGTAAAACGGTGAAGTTTGGCGATTTAGAGGGGATTGCGATTTCGCCTTTAACGAGTTTCGCTGGAATAATGCCGCAAAACCAGAACGACGGCAGTATCGTAACTTTCTGGCAGTACGGCTCGTCGACGATTCTGCTCACGGCCGATGCCGAGGCGCCGTTGGAAACTCAGCTGGTCGCACGTGGATTAGTACGACAAGTCGATATTTTGAAGGTTGCGCACCACGGCTCAAAAAACGGCTCAAGCGAAGATTTCCTGCGCGCGGTAAAGGCAAAAATCGCCGTGATTCAAGTGGGTAAGAATAATCGTTACGGCCACCCAGCACCGTCCGTAATGACGCGGCTAAAAAAACTGCTGCCGAAAATCTTGCGCACCGATACTGACGGCACAATTCGTTTTGACATTTGGCTAGACCGCTACTCGTATCAAACTGGCGTGTAATACTCTGGACACATTATCGGTTAGAGCCGATAATGTGTATGAGATGCCCAGACGAAAACTAATTGAAATAAGCCCCGCCGAGGAGGAGTACATTACCGTATCTAGCGGTGGCCCAAAGAAAGCTTACAACCGTCGCCGAATACGAAACCTACTTGCACGCCGGGCAAAGTACGCCTATGAACCGGTTCAGGCAGATTGGTTTCAAGAGATCGTTGGTGAGCTAAAGCTTGCTCGTTTGCGCTTGGGTATGTCGCAAATAACACTGGCCAATTCGTTAAGAACTTCTCAGTCTGAAGTATCCGATTTTGAGACCGGCAAGACTAATCCGACGGTTGAGTTTCTTGAGAGGGTGGCGAGAACACTCGGCGTGAAGATTAAGATATTGGTTGAGTAGTATTATCGGTTAGAGCCGATAATGGTAGAGGGTGACAAATTGAATTAGAATTACGGAAGAAAGTAGGAAGGATAAAAATGAGTGGGCATAGTAAGTGGTCAACAATTAAGCACCAAAAAGGAGCGGCCGATCAAAAACGGGGCGCTATTTTTTCTAAACTTGCTAACGCCGTATCTCTTGCGGCGCGTGGCGGAGCGGATCCTGATATGAATTTTCAGCTGCGAATTGCCATCGACAAAGCTCGAGCTGCCAACATGCCAAAAGACAATATCGAGCGGGCGATCGAGCGGGCAACGGGAGCTGGTGCGGGATTCTTGGAAGAAGTTACATTCGAAGCTTACGGTCCGGGTGGAACAGCATTTCTGATAGAAACGGCCAGCGATAATCGCAACCGAACCGTCGGCGATATCCGATCGACGCTCAATAAATTCGACGGCAAGCTGGCAGAGAGCGGCTCAGTAGCTTATCTATTTACAAAGCGCGGACAGATTGTGCTGGAAGATGTTGACGCCGAAACGGCGGAGCTATCGGCGATCGACGCTGGGGCCGAAGATGTGGAGGCTGTAGATCGAACTGTTTTTGTTTACACCGACCCGAAAGAGCTGGAACAGGTTCGGCACAAACTTGCAGCGGCTGGTTTTTCAAGCGAACACGTTAATCTCGAATTCCATCCGAGTGCTAACATCCCGATCACGGACGAAAAGACGGCCGAAAAAATAATCAAACTCGCCACCGCGCTTGATGATTTGGACGATGTCGCACGCGTTTCCAGCAACTTCGAGCTACCGGACAATCTGGTAGAGTGAAGACCTGATGAAAGGGAAACGAATTTTGGGCATCGACCCGGGCTCGGGCCGGCTAGGTTTAGGGCTAATTGAGGTTATCGACGGCAAGCCGCATTTAATCCATTACGACTGTATTCTGACTACTCCGAACTCGCCCGAGCCGCAGAAGCTCTCCTTTATATACGAAGAACTGGTCAGCCGCCTGAACAAGATTCAACCTGATTTGATGGCGATCGAAACGCTATTTTTTGCTCGGAACATTACCTCGGCCTTTTCCGTGGCTCAAGCCCGTGGCGTCGTGTTGCTGGCCGCCGCCCAAGTGAATATTGAAATAGTGGAAATTGCCCCGTTGCGATTGAAAAAAGTATTGCTCGGCAACGGCAAGGCCAAGAAAAAAGATGTCCAGAATTTTATACGGCACTATTTTAATATTGACGCCAAAAAGAAACTGGGCGATGATGCCGCCGACGCGGTGGCAATTGCGCTAGCCCACACGATTACTTAGTTAGCTGCTCAAACACTTCAAGATATTCTTTCGTAACCCGCTCCGTTGAGAACCGCTGCTCGGCCACGTAACGACAGTAACTGCGGCTAATTTGATCGATTTTTTTGACGGCTGCCACAGCCTCGTCAACAGTTTTTGGTAAGAAGCCGGTTTTGCCGTCTTCGATAAGCTCCGGCATTGAGCCTTTGGGGAAACAGACAACTGGCGAACCGGCGGCCAGTGACTCAATGACTGTCAACCCGAAGGGTTCTTCCCATTCCAAAGGGAACAAAAATCCTCTTGCCGCTGGGTAATAGTGGAAGAACAGCTCTTCCCTGGGAATGGGACCAACGTAACGAATTTTCTCTCCATCCAGATGGGGTTTTATCTGAGTTTCGAAGTATTCCTTGTTCTTGGGGTCGTCAAAAACCGGGCCAGCAATATCTAGCTTGATCCCTGCTTTTTGGGCAATTTCGATGGCCGTGTGTGCTCCTTTATAGGGGACGATTCGCGCGGCAAAGAGCCAGCGGTCACCAGGCTTCTCTGTCCAGGGATGCTTATCTAATTCGAGGCCGTGATAAATTGTTTTAATGTACTGGATCTCTGGGTTTGGTAGGCGTTGATTATCGGAGATCGAAACGTAGTGGATATTCTTCAGATCAGCATGAACACGAGTTTGCTCAATGACAAACTCCGAGTCAAATGGGTTGTGTAACGTCACCACCACCGGCTTGCCGTTCATTAGCCGAGCAAAAGGTAGGGCCAGTGAAAAGCTATCGAAATGAATGATGTCGAACTCGTTGGCCTGTGTCGCCAAGTGCGAAAGAAAGACCGAATCTGACCAAAGACGAATCTCTCTCGTCAGAGCCGGCTCTGCCGTATTCCAACGCGGATCCTCAGACGACGCGAGCATATCGCAGTCAACTAGTTTGGCTGGAGTTATCGTTCCCTTGGGGGCGAACCACGTCACCTCATGCCCCTGGGCCAGCAGCTCGCGGGTAAGTAAATCGGCCACGTCGTAAGGGGCAAAAATTTTGCCCTTTGGGTAGGGAAACGTGTGCTTTGAGGTGATAAACTTTGCGATTTTCATTTAGCCAATAATTTTTCGTACACCGATAGGTAGCCGTCGGTCATTGCCGTTACCGAGAAATTAGAATCAGCATGTTGACGACACTTGGCTCTATCAATGGTTCCGACTTTCTTAATCGCTGCCAAAAACTGATCTTCGTGGTTGGGTTTTATTAGGAAACCCGTTTCACCGTCAATTATCAGCTCAGGCATGGAGCCTCGGCGATAGGCGATAACTGGCGTGCCGCAAGCCATCGACTCAGCTACAGTCAGCCCAAATGGTTCATCCCATTGAATCGGGTTCAGGAAAGCTAGCGCATCCTTGTAGAGTAGGGCTTTTTCTTTATGCCCAATCTCACCGACCCATTCGGCAACACCAGGTTTCAGCAGCGGTTTAATCTCGTGATTAAAGTAATCGATATCTTTGGGTGATTGCTGATCTAGTTTGGCGGCCATTTTGAGCGGAATTCCTGCTTGCCTCGCCAGCTCTATCGCTAGATGGGGTGCCTTATTGGCAGTGAAGCGCCCGATCCACAGCAGATAGTCTCCCCTTGGGTTACTCTCGAACGGGAAGGAAGATACATCGATGCCGTTATAAACGGTCTTAACCCAATTTAACTTTTTGGCATGCCGTCGTTGATAATCTGAAATTGAAATATATGGCTGCCCGCGATAGTGATTAAATGTCCGTAGAATATCTGATGTGATGATTTTTTCGTCCAGTACCCCATGAATTGTGTTAACAAACGGCACCTTGCTCAGCGACATACTTGATAAAGATCGGTATGAGAGATGGTTGTGTACGATGTCAGCACCCCACACCTCGGCAAAGCGTACAGCTTCTGAGACATGAATAAGCGTGTCGTAAAGCGATGCCCAAGGGACGCCATCTCGATACAAAGCCCTAGGATAAGTTGATAAGAGTCTAGCTTTGGTTCTGGAATCGCCTGTGGCAAACAAAACAACGGAGTGTCCCCGCCTGACCAATTCCTCTGTAAGATTAGAGACAACTACTTCAAGGCCGCCGTATTTTGGTGGCGGTGTTGCCTCCCAGAGGGACGAAACTTGAACGATCTTCATGAATTCATCTTACCTTAAATATTCCTCGTCTACCTATTGACTCTTCTCGAGAAATGTAATAAGATTCCTGAGCACAATAGAAAGCTCATCGTGCCATTCTGGAGGATATTAACAACATGATCTTCTTCGCTCACCGCGGTGGATCCGTGGAGACTCTCGGAAACACACTTTCAGGCGTACTTCGTTGCTTCAACCTCGGCCTCAACATTGAGATCGACGTGGTCGCATGCAAAGATGCGCTCATCTGCACCCACAACTTGTCGCTAGGGAGCGACATGATTCGCTCATTTGGTCTTGATGGTGTCAGGAAATACCGTCTTCAGGATATAGGCTTCAAACTCGATGTTTTCCCCGCAGAAGGGGGCGACGCCGAACGTATCCCAACGTTGCTGGAAGTCCTTGCGGCGGCCAAGCAGGCGCCGCATCAACCAACCGTGCTGCTAGATCTCAAAAGTGATGACATTGTGGATGAGGTTTGTCAGCAAGTCAGGTGGGCGGGTCTTCAGAACCAGGTGATCTACGGTGTTCATCGCCTAAGCGAGCTGTCCGGCTGGGAAAACACCAGCCAGGTCTTGGCGTTTTGCAGCCAGGAGGAACTGGAGCAATTCTGCCACAGCAATGTTCACTGGATTCGGCTCTGGCAATCCTGGCTTCTCGATGAGCAGGATCAGCTGACCGACCCTCTAGGCCTCATCAGTCAGATCCCAGGCCATCAGGCTTTGTGTATCATGACTGGCGGCCCAAACCACGCCGATGGCGGGGTTTGCACGCTCGGGCAGATCCGCAGGTTAGACTCAATGGGAGCGAAAGGGATGATCCTAAACGATCCATCCCTCTGTCTTGTCGGAGCATACGCACTCGACCACGTCTGAACCCGTCCGCACCTCGATCGCCAAGTTCTTCCTGGCGGTCGATTTTTTTATCGCAACGGCTATACTGAAGCCATGCGTATTGCCATCGTCGCTCCACCATTTTTGAACTTACCACCAACAAAGCAAGGTGGGACGGAAAATATTATTGCCGTTAAGGTTAAGGAGTTAGTTAAACTCGGCCATCATGTAACGTTATTTCATGCCGGCCGATGTGACTTGCCCGCGCAGGAAAAAATCACAATCTTTCCGAAAGCCATTAATGACCTGCTGAGCGACCTAGCCAGCCAGGAATCTTCGCGGAAACTTAGGTTAGAGATGACCTACTTTGCCGCCGTTGCCACCCGGTTAGTTAAAGATCACGAGAAGCTCGATGTCATTTTCAATCACACTCGTGGCGAAGTGGCTTTTGCCCCGCTCACAAATCTCATCGCCACACCAATCATTTCTATCTTCCATCTGCCGGTCCTACCCGAAAATATCGACGTCTTGCTCGCTAATCCAAAAGCTTACGCCATCTCTATTTCCAACAACCAGCGCGGCCAGTGGGCCAAACTGCCTAATTTTATCGCCACCGTTTACAACGGGGTGGATCTGGAAATGTTTCCTATGCTGGAGCAACCGGCACAGGATTTTGTCTTTTGGATCGGTACGGTTGGTGAGCACAAAAATACACTAGACGCGGTTCTCGCCGCCAAAGCAGCGGGTGTGAAACTCATTCTCGCCGGCAAAATTCGCGACCAACATTACTACGAAGAAAAAATAGAGCCAGAGATCGATCACAAAAACGTAATTTATTTGGGCGAAATTGATTATGGGACAAAGTTGGGTTATTTCCAAAATGCTCTGGCCGTGCTTTTCCCAACAAAATGGCCGGAACCCTTTGGGCTGATAATGATTGAAGCACTTTCTTGCGGTACGCCGGTTGTTGCCTATCCAAACGGCGCTGTGCCGGAAGTAATCAAGGATGGGGAAGTGGGATTTGTTGTTGATTCGCCAAAAGCGATGGCCGAAGCAATTAAAAACATCAATCAAATAGACCGTAAAGTGTGTCGCAAATTAGTTGAAACCAAGTTCTCGTCGAAGGTCATGACAGAAAATTATCTAGCCGCGGCGAAAAAAATTCTCCGCTAAGCCCTCGCCCCTGGATTTACCTGGTAAAAAAAGTGTAAAATAGAAGCAGAATGAAGATCCTCCATCTTTTAGTGTTCCCGCTTTGGGGCAGCGGTAGCGGTACCTACGCCCGTAAACTGTCCGAAAACCTGGCAGCACTTGGACATGAGCTGGCCATTGTTGCCCCAGAAGAGCGGGAGCTAAAAGGTGTGAAAATCTACCCGCTTGGAATGCCGTTCCACGCCGCTTTTACAATGCACCCGGAATGGCCAGATACCAAACGGTTTACTGACCTCACCGAGCACGAAATCTCGGAATTTTACGTCGAATATCTGCGATCAGTAATGAAGGCCGTTGACGATTTTAAGCCTGATGTTATTCACGTTCACCACGCCTCGCTCTTAAGCTGGGTGGCGTCACTACTAAAAAGTATTTACGGCATCTCCTACGTTGTGTCCGTGCACGGCACTTGTTTGATGGCGGCCACAATTGACCTGCGCTACGTCTCTCAAACACGTTTGGCTTTGGAACGAGCGGAGTTTATCGTCCCCGTTTCCGGCGATACACGTCGCTGGATGTTTAAAATTTTCGGTCGCCGTTTGAACTGGAAAACCAAAGTGATAACCGGCGGTATAGACTTAAAAACCTACTCAAAGTCCGGGCCGGTGACGTTAATTGAGGGGAAATACGGCCTTAAAGGCAAGAGAGTGGTCTTATTTTCCGGCAAGCTGACCAAAATAAAGGGGGTAGATTATCTGATTAAGGCTGCTCCAAAAATAAAAGCGGAAATCTATATTATGGGCGACGGTGAAGAGCGCCAAAATCTCGAAAAACTTGCCGAGGATATGGAACTGAAAAATGTCCACTTCTTAGGTTACTTTGATAAAGAACGTGATGCAGAATTGAAAATGTTCTACCGTCGCGCCGATGTGGCGGTTTTCCCGTCAGTTTGGGACGAGCCGCTTGGCCTAGTAATTTTGGAGGCGATGGCCTCGTCCACACCAGTAGTCGCTAGCAAAAAAGGCGGTATTCCGTTAGCGGTTAAAAACGGCCAGAATGGCTTTTTAGTGCGAGCTCGCTCTAGCAAGCAGATCGCCGAAGCGGTGAATAAAATCCTGAACAATTCAGAGCTGCGAGCGCGATTCGCGGAAAACGCCCGCAGAACAGCCGAGGAGAAGTTCTCTTGGAAGTTGATCGCCGGACAGTTCGTAAAGCTCTATGAAATCGCTAACCAAAAATCGCTTTCCTCTCGTCAGGTTCGAAAACTGCGTCGTCAGCAAGAGAAACGCAAACTAGAAGAACAGAAGTCCGAGCTCCAAAGCCATAGCGTCGAGTACCGCTAACCCTTCTTGAGATACTTCGCCGCCACTTCCGGGCTCATCACGTCGATGATTACCCCCGACCCAAGTTCGTAACCGCCGTAGTGCGTCACCCGTGGTGTAATTTCGATGTGCCAGTGATAGTAATCAGCATTCTCAACTGTTGAGGGCAGATCATGAATATAGAAATTTAACGACGGCCGTTTGAGAGTAAGTCCAAGCTTGCCAATGACATCTTTCATCAGGCCCGCCAGCTCTCGCAACTGCGTCGCGCTTTGGGTTTCGAAACAGGCGGAGTGTCCTTTGGGCATCACCCATGTTTCAAACGGGAAGCGTGCCGCGTAAAAAGTGAACGCAATAAAATTATCCGTCGCGGCAACAACGCGCGCTTTTTCTTTGATTTCGTGCGTCACTAAATCGCAGAAAACGCAGCTGCCGTTCTGCTCAAAATAGCTCTGCGCGCCGTGAATTTCGCGCGACACCTGGTTTGGAATAATATTTGACGCCATCAGCTGAGCATGAGGGTGAAAGATGGAAGCACCGGCTCGCGCACCTTGGTTGTAGATCAGCATCGCGTAGCTCGTGTTGCAGTCGTGTCGCCAGTAAATATAGCGTCGTTTAGCCATCAGCAGCATCGCTTCCCAGGTTGACTGCCTGAAATCAAAGAGCTGCTCATCGTGATGTTTGGAGACAATAACATCGTGTCCACCAGTGGAAGGCCGAGCGCTATAAAAATCATCTTCCACGTGGTACGTCCGATGGCTGCAAGAAGTTGGATCTTCCAAAAAGGCCGGAAAAGCGTTGGGGATGGTGTAGAAATCCTCGCTCTCATAATCTCGCAGAACTTGCTTGTAGGCAGGACCGCCTAAACAGAACGGGCACGGTTTGCCGGTGTCTGCTTTAAGGGACTCACCCGAGACAAAGTCGCTCGGTCGTTTGGCACGTTCCGGTGCGATCACTACCCACTCCCCGGTGATAATATTCTGCCGTAGCTGAGGCATGAGGCAATTGTATCCTCGTTGACCAAATTCGGCTAGGATTGAACAAGGAGGGGAAATCGAGCAGACGGGACAGTTTGACCAAGATGGTAATGAATATACATTGACCCAGCCAGACACCAAATGGCCGTGGGAGAATTTGCTGTCGAACGAAAACTACGCCGTTACTCTCTCGCAAACCGGACAAGGCCATTTTTTGCGCTACTGCGGTCGAACGCAACGGGTTTCAACCAAGCGGCTCATCTATCTGCGCGATATCGACTCGGGCCAGGTTTGGAACGTTGGCTGGTATCCAAGCGGTCAAAAACTGGACTCTTTCCGATGTGTTTTTCGCCCCGAAGCCTTAACTGTGAGCTCCGTAGCAAATCACATTGAAAGCGTGGCAGATGTTTTTGTCCCGACAGATTTTGACGGCGAAGTATGGCAAGTTAGTCTGGCTAATCCCTCCGCGCAGAAACGCCGCCTCAGCTTGTTCTTTGTTGCCGAATGGCCATCAGAAATTGACGATGCCACCTCACAGAATGAGTTACTTGTAGGCAGCAACCGGAAACGACCAGACGAAACTTTCTTCCTCGGAATTGACCGACCGATTGATAGTTTCGACTGCAATCGTGCCGCTTTTTACGGCGCCTACAACAACGGCTCGTGTCCTGTGGCAATCACCGAGGGAAGCTGCTCCAGATCTGTTGCCAGAGGAGACAGCGCAGTTGCGGTTATTCAAAAAAATATTACTCTGGGCGCCAGTGCGAAAACGCGCTTAACATTTTTCTGCGGCACAACGTTAGACTTGAATCGAGTTCGCGTTCAAAAACGACAGCTCACTGCATCCGGGGGAGTCGAGAAACACCGCGCGGCCAAAGAGCTGTTCGTGCAATCAAGAATTGAGAAATTTGCCGTCATGACGCCAGAAAGTACGGTTAATGTCGCCCTCAACACTTGGTTGCAACACCAGGCCTCAAGCGCTTTTGCTGCCAACGACCAGGAAAGAGCGGAAGAGTTAACGGTCCAGTTAGCGTTCGGAGCCGACATCAAACAAAGCCTCATCGACCTTTTTGCCGAGCAGAACAAAGACGGTTATTTCGGCTCAAGTGAAACGCAGCTAGACACCTTGAACTTGCTGATCGCTTACCTGAAGGAAACGGGAGACATGGCGTCGCTCAGCGAAAATGTTAGCTATCGCGACGGCGGGTCGGGCTCGCTACTAGGCCATTTTATTCGCGGCCTGGATTTCACCATCAGCTCGCCATACGACGGTTTGATCGTCAAAAAAATAGGCGATCAGTCGGTACTACTCGTGACGCCAACCGCCAAATTCGCTTACATTTTGCGTGAAGCGTTGCCGATAATTGATCGCGCCGGTGAACATCACTTGGTTAGTAAATATTCCGAGGAGCTAAAACGCATCGGCGAGAGCGTTCGGAGTCGCGCCTGGAGTAACGGCCGATTGGCCTACGGTCTGTTTGACGGCAATGTTAAGCTGGGCGGCGCGCGAACGAGCCGGCAAACGGACGCCGCAACCCAGGCTTGGGCAATAATTAGTGGGATATTAACCGAATCTAAAGCCAAACAATCACTCCAAACGGCTCACAAAAATCTTTCAACCCCGTTTGGCGTTTTGAATTTTTCGCCGCCGTACCAAAAACCAAGCCCCCTGGAACCCGAGATTTCCCAGGAGAGCCCTGGCACCATCCAGAACGGTAGCATCACCGCCGAGACTGCTTGGCAGATGATTTGGGCCGCTACAATTCTTGGCAATGGCGATCGGGCGTTCGAGTACTTCCAGAATATTAATCCTCTTGCCAAAGATAAGCGGCTAGTTCCTTCTAGCGAACCGTTCGTGTTTCCTCGCAGCGTTTTCCCCCCAACCCATCCCCGTTCCGGTCAGACGATTAACGGCTGGGGCGATCTATCTTGCGCCAAGATTTTCACTACTTTTATCGAAACAGTTATCGGTGTCCAAGCTTCTCTTGGAGGCTTGCGACTTAAACCTTGCCTTCCTCGCTCTTGGCGAGAGGTGGAAATTAACCGTCGATTTCGCGGCGCCGATTACCACATCCGCATCCTTAACCCGCTACGCGCCAGTAGTAATATCGACCGAATTACCGTGGATGGGATACGGATCGCCGGCAACGTCATCGCCCCGTTTTTGGGCGGCACGCACTACGTGGAAGTGGTCTTGGCCTGATCAATCGTTTGCCAGAAGTAAAAATATTTGCCTAAAATGACGCCAGATGACGTCGAAAGTTAGCTTGGTTACTCGGATCGGTGAAGTTACAGGGGTTGGCCCAACAGTTCGCGCAAAATTAGCCCACATCGGGGTTCGAACGGTTGGCGACTTATTCGAACTGTTGCCTCGCCGTAGCGAGGATCACTCAACCGTAACTCCTATCTCACAGCTCTTGAACGGCGAGGAGACGGTTATCGGTGGAATTATTACCCGCATATCGAGCCGCTTGAGTAAGCGCGGCGTTTTCATGATCGAAGCCGTTATTAGTGACGAGAGTCGCAACATAACTGCCGTTTGGTTTAATCAGCGCTACTTGCTTGGCCAACTAAAAGTTGGAACGTCGGTCTTTCTGTTCGGCACAAAACGTCCGAGCCGTGGCGGGGGAATGTTTGTCGTCAAGAAAATTGTGACCGAGTTAAAAACTGAGTCAATTTACCCCTCCACCGAAGGGCTAGCGCAGGGAACAATCCGTCGCTTGTTGCGAAACCTGGAGCCGGAGCTTGCCGCGGTTGCCAATGTCATCCCGAGCTGGGCATTGACCGAACACGATCTGCCAGATCGAGCCCGAGCGCTCGGCGGCTGTCACTTTGATGGAACACCTTTAAAAATCGAATCCGCTCGCCGTCTGCTTGGCTTGGAAGAGCTGGTACTACTCTGCCTCCAAGCCCAAACAGCCAAACGCGAACGGATGAAGATCCGATCATCAGAGATTCAACTCGACGAAGAGCGGTTGCAGCAAACCGTCGCCGCCCTGCCATTTAAGCTAACCGATGGCCAAAGGCGAGCCAGCTGGGAGATCCTTCAAGATTTGACTCGCGGCTATCCGATGAACCGCTTACTCTACGGCGAGGTAGGCTCCGGTAAAACAGCCGTGGCCGCAATCGTCGCCGCGACCGTTGCCGCTTCCAATCGTCAGATTGCCTGGCTGAACCCCACCTTAACGCTCGCTCACCAGCAAGCCGAAGTCCTGCAACGGTTTTGCCAGCCGCTCGGACTCAAAATTGCCCTCATCACTTCCCTCAAAAAAGATTCTCCAAAAGAGGCCGATATTATTGTTGGCACTCATGCTCTACTCAATGCGGCTACCAACTTCCGCTCAATCGGTTTGGTGATTGTTGACGAACAGCACCGCTTCGGCGCTCTGCAGCGGCAGAAAATCTTGGGCCATTTTCCCGATGCGCATCTTCTGATGCTCAGCGCCACCCCAATTCCTCGATCGCTCTCGCAGACAATCTTTGGTCATCTCGACCTCACGCTTCTCAAGGAAAAACCGCGTCATCAAAAGCCGGTTGAAACTAAAATTTGTGCTGAAGGTGATCGCACTGCGGTTGAGAGAGAAATAAAATTGCGTTTAGAACGCGGAGAATCGGGATACGTCATCTGTCCACTAATTGAAGAAGGGTCAAACAACAGCGGAACGTTGTGGGAAATGGAGCGAAAAACAATTGCCGGTGAGGAGAAGCGCTGGCGAGAAGTGTTTGCCACCCATCGCTTAGCCGTTTTGCACGGCCGGTTGAAAGGAGCGGAAAAAGAGCGGATCGGTCGCGAGTTCCGTCAGGGAAAAGTTGATATCCTGCTGGCCACCACCGTGGTTGAGGTTGGCATAGACAATCCGGCCGCCACCTGGATGCTAATCGAAAATGCCGAGAGATTTGGCCTCAGTACTCTTCATCAACTACGTGGCAGAGTCGGTCGCGGCGAGAAAGCCTCGATCTGTTTCCTCTTTTCCAACGATCAGAATGATTTGGCAACCCAGCGTCTACGCGCGGTGGCGGAGAATAACGACGGGCTAACACTCGCCGAGAAAGACTTGCAACTACGCGGCCCGGGTGAGCTGGTAGGCCTGGAACAATCCGGCTTGCCGCCGCTTCGTTACGGCAGTTTCAATAATCACTTCGACTTGAAAATTGCCGTCGAGATTGCCAGACGGGTTGCAGATGAGGGTGTGGCGCACTATCCTGAAATCAAAAGAAAACTAGCCAAATTCGATGAGCCGATCACAGCCTGAACAATTTAGCTCGAACCATTTAGTATTTTTTCTAGTGCTGGCGTTAGTGGCGGGATCAGGCTACTTACTGGGGGTGAGCAAGGCGCCGAAAGTTGCGGAAAAATCAGCCGATTCAGCCGAAACGGTTTCCGCAACGCCCGATTCGACAGTTGCTAATATTCAACAAACGCTCAAAGCTGGAACAAGTTCAACAAAAATACCTGCCGCAACCAAAACCACCACCCCGGTTTCGCCAGGACTTGTCAGTATCAACTCCGGCTCTCTGGCCGAGCTTGATACTCTGCCCGGCATCGGCCCAGCCAAAGCCCAAGCCATTATCGATTATCGTAACCAAAATGGCGCGTTCACTACGATCGATTCGCTCGTCAACGTTAAAGGTATCGGCGAAAAAACACTAGAAAAACTGCGACCGTTAATTACGCTCTGATTAAAGAAGCCGCCGTCTCAATGAAGAGAGCGGCGGCTGAAAGCAGAATCAGGCCGAGTAGCAGACCAGCAATAGCTACTCCGCCGCCTTGGCCGACGAGTTGCCCGCCATCATCGTTTGGGATGCGAGCGGTTCCGCCAGTGCGTTCAAGGACGGTGCCACGCTTGATCATCGCCAGACCGATAACTGAGGCGGCGAGCGGCAGGATTGCCGCGAGGCGCCAGTTGTGAGGAGCTGCCATGAGCGGCCAGAAAGTCACACTGGCGACTGTCAGATAGCCGATCAGTAACCCCTGAGAGAAGTACGGATGCGTCCGTTGTTTGTCCATGCCATATCTAAGAATGAAAATGACGAAAAGCGCGAACATCGCCCAAGCAAGTGTCAGATGTTGCCAGATAGTAAGGAGCATTTCTTCCTCCTAGGGGACGAGATGGGCATAGACCACGTAGAGCATGAGACCAAAGGCCGACAAGAAGCCCCCCAGATTGCCCCGATGGCCCAGCTTAACATGACAGAGCCAGTCCTCCCCTTCACCTTCTCGCTATATCCGGCGAAAAAGTCACCGCCAAAGATCAGAATACAAACTGCCCAAATTGCGAATTGCATTTCTCCCACCTCCGAGAGTTAGAGTGTTATTCTACCAAGAAGGGCCGAAAAATGCTAGAATAGCTGGGTATTTTTCGCGTCCTTGTCGGGATGGCGAAATCTTCCGAAAGGTCGAATTCTTATCCTGGCTGCGCCGGGATGGCGAAATGGTAGACGCGCTAGATTTAGGATCTAGTGTCCGCAAGGACGTGGAGGTTCAAGTCCTCTTCCCGGCACTCTCGACCCCTCGACTAGGCTCGGGGTGAACTAGCTCGATATAAACCAACTAATCGACAGAATAAAGCCCTCTCTGTTACACTCAACGTATGAGGGCAAAGATTGCCACTTGGATAGTTTTAGGGTTACTGGTAATAGGCGCTATCGCCTTTTTCTTGGGTCCCAAGCTCTTTGCCAGCATCGCTTTTCCGCTTTTCTTCCAAGATTCGGTGGCTAAGTGGTCGAAACATTATAATGTTGACGCCAACATGATTGAAGCGCTGATTATGATTGAAAGCGGCGGTAACCCCTCGGCGCGATCTTGCTGCGCTCGCGGAGCAACACAGTTTACTGATGGTACCGCTATCGCCGTAGCCCAGCGCCTTGGCATCTCGCCATTTACACCAGAAGATTTAGTCGAAGACCCCGATATGGCGGTGCAGTTCGCTGCTTACTACATGGGTGAACACATTAAGAACTACGATGGCGACGTTTTCAAGGCACTTCAAGCCTACAACGGCGGTCACGGTGCGGTAATGTCTAATAACTCAGCGACCGTCGTTTACGCTCAAAATGTTTTAAGTCGCCAGCAGCTTTACTATGAAATTTACGGCCGGTGGTGGGATGTCCCAGATCTGAATATAAAGCCAAGAGACAATAACTCCGCCACTGTCGGTCAATTTCCAATTTTAGGATTTTGGAAAAACTTACTGTTCACTCGAGATATTCCGCGCTCCAGCGAACAGGGAAACGGCGACGGTAGCTTCGGCGATTTTTGGCAGAACTTACTACCCGGTTATTAACAATGGACATCACTCAAGTTCGGCAGAAGTTTACGGAGTATTTTCTTGGCCTTGGTTACGTTCAGGGCGAACCGTCAAAATTAGTACCGGAAAACGATCCGTCGGTTCTGTACACCACCGCCGGGATGCAGCAGTTCAAGAATTTCTACACTCGACCGGAGGATGCGCCAGCTTCCGCCATAATAACTACCCAGCCTGTTATGCGAACCAGCGATATCGCTGAAGTAGGGGACGACACTCATCTAACAATGTTCGAGATGCTGGGAAATTTCCGTTTTGGCTATGCCAGCTCGTTCAAGATGAAGCAAGATGCTCTGCAAGAAGCCTGGCAGTTCTTAACCGAAGAACTCAACATAGAACCGGCGCGCTTGGATTTTAATATTTTTGCGGGTGATGGCGATATTCTGCCCGATACCGAATCGGAGGGTATCCTTCGGTCGCTTGGTGTGAAGCCCAGAAAGTCTGGCCGTGAAGACACATTTTGGGGCCCAACCGGGGACGAGGGGCCGTGCGGTCCAGCCCCAGAGGTTTACCTCGACGGTGTAGAGATCGGCACCATCGTTTTGAATCAGTATTACCAGAGTGCAGACAAAAAAATTCGCCCCCTCGAAAAAGCAGGCCTTGACGTTGGTTACGGCTTAGAGCGTTTAGCGGCAACGCTGCAGGGCAAAAGTTCCATTTGGGAGATCGAGCCGTTCTTAGGCTGGACAGAGATGCTGAAAGGCGCCGATAAAAAATCGGCTCGGCTGATTGTTGACCACCTGAAAGCGGTAATTTTTGTTTTGAGCGCCGGCGTTAAACCGGGTAAGAACGGTCGCGAATATATTCCTCGCCGACTACTGGCTCGGATCTTTGAAGCGGCTCGAAATTTTGACCCTGACTACTCGTTTTTGGACGTTAATGCAAACCGGCTCGGCGCCAAGATTTCAGCTTATTACCTGCAAGCTGGTTACAAGTTGCTTCCTTGGCGGGAAACCGCAAAGAGTATCGAGTGGGAGATTATTCGTTACGGTCACGTGATGGCTAAATTCGAGCGCGAACTAGAGGGCTTTGTTGCCAGCAACAGAGATCACCAAGCTAGCGCGGAAAAGTTTGTTTTTGAGCAGTTTACAGCCCAGGGCGTGCCGATAGAGGTAGTTCGCCAGAAGCTCGCCACTAACGAGGTAAAGCTCGACGAGAAACATCTGGCGGAGTTGATAGAGAAGCACCAGGCGACTTCACGTTCTGGCGCGGTGGGAATTTTCAAAGGCGGCTTGGCTGATCACGAGGCGCAGACCGTCAAACATCATACTACTCACCACCTACTACTTGCTGCCTTACGGCAGGTTTTGGGTAATTCAATCGTCCAACGCGGCTCGAACGTCACGAGCGAGCGATTACGGCTCGATTTTAACTTCGACCGCAAGCTCACTCCGGAGGAGCTGAAAAAAGTGGCAGCAATCGTCAATGAAAAAATCAAAGCCGATCTGCCGGTAGTTTGTGAGGAGATGACAAAAGGCCAGGCCTTAAAATTCGGGGCGCTAGCCGAATTTGGCCAAAAATACGGTGAATCTGTGTCCGTTTATTCAATTGGAGGTTTTTCTAAAGAGTTATGCGGCGGCCCGCACGTAGAAAAAACCGGCCTGCTCGGCCGATTCGAAATTCTCAAAGAAGAGGCCTCCTCCCAAGGCATCCGTCGCATCAAAGCCCGAGTTTGTTGAACCATTGCCCATTGCGACGATCTTCAAAGAAGGATTTAGTAATACAAATTAAGTTCCATAGGGAAATAGTTTACTATGTTAGTGGTATGCCAGCTGAAAAAATAAACATAGAAAGATTGGGTAAGGTTACCAAGGAGATACTTCAGTATGTCGCCGTTGGGTCGCTTTGTTGTGTGGCGTTAAGCTCTCCAGGAGGGGCAAGTAAGCTAGCTAAGGTTCTGTGGAGCGAGACGAAAAAGTCCGTCTCTGGGTATAAAAATGATCGTATTAAGCAGTTAAGCAATGGAAGATACATCAGTACCCAGGGTGGAAAAATAATTCTAACAAAACGAGGTCGAAGCCTACTTGCTCGGGCAGAATTAGATGGCTTAGAAGTTGAGCGACACCGTTGGGATCATATCTGGCGCTGTGTCGCATATGATATTCCAAATGAACTATCGCTCTCGCGTCGGGCCTTTCACCGGAAGCTGATGGGTTTAGGTTTTGCCCAAATCCAAAAAAGTGTTTTGGTCTGCCCGTATCGTTGCGAAGAGCAAGTGGCAATCATCGCCCGGTTTTATGAGATTGAAGGGTACATTTTGTTCATGGAGGCGAACGATCTGCCCAGTGCCAGTCGCTTGAAGAGTAAATTCAATTTAGAAAATAATGAATTAATTTCCATACGGAAATAGATTGCGTAAATCAATCTCCGTGCGAATGCTCGGAGGGGGAAGCGGTTCTATGCGTCGGATTAAAGCTCGCCTGGTGGCTTAGCCAGGGCATCTAGTTCGGCAAAGCGTTGCCGGATTTGTAGCTCGAGAATGCGTAGCCGGACTTGGGCGACAAATTCGTCGTAGATTTCGCCAGCGGCGTAAGCAGAGTCGGCTAAATCTTGCATAGTTTCCAGAGCTTCGGCGAATTTGCCACCAGCGGCCTGTATCTCGCCACACTCACGCATAAAGCTAAACGTGGCAAACTCTTGATCGCCTCCGGCGGCCTCAATCTCATCCTGTCTGGCAATATAAAACGCCAAGAACCGCTCGTTTGACCACAGCTCCCCCGCTTCGATAGCAGCCATGATCTCGGCCTTTCTGGCCTCAGGGGCAGTTAGCGCTGGTTGCTCTAGTGTGGCTTCTTGGCTAACTTGCTCTGGGCTGTCTCCTGATTGTGGCTCTTTCTCCATATCATCCATGCTTCAACAGTACACGATATCCCAATTGCGCCATAGGGGTTAGCTCTGGTACGCTGAAAACACTTATGGGACTGTTTGGAGGGAAGAAAAAACAGAAGCATTCTTGGGCTATCAGCCTGGATATTGGAACGGAGTTTGTTAAGGCCTTAATATTCGAGGTAGTTGACGGCGAAGGACATATTCGCGGCGTTGGACGCTGTCGGCAGAAGCTCTCTGATATGCACGGCGGTGGGGTAACTGATATCCACGGCGTGGCGAAAAACTGCGGAAAAGCGATCGAAGAAGCGGCTACTCAAGCCCAATTCTTACCGGAACGCGCAATCGTCGGTATCGCCGGTGAGCTGGTGAAAGGCACAACGACAGCGGTGAAAGTTACGCGAGCGAAACCGGCTACTCAAATACAAATGGCGGAGCTGCAAATTTTAGTCAATCAAGTGCAGGCCGAGGCTTTTCGTAAGGCCCGCGCCGAGCTGGCGGTGGAAACCGGTCAGGAAGAGATCGACGTTCAACTGGTGAACGCGGCGATAGTTTCGGTGGTAATTGACGGCTACAAAGTTTCCAACCCCCTTTCCTACCAGGGCAAAGAGCTTTCAGTGGGGGTCTACAACGCCTTTGCGCCAATTGTTCAGCTCGGGGCGCTCGAAACAATTGTACGCGAACTGGGGCTAGAGCTAATCGCGGTAACGGCCGAGCCGTACGCCGTCGCTCGGTGTCTAAACGAAGAATCAACTGATTTGGCAGCAATTTTTATTGATATCGGTGGCGGCACAACCGACATCGCCGTGGTACGCAACGGCGGAGTCGAAGGCACACGAATGTTTGCCATTGGCGGCCGCGCCTTCACCAAACGAGTGGCGGCGGTGTTGGGCGAAAGTTTCCAGGACGCCGAAGTTGCCAAGATTCAGTACTCTGCCGGCAAACTTGAGATGGAAAAAGAGGCGTTGGTAAAGCACGCGTTGGGTAGCGACATAAAAGTTTGGCTTTCGGCGCTGAAGCTCTCTTTGGAGGATTTCGGTGAGTCCGACCCGCTGCCTTCACGCCTCTTGCTTTGCGGCGGTGGTTCAGACCTGCCCGAAGTGAAAATGGCGCTCTCTGGCAAGGACTGGAGCGAGGATCTCTCTTTTGCCCGCCCCCCAGAGGTGCAGTTCATCAAACCCGTAGACGTGGCCAATATGGTAGACGAGACGCATTCGTTGCAAAATACGGCTGATGTTACACCGATGGCTTTGGCAAATGTCGCCTTAGATTTAGTTGGCGAAACGGGTATCCTAGAGACGTTGATGAAACGAGCAGTTAGCGGGATGAAACAATGAGAGTCAGTGATCAGTTGCCAGTTACCGGTTATCAAAGTACTTGCGGAAGCAACACCATAATTGAAAATTGGAAACTGAAAATTGAAAATTGCCACACCGGAGGTGTGAGATGAAGCCGATCTACCTTGAACCAGACGAGGAGATCACTTCTGTAATCGATAAACTAAAAAGCGCTGAGTCTCGTGATGTGGCTGTAGTAGTGCCCAAAAATAGCACCCTATTTCAAAGTTTAATAAACCTAAAACTATTGCAACGTGAAGCGGCAAATCTCGACAAGCGTGTTTCGTTAATTTCGACCAATAAAATTGGAGCACGCCTGGCGCGTCAAGTGGGATTGGAAACATATGCCAATCTCGGTGGTTTAGCCGGTACGGCTCCGACCGCAACACCAAACCCGATTCCCCTAGCGGCAACGACGATGATTGACGGGGTCAAGGTTAACCAATACACCGGGCCGCAGGGCTCCGAATCGGGAGAGGTGGTTCAAGACGCCGAGCCGGCACAGCCAGTTGAGGAACTACCGAAAGAAGAAGCGAGTCCCCCTGCGCCAGAGGAAGGGAGCGAGCTAGCGCCCGAACCCGCAGAAACTGTGCCTCCGAAGGTAGGAGAGACGATCAGTGTCGATGAGCTGCCATCGATTGTTTCACGGCAAAAAACAGCCCCGCGTTACAAAGTTGAACGAACGCCCATCGATTTCAAACTGCCCTGGAAATCGCTTATTGCTACGGTGATAATTTTGCTCATAAGCTTTACGATCATTTTTGTTTTTCTGCCTAAGGCCACAGTGACGCTAACGCTGCAGGCCGAGTCGAAGTCAAAGACGCTACTTCTTAACGCAAAAACCACGGCCGACAGCAGTCCCAGCACTATTGCTGGCAGCTTACTCACTTCCGAGGGCTCGACGACGAAAAAAATTACTGCGACTGGCAAAAAAGACATTGGCACAAAATCTTCTGGCAGAATTACATTTTACAACAAGGCCAGTTCCTCATCCGTCACGCTGGCCGCGCTGGCAAGTGTTTCTTCCAGCGGTAAGATTTTTTCATTGAATAGCGCCATCACTATTCCTGGAGCATCGGTTTCTGGTGGCAGCGTCGTGCCGGGTCAGGCATCCGGCAGTGTTACCGCGGCCGTTTCGGGAAACGCCTATAATCTTCAATCGGCGCAATTTACCATCTCGGGTCAAGGCGCGTTGGTTTACGCCACCGGCTCAACGAGCGGCGGGGTAACGAAAACGGTGACGGTACTGTCGCAAGGTGACATAGACAAGGTAATCAGTAGCGCCAAAAAAGAGCTGGTCGCCGAGGCCGAGAAAGATTTGGGAAAAAAGGGAGAGGGACAGACTGTGCTCGATGGTTCGGTTCGGCAAAAGGTTAAAGAGCAAGATATCGATCGTTCTGTTGGTGAACAAGTCGATTCAGCCACTCTGAAACTAACGCTTTCACTCTCGGTAATTGCTTTCGACAAGAACGCCGTTCTGGAAAAAGTTCGACTCGAGCTTAGTAAAGGCATAACCGACAACCAACAGCTTGTTTTGCCGGAAAATACCTCACCAAAACTGACCTTCAAAAAGTACGATTCGAGCAATTCAGTGATGACTTTTAATGTTGAAGCAGAGGGGTTCGTTGCGCCAAAAATCGACAAAACGGCCATCGCCAAGCAGATTAATAACCTAACCTTTGACGCGGCCCAAGCGGCTCTGAAATCTCAGAGCGAGGTCACGGAAACGACCGTCGACGTCACTCCAAGTTGGTGGATTCGCCGTCTTCCGATATTGCCGAGTATGATCACTGTCGAGTACGGATTTGTCGAGAGTACCAAGTAGTAATGATCGAGTCACCGAATCATCGAATAACCAAACATCAATTAAGTTTGGAAATTCCAAAATCTGGAGGATTTTGGTGATGCGATATTTAGGACTAGACGTCGGTGAAAAACGAATCGGGGTAGCCGTTGGGGAATCGCTAGCCAGCGAGCTAACGACGATTATAGCGGCAAAGAACAAAGGATTTTACGAGACGGCCTCGGCAAACGAGGCCTACGAAAAACTAGAAAAAATAATTCAAAGCGAGCAAACCGATGCAATTGTAGTTGGTTTGCCGGTGAACGAGGAGGGAGGGCTGACGAGTGAAGCGCAGAAGATAAAGAAATTTGGTGACGGCCTCACAGAAGCTTTGGACTGTGTTGTGCACTACGTCAATGAAACACTCACCACATTTATGGCTTCGGAAATGCTGGAGAGCCAAGGTCTGTCTGTGGCCGAGGCAAAACTGCGCGTTGATCAGCTCGCGGCCCAACTTATTCTGCAGCAGTTTTTGGAAGAGAACGTCACCTAGATGAAAGTATTGAAAATAATTGCGGTCCTATTTTTTGTCTTTGTTCTAGTTGTCGTTGGTTTGGGTATATATTTGCTCGCGCCCAAAGACGCTACCAGTACCGAAGGTCAGACACTTACAGTCGTTTCCGGCGAGCGGTCGGCCGATATCGCTAAACGGTTAGAGAATGTTGGGCTGATCAAGAATAGTTTTGCTTTTTACGTCTATCTGAAATTGATTGGGGGAAAGATTCTGCCTGGCACTTACGAATTAACGAGCGCCGAGTCGGCCTCCGACATTGCCAACACGCTAGCTTCCGGAAAATTCAAAGTAGCAAAGATTACAATAATTGAGGGCTGGCGAGTCAGTCAAACAGAAAAATATCTGGTTGACGAGGCGAAACTGTCGCAGATGGTTGGGTTTGCCGCCAAAGCCGGTAAGTACGAGGGCTACCTTTTTCCAGACACGTACGAAGTGAAAGTGGACATCACCGACGACGAGCTGATAGCGCTAATGCGTGATACTTTTATAGAGAGAACCGCCGGTTTGCGCATTACGCCCGAGACAGTTATTTTGGCTTCAATCGTGGAGCGAGAAGCGCTGAGTGATGATGACCGCCCCCCAATCGCTGGAGTATATGCTAACAGAGTGAAAATAAGTATGCGGTTGCAGGCCGATCCAACGGTTCAGTACGCCAAGGGATCGTGGGAGGCGCTAGAATACGGCGACACCGAATCTGTTGAGTCGCCGTATAATACTTACTTGAATGATGGCCTGCCACCGGGCCCGATTTGCAGCCCGGGACTCAAAAGTTTGGAAGCAGCAGCCAAGCCCGCAACTCACGACTACCTTTACTTTTTCCACGCCAAAGGGCAAACCCACTTTTCCAAAACCTACGCCGAGCATCAAGCAAAGCTAGCCCAATTCTTCTAAGGTCGCTAGGATTGCTTTTGTAGGGTTGATTGCTAGAATGTCTTCACGATGCTAAATCGATTATTCGGCTCTTTTTCGCACGATATCGGCATTGACCTAGGCACCGCGAACACACTCGTTTACGTGCGCGGCAAAGGGATTGTCATCAACGAACCCTCAGTGGTGGCGATTAACCAAAAGACAAAACAAGTTCTGGCAATCGGCACCGACGCCCAGATTATGGTCGGTAAAACACCGAACCACATCATTGCCATTCGACCGCTGGTGGACGGCGTCGTCAGCGACTTTGAGGTAACTGAACAGATGATGCGGCACTTCATTGACCGAGTTCACCGCGAGCGTTTTTCCTTTATGCCACGCCCAAGGGTGCTAGTAGGAATTCCTTATGGCGTCACGGAAGTTGAGCGACGGGCGGTTGAAGAAGCGGCGATCAGCGCTGGGGCACGTCAGGCATTTTTGATCGAGGAGCCGGTCGCAGCCGCCATCGGCGCTCGTCTGCCCATTCAAGAAGCAACTGGCAGTATGATCGTTGATATCGGTGGCGGTACAACCGAAGTGGCAGTTATCTCTATGGGGGGTATCGTTGCCTCGCGCTCCATTCGGGTGGCAGGCGATGAGATGAACGAAGACATCATTAATTTCGCTCGGGAGAGTTTCAACCTGTTGGTTGGTGAGCGGACCGCCGAGAAAATAAAAATTGAAATCGGTTCGGCCTTCCCCTTGAAAGAACGTGCTGAAAGACCGCTCCGCGGTCGCGACCTGGTTACGGGATTACCACGGCAGATAATAGTCAACGATGACCAAATCCGAAGCGCCATCTCGAAGTCAGTTATGGTAATTGTCGATGCAGTAAAATCAACCATCGAGGAGACGCCGCCAGAACTGGTAGCCGATATTATGGAAAGAGGAATTGTTCTGGCCGGCGGCGGGGCGCTGTTGCAAGGTCTGGACACGTTGATCAGCCAAGCTACCCAAACCAAAGTTTTTATTGCTGACGATCCTCTATCTTGTGTGGCGAGAGGAACGGGAGTGGTACTGGAAGATTTGGAAACGCTTGAATCAGTTCTGCTAGGTAGCGCTCTCAAAAAATGATCAGACGCGGGAGGGCCGGTGGAATAGTGCTGGCACTCTTGGTTCTCTTTTTGGTTTTCAGCCAATTCGGATTTTTTTCTCCGGTGAGAGACGGCCTACGACGGAGCGTTGCCCTACCGGCACATTGGGTTGACGTCGCGACGACGCGCGTTATCGACGCCTTCAAAGTCCTATTCACCGTGAATAACTTAGCTCGTGAGAACGCCGAACTAAAAACGGAGAATACCGAGCTTAAGGCAAAAGCCGCTTCTCTGGAGGCCCTGAAGGTGGAGAATGACAATCTCTACAAGGATTTACAGTTCAAGAAAGCTCATCCACAGATGCGTCTGACACCTGCTAATGTGGTCGGCTACTCGCCCACCGGGCTTTACCAGACCCTGATAATAGACAGGGGTAGTCGGGACGGCTTAAAGGAAAACCAGGTGGTTGTGGCTTCCGGATATCTGATCGGGAAAGTTGGGAAAGTGTCGCTTGCTACTTCTGAAGTGTGGTTGCTAGCTAATCGCAACCTCCTCACCCCAGTGATTTTAGCGAAAACCGGAACGATTGGGCTACTACGCGGCAGTATTCGAGGGTTGATCGTCGAAAACATCCCACTCGATACTAAAACAAAGATAGGCGAAGCAGTTGTAACCTCCTCGCTCGAGGGAATCTACCCCGCTGGCATTGCCGTGGGGCACGTGGTTGATATTATCTCCGCCAAAGAGGAAATCTTTCTGACCCTTCGAATAGAAAATCCGGTCTCGGTTGGAAATCTAACTTCGGTGTTGATTGTTACAAAATGAACATTCTGTTCTTTTACTCACTAGAGTTCGTAAAATGAGCATTCTGCTCTTTGATCCGCAAACATCCTTAAGATGACTACTATCGTCCAGGCTATCTTTGGCTTGCTGCTGGTCTTGCTATCGGTTGGTCCGGTTGGGCATCATCTTATGCTGGGAACTGGAGGACCAGATCTAATTATTGTTGGTCTTTGGGCGACTATTTGGTTTTTGGATCTTGGAGCCGGAATTCGCCTAGCGCTTATCTGCGGCATTCTGCTCGATCTACTGCAATTTAGCCCCTTTGGGCTCTGGACGCTGACTTTCTCTGTTCTCGTCTTCGCTCTGGACTTTTTCCGTCGGAGATTCTTAAGCGTCGCTTCGCTACCTCACGCCTTAGCTGCCCTGCTGGTGATGTCGGTTCTGTCCCAGAGCTTATTTTCGCTTCTTTCTCGGCAGTACGACCTTCGTTACAGCCTGATTGTGATCCTCTCCAATCTTATTTTAGGAGCGATCGTCTATTATGCTGCAGCAACACGATGGAAACTTTTTGTCTGGTGGTCAGGGGAAAGATTGTAGATTAATGCCACATTTGTTTTCAATGATTGGCAAGTTTTTTGCTAGACGTCGGGGGATTAAGCCAACCGACTCGGGTTTGTTTGACCCGTTTGTGCCGCTTGGATCACTCCGACGCTTAGAGAATGAGTATTTGGCAGATTATCCTCTGACAAACAATAAGGACGATTTTGAGTCTCAACCAGAGGCGAAAAGAGAGTTTATTCCTCTGCGATTGGTTCTGTTTTTAGTTATTGCCGTCTTTGGTTGGCGACTGATTGCGCTCCAAATTGCCAACGGCCAAGAGAACTATCGGTTGGCGGAGGGAAACCGACTCCGGACGAAGCAAGTTACTGCACCGCGAGGCTTAATTTATGACCGCAATGGAATCCTGCTGGTGGAAAATCAGCCTAGTTTTTCTTTGGAGATTGATGTGGCGAACCTACCCCCTGAAGAGTCTGAGCGCCAGTTGTTGGTGCGTAAACTAGCCAAGGTGCTAAACGTATCCCCAGGTGTGGTCAACAAGAGGCTGGAGAACCAAACCGACCAAGGAGTACTTAGTTTGGCGCTTAATCTTACTCGCCTCGAGGCGCTGCGCTACCAGCTTAAATTCAACGGTGAGGAGTCGGTGCTTATCACCGAGGCGTCAAGACGTGTTTACGCCGACACACCCGGTTTGGGTCACCTGCTGGGTTACATCGGTCTGGTCTCGGCGGAGGATTTAACCTCAAGACCGCGACTGCGTTTTGACGATATGGTGGGCAAGTCGGGTCTTGAACAAACCTACGACGAGTACTTGCAAGGATCGCCGGGCCAGGAGGTGATGGAGGTCGATTCGTCAGGCAAAGTTATTAGGCTTATAGGCACGAGCGTCGCTCGTCCGGGGAATTCGGTGATCCTTGGGCTAGATGCTAAGGTCCAAAAAGTTGCTGCGAAAGCGCTTCAGACGTCTATCAAAAAAAGCGGGGCAAAATCTGGAGCAGCGGTCGCGATGGATGTTAATACCGGCGAAGTGATCGCGATGGTAAGCTCGCCTAGTTTTGATAATAACCTATTCTCCGATCCGAGCCGGGTGGCTCTCCGCGGTAAGATATTGTCCGATCAGAACGCTCCGCTTATCAATCGGGCAATTGCCGGTCAGTATCCTTCGGGTTCAACGATTAAACCAATTATTGCCTCGGCAGGCTTGAACGAGGGAGTGATTAGCTCTTCGACACTGCTTGATACATCGGCGGGCGTCATCACCATCGGGGAGTGGACCTTCCCGGACTGGAAAACTCACGGTATGGCGGATGTCCGTCAAGCAATTGCTGAGAGTAACAACATATTCTTTTTCGCCTTGGGCGGCGGCTATAAGCAAATCGGAGGGCTTGGTGTAAAGCGACTGACAGAATATCTGTATCGATTCGGTTTTGGTGAGAACACCGGAGTTGATTTAACTGGCGAAATGCCAGGCCTAGTTCCTACCCCAAAATGGAAAGCATCCGTTCGCGATGAGCCTTGGTATATCGGCGACACATACCATCTCGCTATCGGTCAGGGTGACTTATTAGTTACTCCGTTACAGCTAACGCGTGCCATTGCCGCGATTGCCAACGGCGGTAAGCTCCTTCGACCAAGGATGATTAGCCGGATCCTGAGATCAGATGGTTCGTCGGTGATGATCGGCAAAACGAAAATAGAGCGCGACCACCTCGCTTCAAACCAGGTTCTCCAGGTTGTAAGGGAAGGAATGCGTCGCGCGGTAGAGTCCGGATCGGCTCAACTACTCTCCAGCTTAAGGATACAGGTGGCTGCTAAAACTGGTACAGCTGAATTTGGCAAAGTGAAAGAGAAGACCCACTCTTTGTTCACGGCTTTTGCGCCGTACTCCAAACCCGAAATTGCCCTTGTGGTAATTGTCGAGGGCGGCGGTGAGGGACATGTTGTTGCTGCACCGGTGGCGAAAAATATTATTGAGAGTTATTTCCGGTTGCCGATTACGCTAATTAAGTAATTTGTACAAAGTCACAACCATGTGCCCGTAGGGGTTGGTTTTTTGCCTAAAAGTTACTTGCTAGACGGGGCGGATTGTAGGAATATACTAATATCTATGTCTCCAAAACTTCTTGAGCGCCTGTTTGAACAGATAAAAAGAGTTTTTTCTAAAAGAGTCGCTCTGACGAACGAACACGGCCAGGTTTACCGCAATTTCTCAGATTTCGGTACCAGGAAAGGGTTTCCCGTTCGCTCGTTCTCCAGGGAACAGATGCCCGCAGTTATTGAGGAATCTGACGATCTACAGGCTGTTCCGATTTATTATGACGACAAATTCATTTGTTTAGTTGTTATTGAAGTGCCCTCAGCCGATGCTCAAACTGCGCAAATTGTAAGTAGCTTGGGGGAGCTCGTGGCTGAACAGTTCGTTCTACAGCACCGTCCGCGCCCAGACGCGATCGATCTTCTACTTACCAGAGTTGCGCACAAGGGTGAAACTATCGATCACGAAGAGTTCCAGCACCAGTTGGCGGCTCTCGGTCATCGACTCGATTTGCAACGGGCGGCTTTGGCCATAGAGCTAAAGGGCTTTCACGAACATTACTTACGTGAGTTAGGCTCCCCTGGCGGCGACAGGGAGAACTTAATCGCCGCCAAAAAGAGAGATATTAGCCATAGCTTGATGAATTTTTTCACCAAAAATCCTGACAACCTGGTGGGATTCATCGGTGACGACACCTTCTTAGTGCTCAAAGATCTTCAGAACACTGACTACGAACGATTTTGTGAATTGATAAAAAAGAGCTACCGAGAGATCACCGGACCGTTGCGCAATGTGCATATCAAGGAGGTGACGATGGGCGTTGGTACGGCGGCCACCTCTCCTGCCGGAATCTTACGTTCGGTAACAGAATCACTGGAGGTTCTAAAGATTGGCAGTCGCGTCTTGGGATCGGATAAAGTTCACCAGTATGAGGCACTGGGAATCTTGCCTCTGATAGCGACGGGGGCCGCCCAACAGAAGAAGGCTTTTGCCGCAAATATCGAGGAGAGCTTAAAGGATGATCAGCTTCTTCAAACGCTTCAAGCCTTTCTGGAGGCAAGCCTGAACTTAACGTCTGCAGCAGAAGCTCTGCACGTCCATCGTAATACCGTAATCTATCGGTTAGACCGAATTACCGAGAAACTTGGCAAAGATCCCCGAAAGTTCGCCGATGCTGTTGAGCTCCACTTGGGGCTGATGTTTTCCAGAATTTTTCCCGACTAGCCAAAAGCGCTCGGACATCCCACTCGCGACTGCGATAAAGAGCAAATTCTCGCGACGATTTTCCAAGCACCCTTGGGGTGTTACCGTTGTCTGTTGTGGCGATTGTTTTGGCTTACTCGGCCTCGTTTTTTTATTTCGCGCCGATTCGGGCCAAACATTTTCAAAGAAGCAGACGACAGTTGGTGATATTAGGAACACCTTAGTATTATACGTGCTCTAAAAGGGGAAACGTTTGGAAGTGTCCACAAATTAACCTTCGGGATAGAGACGCTGTTTAATGACCTCAACCATCTCGTCGGGTGTGTGATAAGACTTCACCAGGTAGTCGATCGCACCGAGAGAGAGGGCTAACCTTTTATCGTTATCGGAGTGTTCGCTCCCTAAATTAGTTAGGATTATCACAGGGACGTCCCGTGTGTCGGGGTCTTTTTTCAACTTCCTTAAGACGTCGAACCCGTTGAGTCCAGGCAGAAGAACGTCGAGCAGAATTAGGTCAATTTCCCCGTTAGCCTTTTTCAGTGCCTCGGGTCCGGACTTGGCAACTATCAGATCGAACTTCTCTTCCGAAAAGCGCTCCTTGTATAGTTCAACGATCAGCGACTCGTCTTCTACCAATAAAACAGACTTGTTTTTAGACATCACTATTCCTAGTTCTAGCCCTTGCACCTAAATTTGCAAGAGGAAAAGTTATTGAAAATGTTGTGCCTTGACCGTGGCGACTTCGAACATCGATAGTTCCCTGCTGTCGCTCAACGAAGGATTTAACAATAAATAGTCCTAATCCCGCGCCCTGTTCACGAATTTCCTCAATTTTGTGCGTCCGTCGAAATTTCTCGAAGATTTCTTCTAACGACTCTTTGGCAATACCGATGCCGGTATCCTTAATGTGCACTATTAGGCTCGTTTGGCGTTGATTGGGGTGAGTGACTTCTTCGAAAAATATCTTGACCGAACCGCGTAGGGTGTACTTTAGGGCGTTATCTACCAAATTGCTAAAAATCTGCTCACATCGAACGGGGTCGAGGCTGACGAAAGTGGAGAATGTTGGTCTGGCGATCGTCAGAGACACGCCCTTTTGGTTGGCTTTGGCTTTAAAATCGTGACAGATTTTTTTCAGAACTCGGAAGAGATCGAAGGTCTGGTTTTTAATCTCCAGGCGATCTTGGTCGATCTGGGCCACCTGGAGAAGATCCTCAGTCAAGTTCACTAACCGATCACTGGCTTCGGTCACTCGGCGCAGATAACGTCGCTGCCGTTCGTCCAGTTTTTTCTCCCCTCTATCTAATAAGCTCAGGTAACCGCGGATGACCGTCAGGGGGGTGCGGAATTCATGAGTGGCAATCGAGATGAACTCATTTTTCTTCTGCTCGAGGAGTTTTTCCTTAGAGACGTCGTGAGCGATGATTATCACTCTCTCAACCTTGCCGTCACGCTGGCGTAGAATCGATCCGGTGAGGCGAAGCCAAAGTTTAGTGTCTTTACGCGCCACGACCTCCACTATAATCCCAAATTGGTCGGCGCCCTTGGTAGCGATAGCTTGGTTAAGAGACTCCAGTAGGGCGTTTTTATTGAGGCAGAGGATTGCTTCTTCAAACGGCTTGCCCACAACGTCCTTAACACCACAGCCTGTAATCTTTTCCATCGGACGATTCCAAAGTGAAACGCGTAAGTCGTTGTTGAGAATTATCATCCCCTCACTTAAGTGTTGGACGAGCGTTTGGAATTGATTTTTGTGCTCGGTCAGCTTTTGGTCCAGGTGTTGATGGCCAAACCGTAGGCGGATAATCTGGGCTACTAGCTCAGTGAATTTTGCCTCTTCTTGAGGAATAGCCCGGCTACTGAGACCAACTAATACCACCGGTAGGTCAAGGTATCGTCCAAGTGGTTCAATCACGATATGACGGAGACTCTTTTTGCCCCGAGTTCCAACGAGTCCAGAGAGCCGTTTGCGTATCGTTACTTCCTTCAGCTCGCGTTTAAATACCGCTTGAGACATTAGCATCTCAATCCTGTTGGGTGAGATGTTTGCCGCTAAACAATTAGTGTTTTCGAGGCAAAGCTGGAAAATACCGACAACTTCCAGTCCCGTAATTTTCGGAAGGGTGGTTGCTAACCGACCGATCTGTTGCAGAATTGAGTAACGATTGCTAGACAGAGCTCCGAGTAGCCCAAAGTAAGTTGCTAGGTTTGCTGGAGTGGCTTCGCTTATCGTGTAGAATCGCGTTAGCAGTCGTTCCCAAGAAGGGATAACGGGTAATCGGGAAAATCGAGTTGTTTTACTCATTGGCTAAGTATAGCCGTTCCCGGTGACTGATTAATGGGAACTTTCCGGCGGCCGCTCCGTAAAAGGAGTGGTTTTGTTGTGAGTTCTTACAGTTAGCCGAATAGGTCTTGACATCAATCGTTGGGCTGGTAAAATTCCCAGGTAGCCAGTTGTTCTTGTTAATGGACTGGCGCATTAGGTTTAAAAGAGAGAATCAAATGCCAAAAAAAGAAATCATCATTACCAGCGAAGGTTTACTAAAGCTTGAAGCTGAATTGAAAGATCTGTCGCAGGTTCGCCGACCAGAGATTATTAGTCGTATAAAAACCGCCAAAGAGTTGGGGGATCTGAGTGAAAACGCCGAGTATACTGCCGCGAAGGAAGAGCAGTCGTTTATAGAGGGCCGAATTCAGGAAATTGAGGAAATTACTAAACACGTAAAGGTTGTTGCCAACGGCGGCCACAAGGACGTAATTTCTGTGGGTAGCAAAATTACCATCGAAATAGAGGGGGACACCGACACTTTCGAAATTGTTGGTTCAACAGAATCAGATCCAGCTAACGGCAAGATTTCTACCGACTCTCCGGTGGGACAAGCGTTGCTAGGTCACAAGGCTAAGGACGTTGTCAAAATCAGCACCCCTGATGGCGCTGTGACTTACAAGATCGTCAGCGTTTCCTAACACTTGGCTTTGGTTCTTTCGAGGGCTCTGCTACACTTACTCTGATGGTTTGGAGTATTTTTGATGCTTAGTCGAGATTTATTACGCACTAGCCCCCAGGCAGTTATAAACAGCCTGGTTAAACGAGGTGGTGATGTTAAACTAGTAGACAAATTTCTTGCCGCTGACAAACTGTGGCGAAACGAACTAGCAAAATTGGAAATCCTTCAAAGGGCTCGTAACGATATGTCTCGATCTGGCAAACCGAGCGCGGCAGAGCTAAAGGTTGCGAAGAAATCTTCCTCTCAACTGTCCAAAAAAAGCCAAGTCGTCAGCGCCGCCGCCAAAAAGGCGGAAGATCTGCTTCTAGCGATCCCTAACTTGGTGGCGCCGGACGTTCCGGTGGGAGCGGGAGAGTCGGCAAACACCGTGATAAAAGAGGTTGGTAAGCCAAAACTGATGACTGGAAAGCCACATCAACAGCTAATGACCGAGCTCGGTTGGCTTGACTTATCTACGGCAGCTGAAGTGAGTGGAGCGAGGTTTCGTTATCTCAAGGGGCCGGCAGCGTCTGCTTGGATGGAGCTATCCAGGTTAGGCTTCCGATTCGCTGTTAAACACGGCTTTCAGCCGGTAATCCCTCCGGTTATAGTCCGATCTGACATCCTAACGAAAGGCGGTTTTTTCCCCGAAGGCGAAGAAGATACCTTTAAGGCAGGGGACGATCTTTATCTGGTTGGGACGAGTGAGTATTCATTGGTTGCTTCTGTAGCAAATAAGGTATTTAAAAAAGACGAACTACCATTACGGTTAGTAGGGTTCTCGACTTGTTTCCGTAAAGAAGCTGGCTCCTACGGTAAAGATGTCAAAGGTATGTTTCGCCAGCATCAATTCGATAAGGTAGAAATGGTTTCCATCTGTCGGCAAGATCAGTCAGAGAACGAACACGATTTCCTCCTGGAGATGCAAGAGCGCTTCGTTCAACAGTTTAAACTTCCTTATCAAGCTGTTTTGATTGGCTCAGGTGACCTAGAGAAGAAGGCAATAAAACGTTTCGATCTTGAGACCTGGTTTCCGGGGCAGCAAAGATATCGAGAGACCCATTCGGCGAGCAACTGTACCGATTATCAATCACGAGCGTTAGGGATAAAATATCGTGATCAGGCGGGAGTGACTCAATTTGCTCATACTCTAAATGGTACATTAGTTACGGAGCGACTACTGTTGGCTTACATAGAGAATAACCAGCGGCCAGACGGAACAGTTATGCTGCCGCGATCTTTACGCTAACTAAATGGGAATTCTACGTCGTCTGTTTGGCGATCCTAATCAGAAGGAAGTCGGCCGTTACGACCAGTTCGTTGGTAGCGTTAACGCTTTAGAGGAAGGCCTGGAGAGTAAGTCAGACGACGAGCTTCGGCAAGACTCTTTAAAACTCAAAGAGAAGATCTCGGCGCTGGCTCGCAAGACAATTGAGCAGACGATTGAAATTGAGGATCTTCGCGGCCGCAACGAAGCTCGCCGCAAGCAAATTAATGATTTTCTGTCCGAAAACGAAGCATATGCTTTTGCTTTAGTTCGCGAGGCTAGCAAGCGGACGATCGGTCTGCGCCATTACGATGTCCAATTGATCGGCGGCGCTGTATTACAGCGCGGTCAGATTGCGGAGATGAAAACCGGCGAGGGAAAAACCCTTGTCGCCAGCCTGCCGCTTTTCTTGAACGGGCTGACTGGGCTTGGAGCTCACCTGGTAACAGTCAACGATTATTTGGCCAGGCGTGACGCCGGCTGGATCGGACCAGTTTACCATTTCCTTGGCTTAACTATTGGGGTGGTCGGGCCGCAGTTCTCGTACCAATATGACCCGGACTTCAGTCTCGACGAGACCGATGAGCGCCTGAAGCATTTTCGTCCAGTTTCACGCAAGGAGGCGTACGGTGCCGACATTACCTATGGAACCAACAACGAGTTTGGTTTCGATTATCTGCGCGACAATATGGCCCAGGACGAAACGCAGTTATCTCAAAGAGACTTAACATATGCTATTATCGACGAAGTGGATTCAATTCTTATTGATGAAGCGCGAACGCCGCTCATCATCTCCGCTCCATCAACCGAATCGGCCCAACTTTATGGAAAATTTGCTGCTATCATTCCAAAACTTAAAAAGGAATTAGATTTTAAGATTGACGAGAAAGCCAATGCTTCAACGCTAACCGATGAGGGAATTAAAAAACTCGAGCATCTATTGGGATTGGAAAACTTATACGATCCGCGTCATGTTGAGCTTGTCCACCACGCCGACTCGGCTTTAAAGGCATATGCTTTATTCCGAAAGAACAAGGAATACGTGGTAAAAGACGGTGAGATAGTGATTATCGACGAGTTTACCGGTCGGATGCTAGCGGGCAGACGCTACTCCGGCGGGTTACATCAAGCGATCGAGGCAAAAGAAGGAGTTGAAGTAAGGGAAGAGTCGGTCACTTTGGCGACGATTACACTGCAAAATTACTTTCGAATGTATATCAAACTTGCGGGAATGACCGGGACCGCGATCACTGAAGCGGAAGAGTTATCCAAGATTTACAGCCTAGAAGTTATTGCTATTCCCTCTAATCGTCCAAATATTAGAGCCGACCGTCAGGACCTAATCTACAAGACAGAGAGTGCAAAATTCCACGCCGTAGTCGAGCTAGTTAAAGAGAGACAGGGCGTCGGACAGCCGGTGTTGATCGGCACGATTTCTATCGCTAAGTCAGAAAGGCTTTCGAAATTGCTCAAAGCCGCTGGGGTAAAGCATTCGGTTCTTAACGCCAAACAACACCAAAGGGAAGGCTCGATTGTTGAAGAGGCGGGGCGACTAGGAGCGGTCACCGTGGCGACGAATATGGCTGGGCGGGGAGTGGATATCATCCTTGGTGGTACGCCGCCCGGTAATCGTGACGAACAAAAAGAATGGAAAGAGTGGGAGTCGAGCCATGAAAAGGTAATAGAACTGGGTGGTCTGTTCGTTGTTGGAACCGAACGCCACGAATCCCGACGAATCGACAATCAGCTACGAGGTCGCTGTGCCAGACAGGGTGACCCAGGAGTGAGCCAGTTCTTCCTCTCGCTTGAAGATGACCTAATGAGGATCTTTGGCGGAACCAGAATGCAGTCAATTATGCAGAGGCTTAACATTCCCGACGAGACGAGTATTAATAACCCCTTACTCTCAAAAGCGATCGAGCAGGCTCAATCCAAGGTTGAATCGCATTATTTCGAAATACGAAAACAACTTGTTGACTACGATGACGTGGCGAATAAACACCGAGAATCGGTTTACCGCCGTCGCCGCCGCGCTCTGGAGTTCAATCCACGCTCGAACGCCGCACTTCATGAAGAGATTCTCTCGATAATGGCTGAAGGACAAAAAGAAGCGTATGAAAAAAAGGCGATAAACTGGACTGAGGAAGTGAGACCCCAGGTTGAACGCCTGGTCACTCTGCGCTCGATCGATGTTCTCTGGGTGGAGCATCTGAAGACAATGGAGTCTCTGCGCGAGAGCATCGGCCTGCGTGGTTACGGTCAGAGAGAGCCGCTTGTTGAGTACAAACGCGAAGCCTACGACCTGTTCCAAAATCTTACTAGCGCCATTGATACTCAGATTATCGAACTGTTGCTTCGGGCCGAGGTGGAAGAAGTCCAGCCAGTTAAGGACGAGAGTCCGATCTCTAATTTCCAGCAAACTAACAAAGACGAGCTTGTCGCGCCGGTGGGCCAGAAAGATAAGAAGATCGGTCGGAACGACCCGTGTCCGTGCGGAGCGACACTTCCGGACGGCCGTCCAAAAAAATATAAACACTGCCATGGTAAGTAGCGTCCAAAGCCGTCAAGCCCAAGCGGAGTCCCCCACCAACCGCACTGAAAGTAGAGATGGAAGAGTTTGAAGACTTACTGCTAGAAGCGGACAATTTGCGTTTCGACGGCAAGGTGGAAAACGCCGTGAAAAAGTATCTTTCCATTGCCAGTTCGGCAAACGGGCAAGGCGAGTCGACTGTTGCGGCTAGAGCGTTTCAACTTGCTGCAAGCAGTCTGATTATGACTATCTCGAGCCAGACAGTCGCAACGTATCGCGATGCTCTAGCGATGCTGACTAAGGCCAAAAATATTTACATTGGCGTTCACGATGAAACAGGTCTGGGAGCGTGTCTTCGTGAGGAGGCCGTCGCCGCGGCAAAAATGGGGGCCAAAAGCGAAGCAATCGAGTTATTCACCGAGGCGATTGAAACTCTATCCCGGAGAGATAGTTTTGAGGAGCTGGGGATAACTTACAGTAAATACGGGCTATGGCTTTCCCGCTGGGGTGATAGTCAGGGTGGCTTAGCTCAGATCGAGCAGGCGCTCAGTACCCTACGCAAGGTGCCGGTAGCGGGATTAAACAACACCATAGTTCTTTTTGATCAAGCAAAAGTTCTGTCTGCGAGCGAACAGCTCGAACCCGCGCTGGCGTTGGCACTCGAGGCGAAAAGTTGGTTTGAGGCCGACCATCCGGATCAAAATTACACCCTGCCGATTGCTGAGATCTCGGGGTTTTTGAGTGTCCTGTACCGATCTCGTGGTGAGCAAGTTGCCGCCGAGCGCTGCTGGAAAGTCTTTTCGCAGGCTCTCCCAACATTTGACCCGCTTCTCTCCCGTTCACTCCAGACGGAGGTTGATCAGTAAGCCGCCACAATCTAACCTTTTCCGTTTGGCTGTTGATGCGGCAGTTTTTCTGACATCATTATACCGATGGATAGAAAGGGAATTGTTGAAGAGATCGTTGAGGCACCCGCAATTGCAGTAGAGAAAACCATCGAGGGCTCAGTATCAGCCGTCGAAACCCTTAAAACACAAAAGCCGTTCAAGCAGATAAAAAAATACTGGCAGGTTTTGGGACCAGGGCTAGTAACTGGTGGAGCTGACGATGACAACTCCGGTGTAGCCACTTACTCACAAACCGGCAGCCAGTACGGCTTCCAACTTTTATGGCTAGCGGCGTTCACTTTCCCGCTGATGGGTCTTGTTCAGGAGATGTGCGCTCGTATTGGTTTGGTCACAAAGCGCGGTTTGGCGGCAAATATTCGTACGCTTTTCCCGAAATGGGTTCTTCTGCTTTGTGCAACATTACTTTTTGCAGCCAACAGCTTTAACATCGGCGCCGATTTAGGGGCTTTAGCAGAGTCAACCAGACTTCTCTGGCCGGGCGCAAATTATTCTTTGCTGGTGATATTCTTCGCCGCTCTCTGCCTAACATTGCAGATATTTTTCAACTACCGAATTTATTCCCGATACCTAAAATATCTAACGCTATTGCTTTTTTCCTACGTTCTTACCGCTTTCTTTATCCGCGATATAAATTGGCTTTCGGTTCTAAAGAGCGCCGTCTTGCCGTCTGTTGATTTTAGCCGGGAACAGGTTATTTTAATCTGTGGAGTTTTCGGTACAACAATTTCGCCGTATCTTTTCTTCTGGCAAACATCTCAAGAAGTTGAAGAATCGCTCGAGCGAGATGGCAGCCAGGAGGCGTTAGACAAGGAAGTCATCACGCGTAAACAGATCCGTGAAATGAGAATTGACAGCTGGTCGGGGATGTTCCTATCAAACGCCGTCATGTTTTTCATTATTGTTGTTAGTGCGGCGGTGCTGTTCAAAAATGGCATTACAAATATCGGTACTGCAGCTCAAGCTGCTGAAGCCCTGCGGCCGCTCGCGGGAAACTCTGCTTATCTTCTGTTTGCCCTCGGAATGTTTGCGGTGGGGCTCTTGGCGATTCCGATACTAGCTGGTAGCGCTTCGTACGCCCTATCTGAAGCGTTCGGTTGGAAAGAAGGACTACGGTGGAAACTGAAGGAAGCATATGCTTTTTACGGTGTAATCATTTTTTCAATGGTAGTTGGTGTTCTCCTGAATTTCGTTGGGCTTGACCCAATAAAGGCGCTGATCTATTCGGCTGTTGCTAACGGCCTGATAGCGCCAGTAATCCTGTTTCTAATTGTCAAAATTGCAAGCAACCGCTCTGTGATGGGCTCGCACACCAACGGTCACTTCTCTACTGCTCTGGGTTGGCTAACGACTGCAATCATGACAGTGGTTGGCCTAGCGACGATCTATTCGATTTTCTTGTAGGATAAGCCTTTTTACTTTCGTCTAGGCCTGGTATCCTCAGGTAGATGCAGGAAATTTTGACCGTCGGTTCACCCAAGCTTACAAGGCCTGCTGTTGAATCCAAAGTTAAGGTGCCGCTAATCGAAATGAAATCGCTTACTAAAAAGTACGGTAATCGCGTGGCGGTAGGGGAAGTAACGCTGGTAATTTACGAGGGGGAATTTGTCTGTTTGGTCGGACAGAGCGGGGCAGGCAAGACTACTCTGGTTAAGTTACTAACGAAGCAAGAGTCGCCTAGTACCGGTCATCTCTTTGTGGCTGGACGTGAGCTTGCCGAGCTGCGCGATTCGGAAGTGCCGTACTACCGCCGAAAAATAGGTGTCGTGTTCCAGGACTTCAAACTCTTACCGCAAAAAACCGTCTTTGAGAACGTTGCGTTTGCTCTGGAGGTTTGCGGTGTATCGGCGACGGAAATAAAGAGACGCGTAGAAAAAGTACTGGATTTAGTTAATCTAACTCGTCGACGCGCCAACTACCCGGCCGAACTCTCGGGCGGAGAACGACAGCGAACCGCCATTGCCCGGGCACTTGTTCACTCACCGAAACTTCTAATAGCTGACGAGCCAACCGGAAACCTCGATCCTGTCAGTACTTGGGAGATTGTGGAGCTTCTGTATCGCATCAACCAAAAAGGCACGACGGTAATTTTGGCAACGCATAATCGCCAGGCCGTCGACCAAATTCAACGCCGAGTAATCCTAATGAAATCGGGCAAAATTATAAGCGACCAGAAGTCTGGTAAATACGTCATATGAAAAATCAAAGTCTTTTTGGCTATCAGCAAGCAGCTATCAGCATTCAGCTCTTTGGATTTAGCTGCAAGCCGCAAGCCGCAAGCTGGGAGCTGTCGTAGACCATGGAAACATTTGGTCGAATCATCAGACTGGGGTTAAAGAACTTCTGGCGCAACAATTGGTTGACGCTTGGGGCAACTTTACTGATGACGCTAACCCTGACGATGGTGTCGGTTTCGTTGCTTGTTACTTTTGTGATTAAAGATACGGCAACTCTTATTCGGGAAAAAATAAACTTAACAATCTTTTTTCGGATCGATAAAGTTCCCGACCAGAAAATTATCGCTCTCGGAGAGAAGATTAAAACCCTGGACGGTGTGGCTTCAGTTAACTTTACGGACAAAACGGCGGCGTTGGCAATCTTCCACCGACTGCCAAACGTTAACGATAACATCAAGAAACAGATCGGGACCGAAAATAATTACCTGCCCCGCAGTTTGGAGGTCGGTTCGAGCGATGTCGATAACCTCCCGAACCTAGCGCTGCAGATTGGCGCGATCGATAAAGGAAAGCTAATTTGTAGCGATTGTATTTCATACAAGCAAAACAAGGAGATAGTTGACCAGTTGATTCGAGGTACTCGGGCTCTGCAGCAGATTGGCTGGATGCTGAGTTTGTTCTTTGGCATTATCGCTATATTCAATGTTTCAAACATCGTTCGTCTAACTGTTGCCGCACGCTCCGACGAGATCGAGATTATGCGTTTTGTTGGCGCCTCGAACGCTTTTATCCGGGGGCCGTTTGTTGTAGAGGGTATTGCGTACGGTTTGCTTGGGACAGTACTAACGCTACTAGCGTTACCGGCTTTGGTAATGGCGATATCTGCGTTGGGCGTTGGGGGAGAGATCGGACAAGCTTTCACGGTCCTGGGGGTTGATATAAAAGGTTACGTTCTTAACCACCTGCCAATTTTGCTGGCCACTCAACTTGGTTTGGGCTTGGGTTTGGGGGTGATCGTTAGTCTCGTTTCAATCCGTCGGTATCTGCGGGCGTAGGAAATTGGAGGATGTTTACGTGCGTTGTTGAGTTGTTATGTTAAGATTGGTTCACGAGATGAATTCTAATTGGCTAAAAAGAGTTTCTACAGTTGGAGCAGTTCTAGTAATGCTCGTGGCCTTTGGTCAATTTCCAGAGCTAGTAAAGGCTGAGAATTGCAGCTCGTTAGCCGAGTGTACTCAACTCCAACAGCAACTGAAACTACGCCAGCTTGCGGCTGACGCGAGCTACAAGCAAAATTCTAATCAGGCCTCTAACCTCCGTGGTGTCGTTCAGGACATCCAAGGAGATATTTACTATACCGAAGGACGAATTGCTAACACCGAAAGTCAGATCGCGCTGGCGGAGAAAATTCTATCTCAGCTTTCAGCTGATATTATCAAACGCCAAGACAGAATGGCGGAAGCGTACGTTAGTTTGTATGAGATGTCTCGAACCAGTCCAACGGGCATAGTCTTTAGTTCCTCGATCAATGACGCTCTGATTCAGGCGCAGTATCTCCAGTCTATTCAAACACAGCTCCAGGCACAGCTGGTAAGCCTTAAGGAATCGCAAGACCAACGCGAAACTCAGCGCCAGGGCCTGGAAGCCCAGCGCCGGACTCTATCAACCGATCGCTTAGCGCTTTCAAACAAAAAGTCACAGCAAACCTACCTGCTGTCGGTGGCCCAGTCGAACGCGTCCTATTACAAGGGTCTAAGTAAGGAAATTCAACAAAATATTGCTGAAGTCGAGCGCAAGATGAGCGTCTTGATTGCTCAGGCTTCGTGGGGGAGTGATATTGTTTCTGTACAGCAGGGCTCTTGGTACTTCAGCCAACTCGATCCGGCTTACAGCAGTACGCGCTTGGGAAATTCACCGTACACTGTGGGGCAGTACGGCTGTCTGATAACTTCAATCGCGATGGTCTCAACCTTCAACGGCAAACGAGTAACGCCGTCACAGATCGCTCGCTACCCAGGTAACTTCGACTACGGTGGTTATCTTACGAAACTGCCGCCGTCGCCAACCAGTTTTTCAACCTTTTCCACATCACCTATTAACTGGGCAACCGTGAATTCCGAGCTTGATAGCGGATTTCCGGTGATGGTAAGCATCTATATCCCTGCCGTGGGAGTAATTAACGGCGATGGATCGTCGCACTTTATTGTCTTATACGGTCGAAGCAGCGGTAAATATATTATGCATGATCCGCTCGGGCCGGGGCGAAGTTACGCCGCTAACCAAGTTCGGTCGATGATAATTACGCGAAAATAACCTTATGTCTCTAACGCTCGAAGGGGGGATACTGCTTGGTTACAGCCTATTTCTGTTGGTTATTTTGGTAATTAATTTCCTTTATGTTTTTCAGATATTTCGTTTCCGCCTGCCGGGCGACGCATCGCTTGTAGTTCTTGGAATTCACAGCGCCCTGATGATGACGGTCTTGGTGGCTAGCTCAGTGATAATTCTAGGCAAATGAACGTACCGTTGCATTCACTAACGTTCGCGAGATGAGTCACCTGGTTCAGTTTGATGTTGACGTGAATGACCCAGCGTTTCTATACCTAAATTTGCATACCGACGAGGAGATAAAGGTCGTGGTTCGGCGTCACTGGGCGGGATTTTTGGGAACAATTGCGATCAGTTTAGCGATGGCCATATTCCCAGTGTTAGTAATAATCCTGTCGCACTACGTCTTCGATGCACCCTCAAACTTCACTTTCTTCTTGATTGTACTTGTTGCGAGCTACTATCTTTTCTTGCTGACTTTTATCTTTGGCGCCTGGATTAACTACTATTACGATATCATCTTCATCACCAGTGAACGGCTCCTAAACGTTGCCCAAGAAGGACTGCTTTCGCGACAGGTTTCCGAACTGAGCTTAGGCCAAGTACAAAATGTTAGTGCTGAAGTTTCGGGGTTTATCCAAAATTACTTTAACTACGGGCATTTGGTAGTGGAGACAGCCGGTGAGGGCAGCGGTGAAACGCAGTCAAAGTTCGGCTTGCAGGGCTATTTCACTATTCCTGATCTACCCGACCCGAACCGCTTAGCGCGGATAATCTTGGAGCTTCATCGGAGTATCCATGTTAAAGAGAAGCTTTGAGTTCGTAGCCGTTGTTATTGCTTTATTTCTCCCTATTTCATCTGCTCAAGCGCATTTCTTTCTCGAAACCAATAACGGAACGCTTTTTGCCACCGAAACAAACGCCTACAAACAGCGTGGAGTGTTAAAGAAATGGCAGCTGGCGGTGTTACCCGATACTGGTCATATTAAACAAGTAGAGTATTTTACCGCCGAGCGTTTTATTATACTTGAGCAAGAGGGCACTCATCGATTGTTGCGCAGTCGAACTAGTTTGGACTGGCGCCTTGACGAAACTCTAGGTGATTCGGACAGCTTGACGCTCACGGAGGTTGGTGGAAGATTCTTTGCTTTCACCAAAAAAGGTGCGGTCTCCCAAACATTTATCCTGAACGCCAACGGGGTTTTTACAGCCAAAACAGGGCTACCAACAAATCGCAACCTTAGCCGCGAGAACTTGTTTCTAGCATCAGGAAGTATCTGGTACGCGCTTGAAACTGCCCCGAACGTCATAATGTACAAGCTCACTCCGAGCGGCTGGATTCCCAATAGCTCAATTCTCTGCGGTGAGTTCGCGCTGTATCCGAATCCTTTTCCGTTTATGTGGTGCAACTCGGGGGAAGTTTTCGTGCCAGGTGCCAACAGCTGGGCTGTGTTTAGCCTGCCAAAGATTCAACAGCCGTCAGTCACCTCAAGTATTCTGGCCGCGTCCGGGCGCGGAAATCCGGAAGATCTTTATGTTTGGAAAGACGGCTTGCTTTATTCTGTTGAACTAACTGACCCTAACCCGGCGACCCTAAGCGAAGTAAAAGCGATTTCTGATAGAGTACTACTTCGTTTTACGGGAGGCTGGTACGAGCTAACATACGTTGGCAGTCAAACGCTAGAAAGAGTAACCGAGGCTAGTAACGCAATTTACGATCCTCACTACGGCCACGCGGTGATCTTTGGCACAAGTAACAAGATTTCTTTACTCGTTGGCTTCTGGCAGACTTTCACGACAACGGGCGTTTATAACCAGGTTCAAGCACTACCTTCGGGATTCTTCTTCTGGCAAACTGCTGGTAACACCGGTGGTCTTAGCCACGTCTTGCCGTTTGGCTCGACCGTCGCCCAAAAAGTTAATCCGTGGTCATCGACAACTTCTCCGATAAGGGCGACTTTTTTCCGTCCAAATCTGGGGCTAGTTTCAGTGGTAACAAATTCAGGTCAGGGAAATGTGAACCTGTATAAAAGTAGCGACTTTATCTCCTGGAGTCGAACTACACTTCCCGTTGAGCCGACACTTAGCGTTTCCTTAAAAGAAGCAAGAGCCTTGCCCGCTGGCACACTACTTGAAACTAGCGGGGTACTAGCTGTTGGTCCTGGAGTCGTTTCGGACGACGTAGTTTATTTGCAAGATGATCAGGCCGGAATCCAAGTTTATCTCAGTTCGACTCACGGCAGCCTGCCGGAGTCGATTAATCGCTTTGCGACTATCACCGGAGAGAAAAGCGAAAGCCAGGTGCAACGCATCACGCTGGATGCACTCGACGATCTGGTGTTGGGCGGTACACAACAATTCATGCGAAGTGAATTCCCTGTTAGCAGTTTTGCCTCGCTCATGGGCCGGGCGGTGGATTTACGCGGCCTGGTCAGCGCGGTCAGTAAGGATTACGTCTCGCTTGAGGCAACTGGAACGTTACTCAAGCTGCATTTCTTGCTTGCCAAAGAGAGCTTTGTTGCCAAGGACCAGGTAAGCGTGCCGGTCGTTGTTGATTGGAACGCTTCCGCTGGTCAGGTTGAGGCTTGGGCGCTGGGCTCAAAGTTCAAGCTAATCTCAAGGCCGATAGCGCCAGCTCCTGTGGTAGCGCCAGTTGCAAGCAGCCCAACCGCCACCATCAGCCCAATCGCATCTTCGACCAATTCGCGCTCGATTCCGGTCAGAGTTTCTTCCGTCACCTTACCAACTCAGTTGCCTTGGGCGCCTCAGGTTCAAGTATCTGGGGCAACTAGCAACTCCGGCGCTTCGCCGCTGCAAAATGAGAGCGTTAACGTCCTCGGCCTGCTTAGTCTAGCTGCTGGTACACTGGCGATGCGCGGACGTCGTTTCAAAGCCGCTACCCCTTAGAGCTTTACTTGAGGGGTCTTTACTGCCAATTTGGTGATGATGGAAGTTATCCACTCAACCGTTCTCGAGCCTCAGGATATTTGGTGGGAACGAGGTGGGCTGTCTAGCCCTGCCGTGGTTGAGTTTGCCGGAAAATACCAGCTTCTCTACGCCGCTCTGGGCGAAGACGGCATCAGTCGACTTGGCTTGGCCGTGAGTGACGACGGCGAGCTGTTCAAACGGCTGGACTCTCCAATCTACGAAACTCCTGACGACGTGCCAGATGCTCGCCTTGGCCTTATTCAACCGCGGGCGATACTCACTTCTGGTAAAGAAACAATAATCTGTGCTATCGGCCGAACGGTACTGCCAATTGGCACGATCAATCTCAAAGACACGGAACAAGCGGTGCCGTGGAAGCAAAGTATTTTTACCCTCTCAACGAAAGACTTGCGTCATTTCAGGCTTACCGGCCCGATAATGCCGAATTTGGGCTGCGACGCTGCTGTCTCGTTTCCAGCGCGGATCAGCAGCCGTCTGTGGCTACTGCAGGCGCTCTCTGGCAACCTTATGTTGAGTAACGCCAAACAGTGGGACGAGTTCGAGGGGAGTTTGCAGCTGCTTTCCACTGAAGGAAAGACCACAGGCGGCATTCTTTCGCTCGGCCCGCCGCCAATACTTGTCGAGAATGGCTGGCTACTGCTCTACGGCCGAAGTGAGAAAAACGAACTCTATTTGGAAGCGGCCTTACTGGCGAAAGAAAACCCGCTAGTCGTTCTGAAGCGTTCGACTGAACCGCTTTGGCGGCTGCCAACATCTCCGAACTCGGCGGTAAGTTGGAGCAGTCTGCTGCTGCAACGCGGTAGCTTTCACCTTTATTACAGCGCTAAAGGAACAGTGGGTCTTGCTAAATTTTCCCAAGAGAGTATCCTGGCCTCACTGAATGTCTAGGCTAAAAATATCACTTGATTTTCTGAAGATCGTTTGGCGCGACAGAAGCAACTTTGGGTTGTTGGTAGCGCTAGTAATCGCCCTAATCATTTTCTTTGTCTCACGCTCGCTGCCCAACGTTGACAGCCGGGTTGGCGGGTATTTCTATTCGTTATTCGCGGTTGATTTTCTACTCTTCTTTGCAACTCCTCGTCGGGAGGGCAAGATAAGGACTATCGCCCTCTTACTGATGGCGAGTTTAGAGATTGTGATGATTACCTATCTGATACTAGTGACTCTTTTGGGCGGCAGATAGCTAGCGGTCTCTGGTAACCGCTTTTTCGGTAACTTGATAGTCGAGCCGTTTGCCAATCATCAGCCGCGTTTGGGCATCGATGGCGGCAAACGAACTGATGAAGATACTGGCAATTGGCGCCAGAATCCATTGCCAGACAAAATTGAGGTAATACCACTTTCCGCGGTGTTGCGGTCGGGGTGGCAACAGAAGGAAACTGATAACTATCCCGCTGATTAATCCAACTAATGCCAAGCCCAGGATGGTTCTTGTAACAATCGGGAAGTTATAACCCAAGACGGTGTTGGAAAAGTCGACGCTAAATAATCGCGGCATCCAGCCAAGGATGGCGATAAAGATGGCTGATGTTGCCCAGGAGAAATGGCTTTCAATTAGCTGAAGAATTTTAACGAGTTTGTTCCACCAATTAAGGGCCTGGTCTTTTACTGCCAAGTCAACAACATACGGTAGATCGGAAATTCCCCATGCCCAACGACGTAACTGGAAGTACTGATTCTGCACTGTCGGCCAGTAGCCGTCAGCATAAACCGCATCCATACGTAAAGGGATATAGATTGGTTCAATAACCAATTTCCCGTGATAGTGAAAGTACGAATCGTAATACTGTCTTGAGTCCTCGGGGATAGCATTTACTGTCCAGTAGTTAATGTCGACTATGGTTTGAAACACGTCACTCCGTGAAGAAAAATGATGGAAGCGGCTTTGCCGCAACATATTGTGCATAAAAATTAGTGTAGAGCTTTGAGCGATAAGACGCATCAATGCTGGTACGTCCCAGATATTGTTGGCGTAAACATGCACAGGTTGGAAGGAGGTCGGCTGGCCAAGTGGGGATGTAAGATATTTATACGCAACATAGTCAAAGTAGTTCGAGTAAACCATGGTGTCGGCATCGAAGTTGTGAACAATCACTTTGTCGTACTCGATCTGGCGACTATCAAGTACTTTTTTAAATTCTTTTGCCGCCCAAGTGCCGTTGGCAGACTTGCACTTGATCTCGCCCGGGATGTTAGCTGGGTGGATCGTTTGCATGATATGGCCGAATTCATTGCCGAAACGTTTTTGTATGGCCTCGAAAATTCGATGGATGTCGTTCCCCGCCCGTTCTTCTGAACCTAATATTAACCACAAACGTTCTTTGTTGGTACGGCTCCGAGCGTAACTCTCAATCGAACCAATTAACAGTTCAAGCGGCTCTTTGTAATGGACCAATATTATTGCGTGGTAAAGCTCGTCTGGTTTTATACTCTCAACAACCAATCTGCTATTTATTTGCTGATTTTTGCTTAAAGAATCTAGCCTCTCTTTCCAGTCTATTCTTTGATCTCTCTTAATGTAAAGGTAAGTTAGGAAGGTATTTTTCATCATCCTCAACGATCGAAACAGCCAGTTTAGATCAAAACATATGACAAAGATCGCCACTAACACCGGATGACTGAAGCTTAGGAAAATGGTCCCTAGTAACGCAATCCACGTCAAAGCGCCTGGGAGTATTTCAAAAAACCGCCACCAAAACGCAGATAATTTAGTCGTCGTCTGTTGCACAACAGGGAAATTGTATCATACCCGAGCGTAGAATAATCCTGGAGCAGGGCAGCCTGGACTCTAGAACTAGTTGTTACGAGAGCTAGAGATAAAATAATTGTGGCTGCAAGGGACGGGGTCTATTCCGAACTGCCCTGCTGTGCAGGGCGCGAATGTTTGTGTTGGTAGATTATAGCCAGCACTCGTAAGTTTGGTGAGCACCTCGCTTTTCCAGTTCACGTTATTGTTGCGTTCCATGCGAGCGATCAGGTAGTACCCTGTTGCAGGCGGGCTTTTTGGAGTGGGTAGATAAAGGTACTGGCCGTAGTGTGTTGTTTGGCACGGTTCAACCAGACTGCCGAGCTTATGGCTGGGGTCTTCGGGAACGGAAGTCAGGTAAGTTGGGGTTAAGTAACCGCCGCCGCTCTGGCAGGGCAAGCTACTTTCCAGCTGCCAACGGGCGGCGTAAACTGCGGGCACGTGACTCTTGTACGCCGGATAAGTTCGATGCTCCAGGTAGTACTGTTCCAAAGCGTTCTTCGTTGACAGCAGGGCGCTAATCCGTTGTGTGTCACGTGAACGCGTCAGGCTTGCCGCCCAGCCGTAAGCACCGAGCGACACCAAGATGCCGATGATAAAGATAACCGTCAGAACTTCAATTAGCGTGAATGCTCGTAGTTTCATCACTTCTAGCGTCGCCTAAATTAGACTAATATTCAATCCATTGGGAGGTGAACCTTTGAGTAAACGCGAACTAAAGTCCAAGAAGCTCGATACCAAGCTACTCTGGGGGGTCGGAGCCGGACTTGCCGCTATCGGTGCCGTTTCCTGGTTGCTGGTACGGCATAAGGGCAAAGGGAAGGAGCAAGCACGCTCTATCGAGCTTGATGTTCGAACCGATCTTCGAGCGAAGATTTTGCACGAGCGAATTACTGGATTGGAAGGGCAACTGAGTGAGTCCGTCGATCCCGAGAAGAAAATAGCGCTTTCCGAGTTAATTGGCCAGGCTCGTAGCCAGATAGCACAGTTGGAAGACGAGAGAAAGTTGCCCTTGGCAATGCGCCTAATCCTGGAAGGTCTCCATGAAGCCGCAGCTGAGATGGAAGACTCACTTGATAACCCCGAAGGCGGCTAGGCGACCCTAGCCGCCCCACTTGTGCGGTCCCAGCGGGATTATCCGTCGCTTCGCTCCGGCATAACTCCTTCGCGACCGCTCAGTCGTTATATTCACTACGCTCATTTTGTACTTCGTAAACTCGTACAAATCGCACCTATTGCCTAACGGCAATGGGTTCGTCTCCCCAAATGCATTCGCCAAAAACACCCGCCGGTGGCGAGTGTTTTTGAAGAGCGGTCCCAGCGGGAGTCGAACCCGCGATTTCTGGAATGAAAATCCAGCGTCCTGGGCCACTAGACGATGGGACCCAAATATCTTAACTATTCTACCCTATTTTGAACCCAATTACAGCCGAGGTATACTTACTGCAATGGGTCGGATACTGTTTGGGCTCTTTGTTTTTTGTTTGGTCGGCACGGCCGTATTTATGTGGGTGAAAATTGGTTTTAGCCTGGAGAGGGCACCAACGCCATCGGAAGTTCCGGCCGACGTCGTTGGGTCCCAACCGTCCCAATCAACAACTCAAATTCCACTAACAAACACTTCGAGTGCTAGTTTCCGCGTTCCGATACTGATGTACCACTATATTCGAGATTATGCGGATCGAACGGATGACCCGCTTGGGGTCCAGCTCTCCGTTGCGCCGGATATACTCTCGAGCCAGCTGGACGCGCTGGTCGCTGAGGGCTACCACACGATAAGCCTAAGTGAGCTGGCGGAGGGTAAATATGGTGAAAAGTCTGTCATTTTAACGTTTGACGACGGCTACACTGATGCCTATAAAAAAGCCCTGCCTATTTTACTGGATCACAAAATGACGGCGACGTTTTTTGTCGTTGGTGACTTTGTTGGCAGGAAAGGTTACATGACGCGCGACCAGATAACAAAGCTGAGGGAGGCGGGAATGGAAATTGGTGGCCACACGATGTCACACGTTAATTTAGCCAACCAGACTCGCGAAAATGCTTACACGCAGATAAGTAACAGCTTGGTAGATACCGAATATGTTTTTTCTTATCCATCCGGCCAGTACAAAGCGGAGACTGTTGATCTAGTTTTTGGTTTAGGGGTACGTGCCGCAGTAACAACAAATTTTGGCGTGGCGACAGAACAATCTTCGCTATTTGAGCTGCCGCGCATAAGGGTAAAAAACTTCACTGACGTAATGCAGCGCATCAACGAAGAAATCGCTATTGCCGATGGTGCTCTTGATCCTTCCCAACGCAGCAAAGATTAGTATTGACAGCAACCGTACTGCAGAGCATAGTGAGGATACTGTAATGAAATCAAGATTCCTTCACTTAAAAGATCTCGCGTTGAAAATGCGCAAAGAAGGCGTCCCACTTGGGCGCATTGGGATAGAGCTGGGGATTCCTAAATCAACATTGAGTTATTGGTTCATTGGTATCCAATTAACCGATAAGCAAAGGACTGCAATCAAAGCGAATTGGCTCAAGGCAATTAATGAATCGCGCGGTAACGCAATTCGCTGGCACAATCGACAGAAAGCGGGTCGTATTGAAGTAGCGCGCTTAGAAGCGGAGGCGGTGATGAGCAGGTTAAATCTTACGGATGCTTCTACTCTGGAACTGGCCCTAGCGATTCTCTATTTGGGAGAGGGAAGTAAAAAGTCGTCTGATACCTCACTTGGTAGCTCTGACCCAACTATTCTGAAATTCTTTGTTTATTGTATGAAGAAGCTCTATGGAGTAAGTCCAACTCAGGCCAGATTCTATCTCCATCTACGAGCTGATCAAAAAATCGGGCAAACAAGAGAGTACTGGGCGGAAACCTTGAAGGTTCCAATAGAGAACTTTAAGTCCACTTCCTTAGACAAGCGAACTTCTGGAAAGCCCACCTATTTAGATTATAAAGGGGTTTGCGTGGTTTCGTACGGACGGGTTGCAATCCAACGCAGGCTCGTCTGGATTAGCAGGTTATTTTGTGAGAAGATAGCAACAATGCGCGGTTAGCTCAGTTGGTTAGAGCGCCTCGTTGACGTCGAGGAGGTTTCAGTGGTTCGAATCCACTACCGCGCACAACTATGACAAACAATATTATTATCGGTGTGATCGTATTGGCGGCAATTTTGGGTCTGTTTGCGTTGGTTCCAGGCAAAAAAGCAGTGGCGCCAGGTCCACAACCAAATAACGCGGACGCCTCACTCAAAAAAACTACGGCAGTTATCAAAACTTCAAAAGGCGATATTACGTTGGAACTGTATCCGAGCGTGGCGCCAAAGACGGTTCAGAATTTCAAAGACAAAGTGAAGTCTGGTTTCTATAACAATCTCACTTTTCACCGTGTTGAAGATTGGGTAATCCAGGGCGGCGATCCGTTAGGTACCGGTACTGGCGGCGGCGAGATAGCTACTGAGCTCTCCGATAAACCGTTTGTTTTAGGTTCGCTCGGGGTGGCGCGCGGTAGCGACATTAAAGTCTCTAACGACGCCCAATTCTTTATTGTGAAAAAGGAATCGAGCTTTCTGGACAAACAGTACACCAACTTCGGCATCGTCACTTCTGGCCTGGATGTCGTCAATAAAATTGCCATCGGCGATAAAATAATCTCGATCACAGTCAAGTAGATAAATTAGCGGCCAGTTGGCCGCTAATTTGCTCGCTTTTGAAGGCGACTACTTCTTCACTTCAATCTTCTTAACCTTCGGTTTGACTGGCTCCACTTTCGGGGCGGTAACTCTTAACGTCCCGTCAGAGAGCTTGGCCTCAACTTTTTCTTCCTTGATCGGGTGAGCGAAGCGCACCTGACGACTGAATGAGTCGTGCTCCCACTCGCGACGGATGAGTTTTTTAGTGGCATCGTTCCTGTCGACCGCGGTTTGAGCGGTAATTGTCAGCGTGTCACCTGAAAACTCAAGGTTGAGCTCGTTCTCTTTTAACCCTGGCGCCTGAACTTGAACCTCGTACTCAGATTCGTTTTCGTAGACATTGATTGCTCCAAAGAGCGAGCTGGTGGCTGGCTGTTCAATCATCTGAATAGGCACCTCGTCGCTCGAGGGCAATTGTGCTGCATTCTGTCCCAGGCCTTCCACAAGCTCCTCAAGGTCACAGTTGAAAAACTCGATAATGGTTATCAACAGTGGAAAACTAGGCAAGTAAGCGCCCTGTTCGAGCGAAATGATTGATTGACGAGAGATTCCCAGCTGATGGGCTAACTCGTCTTGTGACAGTTCCTGGGCTTGACGCAGGTCCCGTAAAAGTAGGCGTAATTCCGATGACATTTACCAACAATGTAAAGGAAACTTTACACCGAGTCAACCCCGCACTTAAGAGCTAATCTTTTGCCTCGACAGCTTTTCACTCACATAGCACAATTACATTCTGCTCCGGGTCGTCTTTCAGTAAACTCCGCAGGCAAAAGGGCTACAGAAAGCTGTTAGCTCTTTAGTGAGGGGTCAAGAACCAGGTTGTTTATTCGTATTTGAGAGCGGCAACGGGGTTCTTACGGGCGGCGCGAATGGCTGGGAAAAGGCCAAAGATAACTCCTGCGATAACGCCCATCGCTACGGCGATCAAAATGGTCTGGGTGGTGATGAGTGGTTCTAGCGGCGAGAATTTCGCGGCCAGATACGACGTTACAGAGGCTAAGCCAATACCGATCAACGCGCCAATTACCGTTAGCACAACCGATTCGATCAAAAACTGCAACATGATCGCACTTTCCGTAGCGCCCACTGCTTTGCGGATGCCGATCTCGCGGGTTCGTTCGGCCACCGTAACAAGCATAATGTTCATAATGCCAATGCCGCCAACAAGCAGGGAAATGGAGGTGATGCCGATAACCATATATTTCAGCACATTAATAATCTGATCAACCGTCTTCAGAATATCGGACGGTTTCATAACGGTGAAATCGGTCGTGCCGTGTTTGGCGGTAAGCACCTTTTCTACTTGGGCAATTGCCTTATCGACGTCTTCGACGGTTTTGGAGTGGACGACGATGCGATTAACCTGTGGCGACCTGTTTATTTCATTTGCGACTGGTGCCGGAATGAGAAACATCTCCCCCTGGGCGGAGCTGATACTTAGCGACTGCTCGACTTCGAAGAGTCCAATTACCTTGAATTGATCACGGCCGATATTCATCGTTTCACCCACTTTTACAGCTAGCTTTTCTGCCGCCGCCTCACTTAGCACCAAGACTCGGCTTTTCTTGGTTAGGTCATTTTGGGTAAAATTACGTCCGGCAATTATTTTTATGCTGAACAGTTCTTCCGCACCCGGTGTGATGCCAACAGGCATGCCGGTCAATTTCTTATCGCCGTGAGCCGCAAGGCCTCCGATAAAAACAGCGTAGTCGATCGTGTCTTCAATGAGGTTTGCGTGTTGACGAAGGTAGCTAATGTCATCAACGACCAGCGTTGACGGGGCGGCTTGAGCGGCAAAGTTTGGCGTTCCAGAAGAATCCGACTCACCGGGCATAATTATTATTGTTCGGGGTCCGAAGTCTTCAACGAAACCGCCGATTTGGTTTTGGACACCCTGGGCCGCGGCCAAAAGTGTGACAACGGCGTAAACCCCGATGACAATCCCCAACAAGGTAAGAAAACTGCGAAGCCTATTATTCCAAAGTGACTTTAGGGCTGTTTTTAGGTTAAGTAGAATACCCATTAGAATTTTTCCTTCCCAAGGGACGAGAAAGTGTAACTTTTTTGAGGCGTCGCGGACGACGAGCGGGCACGGTGTCCTGAGCTCGCCGAAGGACGAGCGAGGAGGAGCGCGAGAGCTGAGCGGCGGCTGGGACGCGAGGACTCGTACTCAAAAAGGTTACACATTTTCGTCCCGCACTATTCTGCCGTCTCGCATCTCGATAATTCTCGTGGCGTATTTCAAAAGATCAGGGTTATGAGTAACCATCACCACGGTTGTGCCTTTGGCGTGAATTTCTTTGAATAAATTCATGATTTCAACGCCAGTTTTTGAATCTAAATTACCGGTGGGTTCATCGGCCAAGATTATTTCCGGCTCGTTTACGAGCGCTCGAGCGATGGCGACACGTTGCTGCTGGCCGCCCGATAGCTGGTTTGGCCAGTTCTTACGTTTGTTCCATAAGCCGACTCGTTCCAGCGACGCCTGGGTTTTGGTCGCGGCACCAGCGGTTTGGCCGTACAGTAGTGGCAAAATGACGTTGTCGTACGATGAGGTTCGAGCCAGTAGGTTGAAAGATTGAAATACAAAGCCAAACTTCTTATTGCGCAGTTTCGCCCGTTGTTTACGCGTCAATTCGTCTGCGAGCTGGTCGCCGATCCGATACTCGCCTTCGTCGGTGGAATCGAGCAGCCCCAATGTGTAAAGCAGAGTAGATTTACCGCAGCCGCTCGGGCCGATAATGCCTACGAATTCACCGCGCTCGACGGTAATGCTGACACCGTCCAGGGCGTTGACGACTTCGCCGTCGGTAAATCTTTTTGTAGCGTTTTTGAGCTCTAGCATCACTTTGACGCTACATATTTCAGCCCCATTTTTCAATCCCTATCTTGTTGACTTTTGGCTCCAAGTTTGGTAAGGTTGTCGCACGGGGCTGTAAAGGATTCGACGGGAACTTTAACAACCAAATTTGCAAGCGGAAGTCTCTGCCTTAGAGGACAAAAAAATTACGTGCAAACGTATTAGCGAAAACTCGAACTGCTGTAGCAAACGCGTTTGGCAGTTTTAGTCCAGCTTACGCCGTCGCCTAAAAAACGTTCGGCCGTTTCAATCCTTGACTCCGATGGAGGATTGAGGCGTCATATTATCGGGTGCCTGTTCAAGAGGCATCGCTTGAACATTAAGATATAGATGCTGGAAGTTGCGGTGTTTCGTTTGTTTAGAGCCACAATTTCAAGACAACAAAGCAAACTAAGCTTGTAGATGATTTGGTTCGTTTGTTTTCGGACGCGGGTTCAACTCCCGCCAGCTCCACTCAATGGGAGCGTCGGGGCGCAAAGCCCCGGCTCCAACCATATTGCGTGGCGATTTTGGAGGTTCTAACGCGGCCAATTGCGTCAGCAGCGGATGCGGTGTGATTTCCAGCTTTCCCAGAGTGAGAACGTAGCGAATGCCAAACATCGTCGCGACATACCTTTTCAGATGAGTGTCGTTTTCGGCAAAATGCCGCGGGGCATCGAGGCCGAACCGAACGGCATTGATGAGAGCCTGTCGTCCGGTTGAGGCTCGTTTTGACAAACTCTCAAGCTGTCTTCGGCCATCGGCCAGTTCTCCCTGAGTTTGGGTCTTGATGCGGCTGAACTCCTGGGCGTCCAGTTCCCCGGCCAGCCTAAGCTGGATCAATCGTTCGAGTTTCTGTTCGGTCGCACGAACGTGTTCTTGGTGCTGTTTGATCAATTTGGGGTCAACCGGAGGCTGCTCGTCCCAAAACCGTTCCAAGGCCTTGAGGAGCCATTGGCCGAATTCCGGATCGATCAGGACGCTCTCAAGTTCGCAGGCGATGGTCGAGTCGATATATGGGCCGGTGACGCTGACCTCTTTACAGTCACCCTTGCGGTGTGTGCAGTGGTAGTACTCGTAGGCCGCCGTTCGGGCGGTCGTCTTGTAGTGTTTGATCTTGCGCTCGGCGGTGACCAGGCAACCGCAGCGCCCACAACGGATGAGTCCGGTGAACGGGAATTCATGCCTCTGGGGCTGAATCCGGTTGTCTTTGTGTAAGATCCCCTGGGCTCGATCAAACTCCTCTGGGCTGACCATCACCCGGTGCCGGCCCTGGTAGGTCTGGCCGCGAAAGGTGAAAGAGCCGCAGTAGAAGCGGTTGTCGAAGATTCGATAGAGGTGAGATTCGGCAAAGAGGGGCTTAGCTGGTGCACCGAGCTTCCCATAGGTGTAGCCCCAGGATTGTAACTTTGATCGTATCTGGGGCACCGTGTAGGCGCCGGTTAGAAGCAAATCCCAGGCCTGTCGAAGCAATTGGAACTGCGGTTCGATGGGATCGATCTCCTTGGTCAGCGGATTGACGCCGTACCCTTGGGGAGGTCGATTGGGAATCCAACCCCGGGCGGCCTTGCCTTCCATGCCGCGGATGACGGCCTTGCGCAGATCGAGGATGTACTGGTTGGCTACGCCCGACTCGACCGCCATCAGCAGGACGTTGTCCTCGGGCAGATACTCCCGGTCGATGGTTCGGATGGACTTGAGAACGCCTCGCTGCAAGAGCCAGCTCAACTGACCAGAATCGACGGGATTGCGGGCCAGCCGGTTGATACTCCAGCAGACGATCCCTTCGGCTTCGCCTCGCTCGATCCGGGCGAGGAGTTCGGCAAAGACCGGTCGTGTCCCGGGCGCTTTGGCGGAATGCGCCTCGGTCAATTCGGCGACCACGTCAAGACCGGACCTCTTGGCGAAGTCTCGAACCACGCGGAGTTGATCGTCGATGCTCTGGACCTGGCGTTCCTCAGACTCGCTACTCTTCCTGGCGTAAAGAATATATCTCATGGCTTGTTAGGTAGAAGAGGTGGAGTAGGCGGGTCGCCCAATCCAAGGCCTCTGCGCTAGAGAGCGTTACAGAAAACCGCCGTTCGCACAAGACCCTGAACTCCTCGACCTCCTGAGCGTTCGGAACCGGCAGGCGCAACATCTAAGCTGCCTTGCCGCCAGGCGTGATCTTTGTTAGATTCAGGCAATGAAGAAGATGCCAATCGGAGCTGCTGAAGCACTTGAAAGGACTCTTCCAGAATTCGTGGACCTGGTGCAAGGTAGTACTGGTCCGGCTCTTCGACTCCGGCTGGATGACTTTGAGAACGACCCGACTCTGCTCTACAACTGTGTCTGGTACGCGATCAGCTACGGTCGGAAGGTGGAGATTGATCCGACCTCCTAACCAGATTGTCATTCCCCGAGCTTCCTTCCTTGCTCATGAGGGCTGATCCCGTCGAGTCGCTCAAACAGCTGTTGTTGTTTTCTTTTGTATAACTTTCTTTTGTTGTTCCTTCTTTTTGAAATCTGAAAACGCGCATGAGCGAACTGCTCTTGGAACCGAGTGGACGCCAGATCGGGATTGAGGCTGAAGCTGAGACGAGAATGCGATTGCCGCCGATCACGAGCGCTAGTCAGCGGCTGACCAGACAAATCCCGAACAATAATGAGCCCGGTCCTGACCAGCCCGTCGATGGCCTTGCTGATGTCGGATACGATCCGTCGAGCGAAATGACCTCGTCGAGATGGAGCGAACGGCCAAGTTGGAACTCCAGGGTCTTGACGACCTGGCAAGCCGTGATATACAGGGGATTGTTCAGCCCCCGCACGAGGTGGCTGATCGTGGACTTGGAGACGCCGGCATCAGCAGCGAGACGAGAGGTCCCGCGAAAGCTTTAGCGCGCGATGTGCGCCATGATCGCGGAGATTAGGTTGTGGCATTTTGTGGCAGCGTTTCCGCTGGGATCGGGATTGGACATCTCTGATCCCAGCGTGAATGCTCTCAGAAAAGGTCGCAAATGGAGTTGCACACACTACTCGTTGTTTGGCGACCGATCCCCACATTTCAACGGTCGAAGGATGTCCTAGCCGCACTTCAGCATAGTCGATGGTGACGTTCTTCCTGCCAATTTTGGCTTCCGACCCTAGCATTGCCCGCCCTTCGGTATTATATGTAGACGAATGGTGAGCGGTACAGCTTCAAATCGTCCACGAATCCAATGCCCCAGTCCCTAGACTTCCGTTACATCCGGCACGTTGACGGCAGCGCTTCGGCGGGCTTTGAGGAGTTTTGCTGCCAAGTCGCTCGTATCGACCGACTTCTTGAATCGGGTGCCTTTCGCAGATTTCGTCCGCCTGAGGGGGGAGTCGAGGCGACATTTGAGCGGCCATCGGGCGAACTCGAAGGCTGGCAAGCCAAGTACTTCCTCTCCCCAGATGCCTCCGGTCGGGCACGATTTCGAGCGTCCGAACGCAGTCAAGTCGTGCAGTCGTTTGAGACCGCACTCAAGCGGTATCCGGCCCTTACAAAATATAACGTGTGTCTGCCCATGAACCTGACGAATGGTCGCGAGAATCCCGAGTGGGAGAGGACGGTCGCCGTGTGTCAGGCAATGGCAACTGACCTCGGCCGCGACTTCCGCAACGGCCGCCGCAAAGCGGGCATCAGAATGGGATTTTAGCGGGAAATGCCGGTAGACCAGATACGAGGGTTGATTTCGCCGAACCTCAGCAATAAGTCGAGGTACAACCGACTTGCAGGCTGGGCAGATAAGGTCTGAGAATACTACCAGCTTAAGGTCCGCATTGGGATCGCCTAGTGGATACCGACTACTTACAACTCCGTCACAATCGGCAGCAGCAAGGCACGGAATATAGTCCGATCCAAGAAGATAGTTGGCGGCTAGTGATACGGAAACAAACAGACCACCCAAGGCAAGCACCAAGAACAAGTAGAACGGCCGTGCTGAGACCTCCGTGACGCGATCAGCCTTCAATGCAACAAGAGCCCCCACCACCGAACAGTTTCATCCACCAATCATAGGCCTCTTGGACAGCCTGGCGAAACTCTGCTGGAAGCTCTCCTGACACATAGGGTTTGGAAAGCGAAAAGTGGTCTTCATCAAGGAAATGGGATTGAAACACCACTCCGCGACCATCGTCGGCGAAGCCGCTGAAGTGTCGTCGTGCCTGCCAGGCTAGACTCCAGACAGATTCTCAAGGACTGCAGACAGCGCTATAGCCTCTAACTGGCTTCCTAACAGCCGCCCGGAAATGGCCTCAAAACCCCTTGACAGCAACCTTCCACTTTGCTACGATGCGCGCTGTGCTTTTGGGTCGGTTTTGGCTCAGGGGACAGGAGGAATCATGAACGTACTTCTACAACAGATTCAATCATTGCCTGTAATCGGCAGATCCAAGAGCGCAAGCAACTGGGTCGCGGCGTTCACCGGAACTGATTTCGGTTGCGTCGCTCCGACCGTCCATCAGGCTGTGGGCTGCCTTGTTCGCTATGAACTGGGCGGCACATTCCGAGAGGATGGCCGGTATCCGGGGTCCAAGCGGGAGCTCCTCGAACTCTTCCCGCCTCCAGCTGCGAATCGGCGACAGAACGAGTCTGCGCTGGGTCAGTTCTGCATTGACAATGCGGAACGCCTGGGTATCTCGTTCAGCGTCGAGAAGGAAGAGGTAAAGATTGGGTACAGACCCCTACTCGCCTCTGACCGATCATAGCTGGGCTGCGTCCCATCCAAGACCCTCACCTGTCCAGGTGAGGGTCCTTTTTGGTTTGGCCTGTTGGTGCCTCCATTCCAACGTCCATCCGCAAGATAAGTCGTCCTAGCGTTCGGAAAACGTGAGAGTTGTGATCGCTCCTCGACTTCTATCCCAAACTTCAGGTCATGGAGGTGGTGATGAGTAACTAAGCGAGTCTCACTAGGCTTCGTCGTCGGGCTTCGACCCACAGGGAGCCCTCACCGTTGGACGGCGAGGGCTCCGTGCAGTGACCAGGCGCGATCCCATGAACAAGCTCATCGTGATTCCCTGGTAAAGTCTGACAGTAGTTCGACCCAGTTGACGCAGTGAGATATGCAGGGTCCACGACACTTCAAGAATGAACCGATCTAACGTTCCTCAAACGTGAGAGTGTCTCTCATCTCATGCTCCTTCCTCTACACTGCAGTCCATGAGAAAGTCAAGCAGAACTCGGATCGGGGTCGCCGTTGGATTGATGGTATTGGCGGTTTTGGGTTGCCAACCAAGCAAGTCTCCGGCTGTCGGAGGAACCTCCGCCTACCAACGCGTTATCGACTCCGGGGTCATACGTGCAGCCTTCGTCAATTATCCCCCTGCGGGCATAGTCGACCCCAAGACCAAGGCAGTTTCGGGAATCTTTCCCGATTCTCTGCGGGAGATGGCGAAGAACCTCAAGCTCAAGGTTGAGTTCAACGAGGAAGTCAGTTGGGCAAGCCTTCTGGAGGGTCTTGAAACCGGACGCTACGACATGATCGGGGTGGGCGTTTGGGCGAACGCCGCCCGCGGCAAACTCGCAACCCTATCGGTGCCCGCTTACTACAGCGGAATCGGCATCTGGGTTCGACCAGGTGAATCTCGAATCGCTCCGACAAACGACTGGGCCTCTTTGAACGACCCTGACATCCGAATCGCGGCCATTGATGGTTCAACACCGATGCTGATCGCTCAAACCCAGTTTCCGAACGCCAAAATCGTTTCCTATCCTGACCATACCTCCGAATCTCAGCTCTTTCTGGACATCGTCGGAAAGAAAGCGGATGTCTTCTTTGCTGAACCCTACCAGGGGATGCGATTCCTTTCAAGCAATCCGGGATCAGTGAAGAATCTTGCGGTCGACAAGCCACTCCGCATCTTTGCGGACGTGTTTATCATGCCCAAGAACGAGCCTCAGTTCAAATCTATGATTGACAACTCGTTGCAGGAGCTTCAATATAGCGGTGCACTTGACAAGATAATCAAGAAATATGAAGGCGATAGCCTTCTTTTCTATCGAGTTGCCACTCCATTTGCATCACAGTAGCAGAGGATTCATACTATGCTAAAGATCCTCACAGAGCACTCGTCCGAATTTCTCGGCGGCTTGCGAACGACGATGTTGCTGTGCACTTGCATCTGGGGTATTGGTCTGCTGTTGGGGACGCCTCTCGGTGTTGCTGCTGGGCGGTTTAGATTAAGCGTTGGCGTCCCCGTCCGTTGCCTTGCCATTGGTCTTGCCGGTATCCCGATCGTTGTCTGGCTGTTTTGGCTTCATTACCCCGCACAGTATATGCTCGGTATCGTCGTGGACCCAAGGGTCACTTCTATCGTTGCTTTGGCGACGTTGAATGTCTTTTGGGTGGCAGACATCTGGCGGCAGTGTTACGTAGAATGCCCGAACCAGTATAGGTTGGCCGCCCTCGTCTGTGGTCTGCCACGCTCGACGATCTCTTGGAGGATCACGCTCCCCTTGATCGCCCGCCACGCCTTGCCGGGAATTCTGATCGTCCAGATGAATATGCTTCACGCCAGCCTATTTACGAGCTTCATTTCAGTTGACGAAGTCTTCCGAGCGGCCCAGCGGATCAACGCTCAAATCTACAAACCCGTGGAAATCTACACCGCGTTGGCGCTATTTTTCCTTTTGGCAACCGTGCCCGTCTATATTGTGGCCAACGTTCTTCAAAAGCATGTTAGCCGGGATTACTCCGAGACTTAGATGGTTGTGTGCGCAAAGGGCTTGAGGAAAGTGCTTCGAGGGAATGTCATTCTCGATGACGTCTCCATAAATGTGGAGGCAGGAACGGTGACGGGGATCGTCGGCCCAAGCGGTGCCGGTAAGAGCACGTTGCTCCGAATTATCGCTGGAATCGATGCTGCCGATGAGGGGTCATTGGCCATTAGCGGCTTCCACTATAAGTTCCCTTGCGATCCAATACGCACAAACCGGCCCTGGCCCACCGTTACGCTGGTCTTTCAGGGGCTTTGCCTGTGGCCGCACCTGACACTGCGCGACAATGTCATGCTTCCAATAGGCAAGGAGCCGGGCGGACCGGCGGTCAAGTGCGCAATTGATTTTATGGCCCGATTTGGGATCTCTGAGCTCGCCAGCCGGTTTCCAAACCAGGTTTCGGGTGGTCAACGCCAGCTCTTCGCCCTATGTAGGGCACTTGCGCTGAAGCCTTCGGTTCTGCTACTGGACGAAGTAACGGCCGCCATTGATGTCGAGCATGTGCGAACACTTCGGCAAACAATCACAAACCTCCGGGATGAAGGCACCGCCGTCATTCTCGTCTCCCACTCCATTCCGTTTGTTCGCCGCATCACGGATCGGGTAGCCTTCCTTGATCACGGGAGACTCCACGAAGTTGGTGGCGTTTCGATTCTGTCAAGTCCCACCTCCCCGCGACTTAGAGAGTTTCTGATTGCATCGGACGAACTCACCGAGGACGAAACAGCATGACACCCATACAGTCGCCCTTCTTGGACTTCCCAGGCAGCTTCCAAGCTGATGCCAAGTACCCGCGTTTGGAAGCGGTTACGCGGCGCATTTACGATCACGAGGCAGTCAACTTGGTGCACCCGGATCGCTCAATCGACAACATGGTACGTGCGAGCCTTCTGTTTACCGTATGCTTCTACGGTAATCTCTTAGGGTGTCTTCGGGGTTATCTATCTGCGTTGCCAGAGCATCCTTTCGCGGTTCAAGAGGATGGGACCTTCCTCCACTTGCTGTTATCTCTTTCGGACGAAGAACTGTCCACAAACAACATACCTACAAAGCGGACTGAGTGCGGGCCCCATTATGTGGCCATGTTGGAGGCAGCACAGGACGCTGGTATTGACACTGGCCCGATCGAGGCACTAGTTGCTAGTGTCGCGGCCGGAAATCTCCAAATATTGATGAAACGCGAGGGCTTTCATCCGAAGGCAATCGATTACATGGTTTTTAGTGAGAGTTGTGCGGGAACCTATCAGAGGGCACTTTCGACAGTAGCGCTAAGGGAACTTACCCTAACAACAGCCTTCGACAATCTTGAGAAGGCGATCCTGAAGATTAACGATCCGCGATTTGATCGCTATTGTGCGTTTCTAAGGGCACATATTCAACTCGACGGTGACACTCACGGACCCATCATGAAACAGGCACTGTCTCTGGTGGACAACATTACGACAAGCATCGACACTATGATTCATTTCTATGAACGCCGACTTGGCGTGTATAATGTGTGTTTGGCCGATGAGAAACTATACTGATTCTGAGAGTGCGCTTGTCGACGATCCCTTGCTTTGGGAGTTCGAGGCTCTTAGGGGCATTGCAAGGATTCGTCATGACCTTCAGTCAGATCTGCGAGATGCGCTTGGGACCGACGACGGATTGGGTGAAGCGGGCTTCAATAGGCTGTATAAGGGCATTACCGAGCAGCTTTCCGTGTTCGTCCGGGACACCATGGTCGGTGTCACCGGCAAGCATCACCGAGACGCCTGGTTTCTCTGGCCCGGCTATCCGCGCTCCCTGGCGTCTTTGGGGCGCACCTACCCGGATTCTTGGATCAGCTTGCCCGTCGCGTCGATGACCAGAGCCCGGTCCGCCACGATCCGCTTGGGTGCGGCGTTCGCGGCTTCAAGCTCGCGCAGCCGCTTCACGTCCTGCGTCTCCATGCCGGAGTATTTGCGCTTCGAGACGTAAAGAGTGCCCTCGCTCACTCCATGCGCGGGGCAGACCTCGCGGACCGCCTCGCCCGAATGAGCCACGTGCAGGACCCGAACCACGTGCTCCTCGCTAAATCTTAACCTCTTCAAACTCAGACTCCTTGCCTTGATTCAGGGCGGAGGGCTCTGCAGTTATGAACGGCCTACCTTTCCGGATGTCGGAAGCAACGCGACGGTTTTTTGTTGCTAGGGCAATAAGGGTTGGGGAAAGGGCTGTCAAAAAAAGGACGGCCGGTAGATAGTGTCCGGCCGTCGCTGTACGTGTTGCCTCAGTTCGTGGCTGACTCTGTGCGTGAGGTCTCAAGATAGGAGGCAAGTGACCTGCACTGTTCTTCCGTGTCTTGGGGCGTTTTTCCTAGCAGGCCCTTCCACTCAGCAATGAACGGTGAATCGGGCGGTGAGAGCCACACTCCACCAAGATAACCAAAGTGCACGACCGTGCTGGCCTTTTGTTTTGAGTCTACTCGGTGCAGTCCTTTGGCCTCCAAGGTCGATAGAAAATACCGAGCCTTACCGTTGGCTGTAGGTGTGTTTGGAAGTGCAGATTCTAAGAAGTAGGTTCTATTGGCAAGTGCTTTTTTCTGATGCCCACTGCTGCAGCCCAATGACTGTGAGAGCGGGATCAGAATGATGATGAACGCGACCTGCGCAACTGAGCGCTTAGCCGACTTGAATGTGCTACGCACGACCAGCAGCCAACGACTTTTTGGCTGCTCGGCACGCATAGCGTGCTTTCATCTACCACCCATGGCCGCACGCGCGCCCTTCTGCGGAAGGTCGACCTCCTGGTCCTCGACGAGCTCGGGTTCGTGCCGCTTCCGGCAAGCGGGGCCGAACTCCTCTTCGACGTCGTCTCCGACCGCTACGAGCGGGGCTCGATCGTCCTTACGACGAACCTGCCCTTCGAGGAGTGGATCTCGGTGCTCGCCTCCGAAGCCCTCGTGCACGCGATGCTCGACCGGCTCACGCACCACGTGCACATCCTCGAGATGAACGGGCAGAGCTACCGGCTCGCGTACAGTCTGGCCAAGGCGAGAGACAACCCCAAAACCAGGGCCTGAGGCACGGAAGGGGGCATCGCTTCGCTCGCCCCCGATTCCCAGATTGCTCGCGCAATCTCATCCGGATGGGAAACCGGCGTACACTGCGTGCGCGCGTGGTGCACTATTGGGCCAGCACAGCGGTGCACTTTTCAACCGGCGCCGACACACCCATTCTATGCTTGAAGGAGCATGGCGTCAAGCTGTTGTCATGGATTTCTACATAGGTAACACATTTTTGCCTCGTTTTGAGCGCAGTCCTTTCTCCGGCAAGAGTGCTGGAGAGGAAGACAGAAAAGGCATTGCACTCCTATTATTCACGAACGCTTGCATTCAGCGGCCCAAAGCGATCGCATGTTCCGGGCCATGTCGATCGTTTCTCGGTTCTGCCCCGGAATGAGCGATCGGCATGCTCCGGGATCCTCGCCCGGCGCCCGATGCCCTACTCCGCATCGGCGATCCTTGGCCTCTCACAATTGAAACGAGGTGGTCGGGATGGACAGGAGAAGCTGTCCGTGCGCAAGATCAGAGAAGTCATCAGGTTGAGACTGGGTTGCGGGCTGCGCGTTCCGACGCAAAGCGGACAGTGATTCCAATTCAAAGCGGACACCCATTCCGATCCATTCCGGACACCCGCTACTTCAGAGCTCCCAGGCTCCTGCACGATCTGGAGATTGGTCGGGGCGACGGCACGTACCGCAACCGGCTCGCCTCCCTCGCCAGGATCGATCTGCTCATCCTCGACGACTGGCTCGTCGCGCCCCTCTCGGACGTCCACCGGCGCGATCTGCTCGAGATCCTCGACGACCGGTACGACCGCAGGTCCACCATGATCTGCGCGCAACTCCCGCTTGAGCACTGGCACGAGGCCATCGGAGATCCGACCCTGGCCGACGCCACACTCGACCGACTCGTCCACTACGCCTACCGGCTCGAGATCCAAGGCGAATCCCTGCGCAAAAGCAAGGGCTCGACAAGGACCCAACCGGTAAGCTCGACCAGACAACGAAGGCCTGAAGACCGATGATCCCAACGACGGTGCTCAAAGCGTTCGATTTCAGTTGGAATGCGCGTTCGACTTCAGTTGGAACAGGCGTTCGAATTCGTTGGAATATGCAACAGTTGTCTCTTCAGGTTTGATTGGTATAATGGGCCCCAATGCAAAGCAGACTGCGTTTCCGTGGGTTTGAGGTTTGAAATGACAAGTCAGCGTGAATACTATGTTCACCTGGAACAAGCCATGCTGAGTCAAGCGAAAGCGGCTGGCATCCTAACAGCACCTCTTTCAAAAGGGCGGGCGCGAGAAGAGCTTATCAAAGAGTTTCTTCAGAAACATGTCCCCCAGCGGCTGGGCGTTGAACAAGGGGAGGTAGTTGACAGCAGGGGTGCCTCTTCGGACGAGGCTGACATTGTTCTAGTTGACAACCAAATTGGTCGTCTCCAGGTTGGCGGGGAGTCTGTGGTGCCAGTGGAGGCGGCGAGCTTGATCGAGAGCAAATCCATACTCTCCCTTGGACCGGATGGCGGATTGGCATTGGCTTTGGCGAAGGTGGCTCGAACGAAGGACCTGCAGAAAACCCCACATCATGGTTTCTATCGCGCGGGGCACGGAGATGAGCGAGTTCCGATTCCTCCGACACGAGCAAACTGCTACGTGATCGCATTTGACGCTCCGTCCTGGGAGTCCATCATTGAGTTCATCGGCCGTTCGGCCTCACTGTACAATAATGACTATTACACCTATGGACCCGAACTGATTTGTGTTCTTGCTCGTGGCTTCTTGTTTAAGAATGACAACCATGTCTCCACAGTACAACCGGGAACGGAAACATGGGAACGTGTCGTAAAACCCGATATGCCCGGCCTTGAACATCTAATTGGACAAATTCAAGAGAACCTGTCCCGATACGGTTCGCTAACTTATGAAATGACGCAGTACTCATGATGAGAGCCTTTTGCAGATATGGCGGCTCCTTGCGCATTGTTGCTTAGTCATATGGAATTTCTAGGGCACCGAGTTAATGATGTGCTGTTGCCCGTAATCTCCGAGGTAATGGCGACATTCCCCAAGAAGACATTACGCATTGCTCCATATGCCAACGCAAGTCAGGAGCTTCAGAGGGAGGTTGATCCGATCCACAGCGCATTGGCTGAGCCAAACGTTGACGCGTACATCGCCATTTGGATCAAGCCTGAATTGCCTGACGAAGAGTTCCAAGCTGCTCTCGGAGAAGAGCTAATCCACCACCTTCAAGCGGCAGATGGCGCTGGCGTAGTAGACTATGTTCAGGGAATGACTGGTGATCCCGTCTCAATAAAAGAATTCTGGCACAGTCTCTCCTCAATAGTCTTGGACTTGGAGGTGCACAAGAAGTTGGATGAATTTGGCCTTCACGCACCAGTCCGTCCCGCTGCCATGGCTAGATTCCGGCATGCGATCGAATACGCGGAACAGAACCCCGAGTCCCATCAGCGGGGCAAGCAGAAATTCGGGCCTTTGCCAACGTATCTTCTTTGGTTCTGGGATCTGCATATCCTTGGTGACGACGAAACTCGCGCTGAGTTTGCCGGGCTTCAGCAGCGCATTTGGGCAATATCGCCGGACGATGTGCGAGAACTGTGGGAACGCATTTCGCAGAAGTTGATTGGTCGACCAGCTGAAGATCTTCGCATGGTCGCAGCAGAGTTGGGATGTCGCATTAGAATAATCCCAAAGGGCACCATGGGGAAGACACTGTTGATAGACGGTGGGGTCTAGAACCTGACCCGGATTCTTGCGACCAACGACTCTCGCACCTTCCGGCCTTGTGATTCCTGGGGATGGACCCTAGAAGCTATCCGGGCCGTCTTCGTCTCTCGCTAAGAGCAGCGGCCGACAAGATTCCAAACACCTCGGTTGACCAGAGGCCGGTAGTTCCCTTGCACGACACTCCCGTTGTACTTGTACTCTCCAAAGTAGAACGAGTTTGTCAGGAGCCGATGCAGGGCGCTTAAGCTGATGGGCTGACCTGAATGGCCCTTCAGTCCCTTGGCTCTGACAGTTGCCAGCACCTTGGACAACGAGGATCGTTTGCGAGCGATTAGCTCAAAGGCGAGTTTGATGATCGGGGCTGTCTGTGGATCGGGCTCGATTCGTTCCTCGCCTTCGGCGAAAACGCGCTTGTAACCAATCGGGAGCTTGAGCGGGTAGATGCCGCTACGGGCTTTGGCCGCCATTGCTTCCCGAGCCATTCGGCCCGTTTGGGCGAAGTATGCTCGTTTGAAATCTTGCATCTCGTTGGTCATGCTGCTTTGCTAAGTTCAGCTTGGCTGCTGATGCTGTCAAAAGAAGTTGTATCCACAAAAGCTTCTCCAATCAAACGGATGAAAGTTTTGAGGATCTTGTGCATCCCGTTTGGCTGAATCGGATTGCCACGCTTCGACTGCAAGCCCTTTTTGGACATGACCGAACAGATCTCACGGAGCGTACTGCCTTCTTTGCGCATCTGGAGGGCCAGCACCAACAAAGGGAAGGTCTCTGGATCTGGAGCGTTGGTGGTTTTGCCATTCACCTGGACCTTTCGAAACCCCAGCGGCGGCTGACCGATAGTTTCTCCCTGGACTCGCCTCCTGGCAACCTCCAGTCTGCCCATTTCGGAGATGTGTTGATAGAATGCGGTTAAATCGGAATGGTTCGCCTTGCTCATACTACTCCTCCATTCTTCGAAGAATCTGGGTTGCTGTCAAAGGGAGTTGCGTCCACGAAACGCCGGTCGTCTTCGGACAAACCTGCTAACAGAGTGCGAATACGCTCCCGCCAAGCCCACTTCTCGATTCGCTACGCTCATTCGAAGTAAACTAACTCTCTCTGCCAGAGAGGTTTTTGAGGTTGCATGACTTGCCAGTCGAGAAACCTCGAGCGAACGTAGTGAGTCGAGAGGCTCTTCGACGTATAATATGCGTATGTCAAAGCCGTGGTTTCTCTACATTGCTAAAGCTAGAACCGGCCGATTCTATACTGGTATAACTACAGATCCAGATCGCAGAATTCAAGAGCATAATCGTGGTGAGGGAGCGATGATGGCTACTGAGCAAGGTCCGTTTAATCTTGTATACATTTCGCCTGCTATTCCAAATAAGTCTTTTGCCAGAAAAAGAGAAATCCAAATCAAGGATTGGTCCCAAGCCAAGAAGCTCAAGCTAATCTCTGGCGAATTGAAGTAGCACCCAATTGGCCAGCTAACCCTTTATATACGCTTCCTTGTTTGCCCCATAGATCTTTTTGAACAGCTCTACCAACTGTTCCTGCGAGTAATCTTCGAATATTTTGCTTATTCCCGAACCGTCTTGGAACTTTTCCTTTGATATACCTTCAAAGGCTCCAAGCACTTTCTGACCGTCTTCGCCGAGGATGGCCTCGTCAATTTTTGGTTTGATCACACTGTAATCTTTATCTTCGTAGGGGACCCGAGTTAGCGTGTTTGCAATGTCAGGATTAAAAAACGGGGACTCTAGACGGATGCCGTAGTACGCAAACATCTTCCCCATTCTGGGCAGGGCGTGTTTGCCAAGTCCACCTCGACCTAGCTGCAAGTCAGATTCCTTTAGGCCAAACGTCAGAGCTTGTCGAAAGTAGGTGCTACTAACTCCCATGTCCGGATAACCTTCTGCCGGTGGCTGGAAGCCGTAGTCGTTTATCATCTCGTTTGGCCCTTCGCCGCAGAAAACAATTTTTACACCCTCGTTCTTGACGGCCTGGCCAATTAGATACATCGCCAGCGAGCAGAACAGATTATCGCGCTTGGGATTTTCCGCAATCGTTAAAGCCTTCTTAACAATTTCGTTGATATTTTCATCTGAGAGGTGGTACTCCTTCTCTAAGGAACGACTGGAATCGTAGACTTGAACGTCGATAGAGATACTGTCACCGTCTCGGCCTATTTTCACTTCGGTCAAGGGTATTTCTAACTGCTTTGCTACTTCCCGGCTTTTGCTGATGTCGGCCTCGTCCTCGTTCACTTTCAGAGTAAATGCGCGCAATTTTTTGCCGTTCAGGTTCTTTGTTAGGTAAAAACCGGTGGTGATACTATCAAGACCTCCCGAAAGAAGTAAACCGACTGTTGTATCGTTAATGGTTTGAAGCCGGTCTTTAATCGACTGGACGAATAAGTTCTTTATGTATCCACCTGCCGCAGGAATGTTTGAAACGTCTACTGTGGGCTCTGGCATTTCTTGAAGCGTTGGCCCCAATTCGATGATGCTGGGGTTAGCGGTATAAAAAGTGTTGGAGGTTATTGTGACCTTTTTGTTGTTAGAGACCGCCCTGACGTGTTCCCACAAAAATTTACTCCCCTTGCTTTTAAGGTAGCCATTGATTTCTCTTATTGAGCTGGCGACGATGACTTCTTGCAATTTGGGGTCCAGATAATAGTGGAGCGGATTTTCACCGATAAAATCTCTCTCAAGTACAACGGCATCATCGTTTTCTAATGTGACTTTTGAGAATCTGTACTTTGTGTTAGGGAAAGCCTCCTGGTTTGTGAGGTCGGTTACTTTGATCATATTGCAATCATTTTATAGTTGCCGGAACGAACATTCCAACGTTAACGGGTATTTTTTCATTTAGTTATATGTTTATACATTAAAACTAGGTGAAAGTCAAGGGGTCCACCTGTATTCCTAGCCTATTTGTTGCTAAAATGTAGCCCAGTGGTGGGCGCGTTTTCTTTATGTTGTGGGTCAGATAGAGTACGATACCCGTAAGAGGAGGGGTCAGCACAAGCTGGCTAATTTTGTACCTCAACATGGAGATTTATGGACAATGGTCGGTTCCTCAAAATTCTTGAAGATGCCGGCGCAATCGTCGCTGGTCATTTTATTCTCACCTCCGGTAGACACAGCAATACGTATTTCGACAAAGATGTTATTCTGACCAACCCAAAGCTACTGCTTACCTGCTGCCAAGATATTGCGTTGGCGTTTCTTGATGACAATATCAGTTTCGTCATCGGTCCGGCAGGGGGTGGTAATCTGATGGCAAGTTCCGTCGCCACACTCTTGATCCAAATGACCGGCAACGACATCCGAACACCGTTCATCAAAGACGGAATCCTCCGGGGTAGCCGCTATGCGCCAATCCAAGACAAAAATGTCCTGATTGTTGACGACGTCTTGACCACTGGTGGTTCAGTGGGAAAAGTGATCGAGATCGCTCGTACCAATGGTGGTATCATCGTAGGTTTGGGAACGATATTTGATCGCACAAAGGTTAGTCTGCCAAACCTTGATGATATTCCTAAACGGTTTTCACTAATCACTCTCGATCTGGAAGACTGGAGCTATGCTGAATGTCCGGATTGGCTAAAGAAGATACCTGTTGATCCTGTACTCGGTCATGGTCGCTAGTCTCTGGCTCGCCAGCAAGCTCGCGTGTAGCCGACAACCACCCGACGGATCTTCTGTCGGGTTATTTATAACCCCAAGTCTTCGGCGACTTCGAGCCGAAGGCGAGAATTCAGAGACCCAACGGGTCGGCGATTTCCTGCATTGCCTTGAGTACAACTTCGACGAAACTTTCCAGATCAATACTAAGCTCGGTTTCGCATAGTTCGATTTTGGAGCGATCGACCCCGGCGGCAAAAGCCGCTTCGGGGAATTTGCGCATAACGGAATCAACCGTGACGGTACCAATATTTTTATTTGGCTGAACTAACGCGCAGGCGACGATTAGGCCGGTTAGCTCGTCGGCGCAGTAAAGCGACCACTCAAACTGGCTCGTTGGCGGCTCGTGACCGTTGTGGAAATGATTGTGGGCCAGAATTGCTTTTTTTATGCCCTCGTCGCCCAAATCCCAATCTTCCAGCCATTCAGACAGTACTAAAGTGTGTTGTTCGGGCGTGTCTTTGGTTTCCTCCCAGTCGGCGTCGTGCAAAAGTCCAGCTATTCCCCAGGCCTCCTCGTTGGCACTGAAAAATTTAGCCAGCGAACGCATTGACGCCTCGACCGCCAAGCAGTGACGGATTAAGCTCTCGCCCTGAACGTGGTCGGTTAGTAGTTTGTAGGCTTCTTCGCGTGTGACCATAACGATAAAATAGCTTAAAAAAAGCGCGCCCGCCAGAGATTGCCTGGTCGGACGCGGATCGTGGGTTCTAGCCACAAGATGAGTTAGGGGAATGGTTTGGGCCACCCGAAGGTGCCCCCGGTGCATTCCAGAAAGGCCTTCACACCATTGAGAAAGACGGCTGTCTCCGCCTCGCTCATCGTCTCGCCCCAGACGCCACCTTTGTACTCAATCAAGACACCGCAAATCTTCTGAAAGTTGGTGTCGGTGCCACCAACTTTCACGTTGACCTCCGTGGTGCCGATCGTGATCGTTCCCTCGCTCTTGTCGGCAAGTTGGAACTTGCTAACCGCCCCTTTGCCCGCTGATAAACTTGCACGTGTGCCAGCCATTTCCTAAGTCACCTCCGTTAGATGCGAGGACAATGTACCATACTTGTGACCAAAAATCCAGCCCATACCCGTCGACTTCTCAGCCCGAAAGAGGTAGAATTACGTGGCTGTATGAAAATTGAACATTGAGTATTCAATGAAAATTGAAAACTGTAAATTGAAAATTGACCCCATGCCCTCGTAGCTCAGCGGATTAGAGCAGGACGCTTCTATCGTCAAGGTCGTAGGTTCGATTCCTACCGAGGGCGCGAATGTAATGAGTGAACACGGTAGGGACGACTTGGGAGTATTCCTACCGGGGGCGCTCTTCGACTCACTATCGTTCGCTCAGAGTAAACTTCTCGAGTTAGCTAGTGAGGTAGGTTAACTCTGGTACTGGAAACCGAAGAACCCCGAGCGTAGTCGAGGGGCTAATACGCTACGCAGTTTTAATGAAGAAACCAACCGCCACTGCGATTGCCGTGACCACCCCGCCCACAAGAAACACTTTTATCGCGCTGTAGATCGGATGTTTGCCAACAACTTGGCCTTTGAATAACCCGAGGCAGAACAGAGAAATCAGCGAAAAACCTACTGAGTAGTAAAAAGCTAACCTGGTATCAGCGGAGAATATATAGGGTAAGAGCGGGATCAAACCAATTATCAAATAAGAAATGAACATAATCCCAGCATCGGCCACGGTGTTGTCGTGCTCGCCCGCTTGCGGTAGCTCGTTGGCCGAATCTTCCGACAGGTAAACTCCGGCGCCCATAGAAATTGATTCAACCAGGATGAGAATTATTCCGCTAAGGATAACTTCGTGACTGCTAAAACCAGCAAATGAGACGCCAGAGAGCAACCCGACAGTTGAGACTAAACTATCTTCGGCTCCAAAAATGAAATTTCGCAAATATCCTCGTCGCATATCAGTATCGTAGCAGAATCTTGGCTTGAAACTGTTGAAATATAGTTGAAGCTGGGATACTTCTTATAAGAATCCGCCCCAGCCGTTGTCGGCCGGGGCATTGTCGATGTTGTCCGGAAGGATCAGCAGGACCTTGGACACGGCCAGAAGTTTCAGCACCCTCTGACCGATCAGGTTCGGTTCGGCGCTAGCCGCGTCCACCAAGTGGAAGATCCACTTTATAGCGTTGGACGTGGTTCCGGGCGTATTAACCCGAACAATCCAAACGACCGAGTTCTCCGTCACTGGCGCTTCGCCGGATTTGGCCAGGCGAAGACCGAGCACGAACGGTTTCATCCGGTATGGCGGATATTCTTTCGAGATCTTTGCTAGTCCTTCGGCAAAAGCTGTCAAGGTGTCGCGCCGTTCCTCGGTAGTCTTTTTGGTTTCCGAAGCCAAGACGCTCGGCCCGAGCATGAGATCGTTGATTGCCGTTGTCAGCTCCGAAGTCGCGATCTCCTGATGGGTCTCACGGGCTTTCTGCCCGAAGTCCCAAATTCGATCAAGCCAGACGCGGGTAGCCGAAATGAGCTCGGTCTCGCCGAACGTTTCCTGGGCGTTTGCCGGACTACCTTGTCCCAGCAACACAATGACGAAAAGAACGAAAAGTCGCATCTTTGCACCTCCATGCGCAAGATTCACCAGTATCTTTGCTGAAATTGAGCGTTAATTCAAGGGAGCGTAGACGTAGCCAACAATCCGCGGGTCATTGACAGATAACGTTCGGCGGGTTATCACACCCTCTCCGGCGTAGTTCATATCTTGGATTGTAATGGTGGTGGCACTCACCTCAACGACTACGCCAACGTGACCGTACCAGGACTCGTTAGTTTGAATGATAGAATAGTTGCGTGGCACAGACCCCGTTGCCATGCCGTAAGCCCGCGCACTGGCCAGGTACTGGTTACCGTTGCCCATCAGGTTGGGTAGGTTGAAGATCTTATTGACGTACGAAGTACACTGCCCGGGAATGGACCCGCCGTACGAACCCCAATCGGTGCCGATTACCTGGTAACCGGAGTAGGTGGTGTAACTCGGCTGGCTGTAACCGCCGCCGTTCCAGGAGTATTGGGAGGCTAGCGCTTCTAGTCTCGCTTCCTCGGCTAGCCTTGCCTGACGCTCTTTTTCCTTGTTGATCTCCTTCAGCCACGCCAGGGAGGTGTTGGTATCCTCGGCCGGAATGATTAGTTTCTGTCGTGGCTGGATATTTGCGGCATCGAGGGCTTTCATATGATTTGCATCAAGTATCGAGCCAACACTCAAGTTGTAGCGTTTGGCGATATCCAATATCGTGTCGCCTTTGGCAACGCGATAAACAATAACTACTGATTGCTGAATTTCACCGGTAAGAATGGTTTGACCGCCCATGAGCTGGGGTTTGCCGATAAAACCACTGGTGGCAATAACCTCATCAGATAAGTTATACGGTTCCATATTCGAGGCCTGGCCTTCACCCACAGAGGCTGCCAAGAAAGTGATTAGTACCAAGCAGTAGCACAACTGAACGCGATATTTATCGAATAATTTACTGGGGCTCATCGGCTTAAAGCCCAGAATTAGACGCGCCCACCTCAAAAATAGTGCCCTGAGCGGTTTGAGTTGTCTACGGGCCGCAGAAAGATTTTTTACTATAAATTTACCGAACTGATTTGCAGTGTCTCTTATAAATCGTTTTGAAGACTTTATAGTCCTCCTTTTGAAAGACGAGTATTAGTTTACCAGTCGAACATAGTCTGTCAAGGGTCACAACAAGCCGAGAGAGACTTCCAATCAGGTTTTGCCTGTGTATACTGCGGGGGCGGCTAAAACCGTGTACATCTTTTGAAGGAGGTTCAAGACAATGCCAGCTAACCTGGGTTTTGACCGCGATCTAATCGCGAAAGATATTCGTCGGCTGGCATCAATGTATTTGAACCGTCAACCGCCGTTTAACCATCTGCCGCCGGAGCAGTTCCATTTCCCTGAACAATTAGCCTATGGCAGCCTGGAGCACGCCCTTTTCCTGGGGTTTGCTGGCTGGTTGCAAAGAAACGGCATGGACGGGGAGATGTTGGCCAAGTACGCCTCGCATCTTGCAACCGAGTGTCCGTGGGTCTTCGATCCGCGTCACCCAAAGAGCCAAGATCGATCTGAGTTTACCTTTCTGTATCAGTTCATCCCGTACTCCAGCCGGGATAAGGAGAACTTGTACAAGCCCATCACAATGTGGTTTGACGCTTTGCAGATAATTAGGGAACGCTACGCCGGTGATTGGCGCCACATCTTCCTAACGCTCGATTACAGCGCCGACCCGATCGTTGATCGAAAGAAGCTGATAGGGCGCCTTGACGATCTGCCTGGCGTTGGCCCCAAGATTGCCCAGTTGATTATCCAGTGGTTTCAGGAGGTTAACTGGTCGGATGACTTGGAGCGTTGGCACTACATTCGGACGATTCCCGCAATTGCGGTGGATCTGTGGTTGATGCGGCTTGTTTACCAGTTCGGTTACATAACCAGCTGGGATACAGACATTCACACCGCCATCAGCGGGCCGATCTCGGACACGCTTTGCCAGATCTGTTACGAGGAAGGTATCGAGCATCACGCGGTTGGTCAGGCCTTGTGGCGCATCGGTGCGGTTATCTGCCGACGACGACCGCGTAATGATGCTGTCAAGTTTCGTCGTTATTGCAAGGCTTACTGTCCAGCTTTCGAAGTTTGCCAAAGGGTTGTTCCGGCTAACTACAGTTTGGAGCGACGTCTCACTGGCAGCGCTTCGGGGCGCCTTGCCTCGATGCAGTGGGGGCGGAGTGAAAGTCACCCTGCAGTTGATCTAGCCGACCTAACGGACAGTGACCCCGGCTTTCTGGTTAAGGACTTTGTTCCGAAGCCGAGAAACTTCGGTGGGCACGCGATCGTCAAGGCAAGGGCCATTAGGCGACAAGAAGCCAGGGACACTCAGATTGAGTTACTCGGCGCGGAGTATTTCAACGGCTACGTTGACCCTTCGCTCGTTGAGCTGGTGTTGGACGAGACGTCCGAAACCACTTCCGCACTGGCGGAGGAGGCAACTTAGTGCCGGCAGGCAACCCCTGCTGGCACAATTTTTACAAAATTTGACAGGTGATTTTATTAATTGCATACAGAAGTTAAGGGGGCCGTGCTTTTTCGTTCGGACCTTAAATTGTGGAGGTGCTACGTGCAAAACGCTGGAACAATCGTTCGCGGTGAGGCGGGATTTGTCGACATTGCCAAGCTCTGTATTTTCCGCCAAGTTCGCGATTGCGAAGGCGAAGAATACGAGGGTATCCCTGAGCTAGCTGATAGTATCGCTAGCAACGACTTACTGACTCCGTTAACCGTTTGTGTCTGGAGCCGGAAGATGGTTCTCGAGTACAAACAGTTGGTGGAGAAGATCTTCAACGGGGACGGAGGCCACGAGCTCGAGAATTTCAAACCATATGATGGTGGAAAGTACTACGTTCTTGTGGCGGGTCATCGAAGGATGAGAAGCTTACTGCTGTTGAAAGCGGAAGGATCCGAAGCCTATCGCCAGGCGTACGGGGAAGTTTCTGGCGAAGAGTGCTTCGCTCGGCAGTTTCCGAACGGTGTACCGGCTCGGATGTATCAGGGCATACTGCCGCAAAGGGGAGTCGGCCTGCAGCTCGAGGAGAACCTAAACCGGGAGGGCGTCTCTCGCCCAGTTCAGGCGAAAGCGATCAAGGGGCTGTATGACCTTGAGTGTCTGGAAGATGGAGCCGTGATCACCGTGAGTGAGTTTGCCAGGCGGCTTCAGATCAAGCCTGATATGGTTCGAGACTCGCTGAAGTTCTGCGACTTGCCCAGGATCATCCAGCATTCGGTGGAAGCGGGGGCATTCAAGTGGGGCTGTGCGTTGGAGCTCACGATGATTCAACGGACGCTTCGCGAGAAGCCAAAAGCCGATGGTGAAAGGCGGACCGAGGACGAGATTAATCGCATTCTGCTTGCTTTATCGGCGAGTGAGGCGGCGATGAAAAACGTCGCTCAGTTCAAATCGCACCTGCACGTTTGGCTGGAGGAAGTTGCTGGTCAAGCGACGATGTTCGAAGAGCTCGAGCTGACCGCTGACGGCATTGCTGCCGGCGTTCTCGGGCAGGAAATGTTCCGGAACGCTTTGGAGCGGCTGGCATTCATGCGCAAAGTGCGCAGCGCGCTTAACAACCGATGGCTAGGTGATTCGGGGATCGTCCCGCTTCATCGTCCCGAAGCCCGCAAGGCAATTGGGATACTGCTGGAAGAGGAAGAAGCCCTCTTCAGCCTATTCCAAACGGTTATCGGCCAACTCGGTGGCGAACGTCTCGAGTGTCTCCGCTCGAAAAACGCCGCTGCTCTCTCGATCATCAACCAGATCGCTGAGGGCTGTCCGTAGCTGGACTACTTCGCTCGCCCGATTCACAGAGCTGTGATGAGGGCGGGCTTCTTTTTTTGGGTACCTGAGAAGAATATCCGTCGCGTTGCTCCGGCATTCCTCGCAAACTCCATTTGCTCGTAATCAAACTTAATTTGGGTGGCTAACGGGAGTTGAACCCATGATTAGAGGACCACAACCTCTCGTGTTGCCGCTACACCATAGCCACCATACCTGCTATTTTACCAGAGAAAGCCCCAAAGATTAAGCTGGAAAACGAGCAGTTTATATGCTTTAATATATCTTCCAGCTCTAGCTGGCGCACTCCTGCGCAGGAAGCGCGGGAAAAATGGAGGATAGGGAATGACGACAATGGCGATGATAGCCAGCTTGTCAACAAAGGCGACAAAGACGCCAAGACTACCGGTCGACAGCAACGAAGTCGATCGGAGCGCGATTCAACAAGAGTTAGCTTTCAACTCCCCACGGGAGGAGCTACTCAACAACCTTGCGGTCTGGGACGCCGCAGACGGCACGAGGTTCGTTCCTTGGGTGAAGGGCTTGCCCTGGAATCGACCGCGTCCGAAGAAGGTCATGGTTTTGGGAGACATCGTCAGACTTCGCGTGAAAGACCCCCTCGGGGGAAAATCCGAAGTCATCGAAAGGCTCCTGGCGCCGTGCTGCCCCCCTCAGTCTATAGGCGTGACGTGCGTATCAAGGAATACGCCGTTGTTCGCCGCTATCATCGGCCGGACGGTTGGTGACGTGATTGAGTGGGAGGCCCCCGATGGGCGACTGTCGGGCAAGATCATCGGTAGCAGATGGCTACCAAGATGGTTGCGGGCCCACTAGGCTTGCAGAGGGAACCGAGCGGGAACACGAAGTTGCACAACGAGGTGCGATGGAGTGTCCCCGCTTTTCAATTACTCTGGGCTGTCTGTTAAGATAAAGTTATGCGCAAGATCCTTTCAATCGGCGAGGCAACCATGGACGTGTTTGTGATGCTCCATGAAGGAGACGCGAGGGTAACACTCTCTCATCAGCACGCTGAACTGCGCCTAAACTTCTCCGAAAAAATTCCCGTGGAGCAGCTCGAGTTTGACGTCGGCGGCAACGCCGCCAACACCGCGGTTTCGTTCGCGCGGCTGGGTTTTTCGAGCCAACTGTATAGTATTATCGGCAGTGATTTTTTGGCCAGCCAAATTCGTCACACCCTAGAGAAAGAGGGAGTCGACCTGCGTTACCTCGAACATTACAAAGGCACGACGTCCTACACTACGGCGCTAGTTTTTCGTGGTGAGCGCACGCTACTTATTCACCACGTGCCGCACCAGTACGATCCACCGAACTTTGAACCAGTTGATTGGGTTTACCTGACTAGTATGGGAAAATCCTACAAATTAGCTTACGACAAGGCCCTTACCTTTATAAAGAAGTATCGTCCAAAAGTTAGTTTTAACCCAGGATCGTATCAGCTCAAATCTGGGGTGAAAGCGTTAATGCCGTACCTGACCGTAACGGATGTACTGTTCGTGAACGTGGAAGAGGCACAGCATCTAACAGAGTTATCGGCCAGCGCCAAGATTCGGTCACTCTGTGAGGCACTATACGACTTGGGGCCAAAGATAGTTGTGATAACTGACGGTCCAAAGGGCGCTTATACGTTTGATGGTAGCGACTTACTGTTTTGCAAAACATTCCCCAGTAAGGTTGTTGAACGAACTGGTGCTGGTGATGCGTACGCTTCTGGTGTTACGGCGGCCTTACTGGACGGCAAAGATCTTACCGAAGCTATGCGTTGGGGCAACGCTTGCTCGGCTGGCGTGGTGGGTGCAATCGGTCCCGAGGCCGGCTTGCCAGACAGAGAAAAACTTCAAGATTCGCTGCACGAACACCGCAAGATCGTGCCAAGGATCATCCGCCACTAGATAAGCTGCTAATTTTCAACTAAAATTAGCAGGGCTAAATAGCTTAACAGCCTGCGGCTCTCGGCTTGTTGCTGACAGCTAACTGCTTTTTGCTGATAGCCGATACATATGCGCCCGTAGCTCAGCGGATTAGAGCATCTGTCTTCGGAACAGAGGGTCGGGGGTTCGATTCCCTCCGGGCGCGCAGGAATGATAATTAGGCTGTCAGAGCTCAAGAGTCTTAGGAAGAAATGTGAAAGTAGGAAAATAGTGCTCACCGGTGGAACATTTGATTTGCTGCATTATGGCCATATTCGTCACCTCGAAAAGTTACGCAACTACGGTGACGTCGTAGTAGTGTCACTAATGTCGGACATGAGGGCAAGATTATTAAAGGGTCCGGGCCGGCCAGTTATTAATCAAGTCGAACGAGCAAAAATAATGGATTCGCTGAAAGCTGTAGATTATGTGGTTAGAATGCCGCGACCACATCCAAATAAGCCGCTTCCAACGTTCAGGATAATTCGCCTGTTGAGCCCAGATGTGTTCGTAACTGCTGATAAGCGTTGGGAGAAAAATGTGGGTCAGTTTGAAAAGTCTGGTGTAAAACTTGTAACAGTGCCCAGAGAGAAGGTGAACTCAACGACGCGGATAATAAAAAAGATTATCCGGTCTCATCGTAGCAACTAGCCCCCTTTGTGCAGTTAGTATTCGCCTTGGGCGCAAATTGCTGGTTCTGCTATGCTAAATGAAATGGAACAGAAAGAAAAAGTCGACCGAGTTGAGCGGCTTATCACCGCGCTCGACAGAGCTTATCACCGTCCCGGCTTACTTGTTTGGCGGGGGTTTCTAATTGGTTTAGCCTCTGGTTTGGGGGCGACGATCGGAGCGGCAATAGTTCTTGCCTTACTTGGATTTCTCTTGCGTGAGTTCGGCGGTCTTCCAGTAATCGGAAACTGGTTGAACAGCATCAGCAATTCCTTGCCAACGCGCTAATTTTTTCGGGCGCGGTGCTTCAGGTAGGTTATCACCGTTGGTAGAACTGAGAAAAGCACAATTGCTGCAATAATTGGCAGAATAAATTTATCGATATCGGGTATGATTTTACCCAAGTAATATCCCGCCAAACTTACCCCAAAGACCCAGAGAATTCCGCCCACGATATTATAGAGCGCAAATTTTGTTCGATCCATTCCTCCGACGCCAGCCAAAATCGGCACAAACGTGCGAATAATCGGCGTGAAACGGGAGAGAATCAGCGTAACGGGCCCGTACTTAGCGTAAAACGTTTTTGCGCGCTCGATGTGGTCTTTATGGAAAAAAACCGAGTCTTCATGACGAAAAATCCTCGGACCGAATTTATGGCCGAGATAATAGCCAACCTGGTTACCAATAATCGCCGCAATTGTCCCTCCGATTGCGAGCACCCAGACGCTAAAGTGTCCCTGTGAAGCGAGCAAGCCGGCGGTAAACAATAAGCTGTCGCCGGGTAGAAAAAAACCAATCAGCAAGCCCGATTCGGCAAATAGTATCAGCCAGGCGCCAAAAAGCCCGATGCTGATCAGTAGATCTTTTAGTCCGGATCCGAAAAAGTCCATGGGTTAATTCTACCTGGAAATCAATCCCATATGTAGTAGGACACGCAGAATCTTCGCCAAAGCCTAGAAAACACCTTTGCGTAAACTTTCGTCTAGATGAGGAGTTTCTCCTCGCCTTAAAACATGCCACACGCCCTTACTTAAGCCGATTTCCGTTTCTGAGGTATTGGCTAATATGCGTGTGTGTTCCATTATCCCCGGCAAGTCCTGCGCTTCGATCGGTCGTTGCTTATCCTCACGTTCGATGAGCCAAGTCGTTAACCCCGTAATCATGCGATGGGTAAAAACTAGGTTCATCCAAGCGGGGGAATGTTCTAGTTGGGCTAGCCCCTCTAATACCCTGACTCTCCCTTCTTCAAACAGCGAAGCAATATATTCAGGATCAGACTTGAACCATTCTTCCAATATGGCTGTTATCGGCTTACCTTCTTGCTGTATCTTCCCTAGCATCACCGCTAGCTGACCCTTCGTGTGACCGATCGGAATTTCTCTGAAATTAGAATTTAGCTGAACATCCCTGTTGATGGGGAGAGGGTAACCGGGGTGCATTTTATGTTCTTCGATAATGTGTTGATTGACGTAGCGCGCGATCGCCTCTGCTCGTGGTAAGGGACTGGAGCTGATCATGTAACTTTCTGCACTACCTTTCACATCAATCAGTTGGGGTATTTCTTCCAGTAGGTGATTTGCTAAAAGTTTGGACATCTCGTGCCCCGGCCCTCGTTGAATCTTAATCTTGTCCTCAATTTCGTCCCAGGGAGTTTCCATAGTCCCCTGTTGCATGGCTTCGGCAAGACGCGTACTTGGGTGTCTAATGAACGTCGCTGTTCTCTCGCAATCCTCACGCTCAAGGTTGAGTTCTGGAGCACCCTCAATATTACTTATGCCCTCCTCTGGCCTAAGAAATTCACTCATTATTAACTGATTATATGTTTTAGCCTAAGATTGTCGAGCAATAATTAGGGCCGTAGCAAAAAGCCATACTTGAGAACTGGCTAACTAGTTGCAATGGATCTCAACCACACCGGTCTTGCAATCAAGCTTAATAGACATACCGTCTTTTAATATCTTTGTTGAGTTTTTGGTACCGATAACGCTAGGTATTTTGAATTCCCGACAAAAAATTGCGGCGTGGGATAGAACTCCACCCTCATCAGTAATTATTGCTTTCGCCTTCTTGTAGTACTGTTCGTACTTTGGCAGTGTCGATGGAACAACCAGGATTCGTCCTGCGACAAACTGTTTTAGGTCGATGAAGTCTTTTATAACCTGAACCGTCCCGATTACCTGGTCACCATATGCTGGCATCCCTTTGCCAATTGTTTGTTTAGCATTTTTTGCTTCTAGTTCTTGAACCGTTGAGAATATTTTTTTAGCTGCATTGCCATACAGAACAATTAACCCGCTCGGACTAATTGCCAGAACTGAAAGTTCGGCACGCTTGGCTAAGTTAGTCGGCAGTTCTCCTCCCTTCAGGAAAGTTACGTACTCGTCAACTACTAGATGGCGTAATAATAACGGATCAATTGTTAGTTTCCGGTCTTTGACGATTTTCTCGTTCATCAGTCGAACATGCTTATCGAAATCACCGCCGCCTAAGATATATTCGTACTTCTTTCGTAAATCAACAAGCTCGTTAAAAAGCGTTTGATGCTCTTCGAAATCTTTAAGGTAATCTACACAACGCTGAATCGGCAAGACATAACCCGAAAGCTTACCGTAGTGGGTATTAAACTCCTGGACAAAATCAGCGGAGAAGGCCGTTGCAGTCTTTATGGTTTGAAACATTTTTTCGATGGTTTGACCCTCAGAATCGTAGGATGAAAGCAGGGCGTCATGAAATTTCGGATCGGCGATCAGGTGCTCGGAGACGTTTTTATCCATTTGGTTTTGCTCCTCAAAACTGCGGTAGCCAGAGGTTTTATTGTCGTGATTAAGAAGGAGAAAGAATGACAGCGATTGAGAACGGTCAATTTGAGTGGCGTACATCTCAAGCGCAACGCGATAAGATGAGAGGGTGAACAGGCTGTATTCTCGTTCCCAGAGTTTTTCGAGTTGCTCGTAGGGAATCTCCGGAATATCACTGACCTGGTCGCTAACGGCTATCTTCAAACTAGGATTCGTCATTTTTTTTGTAGTATACGTTAATTGAGTGAATTGGTAACGGGTTTCTCGGCAATCTCTCGTAAATAAGGAGTTTGCTTCGAGCCCGCCGAGAAGTGGGTTGTGCTGGAATCTTCATGGGAGCTCTTCGACTCCTCACTTCATTCGTCGCTCAGAGTAGTTCGGGTCTCTTCTTCCTCTCAGTTTACACTGAGGGAGCCTTCGACTTTAGCTCAGGCTAAAGCGAAGCGACTCGAAGTGTGGGTCGGGTGGGGATCGAACCCACGACACACGAGTTAAGAGCCCGTTGTTCTACCACTGAACTACCGACCCGGTAATTAAGCTCCTATGTATTATACCAAGAAGATTCATAGCTTATTAGATGCTGGGCATAAACTGCACTTAGTACACCTCCCACATAATGCTATGATTGAAGTATGAAAGCAAAGCCCCAACTAAAAGACGACGCCATTAAGCTAAGGATGAAAGGGTTGAGTTACCGAGAAATAAAACAAGAAATTGATGTTTCTAAAAGTACGCTCAGCTCTTGGCTAAAGAATATACTCTTGTCCCCAGAGCATAAGCAGAGACTCTATACCAAACAAGTGGCGATACTAAACTTGGGATCGCGTAGCCACCATCTCAGACGGCAGGGGGAGATATCGCGGATAATTGGTTCCGCTCAGAATGAGGTATCCGCGTTTCTGAGCGACGAAACTGTAAAGTTGCTTGGAGCGGCAATCTACTGGGCAGAAGGGACAAAAAAGGGAACGACTCGAGTAACGAACTCCGATCCGGCACTGATACTGTTCATGGTTTATTGGCTGAAGCGTGTCTTCGGAATTGAGACTTCCAGCATAAGGGCTTGGTTGAATATGTATAGCCAGCAAGATGAAAAAGATTTAATAGCTTTCTGGTCCGACTTAACTGGAATTCCCGCGAAGAATTTTGGCAAGTCATATATCAAACCGGAAAGCAAGAATTATAAAAAGAACACGCTTTACTACGGAACCATCCAAATTAGCGTACCGAAGAGCACTGACTTGCAGTATCGCATTCAAGGTCTGGTTAGAGGTTTTATTAGCACGATCGATCCAAAATTGAAATCCACAATTTTGCGATGGGAAGGACTTCGAGACATACAGAGGACTATTAACCTCGTTGAGGAATAGGCAAGCCTACACCTGTCGATATTTTCCTGGTGCTATATCACCCAGCTCGTACTTGCCGACACGGATGCGGATTAAATAATCTATCTCAATGCCAACGGCCGTGCAGAGTCGATGCACCAGGTGATTTCCGCTTTGACGTGAAGATTGCTGCCGTATCTAGACGGATGGAGTCGGCCGAACAATCGATGAAAATCTTCTCTCCCAGCAACGGAAGCGACTGCTGGCAGTATAATCAAATTGCTGCCAGCCAAGGAGCGAGCGCTTCCTTCTGGCACTATAGTACCGTATTTTGTCTCAAATTACAGGGGGGGGCTTGGTCACAACTTGCTTAGAAGCTACGGTTTGGTTACCGTTAGTTTGGAGGGGAAATCAATAACGAATTAGTTAGCTACATTAAAGCACAGCGTCAGTCTGGCTACTCCGACGAAGTTATCAAGGCCGCGCTTCTGAAATCCGGCTGGGATGCAGCCGCCGTAGAGGCTGTTTTTGCTGGAAAGACGGAGCCGCTAGCTACTCCTGTACCGGTTAAAGTGGCCACTACCGAGCCAAAAACTCCGAGTGTTCCCGCGGCTATTACTAAAGAAGTTGTTGAAGAAGAGCCCGCCAAACCAGCCAAGCCGGAAAAGATACGCCGATTTCCTCGTTGGGTAGCAGTGGTTATTGGGCTCATCATCATCGGAGCAATCGGCACTTACTTTGTCTTGCCGATGTTTAGTCCACAGAAAATGATAGTGAGTTCCTTGGAATGGATGCTCGACGACAACGCGACAACTTTCGAGATGACGTCGGAGTTCTCGTTTAAGTCAAACGGCTCAACTGCCGTTTCACCTTTCATCGGCTCATCAAAATTTACTGTTGATACCTCAGTCGATAGCGCGGCCCCCGGTAAAGGCCGAATCGTACTAACCGGACGAGGCAGTGAGACGGATCCGGAGGCGGAGCTAGGGTCGCTCGAAATGCGTTGGCTCGAAAACGTTCTGTATCTGCGTCTAGACTTAGCTAAAGCTTATCTAGAGGAGCTGAAGGCATTCGGCGCTGATCAATTTGCCGGCCAGTGGTACTCACTCGACACAAAACCGCTGATCGACAGTCCGAACGTTCAGGACCAGTACAACACCAACATCACAACCGATCAGGTTAACCAACTCCTAAAAGCTTATGAGAAGAATCAGTTCATTGTTGTGGGGAAGAAGCTTGAGCCTCAGACCGTTGGCACGGTGGATGCAGTCGGGTATCAGTTGAATTACGACAAGGAAAAACTAGTCGGTTGGCTAGTAGAGTTCAGTAGCATTACAAACCAGCCTAACGCTCTTTCGGCCGATGAGTACCGGGCTCAAATAGCCGATCCGGCCCAATTTGGGACGCTGAACTATTGGTTTGACACCAAAACTAAGCGTCCAGTGAAGCTGGAGTACTCTCAAACGACCGCCGGCTACTCGGCTCTATTCTCGTTAACGATTAAAAGCGTTGGTACTGTGATATCCGTTGAGAAACCCGAGCCTGTCCAATCGCTTGATGAGCTCATTGAGCAGTGGGAAGAGCAGTTTTCTGCCACCACAAGCGGCAGTCTGACCAAGGCCGAGCACTGGCTCGTTTCAGCTATTAAGCGCTAGGCTATTCTTTGCCCAACCGGACTGCTAAGATGCTTCTATGAATTGGCGATTACGCGCGATGATTTTACTTGGTGGTGCCGGTATAGTTGTGGCAACTTACCTCACTCTAATGGCTCACTCGCCGGAAAGTGTGGTCTGCTCGATCGGTGGAAGCTGTGAAATTGTACTCAGTAGTAAGTACGCCTCGTTTTACGGAATGCCAACTGCCGCTTTCGGCATAATTTGGTACGTGGCGTTTCTGTTTGTGCTTTGGCTAGCACTGATCAAGCGGATGTGGTCGGTTCTACCGCTCCAAATTTGGGCGGTCGGCGGGCTGGCTACAAGCTTGTATCTTCTATACCTAGAGGCTTTTGTAATCCATGCCTACTGCACCTGGTGCTTGGTCTCGCTCGGGCTAGTTGTCTTGTTAAATCTGTTGGTTTTCGTTAAAAAGAAACATAATGTCTGGTGATAGCGACGAAATGAAATGTAGGAGCTTTCAGGGCGAACTAAAATGAGCGGTGATTCAAAGTTCTTTTTGGGCGTAGTGGTGGTAGCGATTCTAGCGATTGGTGGAGTGGTCTTTTTCTCAAGATCCGGTAGTCCCGATACGGCAAATGTCGACGTGAAAGATGGCTGGAAAACGGGGAGCGACAGCGCGCCAGTAAAAATAGTTGAGTTTGGCGATTTCCAGTGCGGAGCATGCAAATTAGCCGCAGAACCCTTACGTCAAGCCGTTGAAAGCCGTAAGAACAAAGTCCAGTTGGTATATCTGCATTTCCCGATCATCTCGATACACCAGAACGCGATGAGTTCGGCTCTAGCATCGGAAGCCGCCGGCGAACAGGGAAAGTTTTGGGAGATGTACGACCAGCTCTACGTCACCCAAAGCCAGTGGGAAAAAATTTCCGATGGCGCAAGTTTCTTTCGTCAAATTGCCCAATCACTAAAGCTTGATATGAACAAATACGATAATACGGTTTCCGATCGCTCGGTTGAGAAGAAGATCAACAGTCAGCTCTCATACGGCACGAGTTTAGGAGTTGATCGCACACCAACCTTATTTGTTAACAATAAGAAATATACTGGCGGACGAACGGTAGAGCAGTGGCAGCAGCTAATTGACGACGAAGTGGCCGCGGTAAAAAAGAATGCTTCTGGAAGCCAAAACCCTACTAAGTAAGCTTGAGACCTCGTTGGCCGCAGATCGCCGGGCGCTCGAGAGTAGCCCGGGTCTAGCTCTGGTTTGGGTCGGCGAAGACAAACAAACAGCGGCCTTTATTCAGAAAAAAAAGCTTTTGGCCAAAAAGTTGGACTGTCAATTTTTCTTGCACCATTTCAATTCTGGCAACCAAAGACAGCTCGAGGCCGTGATTGACGGCTTGAGCCATCGTAAAGACATTCACGGCATTGTGCTCCAGTTGCCGCTACCAAAATCATGTGATACTGAGGCGCTGATACAGAAGATAGCGCCGCTTAAAGACGTCGACAACCTGCGCGGTGACTCGCCGTATGCTTCCCCGACGCCGAACGGCATAATGACTTTATTGTCATCTAACAATATTGCTATCAAGAACCTGAAAACAATTATTTTAGGATCGGGGAAGTTGGTTGGTAAACCTTTAGCGGATGAATTCAGAAAGAATGGTTGGAAATTTGATCAGATCGATCGTGATGCCGCCGCCCAAGTAAACTTTATCCGTGACCACGATTTATTGATTGCCGCCACTGGTGTAAAAAACCTGGTGACGCCAGAGATGGTTCATCAGGAAATGATTGTCGTTGACGGCTCAGGCGTCGACGTGGAGGTGGCGAAATTTGAACCTCTTGTGAAACTAATCACGCCAACCAAAGGCGCTATCGGCCCGCTAACGGTTCACTGTTTGTTCCAGAATTTGCTAAAAGCTGCGCAGAAACTTGTCTAGCTCGAGAGTTGACTGCTCGGCTGTGTGACGCGTTCGGACCGTCACGGTATGATGCTGCTGTTCCTTTTCGCCAACGATCAGTAAGAACGGGATTTTTTCCATCTCCGCAGTGCGGATTTTTTTGCCCAGGGTCTCGTTGGACTCGTCAACTTCCGCTCGCTTGCCACCAGTGCGTAAGCCGTTGGCCACTTCGCGAGCGTAATCGATAAACTTATCGGAGATTGGCAGAACCCGCGCCTGGACGGGAGAGAGCCAAGTGGGAAATTCACCAGCGGTATGCTCGATTAAAATCGACAGAAACCTTTCGAGTGAACCCATGATGGCGGCGTGAATCATCACAATATCTTCTTTCTGGCCTTCTTCGTTAATGCAAGTTAGGTCGAAGTTATGCGGCATATTAAAGTCGAGCTGAATGGTGGCCACTTGCCACGATCGTCCAAGTGAATCCTCGGCCAAGAAGTCGATCTTCGGTCCGTAGAATGCCGCCTCACCCGGGTCTTCAACTACCTTGGCGTTGCGTTTTTTTGCCAAATGACGGAGCACGTCTTCCGCCTCATTCCAAACTTTGCGACTGCCCAAATATTTTTCTGGTTCTTTGGGGTCAGACATCGATAAGTGAACAGAAAGCTTAAAGCCAAATTCGCCGTAAAACTCGTTCACAATATCCCACACGGTTGAGAGCTCGGCTTCGATTTGGCTTTTGCGGCAGAAAACGTGAGCGTCATCTTGAGTGAAACCACGGGTGCGTGAGAGGCCCGATAGCTCGCCGGTCTGTTCGTCGCGATAACACATGGTTGTATTGGCGTAGCGCACTGGCAGATCGCGGTAGCTGCGAGTGCGTGAAGCGTAAATTTGAGTGTGGTGCGGGCAGTTCATCGGCTTCATGGCAAATTCGTGCCCTTCGCGAGTTTTTATAAGAAACAAATTATCTTTGAACTTATCCCAGTGGCCACTTTTTATATAAAGATCTTTTTTGGCGATATGAGGAATCTCTACTTTTTCGTACCCTCTCGACTCCCGTAAACGCCAAACAAAATTATCGAGCTCATTGCGCAGGATCGTGCCTTTTGGTGTCCAAAGCGGTAGGCCGGCGCCGACTAAATCTGAAAATACGAACAGATCAAGCTGCGGCCCGAGCTTTTTGTGATCGCGTTTTTTTGCTTCCTCAAGATGAGTTAGATAGTCTTCCAAATCTTTCTTGTTTTCAAAAGCCGTGCCGTAAATGCGGGTGAGCATTTGATTGTGCTCGTCGCCGCGCCAGTACGCTCCGGCGGAATGCGTTAGTTTGAAGGCCTTAATCTCACCGGTGCTGTGGGCGTGCGGTCCTTTGCATAAGTCCCAGAAGTCGCCAATGCCGTAAAAACCAAGCTCGGCGTCGGGCAGATCTTCCATCAGCTCGTGTTTGTATTCCTGACCAGATGATTTGGCCCCCTCTAGTGCCTCTTTGCGAGGCAGCTTTTTATGCTCAACCGGCAAGTCTTTTTTTATAATTTCCCGCATTTTATCATCTAACGTGTAAAGCGTTTCGTCGGTAACTGGCTTGGTAAACTCAAAATCGTAATAAAAACCGTTTTCGATCGGCGGGCCGATAGCCAGCTTAACTTTCGGATCCCACGCCTTGGCCGCCATCGCTAGCACGTGCGATGCAGTGTGGCGCAATTTGTATAAATCCGATTTCTCGTAAATTTCTTCTTTACCCATAGGTCTAATTGTAGTTGGTTTAAGGGGTTTTGAGAATCGTAGCAATTTTGGCAGCGAGCTCGGGCATATCTTCCGGTGTCATACCGCGGGTGGTAATCGCCGGTGTGCCGATGCGGATGCCGGACGGATTTTGTGGCGAGGCGTCATCAAAGGGGATAGTATTTTTGTTGACGATAATGCCAGCAGCTTCAAGTTTGTTCTGAGCGGTGTTGCCGTCAATTCCTAGCGGACGCAAATCGATCATAAACAAGTGATTGTCAGTTCCGTTTGCAACGATCTTCAAGCCAGCTTCTTTGAGCTCTTCAGAAAGGGCACTAGCGTTCTCAATTACCGTTTGACAGTAAGTTTTGTAATTGGGTTGTAGCGCTTCTTCCAAACACACGCCGATTGCGGCGATAGTGTTCATATGCGGTCCGCCCTGCAAGCCGGGAAAAATTGCCTTATCTATTCTAGTAGATAAGGCATCCTGACAAAAAATCAGTGCGCCGCGTGGTCCGCGCAGTATTTTATGAGTAGTGGTTGTGATGATATCTGCGTTTCCAAACGGGGAAGGATGCAGTCCAGTAGCAACAAGTCCGGAGATATGGGAGATGTCGGCAAGATGATAAGCGCCTACCTCGTGGGCAATTTTGGAGATTCGTTCAAAGTCGATTGTTCGTGAGTAAGCTGAAGCGCCGGAAATAATGAGTTTAGGTTTGTGCTCCTTGGCCAGCTGCTGAATTTCGTCGTAATCGAGCATCTCGGTTTTATTGTCGACGTGATAAGTAATGCGTTTGTACAGATGGCCGGTTAAGGTTACGGGGTGGCCGTGCGTCAGATGTCCGCCGTGCGACAGCTCTAGGCCCATGAATGTGTCGCCCGGCTGGAGTAGGGCGTAGTAAACGGCCAAATTAGCAATCGAGCCGGAGTAAGCCTGGACGTTGACGTGGTAGTCGGTGTGGAAAACTTTCTGAGCCAAGCTTTTAACTTCGCTTTCTAACTCATCAACGATTTTATTTCCGGCGTAGTATCGTTTGCCCGGATAGCCTTCGGCGTACTTGTCGGTAAAGCTTGAAGAAAGGGCGGTTTTCACCGCTTCAGAGGCATAATTTTCCGAAGCGATCAGGTTGATCGCCTTATTTTGCCGTATCTTTTCTTGCTCAATCAGCTCGTTGATCATTGCTCATAATTTTACCAGTAATTTGCGTGAATATCTTGACTTAGCTTTAAATTATCAGGTGAGGAAGCTAAACTTAGGAAAAGATGTTTTTTTCTCGTAGCCAAAAAGAACCATCCAATCTAAGCAGTAAAGAGGAGGCGATCCTCCGTTCAATCGTTGTTGCCTCAGAGAACAACCCTCGTCGTCCTGAGTTTCCTCCTGATGATCCAAAGTTTCCCGCTACGCCTACCTATAAAATTGAAGTACCTGGGTTTTCCAATGTTTGGCTAAAAGACGAAAGCATTAACCCTACGGGAACCCATAAAGACCGTTTGGCTTGGGAAATTGTGGTGACATACCGGTACTTCCTTCAGTCAAAAAAGGACGGGCTTATTACAGGAGAACTGCCGGCGATGTCTATCATTTCCTCTGGGAGTGCTGCAATTGCCATTCAGTCAGTGCTTAAAAAGTATGATCTGCCAAATCTAAAGGTTCTGGTCGACAGAAATCTAGATAAAGTAATTGTTGATCTACTTTTGTCTATTGGTTGTGAAATATACGTGGCAGACTTATCTAAGGGGGTGCTTGACTGGCGAGCGATCCTGAAACTTACATTTAATAAAACTGGGTTCGATATTACTTCCTCGGAGGCACTTGACCCAACGACCCGATTCTATGATTGGATGAGCTATGAAATAATCAATACCAATCCTGATTACTGCTTCATTCCGTTTGGAACCGGCAATTTGTATGAAAACATTTTAAATATTAACAAGCGAGAAGTTACTTCAAAAAGTCACGACCCGCGGTTCAGGGGCGATGCTGAGCATCTCCGGCGGTGCAATTTTCTCGGGGCTACAACCGACAACCCGAAATCCAAAGCCGCAACAAAGCTCTATTCGCCCCACCTGCCTTTTGCTCATTACGATGAGCAGTGGATTAGGCTATACCGCCAGTCTGGTTACTGTGGGTTATTTTCCGATGTCCACATTATCAGTGAGAAGCCTCTCGACGAGGCTTTAGAGATTGCAGCAGCGCAGAATATTCAGTGTGAGCCGTCGTCAATTGCTGGGCTAGCTCTAATGTTGCAACTTAAAGACTCTTTACCGCGCGATAAAAAGATGCTGATTGTTAACACAGGCAAGTCACACCTGCCAAATTCGGCAGTAAATTAGGGTAGAATAGCCTTATGAAGATTATGGCGCAGAACAAAAAGGCATTTTGTGATTTCGAGCAAGAGCTTGGTCTTGTGAGGAACGAAAAATGAAAAGTGTTGCCTCAAACAAAAAGGCATTTTTCGACTATAAGATCCTCGACGACTTGGAAGCGGGGCTGGTTTTGACGGGCCCGGAAATAAAAGCTATCCGCGCTAAACAGGTTAATATCACCGGCTCGTACGTCAAACCGTTCGCGGACGAGTCTGGTAATAACGAGCTTTGGTGGGTCGGCTCGCACTTTGCCATTGATGGTGACGAGTCACGCTCCAAAAAACTTTTGCTCAACAAAATCGAGATTGAGCGTTTAGTGGGCAAGCTTACGGGCAAAGGTCTAACTATTCTGCCGCTCGAACTTTACCTCTCCCGCGGTCGGGCCAAGTTGAAGATTGGTCTGGGCAGTCGCAAAAACCAGGCCGACAAACGCGAAGAGCTGCGACGGCGTGATATCGATCGTGATATCGATCGCCAGGTGACCGATCGTCGAGCGCCTACTGAACGGGGACAAGCTTCCAGGTAATCGTCTGATTCGGTTTCGTTTGGAAGTCGCCAGCGCCAACCCTGGCTAGGAACCGTCTTTGGTCTGTTGCTCGTAGTCTGCGCGAAGTTTTGCTAGGGCACTTTTTACCGCGCCCAGCTCTTGGCGAGTGGTCTGAAGATGACTTTTTGCAGTAGAGAAACTGGCCCTAACATTCTCTGCGGCGGGATTTTGTAAGATACCTAGGTAGACAGTATAAGCTGCTTCGGCACTACTTTTTGCTTTTGTCATTAGCGCTTCGATCTCGGCGGTTTCTATCCCCGCTGCTTTTATTTTTTCGACCAGCGTATTTAATCTACCGTCGATTAGAAACGTCAGCCTCGTAGCCAAACAAGCACCATTTGTGGCCGGGATTACGGCTGCGAACACTTTATTGTTGGTATAAACTTCCTTGATGGCGGTTTTGGCTTTTGTAAGGTCGGTACTACTGGCAATGTCACTGTCTTGCGTTTCAAGCTTAGTAATGATGCTTTGAATGGCCGCTTTGATTTCTGATAGCTGGGCTTCACTTAGGTTCTTGCATTTTTTGCTCTCTGCGAGTCGTGCAATCAGACCGTTAAGAGCCTCGGTTCGGACGGAAACTATACGTTTAGAAGCGACTTTAAGTTTTTCTAGGCGCTTCTCACCGCGAGCAGAGCGAAAGTTCGTCAGGGCCGTGTCAATCTCAGTGCGATGTTCTCGCGCTTTCACCCGTAGTTGATCGCCGTTGGTTTTCTCTTGCGCCGTCACAAAGCCCGCTTGGCCAAGCATTAACGAGAGTACCGCGATAGCGATTGCAGTATTAAAGATTCGGTGCATCGTCATCTGTTGAATTAGCATCGCTTGTTATTGCTGCAATTTCGCTCTCTAACTCTTCGAGAGTGGAGGAGATTTGGTTACTTACAGTGCTGAGCTCGGTATCTTTCGTAGCTGCTTGGTCAGTAGCCGGGCTGTTGGACGCGGTTTCTGTGGTCGGTTTGTTGAAGTAGTACCAGAGAAAAACTGATGTGAAAAAAATTAGAAGGAGGGCAACCACTAGCCAAGCAACTGACTTAGACTTCGGTTCGACTCCTGTTTGTTCGGGCACCAAGGTTTCCACACGTCAATCGTTGCAATCGCTTCAGAAGTTGTCAACGTCAATTTGAGCTAACACTCACCAGTTTCCAGGTAATTCGATCAGACGATTTTGTCTGGTAATCACCTGCTCCAACTTCGGCCATTTTGCCGTTTACGTTGAATGACCAGAAATGAGTAGTGGGAGCTTTAACGCCGTCAATCGACTGAACCATTTCGCCAAAGCTGAATTTTTTTGTTTCAACATTGTGATTGGACTTCAAAATCTCTAACGCATTTTTTCCCGCAATACCCTGATAACTAATTTCGCATTTCTGCTCTAGCTTATCGATCGATATGCTTGGGTTGCAGACACCTCGATCCGGAACTATCACATAAAGACCAAAGGCCAAGACAATTATCGATACCGCGTATATCCAATTGGGACGTTTCATACTTGCTCCTTTCAAAAAAGATTCGCCGAGCGCGAATCATTTATATTGTTTCACTCCTGCTCGGGACTTTGTTTTACGTGGGACCTGACTCTCGCTATTTAAGCGATTCACAGTTGCGGCACAGTAGCTGAATCTCACAGCTTTCACCACGGATTAGTTAGTCAAAGAGCTGAATTACTTATATCGCTTTTATCGGACTACTGTCAACGATCGGATTTAACAGGTAAAATTAACGAATCATGGAAATTGGAATCGTCGGGTTGCCGAATGTTGGGAAGTCGTCGTTATTTAATGCCTTGACGAAGGCTGGGGCCGCTGCCTCGAATTTTCCGTTCACCACCATCGAGCCCAATGTCGGCGTTGTTAGCGTTCCAGATGAGCGGTTGGAATTTTTAACCAAAACTTTTGCTTCGGCTAAAACCGTCCCGGCGACGATCAAATTCGTCGACATTGCCGGGCTAGTCAAGGGCGCCTCCCAGGGCGAGGGTCTGGGGAACAAATTTTTGAGTCACATCCGTTCGGTCGATGCGATCGTCGAAGTTGTGCGGGTTTTTGACGACAAGAACGTTATCCACGTCCACGGCGGCGTAGACCCAGATAACGACATTTCAACAATAAACACAGAGCTGTTGCTAGCTGATCTTGATTTGGCAACAAAAGCTTTGGAGCGCGCAAACAAAGAGAGGTCTAAAGACCCGTATGTGTTAAAACACATACGGGGATTAGGGAAGGCAATCGAGTTTTTCAATAACGATATTCCACTTCGGACTAAGTTGGAGCTAGCGGTGGAACTTGAAGAGTACGGGTTTCTGACTGCAAAACCGCTACTGTACGTTGCGAATGTCAGCGAAGGGTCTGCCGACATAAGCGCAATAAAGGCACACGCCGAGGCCGAGGGGGCGGGAGTAATCAGCATAAATGTCAAAGCGGAAAACGAAATCGTTGAGCTGCCAGAATCTGACCAGGCCGAATATCGCTCTGAATTGGGTTTGAAATCTGGTCTCGACGAAGTGATAAAAGCCGGCTACGAATTGCTAGGATTGATAACATATCTGACCGCCGGGCCTGACGAGTCGCGGGCTTGGACAATTACCAAGGGAGCGAAAGCGCCGCAAGCGGCCGGCAAAATCCACACCGATTTCGAAAAAGGTTTTATCCGCGCCCAAGTTTATGCGTTTGAAGATTTGAAAAAATATGGCTCGGAGAAAGCGATCCGCGACGCCGGCCGCCTTCGTAGTGAAGGCAAAGACTACACGGTCGTCGACGGTGATGTGATCGAGTTTCTTTTTAATGTCTAAAACTGCAGTAGCGCATGGTGGGCTTTGAGCCAGGCTTGAGCTTCTTTGTGGCGCTGGGTGTATGAAGCAACAAGATCCCAAAACTTTTTTGAATGGTTCATGTGAGTTAGGTGGGCCAACTCGTGGTAGATGACGTAGTCCGAGACCCAGTCCGGCGCCATAATTAAGCGCCAATTTAGCGAGATGGTGTTGCGGCTGGAGCACGAGCCCCAGCGGGTGCGTTGCGAGCGGATTGTGACGTTGCTAATATCACGGTTCACCAAATCTGCTAGAAGAGGAACACGGGCCTGAAAATGCTTTATCGCATATAAACGATAAGATTGTTCGAGCAGCTTTCTAACTTCGGTGTGATCCTCTGACGGACTGGTCACTGTGACAATCTGATCCTCGAATTTTACACCAGGCTTAACTGAATTGCTTACAGCTAACCGAAAGCCGTACTCTTTGCCGCGAAAAAACAGTTTCTCGCGTTGCTCGGTAAGCCTCTGTTGCTCTGATAGGGCCGCCTGGCGCTTGCTGGAGATCCACTCCAGGTGAGAGTTGATAAACTCCTCAACGTAGCGTTCAGGTAGACGCAGGGGCGCGGTCACAATAACTCGGCCATCAGGTCTAACCCTAACTTTAAGCGACCGAGCAGTGGGGATCCGTTTTAATTCGTACCCAAACTCGGCCATAAAAATTTTTTAGTAATTTTCAGTCTCGCGTTTTACTTATTGAGCCAGAAGTACCAAATGACTCCGTAGGCGATTGCGGCAATAACGACGTAAAGTAGAAGCCAAGTGGCCCAGCTACCCTTTTTTCCGCCGTACGGCGCATCTGTACCGGTAACCGGAGTAACCGGGGCTGCAACGGGAGTCGGCTGGGTCGCCGGTGCTACCGTTTCTTGCGATGACTGAGCTGTTTGTTGCTCGTCCATAAGTTCAGGATGAGGGAAAAATCGAACGGTGTCAAATGATTATAGAGTCTACTAATATCGTGATCTTCTTGGTAAAATTAGGTTCTGCACTCGTAGCTTAGCCCGGCTTAAAGCGCCTCCCTGTCACGGAGGAGATCGCCGGTTCGAATCCGGTCGAGTGCGCAATGTTTCGAACCATCGTTGCTTCGCAATCGCCGAACCGAATCCAGTCGATTGCGCGGAGATGAAAGAAGTCATTGGCATTGTCGCCGCAGCTCTTGCATTCGTGGCCTACGGTCCTTACCTCCGAGACATGTTCAGAGGCAAAACCTACCCACACCCTTACAGCTGGTTTATCTGGGGTTTCCTTACGGCAATCATTTTTGCGCTACAAATAAGTCACGGGGGTGGTGCCGGATCGTATGTAACTGCTACCGTGGCAGTGCTGTCATTCGTTATCTTCTTTTTCGGCTTGAAGGAGGGAGTGAAAGATATTACTCGATCAGATACAATATTTTTTATATTGGCGTTAGTTGCAACAGGAGCTTGGTTATTTGCCAAACAGCCAACGCTCTCGATGGTACTTTTAGTTGGCATCGACATACTTGGCTTTTTACCCACGGTCCGGAAGGCTTGGAGTAATCCTCAGGGCGAGACCCTATTCACATGGAGCCTCAATAGCTTTAGGCACGCCCTAAGCATCGTTGCTATACAAAAATATAGCCTGCTAACCGTGCTTAATCCTACCGTCTGGGCCTTAGCAAACTTTGCGTTCAGTATCATGCTGATTGTTCGCCGCCGTCAGCTTTTCCATCCAAAATAATCGCTCGTTGAATTTGATCTAGTCAACTAAGCAATTGCTCGAGAGAGTTCAACTAGTGCGCAGGAGGCTAGATTCGGAGATATTTCTTGATCTTGTAGCCTTTTATTGTTGCGGCGTACCACTCTGGGTACGTCTGTTTGTTTGTGCCAATCTGTTCTGTTACCTGGATTATGTGGAAGCCGTACTGCGATTGAACCGGTTGCGAAATTGTCTTAACTTTTAAAGCAAAGACTGCCTTTTCAAATCCTGGAGAGATCTGACTGGTAAGTTCGCCTTTACGCCAATACCCCAAATCCCCGCCGGATTTGGCGGTATTAGAATCTTGGCTGTATTTGTTAGCCAGCGCTTTGAAGCTCTTTCCTGACTTTAGAAGGCTACGAACCTCATCAGCTGTTGTCAGGTCCAGGAGAAGGATGTGCCGAACCCGCAACTTGCTTAAGACTGCATCTTTCACTTTTTCCCGCAGTAACTCTTCAGCTATAACCTGTTGAAATTGAGCCAAAGACATTCCGTAAAGTTTTCTTACCTTGGCTTTTATTTCGCTAGACTTACCCTGCTTGTCGACGGCAGCTTGTAGCTCTTTTTTCGTTACTTTAACCCCGCGCTTCCGCGCTTCAAGGTAAATTACTTGGTTCTCAACGAGGCCTTCGAGTATGCGGGTGCGCAGTTCTCGGTTTGTGGGAGGCTTAATTTTTAGGTCCTTGGGTGCTTGAGCGGTGAAGGTGTTAAGGAAACGCAGGCGCTCGAGAAAACGGTGAGTCCAGATAAATGAGCTATTCACCCTTGCGGCTGGCAGCGGGTAAACGATACTTAACGCTTCGGCAAACCGTGTTTCAGCTCGCTGTGGATAAACTAGAACATATCCAGTGACGCCGAAAGCAAAATAGACGGTTAGGATACAAATTGCGATATCGATTATCACCGTTGATGGGTTGCGAACGTGCCGTGCCACGAGCGCACGAAAGATTGGCACTCGAACAGCCAAAAATCCCCAAACAGCATTGTAGAGCGACGCGACGAGTCGCCAAATGTAGGCTAAAAAATCACCCAGTAGCCTCAGAAAGCCGCGAATTTTGGTAACCCCGTCCATATCATGCTCCCAATAATTACCATAACAGCTAGGGTTCCAAATACGAAGTGTCCTAAGAGCGGCTCGTCACGGTCCCAGAGCTTAAAGAGCTGCCAGAAAATATAGAAAAAAGTTCCGGCGAGGATTGCTTTGTGAAAAAACGCAACCGGTAGGTAGCTAGTAAGGCTTGCTAGCTGGGCGGTGGCAAACCCCAAAATCAGCCAATCGATCAGTTTTCTTCCTGGTGGTTGTTCTGCTAGAAAGCCTGTTAGGACGATCCCCGCTACTATAAATGGCGTCCCCCAGAACGAGGCGAACGAGCCTTGCGTTATCCAGAGCTGAGTGGCGGTTATAATTAAAACGACGTTTGTAATAACAGCCAACTCAATGCTTTTGATAGCGAGAAACAACAAACTGGCTAGAACTAGTATTACCAGTAGCGCAGCTGAAAGTCGGTTGGGGAGGAAGTTCCAAACTAGTATTAACGCTCCTAGTTGAATCAGCCAGAAGAAGACAATTCTGGCGCTCGGTCGACGAAATTTCATGCTGTTACTTTAGCGTAAAATCGATGCCAAGTGTAATTTTTATTTGAGTACCTTCACCAAGCGAGCCGTTCTTAGTCGCTGGAAGATTAAGACGTTTTTTAAGTAGAGCTATTGTGTAAGGGAAGTCCCCGCCGTTGTGTTCGATAGTGGTTTGGGGGACAGTACCCACCGATCCGGTTAGAATCTTGACGTTGTAGCCGTAAATTTTCAGCTTGGCCGCGAGCGCTGTACCAAGTGCCTTGCCGCTACGGTCGTCAATAACAATCTGGATGTTTTCTCTGCTTATATAAGGCTTTGGCAGGACATTGGCGACAAATTCGTGCACGCCCGACCAGTCGTTCTCGCCAAGTTTCGGAGCGAGCAAGTAAGCCATAGCGCCTTGTAGGACGGCCAGCGGCCCGGTCGTCCCGTTATCGATGACGGTGTTAGTTACCTTTGTGTCGGGGATCTCTTTAATGAGTTTCACCACATTTATCATCTCGCTCGTTTTCATATCGGTGCGAAAATTGTCACCAATAGCACTGATTAAATCGGTGATTTTTTTAGGATTAGCGAGCACTCCTAAGCCTAGTGCCTTGTTGCGGATGGCAACAACAACTTTTTGCTGGCGTAACGCGCGTCCAAAATCGCTCCCGCAACTGCCGTGACGACAACGGGCGTACTTGAGCGCTATTGACCCGTTCATGTGGGTTTGGCCAGCGGGTAAGTAGAAGGGATCGTAACCAGAGTAGTTAGAGTTGGGAAATTGCGGGTCAGATAAGGTCTGCTCGACGTAGATATCAATTCCTCCAAGAGTATCAACTATCTGTTTTAACCCTTCGAAATCGGCCCGAGCAAAGTAGTTCACATCAACGCCAAGTGCGCTGGTGAGAACTTTCTTCATTGCTTCGCCGCCGGCGTCAATTTCTGCGTCGCACGTCTTTGAGTTAGCACAAGTCGCCACAGCCCGGTTATAAACTTCGTTAATGCGACTCTTCGTGCCATCAGCGTTTGCAACGTATAGATCTCGTGGTACGGAGATCATCGACATCGCTTTGTTTACCGGGTCGATCGAGACAACTTGAATGCTGTCGGTAAGCCCTGCGGCAATGTCGGCGCCAAGTAGGGCAATGTTGATGTTGCCGTCTACCTCATTGGCGAGTTTATCTGCTGGAATTTGGCCGTTGAAGCGGAAAAACAACGAGCTGTCTCCAGCGTTTTTGGCCGAGATGTTTCGCAAGGCCACTATCCCAGTAACGCCGATCCAGATGGTGGTGGCGAGAAAAATTCCGGCTACACTCCAGAAAAAAATCTTCAATTTACGTCGTTTCTTGTTTGGAAAAGCTAAAGTGTTGGCGGGGGGCGGAAGCTGATTTACAGGTATTTTATTCATCGACTAGAAGCCACTGTAACACATTTGACCAACCGGGCCTAGTAGCGCACTCGGGCTAATTTGCGTTTTTTTAAGCTTGAAAATGGTTGTCTTAACGCTTGCTCAAAACTCGCTGAATTCACTTCGATTACCGGAATATCTTGCAGCCAGGCAATAGTGTTAACGGCCACCACTCCAATTCGTACGCCGGTTAGCGATCCGGGCTTGGTTAGAACGGCGAAAGCATCAATGTCAGCAAACGTCTGGTGGTCTTTTTTTAGAAGTTTTTCCAACTGCTCCTGCAGGCTTTGAGCTCGCAGCGGTTTGTCGATAACTATAACCTTACTCCCATGGATCAACGCGAGTCTCGTGCGGTCACGTTCGGTCGTGTCGACAAGGACAACTGTTTCAGTACTGAATTTTTCTGGTTTTTTCATCAACTTTTTCAATCCTAACTAGATGGGCTGTTTTTGGGAGGAGACTCTCCGCTCGTTCGGGCCACTCTATTATAACCAGTCCAGTTCGGTGATTTGTGTATTCTTCCCAATCAAGTTTTGCCAGCTCTTTTTTATCGAGGCGGTAGAAATCAAGGTGAATTACTTCCTTAATATCGTGCCAATTAACTTTATAGCGGCGCTCGATCACAAACGTCGGGCTTGTCACTCGGCCAAGGTAGCCCATGTGGCTCATCATGGCTTGGGTTAGGGTGGTTTTGCCAGCAGCCAGCGGCCCGGAAAGCGCTAAAATATCGCCAGGTTTCAGTGATGCAACAATCCTGGCGGCTACGGTGCCAATCTCACTTTCTGTAAATATCTCGTTTTCCACTTATCCATTATATCTTAAGGTTCATTTTGTTGGCACAAAAAAAGAGCCAGCCTGGCGCTGTGCCTGACTGGCTCGTGCCGCAATTGCGGCGGGTTTGGTGAGGGGCTTAGGCGGTTGGAACCGCGGTGCCCATCATCGGTTTGGACGGGTCGTTCATCGCGTCGGAGAAGACGCGAATCGACTCAGCAGCGGCGCTGTAGGCTCTCACCAGTTCATCCTTCCTTTCGGGGGGCAGGGTGACTGGTTCGTGAAGCCTCTCGATTTGGTTCTCGGCCGTTTCGACGGCCTGGGTGGCCTTCAAGAGGTTGGCCCCAACTGCCAAATGCCTTCCGACGAGTGCTCGAGCCTCGATGGCACCCGCTTCCGACGGCTGCCATTTCTCGATAGCGGCGCCAAGGTCGGCCCAGGCCTTAACTTTGGCCTGATATGCAGTCTCCTGCGCTTTCACTTCGTCGAGCCATTCCTTCTCCTGCTCCCAGGACTCGCGCGCTTGCGCGATACTCCCGCCAAACAGAAGCCCGGTGGATGTTAGGGCGATCGCCCATAACACGAACATCGGGGGAGAGAAGACCGACTTGTTGCTGATGGCCGCTGCCACCTCCGCCTTTTGGGCGAACAGGTAGTAGATGCCGATCGCTTCAACGACAACAATCATCGTCACGACAGCAACGGCAAACAGAGCTGTGCCCCTGGCAAGCGAGTCTGCCTTGTCTCCTAGGTAGCGCCGGCGCAGATACGCCCGCACTTCCTTGGTGATGAAGACCTTCGCCGCCACCGTGATGGCGGAGCCGAAGGCCAGCGCTACCAGCAGCCACCACGGCTGCAGGATGATAACCCGATCCTTCAGTAGGCCAAGCAGGGTCAAGAGGCCGGTACCAAAGATGGTGCCGGTCACGAAGCGCAGCGCCCAGTCCCAGGCTTGGGAGCCGGTGCTTTGCTCGTTTGGCTCCGGTTGTTCGATTAGCTCGGGCTCTTCCGGAACACCGGTTGTCGATTCGACGTACTCGCCGATGTCGACGCCGGTGATCCTGTAGCGATCGCGCATTTTGGCAGCGATCGCTCTGTTGAGGCCGTCAGTACCGATTGCGTGCGACTGGATGCCGGCTCTGCCGCAGGCGGTCTCATAAAGCGCCTGTGCACCAGTGTACTCATCACGGAGCTTGGTCTGCTCGTCGAGCAAGGTGCGCAGTTCGGCCTTGACTCGCTCGAGGTCGGCCTTGGCGCGATCGGACAGATGGATCAGAAAAGCGGCGGCGTTTTCGCGCAGCTGCTGGTACGCCTCCACCGCCGACCTGACGGTCGTGGCAAGAAACGTTCGGATCTGCTCGAACTCGCGCGTGTGTCCGGGAGTGGCCTCCTTCGCCGAATCCACCCGTTTCCGGGCTTCTTCGAAGTCGAAATCCAGCTCTGGTGACGGTAGAGTACCGTCGACCATGATGTCGACGCTAGTGTTGATTGAACTCATGGCTTTTCCACCTTCTTTGCAAAAGCGTCCAGCTTCTGCTGTTGGTCGTTGGGGCCGCAAAGGAAAACTCGATTGCCAAGCGGCTCGAAAAGCCGCTCAACCTTCGTCCTCCAAGTTCCCCCGTATGCATCTTCGATGATCGTCGGGCCGATAAACACGGCCACAACGTTGTCGCTGCCGGCGAGCTGTTTGATTATGAGCTCGCACTCCTTGTCGTCGTAGATCTCGCCGTCCGTGAATAACAAGACGGCAACCTTTGACGTTGCTGACTTCTTGGCCACCTTGGCCAGCATCGGCTGCCAGTAGGTGCCGCGTTTCTTCGGGGCCGTGCCGTTCCAGTACTCGTTGAACGGCGCAGCCAAATCGTCGGGGTCGTTGACGACGCCTTCGAACAAGGTCCGGGTTTCCGAGACCGTGCCAAAGACGTCGATCGTGATGTCGAACTCGGCGTTCGGCATCTGCTGCAACACCGCATGGGCGGCACCCGAATAGGTATTCTTCTTGCCGATGTTCGACCCGGTTGAGTCAAGTCCGATCATGAGCTTGACGTCCGAGTTCTTGGCGCGACTGCAACCACCGAGGCTACAGAACACACCAAGAATGCAGCACAAGGCTGCGAGTAGAGAACTTGTCTTCATTGTCTTGCCTTCCTGTTCCGATACGTAAATGGACGTTTGGCTGTCTCGTTGCAACGTAGTCGCAAGAAGATCCCAAACACTTGGGTGGATTCTAGCAATTTTTAGAGGGTTTGTCCAGTAGTCTGCGGTAAATAATTCTTTACTGGTGTGCCTTACCGATGGCTTCAGATATGTTGCTGTAGTCGTCGCGGTGCAAGAGTTTGACCAAACCGCGGTTTATCTGGCCGATCAGCTGTGGGCCTTCAAAAACCATGCCGGTGATTAACTGGATCAGCGAGGCGCCGAGCTTGATTTTTTTGTAGGCGTCCTCGGCGCTAAACACCCCGCCGCAACCGATGATGATCAATTGTTTGCCAACTTGCTTGTAAACGTGGGCGATCAATTCATTCGACAGATCTTCAATAACCTTGCCGCTGATGCCGCCGTGCTCTGGGATGTTCTGCTCGAAGAGCTTGGAGCTGACCTGCGGATTATTACGGTCTTTGGTCAGGTTGCTACAGACTACGCCGTCAATTTTGTACGCGAGGCAAATTTCGATAATTCTATCCACAACATCAAACGACAGATCGGGTGGCAGTTTCACGAAAATTGGCTTGGAGCAGGGGACTTGTTTGATCGCTGCGATCAATTTTTCCAGCCGCGCTGCGTCGTTGAACGGCTGGCCACCGAAAGTATTGGGACAGCTGATGTTGATGGTGGTGTAGGCGCCGATCTCGGCGGTTTGACGGTGGGCCTCGACGTAGTCGGCAATTCCAACTATGTCGTCGCAGGTGGCGGGCGAATTGGTTTTGGCTACACTTATCCCGACGGGAAAACGGAATTGTTTCTTGGAAAGGATGCGTGCGATAGCTTTGGCGCCAGAGCTCTTTAGACCGTAGTAAACAACTAGTGCCTTTGATTTTGGCAGGCGCCACAAGCGCGGTCGGGGGTTGCCCGGGCACGGTTCGCCGGTAATTGAACCAATTTCCATAAAACCAAAGCCAACCTCTGGCATGATGTCGGTCAGGATCCCTTCTTTATCAAAACCGGCGGCCAGGCCGACCGGATTGGTAAAGTTAATTCCGCAGATGGTTTGCTCCAGTGACGGATGGGCGTAAAAGAACGCCCAACGTGTAACGCGGCGCAAGAACACAAATTTTCCTGCTGACTGGCCAAGGGTCAAAATTCGGTTGTGGACAGACTCCGGATCGAACAGGAAGAAAAACGGCTTGAGAATATGGTGGTAACTAAAAGCGAAAAAGTTTGACTTGCTCATCGCTCCCGGGGAAGGATGCTCGGGCAAGCCCTCGCCGTCTCATTCGTTTCACTCATTCGTCGTCGCACCTTCATCGCTCCCGGGCTTGGATTCGAACCAAGGATTTCTGGGACCAAAACCCAGCGTCCTACCGCTAGACGACCCGGGAATACTCATATATTTTACTTCAATCAGGGCGATCTGTCAGCTTAGTAGATAAGCTTCTCTATATTTCAGCAGTCTAATAACAATAAAGTTATATGACTTTAAAGTCATAAGAAAGGCAGAGTGATGGGTTGGATTGTAAGAAAGAGAGCGGCCAGGAGGGCCGCTCGTCAAGAGAAGGGGTGGGTGAGGGCAGCTACGGGTGCGTAAGCTGCCGCATCGGGTTTGGTTGTCTGAAGTTGGCTAGGAACTTTCCCAGCTCGCAGGCGCGAAGCCTGCTCCGATCGCCAGGCGTGGTGACGTAGATGACGTACCAATCTTCTGAATCCAGATTGAACGCCGTGCCCTGAACGAGTAAAACTTCCCCGTTATTGCACTGGAACGGTCCGGCCGCTACCGCATTTTCTGGCATGGGCGGTGCTTCACCAATGGGATCTTCCCTCCTGTCCGAAAGGACCAGCCGGTTATCGTACAGGCAAAACAGGCTTACCCCAGGTTTCCAAGCGCCGTTGGGAAAAACGCTACCCAACCAATAAGGCTTAACGATCATCGGATCACCTCCGTGTAGGGGAAATTATAGCATAAAAAGCGTGAAGTTGTACTGATACGATGATATTTTTGCGTTACCAAAAAACCCTTGCGGGGATCCTTTTTCGCTATTCGACTGCGCTCATAGCAGAAAAGCTCCCATATGGGAGCTTTTCTGGAAGTCGGTAAGCCGGGTTCTGTGTCAGCTCGCCGAAGCGCGTTAGCGCGAAGGCGGCCTAACGACCATCCATCTAAGCGACGGGATCGCCACACTTCTACCGAGACCGGTAGCTTCAAGCGTCTGTGAGCACTTCATCTCCTTGCGGAGAATCTATACATACTGACGCAGGAAGTGTGGCGACCCACCCGTCTTGCACCACGCTGGGTTTAGCTTCCAATCCGCATTACTGCGGAAGTTGTGGTCTCTTACTTCGCCTCGCCGTAGCGCGTTAGCGCGTAGGCGGGCTTATATTGCCTTACGGCAAAACCACTCTTTTCACCTTTGCCTGTTCCGATTCAGTTAGGAAGGGGCGACACGGGCTCGCCCAGGACTACAAGCCCTTACTCACGAGGGCTTTGGACATAACAGTAGACTGGAATGCCCAGCTCGGTTTCCACCGATGCACCATGCTTTTGAGCCTTTTCTGTAGCTTCTTCTATTGAGTCGGCTTCAACCCAGGAGCTGGCTACTGGGAGATGATTCCAAACATCAAAATCGTAGTAATCTACATCGTATATCGCCATCTCAATTCCTCCTAACTGAACCGGACATTGGCTGTTTTGTTTCTGTGCCACTTTCCCTTGTCTTACGACAGCCCCCTTCGAGCATTTCTGCCATCGGAAGGAGCGCGTCTCTACCCTGCCGTAGCTCGTTTGAGCGTAGGCGGGTCTATGGTGCCCGGACTTTCCTCACTTGTTAAAGCGCGATCGTTTCGACTTCGAGGAAATGATAGCAAAATACTGTTGCAAAGTCAATCGCTAGTGATAAGATTGCCGCATACAGTTGTTACTTGAGCTGCGTGGGGCACAAGTAACCCGGCTGACGGGGCGGTGTTGGGTCAACCGCATACGTCGAAGCAACACAGAGACTTCGTCTTCTGAAGAACGAAGATCTGGCCGGAATCCTTGGACGCGATGGAGCTTGCTCTCCTTTCACCCATCGCGTCCTTTTTTATTGGTGCAAAAAACTGCGACGGTGGAGCGGGCAGGGGCCGAGAGCGTCCAGGACTTTTTTATGGGCCGGGGTGCCGTAACCGGCGTTGAATTGCCAGAGGTAGTTCGGAAATTGTTCGGCGTAAACCCGCATCAACTGATCGCGGCAAACTTTAGCCACGATTGATGCTGCCGCAACGGGGTAAAATAACTGGTCGCCCCGAACTGCCCGTATGTGTTTTAACACATACGATGGAGTGTAGTTATCTGTTAGGAGTAGGTCGATATCAACGGGACGCAAAGCGCGCTCATAGGCTATATTCAGTGCCGGAGCCAGGCCCAGTTGGTCTATTTCAGCGTTACTAGCCCAACCATAACTAATCTGTACGGCCTGTTGGCGAATTATTTCGCAGATACGCTCCCGCTGATTGGCAGTTATTTTTTTCGAATCGTCAATGCCGGCAATTTCCCTGGAAATTTCAACCGCGGCGACGCAAATCGGACCGGCCAAAGCGCCGCGCCCAACTTCGTCCACTCCAACAATGCGCTCGTAACCGAGAGACCGTAATTCTTGAAGGAATTTACCGCTTGGCGCCGGTCTTGGCTGGCTTCTTGGTCGCTTCATGACCAGATTTTACCAGGTATTTTCCGGTAACCGATCGATTATTCGCAGCGATATCTTCTGGCGTGCCTTCCGCCACTAGCTCACCGCCGCCGTTTCCGCCGTCGGGGCCGAGATCGATTATCCAGTCAGCACAGGCGATAACGTCCAAGTTGTGTTCAATAATAATTACTGAATTGCCACGATCGACGAGCTGGTAGAGAACAGAGAGCAATCGCTGAATATCTTCGAAATGCAGACCAGTTGTTGGCTCATCAAGAATGTAAAGAGTTTTTCCCGTTTCCCGTTTGGCCAATTCGGTGGCCAGTTTGATCCGTTGCGCCTCCCCGCCCGACAGAGTTGTCGCCGGTTGCCCCAGACGCATATAGCCCAAGCCAACTGATTGCAGTACGGATAGTTTCTCCATTACTTCTGCCTGGTCGGCGAAGAACTCAACGGCTTCGTCAACAGTCATCGTTAGTACGTCCGATATGTCTTTGTCTTTGTATTTAATTTCCAGAGTTTCGCTGTTGTAGCGCTTGCCGCGGCACTCCGAACAAGTAACATAAACATCGGGCAAAAAATTCATCTCGATTTTAATCTGACCGTCGCCGCGACAGTTTTCGCAACGTCCGCCACGTAAGTTGAAACTAAAGCGTGATGGGTCGTAGCCGCGGTTTTGAGCTTCACTCGTGGCGGCAAAAATTTCGCGGATCGGGCCCAGAGCACCGGTGTAGGTGGCTGGATTGGAACGCGGTGTGCGACCGATCGCTGTTTGGTCGACGTTAATTATGTTGTCGATATTGTTCAATCCGGTGATCTCGTCGTGCGGGGCGCTTTCAGTTGTTGAAGAGTGAAAATGAGCTGACAGGGCTTTCGCTAAGGTATCTTCAACCAGAGTTGATTTTCCTGAGCCGGAAACACCGGTAACACAGACCAGTTTATTTAGCGGCACATCAACGGTGATATTTTTGAGGTTGTTGCCTCGGGCGCCTTTGATTGTTAGTTTGTTCGATCCGTGTTCGTGACGATGTCCGGGGATGCTGATGGTTTTTTTGCCAGACAGATAACCGCCGGTAATTGATTTCGGATCGGCGATGATCTCCCTGGGCGTGCCTTCCGAAATGATTTCGCCTCCAAGTTCGCCAGCACCGGGACCCATATCAATTATATGGTCGGCAATTAGCATGGTGTCGCGGTCGTGCTCGACAATTATTACCGTGTTGCCGCGACTTTTGAGCTCGTTAATTGTTGCCAAAAGCTTTTCGTGGTCTCGTGGATGCAGGCCGATCGATGGCTCGTCTAAAATATAGATTATTCCCGTGAGACCGCTACCCAACTGGGTGGCCAAACGAACGCGTTGTGCTTCGCCGCCAGCCAGCGTTGAAGTGGTGCGATCGAGGGTGACGTAGCTCAATCCAACCTCAAGTAGATAATGAAGTCGAGAACGGATCTCTTTTAAGATAGGCGTGGCGATTTTTATCCTTTCGCTACCCTCAAAAGTTTTGCCAAGTTGTCCAAAAAATTCAGCGGCTTCTTCGATGTTCAAACTGGTAGCGTCGATAATATTTTTGCCGTCAATTTTTATCGATAGAACTTCAATTCGCAAACGTTGACCTTTACAGACTTTGCAAACACGCTCAACCATGTATTTTTCAATTTCTTGCCGCAGGTAGTCGGAATCGGTTTCGCGATATCGACGCTCTAAATTCGGCAAGACACCCTCAAATAGTTCTGGATCAGAGGGAGCCTGCGGTGAGCTTGCTGAGCCGTTACCGGCGCCAACTTCGCCCGTCAGTAAGACCTTCATCGTGTCTTCGGGCAGCTCTCCAACAGGTGTATCTAAACTAAACTCATACTTTTTCGCCAGGTCGTTGAGCGTCTTCTGATACCAATTTGAGTGTGAAGTTGTTCGGCTCCACGGGCGGATCGCCCCTTCGGCCAGAGTTAGTCGTGGATTAGGCACAACCAGCTCGGGATCGGCGACCATTTGAAGCCCCAATCCTTGGCAGGACTGGCAAGCACCTTCAGGATTGTTGAATGAAAATAGACGCGGCTCAATGTCTGGGAACTGCCAGCCGCACTTTTGACAGGCGTATTTCTGCGAGTAAAAACGTTCGAGGTTACCGCCAATCTGGGCTGCGACCACCATTCCAGAGCCAGCCTTGACGGCTTTGTCGACTAGTTTCAGAAGATCGACGTGAGCCACCAACTCCGATTGCTCGTTAGAAACGGGAAAGTCTACTTGACCGATCAAGAATTCTAAGGTATGGCGTTTATTCTTGTCGATTTCCAGTGTTAGGGCCTCGTCCATATCCATCTCAACTTCGTCGAAGCGAACCTTTAGGACCCCAGCCTTTTTGCCTTGTTTCAAGTGGTACTTATGTTCGCCTTTGCGTTTGTTAATTACGAGGGCAAAAATCTTGACCTTCAAATTCTCGTCAATTCGGAAGTCCTTCATCACTAATCTGGCGATCGACTCGATAGACTGCCGGTTGACTAAAATGCCACAATTTGGACAGAAGGCGTCGCCAACCCGAGAGAATAGTAAGCGCAAAAAGTCGTAAATTTCTGTGGCGGTGGCCACGGTCGATCGAGGATTGCGCGCGGCGGTTTTTTGGTCGATCGCAATGGCCGGGGCTAGTCCCTCTATATAATCAAAGTCTGGTTTCTCGATGTCGCTCAAAAATTGACTCGCGTAAGAAGAGAGCGACTCAACATATCGACGCTGACCTTCGGCAAAAATTGTGTCAAATGCCAGCGACGACTTGCCCGATCCGGACAACCCAGTAACGATTGTAATCTGGTTTTTAGGAATCTCAACAGTGAGGTTTTTTAGGTTGTGGGTTCGGGCGCCAACGATGCGGATTTTTTCCATTTGTGATTTATTTTATTAATGCTTTTATGGTATGGATTTCTGCTAGGGGCAAGTATATCAAACAAAATACCCAAAATGCAATACTCTGGGGGTTGCATTTAGGTCTAGTTGCGATACAAAGGGAGAGTGATAATTAACGGAAAAGGAGGTGTATGGCAAGGATGGTGAACGATGATTCTTCTAACGGTCCAGGTACAACGGTTGGGGTGAATGTTGCCCTGTCGGGTACACTGAAGGACCAAAACGATATTGCAGTATTCGGTATGGTAGAGGGTGAAGTGATCTCGGAAAAGTCGATCTCTATTGGCCAGAGCGCTCAGGTGAAAGGTCCTGTTCACGGCAAAGTAGTCACCGTATCGGGGACCGTTCGTGGCTCGATTAAGGCCGATGAAAAACTGGAGGTTCTTGAAACGGGGAAAGTATTCGGAAGTATTATCGCCAAAGACCTGATCGTTCACTCCGGAGCGATATTGGTTGGCAAGTGCGATATGCCCACCGAAGAGGAAGCGCCAGTTGAAGACAAAGAAGCGGACGTAGAGGGCGAGCCAGAAGAGGTAGAGGATTTACTAAAACCGGAAGTTGAAGAGCTCTAAAGTGTATGTATTACTACATCCTCGAATCCCCGGATTCGCGGGGGGTGCGGCAAACCTATCAACGGCTGCGTGATATTCTAACCAATCTTGGGATTGCCGGTGAGATGGTAGCATCGAGTCCGGCACGGACGCCCGAGGAATTGGCGGCGATGGGCTTGGAAAAAAGTTATTCCACCATTGTTGCTGTTGGCGGCGATCACTTCATCAACCAAATTGCTCGCTCAGTTGTTGGACGAGCAGTGTTGGGAATTGTGCCGATTAACGCTTCGCGTCAAGTGACGGACTTAATCGGTGCGACTAGTATTCGCGATGCTGCTGAAAGCCTGCGTCAGCGCCGACTTACCCAGACGAGTATTGCTGTCGCCGAGCCAGATGTGGTGATCTTCTTGGATGCCGTCATTGAAGTGCCGAAACTAGCTAAGGCAAGCCTAGTGGTTGACGGCAAGATGCGCGCCTTTGCTTATTTCAATCGGCTAATAATTACTCGTGGCTTAGAGATAAAGCTGGAGAGCAGTCATTCTGTGGAACAAAAAAAGATCTTTGGGCTCTTTGGCACGGGAGGAAAAGTTATCAAATCGGAGAGTTTCTTTCACGGTCGGAGCGTGCGAGTTGTAACCGACCCGGAACTGCCGCTAATGGTTGCCGGCGAGCCGATCGCCAAAACTCCGTTGCAGTTCAAACTGATTCCTGATGCCTTGAAGGTTATCACTCGTCGTGGTACACTTACCTAGGTAATGCAGAGACGTATGCTGTGAATGAATCGCACGTTAACGAAATTCCAATTTTCGGTTTTTGGTCTCACGTTTGAGGAGAAACAATAGTGAAAGAACTCCCGATAAACGAAAAAATCACCGCTCCGCAGGTTCACCTGATTATGCATGACGGTCGTTCGGCTGGTGTGGTGAGTATCGACCAAGCAAGATACTTGGCTTCCGAACACGGTTTGGACCTAATCGAGATCAACTCGATTCCCAAAGTACCAATCGTGAAACTGCTCGACTATGATAAATATCGTTATCATCAGGAGAAGCAATCACGACAAACGGTTCGACGCGGCGGAGATTTGAAAGAAATGCGTCTGAGTTTTCGAATCGACAATCACGATATGGAGACTAAGGCCAAGCGAGCTAAAGAATTTCTTGCTCAAGGCCATTTGGTCAGAGCTTTTATTAACTTGCGTGGCCGTGAGAATATCTTTCCGGATAAGGCCAAAGAGACGCTCACTCGGTTTGCTGAAATGGCAAACGCGGTCGTTGATCAGCCGCTTACCCACGTAGGGAAGAGGATCCAGGTCATTTTAAAAGTAGGTAAGAGTAATAACCAATCACCAATAAACAATAACCAACAATAACCAACCAACAATGAACAAACACCAAGCAGTCAGATCGAACAGTAATTTTGATTATTGGAGTTTGGATGTTGATTATTCGAGCGAAAGCGAGTACTGATGCCCAAAGTAAAAACTAACAAGTCAGCAGCCAAGAGACTGGTCGGTAGCACCCGAACTGGTAAATTAGTGCTGCGCAAAACCGCGGTGCGACATCGAGCCAAATACCGCTCGAAACGAGCCGGTCGTCAAGCTCAACACAACCAGGTGATCGCACCAGGAATGGCAAAAAAAATTAGGCAATTGATATGAATTTCAAAATTTTAGTTTCTAATTTCGAGTCAATTTCAAATGATTTAATTTTAAATTCGGGCATTAAAAATTTATTGGAAATTGAAAATTCAAAATTGAAAATTGCAATTTCCGGAGGAATTGTTAAATGACAAGAGTAAAGCGTGGAGTACAGGTTAGAAAACGTCACAAAAAAATCTTGGCGGCCACCAAGGGCTACAAGCTTGGTCGCAGCAAACTTTTTAAACAAGCCAAGCAGGCCTACCTTAAAGCCGGCCAGCACGCTTATCGTGATCGCCGAAATAAAAAGCGCGATTTCCGCCGTTTATGGATTGTTCAGCTAAACGCTGCGGTCCGAGCTCACGGCCTGAACTATCGGGATTTCATCTTCGGGCTTAATAAAGCTGAATTAAAAATGGACCGGAAGGTTCTCTCGCAGCTGGCCAACCAATCGCCGGCAGACTTTGTGAAAGTTGTTGAGAAAGTTAAAACCGCGCTTCTCAGTTAAATCTCCAAATTACAAAAGAATCAAATCTCCGAAAAATTACCTAATCACCGAAACTTTTCGTAATTCGGAAATTATTTGGTTATTAGATAATTCGGTTATTATCTTTTTCTGAAAACTAAGTTTTTCAGAAAAAGACCAAAACGGCCCTTCTGAATTTTGGGGCCATGGAGGCGCCAGAAAACCAAATAGACCAGAACGATTAGGGCCAGATATACCATTGCTTCGGTGCGAGCTAGAGTTTCGCCAAAAGTTGACTGCAGAGTGTTGATCACTAACTCTCCCAAAAACAGGCCCTCTAGTGCCAAGAAGAAAATTACACCATCGCTAAGTGAGTTACGTATCCAGGTGTAGAGCAGTGCTGTAAAGATAACGAACGTCCAGATGGACAGTATTAAATCGATCGGAAAAGCGCCATTAACGGCGAGAAAACTTTCGGTTGCTCGGCCGATGCTACAGCTGGCCAGATTGCAGCCGAATTCTCCAACTGCCCACCCAAGTAGTAAGCTCAGACCGCTGATGTCAAGAACCGACCAGACGGGCACGTCCTGACGACGAATAATATAGAGAAAGGTCAAAAAACCAACAATTAGGCCGCTGATGGCGAGTAGGCCTCCCTGCCAGAAATAAATAATCTGCCAGAAGCTCTGGAACTGCTCCTGATAGGCAAAGTAGTAACCGACTCGGGCACCTAGCAGACCCAGGACGACAGAGTAGAGCACAGCGTCAAAAACAAAAGCGGTTTTTATTTTTCGCGCTTTAGCTAAGCGAAACATCAGCATTCCGCCCAAAATGGCGCCAATCGCAATGAACGAACCAAATGAGTAGAGCTTCACCTTTCCAATCGATAACAGTACTGGGTACATAAGTAGAGCTTAGCAGGTGTGAGTGAGAATTATCAACTAATGAGGCCAGAACAGCGTTATTCCGTGCTGGTAGCTTGTTGTTTCTTCGACTGCGCCCAACTGACGGGAATTGGTGTATGATGTGTTTAAATAAGATGGTTAGAAAAAATCTACCACTGATTCTAGCGATCGCTCTCCCGATTCTACTAATTATTGTCGTGGCACTCTCCGTGACGCTTCCTAGCCTGTTTATCAAGCCGCAGTTCAATTTCCTGTACGCTTCATCCAATAACTACGCATCGTACAGGGTATTTTCCGTCGTTGATGGGAAGCTGACACGAGTAGAGATAAAGCAACCAATCAAGGATGCCTACTACGAGCCGCAAGTTGTGCCGCAGCTTTATCTCCACGATGTTGCAACTAACAGCTCTCGACAAGTTACTTTTGCCCAAGCCCAAGAGTTTGTGCTAGATTCTAGCCCGAAATCCCCCGACGGCTTTGAGGTTGTTAACGGCAGCCGCGGTGAGGGAGTAATGCCGATGATGTTTTGGTCTGGGTCGGACTACGGTGTAAAGTATATTAAGGGGAACAATGGTAGCAAAAAACTCAACTTGCAGATCTCAAGCGATAATTATTACAGCTTCGAATTTCTGGGTTGGGTAAAATAAAATCATGACCAAAGAAGATCTGCTCCAAAATATTCAAAATGCCGTTTCGCAGGGGATTATCTCGAAAGAGGAGCTGCTAGCAGCGCTTGAAATAACGCCCGGCGTCAAAGCCGAGGGGGCTCTAAGTCGCAAGCTCGGCGCTACAGACATCCTTTATTATATCGGCGGCGGAGTAGTGTTTATTGGGATAGCTATTCTTGTTGGTCAAAACTGGGAGAGCCTGAGCGGAGCGACGAAGCTGCTGGCGACTCTTGGAGCAGGCGTTGTCGCCTATATTGTAGGGCTATTGCTTGGGCGTAACGAGCACACCGAGATGGCCGGTTCGGCGTTCTACTTCATCTCAGCTTTAACGTTGCCCCTCGGCCTTTATGTAATGTTTAATGGGATGGGCTTCGATATCGAGAGCTATCCGATGCAAACATTGATTTCCGCAATTCTGTTGGGAGTATTTCTGTCATCGTATTTTCTTCTTAAGAAAACGCTCTTTCTTATCTTCAGCATCCTTTACGCCACCTGGCTTTTCTACGCGCTAATTGGTTATATCGTCGGAAGCAACCCAATATTAGAGACTTGGCAGATTCTTCAATACGAAACGCTGTTTGTGGGGTTGGCCTATATTCTACTCGGTTACAGTTTTTCACAGGGTGATAAGGCGCCGCTGTCGGGCTTTCTCTACGGATTCGGTATCCTTGGGTTTCTTGGCGCTGCCATGGCGCTCGGCGGATTCTACCCAAATCATAGTATTGTATGGGAACTGATTTTCCCGGTGCTAGTTTTTGCGACGATATTCTTGAGCGTCAAACTCAAAAGCCGGTCATTTCTGGTGTTTGGTTCGATTTTCCTGATGGGCTATATCCTCAAAATCACGGCTGAGTATTTTTCCGAAGGTCTGGGCTGGCCGCTGGCGTTGGTTATTGCCGGCCTACTGTTGATCGCGGTAGCTTACGCCTCGGTCTACGTAAAGAAGCGATACTTCCCTGGGATAGTAAAACCAACTCTTCCAGAAACCCCTACTGCGTAGTGGTGTGATACCCGGTCATTGCTCGATCGCTAAAGCCACTCGAAGACTTGACTCTTGGTTAAGGTTATGATATGTTCCACAGGAACATTGGCGCCCTTTCACCACCGTGACCATAGGCAGCGCATTGAGCTTGACCGTTCACCGCACTGCCCTTGGTCGCGTTCGTGCACCAAGAAGGAGCGCTCATGGATTCAAACGATTCTAACCCCGCCCGTTCTCAGCCTCGCCCTCAACCGGACCGCAACTCTAGCGAGAAGTCAACCACTAAGAAGGTTGACTGGCGGAAGCGACTCCACGAGACGAATCGCGAGATCGCTCGGCGCAGGGCGCGATCACAAGACTGAGGGACTGTCACTCCACGTTTTGGGAAGCTTAACACAGTTTAGGCTTCCCAACTCTCTTGTTTAATTTTCGCAACTAAGAAGTATACTCTGAATCTTTCTATCCAAGCGGCGCAGCCGCGAGGCGGCCGAAGTCAATTCATCCCAAAGTTTGCTGTCGTGGGCAATGCTGGAATATCCCTGCGGTCATTTTTCGCCTACGGCTCAAAATCGAACCACCAAGTCCTTGATATCTAGTGGATGGTATTGGATTTGAACCAATGGCCCCCGCCGTGTGAAGGCGATGCTCTACCGCTGAGCTAACCATCCGTATTAAGGCGTCCTACCAGCTGCCTGCCCATCATATCGATATCTATTTGGAGATTTCTGCAATCAGAATACTCCAAGAGATTGAGCGACGATGGGAGTTAATTGCCCGAAACATCATTTTACCTCAGTTCCTTGACCTGTAGAAGTTCGGTTGTGGGGATGGCTACTTCGCAATATTTAACCGTTAAAGTACAATGCCAATAATGCATCGATTCGCGCCCGTTTGGGACGTCCTAAAGGTCGTAGCAATAGTTTTTATAGTCACCTTTATTGTGCGGGTGTTTTTATTCCAGCCGTTTTATATCGAAGGCTCAAGTATGGAGCCGGATTTTCACAACGGAGAATACATTCTAATTGAGAAGGTCGCCTACCGTTTCAAGCTGCCCGCGAGGGGTGACGTGGTAGTTTTCCGCTACCCAAATAACCCTTCGCTCAACTATATCAAGCGTCTCATTGGCCTTCCCGGCGAAACCGTGCGGATTGAAAAGGGTCAGGTTTCAATAAACGGTAACGCCCTAACGGAAAGCTATCTGGCAAGCGGAGACAAAACGATGGTGGGTAGTAGCGCTGACCCTTACGAAATTACACTAGGCAAGGACCAGTTTTTCGTCCTTGGAGATAACAGACAGCACTCCTCCGACTCACGCGATTGGGGGCCGCTTGATCGAAGGTTTATTATTGGTCGCTCAACAATCGTGATCTACCCACGGGTCGACTTCCACGCCATCGCTTCACCGAGCTACTAATAAAGAAAGGCCCGCGCGGCAGGTTGGTCCAAACCAAACCGCGGGGCCCCTGGATTGTCGTGTTCCATCGGTGAAACCCACCGGTCACCCCACAACTTTCCCGATACCGGAGAATGAGTGACTACAAAATTATAGGGTCATTTGGGTAATTCGTCAATCACCCAGCGGCTGATTTGATCAAGCCCTTCGCCTGTTTGGGCGGAAACCAAAATGCGATCAAACTTGGCAATATGGTGGTGAAAAGGCACTTTACTGCGATCATCAACCAGGTCTATCTTGTTGAAAACTACCAAAACAGGTTTTTTTAGCTCGTTGGCATAATAGATTAAATGCAGATCGCCGCGAGAGGTGCCGATACTGGCGTCAACGAGGACTATTATCATCTTCGCGGCCTTGATTGCTTCCAGGGCCCGCTTGACACTAAAGTTTTCTACTCCAACTTCAATTTTACCGCGACGTCGAATTCCAGCCGTATCGGCAACTAAAAATTCCTTTCCGGCAATCTGAAGCTTTTCTGTAACTACGTCTCTGGTAGTGCCGGCAATCGGGCTAACTACCGCTCGCTCGGTGTCAGTGAGCTTATTCAATAATGTTGACTTACCAACATTTGGTCGACCGATAAGCGCGATTATCGGGGTAGAAGAACTCGGCTCGACTGCGTGCGGATAGTGTTTGGTTATATCCTCTAGCAAGTCGCCCACTCCGCGGCCGGTGGAAGCGGCGATTTTGTAAACAGGGAAGCCCAGATAACTTGGCTCCTCGGTTGTGTTTTCGATTTTGTCTGTATCAACCTTATTCGCTACCAAAAACAGTTCTTTTTTGCCGCGTAGGCTATCCAGAAACTGCCGGTCGGTAGGCGTTATGCCTGTTCGCGCGTCGTAAATAAATAGAATTAGGTCAGCCTCTTCGACTGCTTGAAGCATCTGGCTTTTAATCTGTTGATATAGCTCGGACTTATCATCAACCAACCCACCGGTGTCCACAACCGAAAATTCACGACCCTGCCAGCTAACCTCGCCGTAAACGCGGTCGCGCGTGGTCGATTCCTCTTTGGCGGTCACGGCTTGCCACGAACCAGTGAGACGATTGAACAATGTAGATTTCCCAGCATTCGTTGGGCCGATCAGGGCTACAAGTGGTAGGGTACTCGTTGATGTATTACTTTCGGTACTTTTCATTTAGTTACAGCGGCGATTGCGAGCAATTTGTAAAATTGCGAGCATTCCGAGCTTGCTAAGGCAAGCGATGACTTGCCGGCGTTTGTCGGTCCTATTAGTGCCACGAGTGGCAACCCTTGATTTGGGGAGTTTTCAGTTTTCATTTTTCAGTTTTCAAATATTGTAACAGTTCCAGTTATTGGTAATTGATAACTGATAACTGTAAATTGCTCTTGATGCTCTACGCCCAGGTAATCGTCAAAAAGAAAACCCAAGTTGAAGAGCTTAGCTATAGCGTACCAGCCCGAATTATACCTTATATTAGGGTAGGTAGCCTAGTGAGCGTGCCTCTGCGGCACAAAAACGTCAAAGCTGTGGTGGTGAAATTCGTTCGGTCTGTGCCGCACGAGCTGAAAGATAAGATTCGGGAGATCCTTTCAATTGATAAAAAAACGTTGCCGCTGACGGAGGAGCGAATAAGGGTGATTGAAGAACTCGCACTCAAGACCGGCTCGACAGTGGCGGAAATAGCGTTCCACGCCCTCCCGACTACCGCCAAAACATTGCAAGTCCAACCTGAAGGGCAGGCCTTCAGGTTCGGGATGCGAAAAGTTATTGTTATTCAGGGAACGTTATGTTGGAGGTGCGAGCAGTATAGAAAGTTATTGGCAAAATACGGCGAAAAACGTAATTTCGTCTTCGTTTTTGCCAAAGGCCAGTTTGCAGACGCATTTAAAGCAAGTAACGCATCTGAAAATGGAAGGGCGATAGTCTCAACTCTCAGAGATATTTTCGCTCCGCTCAATCGCGGTGATTTCTTAGTTGTAGACCAGCCGTATCACGCTGGATCGACTTTTTCCCAGCGGCCGTATCTATCCGCGCGTCAGATCGCTGCAATTCGTGGCGAAGTGGAAGGTATAAATGTCATTTTTGGCGATAATTTGTTGCCCATAGAGGATTATCCGCAAGTGCAGCGCGGGTTCTGGAAACTGTTAGCGCAAAAAACCGTCCTAAAACCGCTTTTTGTTTCTGATCGGCGCGGCTCGCGCGAACTAATAATGCCATCGGTTTTACAGAGACTTGAAAAATTAATCGCAAATGGTGAACGGGGATTGGCTCTGGTAATGTCGCGCGGCTGGGCGCAGGCGCTGGTTTGTGGTGAGTGCGGGTACGTATTCACTTGCGATAACTGCGGTCGAACTTCGTCTCTGAATGCGGAAAAATTACAGTGTCGTTACTGTGCCACTGTGCGTGACTGGCCCAAAGCCTGTCCCAAATGTCGTTCGGCTATCCTGCGTGCTGTTGGCGAGGGGGTCAGCCAATTTGCTAATTTGTTGCAGAAGGCATTTCCTGGTGCAAGAGTTGCGATGCTCTCAGCTGATGCGCCTGAGATAGATTTAAAGGCAGATATTTTGGTAGCGACGGAAAAGATTTTCAGTTTTCCTGATGTTAATTTTGACGAGAGTTTCATCTTGAGTGCCGATCGGCCGTTATCAGGCGCAAAATTAGGTGGAATAGGCGATTTGCTTGGCCACGCCCTAGAGCTACAAGCAAATTCTAAGCGCGTCTCTGTCCAGACGTATTCTCCCGATCATCCTGTTTGGGGTTTCGCCTCAACTGGCAAATTCAACAGTTATTACGAAATGGGTCTGGAAAATCGCCGGCTTTTACGCTTACCGCCGTTCGGGTCAGTTATTACTTTTGTTGGTTTTGGGCGACATACGGAAAGTCTACTGAAGGAAGCGACGGGTATCGGCGAAAAACTCAGTAAAGTTCTGTCAAACGTGGAGATTTCATTTGCCGAGATCACTGATCGTACTGGCCAAAACTACCGTGCTGAATTTACCGTGCTTCTGCCAACCCGCCCAAGCCCTAAAACCCTGCATCTTATCCGCGCTCAACTGCCGATGTCCTGGTCGCCTCGACTTTTTTAGACTGGTAAGATAGAATTTGCAAGATGAAACTGCGGGTAATTTACGACGAGATGTTACGTACCAAGGTGGCGCCAGTCACTGTTTTTGACGCTCAGCTAAAAAAAGAGGCGGAAGAAATGCTGTCGGTAATGCACTCTTATCGTGGCATTGGGCTTGCCGCCAACCAGGTTGGCTTGAACAAGCAGCTGATCGTTTACGAGCTAATCCCCGACAAAACTGACAAAGAGCAAAAAGACTTACCGACCATTCCACGGACGATATTGGCAAACGCTTGGATAGTTAAATTCAGCAAGGAAAAAGAAGTAATAAACGAAGGCTGTCTTTCGCTACCGGGGCTGGAGCTGCCGGTTGAGCGCTCGCTTGGCGTCACGGTCGAAGCGCAGAATTTGGACGGCAAAAAAGTAACGATCAAGGCCAAGGGCCTACACGCTCGCGTTTTGCAACACGAGATCGACCACACTAACGGCATTTTATTTACCGATCGCGCCAAAGAGCTGAATGTTTTGAAGCATTACGTAGGAGCCAAAATCGTATTTTTCGGCTCGGACGAGTTTAGTGCCGAAGTTTTCCGTGGCCTTACTACGGCGGGGCTTAATGTGATGGCGGTAATCTGCGAATCAGACAAACCATCCGGTCGCGGTGGCGTACTCAAACCTGTGCCGATGGCCGAAATTGCGACTGCGGTCGAAGTGCCGGTTTTCAAGCCCGAATCGAAAAGCGAAATTGCCGAAATTCTGGCCCAACTTTCACCGCATTTGGTGGTGTTAGCTTCCTACGGCAAAATATTGCCTGAGAATGTGCTGGAGATTCCCACTTTTGGTTGCCTGAACGTTCACCCATCACTCTTACCAAAATATCGCGGTGCCACGCCGTTGCAGTCGGCAATTCTTGCCGGCGAAAAAGCCACCGGCGTGACCGTGATGAAAATGAACGCCGGAGTTGATACCGGAGAAATTGTTGCCCAAACTTCCACTGAAATAGTACCGGATGAAACATTTCTAACATTGCGCGATCGGCTATCGGCTGTCGGCTCTCAGCTTCTGATCAAAACCATTCCTACCTACCTTGCTGGCCAAGCAAAACTCCAACGCCAGGGCATCGATGCAACTCAAACGGTTAAATTTTCAAAGGATATGGGAGAGATAGACTGGGAGAAGTCCTATAGTGAAATTGACCGCCAAATTCGTGCCCTCAATCCTTGGCCAGGCACTTTTACTTTTGTCGGGGAGCAGCGACTGAAGATATTAACTGCCGAGATCAAAGACGGCGAGCTCGCACTGCAAACCGTTCAACTTGAAGGCAAAAACGCTGTTACCTGGACTGATTTTGTCCGAGGCCACGCCCAACAGTTGAAAAAAGAGTCCTGGTACGGTAAGATTGCTTAGATGTTAGTCATTCGTTTACGCCGCGTTGGCAAAAAGAACAAACCGTCTTACCGAATTGTCGTGGCCGAACATACCATGGCAGTCAGCGGCAAATTTGTTGAAGATCTCGGATTCTACAACCCTCACACTAAAGCGGTGAGTGTAAAAAAAGATGTTGCCATCGATTGGATGAAAAAAGGCGCAAAGCCGTCCAATACTGTTGCCAGAATTCTGAAGAAGGAAAGCGTTAAGCACAGCTCGGTAGTAGTTGTGATGAAAAACAAGAAATCAAAGAAAAAAGCCGAGGAGGCTCCGAAGATCGTCGCTGCCGTCTCTCCAGTTGAGACTGAAGAGGTAGCACCCAAAGAAGTGGCGGAAGAAGAGAAGTCGACTGAACCGACCACTGAAGAACCAGCCGCAACCAAAGATTTTACTCCAGAAAATCCGGCCTAAGAGCGCGACTCTGAGATGTTTTGTTCCAGGATAGATATTCTGGCATACTAATAGTACAGGAGGGGGAAGTGGTAAGCGGATTTTTCTACTGGTGGTATTCGGCTGGAACCCGTCAAGCGTGGGATGTTTTTGCGTTGTTTATATTTCGCGTCTACGACTTCTTCTCGCTCGATATCCTCGTTAAAACCTGGTTTGCGCCGTGGAAAAATGACGTCCTGACGGCCAACAACATTGCTCTCTCTGACCAAGTGAAGCTGTGGGAGGCTAATTTCGTCAGTCGTCTAATTGGGGCGCTAGCTCGAACAGTGGTGATATTTTTCTCTCTAATCATTCTGGCCGTTTCTTTTGTGGCGTTAACGCTGTTATTTACCGTTTGGGTACTAATGCCGGTGCTATGGGTTGTGCTACCGGTTTTGGCGGGTTATATCGCTTTACGATCATGAAGTGGAACGGTTTACAGGTTGAACGTTTTGCCGCTTGGCGTTTCTGGCACGGCGGCGTTTGGAGTGCCGTACGAATTGTTACTTATTGTCTGGGCGGACTTTCCCTGTTGGTTCTCCTGGCGCAGCTGGTAGTGCCAATTACACTGATCGCCATCAGCACGTCTCTTATTGTTTTAACGGCCACTCTTATTGTTGGCTCGTGGGATCTGTACTGTCTGTATTTGTTTAGCCATCAAGATTTTGGCATTACCGAGGCAATGGTGCGGTCTAACCCGATGAACGGCTTCGATTACTCAGCCCTGGAAATTCTAGCGAAGCTAAGAAAGAGTCCAACACTCAAGGATTTCATGCTCTCGGCGGTAAAAAGCCGCCAATTAGGAATGGTATTTTATCGATTAGGACTAAGTGATGAAACTGTAAGGCAGTTGCCAACGGGCAATGAAAATATCGAGGAATTTATCAGTAGCACCGTATCCAAAATAGGAGCAGAGACGTTTACCAAACAAAAAACTTTGGCTTCGGCGTTCGACCTGGCTCAGGTTTTGTTTGAAGTTAAGGGGGTTAAGGAGCTATTAACCCACCAACAGATTGATGAGAAAAGCCTGGCTAGTTTGCTGGAGTTCTATCGCCATCGTTACCAACAGACAAACCGCTCCAAAACGGCGCGTCTGGCCGATCGCAGCCGCAGTGGCGGGTTCGCCGCCTCGTGGTCGATCGCCTACACCACACTGCTCGACAGCTTAGCCTACCCACTACATGCGAGCATTGCGTACCGCAACGACTTTTATCCGATCTACTCTCGTGAAGAAGTGGTTGCCCAAACAATTCTAACTTTGAATAAAGCCAACGGCCACAACGTTCTACTTGTTGGCGAGCCGGGCTCAGGGAAGCAAGAGATTTTTCTTCACGTGGCAGGCAGGGTTTTGAACTACCAAACTAAGACTCGCCTCGATGGGCAGCAGGTGCGTGTTCTGGATGATCAAAATCTACTCTCTTCAAGCCACAACGCCAACGAACTTCAGGCGCTATTCTCTCGTCTGTTTGAAGATATCGTACGAGCCGGCAACGTCATTCTGTTTGTGAAAAATCTGGATCTGCTGCTCGATCCTTCGGGTGGATTAGGTTCGGTGGACGCCGCCAATCTACTGGAGAACTTTGCTAGCGACAAGCGAGTACAGCTCGTTGGAACAATGAACCAGGAGAGTTATACCCAGTTAGTACGTTCTAACGCCCTGTTGCGCGATAAATTTACGTCTATTGAAGTGCCGCCGCCTAACGCCGACGAGCTTTTTTCGATTATCTTGTCGCAGATTGTTGAGACGGAGAATCGCTACCAGGTAATGTTTTCCGCTCCGGCCTTGAAACAACTTTCTGAACTATCGCAGCGATATATCAAAGACCAGGCTTCGCCGCGACGAGAATTGAATTTAGCCGAAGAGGTAGCCGCTGCGGTTTCCAAAGCAGGGCACGGCTATATCGACGCAGACGACGTCCGCGAAGTAGTGGAGAAAAAAGTAAAAGTACCGATTAAAGTTGGGGAGGCCGAAAGAGATACCCTGCTTAACCTGACGGCGAAACTGCACGAGCGGGTGGTGGGGCAGGAGGCGGCGTTGAAAAAACTTGGTGATGCCTTACTGCGCGCTAGAGCTGGCCTTACCACAGGCACCAAACCGATCGGTTCGTTTCTTTTCCTTGGGCCGACTGGCGTGGGGAAGACTGAAACTGCCAAAGCCCTCGCTCAAATATACTTCGGTTCCGCCGAGCAGCTCTTGCGGCTGGATATGACCGAGTATGCTGACCAAAACGGGCTCGAAAAATTGTTGGGAGTTGATGCGGTAAAACAACCGGGTGCCCTGACAGTTGCAGTTCAATCTCATCCCTCGGCCGTCTTGCTCTTGGATGAGATTGAGAAATCTAGCGACCAAGTTAAGAACGTTTTGCTACAGCTTCTGGACGAGGGACGGCTAACGACCAACTACGGCAAACTGCTCGATTTTACCAACGTCATTGTTGTTGCCACTTCAAACGCCGGTTCGGATTTCATTAAAAGTCAGATAGAAAAAGGCAACGCGACGTCCGCGATCGAGAAGCAACTGCTCGATAAACTAATTACTGAGCGAGTTTACTTGCCAGAATTCTTGAATCGTTTTGACGCAGTGATCGTATACACCCCGCTTTCAATGGAAGAGATGAAGCAGGTTGTTGGGTTACAGCTAAAAATGCTTGAGGCGCGGCTAATGCAACAAAAAGGACTGCACCTTGAGTTGGGAAGGACGGTTGTAGACGAGCTTGCCCGGCGCGGCTACGATCCGGTGTTTGGCGCCCGAGCCCTACAGAGGGTGATGCAGAGCGATCTAGAAACAGTTATCGCCCGTGAAATTATTGCCCAGCAGCCAGCTCCTGGCACAAAACTGACCATAAACTCGTTATAAAAAAAATTGTGGCGACATTACTGCCGCCACAATTGGGCTTTTGGGATGGGGGCATTCAGGGGAGGGGGAGGCTTGGCTGGGGGACGACGAACTCACTCCGGGCGATATCTTCAATCCGCTTCAGATCGAAAACATCAATCAGAAAGAGCAGACCATCCTCGTAACCGACGATGAGTGGATCGGGTTTGGGCAGAGTCACCCGGCCCTCAACCCACTTGCCAGCCTCGGCAACAAGAAAGAGCTGATCGCCAAAGAACTCTCTTGCCTTAGCAATTTTCTTCCGGGTTTTGGTCGGAATCAGAAGCTCACCCAATTCCATGCGGATGAAGTGACGGTTGTAGTTTCCGCCAACTGTTACGACCTCATTGCACTTAGCTTGCAACTTCGCCCCGACGTCCCGGTAGCAGCGGTTGACGACGTTCTTCATTACTCCCTCGTAGCCCATGCCACTGCCAAGCGGTAAGTAATGCCAGCCTCGTCTGCTGCCGTTGTTCTCAGCTGCAATCTCCACATACCCCGGCTGGTTGAGAGCCATAATGACGAGCTTTGGGTAGCCAACTCGGTCTCGCCACTTCAGCGGCTCAATGCTCAAGATCGGGTAGCGGTGACTTCTCGGCTTGAGGGCGTTAAGCAGACCGTCTATCGCTTCGAGATGCTCTTGCAGCGGCTCTCTGCGCCCGCCCTCAATTGGTAGCAAGTTATCCAGCGTGGATAGAATGGCCCGGCGTTGGCAGTTCAGGTCGGCTTCCCACCCCCTTATCGCCGAAAGGGAGATGTTTGTTGTTTTCTGGCCGTCGGGCAGCCGTTGTTGAAAAAACGACGATAGAACTCTTCCGCGGTGCTCGCGAGCCGCCTTTTTGGCGGTCAAGATTGTTGTTGCCATTGCTTGCCTCCGTTTGTTAACGTCCGCTTTCACAGACATCACCAAACTACTGGCGTCTACTGACAGGTTCAAGTCTAGGATATTTGACTCAATAATCCTCGACTGTTAAGTTCCGGTTATGCATCACATTCAGCAATATGTCCTGGCGCGCCTGGCCACTCTTGGGTCGAGCCGCTACCGCGACATTAAACCGCAAGACGTCGAGGGCAATCTTTTTGCCTATCACTTGAACCATTTGTTGAAAGAAAACCTCATCGACCATAAAGATAAATTATACCGACTGACCGCTTCGGGACTGCGATACGTTGGACAGCTCAGCTCCACTACCGAGCAGCCGCGAATCCAGCCGAAGATTGTCACGCTCATAGCCTGTCAGAATGATCTAGGGCAGTGGTTGCTCTACAAACGAACTAAAGAGCCGTTTCTCGGCCTGGAGGGTTTTCCCTACGGAAAAATTCATCTAGGAGAAACTATAGAGCAAGCCGCCAAACGAGAGTTGAAAGAAAAGACCGGCCTTAGTGCGACACTTGCACACATCGGTGAAGCATATGTGATTACCTACAAAAACAAGGAGCTGATCAGCCATATGCTCTTTCATGTTTTTCTGGCTCAAAACTACTCTGGCGAGTTGGTGAGTCGATCGGCGTCCGGCCAGTTTTTTTGGGAGGAAATCCGTGCCGTTAGTGTTAAACGGTTTTTCCCTGGGTTCGCTGAAGTGTTCCGAGCGGTAAGTTCCAATAAATATCCTTTCTTTTTAGAGGTGAAAAAACAGGTGTAGCTTTACACCCCAGGGAGAATTTGTTAAAAATATGTCAGGCGCAGAAAGAAGGTCGAACTGCTACAACGCAGTGAGCACGATGTCTGAAACCCGTGTCGAACTGCTGAAACTGATATGAAAGGATGAAAATGACTGCACAAGAAATAACCGATCAAGAATTCGTAGAAAACATTGTTAAAGCGTTGGTTGATAATCCGGAAGAAGTGGTGACGAGCCGCACGCTCGATGAGCGAGGCGTCCTCATCCAACTTACTGTTAATCGCGCCGATATGGGTAAAGTAATCGGTCGTGAAGGCCGCACCGCTAAAGCGATCCGTTCGCTGTTGCGCGTATTTGGTGCCCGCAACGACGCCCGAATCAACTTAAAAATAGTTGACCCCGAAGGAACTTCCAGTGAGATGTCGGAAGGCCAAACTGAAGTGAGCGAAGAGAAGCCGGCGATTGTTGAAAAGTCGGAGAAAGTAGAGAAAGTAGAGAAAATTGAGAAAGCGGAAGATCCCGCCAAGCCTGAACCCGCGGAAGAAACTGCTACCGGCGTAATTTAGTATCTAACGAATTCCAAAAAACGGGCGGCCATTAGCGGCCGTTTTTTGGATTTTGTTAGAATGAGGTGATGACAATCGATGTTCTGACGTTATTTCCCGAGATGATCGAGCAGGCGCTATCACACTCAATTCCAGCTCGGGCGCAGAAAGCCGGACTAGTTGATATTCGTGCTCACCAGCTGCGCAGCTGGGCGATCGATCGTCACGGTACGGTGGACGACACACCGTACGGCGGTGGACCAGGTATGGTGATGCGAGTTGATGTCGCTCATGCCGCGCTATCTGCAATCGATCATACTCACAGAGCGCACCGAATTATGCTCTCGCCAGACGGGGATCAACTAGACCAGGGCCTCGTCAAGGAGCTTTCACAAAAAAAGAAACTCATACTACTCTGCGGCCGCTACGAAGGGTTTGATGCCAGGATTGAAAAATATATCGATCAGAAGGTATCGATCGGTCCGTACGTCTTGAGCGGCGGTGAGCTTCCGGCATTGGTAATTATCGATGCGCTTACCCGTCTTATTCCTGGGGTTTTGGGAAATCAGGAGTCTCTTAAAGATGAAACATTCGAAGATAATCTTTCCGACTATCCGCAATTTACACGCCCGGAAAAATACCGCGGTATGACCGTTCCCGAGGTGCTGCTGTCGGGTCATCACGCCGAGATTACCAAATGGCGTCGCTCGCAGCGCCAAGAGATCTGACTAACAGGTTGACATCAGTACACAGTCAGAGGTAAAATTTATACACGATGCGTTCCCTTCAGGATGAGATTAGGCAAGCCCAGCAAGAGCTAACCTGTCCGATCTGTGGCCGGACCTTCGAGCTGCGCGATATCCATCTACGTTCTTTTGGTAAATCTAACTCGTTTGAAATTTCGGTCACTTGTAGCCGAGGTCACTTTCCGGTGATACTCTTGGTGCCGATAACCCTCAAGGAAGCAAGTCGGGTAGGTAAGATTACCAAAGCCGAGATGAAGCAGGTCTTTAGCGAGATTGACGACCTGACGGATTCGCTACAACAAAACACAAAGTAATGAAACAAATAATTCTAAACGCCACAACGCGTGAAATAACAGGTAAGAAAGTCAAATCAATCCGCCAAAAAGGAGGACTTCCTGCTGTCGTGTACGGACATTTGGACAAACCAGAGCCAATTACAATTGACCAAAAAGAATTTGACAAGATTTTTCGTGAGGCTGGCACAAGCGCTTTAGTCGACTTAACGGTCGGAGACAAGAAGCCAATGAAAGTTTTAATTCACGAGCCGCAAGTCCATCCTTTGACTAATAGCCCAATTCACGCCGATTTTTACGCGGTGAAAATGGACGAAGAGATCGAAACAACAATTCCAATAATTTTCGTTGGTATCTCACCGGCCGTTGACGAACTCGAAGGTAATTTTATTGCTAACCGCGACGAGCTGACGATCCGCTGTTTGCCGGGCAACCTAATTCCGAATGTCGAAGTCGATATCTCAATTTTGAAAACCTTCGACGATTCAATTAAAGTTGGCGATATCAAAGTGCCGGAAACCGTCCAAATCCAAGATGAAATGGAAGAGACGGTCGCTTTGGTATCGGCACCACGAAGTGAAGAAGAGTTAGAAGCCGAACTAGCCGAAGACAAAGCCGCCGAAGTTGCCGCTGTCAGCGCTCTTGGCGAAGAAGCTCCTGCCGCAGAAGGCGAAGCAACTCCTGCTGAGGGTGAAGCTCCTGCCGTCGAATCTCCTGCCGCCCTTCCATAGGGTCAGGGCGACCCCGAGCGACTTGTCCTGAGTGAAGTCGAAGGAAGTCGAGGGGCCGAAAAACCCGAGTAAACCCTTGTTAGTAAACTAAAGGTCAAGTTAGAATATATTTGGAGGAGTTCTTATGTCCCAGATTATCGACATCGTCGATGGTGCTGGGTCACTCCTGGCACTTATTCGTTGGTTGATCCAAAACATCGCCGAGTATGAGCACCGCCTAGGTCTTAGTGAGAACCCGGCCGATCATCACGAGATCAGAATCCGGCTTTCCCAGCTTCGGGAGCTACTAAAAAGGCTCTTAGAGCTCCGACCCAAATTCGCTAACGTACACTCTGGCGCTGGCGAATTCCCCTTACCCGAGGATCTCTTTGGCTCGTTTAAGCGCTAACGAGTCGTCGATATCGTCTCGACTCAAATGCTTGGCTTGGGCATGCTGTTTTTCAATTAAGAGGTCGAGATCGTGCCACTCTAGATTACCGCTACTCTCGAAGTCATTTTCCTTTAGCTCGACTAGTTTCGTAAACCGGCAGAGAAAGAACAAAGTTGTCTTTTCTACGGTAAAGTTTTTGTAGCCGTAGTGGCTAACCACAGGTCCAAGGAACTGTGTGATTTTGGCCACAAGCCCGAACTCTTCTTTTAGACCCCGTGCGACAGCGTTTTCAATTGTTTCACCTGGTTCTATCGTCTCACGCATCAGAAGGAAAGCGTCGACGGGGCGATTATGCTCGTCGTGTTGGTGATGACGACAAGCAATTAGACCTTCGTCGTTTACGACAACTGCACCAACACTCAAGTGATAAGGCGCACCTTCTTGGCCGCGAAAAATATTGCTCATTTGAGCCACCTCCGGGTTTCGAACCCGGCGCCTATACTTTACGAAAGTATCGCTCTACCAAATGAGCTAAGGTGGCAGCTCCTAATATTTTACCTGATAGCTAGGCTTAATTGAATAATAACTACCGAAAATTTGCCGATTCGCTCCGTGAACCTTCCGGAAGAGAGGCGAATTTTCTCCACCCGCCTGGGGCGAGCGTGCGGGGGTAGGGAGCGCGAGGGGCTAGGGGGCCGCCTCGTGCTTCGACAGGGCTCAGCACCATGAGCAAAGTCGAATGGCAACTAGGCCCCCTGGTCCTCGCATAAAACAGCGGCTGGAGGCCGCTCGGAAGCCTGGGCCGCAGGCTAGAAATTACTTCAGGGCTTTGCGGAAGGAGAGCATGGTGAAAGTGACGAAGACCACAAACATCCCACCGGCGGCCAAGAAGGCGTAGCCGATGTCTGGGCTGCCCCAGCCGTCTAAGACCAGCGCCCGGATACCTTCAATGATATGAGTCACGGGGTTATAGTCGGTAATCGTGGCAAATGTCGACGGCAGTAACGCTCGCGGCGTTTGTGAAGTTGTTAGGTATAAGAGCGGGAAGACGAGAATAAAGAGCGATTGAACCAGCCGGGCATTTTGGGTGCGCAAGGCCGAGATCATGCCAATACAGCTCCAGGCCATAGCGAAAATTATTAGAATAGCGAATATCGCTAAGACTCCCAAGAAGCCGGATTGAATTTTAACGCCCCAAAGTAAGAGCAGGGTTAGCATAATGATCCCTTGACCAAGAGATTGAACGGCAATTTCAGTCAGTTTGGCTAACACGATCGCCAAGCGGTTGATTGGCATTATGATCAGTTTCTTGAAATAACCGCTTTGGATATCTTGAACCAATTCGATGCCGGCGTTACCAGCCGAGAAGAAAATTGCGGTAAAGATTGCTACCGGCGCAATAAAATCTTTATAGGAAACATCCGGGAAACCGGGGACTTTTGCTAAAGCCGAAAGCGACAACGAGTTAACAGCGAAAAAGAAAATCGGCATAAAGAACGGTGGCAAAAGCGCCAAGAGCGGTCGCCAGATTAATTTGATGTTGCGGATTGAAAGGTAATACCAGTCGCTGAAAAATGTATTCATGATCGTGCCCTCGTAAATGGGTCGGGAGCGTTGGCATTAACCTCTTCGTCGCCCAAGTTACTGCCGGTGGTTTTCAGGAAAACTTCTTCCATATTCTTGGCGTTATGTTTCTTCATCAGTTCGGTGGGCGAGCCCTCGGTGACGATTTTGCCATTGTCCATAATCTCGATTCGGTCACAGAGCGCTTCCGCCTCGTCCATAAAGTGGGTGGTTAGGAAAATAGTCATCCCTTCTTTATTGAGTTGACGCAAGTGGGCCCAGATTAATTGGCGGGCGTGTGGGTCAAGGCCTTGCGTTGGTTCGTCCAAGAAGAGGATTTTGGGCTTGTGAATCAACGACAGAGCCAGGTCGAAGCGGCGACGCATCCCACCAGAATAGGTTGAGGTGAACTTGTCGGCGACTTTTTCCAGCTCGACTAATTTAAGGAGTTTGGCGATCTGAGCATCAATCTCAAATGGGGGCATATGATAAAGCCGGCCGTGCAACTGCATCATCTCGCGGGCGGTGGCCACTTCATCCAAACCCACTTCTTGCATCGCAAAGCCAACCCGTTTGTAGACTTCGTCTAGATGGTCTTCCAATTTCAGGCCGTCGATCGTTATCTCACCGCTGGTTTTCTTTACCAGGTTCACCAGCATATTGATCGTGGTCGTTTTGCCAGCGCCGTTAGGGCCCAAAAATCCGAAAAACTCGCCGCGCTTAACGTTGAAAGAAATGCCGCGTACTGCCTCGGTTCCACCAGGGTAAACCTTACGGAGTTTTTTTACAGAAATAATAGAATCGTTCGACATGGCAGTTGGTTCATTGTAGCTTTTGCCGATGATTAGTTCAATCATCATACGTAGTGTAAGGCCATGCTCTCATCAAGATATTTGGACTACGAGAAGCATCGGGATGACCACCCCACTTGAGGCGGCCTCACGAAAAAGTAGTTCCACCTCAACTCAAGCAAATACCCCCGGATAGTCTCCGGGGTATTTGCTACAATTTTACCCCAGAGCCTTTTCTCGGGCTGTCGCCCTCAAAATAGTCTCCGGGGTGTTTGCTACAATTTTACCCCGTCGACGCAGCCATCGCTCCGCTCGTCTGTAGTCTCCGGGGTATTTGCTACGCAAACACTCTACCCCTGAGCCTTTCTTCACTGTCGTTAAGAATAGTCTCCGGGTGTTTGCTATTCTACCCCGTCGACGCTGTCGTCGTTTCACTCCGCCTGTAGTCTCCGGGGTGTTTGCTACTTCTTTTTTATCGCAATGAGGTACAAGCTCGGTCCGAACCAGGAGCTCGCAAGCAGTCGTTGAAGCAGAGGTTCAAGCGCGGAAAATATCTGCTGAAATACTGGCTTGTTGGCAAGAGGCGAACGAAAATTCGAAACCGATCGGTCGATCTTTACCGTGAAACAGACTTCGGTAAGCAATTGGACTACTTTGGCCGGATGGTGATTTACGAAGTCAATCGTTGCTCCGTGGCGGTTTTCCTTGCTGCGCCGGTCGATATTCTCAAGTGAGTGCAACTCTTTCGATCGGCCGCGCAAGAACGCCCCGATGCGAGACTTGAAATGTAGTTTGTTAGCAACTTCAAAAATAAACACTCCACCTGGTTCGAGCACGCGGTAGCACTCGGCAAGCAGTGGCTTGAGGTCAGAAAAATGATGCGATACGCGGATGGACAAAATCGTGTCGAAGTCCCCGTTCTTAAATGGTAATGCCTCACCTTTGCCAATTACGAGTTCAATGTTTTTCTGTGAACCCAGAAACTTCTTGGCATTTTCTATATTGTGGCTGGACGGATCGAGTAGCGTCATCTTCCGACAGTACGGGGCACAGATAGGGATATTGCGGCCATAGCCGCCGCCAAGGTCTAGGAGGTGACGACGCGGGTACTCCAAAGATTTTAGAATCTGCGTGATCGCAAAGGCGTCGGCGAAGTTTTCATAATTGCGCTTTGTCCAAAACGCGCGGTAGTCGTAACGGTCGTATGGTTCGGTTGTCATGGGATTAGTTTACCATTACCTTCCTCATCCCAGGGGAATCTAATGAAGTCATTCTTGGTTCGCATTACTGCCTCGCCCCAAAAATCGGGGTAAGTTTTACATATTCTTTTACTAATTATGGGGGCTGCGAACTTTACAGCTTGCGGTTTGTGCTTCAATATCTGTTGTCTCACCAACTCAAAGGTCTCGCCTGTCGCAACGATATCATCGACGCACAGTACCTGTTTTCCCGCAAGCGCAGTCAGGCCAAGGGATACTAGCCTAGGCTGCAGTCTTTGCTTTCCCGAGTATGACTCCACCACCAATATTTGAACATCCTTACATCTCAATTTTTTAGCCACAATCGTTGCTGGAATTAGACCAGATATCCCGACCGCAACAATGGTATTCGGACAAAATGGGGAGCTTTCCACTGACTCGACAGTCTTGTTAACAGCACGATTAAATCTGTCCCAACCTATAATCATTTTGAGCGGGTGAAGGGAATCTTCGCTTCGCTCAGTTCCCTCAATTTTTCTGTTTCTTTCATTGAGCGGGTGAAGGGAATCTCACTTCGTTCGTTCCCCTCGTGCTTATTATCTTTCATTGAGCGGGTGAAGGGAATCGAACCCTCGTCTCAACCTTGGGAAGGTTATATTCTGCCATTGAACCACACCCGCGCGATTGTAGTAATGCTACTTTACCTTACGTAACGTTTTGGGTAAACTGGGCCTGTTCGAAATTGCTCCTTAAATTTGGAGCTAGGAGGTGAGCCGTGGCTAAACCACGTGACTCGGTAATTGGAAAGGATACGTTGCAAGGTGATATCGTCCTTGCCCAACTGAACACCCAGATCGTCCAGCAAGCGCAGCGGCGGGGACTGAGCAGAGGCTATAAGCTCTCTAGCCCAGTTGCCTACGCCGACCCAAAGGGCGTCGATTTGGAGGATTTCTGGTTGTGCGATGTTGATTCAAGGGAGGTTTACCAACACGCCTGCCAAGCCCTGCGGACAATGGTAATTGGTCGCACCTTCAAGCGACCGACTGCGAATCATCATCTGCTCCTGCGGTTGGATAGCGGTGAGTTGCGTGATTGGCATGACCGTCTGTTGGTTAAGCCGGTTGTCGTGGTCGGCCGTTTCGTCGTTATTGGCGGTCAGTTCCGGATCGTCCCGACGCAAGCAGCAACAAGCACGGAGGCTACAAATGGACTCAACGAAGGGAGGGCAACTGCCCCCTAAGACCAAAGAGCGTGATTTCTCACTCGAGAAGTCACGCTTCCTTTATAGTCATAATTAAGCTAATTTAGAGTTAATGGAGGGGAAAACAGTTACGTTTTTTGAGACCGAGCCGTGGGAACAGGAATACATAAAAGATAAGCTCGGCGACAAGGTTAGGCTGGAATTCTTTCCGCACCGTTTGACCCACGAAAACATTCACGAGGCCGAGAAGGCCCAGTATTTGGTGACGTTTATCTACTCAGATCTTTCAGAGAAAACTCTGGAAAAGCTACCGCAGCTCAAAGGTATTGCGACAATGTCGGTGGGGACGGACCACATTAGCCTGCCGTTTGCCGCGAGTCATCATATCACTGTCAGCAACGTTCCGGCTTACGGCCCCAATACTGTTGCCGAACACACGATGGCTCTATTGTTAGCCATGTCGCGTAATATTGTGCCCTCAGTTGAACGTACCAGAGAGGGAGTCTACGAATACGCCGGGCTGTCGGGCTGGGACCTTATGGGTAAAACGCTTGGCGTCGTTGGCACTGGCAAAATTGGGGCTCACGTTACACGGATCGCTTTCGGTTTGAATATGCGACTACTGGGATTCGATCCCAAACCCAATCCAGAACTAACAGAAAAGTACGGGATGGAATATGTTTCTTTGCCACAGCTTTTCCACGCCAGTGATGTAATCACCCTTCATGTTCCGCTCACTCCCGAAAATCAGCATATGCTATCTTCGGAGCAGTTCTCTCAAATGAAGCGCGGGGTGGTGCTACTCAATACCGCTCGCGGCGGTCTAGTCGACGTTGATGCTTTACTCGAAGCCTTAGAATCAGGCATTGTTTCTCAGGCCGGCATCGATGTTTTGGAAGACGAAGGGTTACTAAAGGAAGAGAAGGAGTTCTTCTCGCCGTATTTCAAGCTGCATGAATACCAGACAGCCTTGGCTAACCATAAATTAATGAGTCACCCGAAAGTTCTGCTCACACCCCACAACGCCTTCAACTCTAAAGAGTCACTGAAGAATATTCTTGATACCACAATCGCGAACATCGAAGGAATGACTTCTGGCGATCCAGTTAATATCGCTAGTCATTAGCTGAGATGCTCTATATTGCCGCCGATCACGCTGGATACAATATGAAGGAGTTTATTCGAAGCAAGATGGCCGCACGTGGGGTGGCCTTCGAAGATTTTGGGACTTTCTCAACGGAACAGGACGATTATCCGGCAGTGGCTAACAGAGTTGCCAAGGAAGTGATTAAGACCGGTGGTAAGGGCATATTAATCTGCGGCAGCGGGGTTGGGGTGTCAATTGCCGCAAACCGTCATAAGGGTGTTCGGGCGGCACTGCTCTGGGGAAGAGCAGTTGCACGTCGCTCCAGGGAAGAAGAAGACGCTAACATCGCCTGCTTACCGGCAAGGCTGATTACTAATGAAGATGCTTGGGAGATCGTTTCCACTTTTCTTTCGACGACGTTTAGCCACCTGGACCGCTATAAACGGCGGGTTAAACAGTTGGATGCGTAGCAAAAGTTTAATCTTGCCTGGGTGTTTAGTTCTGAGCGAGGAAAGCTTCTTGGCAAGATTGGAATTTGCTCGTGCCACAACACAGTCTATCCACGTTGATGTGGTAGATAATGATTTTGTGAAAGGGCATACCCTGCCGATCGAAGAGTGGCCAGAGCTCGATTTGGGTTACAGCGAGGCGCACTTGATGGTTCGCAGTCCGCAGTCCTGCTTTTCGGCGCTTAAGGCAAAAAAAGTTACGCGGGCAATTGTCCACGTTGAATCTGAGTTTGACATTGAATCACTAGAGCGAGATGCCCGAAGGCTCGATATTCTACTCGGTTTTGCTGTTAACCCCGATACTGATTTAGCTACCTCCAAGCCACTTCTGCGGGTGAGCAATTACATCCAAATAATGGGGGTTACTCCAGGTAAAACTGGCCAACCGCAGCTGCCACAGACCGTTAGCGCGGTGTCGTATTTTCGTGCCTTCGACCATCATTCAATAATTTCGGTAGATGGTGGAGTGAACGCGTCCAATGTCGCCAAACTGAAATCTGCCGGCGCAAATTACTTTATTGCTTCTTCTGGTATTTACGACAATCACGATTGGCAGGAAAGCTATCGGGAACTGTTAGAAGCGGTTAAATGAACACAAAACAACTCGAACTAAAGGCGACAGATATTCGGGCCGATATCATTGATATGCTTGTTGAAGCTGGCTCGGGACACTCGGCGGGGCCTTTAGGCATGACTGATGTTTTCACTGCTCTTTATTTTAACATCCTTAAAATTGACCCCGAAAAACCAGACTGGGCTGAACGCGATCGACTAGTATTGTCTTGCGGACACATCTGCCCTGTTCTATATACTGTGCTTGCTCATCGCGGATTTTTCCGCCGAGAAGAGCTGAAAACACTACGAAAATTTGGTTCTCGCTTGCAAGGCCACCCGCACAACTTGGCACTACCGGGCATTGAAAATACCTCCGGTCCGCTCGGCCAAGGATTAAGCCAGGCCTGCGGCATGGCATATGCTGCCAAACTGGATGCTAGCAAGTGGCGCGTTTATTGTGTGATGTCGGACGGCGAGCAAAACGAAGGTCAAGTATGGGAAGCGGCGATGTTTGCCGGCAAGTATAATCTTCACAATCTGACGGCGATTATCGACCGCAATAATATTCAAATTGATGGTTTCACCGAAGACGTGATGCCACTTGAACCAATAGTTGAAAAATATCAGGCTTTCGGGTGGCACGTCCTGGAAATGGATGGCCATAATTTCGAGGATATTATCGGTTGTCTCCGTCACGCTAAAGCCGTGTTTGAAAAACCGACGGTAATTATTGCCCACACTATCCCTGGCAAGGGCGTGGATTTCATGGAAAACGACTATCACTGGCACGGCAAAACGCCCAAGAGCGGTGAAGCCAAGTTAGCGTTACACGAGCTTCGCACCCTTCGCGGTAAAATAAAGAGTGAGCACGAGTAATGAAGTATTTGGTACCGATTAGCATGGATTTCACACAACAAATCGCGCCGCGAGACGGTTTTGGTGAAGGTTTGGTATGTCTTGGAAAAACGAACGGTGACGTCGTTGTGCTTACGGGTGATCTCAAAGAAAGCACCAGGGTTGAGAAATTTGCTGAAAACTTTCCCGAGAGATTTATTGAGATGGGCGTAGCCGAGCAGAATATGGCTGGAGTCGCGGCAGGGCTCGCTCTAAGTGGGAAAATCCCGTTCATAACTTCTTACGCGGTCTTTTCACCGGGTCGGAATTGGGATCAAGTAAGAGTTAGCATATGCTATTCAAAAGCCAACGTTAAAGTAGTCGGGGCGCATGCAGGTATTTCCGTCGGTCCGGATGGCGCTACCCATCAGGCTTTGGAAGATATTGCGATCACCCGAGTCCTGCCAAACATGACGGTCGTTGTGCCAGCGGATTCCATCGAAACCAAAAAAGCCACAATCGCCTTAGCCAAACACATCGGGCCGTCCTACATTCGCTTCGGTCGCGAGAAAACCCCTGTTATGACCACTGACGAAACACCGTTTGTTTTGGGGCGAGCTACTCAAATCCTGGCGGGAAGCGATGTAACGATAATTGCTTGCGGTCAGATGGTAGCGTTCGCGCTGGAAGCCGCCCAGAAACTCGACGGCAAATTGTCGGTTGGCGTAATTAATCTTCACACCATAAAACCGATCGATATCAAAGCAATAATCGAAGCGGCCAAGGAATCTGGAGCGATCGTCACAGCCGAGGAGCACCAAATTGCCGGCGGTCTTGGCGGGGCGGTTGCGGAAGTTCTGGCTGAAAGTTACCCGGTGCCACTGGAACGGGTTGGCATCAAAGATACTTTCGGCGAATCCGGCAAACCGGAGGAGTTGATGGAACATTACGGCCTGACGACCCAACACATTATTGAGGCAGTGGAGAGAGTAATCAAAAGAAAATGAACACGAATTATCAATTTTCATTTATCAATTTTCAATCAATTCTCAATGAATCAATTTTCAAACATTGGAACATTGGAAATTCAATGGAAATTAGAAATTGTAAATTGAAAATTACTTACCATGCTAGTTAATTTGCGTTCAATGCTGCAGAAAGCTGATCGCGAGCACTATGCCGTCGGTGGTTACAATATGACCACGCTCGAATCGGCGATGGCAATTATTGAAGCCGGCGAGGAAGAAAAGTCTCCGGTTATTTTACAAGTTAGCGAAAAAACCATTGACTATATGGGCTTAGATTTAGCCTTTGCTGTTGCCAAAACTTTGGCCGACCGGGCAGTTGTGCCTGTTTGTATTCACTTTGATCACGGTCGAAATTTTCCTATGGTCGAAGATTCGCTCAAAATTGGTTTCAGCTCGGTCATGCTTGATGTCTCGAAAATGCCCAAAGATGAGCGAATTGAGTTCGTGAAAGAGTTTGTCTCTAAGGCCCACCATCTTGGCGCGACCGTTGAAGCAGAAGAAGATCAAATCGGAGGGCGGGAAGACTATGTCGATGGCAATCGCGGTCATTTTACCGATCCGAAACGCGCCGCTCAATTTGTGCGTGAAACTAACGTTGACGCCTTTGCGGTATCGATTGGCTCTACGCATGGCAAGCCGCTGCCACACGAAAAGCTAGATTTAGAGCTACTCGCTGAAATAAATAAGGCCGTTGACGTGCCGTTAGTTCTGCACGGCGCGTCTAGTACGGACGAAAAAGTTGTTCGCGAGGCGATTAGTTTAGGAATTTGCAAAATTAATATCGATACCGATCTGCGCTTGGCCTTCACCCGCGAACTGCGCCGAACACTTAAGGATGCAGATATCTATGACCCGCGCGAAGAGCTTGCCCCCTCGCGCGACGAAATCCGCGACGAAGTTATCAAACACATCCGCTTGTTCGGCAGTAGCGACAAGGCCTAGTTGACGATTCCAACCTTCGTTTCGAGTCGTTCGATTCTCGTCTCGAGCTCTTTGTCCTTTACGTCAAACACGCCAATTATCATATTGATATCTTTCCGTGTTTTTCTGGACTCAACTTCGAGTCTGTGTAGACTCTTTTTGACCGGAGCAATCTCTTCGGAAATTACCTCCCTAATTTGTTGTAAGTCAGATTTCTCTAGCATTTCTACCACCATAGTAACTTAAAAATCGGTCGTCAATGACAAAAAGTTTACAGGTAAAGGCCTGTCCTCTACCTGTCGCCGTACAGAAGAAGGACAGCCCTTCAGGTTGGGTTTGCAAAAATCTTGGGGTATGTGAAAGCCCCCGCCGCTTCTGCCGCTTGGCAGTGCGCTCGGGGGCTGGCTATGTCGCACCCAAACGTTATGGGTGGAGTCTACCACACCTACCCTGAAAAGTCAAGGGTTTTGCTGGTAGTTTTTAGGCGTGGTATGGTGGTAAAGATGAACATCGCCATCAATGGTTTTGGGCGGATTGGGCGGACAGCGGCCAAGATTTTATTGGAGAAGAAAGACGCGAAATTGGTGGCAGTCAACGACCTAACCGACGACGCTACACTTGCGCATTTATTTAAGTACGATTCTAATTACGGCACATGGTCGGGCGAAATCTCCGCTGATGCCGACGGTGAGCATTTAATTATCAACGGCGAAAAGGTTCCTAGCTTTGCCGAAAAAGACCCGACCAAATTGCCGTGGAAAGATTTGGAAGTCGATGTCGTGTTGGAATGCACAGGGTTTTTTACCGAAAAAGAAACGGCCATGGGTCATATTACCGCCGGTGCCAAGCGGGTGATTATCTCGGCACCGCCGAAAGGATCAATGTCGACTCATATTATTTCCGTCAACGAAGGCGATATAAAATCCGATGACCCGATTATTTCCAACGCATCCTGTACCACCAATTGCATTACGCCGGTGGTGGCCGTCATTAATCGCGAGTTTGGCGTATTGAAGGCGATGATGACAACCATCCATTCCTACACGGCTGACCAGAATCTGCAGGACGGACCGCACAAAGATCTACGACGAGCCCGTGCTGCGGCGGAAAACATCGTCCCCACCACCACCGGTGCCGCTCTTTCCACCACCGAAGTCATTCCCGAACTGAAGGGCTTATTCGATGGCCTGGCAATCCGTGTTCCAACGCCGGTCGGCTCGCTGTCCGACATCACATTTATCGTCAAAAAGAAAACGACAGTTGAGGAGGTCAACGAAGCGTTGAGCGAAGCGGCCAAAGAACCACGCTTTCGCGGCATTCTGGAAGTTACCGATAAACCTATTGTCTCCAGCGACATCGTTGGCAATTCAGCATCGGCCATTGTCGATTTGGAACTTACCAAAGTCGTTGACGGCGACATGGTCAAGGTCGTTGCGTGGTACGATAACGAATATGGTTACTCCTGCCGTCTGGTTGAATTAGCGCTAATCGTGGGGAAATAATGCGCGAAACGAACTACAAAAATTTTAAGATTACCGCACTCTGTCACGACGGTTTTTTGGTTGAGAACGAGGAACAGAACATTAGTTTCGCCTTTGACCCGTATGACGTGAAGGGCGAAGTTGCTCCAGTAGATTACATCTTCGTTTCGCACTCCCACTTCGATCACTGTGACGCATCTTCGATTCGTAAACTTCTCGGCCCTAAAACCAAAATCGTTGCCCCAGCTTGTTGCGAAGAAGAGCTGAAGGAATTCGGCAGTCAGTGGGTAACTTATGCAGGTGAGGAAAAGATAAAAGACGACAAGGTAACTTACTGGGCGATTCCCGCCTACAACATCGATAAATTTCGCACCCCAACCGAAGTGTTTCATCCCAAAGAATTGGGCGGCGTAGGATTTGTGGTGGAGATTCCCGTTGATGGCTCGAAAAATGTGCGCTTTTACCATGCCGGCGACACCGATATGATTCCGGAGATGGAGTCAGTCAAAAAAATTGATGTCGCTTTTCTGCCGATCTCCGGAACGTTTGTGATGACGCTAGAAGAGGCGATTAAGGCGGCTGAGATGATTGAGGCCGATCTAACTATTCCGATGCATTACGGTAAAATTCTGGGCTCAGTGGCCGAGGCCAACCGTTTTCAGAATACACTTCGCGGAAAAACCGAGGTCGCCGTTCTGTCTACGGAAAGTGTTTAGGGGTAATTAATTCCCCTCCTGGGTGGGAGGGGCTTGGGACTACTGGTTCTGGGATCAGCAGAACCTGTCTGGTAGGTGGATGCCGTGCTCATTGCTGAGCGGCGTGCCTTGCTCACAAAGTGGGCAAGTCTGTTCGGCCCAGGTCTGCAGACAGTCGCGGTTCAGCGTTAGGACGAACGGAACGTTACCAAGGTCGCCTGGGCCGGTCAACGTCCGTCTGAACCAAGCCACCGCTCCAACAACCTCGCCGCCTTGTCTTCGGACTTCGTCAGCCACTTCCCTGATCGTTCGTCCGGTAGTGATGACCACACCCGCGACGACCACGCGTTTTCCCTTGAGAGCCTCCGAGAAGCTCGGCCGAAACTTGAGCCCGAGGTGGGTTTCCTCGGCGAAGTAACACTCCGTCCTCGTTCTGGCGTGCACGCTCAACTGGGAGGCGATAACCAGGCCTCCATTGGCTCGTCCGGCAAATGCGTCAATTCTCTCCATTTCATGCTCAAACTCCATGCTCCTGAGCTTAAATGCCATGGGCCGGCAGAGTTCCTTAAGCACTTGCGGGTCAGCGAGCATTGGGTCTTTGTAGACCCAGCTTTCGCTGTGGAAGCCACCCCCGATATCGAAATGACCCCCGCTAATCACGTATCCCCGCTCGCGGATGAGATTAGCCACATTGCCATCAACTGAAAGGTACTTAGTGGCGCTAGGCGCCGGGTTCGAAATAGACACGGTAATTCTCCTGCTCTTTCTTGGTGGATAACGGTAATTATATGATTCTTACGACGAACGTCAAGCACCTGTGGCTATATCTGTAACGATTTCTCTGGTAGAATTTGCCCATATATGAAACGAGTTTATGCTGACTATGCTGCCGCTACTCCGACTGATCCTCGCGTTGTACATGCGATGGATCCGTATCAGACGGAAATTTTTGGTAATGCATCGAGCGTTCATAGTTTTGGGCGCGCGGCTGATAATGCGATAATCACATCGACGCAAACGATTGCTAAATTCCTAAACTCCAAGCCGGAGGAAATAATTTTCACTAGCGGTGGGACGGAAAGTAATAATCTAGCCATCATCGGCGTGGCCAAGGCCAACAAAAATAGTGGTCAACATATAATTACCTCCTCTATCGAACACCCCAGCGTCTTAAACGCCTGTCGAGCGCTGGCCAAAGACGGCTGGGAAATGACCTATCTGCCGGTGACCAAGGACGGTTTGGTTGAAGTCGACGAACTCAAAAAAGCGCTGACGAAAGAGACTGTCCTAGTCTCGATTCATTTAGCTAATTCAGAAATCGGCGTCATTCAAAATATCGCCGAGCTCTCCAAAATCACCAAAAAACACGGTGCGTATTTCCACACCGACGCTTGCCAGGCGGCGGCATTTTTGGATCTAGATGTCGAAAAACTCGGCGTTGATTTACTATCCTTCAACGGCTCAAAAATGTACGGGCCAAAGGGCATCGCCGTTTTGTATGTGCGCAAAGGGGTCAACATCTTTCCAATTTTATACGGCGGTGGTCAGCAGCAATCTCTGCGTAGCGGTACGGAGAACGTCCCTGGAATTATTGGGCTAGCCAAAGCTTGCGAGATGACTGCCAAGCGCAGATCCGAGGATTGCAAGCAAATTGGGCAGCTACGCGATAGTTTACAAGCAAAATTAAGCGAAATCGGCTGTCGCATAAACGTATTGCATGGGCTACGGCTGCCTAACCATCTGTCGGCAATTATACCAACCACGGAAACTAATCTCGTCGCTTGGCTGGATCGCGCAGGTGTGGCTGTATCTGCTGGTTCGGCCTGCAGCTCAAAATCGCTCAATGACTCCCATGTTTTAACTAGTATCGGTCTGTCTGCTGAGGAGATGAATCGCACCGTAAGGATTTCTCTTGGCCGGGCCACAACAGCGGCTGACTGCCGTTTTATTACCTCAGAAGTTGCTCGGCTAAAAAAGCGAGCTTCCGTTTGACGGGAAGCTTTGGAGTGTGGGTCGCGGTAACCTATCCGGACGTAAACGCACAACCATTGAGGTTGGCCAGCCAGAGAAGTACGGCCATTGCGACGAGTACAGTGGCCATCTGCCAGCCGCTTGGATCGTTCGACGATGTGTCATTGGGTCGGTCCTCGTCGTCGTAGATCTCGGCGATGGTTTTGGGTAGATCGATCATCGAACCAATCCCTATCGGCAAGGTTGGCTCACCCGGGCCTTGGGCAACAACCGGGTTCCAACCGTTTTCCGTGTCGCCACGCGGTGTGTCATTATTCAAGCGATCCTCCCGCTCGTTCGGTAGAAAGAGCAATTTAATGGCAGTTTAATGCTAAGCTAGTAAATAGTCAATATTAAGGAGGTAAATGTACGAAGCAAAGAAATTCGAAAGTATTAAAGAATTGAACGGCATAAGTGAGCGGACGATGACCGAGCACTACAAGCTCTACGAAAGCTATGTTAAAAAGTTCAACGAGATTGATGAAAAGTTGCAGAAAGTTGATTTGGAATCTGCCAACCCAACCTTCAGCGATGTCAGGGCACTCAAAGTCGAGCTGTCTTTTGCGCTGAACGGTATTAAAAACCACGAGATCTATTTTGAACATCTCGGGGGTGAAGGTGGTAAACCATCTGGCAAACTGCTGGCGCAAATCGAAAAAGATTTCGGTAGTTTCGAAGCTTGGCAGAAAGATCTGAAAGCCACGGGCATGGGCGGTCGCGGTTGGGCCTGGTTAGCTTGGGATTGGAAAATGGAGAGGTTATTCAACTTCATTGGCGATACCCAAAACACCTATCCAGTCTGGAACTGCACGCCGCTGGTGGCGCTGGATGTCTACGAACACGCCTACTTTATAGATTTTGGAATTATGCGCCGAGATTACATTGATAAATTTTTTGAGAATCTCGACTGGTCGGTAATTGAAAAACATTTCGTCGAGTTAGGGGTATAAATAAACCACCGCTGAGTAACCAGCGGCGGTTCAAGAATTGCTCTGGCGACCTAAGTCCTGGCGGGTTGGTGTTGCTCTTCTAGCACCCACTTGAACACCCGAACCATCAAGTCTTCGAGATCGTCTGTTCCGCATTCCAGGATGGTTGCGGGGCGGCAGATCGTATTGAAGTTGACATACCTATCTCTGTTAGACGAGATTAGGTGCACGCACAGGTCGGGCCAGACCGGCTGAGCAAGGTCGTTCCAAGCTCTAAACAACCATCCGATTTGGCGTTTACTGTCACCAAGAGCGTCGAGAATGTCGTCCTCATCTTGCCGCCATTTCAGCGGACCGCCGAGCAAGATAATGACTTTCTCTTGCCTGACTCCTTCGATGTGGTCAAGCATCGAGCTGCGAGCGGCCAGGAGCAGCAAGTACGAAGTAACCGGATCCATTCCGGATTTTCTGCGAAGCGATTCGATCGTCGATGGGAGTCCCGACTTAGTGTTGTCCGACCCAGTGGGGTCAGCAAGAACTTCGGCTAGGTAGCCCTCATTGCGGAACTTGATCGAGAGGCTGTTGCCAAGTGATGAAACATGGTCGTCTGCTTTCGACGAGTCAATACTAATGATCATTTCCAAGCCTCCTCGTGCTGGATTACCCGACAATTATAGGGATAATCCAATCTTCAATCAAGAGCTGGAAGCCTTAAGGTCTTTCAGTTAAGATTCATCTATGTTTATTGGTGCTCATGTTTCTACCGCTGGTGGATTGAAAAACGCGATCAGCAAAGGGCTAGAGATCGACGCGGAAGCGTTGCAGATTTTTCCGTCGGCACCTCTGCAATGGAAAATCCGCGGCTGGAGCGATGATGACTGCGCGTGGTTCAAAAATGAGTGGCCGAAAAACTTCAAGCAAGTTATCTTTCATGGCATATACCTAACAAACTTGGCAGCTGATAGTCCAGAGAACTTGGCCAAAACAAAACAGGCTCTAATTGAAACCCTGACTTTAGCAGCCAAGATCGGGGTGGTTGGGACAATTTTCCATCCGGGGAACTACAACAACGGCGAAATCCTGCACAAAAAACAAATCCAGGACACAATTACGGAAGTTCTCGCCGGCACGCCGGAAAATACGATGTTGGTCTACGAGAACTCGGCCGGCTCAACGATGGGCGGCAAGCTAGAAGATCTGGCATGGCTGATTGACGTATCAAGCGACAAAAACCGCGTTGCAGTTTGCCTAGACACTTGTCACGCCTTTGCAGCGGGTTACGACATAAAAACAAAGGACGGCTACGTTGCATATGTCAAAGATGTTGACCGCCTAATCGGACTCGATAAAGTTTTCTGCTGGCATTTCAACGATTCAAAGTTTGATCTTGGCGCTAAACGTGACCGCCACGAAAACATCGGCGAAGGATTCTTGGGTAAAGAGTCATTTGGATATATCCTTAACGACGAACGCTGGGGAGATACTGCAGGCTATCTAGAAGTCCCTGGGTTTGAGAACACCGGACCCGATAAGCAGAATATTGAGGTTTTGAAGTCCTTACGAAAATAGTTCTGCGGGCCTTGCGGCCCGCAGGAGCAGGAATTGGAGTTTTCAACTCCGGTATTTGTCTACCATATCCATCTGGTAGAGCGCAGTGAGTGACTCGCCCGTAACGATCCGGCTGATCGCCTCCGCCAGCAGCGGTGCTACTGAAAGAACGGTGAAACGGTCACTGTGCCCGGCAACCTTATGCTGGCAAGGCACGGTATCGGTGAAGACGAATTGCCCAATCGGGGAATCTAGAAGTAGCTGAACCGCCGCTTCTGGACCATTCTTATGTTCGAGCGGCGCGTGGATCGCCGCCATCGCGATTGCCTTGGCACCGTTTGCAGCCACGATCCCGGCGTCCTTGGCCGCTGTCCCACCTGTTAGAGCTTCGTCGTCGAAGATGATGCAGTAGCGACCATCAACATCACCGACGATCGCCTTGGTGAGCGGGTTCTCGGAGTGGTCAGGACGACTTTTGTCGATGTAGGCACGATCGGCCCCCAATAACCTGGGAACGTTGCCGAAACGAGTTGCCGCGCCGTTGTCGGCGAAAACAACCGTCAGTAGTGACGGATCCCAGCCCCACTCCAACACGGCTCGAGATAAGTGGTCGACAAGTAGTGGCACAGCCGTGATCACATCGGCGCAAGGCGAATCTCCTTGCTCGAAGTAGTGCAATGAGTTCGGCGAGTGGGGGTCGAGCAACAAGGTTCTCTTCACACCCAGAACCGTGGTTAAAATCCTCGGTATTAGTACCCCGCCGGACGAGATCCGCGGCTGATTCTTCTTGTCCGACCTGGAGTAGGGCATGTAGGGAAGAACAAGCAGAAGATCCTCGGTGCGAGAGTTCTTCAGAGCATGCAGTAGGAGTAGGAGCTCCATGATCGTGTCGCTGACGGGCAGCGTTTGCGTGGCGATGATCACTGCAAACGAGCCGCGAACGTCGTCAACTGTGATCTGCATGTTGTCGTTCGAGAATCGGTCGACTGCCGAGCTACCCCGGCTACAGCCGTAAAGCGCCTTTCCATCATTGGCGGAACGCTTCTTCAGCTGTATAAACACGCGGTCGGTGAACTCCGAAGAGCCAGTTGTCGAGAAAAGTTTGACGGGTCTGATACCGTTATTCATGCCTTTACACCTCCTGTGTCAAGGACGAGACTGAAAAGAACAAAGCCGAGGCAATTGTAACACGGAAACCCCCACGGACAAGTCGTTGTTCTCTAATCCAGAGCATTCTAAAAGCCCATATGATATTTACGAAGGGGCTTTCTGCTACAATATCGCTATGAACACAATGCAAATGTTTGGCCTCATCGCAGTTGCCTTTGGAGTATTGGTCATTGCCAAGCCCGACTTGGTTGGCATATTCGTTGGTATCTTCTTTATTCTAATTGGTTTGAATATTCTGGCCTTCGGCAACCGGTTTGGCCGTTGGGTTAAATAGGAAGAAATAAAAAAGGGCCCCGCTCGGCAGGTTCGCCAAGAGGGGCTTCGAGTGAGTCGCGCCGGCGTGCAAGGTTAGTTGCCGCCGGGTCAATTGTTCCGTGAAGTGGTTTCGCAGCCGTCTGCCGATTCTCACGGCTAGATGTCGCTGCGAAAGCCAGTTGTTCGCGCCGGCGACCTAGCCGTCGGGCACGTTGTGCCCGCTGCTGCCCGCGTCGAGCGGGATCATGGCGCCGTCGTGGAACGTGTTGATCGTGCTGAAGGAATTACCACCCATGTTAGTGACGGTGGTCGAGCCGCGATTCCGAATCTCCATTTGTTGTTCACCTCCCCATCATTGGGGTCTTGGCTCGAGGGCCAAGTGAGAAGATATTACTACTATTGCGAAGGCCAGTCAAGGCTTTCCGAGAGATTTTTTTCGCTGGCGTTGCCTGTGAAAACCGATGACGTAGCGGTGAACTTCGTCACGGATTCGCCCGAGCATTAGCAGTCCCTTGCTGCCACGTGGAGCGGTGATTGGTTTTTTTCTTCCGGGCAAGTATATTCTGTCGGGCTTCTTCGCTAGCGCAATTACCATTTTTGGACTTCGGCCCGCTAGTCTTATACCTTCAAAGGTATAACGTAGCTGCTCTGGCCCACCATCTACAACAAACAAATCTGGGAGCGGGCGAGAAGTGTCGGAGAAACGGCGAGTAACAACTTCTTGAATCATCGCAAAGTCGTTCTGACCCTCAACGGTTTTGATCTTGTAGCGACGATACTCGTTTTTATCTGGCTGACCGTTAATAAAACAAACCGTGGCGCCGACCGGCTCGCTAGTGCCGAGGTTTGATATATCCACCGCTTCAATGCGTTCGGGCAGCTCAGCTAGGCAAAGCAGCTCTTTTAGCCCGATAAGTGAAGAAAAGTCGGTACCTTCAGTCTTCAGTAGCATCGACTCCAGCTTTGACTGAGCATTTTTGTTGGCCAGGGCAATAAAATCAACTTTCTCTCCGCGCTCCGGAACGCGCAGCTCAATTCGATATCCTTGCTGCTGGCTCAACCAGGTTGAAATTAACCCTTGATCTTCAATGGTTACTGGTAGCGCTACTAAAGGGGGGATGTCAACGAGATATCTGTAAATTTCGATTAAACACTGGCGAATTAGCTCAGCTTGCGTAATTGGTTGAAGCGAACTAAAAGGAATATTCTTCTGACCGATAAATTCGCCATTTCTCACGTGTACAACAGTTACCACGGATCTGTTACCGGTAATGGCTGTACCGATCGCATCGAAACTTTCTTGGGTAGAACCAACAACTTTTTGGCTCGAAGTAACGTGCCAAACAGCCTTTAGCTGATCGCGCAGTTTACCGGCAAGTTCGAAGCTCTCATTTTCTGCAGCCTGCTGCATGCGCTGCTCGATATCTCGGATGATATTTTTCCGTTTTCCCTCGAGAAATTCGACGGTAGTATTAACCTGTTTAGCATATGCTTCTGGTGAAATCTGATCAGCCATAGGACAGCTATTACCCTCGAGCTGGCAATTTAAACACGGCCGGTCTTGGCCGGTAGGCAGTGGCTTACTAGCCAAATGTACCCCGTACACTCGCCGTAGGAACTGGCAGGCTAAGTTTGCCGACCAAGAGGAAAGATACGGGCCGAAGTACTGCGCGCCGTCTTTCGTTCGTTGCCGGACAACCTGTAGCCTTGGAAACCGCTCTTTTGTTGTTAACTTTATGAACGGGTAAGCTTTGTCGTCCATTAGTTTTATATTGAATTTGGGCTGGTGCTCGTTGATAAGAGTTGCTTCCAAGATAAGCGCTTCGATCTCGTTGTTAACGACGATTGTCTCAACTTCCTGTATCACCCCCATCATCACCGCTATCCATGGTCGATTTACCCTGAGCGAAGTCGAAGGGTCGTCACCTTTACTGAAGTAACTACCAACCCGACTTTTCAGGTTTTTGGCTTTGCCAACGTAAAGCACTTTTTCGTGCTCGTCTTTGAATAAGTAAACACCAGGGTCTCTCGGCAGATTCTTGGGTTTTTCCATTGCGGTTAGTATAACCGAAGTCGAGCGAAAAATTTAGGTCAATTCCCTTGACGCAACAGGGGTTGTGTGATAGAATCGCCCACGTACATTAGAATTACTATATTGCTCATCAGCCAACACTTGTGAGTGAGGAGCCCTCCTTCAAGTCCGCAAAAAAATTAATTTGCACATTTAACTTTTGCGGACTTAAAGGAGGGCTGGAAGCCCTCGGGAGGCGGGAGAACATATTCTCGTCAAACGTGGCGCACCCGAAATGGAGGGTGTTTGCCGCTCTGCACCCCAAAAGGTGTAGAATACTAGAGTGCAATCTCGAAAAGATCATTGATCGGGAAGGCAAGCATCGAGGGAGTGGAATGAAAAAACTCAAGACATTTCGACCGTATGTATCGCATAAGGCGCAGCGCCGTCTCTGGCACGTACTCGAACAGTACCTGTCACGCGGGCACTGGCGCCGCAACGCGGCCAAATAGCGATTCCTTCATCAGCGGTTCGGGCGCAAAGCCCGGGCCGCGCTTCTTTATTTTTTAGTTTTTCCAAACAGAACCGGCTCTAAGACCTGCCCGGTCAGAGAATCTTTATTCTGACTAACTTCTTCTGGCGTACCTTTAGCGATAACTTCGCCGCCTTTCTCGCCACCGCCAGGTCCAAGATCGATCAACCAATCAGCCGATTTTACGACATCCATATTATGCTCGATGACAATTATTGTGTTGCCGCGATCAACTAGTTTTTGCAAGACAATGAGCAACCGCTCAACATCGGCGAAGTGCAAGCCAGTGGTTGGCTCGTCCAATATATATAGTGTATGGCCAGTGTCGCGCTTGGCCAGCTCCGCTGCAAGTTTAATTCGTTGAGCTTCACCGCCAGATAGCGTGGTTGCTGGCTGGCCCAAACGGACGTAGCCCAAGCCAACTTCCATCATAGTCTTCAATTTCGACGCGATCGTGGGAATGTTGGCGAAAAATTCCAAGCTCTCTTCGACGGTCATATTCAGCACCTGCGAAACATTTTTACCCTTCCACAAAACCTCCAAAGTTTCGCGATTATAGCGGCTGCCTTTGCAAACGTCGCAGGTAACGTAAACGTCAGGCAAGAAATTCATCTCAATTTTGATCTGACCGTCGCCTTGGCAGTTCTCGCAACGGCCCCCAATGACATTAAAAGAAAATCGACCAGGCTTATAACCGCGACTGCGAGCGGCGGGAGTGGCGGCAAAGAGCTGGCGAATCGGATCAAAAGTTTTGGTGTAGGTGGCAGGATTTGAACGCGGTGTTCGGCCGATGGGGGACTGATCAATTTCAATTATCTTGTCTAAAAATTGTGTGCCAGTGACGTCTTGATGGCGGCCCGGTTTATCTGTTTGATACCCCAGTTTCTGGCTGACCGCTTTGCATAGTACTTCAGTGATAAGTGTGGACTTGCCAGATCCAGACACGCCCGTGACCGCGATGAAGCGGCCAAGGGGGAAGTTGACGGAAATATTTTTTAAGTTGTTCTCGCTGGCTTTGTGAACGGTTAGATACTGATGGCCTTTGGCAATTTCACGACGGGAGGGCACGACTAATGTTTTTTCACCAGTTAGATACGGGGCGGTTATGGAATTTTTGTTAGTCAATACTTCGGCTAATGTACCGCTGGCCACAATCTCACCGCCGTGCTCTCCGGCGCCGGGCCCGATGTCTACTACAAAATCAGCGTGTCGAATTGTTTCTTCGTCGTGTTCGACGACAATTACCGAGTTGCCCAAATCGCGCAGCCGTACCAGGGTTTCGATGAGGCGGGCGTTGTCGGTGGGATGCAAGCCGATAGTTGGCTCGTCCAGCACATAAAGTATCCCGACTAACGCCGAACCGATCTGTGAGGCCAAGCGAATTCGTTGACTCTCGCCACCGGCCAGCGTTGTGGCAGAGCGATCAAGCGTTAGATAATCCAAGCCAACTTTACCTAAAAACTCCAGTCGGCTTCGAATTTCATCAATGACTTTGCCGGCAATTGCAGATTCGCGCTTGTTTAGTTTTAGTTCATCAAAATACTTTCTTGCTCGGTCTATTGTTAGGGCAGAAACTTCGGCGATATTTTTCGTAGACCCTGAGCGACCATCGGGAGTCGAAGGGTGGCCCAGCCGTACCAGTAACGCCTCCTTGTTCAAACGAGCGCCCTGGCAGGAGTTGCACGGTGAGGTTAGCATATATCTTTCTATTTGTTCTCGTACCATTTCCGAGTCCGTCTCGCGATAGCGCGATTCAAGATGAGCAATGAGCCCCTTAAAACCAACATGGAAGTGGTGGGCAACGCCGGCCGAATAGTAACGCAAGCGCATTTGGAACGGTGTGCCGGTACCGTAAAGCACTTTCTTCAGTTGATCTTCATCCAAGTCTTTAATCGGCGTGTCAATCGAAAGATTAAAATGCTCGGCGGCATTTTTTAATAGTATTCCGTAGTAGTTTACGGCTGAAAACGTCCAAGGCATAATGCCGCCTTCGACAATGGTTTTCGTTTTATCGGGAATAATCAGCTCCTCTGAAATTTCTTTTTTGTAGCCCAGGCCGTGGCAATCGGCGCAGGCACCGTACGGCGAGTTGAAAGAAAATGAACGCGGGCTAATTTCGCCGAGGGAAAAGCCGTCGTACGGGCACGATAGATCTTCACTAAGCAGCAGCTCATCGTTCTTATGCTCTTGGGAAATTATTACCAACCCCTTGCTAAGTTTGAGGCCAGTTTCTAGAGCGTCAGTAAGGCGTTGGCGTGAAGATATGCCGGCCGTCAGGCGGTCAATTATTACCTCGATGTTATGGGCTTTGTAACGATCCATTTTGATCGAGTCGGAGAGTGAGTAGATCTCGCCGTTCACGCGCACTGACCCAAAACCACCGCGGTGCAGATCGGCCAAAAGCTGGTTGTACTCGCCCTTGCGACCGCGCACCACCGGCGCCATCACAGTAATTCGGGTGCCTTCTGGTAGCGTACCTATTAAGTCAACCATCTGATCGACTGTTTGGCGGGAGATTACTCGGCCACAAGCGGGGCAGTACGGGACGCCGATGCGGGCGAAAAGCAAGCGCAGGTAGTCGTGAATTTCGGTCACAGTGCCAACTGTTGAGCGCGGGTTGTGGGAAACAGTTTTTTGGTCGATAGAGATGGCGGGAGAGAGTCCTTCAATGTAATCAACATCGGGTTTTTCCATCTGACCCAAAAATTGTCGAGCGTAACTTGAGAGCGATTCCATGTAGCGGCGTTGTCCTTCGGCATAAATCGTGTCGAATGCTAACGACGACTTGCCGGACCCAGAGAGTCCGGTAAAGACAACGAGCTTGTTGCGCGGAATCTCTAAGTCAATATTTTTTAAATTATGCTCTCGAGCTCCCTTGACGAATATTCTGTCTTGATCGGTCATCTTAGGATTACTTGCCCCGCATCAACCGCTCCACGCAATAACAGGACGAAGTCCGTTTTGCTGGAAAGTTTGGTGCGTGGGTGCTCGCGCGCACCTTTAACAAAAATCACATCCTCTTTGGGCATAAACCCAATTGTACCAGACAAATCCCGAAAGTGAGGACCGCTAAGTTACTTTGCTTTATTTATCCGGGTTTTCGTGGTCTGCAATTTTACCGAGAGCTTCCTCCATTTCGGGACGACTTTCATCAGAACGCTCGCGAGCATCACTCATCAGGCCATTGACGATGAAATCACGCGCTTTGTCATCTTCTATATGTAGCGCATCCAGAATGCCTCTAACAAATGCTCCTGTTCCGGGCATAACCCCTTTTGCCATCAGCTCCTGGGCAACTTTACCGTAGTCAAGATCTTTTCTTCCCAACTCTCTCGTGGCTTGTTCGGCAAAGCGCTGAAAACCACTGCCCTCTGTAGGGATCTCTGGTATTGCTTCAACGGGCACTTCCTCAATATGCATTCCATGGGCTTCAAAATCTTCAGTTTCGGTCATTGTTTTTTCCTCCTTCTTGGCTTCATCCTGCAATGGCTAGGTGAAAAAGTCAAGCAAAAGAAAGGGCCACCGCGCTTTCGCTTGGCGGCCCTTTGAATGACGGGCTAGTGCCTGACTTCTTGCTGCCGAAAGAACTCCCGGCGGATGATCGAGGACGCTGCCTCGTTGCCAGGTGCAAACTGGCTCAAACTGACGAGCACTTCGCTCATGTTGACGTAACACATCGCCATCGTGGCAACGTTGACGCACTCGCCACTGAGGTCGAGAATCAGCTCGTCCACTTGCTGACGGGCGAATGCGATCTGTGGAGTCTGGGGGAGTCCGACTAGCAGCGCTGAAACAGCCTGCAGCCTACGGACATCCCGGGCAACGCACGGGGGCATTTAAGGCCTCCTTCGCTCTTAGAGCGTGCGACTATTCTACCCTGATTTGGTCTCAAAGTCAAGAGAGGAGGCCGTCTTTTGGCGCTCCTTCTGCATTTTTTTGAGCTTAATCACTTCATCGCGCAGAATGGCGGCCAGTTCGAACTGCAGCTCCTGAGCGGCGAGTTTCATACTGCGCTCTTTGTCTTTAATCAGCGATTCGATGTTGCTCTTGGCCAGCTGTGTTTCGATCTTGTCCAAGCCAACCGACTCCGCCAACTCCTGCTCAACAATCGAAGTGATCTCTTTGGAAATAGTCGTTGGGGTGATGCCGTGTTTTTTGTTGTGCGCTACTTGAATCTCTCGCCGGCGGTTAGTTTCATCGATCGCCCGCGTCAGTGATCCGGTCATGATATCGGCGTACAGGACAACCTGGCCCTGAACATTGCGGGCGGCACGGCCGATGGTTTGAATTAACGACCGATCTGAGCGCAAAAAGCCTTCTTTATCGGCATCAAGAATCCCCACGAGCGAGACTTCTGGCAGATCCAAACCTTCGCGCAGGAGGTTGACACCGACCAATACATCAAACGTGCCTTTGCGCAGTTCACGCAATATTTCAATACGTTCCAATGTTTCAATGCCAGAGTGTAGATAACGAACGCGGATGCCTTGCTCGGTAAAGTAATCGGTCAGATCTTCAGCCATCTTTTTGGTGAGAGTTGTGATCAAAACTCGTTGTTCGCGTTTAACGCGCTCTTTGGCCCGTTCCATCAGATCACCCACTTGGTTATCCAGCGGACGGATGATAATTTCCGGGTCGACGAGGCCCGTTGGCCGAATAACTTGCTCGACGGTCTGTTCAGTTTTCTCAAGTTCGTAGTTGCCCGGTGTGGCTGAGGTGTAAACAGTCTGACCAACTTTTTTTTCAAACTCAGCAAAACGCAAGGGACGGTTGTCTTTGGCTGAGGGCAGGCGGAAACCGTAGTCGACTAATACCTCTTTGCGCGCTTTGTCGCCGTTGAACATGCCACCGATCTGCGGCACGGTGACGTGCGATTCGTCGATAATAGTTAGGAAGTCCTCCGGAAAATAGTTCAGTAATGTATTGGGAGTGGCGCCGGGGGCGCGTCCGTCAAAGTGGCGGGAGTAGTTTTCAATGCCGTTGCAGTAACCGACTTCGCGAATCATCTCCATGTCGTATAGAGTGCGGCGAGTCAGGCGATCGGCCTCGATGCCCTTATTCTCTTTCTCCAGTACTTTGAGCCGGTCTTTCAACTCGGTCTCGATCGACTTCAACGCTCCTTTAATTTGCTCTGGCGGGGTCACAAAATGTCGCGACGGGTAAATTACCACAAAGCGCGGTGTAGCTGTAACGCCGCCGGTAACGTGATCAAGTTCCTGAATGTCGGTGATACTGTCGCCATCAAGTTTGATGCGAATTAAAGTAGTAGCATTCGACGGCATTACTTCAATAATCTCACCTCGGGCTCGGAAATCGCCGCGGGCCAGTTCAACATCATTCCGTTGGTACTGCAAGAAGACGAGCTTGGCCAAAATCGCATCACGATCTACTTTTTCACCTTTCGTTAGAACTAAAGTTGCCTTTTGGTACTCTTCGGCTGAGCCGAGGCCGTAAATGCAGGAAACCGAAGCGACGATAATCACGTCCCGACGCGAGAGGACGGCCTGGGTAGCGGCGTGACGCAAGCGATCGATCTCGTCGTTGATCTGGGCTTCCTTTTCTATATATGTATCGGAGTTGGGCATGTACGCCTCGGGTTGGTAGTAGTCGTAGTAACTAACGAAATACTCAACGGCGTTTTTAGGGAAGAAATGCCGAAACTCGCTTGTAAGTTGGGCTGCCAGGGTTTTATTATGGGCGATCACTAGGGTTGGTTTCTGAACTTGAACGATAACATTAGCGGCGGTGAAAGTTTTTCCCGAGCCAGTCACGCCCAAAAGTACCTGATGTTTCAGTCCTTTTTTAATCCCTTTCACCAACGACTTAATTGCTTTTGGCTGATCGCCGGCCGGTTTCATGTCGGTTGCTAACTCAAATTTCATGGCTTTGCATTATACCCGAAGATCACTCGTATCTCCCTTGACTTGTAAGGTGAACTGTGCTAGAATCTGCGTGTAACCTACAGGAGGGTTGTGAACATGAAGTTAATATTAGAGGGTCGTGAGGATTTGGTGTATCCTGGGCAGCTTGGCGCTATCTTGGGCGTCAATATCGAGTACCTAGAGAAGGAGCTCGAGATGCTGAGGAGGCTGCTGGCAAGTAGAAAGAGGGCGCGGAACGCTATGCTTGGCTCAGGGCGGGTAATTCCCGACTTGCCGATCCAGATGCTCGGATTTTCCAAGAAGGCAATGACGGCCCTGCTCAGCGCAGAGGTTGAGACACTCCGGGGAATCGCCGGGCTGTCAGAGTCCCAGCTGAAGATGATCAAGGCCTTCTCGTCAGTGAGCTATTGGGAAATCCGCAATCGGCTTCGTGAGTTTGGCATCGAACTTGATGAACGAAGTTGACCAAGCCCGAGCGCGTCCGCTGTTGCTCCGCCAGTTGGCGAAAGCAATCACGGCCGCCTCGGGCTTTTTTATACTTCGAACAAAACTAACATCTCTAAACCATATTACACCCGCGGGGTGTAATATGGTCAACCGGTGTAGCCGTCGATCAGAAGCTGTTTTATTTGTGACAAGCTACGCTGATAGGCAATGCGACTTCTTGCGAATTTTCTGTACTCCTCAGGCCGAATGTCGATCAATTCTCGCCAGCGACAAAATGTCTGGATATTTTGTGAATCTATGTAGAGGCGGTAAGAGGAGAATTCCCAGTCCTCGGGACTAGTTACTAATTCTGCAGATGTGGGGTTCAGATGAACGTATCTCGTTAGATGTAGAAGCTGCTCGTCATTGTCGACCAGAACGTTCTTAAATCTTGATTCCCAGAGCGGTCCTCGACGTTGGTGAGAAAGGTTAAAATACCGGGTAAAGCTGTTCAGGGTGTTGTTCATGAACCTTGAGATGCCATTATCTTCCAACTGTTTCACGATCAGGTGAATGTGTGTTGGCATGACACAGTATGCTATTAGCTGTACCAGTTCGCTCTCACCGAGTGATTCGTCGACTCGCTGTTTCGCCTCCGCGGACAACTCCAGATACGTAGAAAATCTTTGTCTTGAGGATGAGCAGTTGTAGTAGTTCATTCCTACAACAAGCCTCTCAAAATCTTCGCGGGATCGAAAAATCTCAAAGCCGGCAATGCTTCGCGTGTAGATATGGTATGTCTGTCCCGAAACTAATGAGTTCTTTCTGATAGTAGGCATTTCTTACAATCTAATACCATATTACACCCCGCGGGTGTAGACGCTAGGTTAAATAGGGCTTGACAGGTTACTTCAGGGTAGTTAGTAATGTATATCAGGTACGGTCAGGTTAGGCCGTGAGACAAAATAGCAATTAAGAAACTTGGGGAAGGAGGTGAGAAATATGGCATTTAGCACAGTTTCAAAAAAGTCTGGTAAGACATACTACCTCCACGGTCGCGAAGTCACCCTACGCGGTGGCCGACTGCAGAAGATCTTCTACTTTGCGCAAGACGTGCGTGAAGGCGCGATGGACGCCGTCCCAGCAGGTTATGAAGTTATGGAGAACGCTCGCACAGGTCTCCCAATGTTGAGAAAGGCAAAGTAAAGCTTGTTGCGTACGCATAAAGCTTACGGAGAGTCCGCCCGAATGGGCGGATTTTCTGGTTAAATGGCGTAATTCTGAGATAATATGGTTATGAAAATTGCGTTGGTCCACGGCTTTTTTACCCAATGGGGTGGGGCGGAACGAGTTTTAAAAACATTCAGTGAAATTTGGCCTGAAGCGCCGATTTATTTGCTAGCTAAAGATCAGAAACTGATCGACGAGTTTCTGCCGGGTAGAATAATCATCCCAAGCTTTTTGCAAGACTGGCCGGGCATGCCAGCGGGCAGAAAATACTACTTGCCGTTTCTGCCAAAAGCGATTGAGTCGTTTAACTTTAGCGATTTTGACGTTGTGCTTTCGGACTGCTCGTCGTTTGAAAAAGGCGTTATTACCAAACCGCCAACTAAACACGTTTGCTATTTGCACACCCCCACTCGCTACCTGACTCGCGATAGAGATGAGTATCTAGCCAACGCTTCGATACCGTTGCCATTTATTGGGCGGCCCGTTGTTCGAGCCATCACCGAACAAGTTCGGAAATGGGATTTGCAAGCAAGCAAACGGCCGGACTATCTGATCGCCAATTCGCATTTTATTGCCGCGGAAACGAAAAAGTACTACGGTCGCACGGCGGATACAGTATTCTTTCCACCAGTTGACACATCGATGTTTGAAATAGCCGACAAAACGGGTGACTACTTTTTGGTTCTCGGCCGCACCGAGCCATACAAACGAACAGATTTAGCTATTTTGGCGGCAACGAAGTTGGGCTTGAAATTGAAAGTTGTGGGTGGTGGCTCGCATCTAGACGAGCTGAAAAAGCTTGCCGGTCCAACGGTGGAGTTTGTCGGGCGCGTACCCGACCCGGAGCTCGCCGGCCTATACGCAAACTGCATCGCACTTATTCATCCGCAGCTTGAGGATGCGGGCATCACGCCACTCGAGTCGATGGCCTCCGGCCGTCCGGTGATTGCATACGCGGCGGGCGGAGCTTTGGAATCCGTTCTGCCGGGCGTGACCGGCGAATTCTTCCAGGAACAGACGGTTGAATCGTTAGTTGCTGTGCTCAAAAACTTCGACGTGAAAAAGTACAATCCGGAAAAAATCCGCGCTGTAGCACTACAATTTGACGCAAAAATATTCAAAGAAAAAATTAAGCAGATTGTTGAATCTCAGACTTCTCATTAGGCTTAGTTTTCCGGCGATTGGCCAGCAATTTGGGGCCGACTACACAGTTGATAACTGGTACATTTTAAGATAGAATAGTAGTAATGAGCGCTGAATATTCTGCCAAACAAATTACTGTTCTAGAAGGACTAGAGCCGGTTCGAAAGCGACCCGGAATGTACATTGGCGGAACTGGCATCGAGGGACTCCATCATCTGATTTGGGAGGTGTTCGACAACGCGATCGACGAAGCGATGGCCGGCCACGCCGACCGGGTCTTGATCGATTTGAACGCGGACGGGACAGTCTCCGTGGAAGATAACGGTCGCGGTATTCCGGTAGATATGCACGCTACGACTAAGGTTTCGGCGCTCGAAACGGTCCTAACTAAGTTGCACGCAGGCGGTAAATTTGGTGGCGAGGGCTACAAAGTTTCCGGCGGTTTGCACGGCGTCGGTGTTTCGGTGGTTAACGCCCTATCGGAAGAACTGAAAGCCGAGGTATTCAAGGACGGTAACATTTATACGCAGGAATTCGACCGCGGTAAACCGCGCTATGCGGCGAAAGTTACAGGCACAACCGACAAAAAGGGAACACGCATTACTTTCAAACCAGACAGTCAGATTTTCCCCACAATTATTTTTTCGCGCAAAACTATCTTTGACCATATCCGCCAGCAAGCCTACTTAACCAAAGGCATTTTCATCGCTATTAAGGACGAGCGGGCCGAGGCAGAAATGGCGGCTGAGGATAAACAGTACCCGGCTAGCTACAATTTTCACTTCGAGGGCGGAATTGCTGCTTACTGTTCGCATTTGGTGCGACACAAAAAGACTCTGGTAGAAAAACCGATCTACATATCTAAGGATATTAATAGCTGCCAGATCGAGGTAGCACTTACCTACGTCGACGATTATAACGAGCACGTCTTTACGTTTGCCAATAACATTCATACCATCGAAGGTGGCACGCACTTGACGGGTTTTCGCTCGGCAATTACGCGAATAATCACCGACTATGCCAAGAAACTTGGCGGTGAGAAAAACGACATATCTCTTGTGGGTGACGACATTCGGGAGGGTTTAACGGCGATCGTTTCGGTTAAACTGCCCGATCCGGAATTTGAAGGTCAGACCAAATCAAAGCTCGGTACGCCAACGATGCGCGGGTTCGTGGAGACCGCCGTCAATCAAGGCTTAGAGCGCTATTTGGAAGAACATCCAGCTGACGGTCGGGCCATAATTGAAAAGATTTCTCTTTCGGCCAAAGCTCGTCTTGCTGCCCGCGCTGCCCGTGAAGCGGTAATTCGCAAAGGCGCACTGGAAGGCATGACGCTGCCGGGCAAGCTTGCCGACTGCTCTGAGCGCGATCCGGCCAAGTCGGAGATATATATAGTAGAGGGAATTTCAGCTGGTGGTTCAGCCAAATCCGGCCGCGACCGAAAGTTTCAAGCTGTACTGCCGCTGCGCGGCAAGCTGCTGAACGTGGAGCGAGCCAGACTAGACAAAATGCTCACTAACGAAGAAATTAAGTCGTTAATTGTTGCCTTGGGGGCGGGGGTGGCGGAAGACAAGAATATCAGCAAGCTCCGATATCACTTCATTGTTATCATGACGGACGCCGATGTTGACGGGGCGCACATTCGTACATTATTACTAACGTTCTTCTACCGTCACTACCAGGAAATCATCGAGCAAGGCTACCTTTATATAGCTCAACCGCCACTGTTTGGCATTAAATACAAAAACAAAATTACCTACGTCCATAGTGAAGCCGAACGTGATGAAGTGTTGGCGAAGTTGAAGGGTGAGAACAAAGGCACTCTGCCTGGTCTCAACGTTCAGCGCTACAAGGGCTTGGGAGAGATGAACCCAGAGCAGTTGTGGGAAACCACCCTAAACCCCGAAAACCGTATTTTACTCCAGGTAACTATTGAAGACGCCGAGAAAGCCGATGAGATATTCTCCGATTTGATGGGCGAGGATGTTCTGCCCAGAAAACGATTTATTCAGAACAGGGCTTCATCGGTTAAAAATTTGGACACCTGATGCAGTTTTCAATTTTCAATTTTCAGTTTTCAAAATATTTCAAATTGGGAGGTTTGATAATTGATAATTATAAATTGATAATTGTTCAATCCGGAGGATTGAAGTGATGGCAGACGAAAAAATAATACAACCCGATCCCGAATCACTTCCTGAAAAAACTAACTTCGGGGTGATCAAACCGCGCTCAATTCATCAGGAGATGTCCGAGTCGTATTTGGATTACGCGATGTCGGTCATAGTTGCTCGAGCTCTGCCGGACATTCGTGACGGACTGAAGCCTGTGCAACGTCGTATTCTTTATGTAATGCGCGAGATGGGTCTGTCGGCCGGTGCCAAACACCAGAAGTCCGCCAAAATCGTCGGACAAGTTATGGGTCTGTTTCACCCTCACGGCGACTCCGCGATTTACGACGCCATGGCGCGAATGGCGCAGTGGTGGAGCTTACGGTTGCCGCTAATTAACGGCCAAGGAAACTTCGGTTCGATGGACGGCGACCCGCCGGCCGCCATGCGTTACACCGAAGCGCGAATGGCTGCCGCCGCCGAAACAATGTTGCTTGATATCGACAAAGAAACGGTGGATTGGCAAGAGAACTACGACGGCACGCAAAGCGAGCCGATGGTCCTACCGACTCGTTTGCCGAACTTGCTTGTTAACGGCAGCCAAGGCATCGCAGTTGGCATGGCGACTAATATTCCCCCGCATAATTTAAATGAAATAATTGACGCCTTGGTAGTGTTGCTCGAAAAGCCGGACGCCGAGCTCGATGAACTACTAGACATAGTGAAGGGGCCGGACTTTCCCACCGGAGCAATTGCCTATAACGCTGCCGAGATGCGTGAGGCGCTCTCGACCGGTCGGGGCAGAGTAGTTGTGCGTGGCAGAGCGGAAATAGAAGAGGAAAAGAACCGGAGTCGCATTATCGTTAGCGAACTGCCCTACCAAACAAACAAGGCCAACTTTATCACTCACATTGCCGATTTGGTAAAATCCAAACGGCTCGAGGGCTTGTCGGATATTAGAGACGAGTCGGACCGCGAGCACGGCGTCCGCGTGGTAATCGAGCTAAAACTTGGCGCTATTGCCTCAAAAATCCTCAACCAACTTTACGAGTTAACCGAGCTGCAAACCGTCGTCCACTACAATATGGTGGCACTTATCGATGGGTTACAGCCCAAGCTCCTAAACGTCAGTGAAATTTTGAGCGAATTTTTGGCCCATCGTGTGACGGTAATCACTCGCCGGACCGAGTTTGAACTAAAGATTGCCAAAGCCCGGGCTCACATCTTAGAAGGGTTGAAAATTGCCCTCGATCACCTTGACGCTATTATCGCCCTAATTCGTAATTCGGCCGATCGTGACGCGGCCAAGAAGGGCTTGATGGAAACCTACAAGCTAAGCGAGCTACAGGCTAACGCCATTTTGGACATGCGTCTATCGCAACTGGCCAACCTTGAGCGCCAGAAGATTTACGACGAGTACGAAGAGGTCTTGAAGCTTATCGCCGATTTGGAAGATATTCTCTCTAAGCCAGCGCGTGTTCAGACAATTATCAAACAAGAGTTAGCCGAAATAAAAGAAAAATTTGGCGAAGAACGACGAACTGAGATTCGGCCGGAGGCGCTGGGCCAGTTAACGGCCTTGGATTTAATTCCAATTGAACCTGTCATTATCACACTTACGAGCGGCAATTACGTTAAGCGCTTAGCCTCCAGTGCCTACAAGAGCCAAGGTCGTGGCGGTAAGGGTGTCATCGGAATGACGACGCGTGACGACGACGCTGTTGAACAGATTGTCTTCGGCTCGACGCATGACGATATCTTCTTCTTTACCAACCTTGGGCGAGTTTTTACCTGCAAGGCGTACGAAATTCCCGCTTCCAGCCGTCAGAGCAAGGGCGTGGCACTGCCAAATCTGATCCGCGTTCTACCAGATGAAAAGGTGACAACTATCATCAACATCTCCGCCTCGCAGGATAAGCAAGAGGGTAGTTTCTTCTTCTTTGCCACCCAAAACGGCGCAGTTAAAAGAGTGAAGGTAGAAATGTTCAAAAACGTGCGGAAATCCGGTGTCGTTGCCATGGGACTGAAAAAAGGTGACCAACTGAAATGGGTGAAGCTAACCAGCGGCTCGGACGAGATCGCCCAAATCACGCGCAACGCTCAGGTGATTGTTTACAACGAGTCCGAAGCGCGACCGATGGGCCGTAGCGCTGGCGGAGTCCGCGGTATTCGACTTAAAGGCAACGACAAGGTGATTGAAACTGAAGTTATCGCCGAAACCAGCGAGGCCATTTGTGTGATCTCCCAAAACGGCGTCGGCAAAAAAGTATCAATGAAAGAGTTCCGTAACCAACGTCGCGGCGGCAGTGGAATACGAATTGCCAAACTCAACACTAAAACTGGGGAGTTAGCCTCGTCGGTGGTTCTTGATTCAGAAGCGACTGATATCGTCATTGCCACCACCGGTGGACAGATAATTCGAATCAGCGCCTCGTCGGTCAAGAAGCTGTCGCGTCACGCTTCGGGGGTAATCCTGATCCGCCCAGATAAGGGCGATACGGTCAGCTCTTTGGCAGTATTAAACAATGCCGTGCAGGAAGTGATTGAAGATGACGAACAGGATTCAAAATGAGCGACGAAGTGAGCGATAAGAAACTTATTGCCATTCCAGAAGAGATTTCGGTGCGAAGTCTCGCAGTCTTGTTGGGCGCCGAGCCAACCGCGGTCATCGGTAAGCTAATTTCGGGCGGGGTAATGGCCAGCATCAACCAATCGGTAGATTTTGATTCAGCGGCCCTCGTGGCGGAGGAATTTGGCTTTCAGGCCAAACCAGAAGAAGAGATTGCGTCGCAAAAAAAGATCACTTCTACCTCTGGAGACTACATCCGTCCACCGATTGTGACGATTATGGGTCATGTCGATCACGGTAAAACTTCCTTGCTCGATTACATCCGTTCGGCCAACGTTGCCGCAGGCGAAGCCGGAGGCATCACTCAACACATCAGCGCTTATCAAATTGAACATAAGATGAGCGACGGGAAAAAACGTAAAGTCACGTTCATCGATACCCCTGGCCACGAAGCATTTTCAGCCTTGCGTAGTCATGGGGCCAGTATCACGGATTTGGTGGTTTTAGTGGTGGCTGCTGACGACGGAGTCAAGCCGCAAACACTAGAGGCTTTGAAATTCGCCCGAGCAGCCGGCGTTCCCATATTAGTAGCCATAACAAAAACGGATACACCAGGTGCTGATCTCGACAGAGCAAAGAAACAGCTGGTTGAACACGACCTTGCCCCTGAAGACTGGGGAGGTAAAACTGTTGTCGTACCGGTGTCATCCAAAACGGGCGAGGGCGTACCGCAGCTTCTGGAATTGATTGTTCTGACAACCGACTTACAAGAGTTAAGGGCCGACCCGGAGACTTCCCCGCAAGGTATTGTTATTGAGGCGAACCTTGACAAACAACTTGGGGCAGTTGCTCGCGTACTAGTTTACAACGGCACGCTTCGACCGGGGCAGGTGGTCGTAATTGGTAAAACCTACGGTCGGATTCGGACGATGGACGACGATCGCGGAAAAAAGATTGCTGCTGCCGGACCAGCGGTACCGGTTTTGATTTCCGGACTCAAGGATGTTCCCGTTTTTGGCGAAGCCTTGCAGGCAGTGCCGAACGAAAAAGTCGCCAAGTCTATGACGGCCGGTCTGAATGCTGGCCAAAGGCGTCAAGCGGGCGAATCGGAAAATGTCGTACCGATAGTGCTGAAAGCCGATGTCGGAGGATCGCTGGCTGCTTTGGAAGATTCAATTAAAAAACTTCAGATCAAAGATGCGACCGTGGAAATTGTTTCCAGTGGGATCGGAGCGACAAACGAGAACGATGTGAATTTGGCTAAGGCATCGGGGGCGACAATTATCGCATTTCGTTCGACCCCGCCCAAAAGAGTGAGCGAGTTGGCTCGCCGCGATGAGGTGGAAATAAAAGAATCGTGGGTAATTTACGAAATATTAGAGTACCTAACCGAAACTTTGAAAAAGATTGCCTCGCCCACCTACACCACCGTTGAGCTTGGGCGGCTGAAGGTTCTGGCGGTGTTCTCTGGCAAAAAAGATACCCAGATCGTTGGTGGCGAAGTTGCGGAAGGAATCGTCAAGAAGGGCTCTGACATCAAAATTCTTCGCCAGAAAGAAGAGGTCGGGACGGGCAAGGTTGAGGGACTCCAACTTGGGAAGATTGAGACTGACGAGGTGGAGAAAGGCTCTCAATGCGGCTTGTCACTCTTTGAACTTTCGGCGCAGGCTGAGGTTGGCGATGTTCTGCATTTTTCCGAGACCAAGGTAGATAAGTAGCGTCAAAAAATAACCAAATAACCAAATCTACCGCTTCGCTCTGAATTCGCGTTGCGAAAGAATCGAATAACCAAGTGTTAGATCATTTTTGGTTTGACAATTTGTTGTATAAAAAGGCCTCCCGGGTTAGGGGAGGCAGAAACGTCTTGCACCAGGGAGAAGTTCAGCTCAGGAACTCTGCTTGGTGCTCGTGGGGGATCAAGGCCACGGCTGCTCTGTATCCAATCAGGACTCCTGGGACGAGATAGAGCATCGCCGGTTGGGCCGAGTGGAAAAGTATGAGCACCAGCGTGCAGATCATCTGTCCAGCGATAAAGCCGGCCAAAGTGCCCCACATCGGCAGCCATCTCTTTGTCTCGTATCCAGTCGTGATGGCAAGGATCATGAGTGTTCCAGGGAAAACGATGTCGCCCGCCCCTAGTATCATAATTGGTTTCCAGGTGTGGAAGTCCGGAAAGTAGACGAGACCAGGGAAGCCAGCCTTCATGCTTGCGGCGGCAATATCGATCATGTGTCCGGTCACGAAGACCGAAATAACGTCGAAGATTGTCAGGGACACCAAAGCTATTCGGATAATCGGCCACCGAAAGTGCTGAGCATATTCGGAGAGAACGAAAATCATGACCAGTATGGTTGTGAGGTTAATCACCAACCAACCCATCGGTGCGCGTGAGTAACCAAGCCACATCCAACACACAAGGGATGTGAAGGTGGCTGTGACAAGACCCTGCATTTTGCCGTGTATCGCAGCCTTGTTACATGCCATGAATGCGAGGCTTGCAGCTGAGACAACAACAGCAATAACATTCATCCATCCGGTCGAGGGAACGTACGAAGCGCCAAAAGCCGCAAGGATTATGATTGGCGCATACCACCATCTTACTACCAACGGTTTGCGATCCGCGTCAGACGTTTCTGGGGTTGCACGGGCATCGTCAAGCGGATCATTGACGCAGGTCATATACTCGGCCAAGAAGCAGGTGCCGACAAACAGGAGCGTGATTAACACATTACAGAAGAGTGTCGAGTAATTCATCTATTTTTCCTGGTGCAAAAATGCAATTTGAGATTGCTGGTGAACTTTACCAGTTATCTGGATGAGAGTCAATAAGTTTCGACAGTATTTTAGCTACAAATAATTGGCTCGCGTGCTAAAAAGCGCTACATTATCTAAGGAGGCGGACCAATAGAATTCTTTAGATCAATTTGGGAAGGGTATTTACAGTTCGGGCTGACAAACTCCAGCCGCTGGCTTTACTTTGCCTTCGATCTGGTGGTGCTAACGGTTTTGGTTTTTCTGATCTTACGGCCGTTCAACAGTCAGCGCGGTTTTCGGTACTTTTCAGCGGTGCTTGGGTTGGGACTGCTCTTAATTGCGTCGGCCCTGCTTTTCTTACCTGGCTTGCACTTGTTTGCTCAACTGATGCTAGCGATGTTTATCGTCGGTCTGCCGCTGTTTTTTCATCAAAGATGGGCTGCCTTGTTCGGGCCGAAAAATCAAACGCTTCCGTTCTCGCCACCGCATTTTAATGGGGCAACACTAGCTCTGGTCAGCCTGGTATTTTCCCTGCTGACGGTGGCTATTGCCAATGGCGTTAGTTCAAAAGTTGGCGAGCTACCTCAGGCCGTATCGGTGCAGGCGGTGAATTTAGCTCGAGGGACGTCGGCTAACTTTGGTAGCCTCACCGGGGTTAAGGTGATTGTTTCAGCTTCGCGTGACCAATGGGTAACGCTTAGCCCAAACGACTTTTCGGCTGTTGTGGATGTTGGTAACCGAGCTGAAGGTACGCTTGATCTGCCTATTACAGTTACAAGTAAAATTTCGGGGGTCGAAATAATTCGCCTGAAGCCCGCCAGCGTGATCGTGGCGGTGGAGCCGGTGATTCGGAAGACGGTGACAGTGGTAGCAAAATTCTCCGGCCGGGCTGGCAATGATCTTGTGCCTGGGACGCCGAAAATCACACCGAACAAGTTAGAGGTTTCCGGACCGAAATCTGTTATTGAGGACGTCACCCAAGCGGTGGCACCGTTTGAGTTGGATGGTCAGACCGCACCTATCAATACATTAGTTGATCCCGTCGCCTTAACGCCAAGTGCAGAAATTATTCCGAGCCTCACATTCGAACCCGCTCAACTTCGGCTGAAAGTCGATCTGATCAAGGCGGGCAGCCATAAAACAGTTGGCATTAAACCAACGTTGATCGGTGCTCCAGCGACAGGTTTTTGGGTTCGTTCGGTTACCGTTGAGCCGGCAGTCGTCCCTATTTCGGGCAAGGCTGTGTTCTTAGCGGATATCAGTGAGATCCCGACCGCAGCGATATCAGTTGCCGGACTTGAAGACGATAGCACCGTGACTGTCAAACTTGATCTGCCATCTGGTGTAACGTTAGATGACGATATCGAATCAGTAAAGGTGACACTTTCGATTGCTCAAACGCTTTCTACAAAGACTACGGCGCCGCAGATTAGCTACGTTGGGGTCAGCCCTTCGCTAAAAGTTACCGCCGTTACTCCCTCTTCAATTGGTTTGATAGTTTCGGGAGGGGTAAATATTCTGGACGCGCTCAAAGATTCCTCTATTAAACTAAACCTGGATTTAAGCACATTCAAATCAGCCGGAACGTACTCCATTAATATTTCAGCAGAGTTGTTCGAACTGCCCGACGGGATTGGCATAGTTAGTTTTCTGCCTTCGGCCGTTAGCGTGAAACTCGAGAACAAGTGACCGAGTTAGTCCGAGCGTGCTCTGAGACCGACGCTGTTGGTCCAGCTATCTTTATACGCTTGGGGGTCGGTTAGAAAGCCGATGCCGGGAATGAAGTTGGTCTTGAAAGCGTAGCTCCTCTGGCCCTTGCTCGCAGCATTTCTAATTGCCTCATTCCTTGCTGTAAGACTAGAGAGGGTTCGACTTCTCTGCGGGATTGGTTGTGACCCAACTCTGGTAGCCAGACCACTAATAAAAATCAATGCACCGATCAAAAGTATCGCTGATGATAGCTTTTCCAGCCTTTTTTGCATTAGCCTATCTTAGTACAGCGTGCCGGTTACCGTCCACTCGAGAGGCATGAAAAGTCCACCACCCATGATTTCTTGTTGGCCAAGGTTGGCACCCTTGTCACCGATATTATCAAGCCAACCGTAGCTTCCGGTGGAAATACGGCAGCGAAAAGATCTGGTATTGTCTCTTGTGCATGTTTGGGCACCGTTTCCGGAAAGAATTGGGTAGCCGGAGTTGTTCTGTGAGGGAATGGCGTAGTTAATCTCACCAGGTGTTTTTTCGGCGAAAACAGTAGCATTTCTTCCGGCACCGTTTGCCCTATCGTCTGCCCCAACTCCGATTGTGTGATAGGTTGCGAGCAACCATTTCGTAGGGTTGAAACCGCTGTTTGATGGCCAAGGAGAGTGAGTGCTGGTTGCATTATAACGGGTAACTTTCGCGCCAACTGCCGGGGCTTTCCAGTCTTCGGTGAATGCCAATTCGTCGTTGAGCTTACCTTCAACATGCCAAGCCGAAACACCGATGGCTATCTCGTGGGTGTTTGTGGTAAGACTAGCACCGCGATAGTCCCAACAACAAACAGTGATCAGCTTTGTTGCTGTCCATTTGGTATTGTAGCTATCGGTATCGGCTGCGTTTGTACCCTGTGGATTACTGGCGGGAGACGAGAGTGTTAGAGCCAATCCAGCGATTCCCAACAGTAAGCCTGCTAATACTCTGCTCGAAACGTAAATAAATACTTTTTTCATATGCTCTCTTATCACTATCTGCACCGGTTGCCTGCCTGTCAAGTGGTTGAGTATACCTTGTTTTGCTACGATGAAGCCTCAATGATGAGAAAACTCTTCAAATGGAACCCCGAAGGGTCAACAAGCAAAGCTGAGGTTATCGGCATCGGTATAATTATCGCAATTATAGTACTAAGCGTTGGTGTTGGTTTAAGGAGGAATTTGAAGTCACCAACTACAGGATCGGGTAGTGGGAACCCTGTGCTTATCTGGAGTATTACCGATCACGATAGTCTGTTGAATCCCCTGCCCAACGATCCAAACGATCAAACGCTGCCGCAGTATGATAGCTCAACGCTTAGCTTAAAACGAACAGCTGATAGTTCGGTAAAGTTACCGAGATTTCAGGGTAAATTAGAGTATCGAGATTAATGATTAACCCTATAAGATTGCTTCTTACTTTGCTGTTGAGCCTGGCATTTAGCTCGACTGCTACCGCCTACGCTCCGCCCCCAGCGGGCAATTTAATTTGGCTTATGCCGCGTCTAACAGTGGAGTTGCCGCCCTTACTAATATACGTACCCAGAAATTTGCGCTTTGCCGGCAATAACTACAGTTACAATTCTCAGAACGAAGAGTTCGTGAAGATTAGTGGCTCAGAGCAATACGGTGTAAGAACCCGGATCGTTGATCGAGGAACTGATGGGGCGTATATCTCCTTATCAATCACAGGGTTTAGAAAGGACAAACCACCTCTAGCCGATTGGCGTTTAACCTTTAATGAATCTACCAGCAAATCAAACATCGAACAGCTCGCTAGCTACCTGAAAAATCACTCCTCTGCTACCTCGGCACTAACCGCGGCCGGATGCGTTGTGAATGGCGCCAGTTCACACCTTTGTTTGAAGACTATAAGCACCATACGTGCCCCACGAAACAGCCCGTCTCCCGTGACGATGTTTGAAACAATTGCTCTTAAGGGGATATTTGTTCAAGGGAACGTTGCTGCTGCAGATAGCCTCGATAATTTTATTATTGACGATAACGCTATTGCACTGGGTGGCAGTATCAATGTTCAGGGTGAAGGAGTAGAACTGGAGCAGTACTTGCTGGGTAGCTCGAAACTAAACTGGAACAGCGTTAACCAAGATATTAAGGACCTATATAAAAGGGGTATCGGCGGGACTCATTTACAGACCCGCAAAATTCAAGGCTACTGGAACCTCAATTCCAGCAGTCGGTCGCCGTCGGGTACGGCCAACTCTTTCTCAGCACCACCTGAAGGCAAGCTCTGGTACTCCGCATCCGGCCTCGTCCTTGGCGATATTAGCTTCACCGGCTCAGGGACGATTGTTGTGAACGGGGATTTGAGTCTTAACGGAGAAATTCTGTGCTCTAATCAGATTGGTAATGTAACGAGGTTGGCTTTTCTGGTGAACGGTTCGGTCAGTATTAATACTGATGTTGTTAACTGCGGCGCATTCGTGGCGATTGGTGGCGAGAAGAACATTAACTTTAATCTTCAACCGGCAAAAAGTGGGACGCTAAGGGGTATATTTGTCGCTGGCGATTCAATAAAACTTCCAAATCCAGAAGAGCTAACGGGTCCTTATATAATCGATTACGACGCCCAGTTTGCTAACGACCCAACCATTCTTTTCCGGGAACTCCTGCAAATGATAAGCTATATTAAATCCTAAATGCTGAAACGGAATCCGGAATTGATTGGCATAACGTTTCTTACTCTCGCGCTTATTGCGGGGGTAGTTAGTGGTGCTATCATTCGCCGAGACAAAATTTCACCTATTGGAGTGGGGTATCATAATCCGACACTGGTAAATTTATCTGCCGCGCAAGTTGACCGCGCTACACCAGCTGTTCGTCTAATTAACAGTTTAACCGACAGCTCACAGTCGCCTTGTTATGACAGCTATCACCCGACTGAGCCTTGTGATCAGCAGACTTCCGACGTGCCACTTGAGTTGCGTCGCAACGCTGACACGGGCGATGTTCTGCCGAGTCAGTTTTTCCGCTTCCAGGGAAAGTTTAGCTACACTGAGGGCTTAGGAGATAACTGGAAACCTGTCAGCTCGCTTGGAATGCGTCCAGCCGGTTTGCCAGGACCGACACAGCTCTCGGTTCTTAACTCGTACATCTATAACGGCAGAGCCTGTTTCAACACTTGGGGAAATCCTGACCCTGTCCAAGGCAGGCCGGTCGAATTTGGGGGAACCAGATGTAGTAGTGGGTCCTCATCAACAGCCTTTGACTATACTGGGTATCCACCAGCTTCCCCACCACCCGAAATGACTACTTCAACTGTTCCAAGTTATCAGGCAGACGGTGCAGCAGTTAACGCTCAAGCCAACTGGGTTCAACCAAGTTCTCCAAGTTGCCTGCAAACGCGCTGGCCACAATTTCCTGGCGGTTGTTACGCTCCAACCGAGATAGCTCGTGATTATAATTACTGGCAAAATATTAACGTGACAAACTGGCGCCTCGCACAGAGATTTTTTTCCACAGCACTCTTCAAGGGGGATATTTATGCAGCAACGTTTAGTCATGGCAACTTTGCTCGAAAAGTAACCCCAACCGCTCAAAGTTTAGGGTTTCAAATATGGCAACATCACGGCGCCGCGAATAACCCTAACAGCTGGACTCCTACAAGTACTGCCTGGAAAAAAGTGGTGACTGGAGGCTCGGGGAACCGAAATAATGAAGGGGTTTTCTATATGTTTGTGAATAACGATATCCTCTTTGCTAGTGTCTACAATTCCAGTGTGACTAACACAGCCACCAAGCTTATGTACTCCTCTAATGGTACAAACTGGAATACCCTAACAGTCCCTCAGGCGTCTAGTAGCCAGTCATATGTTAGTGGTTCCGTCTTATGGCAGGGGAAACTGTTTCTCAACGTCACGGGCGATGGACTGTTTAGGGTGGAAAACCCAACATCAGCTCCGAGTAGTTGGACGTGGACGAAAATCACCAGCGTCGGTGGGGGCTACTCAAATAGCATAGTGGTTAACACAATCAGTGGCGTTGAAACATTGTTTTTTGTCGGGGTAAAGAATAACAAGCCAGGTATATATAAGATAACTCGTCCATCATGCAGTAACTCCCGATGTGTTAAGAAATCAAGAACCGGAATCTCGCCTGTTGAAACTTTACAAAAAGCCGGCAACTCGGTTTATGCTGGTCTGGGGTTATGGTTTATGCCGCGCGGAAGTCCTGACACATACGGAGAGCTCCCTCGTGCCGCTCGAGTGATGTGTTTCGGCGAATGCAGTCCCAATGTTTTTGTGCCAAAAATCACCATAAAACTCCCGCCGAGGCTGATCTTTAAACCCGACCAGCTTTTGTTTGAGGACGAAAAATGGCGTTTTGATCTATCTGACTCCAACAATCCTGTCGAGGTTCACCAGAGTGGCCCGAATGACTACGTTGCCAATATTATCCTTAAAGATCAAGGTGACGGGGATAATCGGGGCAAATATTATGAGGTCACGATCACTGGATTTGACAGTAGAGAGGAGGAATATAACTATCGGCTGACGCTTGTTCCATCGGCTTCCGGGAGCGACATCGCTAATATTGGCTCCTACCTCGAGCAGTCAGGAGCCCACGAAAATGTGTATCTAGGGAGCGGCGAATGTGCCGGGGGTCTGCAAGAGTATATATGTTTCAATACTGACGTGATCGTGGAGGTACCAGAGATATTAGAAAATGGAGCGCCATTACCGATCTCATTAGGTCCGCCGATGCGGGAAAAAATCTCGGTGGCAGATATTAGGGTCGGAGGAAATGTCCTTGCTCCAGGGGAAATAGCTGATTTCGAAATTAGCGATAGCGCCGTGGTGGTTGGCGGAAGTATTAACATTCGAGGCAATCCAGCAAAACTGCCTAACTACTCTAGTAGCGAAATCAATTGGTCGTCGGTTCGATCAATTCTTCAAGCATCTTTTGATAAAGGTTTTGCCGCCGGCACGGCTGTTGGAGGAAATTACACGGGAGCTGTTTGGCATCTCAATTCTGCCACCAACGATCCTTTGAACCTGCAGCGATCAACCTACTCAACTCCCCCTGAGGGAAAAGTTTGGAAAGTCGCAGGTAATCTGACGCTCAACAACTCAGTTCAGTTTGATGGTATCGGTTCGATAGTTGTCGATGGAAACGTAACAGTTCGAGGGGATATCGGTTGCACGAAGGCAAAGTTGGCAATAATTGCCTCGGGCACGATTACGTTCGAGACACCAGCAAACCATACCGAGACGGTTGAATGCGGGGCCTACGTTGCCCTGGGTGGTTCAATAACCTTTGGCGATGCTTACGAGGGTGATGTCAAGGGGATCTTCGTAGCAAGAAGCTCGATCGATCTACCAAGCCGAGTGCCCTTAACCCACAGCTACTCTATAGACTACGATGCCGACTTAGCAGCCAATCCTCCGGGTTTGTTACGAGATATCCTACAGATAGTATTTGGCGCTAAATCATAAAATGCTTGTGGACACTGTTGAATTAGAGTTGAAAGCCGGAAATGGCGGTGACGGCGTGGTATCGTGGCGGCGAGAGAAGGGCGAAGAAAAAGGCGGCCCTGATGGAGGGGACGGCGGGAAGGGCGGTGACATCGCCTTTATCTCGAGCAATAACACCGACACCCTGGCCGACTTTCGTTATCGTAAACAATTTAAAGCCGAGGACGGGCAGAAAGGTGCCAGAAAAAAAAGAAAGGGCCACGACGGCGCCGTGCTTGAACTCATCGTGCCCACTGGCACTGTGGTTACTGATACCATCTTCAATCACCAGCTGGCAGATTTTACCAAGACCGATATGAGAATAGTGCTTGCCCTTGGCGGGATTGGTGGCAAAGGGAATGTGCATTTTGTCAGTGCCACTCACCAAAACCCTTTCGAGTTTACTTCGGGAATTCCGGGACAGAAGCTGCAGGTCAGACTAGAGCTACGTTTGGTTGCCGACGTGGCAATTGTTGGTGAGCCGAACGCCGGGAAGTCGTCACTCTTGAAAGCGCTCTGTGGGGTTTCTGGTAGGATCGGAGCTTATAAATTTTCGACGGTCGAGCCAGTACTAGGAGTAGCAACAATTAACGGACAAAAAGTTACGCTGGTTGATTTGCCCGGACTAATCAAGGACGCCCATTTAGGCAAAGGGTTGGGGACAGAATTCTTGCGTCATAGTTCCAGGGTTCGGTTGATCGTCCATGTAATAGACGCCTCACTAGAGAGCCCGAAGTTAAGCGAGAAGGTAATATTGGACGAGATTAAGTCTTACGATGTGAAACTATTGGATCTGCCGCGCATCGTTATCCTCAACAAGATGGATCTGTTGAACGAAGAACAGGTTACGGCCTTGAATAAAGATTTCCCTGATAGCATACTGATAAGTGCGGAGCAGAACACCGGAATCAGCGAGTTGAAAGAAGCTATTGTTGAAGCACTTGACAAGGGCTGATTTACACTGTACATTTACCCCAAGTTAGTTGGGGATCATAGGTGAAAATAACGAAGCGACAAACGTCAGCCGATGATTCGCTCCATATGGAGCGTGTTTTGCTGTCAGTGAATTAACGAACAATAAAGGAGGCTATATTGCGTAAGTATTTTCGGCAATTGAAGCAAACGGGGGAATTGTCCAATTTGATTGAGCTGCAATTGAAGAGTTATGACTGGCTGTTTAATGAAGGCATTAGAGAATTACTTGATGAGGTTTCGCCGGTAGAAGATTTTACCGGGAAGCTCTTTTCTTTGGAGTTTGGGAAGTATGTTTTGGACGAGCCCAAATACGACGAGAGTACAGCAAAGCACAAGAACTTAACCTTTAAAGCGCCGTTGCGCTGTGAGATTAAGCTAACCAACAAGCTAACCAACAAATCAAGAGGTGGTGAGGTGTTCTTGGGTGACTTCCCTTTGATGACCGACCGCGGAACTTTTATCATTAACGGCGTGGAACGCGTGGTTGTTTCGCAGATCGTACGGAGTTTTGGGGTGTTGTTTGGGAGCGAAGAAATCTCCGGCCGTCGGCTTTTTGGTGCTAAAATCATTCCAAATCGCGGCGCTTGGCTGGAATTTGAAACCAACTCTCGCGATGTGATCTCTGTAAAAGTTGATCGCAAACGACGTATTCCTATTACGACCTTTTTACGGGCCTTAGGGAACCTCGACGACAAACAGATTATGTCTCAGTTCCGGTCGGTTGATGTTAATCCCGATCATCGCTATATCGACGCGACGCTTGCTCGCGACCCTGCTAAAACCTACGAAGACGCCGTTGTCGAAGTTTATAAGCGTATTCGGCCAGGAGACCTGGTGACCCCTGAGACCGCCGAACAGTTTATTCAGGCGATCTTTTTCAATAACAAACGTTACGACCTAGGTCGTGTCGGCCGTTACAAAATAAATCAACGACTAGATATGACCGTACCCGTCACCGCAAAAAACCGCGTTCTACGACTTGAAGATATAATTGAAACAATTAAGGAAGTTATCCGCTTGAATAATAATCCGGCCGCTGAACCTGATGACGTCGACAACCTGAAGAATCGTCGTGTTCGAGCCGTCGGCGAACTGGTCCGTGACCGGATACGTGTTGGACTACTGCGCATGGAAAGAATCATCAAAGATCGGATGAGCCAAGTGGCGGATCCGGACGATGTTAACCCCATCTCTCTCATTAACTCCCGCCCTGTGGCGGCGATTATGCAAGAGTTCTTCGCCAGCTCTCAGATGAGTCAATTTATGAACCAAACCAATCCGCTGGCCGAGCTTGAGCACAAGCGCACTCTTTCTGCTACCGGCCCGGGCGGACTTTCGCGTGAACACGCTGGCTTTGATGTTCGAGACGTTCACCGATCTCACTACGGCCGCATCTGCCCAATTACAACTCCTGAAGGTCAGAACATCGGACTTGTTGGATATCTCGCCGCTAACGCTCGTGTTAATGAATACGGTTTCATCGAAACACCGTTTCGAAAAGTTGAAGTAAAAAACGGCAAAGCCAAAGTTACCGGACGCGTGGATTACCTAGGTTCGTACGAGGAAGAGAAATACGTTATGGCGCCGTTCTCTACCACTGTCGACGATCACGGCAACGTTCTCGGCAACAAGGTTGTTGTCCGACGCGGTGGTGAGCCGGCCTTCGAATCGGTATCGAAAATCGATTATATCGATGTTTCACCGCAACAGACAGTGTCGATCTCCTCGGCTTTAATTCCTTTTGTTGAGCACGACGATGCAACGCGAGCTTCGATGGGTTCGAATATGCAACGTCAAGCAGTTCCGCTAATTAAGTCGCAGGCACCAATTATCGGCACAGGCCTTGAAGGTGCCGTGAAAGATTCCGGTCAGCTGATCGTGGCGGAGCGCGACGGCGTGGCCACTTATGTTGACGGTGAAAAAATCGTCGTGAAATCCGGCAGTAAAGAGAACGTCTACACGCTCTCAAAATTTGTTCGTTCAAACCAATCAACCTGTATCAATCAACGACCGATCGTTCGAGAGGGCGACAAGATAAAAACAGGCCAGGTAATTGCCGACTCGTCCGCGTCCGAACAAGGCGAACTCGCAATCGGTCAGAACGTGACGGTTGCCTATATGAGCTGGGGCGGTTACAACTACGAGGACGCCATTATTATCTCCGAGCGGTTAGTTAAAAAGGATCGCTTTACTTCAGTTCACATTGAAAAGTACTCGTGCGAAGTGCGCGACACTAAACTTGGGCCCGAGCTTATTACTCGCGATATTCCAAACGTCGGCGATGAAGCCCTGGCAAACCTCGATGAACAGGGAGTCGTCCGTATCGGTGCCGACGCTAACCCCGGCGACATTTTGGTTGGAAAGATTACACCCAAAGGCGAAACCGAGCTTACCGCTGAAGAAAAGCTTCTTCGAGCAATATTCGGTGAGAAAGCCAAAGACGTCAAAGATACATCATTACGACTGCCCCACGGCGAACGCGGCCGAATTGTTGGCGTTAAGATATTCTCAAAAGACAAAGGCGACGAGCTGCCGGCTGGCGTTTACCAACAGATAGAAGTTTCAGTTGCCCAGCTGCGCAAGATTACCGTCGGCGATAAAATGGCCGGACGACACGGCAACAAAGGTGTGATATCGGTTGTCCTTCCGGAAGCGGACATGCCTTTCTTGCCAGACGGCACCCCGATTGACATCATCCTAAACCCTCTTGGCGTTATCTCACGTATGAACTTGGGCCAGATTCTGGAAACGCATCTTGGATGGGCGGCGAAGAAATTACATTACACTGTTGCTACTCCAGCCTTCTACGGCGTTCCTGTCGAAGATATCGAAAAAGAACTCGTCAAAGCGAACCTGCCGGTCTCCGGAAAAATTCAGCTCCGGGACGGTCGAAGTGGCTCAGATTACGATCAAGAAACCACCGTTGGCACTAAATACATGCTCAAGCTAATTCACCTTGTTGACGACAAGATGCACGCTCGTTCAACTGGGCCGTACTCGATGGTTACACAGCAGCCGCTTGGCGGTAAAGCCCAATTTGGCGGTCAGCGATTTGGTGAGATGGAAGTGTGGGCGCTCGAAGCCTACGGCGCCGCTCACACTTTGCAAGAGATGCTAACAATCAAATCCGACGATGTTATCGGTCGGGCTAAAGCCTATGAAGCTATTATTCGCGGCGAGGAGATCCAGAAACCCCAAGTCCCCGCTTCGTTTGCAGTGTTGGTCCGCGAGCTTGAGAGCCTTGGACTTAACGTTGAAGTAATTGAAAACCGTGAACGACTGGAGGAGCTGGAGAAAGACAGGTTCAAGCTAGAAACAGCTCTTGGTAAGGTGCCGGTAGCGGCAACTGCCGAAGAAGATGCAGATCTGGTTGAAAGCCAGGAAGGTCAGGTAGCCGCTGAAAAGCAACAGAAGGAGAATAGTTAAATGCCAGAGCTAAAGCTAAACACAAAAGTGGAAAAGTCAGAGTTTAATCTTTTGAACTTTGAGGGGCTGAGATTGCGCGTGGCTGGTCCGGAAGATATGGATCGATGGAGCTACGGCGAAGTCCTGAAGCCGGAAACTATCAACTACCGTACCCAGAAGCCGGAGCGCGATGGTTTGTTCGACGAGCGAATTTTTGGCCCCACTAAAGATTGGGAGTGTTACTGCGGCAAATACAAGCGCATTCGTTACAAAGGCGTCATCTGCGATAAATGTGGCGTGGAAGTCACTCGCGCCTCGGTACGCCGGGAACGAATGGGTCATATCGAATTGGCCGTGCCGGTTGCCCACATCTGGTACGTCCGCGGTGTTCCTTATATTTTAGGCACCGTTCTCGATATCTCAGTCAGTGATTTAGAGAGAGTGATTTACTTCGCCAGTTTCGTCGTTACCCATGTTGACGACACGCTCCGATCTGAAGCACTAGCCCAGCTGGAGCTAGAATACAAAGCCGCTAAAGAATTATTGAAGGATTCACCGGAACGTTTGGAGCAGTTGGAAATTAACTATAAATCAACCAAGTCCGACCTTACCTCCTTAGCTCCCAAGCTAGTTCTCCCTGAAGGAAAATACCACGAGCTGAGTCTGCGCTTTGGTAATATCCTGAAAGTAGCGATCGGCGCCGAGGCTGTTCTAGAGCTATTAAAGAAGATAAATCTTGATGACGAGATTAAAGCTATCCGGGCTCTCGCCAACACCGTTTTACCAAATACCTATCGCCGGCTCATGAAGCGTCTGCGCGTTCTAACCGATATGAAATTGGCTGGAGTGAAGCCTGAGTGGCTTATCCTTCTGAAGCTTCCTGTCCTGCCACCGGACTTGCGTCCGATGGTGCAGCTCGATGGCGGTAGGTTTGCCTCAAGCGATCTTAACGATCTCTACCGCAGGGTTTTGAATCGTAATAACCGTTTGAAACGGCTTATGAACCAAGGTGCGCCGGATGTAATTGTTCGCAACGAGAAACGGATGTTGCAAGAAGCGGTTGATGCTTTGATCGACAACTCGGCTCGCAAAGGCCAAACGGTCGGCGCCGGACGTCAGCCCAGAAGTCTTTCTGATATGTTGCGTGGCAAACAAGGACGTTTCCGCCAGAACTTGCTGGGTAAGCGTGTTGATTACTCCGGTCGTTCCGTAATCGTTGTTGGTCCAAACTTAAAACTCGATCAATGCGGTCTGCCAAAGGTAATGGCTCTCGAACTATTCAAGCCTTTTGTGATCTCGAAACTGATAAGCGAAGGCTACGTTCATAACGTCAAGAATGCTTCACGTTTAATTGACCGCCAAACTCCAGAAGTATGGGAGATTCTTGAGGCGGTTACTAAAGGATCTCACGTCCTGCTGAACCGTGCTCCCACACTGCACCGTCTTGGAATTCAAGCTTTTCACCCGATTCTGATCGAGGGTAAGGCTATTCAGCTCCATCCGCTAGTTTGTGCTGCCTATAACGCTGACTTCGATGGTGATCAAATGGCTGTTCACGTGCCGCTTTCGGCTCAGGCCCGTCACGAAGCCGAGGAGCTAATGCTTTCAGTCAACAACCTTCTTAAACCAGCGTCCGGCGAACCGCTGCCAGCGCCGCGACTCGATATCGTTTTTGGTTTGTTCTATCTGACGAACGAAGCTGAGGGCGTGCTGGGTGAAGGCAAAGCATTTGCCGGCGTCGATGAGGTGACACTTTCTTATCAGCGAGGTGAGCTTCATCCTCAAGCTAAAATTCAACTTCGTCGCGACGGAGCGCGAATTGATACCACCGTTGGCCGAGCAATGATCAATACCATTTTTCCCAAGGGGCATGCTTACGTTAACGAGTCGCTCGACACCAGAGCCCTGAAGAAAATTATTCGCAACATCTTTAAGGTGTACGGCGGTCCAGAAACATCGCGTATCGCTGACGAGTTGATGGCGCTTGGTTTCAAATTTGCTGAAAGATCGGGTATGACAATGTCGATTTCCGATATCAAAGTCCCTGCGACAAAAAATCAGCTTATCAAAGAGGGCGAAGAAGCGATTGACGAAATTACAAAACGTTATCGAAAGGGTCTTATATCTGAACCTGAGCGTCGCAAACTTTCAATCGAGAAATGGACGGAAGTCCGGAATAAAATTCAGGCCGAAGTTATGAAGAGTATGAAGGAATCTGATTCAATCTGGACCATGGTTTCTTCTGGTGCTCGCGGTTCGGCCAACCAGATGACCCAGCTCTCCGGTATGAAAGGCTTGGTTGTTAACCCGGCCGGTGAAATTATTGAGGTTCCTATCGTCCATAACTATAAAGAAGGACTTTCGGTGCTTGAATACTTCATTTCTACTCACGGCTCGCGAAAGGGTAAATCTGACACCTCGCTTAAAACGGCCGATGCCGGTTATCTAACCCGTAGATTAGTGGACGTCGCCCAAGACATGGTGATTTCGGAGAACGACTGCGGCACGAAGACGTTCCTGACGGTCAAACAAAGTGAATCCGAACAGTACGGCGAGACTTACGAAGAGCGCTTGCTCGGCAAAACTTCAGGCGAGACGATTAAGGCAAAGGGCGGTAAAGTAATTGCTAAAGCCGGTGCCGAGATTGATGAGGAGAAGTCAGCCCAGATCGTTGAGGCCCAACTTTCTGAAGTGAAAGTCCGTTCTAACTTACACTGCGCCGCCAAACTCGGTGTTTGTCAGAAGTGCTACGGTCGCGATCTTGCCACCGGAAACCTTGTAAAAATCGGCACAGCTGTTGGTATTATGGCCGCTCAAGCAATTGGTGAGCCAGGCACCCAGCTGACGATGAAAACGTTCCATATGGGAGGCGTCTCAGTTGGCGATATCACGTCAGGTTTGCCACGTGTTGAGGAGATTTTCGAAGCTCGGCCGCCGCATAATCCAGCTATCGTGTCCGAGGTTGAAGGTACCGTCTCCATCCACGAAACGCGCGATCGTCTCTACGTTGACGTCATTTCCGACGAGATCCAAAAGGAATCGTTCGAGTTGGAAGAAGGCTATCAGTTCGCGGTAAAGAATAACGATTCAGTTAAGGCTAAACAGGCTGTGGCCACAGCAGTTGATAAAAAGGCAATCCGCGTTAACATCGCCGGTAAGGTACGTCTGAGCGGCAAAAATATCACAATTGTCGCCCACGAACCCGTAACTGCCAGCTATATCATACCTGCAGAGCTGAGCGTGATAGTTAAAAATAACGATGTAGTCAAGCTTGGGCAGCGTTTAACCGATGGTCATCTTGACCTGGCTCAATCACTCAAGCTACGTGGTTTGGACAAAACTCGCGAATACATTATCAAAGAAGTTCAAATGATTTATGCCTCGCACGGCGCCGCCGTGAACGAGAAGCATATTGAGATCATCGCTCGCGCAATGTTCGGTAAGGTTAGAATTGTAAACGGTGGCGATTCAACATTGCTGGCCGGCCAGATTGTCGACAAGCTTGAAGCCCAACGACTAAACGAACAGCTCAAAACCGACAAACGGACAGCGATCGAATACGAGCAGATCGTTCTCGGAATCACTCGCGCCTCCTTGAATACCAACTCATTCCTGTCGGCCGCCTCGTTCCAAGAGACAACTAGTGTCTTGATCAAAGCTGCAATTCAAGGGCAGGTGGATTCACTTAAGGGTCTAAAGGAAAACGTCATCATCGGTAAACTGATTCCTGCTGGGACCGGGTTTAAGGCTAAGGTCGAACCTGTCGAAGAAGTGGCGCCTACGGTTGAACTGAAGGATCCTAAGGAGTAGAATTATCTTCTATGCCAACCATGTTTCTACCCCAAAAGATAAATAGCAAAAATAGAAAGACGGAGGCATCCTAAAATGCCTACGATTAGCCAGTTGATAAAAAGTGGGAGAAAGCGAACTGTCGCCAAGAGTAAAGCGCCGGCGCTTCATCGTGGCTTCAACAGCCAGAAGAACCGACCAGTAATTTTCGTTAAGGGGCGGCCGTTTATGCGAGGAGTTTGTATTAAGGTTTCAACCATGACGCCGAAAAAGCCAAACTCGGCTCTGCGTAAAATTGCACGGGTCCGTCTGACGAGCGGCCAAGAAGTTACGGCCTATATTCCAGGTATCAAACATAATCTACAAGAACACGCGCTGGTTCTTATTCGCGGCGGTCGTGTTAAAGACTTACCGGGTGTAAAGTACCATATCGTTCGGGGGGTGCTCAACGCCGAGGGCGTGGAGAATCGTAACCAGGGCCGCTCAAAGTACGGCGCAAAGAAACCAAAATAATATTCAAATCACCAAATAACCAAAAAATGATTAAATTACCTAATCAACCAAAATCCGTCCTTAGATCGTTTGAAGATTTTTTGATGATTCGATTATTCGATGATTCGGTGATTAACCGAAAGGTTACCCGATGAGAGGACGTTCTAGCTTCAAAAAGCCTCATTTTACTCTAGAGCCAAAGTATCAGGATCCGATGCTCTCGAAACTGGTAAACAAGGTGATGATCGGCGGTAAAAAGGAAACCGCTCAAACAATTGTTTACGCCGCGTTGGAAAAACTGGCAGCCGAGCGCAAGGTTGAAGTCCCATTTTTATTGCGGGAAATCGTCGAAAAGGCCTCTCCAATTTTAGAGGTACGCTCTCGTCGTGTTGGTGGTGCGAATTATCAAGTTCCGATGGAAGTTCGTCCGGCTCGTAAAGTTATCCTTGTGATGCGGTGGTTACTTGCGGCGGCGCGGGCGGTAAAAGGTAAGCCAATGGCCGATGCCCTGTATAACGAGATGAAAAACATTCTCGACAGCACCGGTGCGGTCATGAAAAAACGCGAAGATTTGCACAAGATGGCCGAAGCCAACCGGGCCTTTGCCCACTTCGCACGGTATTAAGATGACCGTGGAACGGATAGCGATTTTTTTGGCTAAAGTTAAGAGCTCTTACTGGCTGAAGCTTATTCCGTTAGCTATTCTTCTGGTTGTTTTTGTCTGGCTTGGCAACTCTAAAGAAGTGATCATTGCTACCATGGGCGGTATTATTGTTGGAATTATGTTCGGACAGCAAGCGTTTGCCAGTTTGATTTTAAAAAGAATTAGACAAGTCGAAAAAGACAATGGCTAGAACCTATCCTTTAGAGAAAATTCGCAATATTGGGATCATTGCCCACATTGATGCCGGTAAAACGACCGTTTCTGAACGGATTCTTTTCTACACCGGAAAAACCTACAAAATGGGCGAAGTCCATGAAGGCGCCGCGGTTATGGACTGGATGGAGCAGGAGCAAGAGCGGGGGATTACCATTACCGCTGCTGCCACGACCGCCTTTTGGAAAGAGCACAACATCAACATTATCGATACCCCGGGCCATATTGATTTTACAATTGAAGTTCAGCGCTCTTTGCGCGTTTTGGACGGCGCAGTGACGGTTTTTGACGGTGTTGCAGGAGTGGAAGCACAAAGTGAAACGGTTTGGCGTCAGGCCGATAAATATAAAGTGCCCAGAATTTGTTTTGTTAATAAGCTCGATCGAATTGGCGCCGACTTTAAGTATGTCATCAAAACTATTCAGGATCGTTTAGGTGCTAAAGTTGCAGTTCTCCAGCTACCGATTGGCGAGGAGGAAAATCTTGTGGGTGTTGTCGATTTAATTAAGAACAAAGCTATTGTTTGGAAATCCGACGACCTGGGCAAAGAAGCGACTATCGAAGATGTACCAGCCGATATGAAGGATGAGGTTGAAAAGTATCGCCACCAATTGATCGAGCAGATTGCTGAAACCGACGACGCGCTGATGCACAAATATTTTGAAGGCACGAAGCTATCCGAAGCAGAGCTTAAAGCCGCTTTACGTAAAGCCGTCATCGACGTAAAAGTTTTTCCAGTCTTAGCCGGTTCCGCTCTGAAAAATAAAGGCGTTCAACCGCTACTTGATGCAGTTGTCGATTACCTACCTTCGCCGCTTGACGTTGAAGCCGTCAAAGGCACGGACATTAAAGATCATGAAAAAGAGCTAGAGCGAGCTGTCTCGGACGACGAGCCGTTCACGGCGTTGGCTTTCAAAGTTGCTACCGACCCGTTTGTTGGCAATTTAACCTTCTTTCGCGTTTACGCCGGAAAACTAACGGCTGGCTCATACATTTTGAATAGTTCGAAAGGCGAGAAAGAACGCGTTGGCCGAATTGTTCGCTTGCACGCCAACTCGCGCGAAGATGTTAACGAAGTTTACACCGGTGATATCGCTGCCGCCGTTGGCCTAAAAAGTACTACTACTGGCGATACTCTATGCGACGAAAAATCGCCGATAATTTTAGAACGCATTATCGCGCCCGAACCTGTTATTAAGATGTCCATCGAGCCCAAGACCAAAGCCGATCAAGAAAAAATGGGGGCAGCCTTAATGCGCTTGGCTGCTGAAGACCCAACTCTGCGCTTGAGCCAAGACCCTACATCCAATCAAACGCTGATCGAGGGAATGGGCGAGCTTCATCTCGACATTATCGTCGATCGAATGCGACGCGAATTCAACGTTGAGGCCGACAAAGGCGCTCCGCAGGTTGCGTTCAAAGAAGCGATTACAAAAGCTGTCAAACAAGAGGGTAAGTACATCAAACAGACCGGCGGCCGCGGCCAGTACGGTCATGTTTGGATTACGATCGAACCGCAAGAACGCGGCGTCGGCTTCGAATTTGTTAATAAAATATTTGGTGGAACGATTCCGCGTGAGTTCATTCCCTCGGTTGAAAAAGGCATCAAAGACGTTGTCTCCAAGGGAGTCATCGCCGGTTATCCGCTGGTAGATCTGAAGGTAACTCTTGTTGATGGTTCGTATCACGATGTTGACTCTAGCGATGTTGCCTTCCAGGTGGCAGGAGCGATGGCAATGCGCGATGGCGTCAAAAAAGCGGGTCCCGTATTGCTCGAGCCAGTTATGAAAGTCGAAGTGACTTCGCCGGACGAGTTCTTTGGTTCGGTGGTAGGGGATTTGAATAGTCGCCGCGGCCGAGTGCAGGGGTCTGAAACTCGCGGTAACTCCAAGGTGGTTGACGCTCAGGTACCTTTTTTTTGAAATGTTTGGCATATCACCGAACTTCGCGGCATGAGTCAAGGTCGCGCCGCCTACACCATGGAATTTGACCACTACGAAGAAGTGCCGCGCAACATCGCCGAAGGCATCATCGGCAAGTCGCCTACGGCGAAGGCTGTTGTAGAAGAATAAAATCGTATTTCAAACGCAGAAAGCTTGTGCGGCTATGAGCCGCATTTCTTTGTGGGGAGTAGTCCATATATTTTCCAGGCCAAGGCCTCGAACCAATTTCTGTAGGGGCCAGGGGGTTAGTTGCGAGGCACCCCCTAGGCCCCTACAACCCCTACCCCGCACGCTCGCCCCAGGCGGGTGGTGAAAATTTGCCTCCCTTCCGGAAGGTTCGCGGAGCGAATCGGCAAATTTTCAGTATTGTAAACCGCTAAACCACTCGCTTTTGCACTATATTTCTAGACAAAAGCAAAAGGCCTCGGCGCGGATGCGCTTTGGCCAGATGCGAAATCATTGAACGTTAGTGAATCTTGGTGTCGTCTGGCTTACTCAGACTGCGATTCATCTCCATAAGAGTAATTGCCAAATAGATCAACACACACACAATAGAAAGCTCGGGGGCTAACCTAACCACAACGGCCCCGGTTGCCAAACCGCACGCAAACTTTTTCATACCGCCTCCTAAAATCCTAAGATTTGGAGTCATTATGGGCTTGAACGAATAAAAAGTCAATCCAATTCATCTCGTTTCTGCTTCTGATAGAGACGGTTGCTACAGACATCTTATAACAATAAAGTTATATATCAATTAAGTTATTTGACTTTCCGGGGCCAGATTTCGAGTCCGACATCTGAGAGTAAAAAAGTCACCCCGTGACTCTTACGATTCGCTCCCTTGACGCTCGAGGGGCCATTAGGTTACAATTGACTTCGTCTTTTGTTACAATCAATTAAAGTTACTAATAAGTTAAGGAAAGGGAGAAAGAGAAAATGGCAGAAAAATTTGAACGAAATAAACTCCACGTCAACGTTGGCACAATTGGCCACGTCGATCATGGTAAAACTACCTTGACTGCCGCGATCACCAACGTGCTCGCGAAGTCGGGCAAGGCCGAGAAACGGGCCGTTGATCAGATCGATAACGCCCCAGAAGAGAAACAGCGCGGTATTACTATCGCGACTTATCACGTCGAGTACGAGTCCGACAAGCGTCATTACGCTCATGTCGATTGTCCGGGTCACGCCGACTACGTTAAGAACATGATCACCGGCGCCGCCCAGATGGACGCCGCCATCTTGGTTGTGTCCGCACCAGACGGCCCAATGCCGCAGACCCGCGAACATATCTTGCTAGCCAAACAGGTTGGTGTGCCGTATGTCGTAGTCTATCTGAACAAGTGCGACCAAGTCACCGACAAGGAGTTGCTTGAGTTGGTTGAAGAAGAGGTTCGTGATCTCTTGAATAAATACGATTATCCAGGTAAAGACACCCCGATTATTAAGGGGTCTGCTCTTAAGGCACTTGAAGGTGACCCCGAAGCCGAAAAATCGATCAACGATTTGATTGAAGCTCTCGACACCTACGTTCCCGACCCAGTTCGCGAAACCGACAAACCTTTCTTGATGCCAGTTGAAGATGTCTTCTCGATCAAAGGCCGTGGCACCGTTGCAACTGGCCGAGTTGAGCGAGGAACTGTCAAGGTTGGTGAGGATGTCGAAGTTGTTGGCTTACACGCCACCAAGAAAACCGTCGTCACTGGCGTTGAAATGTTCCGCAAAATGTTGGACTCCGGCCAGGCTGGCGACAACATTGGACTGTTGGTCCGTGGCTTAGAGCGCGCCGACATCGAACGCGGCCAAGTTATCTGCAAACCAGGTTCTGTGACGCCGCACACCGAGTTTGAAGCCGAGTGCTACATCCTCAAAAAAGAAGAGGGCGGCCGTCACACACCGTTCACCAAAGGCTACAAGCCGCAGTTCTACTTCCGAACGACAGACGTTACAGGTGAAGTTGAACTACCGGAAGGTATGGAAATGGTTGTCCCAGGCGACACCACCACCTTCAAGATCAAACTGATCCAGCCAATTGCCATGGAAGAGAAGCTACGCTTCGCTATCCGCGAAGGCGGCAAAACCGTCGGCGCCGGTGTCGTCACCAAAATAATTAAGTAATCGAATCTGCACCTTACGATTAAATGGCAACAAGTACCAAGCGCGAACAAGCAAAAACATCCATTCGGATAAAGCTGAAGGCTTATGACTACCGAGTCATTGATCGTAGTGCCAAAAAGATCATAGATACAGCGGAAAGGACCGGTGCCGTCGTGGCCGGTCCTATCCCGTTGCCAACAGAAAAGTCGTTGGTCACAGTCAACCGCTCAACTTTCGTCCACAAGGACGCTCGTGAGCAGTTTGAAATTCGTATTCACAAACGCATCATTGATGTTCTGGACCCAAACCCAAAAACGCTCGACGCGCTTATGAATCTCGATCTTCCGGCTGGTGTGGATATTGAGATAAAAACGTAAAGATACAACGAACTAAACGCAAAAGCCGTCCAGTAGGGCGGCCTTTTGCTAAATGTCTTGTTAGTAGTACGCTTATATTAATGAATAGAACTATTTGGATTATTATCGGTGTACTGCTCGTGATTGGCATTGGAATCGGGGTCTTTTTCGCACAGAAGAACAAAGAGATAGCTGCGCCAGCGTCAACCAACCAAACGGATACTACAACTGCAACACCAGCTAAAACTGGTACTTGGACCGCAGGTAAGGCGGCGGTTGCCGGTAATTATGCTGACGCCGATATTGTAGCTTTGGCAAACGGGCAAAAGCGGATGTACTACTCAATAGAACCCGAAGTGCCAGGCAATAACTTAGAGATGTACTCATCGCTGTCATCCGATGGTGTTACCTGGACGCAGGAGTCGGGGATTCGACGCACGATGGCAACGTTTCCAGATGTTATAATCCTACCGGACAAAACCTTTCGCATGTACTTCCAAAACGGCGGTGTCATTAAAAGCGCTGTCTCGACGGACGGGCTAACTTGGACTGACGAAAGCGGCACTCGAATCGATAAGTTAAATGATTTGAGTCTCGTTTTCGACAATGTTGCTGCTCCGACGACAATTATCCAGAACGACGGTACATACGTGATGGTCTATCGTGGCACCATCAACACGGCCTATGTCGGTGAAAAAGTGCCAAACCAGAATACCCAATTATTTCTATGGGCCACTTCTCCTGATGGTTTAAAATGGACTAAGAAGGGCCTAGCAGTCGATAGCCGTAACAGTACTCTCTACGGGCTAGCCGATGGTCCGGAGCTATTCGTTTGGGAGGATGGCACAATTAAGTTGTCTTTCTGGAGTTACACTGGTGTTTATTGGTCAAAGTTTTCTACCGGGACGTTCAGCGCTCCTGAAAAGGTATTTGCACTGGCCGAAGCCACTTCCATGAACAAATTCCCGACTCCTACCCCAGGTGACCCAGTTTATGCCAAATTCGGATCAACTTGGTATATGTACTACGGTTTGCACCAAAAAGGAATATATTTTGCTACTTACGGTTCTTAGCTGTTCCTGTTCTACAGGATCGAAGTGGATGATGTATTGTAGTAAACAAGCAAACTAGAGGAGGTAGATTAATGTCAATTGTAGAAGAGTCAGAATTTAAGGGAAACGCGATGATTGTGTTGAAGAATGATGAAGAAGACAAGTTTCCGTTTCAGTTTGGGGTCAAGAAAGCCAAGCTGATTGTGGAGAACTTCGACGCCATCAAGCAATTCGTCGCCAAAAACGACAAGTAACGCTGAGACTCTGCACTTGGTATGAAAATATTTGTGCAGGTTAAGCCTAATTCTAGTAAAAACATTGTTGAGCAGATTGATGCGACTCACTATACCGTTTCGACAACCGCTCCGCCCGTTCAGGGCAAAGCCAACGCGGCAGTGATCGAGCTACTAGCGGGTCGTCTGCATTTGGCCAAAAGTTTGTTCTCGATCAAGCGCGGCGCCAACGCCAAGCAAAAGACAATTGAGGTTCAAACAAATCGGAATTTGTTCGCTTAGAAACAGTAGCAGAGTCATTGATAACTATCTCGAAACGCAGTAGAATTACCGCATAGCCGATTGATCTGCGGATGAATCTACTATGTACTTCGAATAAGGAGTTTGCTCAACTTGGATCAAACAAAAACCATTCGTCTTTCTCCCGATATTTGCGTATGCGGCGCGACGGCAGGACTGCATTACACCCGTGGGGGAGTGCGCTGTATCGCAACGTGCTCCGAATGCAGTCGAACATGGTATGTCTACCACTGTTGGAATCGTAAGGTCTGCGCCGGAGCGCAGATCGACAGTCGCTTCGACCGGAGGTGCGAGCACGACCTGTCTTATGTCTGTAGTGTTTGTGGGCAGTGTCGGTGCACAAAACCTGCTGGCCGAAGTGTGCCAGCCGTTCAGGATCCTCAGGAGGACCTAACGAGTCTCGAAGCTATTGCGGGCATAGCGTTTAACGGCGATGTTGACGCGGCGGCACACTGGCTTGAGAAAGATCGCTAACCTCGCCGCCCTTCGGGGCGGCTGACCCCATTCCTAAGGGTTAAGGGGGGGGTGATTCTCCTAGCTTAAGGCCTAGAATGTTCTAATCTAGCGTCTGCTAGCGTATCGGAGGATTCGATGAGTTATAACAACCAGCAGATGGTTTTAAAAACCATCGACACAACGTCGCAACGCCTGAAAGCAGGAAACCTGGAGGTTCTGGCTTGGCTAGAGTACTGGATGCTCTATCCTCGAGAGTCTAGGCTTTACTCTGAATCGGTCAGTATGCAGTTTATGAAGTACCTCAGAGGATTTACAGAAGAGCTCGGGATATCTTCGCTGATCAACGATCGCCAGATTATAGTCGCCGCGACACTCCTAGACGAACCGATCATTGACGGAACATGGGGAGCAGTGGACATCGTTGAGAAAGACTCCTTCTACTTAGTCGCCGTGTTCAATAACGGTGGGCTAACCGATTTTGAATCAAATCAACTGATTGCTGCTCTTTCCAGGATGAGAGTAGTCTTGGAGTTGAATGACTTGGTCTACTGGTCCTCGTGGGGAAAGTACAGCTCAGTAAGGGCAGAGTTCGAGAAGTACCATCGCAAACAGCTTCGTCGCTAAGTCGACCAAGCTGTTCTTTTATTTCTCCCAGGGAAACTGATTATTGCCAAAGTGACCGTAAGCGGCAGTTTGGCGGTAGATCGGGCGACGCAGGTCGAGAAATTTGATTATCCCAGCGGGGGATAGGTCGAAATTTTTGACGATCCACTTGCGGCCGTCGTAACTAGTGTCCGTCCAACATTCGACCATAACGGGTTGATCATAGCCAATGGCGTAAGAAAAACTTACCAAGCATTTGTTGGCATGGCCGGAAGTGACAATATTTTTTGCCAAGTAGCGAGCCATGTAAGCCGCCGAGCGGTCAACTTTTGTAGGGTCTTTACCGCTAAACGCGCCGCCGCCTTGTGGGGCTAGTCCGCCGTAGGTATCAACCATAATCTTACGACCAGTTAACCCGGTGTCAGCTTCAAAGCCGCCCAGAACGAAATGACCGGTCGGATTTATCAGACAATGCTCGGGCGCAATTTTACCAACAATAGGCGAAATGAGCTCTTTCAGAATCAATTGGCGCAGTTTCTCAGTCTTGATGTCGGGAGTGTGTTGAGTAGATACAACAACCGTCTTTACGACGCCATTTTTCGTTGTAACCTGGGTTTTCCCGTCCGGCCGCAACCAGCTAAAACGTTTATCGTTACGACGCAGGTCCGTTAACCGTTTCGCGAGTTTATGAGATAAGTCGAGGGGCTTGGGGAGAAAAGAGCTAGTCTCGTTGGTGGCGTAGCCGTACATCATACCTTGGTCGCCGGCGCCGCCCGTGTCGACACCCATGGCAATGTCAGGCGATTGCGCAACCACGTTGACAGTGATCTTTAGTGGTTCGTTATAACCAATCTCCTGATACACTTTTCGGGCGATAGCGGCATGATCGACTGTAGCTTTCGAGGTAACTTCACCAAAAATAAAGAGCTCTCCGTGCCCGCCAGCCGATTCAACCGCCACGCGCGACATCGGATCTTGTTCAAGATACGCGTCCAGTATGGCATCCGAGATCTGGTCACAAATTTTATCTGGATGACCCTCTGTTACCGATTCCGCCGTCTGCCAGTTGGATATAATCATTTTTCCTCCTTTTTTATTAAAAAACTCCCAGAATGGGAGTGTGTGACTCATCATTCCGCTTTTTGGCGGCAGGTGTTGGCACCTTACTGTTCGATTACTCTCACAGCAGGTTGTCGGTAGCTTACACGGGCCTGTTCCCTTATCTACTCTCTTGATGGATTCTTTTTGTTAACTAAGTTTAGTAAAGCATAGATTTATAGTTGATATCAAACCCATGAACATATTACGTTATCACGGACACCGGTGAAAGCGAACAGCGTTCAAGTTCCAGGGTTTACGGCGGGTAAAGAAAAAACCTCCGCTCGCGACGGCGGAGGGGCTCCGGAGATGTTCGGGGCCTGAAGACTTAGAGCCCCGAGGAACTTGTCCCTAATGTCGCGAGAGACGTGCCCGGCTTGACGCGCACAGGAACATTGTAACTCACGGTCAGATACTTTCAACTCAAAATGGTCCGGCTGTCTCGCACATGCGACAAACAGCCGGCGGTGTTTTGGAACTTGGTCCGTCGCTTCTCCCTCTAGGCTCTTAGCTCACAGGGTGAGTGGCAAGTTCCACGCTCAATTTACAATATCAGTAGTGAAATTCAAGGGATAACTCTCCAACCACTTGACTCACCAGGGTTGTTCTGAGAAAATAATAACAATGTTTGCCCGAGAGATTTGGGTTAACGCACAATATGAGAGCAATATTAGGCCACAAAGTTGGGATGACTCAAGTTTGGGACGATTCAGGTCGTCTAATTGGCGTTACTGTAATCAAGGCCGAACCGTCACAGGTTATTGACCGTAAGGACGAATTTACTACTCTCGGACAAGTCGACAAAGGCAAAACAAACAAGGCTCAGCGCAAAATCGCTGAGATTCTTGAATCAAAACGAGGCATTTGGCTGCATACGTTCAAAGGACTTGAGGCGCCGGAAGATAAGGTGGGCGTCGATTCATTCTCAACAGGCGAGTTCGTGGCGATTTCTGGTGTTACTAAAGGTAAGGGATTTGCAGGTGTGGTAAAGCGACACGGGTTCGCCGGTTGGCCCGCCAGTCACGGGCACTCACACCAGCGCCGACCAGGTTCGATCGGTGCACAGCAACCGCAGCGTGTTTTGAAAGGCAAAAAGATGGCCGGTCATATGGGCGCGGTAAACCTGACCGTTCGTGGAAATAAAGTAGTCTCCGTTGATCTAGAGAATGGCTTACTTATAGTTTCGGGGGCGGTACCGGGAGCGAAGAGATCGAAAGTAATTGTTCGGAGTTTGGAGAGAAATGACAAAAATTAAATTAATTAAACAAGCAATTATTGCTAAACAGTCGGTTCAATATCGAGGATCATCTCACACCAAAACGCGCGGTGAAGTACGCGGCGGCGGTGCCAAACCGTGGAAACAAAAAGGCACCGGACGGGCCCGAGCCGGCTCGCGACGTAGCCCCATTTGGATCGGTGGCGGCATCACATTCGGTCCGCTCTCCAAAGACAACGGACGCTTGAAGCTACCAAAGAGAATGAACCAAGCCGCGTTCAAGGCAGCGCTGGAAATGCTTCAGGAAAGCAAGAGCATCAGCACCCAAGACAGTCTCGCGTTGAAGGAACCAAAGACCAAGCTGGCAATTAAGATGTTGACGGATCTTGGGTTAGATGGCGAGAAAGTGCTGTTAATTACAGAAAAAACCGAACCAGAGCTAATCTTGGCCACCGCCAACATCCCAGGCGTTCGAACCATTAATTCATCTGGTGTGTCGTTGCTAGACTTAGTTTCAGCCACAAAGTTTGTTTTCGAGAGTAAAGTTTTAGCTAAGTATTTTCCTACCACCGTAAAAGCAAAGTCAAAACCCAAAACCGCTTCAAAGAAAATTAAGGAGAAATCAGATGGCGATAATTAAACCACTTTTAACGGAAAAATCAGCCACCTTTACTGGCTCGGGGCTGTATGTATTTCAAATTGAGCCCGGTACAAGCAAGCCATCGATCAAAAGCCAACTGAAACAACTTTTCAACGTGGATGCAACTTCAGTCCGAGTGGTTAATCTTCCGGCCAAAAAAGTGAGCTTTAAGCGGCACATTGGTACCCGTGCCCGACGTAGCCATGCTTACGTTCAACTGGCGTCGAAGCAACACCTGCCAGGGTTCGAGCTACCAAAACCGAAAGAAGAAAAGAAAGAAAGCAAATGATTGAATCATCGAATCTTCAAATGATCGAAAAATCATCAAATCACCGAACGAATAACCTATGCACTGTTTTTGATCAGTCGTTGTTATCCGAATCTTTGGTTATTGGATTATTTGGTGATTGGTTATTACACGCCGGAGGCGAGTTGTAATGCCAAGATTAGTAAAACCGACATCTCCTGCGCGGCGAAAGATGAGTTTTGGCGATTTCGGTACTCTTTCGAAAGTCCGACCCGTTAAATCACTCACAATCGCACTCAAAAAGCATAGCGGACGTGACGCGGCCGGGCGAATTTCTGTTCGACACCGTGGCGGTGGAGTAAAGCGTCTCTATCGCTTGATAGACAGTAAGTTTCTACCTTTCGAAGGTTCGGCGACAGTTTTGGGGCTTGAATACGACCCGAATCGTAGTGCTTTTATTGCTCTTATTGAGATGCCGGACAAAAGCAAACGCTACGTCTTAGCACCTGAGGGTGTAAAAGCTGGTTCGAAATTGACTTCGGGCACCTCAAAGAAGCCTGTAGTCGGATCGAGATACAAACTGGCCGATATCCCGCCTGGGCAGGAGATTCACAATGTCGAGCTTCAACCAGGCCGTGGCGGACAGATGATTCGAAGCGCCGGTTCGTGGGCAATCTTGAGTGCCAAAGAAGGAAAGTACGCTTACATTAAGCTTCCTTCTTCCGAGATACGGAAAGTTTTGTTAGAATGCATGGCGTCGGTCGGAAGGGTTTCAAACCCCACTCATAACCGTGTGCGAATTGCTAAAGCTGGACGAATGCGTCACATGGGCTTTCGACCAACCGTGCGTGGAAAAGCAATGAACCCAGTTTCTCACCCGCACGGTGGTGGTGAGGGTGTAAACCCAATTGGTTTGAAGCATCCGAAAACGCCATGGGGTAAGCCAGCGCTTGGAGCAAGAACGCGACGCAATCGTCGTACCAGCAAGTTCATTATTAGCCGGAGAGAAAAGAAAAGATAATGTCACGATCACTTAAAAAGGGTCCGTTTTGCGACCCGAAGTTATTGGAAAAAGTTAAAAAACTGGCCGGCAGTAGCGGAACAGTTATTAAGACGTGGTCTCGTCGTTCGGTGATTTTCCCCGAGATGATCGCGTACACCTTCGGCGTGCACAACGGCCGCAAATTTATTGAAGTAAAAGTTACGGAAGATATGGTCGGCCATCGCTTGGGCGAGTTTTCTCCGACACGCACGTTCAAGGTTCACGGTGGAAAGATGGCTAAGGAACAAGCTTCCACCTCTACGGCTAAAGCCCCACAAAAATGAGAGTAACCGTCAAGCTTCGTTATCAACGTCATAGCGCCCGCAAGTTCCAACCACTAACTCGCGCTTTTGCTGGTAAGAATCTGGCCCAAGCAATCGATACGACCTCAACTATGAAGCAAGATAGCGCTAAAATGCTGAACAAACTTTTCAAAATGGCCAAGTCAGCCGCTACGAGCAAACAGCTGGTGGAAGAAAAACTGCAGATCAGTGAGCTCTTTGCCACGCCAGGACCAAAAATTAAACGAATGCGCCCTAACGCTAAAGGACGATCAAACCGCTACGAAAAACATTTGGCGCACCTGACTGTTTCGGTGGAAGAGGCCAAACCACAGGAAGAAATGAAAAAAGTGGTTGCTGCCAAGAAGAAGAATAGCAAGGAACACAGCGCTGACGCTGGGGAAACTCAGCCGAAGGAGAATTTATAATGGCACAAAAAATTAATCCGTTAAGTAACAGACTGCCGTTGAGTGCCGATTGGCAGAGCAAGTGGTTCGGCGGTCGACAGTATCGTCGCTACCTAATTGACGATCTGAAAATGCGCGATTTTATTAAAGTGAAGCTTGCCACAGCGGGGGTGCGCAACGTTACAATTATCCGTTCCCGCGATAAGTTGACTATCGAAATCGTTACGAGCAAGCCGGGTCTGGTTATCGGTCGTGGCGGTCAAGGGATTAACGACTTAAAAGCGCTACTCCAACGGACATTTTACCCTGCAAATATTCCTACCGTTCGCCTTGATATCGTGGAAGATCGTCTGCCTGAGCTTTCAGCAACTTTGGTAGCCCAGAATATCGGAAGTCAGATCGAGCGTCGGGTAGCTTATCGCCGGGCTTGCAGACAAGCTTTGGAGAAAACAATGGCTCGCGGCGCTAAAGGCATAAAGATCCTTGTTTCTGGACGGCTCAACGGCGCAGAAATTGCCAGAAACGAAAAATTCCTTGAGGGCTCCATTCCGCTGTCGCGTTTCAATATGGACATTGATTTTTGCGTCTACCACGCTCGAACATCTTACGGCGTTATTGGCGTCAAGGTTTGGGTTAACCGCGGCATCCGGAAAGAAGCGGAGGAAGCCTAAGATGTTACTGCCCAAGAAACTCAAACATCGTAAGGTTCGTAAGGGTAGTTATGCCGGTGTGGCAACGCGCGGTTGCAACGTAGACTTTGGTGAATTTGCGCTGAAGTCATTGGATCGGGGCTGGTTAACCTCACGTCAGATCGAATCTGCTCGTCGAGCAATCACGCGCTACATTAAGCGCGGCGGCAAGGTTTGGATTCGAACATTTCCTCATAAGCCAATTACGAAAAAGGCAGCTGAAGTAGGTATGGGCGGTGGCAAGGGCGCGCTCGATCATTTTGTTGCAGTCGTGAAACCGGGTGTGATAATTTTTGAAATTTCTGGAGTTGACGAGCCAACCGCCGCTGAGGCAATGCGCCTAGCCGCCCGAAAGCTTCCTTTGAAAAGTAAATTTGTTCGTGCGGGGATTCAGTAATGTCAAAGAAAACTGAGTTTTTACGCCAAGCTCGTCTCTTAACAGCCAGCCAGTTAGCTGCTAAGATAAACCAGTCACGCAAAACTTTGCTGGAACAGCGACAAGAACGTGTGTTGGGAAAGCTGAAGAATTTTCGCGCCATTGAGCGAGTGCGCAAAGAAATTGCCCAGTTGCACTCAATTCTAGACGAGAAAGTAACGGCAAATATAACTGAGAAATAATGAAAAAGATTCTGAGTGGAAAAGTGGTATCCGACGCTATGAGCCAAACTATTGTTGTGGAGATACCGGTGTGGAAAGTTCACCGGATTTTTGGCAAGAGATACCGCAAGACCCGTCGTTACCTGGTTCATAACCCAAATGATGTAGCCAAACTGGGGGACGACGTGCAAATTACTACAACGAAGCCAATCAGCCGTCATAAGTCGTGGGTTGTCTGCGAGACGCCGCTAGCGACCAAGGGAAAGAAATAAATGTTGCAGTCACTAAGCCGCGTTAAAGTAGCTGACAATTCTGGTGCTCGATCTTTGGGGGTTATTAAGGTGATTCACCAGGGAAAGAGCGATGCCGCCCAAATCGGTGACATTATTGTGGCAACGGTAAAAGTAGCCTTACCACGTGGTCAGGTAAAGGCGAGTGAAATCGTGAAGGCGGTAATTGTTCGTCAGGCCAAGCCCTTACGTCGATCGGACGGCTCGACCATTCGTTTCGACGAAAACGCAGCTGTCATTATTAACCCGGATATGTCCCCACGAGCAACGCGAGTGTTTGGTCCGATCGCCAGAGAACTTCGAGACAAAGGATTTAACAAAATTATTTCCTTGGCTAAGGAGGTTGTTTAAGATGCGAGTTCTAAAGGGCGATAAAGTATTGGTTATTGCTGGCAAAGACCGCGGCAAGACCGGTGTTGTGGAACGAGTTTTACCAAAGAAGAATCGTCTCGTGATTGCCGGTATCAATGTAGTAAAAAAACACCTAAAACGTTCAGCAAAGAACCCGCAGGGCGGCATTATCGACAAGTCACTACCGCTTCACGCTTCAAATGTTATGCTTCTTGACCCATCGCGTGCCAAACCGACCCGAGTGGGCTGGCGATTCGAAGGTAAGAAAAAGATTAGGTTTAGCAAGCTTTCAAATGAACCAATTGAGATAAAGAAAAATGATTAATAGCAAAATGCTATTTTGTGAGTTTTCTGAGATTTGCGGAGCAAATCGATGATTGATTTTCGAGAGAGTTACACCAAGAAGTCGGCCGCTCTTAAAACGGAGTTTGGCGTGAAGTCAGTAATGGCACTGCCAAAAATCACCAAAGTAACTATCGGGTCCGGAATTGGTAAGTATCGAACCAATAAGGACATGGTTGCCTACATCGACAGCGCTCTTGGCATTATTTCTGGTCAGAAGCCTATGAGCACCCAATCTCGTAAATCGATCGCTGGGTTTAAAGTGCGCGAAGGAGAGGTGGTTGGCTATAAAGTTACCTTGCGAGGTCAAAAGATGACGGACTTTCTTAACAGACTTATTAACGTTACCTTGCCACGAATTCGAGACTTCAAGGGCATAGACCAGTTGAATTTTGACCAACAGGGCAGTTTAACCATTGGTTTTCGCGATCAGCAGCCGTTCGCCGAGCTCGGGCACGAAGCGATCGATAAGCCGTTTGGTGTTGGGATAACAATCACTATTACCAATTCAACGGCCGAAAAATCTTTCAAGCTTCTTAAGGAGCTTGGTTTTCCGATGAAATTAAGTTAAAGTTAACAGGTTAATATGGCAAGCAAACGATTCATGATAGGCAAAGTGGAGAAATTCAAAACCCGAGTGGTTAATCGGTGCGCTTTGTGTGGCCGTCCTCGCGGATTTTTGCGCAAGTTTGGTATCTGTCGGATTTGCTTTCGCGAACGCGCTTCAATTGGCGAAATCCCAGGTGTTAGAAAGGCTTCTTGGTAAAATGACTGACACACTATCAGACCTACTAACTCGGTTACGTAATGCGACCATGGCCAGTAAAGAACTGGTAATGGTTAAACCTAGCCGGGCAGTTACGGCCGTCTTAAAGGTGCTTGAGGAAGAAGGTTTCGTTATAAAAACCAGTACTACCGAAGATCACTGCGAGGTGCGGCTAAATACAGCTCAACCGATAATTCATATCAAGCGCCTTAGCAAACCAGGAATTCGTCGTTACGTAAAGAGTAGCGCCATACCACGTCCCCGAACTGGCCTAGGCTTGATTGTAATCTCAACACCCAAGGGTGTTCTTTCCGGCAATCAGGCGCGCAAACAAAAAGTTGGCGGTGAATTAATCTGTGAGGTTTGGTAATGTCACGAATTGGCATCAAGCAGTTAAAACTAGAGTCAGACGTCACGGTTGAGATCCAGGACAAAAAGATGGTCATCAAGGGGTCACTTGGAGAGCTGGAAGTTGCAATTCCGCACGGTATCCAGGTGAAAAACACGGATGGTATTCTTGCGGTTACTCGCGTTAACGAGAGCAGATCGAGCCGCGAGTTGCACGGCACTGTTCGCAAGCTCTTAGAAAACGCCGTAATTGGGGTGAGTAAAGGTTTTGAAAAGCGCTTGGACCTGATTGGCATCGGCTACCGCGCCAGTATCGAGGACGGTACACTGACACTTCTAGTTGGTTACACTCACCCAGTTAAGTTGGTCGTTCCAGAGGCTATTTCGGCTCGGGTAGAGAAAAATACCATCGTTCTTAACTCGTACAACAAAATTCAGCTCGGTGAATTTGCGGCTAATATTCGAAAAGTTCGTTCTCCAGAGCCGTACAAAGGCAAGGGAATCCGCTATGCAGGAGAAATTGTGCGTCTAAAAGCCGGTAAAGCAGTTAAGACAGGAGCCTAATGAAATCTAAATCTTACTTTCGCAGAATTACGGGCAGCGCAGCTAGACCACGGTTGCGAGTATTTCGCAGCTTACAGGAAATTTATGCTCAAATAATCGACGATAGCATTGGTAAGACGCTGATTGCCGCAGATTCACGCTCGCACTTGGGCTCTTTAACCAAGAAAGCCGTTTCTGTTGGAACCGAGATCGCGAAAGTGGCAAAAACAAAGAAGATAAAATGTGTCGTCTACGACCGAGGCCGTTACGCCTATATGGGCGCTGTAAAAGAACTTGCCGAAGCGGCTCGTAAAGAAGGACTGGATTTCTAATGATTACAACACCGACCGACAAACGGGCGACAGTGGGCTATACGGTACCAAATGATGACGCTTTGGCAGAACAAACAATCGCCATCAATCGTATTTCAAGAACTGTTAAAGGCGGTCGCCGAATCCGTTTCCGTGCTCTAGTGGTTGTGGGGAATCGTCACGGACGAGTTGGTTTGGCAATGGAAAAAGGCAACGATGTGCAAAGTGCGATTGCCAAAGCCAAACGACGAGCAGAAAAATCCGCTATCGATATTAACCTTATCGACGGAACTATCGCGCACGAAGTATGCGTCACCTACGGCACAACTAAGGTTCTCTTAAAACCAGCTAAGCAAGGTCATTCCATTATTGCTGGCGGAGCCGTCCGTGCTGTTTGTGAGCTGGCGGGCGTTCGGAATATCGTTAGTAAAACTTTAGGCAGTAGCAACGCCTTAAACGCCGCCATGGCAACTATGCTGGCACTTCAATCAGTTGGAGTTAAAACTAAAAAATCATGAGCCTAACTGACGTTTTTCGTTCAGGAAAAAATAGAGGCCGCGCGCGCGTTGGACGCGGGATAGCTGCTGGTGGAGGCAAAACCGCCGGAAGAGGAACTAAAGGCCAAAACGCCAGAGCCGGCGCTGGACGTAAAGTTAAAGCCTGGTTTGAAGGCGGCCAGACCCCGTTATTCCGTCGTCTGCCCAAAAAGCGTGGCTTTACGCACTTGGTTAAAAAACCCGCTGCGGTGACCACTTCGACGATAAATCGCTTTTACAAAGATGACGAGATCGTCAGTTGCGAAACTTTAGTTGCAAAAAAAATACTTCGTGCCAAAGATATAAAAGCAGGGGTAAAAATAATTAAGAGGGAGCAACTGGTGGTCAAAGTTAAGTTCGATGGCGTAAAAACCTCTCAGAGTCTCGCTGAGGCTTGAGCCCATGCGGGAAACGCTACTGCAGATTTGGAGGAGCCGGGATCTGCGTGGGAAGATTTTCTTTACCCTAGCTACCCTCGTCTTCATCCGTTTGATTGCGCACATTCCACTTCCAGCTATCGACAGACTACAGCTAGATAACTTCCTCAACCAATCTCAGAATCAAGTGTTCGGCGTGCTGGGGATATTCACCGGTGGATCGCTTTCGAATCTCTCAATTGATCTGATGGGCGTTGGGCCGTATATCACGGCTTCGATTGTTGTCCAGCTTCTAACCAAGGTCATCCCTGCTTGGGAAGAAATCCATAAAGAGGGTAGCAACGGGCGAGAGCGCTTGAACCAATACAGCCGGTACTTAACGATTCCGATGGCCATTATTCAAGGTTACGGAACGATAGCCCTGTTAAAGAGTCAGAACGTCTTAACGAACATGGACACGGGCGGCGTAATTGTTACCCTGTTAACAATTACTGCAACCAGTATTTTTGTAATGTGGCTCGGCGAACTAATCTCTGAGCGGGGGATCGGTAACGGTATCTCGATGATTATTGCGTTAGGAATAGTGGCTGGAATTCCGCAACAGATTGCCAACACTGCCACGGCTGTCCAGGGAGGCAATTTCTCGAGCCTGATTATATTCATGGTAATTGCCTTAGCGACAGTCGTACTCATTGTGATAATGAACGATGCGGAACGGAAATTGCCGATCACTTATCCGAGGCGCGTGATATCTCCCGGAAAAGGGTCGCAAGTGGACTCTTACTTACCAATCAAGGTAAATACAGCTGGCGTAATCCCGATCATCTTCGCGCTTAGCTTTATTACTTTTCCGACGATAATCGCTCGTTTTTTGACTACCGCCCAATCCCAGACCCTAGTAAATATCGGGAACGCCATCACGTCATTTACCGGCCAAGATCTCTATTACGCTCTTGTCTACTTCGTGTTGGTGGTTGTATTTACGTTCTTCTACACGTTTATCATCTTTCACCCTGAAGAAGTCAGCGAAAACTTACAGAAACAAGGTGGCTTTATTCCTGGAGTTCGTCCGGGGAGGGAAACCGCTGAATTCATTCGTTACACTTTGAGCCGTCTGACGGCCATTGGAGCGCTCTTCCTTGGGGTGATTTCTGTCGTGCCGCTAATTGTTCAGAATGTTGTGGACATCTCGACCCTGGTTATCGGAGGTACAAGTATTATCATCGTTGTATCAGTTGTCATCGACACCAATCGTCAGCTCTCCGGACAGCTCTCAATGCGTAAGTACGATATTGTCTGATGAAAATTCCGCCCGCGTTCTTAGCAACTCTGGTGGTCCTGATAGGATTTCTGGCCGCCGCCACTTACTACTATCGTTCCCAAACAAGCACCGAGACAAAGCGCAGTACTGCTGACAGTACTTTTTTGGCTGATGTCCCAGCCGTTACTTCCAGCGACCAGGGGAAAATTGTTGACAAGCTAACTCGCCCGGCCACACCACGCGGCCGTTTAAGCTATCCCGCCAATGTTTATGTTGTAAAACCGCTGGAAGGGCTATTCACGATCGGGAATAAGATGAAGATGGACTGGAGGCTTATTAAACGAGCCAATAACATCAGCAACGAAAATTCAATCCAGCAAGGAACGAGCCTGGCGATTCCCAAACTGAGTAATGAGACTGACTACTTTCGTTTGGAGTTCAGAGTTGACGGCAGTAAAGCAAGCGAACTGAACCGCGCGGTCCAAAGCGGAGACGAGAGCGTCTACCTCGACCCGGTTAAAGTCGTCAAAAAGGAAGCCTTAACCTACTTTGGAGTAACTGAGAGCGATGATTTTTCGGTTCTGGAACAGGACCAAAGCCGGGGGACGGCCCTCATTCAAGTAAAGTCGGACCTCCATAAAACCAATATTGGCTTAATCCAACCCAAAGAAAAAGGCGCCAGAGGTATTTGGGCGATCCTGTATATTGAGAGTAGAGACAATGAGTAAACAGGTTTTCGTAGTAATAGGAGCGCAAGGTTCGGGGAAAAGTACTCAGGCCGAACGATTGGCTAAGCGCTTGGGTTTTACCCGTTTTGAATCTGGCGAAATATTACGGGGGCTGGCGCTAAAAGATGAACATTTACGAGATTTTTTGAAAACCGGAAACTTACTTACCGACGAAAACATAGCTGTTATCGTTGAGCGCTTTGTTGAGGATAACAGTAGCGCCACAGGCTTTGTTTTTGACGGATTTCCTCGTACGATCACGCAGGGTCCAATTCTTAAACAACTTGCCGAGAAATATGGCTGGAAAGTGGTAGGCGTCAATATTGTAATTTCAGATGAAACAGCAAAGCTGCGTTTGAGCAAACGGGTGTCGGTTGTTGATGGAAAAGAAACAGTTCGTGACGATGACCGTCCAGAAATCGTAGAGAAGCGTTTGCGGGTTTATCACGAACGCACTGAACCAATATTGTCTTATTTCAAAGAGAACTTTTCGCTCATTAAGATCAATGGCGAACCAGATCGAGACGCGGTTACCTCTGAAATTAATGCGGTTCTTGCTCATTTGTTAGATGGCTAAGCAGGACAGCCAAATCAAGGCCGGGAAGATTGCCGCTCGAATTCATCTCGATGTCGCCCGCAGTCTACGCCCGGGTCTGAATTTGCTTGAAATAGAAAATCAGATAGCAGCAGCGATAACCACATCTGGCGGTGAGAGCGCTTTCAAAGGCTACAAAGGGTATCCGGCAACTAGCTGCTTATCAGTAAATTCAACGGTCGTTCACGGCATCCCCTTCGACTACGCACTTAGGAACGGAGATGTCTTATCTGTTGATTTGGGAGTAAAGGTTGATGGTTGGATAGTCGACTGCGCCCGTAGCTACGAGATTGGGCGAGCAACCACCTCTAGCCAGCAGCTAATTAAAACGACGAAGCGAGCTTTAGACAAGGCAATTAGCCTCTGTCGGCCCGGGACAAGAACAGGGGATCTGGGGAACGCGATTCAAAAAATTGTTGAAGACGCTAACTTTTCTGTTGTTCGCGAACTTACCGGACACGGGGTTGGTAAAACATTACAGGAAGCGCCGAATGTTCCTAATTTTGGTAAAAGAGACACTGGAGCCGTGCTAACGGAGGGTATGACGCTGGCCATCGAGCCGATTGTCGCTGCCTCTCCGGTAAAATTAAGCATCGCTGACGACGACTGGAGCATCGTTGCTAGCCCGAAAGTGATGGCCGCTCATTGGGAAGACTCGGTCTATATAAGTGCCTCGGGGCCGATAGTGTTGACTAGGTAGCCCTCCCTGGAGTAGAATTATGAACAGATGTCGGAAAAAGAAGGGGTAATTGCGCTCGAAGGCTTGGTGGATGAATCCTTGCCTAACACGCAATTTCGCATAACGCTCGACAACGGGCAGGCTGTGCTTGGTTACGTTTCTGGCAAGATTCGCAAGCATAGGATCAAAATACTCCCGGGGGATCGAGTTTCGGTAGAGTTTAGCCTTTATGACCTGACCAAAGGTCGTATCGTCCGCCGTCTAACATAAATAATGAAAGTACACGTTGGAGTGAAACCGAGATGCCTGAAATGCAAAATAATCCGCCGCAAGGGGGTATTGAGGGTAATCTGTTCAAATCCTCGCCATAAGCAGAGACAGGGCTAAATGAATTTCAAATTTCGAATTTCAAATTTCGAGTCAATGTTGAATGATTTAGTTTTGAATTCAAACATTAATAATTTATTGAAAATTGAAAATTTAAAATTGAAAATTACAATTTCTGGAGGAAATTGCTGATGCCAAGAATTGCCGGAATCAACATCCCAGAGAATAAAAGACTTGTTATCGGGCTTGGCTATGTTTACGGAATTGGCCCAACTCTAGCAGCCAAGATACTGAAGAGCCAACAGCTGACGCACAATCCTAAATTCAGTGAACTAACACCCCAGCAGATAGATAAACTACGTGAGGTTGTGGAGAAAGATTTTACGGTTGAAGGTGACTTACGTCAACAGGTAAACCAAAACGTCCGTCGCCTGAAGGAAATCGGAAGCTATCGCGGCTCACGTCACACACGACGTCTTCCCGCTCGCGGTCAAAGAACAAAAACCAATGCCCGGACAAAACGGGGTAAAAGAGTAACAGTAGGTTCGGGACGTAAGAAGTCAGCCGAAAAGACATAATCTTATGAATAACCTATATCCAATCACCAATCTGTCGCTTCGCTCTGAATTCGCTTTGCGAAAGAATCAAAAATATCCTAATAACCAATACCAGAATAACAATCAGATTTGGTTATTGATGCTTAATCATTGATTACTATTTAAACATGGCAACCAAAAAAACAACAAAAACATCGGCAAAGCAGACTTTTCAGCCAATTCCGAATATCCGTTTATCTGTTTCGTCTTCTTTCAATAACACTATCATCACAGCTAACGCCCTGCCGAGCGGCAAAGTAATCTCCTGGACTTCTTCAGGACAGTCAGGCTTTAAGGGAACCAAAAAAGGAACCCCATACGCTGCCACAACTGCAATGAAGCTCTTGCTGGAGAAGCTCGAACCCTACAAACCAGAAACGGCCGAAGTAACGGTTTCCGGTGCTGGTAACGGTCGAGACGCGGCCTTGAGGGCAATAATCGGCTCTGGAATAAAAGTACTAAGCGTTAGAGATATCACTCCGTTGCCGCATAACGGAACTCGAGCCAAGAAAGCAAGGAGAGTTTAATGGCCCCCACAGGATCAAGAAAGCGAAAAGTTACCGAATACGGTACACAGCTGCAGGAGAAACAGAAAGCACGCATTGCGTACGGACTACGAGAAAAACAGTTTCGACGTTATTTCAATCAGGCTGCAAAAGATAAGGCCCAAACTGGCAACAGCTTGCTGACCCTGCTGGAACGCCGAATTGATAACGTTGTCTTTCGAGCTGGCTTAGTGCAATCGCGCGCCCAAGCCCGACAGCTCATTTCGCATCGTCACTTTAAGCTAAACGGCCGTCGCATCAATGTTGCCTCAATTCTGGTGACCGTTGGTGACGTTATTGAGCCCGTGTCAGCCAAGGATCTAAATCTGAGACAAGACATCTCACAGACAAGCTGGCTGAAAACAGACAAGAAAACACTGAAGGTTACAGTGGAAAGTTTCCCGAGCGCAGAGGAGCTACCTCTTGAATTCGACACGCAGAAAATAGTTGAGTTCTACTCTCGTTAGCCTCACTTACAGACGTGGCGAGTAAACCTTGATAATTAAGAGTGAAAAGGATATAATTGTTGATATGAGTCAACAATGTAGCGCGCGACGAAGCCGCACGCTATAATGTTAAGACCTGGAGGTCAAATAAACAATGGATTATAAGTTAGAAGAAGTTTCACTAATGCAGTTGAAGGAAGAGAGTACCGCCGCCGACGGAGCAGTTTTTGTTATTGAGCCGTTGAGCCCAGGCTTTGGCCTGACGATGGGCAACGCTTTGCGTCGGGTTCTCTTGTCGTGTTTGCCTGGAGCGGCAATTACTTCAATTCGAATAGACGGTGTGGATCACGAATTCTCAACCGTCAAGGGGGTTATTGAGGACGTTGTTGATATTATTTTGAACTTGAAGCAACTTCGATTTGAGTTCGACGGTGAGGATGTTCAGACAATAATTCTTGATGTTAAAGGACCAAAAAAAGTAACTGGAGCCGACTTTAAGTGTCCAACCGGAGTGAGAATTGTAAACAAAGGCTTGCATATCGCTGAGCTCGTGAAGGATGGGAAGCTATTGCTTGAGGCAACTGTCGAACGCGGCCGCGGTTACGTTTCAACGGAAATGCGTAAAGAGGAAAAGATGCCGATCGGCGTTATCTCCTTGGACGCTGCTTTCTCGCCTGTCATTAAAGTCAACTTCCGCACCGAGAATACCCGTGTTGGAAAAATGACTAACTTCGATAAGTTGGTTTTCGAAATAGCGACCGATGGCTCTATTAGCTCACAAGTTGCCCTGCAACAGTCGGCGGCCATACTTGTTGATCACTTCTCTGTTCTGGCCGGAGATTCTTCTTCAAAAGCTGAATCTGCCGCCAATTCGGTTGTGGATGACGAAGTGGATTCTACTGATGACGCTCCTAAGACCAAGAAATCTACTCCCGACAAAGCCAAGGCACCTAAGAAAGCCAAGAAGGCTTAACGCCCAACTATGGAGCGAGTACTGCGCAGTCAGAGCGACTACAAACAGACGATGTTGCGAAACCAGCTGACCTCGCTGCTGTTGTACGAAGCAATAACAACTACTCGCGCAAAAGCAAAGGCCTTACTACCGTTCGCTAATCGCTTTCTAACGCGCACTAAAGTTGGGGGACTCAACGCTCAGAAACTTGCTCATCAGTTACTTTTAGATAAAAACGCCGTTAAAAAACTTTTCGAAGACATCTTGCCTCGTTTTTCCCCAGAAGATAGCAACTATTTACGCTCTATTTCGGCTGGTTTTCGTAGCGGAGATTCGGCGGAAATGGCCGTTGTTGCCTTACTGAAGAGCGCCAAGCCCGTAGTTGCACCAAAAACGCCAGCTACTAAAGAAGCTAAAACTAAGGCGAAGAAATGACGACGATTGAACGTCAAACACATAAATTGGATGCTACCGATCAGATTCTCGGTCGCCTTGCGACAAAAATCGCCACACTCCTGCGAGGCCGACATAAGAGTAGCTTCGTTTACCACCAAGATTGCGGCGACGCCGTAATTATCGCTAACGCTAAGGCTATCAAGGTCACCGGCAAAAAACTTGCTCAAAAGACTTACTATCGCCACTCGGGCTACCCGGGCAATTTGAAAGAGATAACGCTCGAAACTATGCTCGAAAAGCACCCTGACAGAGTGATTACACTGGCGGTTAGAAATATGCTACCGAAGAATCGACTACGACAGCACTGGATGAAAAGATTAACCTTTAAAAATGACAGTAACGGCTAGAAACAAATATTTTACGGGCGTAGGCAGACGAAAAACGGCTGTTGCCCAGGTTAGGGTCTTAGCAGGCGACGGACGCTTTATACTTAACGGCAAACAAGGCGAACAACCGCTCAAACTCAAACGTGTCTTCGAAACCGTTGGCAAGAGCGGCCAGCTAGATGTTGAAGTGGTAGCTCGAGGTGGCGGGTTTACTTCAACTGTTGACGCCGTTGCTATGGGTACAGCTCGAGCCCTTGTTGAGCTAAACCCAGACTTCAAGCAAGCACTGCGAAAAGCAGGATTCTTAACACGCGACGCTCGCATCAAAGAGCGCAAAAAACCAGGGCTGAAAAAAGCAAGGAAGGCGCCTCAATGGGCCAAACGATAGAGAGTTGCCTTTTGCCTTTCGCAGTCCAGCACCAAGTACTCTCTGGTGCTGTGGCCCGAAAAGCTCCGCAGTGGGCGAAACGTTAGATCCAGGCCACCGAATCTAATTCTGGTGAGGACCGAGTATCTTTCTGATTTTCTGGGGATTACCGCCAAACAGGTCGTCGTAGATCGCTTCAGCTACCCAGAGTGGGTGTGCATAGTAGGGTTCGAAAGTTCCCCACATTTTGTCTCGTTGACCAATCTCCTCAACAGCTTTTTTTGTATGAGGGTTGTCATACATTCCGGTGTCAACTCCACCCGGACGCACATCGTAAATCTCAATACCTTCATCCCGAAGCTCCTTCTCAATTCCTTTTACGTACCCAACAATCGCGTGTTTTGCGGCTACATGTGTTGCCCCAAAGTGATAGCCACGTTCGCCGGACATCGAGGTGACCACAACTATTTTAGATTTGTACCCGCCATGTATTTGTTTTCTAAAAATAGGGACCATTTTAAGCATCAACATATGTGTTGCAGTGACGATCTTCATCTCCGCCTCAATTAGTTCTGGTGAAATATGTTCAAATGGCAGATAGATATTGTCGTTTGGCACTTTGTAGCTGCCGCCACCCATTCCAATAGATTGAACCCAATAGATATTTTTATCTTGTGGGAGCGAACTGACTAAATGGTCAGTTCCTTCGTTAGTAGTAATGTCCGCAGCAATATATGAAACAAGTTCTGGGTTGCACCCGAGCTTAACTAAACCGGCTTTAATTTTCTCGAGATTTTCTTCGGTCCGAGAAACCATAATGACTTCCACCCCCCCCTCTTGCAAGGCGGCAGGCAGTTGCGGTACCGATGTTCATTTTGTGTTCGACACCGTCAATCTCGATCGGGTTGTGAGACGGCTGGTTTTTGTATTTGTAGACATGACCAACAGGCTTAAACCCACACCCAGTGACCAATACGGTAGACTTCGGCTCTTCAGTTCGCTTAAACCAGCTCATTAAAATTAGTATAAAGCACTGCTGGAATTACTTCTACTTCTGTTTTCTTGCCTGTCAAAAGCATCAACCTAACTTGCTCATATATTATAATATATGAGCAAATTAGGAGCTGTTCGCATCGAATACTTACTAAAATTGTCGTTGATTTGGTAATTTCATTATTTGGTGCTTAACTAACGGTATGGCTTTAGTAATCGATATTGAGAGTTCAGGTAAAGCCTGGGGGAGTTTTGATGCGCAAACCCAACATCTATTTTCCGCGAAAGCTAAAACTTCCGGGCAGAGCGATGAAGAGTGGGCCGAAGCCAACATGTCTCTTTCGCCCTACACCGCCGAAATCGTTGCCCTGGGCGCCTTAGACACCCAAACGCTTAAGGGCGGCGTCTACTTTCAATCCCGAAAAAAGGACATTGCCGCCTTTGAAGAGAATGGCATAAAGTTTCAGAGCTGCTCCGAACAGGACATTATTGCTAAATTTTACCAGCTCGCTGCCAAGTATCAGGAATTTGTAACGTTCAACGGACGGATGTTTGATATCCCGTTTCTGTTCATTCGTAGCGCCATCAATAAGATAAAACCAACCAAAGACTTAATGCGCAATCGCTACTTGAATGCTCAAGCTTTCGACGCCAAACACATCGATTTATTCGACCAACTTTCCTACTACGGGAGCGCCCGCTACCCGTCCGGCGCGGGCTTGCATATGGCTTGCCAAGCGTTTGGCATTACAACGCCAAAAGACGACGAGATTGATGGTTCTAAAGTAACGAGCTACTTCAACTCTGGAAAATACGAAGAAATTGCCCGTTACAACGCTCGTGACCTTTTTGCGACGGCCGAGCTCTATAGCTACTGGAAAAACTACCTTAACTAGGACCAACTTACACCCCTGGGGTGTCAACAGGTTAGCGGATGTAATATCTCATAATAATAGCGACTTGCTCAAAACCTTCTTTCCAGGGAAAATGCAGAGGTGCAAGCAAAAAAACTGGAAAAGATTAACGCGTCCTATACTAAAGCCCTCTCCAAAGTGGTCTTAAAGCTGTGGCCGCGAGAGTTGATTACCGTCGCTGACGTCCTTATCGACCCGTCGATGCGGCACGGTAAAGTTTGGATACGGTCGAATCCTCAAGTTATGATCGATATGCAGTCTCGCAAGAAAGATATCAACAATGAATTGACAAAATACGTCAGTATGCGCTTCGTGCCGAAACTGGAATTCATCTGCGATGATAACTATATCTCGCATCTTGATGAACTATTCGATGACGCCTCAGTCAACGACAAAAAACAATGAGAACTAAGAGCTTAATCTTCTCCATTTTTACAATCCTATTGTTTGCCTTAGGGCTATTGATAACTGTTATTTTCAACATGACGCCCGACACCACAACGGTGCTAGTAATGTTTTACGCTTCACTCTTTTTCTCGGTTTTTGGGCTAATCTTCTTCACCTTCTATCTTGTTCAATACAAACAAAGCGAGACGCTACCGCCCTGGAGCCGGACAGTTGCGGCGTTACGCTGGGCATTTTTAACCAGTCTCGCGGCCGTAATTATATTAATGTTGAAATCGGTTGACCTTCTAAACGCGGCGACACTGGCGATAATTATTGTTGCTACTTTCACCGGCGAAGTTCTGTTAAGACGCAAGTTCACTTGGAATGATTAGCGGCCATCCTCACCCAATTACTGTTGTCTTGGAGCGGTTGATCGAGTACTTCACGGTATATGGCTTTGAGGTTTTTGAAGGTCCAGAAGTTGAAACCGAAGCGAATAATTTCGATCGCTTGAACATTCCAGCAGATCACCCTGTTCGAGAGGAGCACGACACCTTTTTCCTAACGAGCGGCTTGTTGCTACGTACCCACACCTCACCGATGCAACTGCGAATTATGGATCATCGCCAGGCTCCGATTAGAGCGTTGGTCCCCGGGCGAGTATTTCGGAACGAATCAACCGACTCAACGCATAATCATACTTTCAACCAACTGGAAGGTTTCGTTCTCGACGAGAACGCTAATATGGAACAGCTAATTACGACACTAAAGGGAATGCTTAACCATCTTATGGGCGGCCGGATGCGTTTTAGGGTTCGTCCGAGTTACTTCCCGTTCGTTGAGCCTGGAATCGAGCTGGATCTTTTTCACCGCGGAAAATTTGTTGAAGTTCTTGGCGCTGGGATGATTCACCCCAACGTGTTGGCGGCGATGAACGTCGATCAATCAAAATACACCGGCTGGGCATTCGGAGTTGGCATAGAACGTCTGTTGAATCTTGTAAGCGACGTTGAGGACGCCCGACTTAACCTTTCCGGCGACTACCGTTACTCGGGGCAGTTCAAATGTTAGTCAGCTTAAGTTGGCTGAAGGAGTACTTGCCGCATTTCTCAGACGGGGTCGACCAAACCATTGATCGTCTGGCGACGCTTGGCTTTGAGGCGGAACCAGTTACCAAAGAGATAATCAACGTTTCCATAACTGCTAACAGAGGGGACTGTCTGTCACTACTGGGCATCGCTCGTGAGCTGGCGGGAGCGATGAGTCTGCAGCTCAAACTGCCTGAAACGAGCGACGAGTTGCCTTCGAAGCACTTACTAGAACTTACCGTCAGCGATGGAGCAAAAGACGATATCCTTAGCGATGAGTTGCTCGGGCTGTCTGGCTACGTTGCGTCCGACACGCCAGCAGAGTTGAAAAAACGTCTTACAATAATTGGCCTCCAGAGCAAAGACCTTTTGATTGATATTTCAAACCTTGTGGCTTACGAGGTCGGCTTGCCGCTCCATGTTTTCGATAGAGAGAAAATAGCCGCCGGCTTAGTGGTTGATCGGGCCGAGTCCGGTGAAACGGTTACACTTCTTGACGGCCGCAGTGTCTCCTTGCAGGGCGGTGAGTTAATTCAACGCTCTGAAAAAACGGTCGTTGATTTGGCCGGCGTCATGGGCGCTAAGAATTCAGCGGTCAGTAAGAATACTTCCTCAGTAATTGTTCAAGCTGCGGCATTCTCAGCTTCTAGCGTCAGGAAAAATTCCCGCCTGACGGGAGTTACTACCGATGCCTCTTCAAAATATGTTCGGGGTGTTGATGCTGCATCAGGGGAGTTAGCACTGCGGCGCTTCTTCTACCTTGCCACAAAGTACTGCCCCTCAATTTCTCTCGACGGTCTCCAGTCCTTTACGGGGCGTGGACATAGCCCGAAAACGGTAGCGTATGAACCGAACCAGATCAAACGCTTACTTGGGTTTGAGCCAACGTCTGACGATATGAAGCGTCTCGCAACAATCGGTTTTGTTCTAGTCAAAAACACCATCACCGTACCCTCCTGGCGAAATGATATTGGCATCAGTGCTGATATTGCCGACGAGATTATTCGACTACGCGGCTACGATAACCTGCCAGACGTTGCTCTCTCGAAAAAGTCCGCGCCAACTAGTCAGTATCAACAGATTTTGGAGCTAAAGCGTAAACTGTCTCGCGCCAGTTACACCGAAATGCTGACCGGCACATTTGCTCGAAAGGGTGCGTTGGGTATTTCAAACGCCACGAGCAATGAGCTGAAGTATCTTCGCTCTAATTTAGCCGAACCGCTAGCGGGCGTTGTCGCAAAAAATCCGTTTATTGGAAGGCTCTACCTCTACGAAATCGGTCAGGTATTCACCCCCAAGGAAGATCAACATCTCGCTATCGTACTATCGGGACTCAAAGAGCGGGCTTTAGCCGCAGAAGCGACGAAGATGTCGACGCTACTTGGTCGACAGGTTGAATTTAAACCTTTTCGCCCTGACGACCTGAGGGAGTTTGGTATTAAGCATGACAGGGTCGTCTTTTGGGAGAGCTCGATGGCCAAAGTGAAACTGCCGTCTCCAATTACGCCTGCCCGGATTTCTCCGTTGCCGCAGTACCGACCAATTAGTAAGTTCCCACCGGTCGTGCGTGATGTAACCCTTGCGGTTGATACGGACGTCGACAACCTAATTGCTCTGAATTATTTCGACAGCGCCGACGGAGTTCTGTTTGCTGAACTAACGGACGAGTACCGTCACGAAGAAACGCCGCAAAAAAAGTCTGTGACTTATCGAATTGTTTTTCAGAATATTGACCGCACTCTAACCGATAGCGAGGCGAATAATCTCTTCAGCGCGCTCCTCGAGGGGCTTTCCCCAAAGCTATCTTTTGAGATACTCTAGGTGGAATGGATAACTTAAAGCGCGTTCTTAGTGGTGGCGTGAGCGCACACGTCGGCAAAAAAGTGCTAATGAGCGGTTGGGCTCAAACCATCCGTGCTCACGCCAAAGTGATGTTTATCGATCTGCGTGATCATAAAGGAATTACGCAGCTAGTTTTCACAGGCGAAATAATGCAACAGGCCAGCCAACTAACAGTAGAATCAGTCGTATCGATAGTTGGTGAGGTGGTGAAACGTCCCGAGTCGCTGACGAATCCAAACGTTATTAGCGGCACAGTGGAGGTACGAGTTGAATCACTTACTATTGAATCACTTGCCTCAAACCTACCCCTGCCGCTGAACGATCTCACCGTCAAAGAAGAAACTCGGCTTAAATACCGCTATCTGGATTTACGCTCCGAAAGGATGGCTTACAACCTGCGAATGCGCCATCAGATGAACCAGTTTTTGCGAAACTATCTATCCAATAGGGATTTCACCGAAGTAGAAACGCCGTACATCTCTAAATCTACCCCCGAGGGGGCACGGGACTATTTGGTGCCAGCCCGAATCGACCCGGGTAAATTTTACGCTCTGCCGCAGTCTCCACAACAGTATAAGCAGCTGTTGATGGTTGCCGGAATTGAGCGGTACTTCCAGATTGTTCGCTGTTTTCGAGATGAAGACTCTAGAATTGATCGACAGCCAGAATTTTCACAGCTTGACGTCGAGATCAGCTTTACATCCCAAGAAGAGGTTCTGAGCTTAATCGAAGAAATGTACAAGGAAATGGTCAAAACAAACTTTCCGGAAAAAGTTCTGACATTTACGGAATTTCCCCGGATTACCTATGCCGATTCAATGAAAAAGTACGGCACTGATCGTCCGGATCTACGCAAAGACATAAGTAATGAAGACGAGCTAGCCTTTGCTTTTATAGTCGACTTTCCGTTATTTGAATGGAAAGCGGGGGATAAGCGCTGGGGAGCAGTCCACCACCCGTTCACCGCTCCGACACTTGAGTGGCAAGCTAAATTTGAAAAAGATCCCGCACACGCTTTAGCGCAACAGTACGATTTAGCGTTAAATGGTGTCGAAGTTGCGGGGGGAAGTATTAGAATCCACCAACCGGAGATTCAAGAGAGAGTTTTCGCGTTCCTGGGGCACGACAAAACCGAGATCCAGCGTAACTTTGGTCACCTTTTGGAGGCTTTTAGTTACGGGGTCCCGCCGCACGGCGGTTTTGCTTCTGGACTTGACCGTCTAATTTCCGTCTTATTACGGCAAACCTCAATTCGTGAAGTCATAGCTTTCCCAAAGTCGGGCGACGGCAGAGACCTGATGATGGACAGCCCCTCAGCCGTCGATAGCCACCAGCTGCTTGAGCTTGGCTTGAAACTAGTAATTGATGATATTCCTTCACCCAAAACCAAGAAATCTAAGTAAAGGCGCCAAACTTGCCGCATTGGCGTTTCTACTAGTAATTGCTACCTCTCCTGCCGTAGTAATCACACCAATCGCAAGCACGAAACAACTTATCTCCTCTGCGAACAACAGCTTCTCAACCGCAATTGGAAACTTTGACGACTACCCGGTGCTACGATCGTATGCGGGCGAGCCGTACGTTTTCGCTAAGGCTTTTTTACTACTCGACGCGGATACCAACGAGGTGATCAGCGCTAAAAATCAGAACTTGAGCCTGCCGGTCGCCTCCACCACAAAAATGGTTACGGCGCTGACGGCCCTCCAATTAATGAGTCCAGACGACGAAGTTGTGGTAACAAATCACTCCACTAGCGTTCCAGATTCCAATGTGGGTCTCCTACCGGGTGAGAAGCTGTCGGTTCTTAGTCTCTTACGGGGCGCACTTATCGCGTCTGGTAACGACGCTACGTATGCTATCGCTGAGGCGTACTCACAAAAAAACGGTGATATTAAACCGTTCGTCGCAAAAATGAACAATTACGTCTTGGATCATGGGCTGAAAAAGACTAAGTTTTTCGATCCGGCTGGGCTTGATGACAATGGCCGTTCGACCGCTTTCGAGCTAAGTCAAATCGCTCGGCTGCTACTTGAAAATCCACTGCTCTCTGGAATCGTTGGCCAACGACATGCGACTATTTCCTCACTGAACGGCGAGTATCGCCACGAAATCGAAAGCTCTAACCGACTCATACTGCCCGATAGCGGATATTATCTACCTGGAGTTTTGGGGATTAAAACTGGTTTTACGTACGCGGCTGGCCACAGTTTGGTCTCGGCGCTTGAAATGAACGGCCATACTTACATCGGCGTAATCCTGAACACGGACGAGTATTCAATTACCGCTTCCGCATCAGAAATGAGGAAACTATTCATCTGGGCCAGAAGCTCGATAGCTCGCCAAACGTACTAATCCGTTTCGTACCTATTGACAAAGGGGCTAGTAAGTATAGTAATAAGGAATTCTCGATAAATAAGTAAATAGAGAATTTTACAAAAAGTAGTAGAAAGGAGTTGTATGAATCAGACTGCATTGGATCTTTGGGGGACTGAAACGCGCGACGCATTACAGTCTCTGTGGGATAGGATAAGTGATTTCGCACCCAATATTATTGGGGCGATTGTAATTGTTCTTGTCGGAGTGATTGTGGCCTGGGTATTGCAGTACATTGTTGTGCAAATTTTGAAGGCAGTTCGCCTGCAGAGTTTGTCTGACAGTAGCGGTTTTACCGCCGTGCTCAAACGAGCGAAGCTGCGCAGTGATGTCTCCGACATCGTTGGAACGTTTGTAAAATGGGTAACCATTCTTACAGCGCTTGTACCGGCATCGATTGTTCTGAAGGTGAATGGGGTCGAAGGTTTCGTTGAAGGAATCCTTGCCTATATCCCTGTCGTGCTTGGCGTTTCCTTGCTCTTGGTTTTTGGAAGCCAGTTCACGGAAGTTATATCTCGCTTAACGCGAGCATCGGTTGAGTCCTTTGGCCTAACAATTGCCAAGACAACCGAAATGACAGTGCGTTGGACGCTGTATATTTTCATCGGCATCATGGCGCTGTTTGCGCTGGGTGTACCGCGCGAGTTCACGGTTATAATGTTCATCGGCGTGGTCTCGATGATTGCCATTGCATTTGGCCTGTCTGTAGGTCTGGGCGGGCAGAATCATATGAGTGACTTCATTAAGAAGCTTCGCGACGAATTGAAAAAGTAACAATCCTGTAGGAATAACAAAGCGGGTCGTAAATGGCCCGTTTTGTTTTGTGAATACGAAAGTAAAACTACTGAACTAACTTCAAGGCTTCATTGGCGGCCGACTGCTCCGCTCGTTGCTTAGAAGAACCCGTTCCTTTGGCGAGCAGTTTATCGCTGGCGTAGACACCGACAGTAAATTCCTTAGCGTGATCAGGCCCAGCCTCGTTCATTACACGGTATTCCGGGGCGCGACTATGTTTCTCTTGCACAATTTCTTGCAAGCGCGACTTAGGATCTATATGAAGGTTTTTTTCAATAATCTCTGGGAGTAAACTAATCAAGTATTTAGCAATAAAATCTGATGACGCATCGTAGCCTTTATCCAGATAAATTGCACCGATAAACGCTTCGACAGTATTTGCCAAAATCAAGCTACGCGTTCTGCCTCCAGAGTGCTCTTCACCCTTACTGAGTAGCAGGTAATCACCGAGGTTTAACTCCAGAGCAACTTTGGCTAAAACTTCACCCTTAACAATTGAACTGCGCCAATTCGTTAACTCGCCCTCGGGGTTGGAGAAGTTCTTGTACAGATATTCTGTTACGACCAGCTCCAGCACAGCGTCGCCGAGAAATTCGAGTCGCTCGTTATGTTCAAGCGACGGCTCTTTGGTCTCGTTGATGTACGAGCGATGAATAAAAGCTTGGCGCAAAAGCGCTTTGTCGGTAAAGTTAACGTCAACTGCTTTCTCAACTTCTTCAACTGGTTTTGTCATTATTTTCAGTTTCGGCCTCATCGGTTTCCGCTTCTTCAGTTTCTTCAACATATCGATCCGACTGGCGATACAGCGTGCCCAAGACACCGTTAATGAATTTAGAGGAGTTCTCGCCACCGAAAGTTTTGGCGATCTCAACCGCCTCGTTGATAGCGACTTTGGGAGGGATGTCTTTGTCCTTCAGCAGCTCGTAACTGGCTAAACGTAAGATACTCTTGTCTATAACTGAAATCTGTTCCAGCGGCCATTCCGGTGCCGCCTGTTCGATTAAACTATCGATTAGTTTGAGATTCTTCATCGTGCCTTCGACGACCCGATTCAAATATTCCACGTCGATGTCCTTCTCTACAGGTCCCATTACTCTCTCACTGATCTCCAGAATTGGTTTTTCTTGGTGAAAATCCCACTCGTAAAGCGATTGCATAGCAACCGTGCGTGAGAGATGGCGGTTAACCGACATTACTTAGAGGGGTCAACAACGATGCGTTCTTTAGGACGTTCGGGTTTCACTGGGACGCCGCGATAGTGCCCGCAAGAGCGGCAGACGTTGTGAGGCAGCGTTACTTCGCCGCAATGCGAGCATCGGGTAACGCTAGCGCTCTCGACTGCATACTTTGATCGTCGCAGATGGGTTCTTGTCCTGGAAAGCTTTTTCTTTGGCTCAGCCATGCTACTATTTTAGCAATCTTCTGCCTTAATTGCCACTAGGGGATCAGGTTGATCAGCTCACCTGGTTTGTAGATGGTTCGACTAAATTTACCTTTATTGATTTTTGCCGCTATGGCGGGTGAATGACTGATCAGCTCCAAGATATTAGTTTCTGAGAACGACTTATCTGCTTCAAGCGAGCCAACAAATTTTTGGTTGAAAAGCACTTTAATCACTTGGACTTTATGAGCAACGTGGAATTTCTCCGGCCATTTTTCTTGCTCGATAATCAGCCCCTTTTGCGATGAACTAGCGTAGAGCTCTTGCGAGAGATACGGGTACATAGGCGAAATAGTCACCAAAAATCGTCGCCAAACTTCCGCATCGATGACCTTTGAGCCCAGTGTATTGATGAGTTTCATACCTTCAGAAATGACGGTATTTAAGCGAAAATCCTGAATCATTTTATTTATAGTGTCGAGATACTCGTCGAATCGCTGACGCTGTGACTCAATAGCGGTTGGATGAACTAAAGTTGAGAGCTTTTCGAGTTTAATTAAAAATCGGTGAATTCCATTAATACCGTTCCCGCTCCACTCCGCATCGTTCTCCACCGGTCCCAGGAACAGCTCGTAACCGCGCAGAGCGTCCGTACCGTAAGCGTCGATTAACGGGTCGGGCGAGATGACGTTACCCTTACTTTTGCTCATTTTTGCGCCATGAAGCGTGACCATGCCAATATTGAATAATTTTTTAAACGGCTCGTTTGTCTTGACGTCGACATAGCCAAACTTAGACAAAAACTGAAAGACGAACCTTGAATAAAGTAGGTGAAGCACGGCGTGTTCGATACCGCCGATGTATAAGTCAACCGGCAACCATTTTTTCACCCTGGACTTATCGAAGGCCTGTTGGTCGTCTCGTGGGGAGAGATAACGCAAATAGTACCAGGACGAGTCAACAAAGGTGTCGAGCGTGTCTGTATCGAAGTGCCAACCTTTACTGTAAAACTTTTCGGCCCTCTTGGCGTACTCCTTTGATCGAGCGATCGGACTCTCACCTCCAGGTTGAAAATCAACGTCGGTCGGCAGCAAGAGCGGAAGATACTCATCTTTTACGGCGTGCGGGTATCCTTTGGGGTCGTAGACGATCGGTATTGGACAGCCCCAGTAGCGCTGGCGAGAAACTAACCAGTCACGGAGATGATAGCTAACTGTTTGCCCTCCGATACCGCGGATGGCCAAATCATCAGCAATCTTTTTGGCCGCAAGATCACTACTTAGACCGTCGTACCTACCGGAGTTAGTAAGGTAACCGCTGCCTTCATACAGCGCGGGGTCGTCCTGAAGCTGTCTCCAAGCCCACTTGTGAGCATCAGCTGTCATGAACTGTTCCACCTCGCCCTTTGATAGCCAAATTGGTTCGTGTTTGCCAACCTCTTCGTCTGAAATTTGAGCCATTTCGTCGCTGGTGAGCTCGAAATAGAGACAGTGCCCGTGCAGTGAACGATTCTCGCTCTTAGGTCCGTGATAGAATTTTGAGTGTAGTCTGCCTAAATTTTTCACTAGCCGAAGTTTATTATAACCAACTTCCTCAAGGATTTCAGATGTTGCTGCTTCTTCGGGTGACTGGCCCTTCTCAATGCCTCCAGTAATCCAAGTTCCCCAGGCTACTTTTTTCCACTTTAAGCCCAGATATTTATCTTCGGACCAGTGTTTTACAATCGCGACAATCCCATCTCGTTCAACAAAAGGCAGGTCCTCTCTGACGTTGCTTGGCTCTTTGTTGTCGATAAACTCGGGCTCAATCACAGACAGAATCGGCAGATTGTGCGCGGTGGCGAACTCGTGGTCTCGTTTGTCGTGGGCGGGCACAAGCATTACCGCACCGGTACCGTACGACGGCAGTACGTAGTCAGCTACCCAAATCGGTAGCTCCTGCTTTGAAAATGGGTGAATGGCAGTCGATCCGGTAAAAACGCCCGTTTTTGTTTGATCTTCCATCTGCCGGTCCAGGTCTGACTTCGATAAGGTTTCCTGGAGATAGCTCTGAACTGTCTTCTCCTGCGCCGCCTTTGTAAGTTTTTCGACTAAGGAATGCTCCGGCGCCAAGAGGATCGCGCTTACCCCATAAATTGTGTCCAACCTGGTGGTGAAAACTTCAATCGGGCCGTGTTCAGTATGAAACTTAACGGTTGCGCCGTCTGATCGGCCGATCCAGTTTCGCTGCAGGGCTTTGACGTGCTCTGGCCAATCAAGAGTATCAAGCCCCGATAAAAGGCTCTCGGTAAAATCAGTTATTTTCAAATACCACTGCGACAAGCTTTTTTTGGTAACCTTACTGCCGCAGCGTTCGCAACAGCCGCCCACGACTTGCTCGTTGGCCAGTACTGTTTGGTCTTTCGGACACCAGTTAACTAAAGCTTGTCTTTTCTCAGCCAGTCCGTGCTTGAAAAACTGCAGAAACAACCACTGAGTCCAGCGGTAATAGTCAGGAGAGCTGGTGTTTACTTGCTTCTTCCAGTCGTAAAGCGCCCCCAGAGCGTTCAGCTGAGTTTTAAATGTCTCTATTGCACGATCGGTAAATTTCTTGGGATGAGTTTTACTTTTGATTGCCGCGTTTTCAGCCGGTAGGCCAAACGCATCGAAACCCATCGGGTGCAAGACATTTTTACCCTTAAGACTCCAATAACGAACGTAAAAATCACTTAAAGTGTACCCACGCCAATGACCGACATGCAGACCATCGCCAGAAGGGTAGGGGAACATATCCAAGCAGTAGAACGGCTCACCGCTTGAGAGGTCGCAGGTTGAAAGCTTTGCAGCGTCGAATTTAGGACGCCACCTGTGCTCAATGTCCTTGTGGTTATAACCCATCTGTCCTATGTTAGCTCTTGAGGGGGCAGTTGGGCAACGGCTCTTGACCTTTCGAATGCCCAAGGTCAACCCAGAACGGCGTTGAGGGGTTGACAAAAACCTAGCCAGGCGACGTAATTATGTCATAGTAATAATATGAGTTGGGGAAGGAGGTGAGAGGAATGAAAGGATTTGATTGGGTAGTGTGGTTCTTCCTGTTTGTAGGTGGTCTAAACTGGGGTTTGATTGGTATCAACGCAGAGTGGAACTTCGTCGCGAAGTTGGGTGATACTTTCGCCCAGATCGTCTACATCATTGTTGGCCTTGCGGCTCTTTGGAGCTTGATAAGCGCCTTCATGAAGGGGTCGAAGTCAGACGCACCTTCTATGTAATTTCATCGAGCTCGATGAGACACAGTACCGCTTCACAGCGGTATTTGTGTGTTGTACTGAGCTGAAAGACTGGTTTTCTGTGGACCGTACCGGGATACTCGCTACGCTCATTCCCTCCCGTCCCACAACGAAGCACTTCGTTTTCTGTTGTGGACCGTACCGGGATCGAACCGGTCACCTCATCCATGCCATGGATGCGCTCTACCAAATGAGCTAACGGCCCTTGCCGCCGAAGGCGGAGTTCTCAAGTAACAATTTTCAATTTACAAGACAATATTCACTTTTGTTACCTTTAACATTTTACCTTTTGTAGGTTTGGTTGCCTAGACAACAGCAGGTTAGACGGGAGCAGTGGTTACTGGCGAAGTCGGAGTGGGAGAGGTAATCAGGCTTTTACCTTCCATCTCATCAGGAGCTGCAATCCCCATAATCTGCAGGATAGTTGGCGCGACGTCAGATAGTTTGCCCCCACTTCTTAGAGCGGTTACCTGAGTGTCGTTGGCCACAATGAACGGCACCGGGTGGCCTGTGTGCTCAGTGTCGGGCTCTCCAGTTTTGGGGTTAACCATCTGTTCAACGTTGCCGTGATCGGCGGTGATAATGAACACCCCGTCATGCTCTTGAATTGTCTTAAATATCTCCGCCATGCTTTTGTCTACCGCTTCAACCGCCTGGATGGCCGCTCGCAGATTTCCCGTGTGTCCTATCATATCTGGACAGGCGTAATTAAGCAGGATGAAGTCATAATTAGTGATGTGGCTGATAACGGTTTCTGTGATTTCTGTTGTCGACATAGCAGGGGTCTGATCGTAGCTCGAAACTTTTGGAGAAGGTACAACGATTCGATCCTCACGCGGATACGACTCTTCTCTCCCACCGTTGAAAAAGTACGTTACGTGGGCGTATTTTTCTGATTCAGCGACGTGCAACTGTTTTAAGCCAGCGTCAGACAGTATCCGTGCCAGCGGGTACTTCACATCCCGTGGGTGAAAAGCGACTTGGATCGGCAATCCCTCTTGGTAGAAAGTAAATCCAACAAAATACAGGCTACTGATAGTCACTTTTCGCTCAAATTCCTTAAAATTTGGTCGTACGAAAGCTTGGGTTATTTCTCGCGCTCGATCGCCACGAAAATTAAAAAAGATAAGCGAATCCCCATCAGACAACGGTCGAAAGCTGTTGCCTTCACCTCTGATGACGGTTGGGACGATAAATTCGTCGGAGAATCCGTCTCGATAGGCAGACGCAATGGCAGCCTCGGGCGTGCGCGCCTCCAGACCAACGCCCTCGGTAATAGCACGATACGTTTTTTCAATTCTATCCCAGCGATTATCACGATCCATAGCGTAGTAACGTCCAGAAACAGTACAAATGCGCCCGATACCCACCTCGGCAATTTTCTGATCAATTAGAGCGCAGAACTGTTGGGAAACAAACGGCGAAGTATCACGACCATCGGTGATGACGTGGATACAGACATCCTTGACGCCGCAGTGTTTCGCCATATCTAGCAGCGCGAAGAGATGGTCGATGTGACTGTGAATTCCGCCGTCAGATGCCAATCCCATGATGTGGACCGAATTATCAGTATTATTGATACGTTGGAAAGCGTTTACCAGTGCGGGATTGGAAAAGAAACTATTGTCACTGATTGCTGTGGTGATGGCCGGCAACGACTGTTGCACAACCTGTCCCGTGCCGATGTTTAGATGTCCCACCTCAGAATTCCCATGGAATTTGGCCGGCAAGCCAACGGCGTCTCCGGAAGCCGCTAGAGTTGTGTTGGGAAATACTTTCTTCACTTCGTTGTAGAACGGCGTTTGGGCCAGGGCGATAGCGTTGCCGCCCCAGGTTGGTGCAACTCCCCAGCCGTCAATTACCGCTAGGACTACAGGTTTGGGCCGCGGTGACATTTACGCTGCTAACTCTTGCTCAATCGTCAGCAAACGGCGGTACTTGGTCATCCGCTCTTGATGCGTATCGTTTGGAGCGCCAGTTTTAATGAATTGGGCACCGGTTCCAACAGAAAAATCTGCGATGAAATCGTCAAGAGTTTCGCCTGAACGATGGGAAACGATTGTCATAAAACCAGCGTCCTTGGCCATTTCGGAAACCTCAAGAGTTTCAGTGACGGTTCCGATTTGATTTAATTTGACCAGAATAGCGTTGGCCGCTTTCATCTCGATGCCTTTACGCAGTCTTTCTTGGTTCGTCACGAACAGGTCGTCACCCACCAGCATAAGTTTTTTTGTGCTGGAGTTAGATTGTTCCATCTGTGACAAGAACTTCACCCAGTTCTCCCAGTCCTCCTCATCAAACGGGTCCTCCAGGGAAAGGATGGGGAAATCACGTAATATCCCTAAGAAACGACTCGGGGTAACTTCGAAAGTTGGTGGTAGGCTACTTGCGGCGACGTCCAGTGCCAGCGAAACTTCATCCCAAGGTTGGTAGCCAGATTGTTTAATGGCCCGCATTAAATAATCGAGCGCCATCTCGTTGGTATCCAAATTTGGAGCGTAACCACCCTCGTCACCGTTGGCCACTGAGAGATGGTCTTCGCGCAAAATAGTGCCAAGGGTGCTAAAAATCATCTTTCCGGCGGAGAGCTGGTTATGGTAACCAGTAACGCGATCTGGTACGACCATAAATTCTTGAATATCTAAATTATTGTTGGCGTGTTTGCCGCCATTTATCATATTCATCATCGGTATGGGAATATGGAATTCGTTACGATTGTTGAGTTTGCCGATATAGCGGTACAGGGGGAGCTGCTGCTCGAGAGCAGCCAACCGGGTTATTGCCATCGAAACTCCCAAGATCGCGTTAGCCCCCAAGTGAGATTTATTTGACGTTCCGTCAAGCTCTATCATGAAGCGATCTATGCCTGCTTGATCGGCTGGGTCGCGATTTACCAGCGCATGGCCGATAATTTCGTTGATGTTACTAACCGCCGCGGCTGGTTCAACTGTCGCGGCTTCGAACTTTCCCTTGGAAGCTCCTGCCGGAACGGCGGATGAAGCGATAAGACCTCGTTCGTCTTGAACCGAAGCCTGGACGGTGTCGTCGCCCCTAGAGTCGTGGATCACCTGTCCCCAAACTCGTGAAATCTTTGCCATCTTAGTCCAACCTCACCCAACTGAATTCTTCGCAGCAAAGCTGCTTGAAATCGTCGCCCCTGGAATCGTGGATCACCTGTCCCCAAACTCGTGAAATCTTTGGCATTACAACTTCATTAATCCTTCCTTGAACTTGTCGATATCTTCCACGGGAGTTGGATCGACACCGTTAACGCCCGCTAGATAGTAGGAAAGCAAATCGCCGAAATGGCTGAACAAGAACTGCTCGGCCAGCGCCGAACCGGACCGTATTGTGAGCGGTACAAACGGAATCTCCTTGGTGGAAAAGAGTTGTTGCAAGATCTTGCCGCGAGCAACATTGCGTGAAAAGCCGTAATTTGAAACCAGATTCAACACGATTATCTTCTCGTCAATGGCGAAATCTAACCCTTGGATCACGTTATGACACGCCTCTGGCAGCTCCTGAAAGACGGCAAATGTTTTCGAGTTTTCGTTGAACTGATTTTGCCACCTCTTGGCGACACCGCTTAACGGCTCAGATGCTAAAATAAGCGGCACCTTATTATTCAGACTAATACTTAGCTCTTCCGCCTTGGCGGGAAAAGTTTTTTGGGAAATGGCATTCTTCAGCTCTCCTAAAGCCAGAAAGTAAGCTTGTTCAGTAAGATTAATTAGCTTAGCTTTCGTCAAGACGGCGAGAACCGAGCCCAAAAGGTAACCAAGAGCCGCTCGGGGAGGGGCATCTATTTTTACCTCGACGAACTGAATGTTGTTATTCTGGGCCACTTCTTTGTCTTTGCCGCCGCGAGAAATCACCACAATCTGACATTTTCGTTCGAACGCTTTTCTTAAGGAATCTAAGGTTTCTTCCGTATCACCAGAGTCGCTGACCGCCAGCACCAGGGTGTTAGGCCCAGCGTACATCGGTAAACCGTAGTCATGCCAGAAGGCAATAGGAATCGTGGCCGAATCCTGAAAAAGGCTTTTCGCAATTACCCCAGCAATGCCAGATCCTCCCATGCCGCAGATTATCACCTGGTGAATCGTAGTCGGGTCCAGGGGGAGCTCTTTCGTCCACAAATCGGCCCAGGACTGCTCCAACTGGCTGGGGAATTCAAGAATTCGTTCCAGCATCTTACCCTCGTCTACTACAACAATCTGCCCCTCTGCCATTGATATTAGCGTACTACGAGAGGGCGAATTTGAGAAGTGGACCAGAAAATGACTTGTCCAATAATATATTGATAATTAATCTTTCCTCTGGTAGTTTGCTGGTAGCCTGGCTAGATATAGGCAAACGGTTAAGGAATTACTGTCACGCGTAATGTTTGGCCTCAGAAGAAAGCCGAGCTAAACGTGATAAGTAGCCTTCACACGCGCCTCGCTTGTCAGAAGTCTGACGAGAGAACAGTACATGTCATTGCGCGCGGCGGTCCTGCCGACTCGCTTGAAGCCGAGTAGCCAGTCCGGGGGTCGAGTGGCCCCCACCTTAACAAATCAAGGAGACGCACTATGCCTACTTTGACCGGTCGCCAATACGCCGCCGGCCGCAAGCTGGCGCGACGTCTCGACCTGCCTCCTGACCAGCTGTTCTTGGTGCTAGAATACGGAGCCGCTGCGTTTTACGGCTCTTACGCTCAACCAAAGAGCGGGGGTGGAACACGAATCATCCACGTCCCCCATGAACCGCTGGTGACAATCCAACAAGCCATCCTGAAAAGATACTTCAGCTGTCTTCCCGTCTCGCCCATTGCCCACGGTTGTGTGGCGGGGCGAGGTATCGAGTCAAACGCTTTCCCGCATCGTAAAGCTCGCTCCATGGTTGGATTCGACCTGAAAGATGCCTACAACCAAGCCAGCTTCACCCGTAGTTTTATCCAGACTTACCACCACCATTACACGACGTCGAATGGTGAGGTTATCGAAAGATGGTGCAGCCAGAGGAAGCAACCATGGGATATCTTGCCGATGGAGTTGGCTGTTCTAGAAATCGTCAGTGATTTAGTGGATATATATTCTGACTATAAGGAGGTACTTCCTCACTATAAGTTAGTGCTTCCTCAAGGAGCCCCAACTTCTCCGGCCTTGTTCAACTTCGCCTGCCAAAGGATGGATGCCCGATTGGAGCATCTTGCCTCTAACGTCGGTGGCGTGGTGACACGGTTTGTCGATAACATTGTTTTCTCTTGGGAAAATGATGAAGTTGACAGACCGGTTTATTCAGCGATTCGGCGGATCATAGAGAAAAGCGGCTTTAAGGTGAACGAACGAAAAACTGTCGCGATTCGTAACGGAAACCGCAACGGCGTACCGCTCCGGTTTCCCGGGGTACATATCATTGATGGTGATCTGTACATCCCGCGTAAGAAGCTTCGCCATCTGCGAATGGCCCTTCACTGCGCCGGTAAGGCGCATAACGATGCACTGTATCAAGGTATCAAAGGGTACGCCCTTCAGGTTGAGGCGCAGATGCCTCCCCAGCTCCGAGGCGTCTACGGGAAAGCCCGCGCGGATAACCCCCGAATCTAACCCCTCTCGCTCACCGGAGAGGGGATTTTCAATAGAAAGATAAATGTGGAATAGCAAGAAGCAGTAAGTCTTGCAAGAAAAGGGCCCTACTCCCGCAGAAGTAGGGCGGTGGACTCGCGGCTCGTCAGGCGAAGATCTGTTGAGCCTTGGTGAGATAGGTCCCAGCCATCTTCCAGTCGATCGGATCGAGAGCATTCCCACTTGGGCGGAGTCTCCCCTGAGCGTCAATACTCAAGTCGGGGAACTCTCGAACGAGCGGCTCGACCAGGTGAATCGTTTCCGGTCCAAGCCCGCCCGCGGCTCCGATGCCGAGTGTCGGAAATCTTTCTCTTATCGCTCGAGCAAATGGGATGAGAGCACCGGCATCCATGCCAAGACCTTTTCCCATGGATTTGTCCAGCAGGACGCGATGAATCACGCCTTCGTAATCGGCCAGTTTCCCGACCACTGCGCGCGGGTCATTGTCCACTTCATCCAGAGCGTTCTTGCCGATCTGGAGAATGACTTCGATGGGCTTGCGGCACAGATCAACACCGTTCGCGACCTGTCCGGGATCGGGCCAGACCATGTCGAGTTGCAGCGCGTCGATGTACAAGCCCCCGAAGGAGATTGCCTTGTCCAGGCTTTTCCAGAGATCGGGATTGTTGTCGTAGTCCGCGTAGTGCAGGCAGTTATAGGCCATTGACGGGCCAAAGATGGCGGCGATATTCTCCTTGGCGGGAAAAGCAGCTTGCCACTTGCTTGGGATACCGTGGAGTGTCTTGTAGCTCATCATCACACCAACGTGGAGCATCCGATTCAAACCGCTCAGCTGATTCGATCTGAACAGTTTGATCATCTCCCTAACCTGACCGATAGTCGTGAAGTCGGTAATACCAATGTACGGATTCATTCTCTACTCTCCTGAAGGTTCACTTTACTAAGTGTTTTATATCGAAATTAATTTGATGATTCAAGGAGAAGGAACAAACAACGCATCGAAACTACGGGAGGGTGGATTTGAGAAGGTAATTATGAAATGAATAACCCACTTGCTCGATCGCAAGGCACGAGAACTGGCCGCTACTTGGCGTTGTTAACAATTCCTTGAATAATTTGATCTATTTCCTTTGGTCTTTCGCCAAAGTCGGCATCAGGAAAGAACTGCGGCAGGATAATTGGACGCATAGCCGAAATGAATGTCTGCTTGCCCGCTGAAGCCTCGGCGGAGGCGGGGCCGTCTTTAATATAGACATTTATTTTGCAGGGCAAACAGAGGCCAATTTTAATATCAATCTTCAAGAAATCGTAAGCATCTTTGGCGTTACAAAACTCAATGATTTTGAACGGCTCTCTCTTAAAACCTTTATTGCCAAGAGTTTCCTGGACATCGTGAATATGTAGGACTCGCATCCCGGCTTTGACAACCTCATCTTGCACCGCTTGAACCGCCTGGTCAAAATCCTTTGATGATGTGGTGGTGTAGTCAAAATCCATGAGTAATAATATATCACGTTTTCGCAGAGAACGGTCGAAATGTAATCAGTGGACCGGATGGGAATTGAACCCACTACTTCCTCAATGCGAATGAGGCGTTCTACCGATGAACTACCGGCCCTTAAATAAACCAGCAAACAGCTTGACGGCAAGCGGCTTGCAGCTCCTTTTTAGCCGGAAGCCGAAAGCTGATAGCCGTTAGCTGACTGCTAACTGTTGTTCATATCTTAACAAATCTGGCTTTGAAGAGTAAGATGGCGACAAATGCTAACGACGAAACGAAGCGTAGGAGTTTTCTTCGCGAAGCGATGAAAGTACTGCCGATCGACATTCAGAATCCCGACCAAGCCACGCTTGAATATGCTGCTCGAATGACCGCCGCTGGCGCAGTTGTCGTTTTCCCCAGTGACTCTTGCTATGGCCTGGCGACAAACGCGGCCAATACCGAGGCCGTCGTGAGACTCTACAAAATAAAGCAGCGCCCGTTCGATAAACAAATTAGCTGTATCTTTCGAGACATGGCACAGATAAAGGAATGGGGTGAAATTGGACCCAAAGAACAACGAACGCTTGAACGAAACCTTCCCGGACCGTTCACATTCATCCTTCACGCCAAGGCAGAGTATCCGCTCGACAGTCCATCGCTTGGTGTACGCATTCCCAACAGTGTTCTAACTCGTAGCCTATCAAACCTCCTAAACAGTCCGTACACCGCCACCAGCGCTAATCGTGGTGGTCTTGATCCAAGTTATTCTTTGGAAGACATCCACCGACAGTTTGACGGGCAGATCTATCAGCCAGACGTCATGCTGGACGCCGGACGTCTACCGCAGTATCCGCCATCGGCCGTGATTGACATTCGTGACGGCAAAAAACAGATTATCCGCGAGGGCGTCGCTCGAGTTCGTTAGCCTCGATTTTTCAACTCAAAAAACCTATAATTAGTGTGCTTATGGGCAAGTGGTGGAATGGTTTACACGTAGCACTCAAAATGCTATGAGCGCAAGCTCATGTGGGTTCGACTCCCACCTTGCCCACAAATGGCTAACGAACCAGATCGATTACGACTGAATAAATGAGGGAGTATTAGGAGGCCGTTGGCCGACTACTCCCACCTCTGGCACATATGAAACCAGTAACTTTTGGCGAGGAAGAGCTTAAACGAATTTTTCGTCCACACAGCGCCTTCAGTCGTGGCTTACTTCGTCTGCAACGAGCCGCTAAAGTTGTTGTCGTAATCGGCTTGGTGTATTTTGGTTTTTTCCTACTCATTAACGGTCCGGCGTTTTGGTTGCGAGCCAAATATCAGGTTGATACAGTCGCGCCAGTAGCAAAGGTCGAGCCCATTGTGCCGGTGGCGAAGAAATACGCTCCGACAATCGTTATCGACAAGATAAAACTTAAAGCCCCCGTGGTTTACGGCGCCCCGTATTCAGCTATCCTTACTTCACTGCAAAACGGGGTGGCTCAGTACGAAGGAACGGCCCTGCCAAATCAAAGGGGGAACGTCGTTCTTCTCGGCCACTCGTCCAACTTCCCTTGGGCTAAAGGAAAATACAACACAATATTTGCCCTGCTCGACAAACTAAAACCAGGCGATAATATAACGCTCTATTACGGAACCGAGCGCTACCGGTACACAGTGCGACAGGTAAAAGTCGTCGCGGCTAACGATCTATCGGTGTTAAATATTACCCCACGCGCCACGGTAACGTTAATTTCTTGCTATCCTGTTGGCACAACTTGGAAACGGATTGTTGTCACTGGCGCCCTAACGGGGGGTGAAGTTACTGGCAGGCAAACAACTGAACCGTATCTTGGCAATAAGGGCTTACCAAAGCCACGTTAAAATTCTACCGAGGCAAGGTGAGATTTATTAGTTGGGTTTGCTTGCCGTCCAAGACAATTATTTGCCACGTCGACTCTTCAACTCGGAGCGGTGCGTAGCGATCAGACTTCAGGTCGTAAACGAAAAAGTCCTGCACCTCTTCGGGAAAAGCGAGCCGTAGCTGGCGGCCCAGCTGGTAGAGATAGCCGTTGTTGTAGCGGTGCGCTTGAATTACTGGTGAAGAAAAGCGCGAGACCAAAACGCCCTGATCCCGAAGTTCGTTGTTTGTTTCCGTAAGACCAGAATCGAACCTCACTTCATCCGAATAGGAGATCCGCTGTCGATAAGGGGTTGTCAGCGGCGAGCTAGCAATCAGGGTCGGGTCGCGGATAATCCCGACCTGGTTTTCGCTAAGCTGGAAAACGCGACGGTAACTCTGGAATTTCGGCTTAAAAATCTCCACGTCGTATCGTCCGGGAAGGAGATTGCGCAGACGCACCGGCAGCGAACGGCTAATCAGCTGATTGTTTACTTTAATGGCCACACTTTTGAGGTCACCCTCTATTGCCACCAGCACGGTTTTTTCAAACCCCCAAGTTTGTGGGTTGAATCGCAATCCGCTGGCCCAAACAATCGCGGCTGACGAAAGAATAAAAAACGCTACGATTCCCAGTAGCCCGATCATCATAGTGATTAAAGTGTTCCTGTCCGTGCCGCGCATACTGTCATTCTAACCGAACGCCGCGCTTTGTGTAGAGCAAACCCTTTAATAACGGCTCGAAGAAGGATAGAATCATTTTGACACATCAACCATGATAAGACGCTTAGCAATTGATCTTGGGACCACAAATATCCTCATCCACGTACCAGGACGGGGGATACTGATCGACGAACCAGCCGTCGCCGCAATTAACGCTGCCGACGAAAAGATCGTGGCCTTTGGTGAAGAAGCCCGAAAGATGCTCGGCAAAACACCAGATTCAATTATCGCCGCCCGACCGTTAAAAAATGGCGTTATAGCCAGCTTCAAAATTACCGAAGCGATGTTGCGCTACTTTATTAATCGAGTTTCGGGACGGCTACGACTGATACGCCCCGATATTATGATTGCCATTCCAGTTGGAGCTACCTCCACCGAACGTCGCGCGGTAACCGATGCCTGCATAGCAGCTGGAGCAAAAAATGCATATTTGATTAAACAGCCCATTGCCGCCGCCCTAGGGGCAAATGTTCCAATTGCGGTTCCTGAAGGTCACTTGATTATTGACATCGGTGGCGGCACAACCGAAGTAGCGGTCATCTCTTTGGGAGATGTCGTTGCCTCAACTTCGGTTCGCGTTGGTGGTAATAAGATGGACTCGGCCATAATCAGTTTCGTTCGAAAAAAGTACTCACTAATTATCGGCGAACAGACGGCTGAAGCGATGAAAATTAAGATCGGCACAGTCTTGCCTGGCAAGAAAGATTCTACTATGGAGTTGTCCGGCTCGAACTCAGTAACCGGCCTGCCAGAGTCGGTAATCGTTAATTCATCTGATGTTGCTGCCGCCCTGCAGGACGAATTGCAGGAAATAATTGGCGCCGTGAAAGCCGTTCTCCAGAAAACTCCCCCTGAATTGGCGGCCGATATTATGGACAAGGGAATGATTATGACCGGCGGCGGCGCTGAGCTCCGGGGCTTGGACCAGCTTCTAACAAAAGTCACTGGCGTTTCGTGCCAAGTTGCGGAAGAGGCACGCCTCTGCGTTGTTAAGGGTACGGCAATCGCCGTCGAACACTTAGATGAATATCTGCGCTCCATCCTTTGGGCGAAACGGTAATGTTAATTACCAAATCATCAAATTGCATAATCATCGAAAAATTACCAAATAACCAAAGCCGTAGAATATTCGTTATTAGATGATTAGTGATTCTTTTGGTTATTCGGTTATTGGATAATTCGATTATTAATGATGATTATTGGTATTGACGCTTCAAGAGCCACTCGCACGGTTCGCTCTGGCACAGAGAATTATTCGTTCGAGCTAATCCGACGGTTAGTTACCGCCGACAAGGTAAACAAATTCGTCCTCTACACCCCCAATTTCCCTAAAGAAAAGTGGCCAGAGGCCAAAAATATTACCTGGCGTGTCCTGCCATCTCGTCGATTATGGTCGCAAATCCAGCTCGCTGGAGAGCTGCGCCGCGAGAAGCCGGATGTGCTGTTCGTGCCGTCGCACGTGGTACCACTGCTCTCGAACCTGCCAACAGTCGTTACGATTCACGATATCGCTTATCGCTATTTCCCTAAAACTTACTCGAAGTTTGATCGTCGGTACTTACATTTTTCCACTTCAGTTTCTCTCGCCAAGGCCGATGCCGTCATCGTGCCGTCGCAGTCAACAAAAAGCAATATAATTAAAGAGTACAAAGCGAATTCGGCCAAGGTTCATATTATCCCCATGGCCCACAACTGCGAGCTGTTTAACGCTACGCGCAATTACGGCAACGCCCCAATTTCGAGTCCGTACATACTTTTCACCGGCTCGATAGAAGAAAAGAAGAACATTCGACTCCTGATCGAAGCGTTCTGCATTTTAGCCAAAAGTAGGAAGGATATTCTACTCGTCATGATCGGGAAAATGGGTTTTGGCAGCGAAAAAATAGTTGATTTTGTTAACACACTCGAGCCGAGCCTGGCATCGAGGATCTTTATGCCGGGATTTGTGCCTAAATACGATCTGCTACGCTATCTGCGTCACGCCAAGCTTTTTGCTTACCCAAGCAGTTACGACGGATTTGCTTTTGTTGTTCTGGAAGCCCTTTCCGTTGGCACACCCGTGGTGTGTTCGAACAGCTCAAGTTTGCCGGAAATAGTTGATGACGCTGCCGTCCTTCTACCCCCGAACAACCCGCTCCGTTGGGCCTCGACCTTTGCCAAGATACTTGATTCAACAACCTTGGCGAGCGATTTGCGCCAAAAAGGCATAAAACGCGCTAAGATGTATTCGTGGGACAAAACTGTTCAAGAGACGTTAACGGTTATCCGCCAGGTTGCTAATGGCTAAATCTGTGCGGATTTTGGGAGTGCGAGTTGACAACGTCGACTGGTCTGATGTAACTGATTTTTGCCGAGATGCCTTGAACCAAAGTAGCCCACGTCAGATAGTAACCGTCAACGGCGAGTTCATTCTTGAGGCCCAAAAAAACCACGAGTTTCGAGAAATCATTAATAATGCCGACTTGGTGATACCGGACTCGACAAACGTCGTTTGGGTCAGCCGCATTTTGGGTACTCCGCTGCGCGCTATTACACCTGGCTCCGATCTGGTGTGTGAACTAAGTGATCTGGCCGCCAAAGATGGACACTCGATCTTTCTATTGGGTGGCCAAGAGGGGATAGCCCATAAAGCGGGAGAACGACTCCAACAAATAAACCCTGGTTTGAAAATTACCGGCACGAGTCACGCCGACCCGGACGACCCGTATGTGTTAAAACACATAAGAGACAGCGGCGCCGATATTGTTATAGTGGCTTACGGCGCTCCAAGACAGGAAGAATGGATCGGCCAACATAAGAACGAATTGGGAGCTAAGATATTGGTTGGTATCGGCGGAACTTTCGATATGTTGGCCGGTGTGACCCCACGAGCTCCTCGTGTTTTACGTGCCTTACATTTAGAGTGGCTATGGCGCCTTATTCTTCAACCCCGACGCTTTGGCCGTATCTGGAAAGCGCTAGTTATCTTTCCCCTGAAGGCAATTTTCACAAAAACGGATTGAATTACCTAAAAATGTGTGTTAAAGTATTAACAACCAGGTTTGATCCTGGCTTTTTTAAAAAAGTAAGGAGAATATATAAAAGTATGTACAACAATTTCAAATATCGAATTTCAAATTTCGAATCAAGCTCGAATTATCTAATTTTAAATTTCGACATTGAAAATTTATTGGAAATTGGAAATTGGAAATTGGAAATTACAAATTCCGGAGGAATTTGCTAATGGCCATATCCCCATTCGCAGCCGCAATTAATCAACTAGCCGATGAACGAGGGCTTCCTAAGGAAGTAATTCTAGAAACAATCGAAGCCGCCGTTGCGGCCGCTTACCGTAAAGATTACGGACAAAACGATGAGCAGATCATCGCCAAACTTGACGAAGAATCGGGCAGTTTCCTGATGTGGCAGACTTTTGAGGTCGTGGCGGAGCCGGAAAATATTCAAGCCCAGCTGACTCCCGCGGACGCTAAAAAATACAAGAAGAACGCCAAGATTGGCGATGTGATCAAAATCGAGTTAGAGCCGCACAGCGACTTCGGTCGAATTGCCGCCCAGACCGCCAAGCAAGTGATATCCCAGCGGTTGCGCGAAGCCGAAAAAGAGATCCTTTACGCCGAATACAAAGACAAACAGGGACAGCTTATCAACGGCTATGTCCAGCAGGTTGAAGGGCCGAATGTTATTTTGAACATCGGTAAACTAAACGGCCTGATGATCGCATCCGACCAAATTCCCAACCAGAATTACTTCCCGGGCCAACGACTGAAAGTTCTAGTCTACTCAGTCGAAGAAACGCCGCGCGGACCGCGAGTTCTCGTAACTCGCTCCAGCACCGATTTCATTCAAAAGCTCTTCGATCTTGAAGTTCCAGAGATGGCCAACGGCACCGTCACCATCAAGGCTATCTCGCGCGAAGCTGGAACTCGGACAAAAATGGCGGTAACATCCACCATGCCCGGACTCGACCCAGTGGGGTCGTGCGTCGGCCAGCGGGGAACACGTGTTCAAGCTGTGCTGTCCGAGATTGGCGAAGAAAAAATCGACATTATTTCTTGGAACGACACTATCGAGCAGCTTCTTGCTAACGCTCTTTCACCAGCCAAGATTGAAAAGATTACCCTTCAGAAGAAAAGAAATGTTGCCTCTGTTAAAGTACCTGACGATCAGCTATCACTGGCCATTGGCAAGAACGGTCAAAACGTCCGCTTGGCAAGTAAGCTAACGGGTTGGGAGATCGACATCGTCAAGGACGACGGATCCAAACCGGCAAGAGACCCGCGTGATGCCGATAGCAATACTGTTACCGCGCCTACCAAAGACGACTCCGTTGCCGACGCGAAGCCCGGAACCGACGGCAAGAAAGTTACAAAGGCCAAAATCTCCAAGCCAAAAACCTCTGCCGCCAAGAAAAAACCCTCCGCCAAAACAAAAAAGACCAAGAAGTGAAACTAGCAATTCTCACCAAAAGAATTACCGGTAGCTCTGTTATACTGCCGACTATGAGCCACGACTTCAGCCTCGCAGCACCAATCACAAGAAACAACTATTGCGTTAAAAATACATCATGAAAGAAGAATTCGACATTTTCAAAAACCGCTTTAGCGAAACTGCTTTAAAGATCGTTCACGATTGCGAACAGATCGCCGCCGCTATGGGACCAGGGATCGACACTCAGCATTTGTTGCTCTCACTTTCCAGCACTCCAGGAACGATCTCTTTCGAGATTCTCCGAGAGCTGATGATCAATCCACAGAGAATTTCCTTCTTGTTACAGAGCCGACCATCAGAATTCAAAACCAAAAGTGGGGTAAGCCCGGAGCTAAAGCAGACTCTCAAAGCGGCTTTTGCCATCGCCGATAAGTACAAATCCCATTCAGTTGAGTCCGAACACTTGCTGTTGTCATTGCTCGGCGGTAGCAAAAATCACGCCAAGCAAGCTCTGGCTGAACTGGGCGTTGAGCCAACGATGCTCGAACATCAGCTCCACGAGCATTTGGAGCAAAGCTCACCGACGAGCGAAGCGGACGGCCAAGACCTATCAGGGTTGCCAGAACCTCTTGACGGTTTTATCGGACCCACTCTACAGAGCCCGCCCCGAAACTCTGGTCGCGGAAAGAGCGCTTTAGAATTTTTCACAACTGACCTAACGAAACAAGCTCGCGAGAAGAAACTCGACCCGATGATCGGTCGGGAGAAAGAGCTACAACGCATTATCCAAATCCTCGTCCGTCGCAATAAAAACAACCCTGTTCTCACTGGTGAACCTGGGGTAGGGAAGACGGCTATCATTGAAGGCTTAGCCCAAAAAATCGCTGACGGTGACGTGCCAAGATACCTTTTAGACAAGCGCGTCGTTAGCCTGGACTTAGCACAACTGATCGCTGGCACCACGTACCGCGGGCAATTCGAGGAACGAACCAAAAAATTAATCGATGAAATTGTAAAAGCGGGCAACGTTGTTCTTTTCGTCGACGAGCTACACACCATCGTCGGGGCCGGTTCAGCTGAAGGCTCGATGGATCTAAGTAACATCATTAAACCTGGCCTGGCCAAGGGCGCCCTACGGCTAATCGGGGCTACCACCAGCGATGAGTACCGCAAATACATCGAAAAAGATCCGGCGCTAGAGCGACGACTGCAACGCATTGTCGTTGATGAGCCTTCAGTCGAAGAGACTATTCAAATCATCCACGGCCTGAAGTCTGCTTACGAAAAACACCATCACGTTGTCATAACTGATGAAGCGATCGATTCAGCGGCGGTTCTTTCGAAGCGTTATATCTCGGATCGTTTCCTGCCCGATAAGGCCATCGACCTGATCGATGAAGCTGCCGCCGCTACTCAGCTTGAAGAAAAGCAGCTCACGGCTTTTAGTAAAATTAACTCCCTGGAGCGACGGAAACGCTACGCTAACAGCCAGCGTCAAAAAGCAGCTGACAAATACGAATATAAATCCGCCGCCGAGTATCGAATGCTTGAATTGCGTTTGGAATCGGAAGTTGAACGATTGAAGAAAAAATTGCCGAAGCGAACCATCGTCCGCGAGATAACAAAAGAGGATGTTGCCAAGATCGTTTCAATGTGGACGGGCATCCCCGTGACGGCGCTAACCCAAAATGATCGCATCAAAGTAGTGAACCTGGAGGCTGCCTTGGGTTCCCAGATCGTCGGCCAAAGCGAAGCAATCAAAACTATCACCGCTTCAATTAAACGCTCCGCCACCGGGGTAGCGGATCCAAAACGACCGCTCGGCTCGTTTATATTCCTCGGACCCACGGGAGTAGGAAAGACCGAACTGGCTCGCGTCCTGGCCCGAGAGGTATTCGGGCGTGATGAGGCGTTGGTGAAAATTGATATGAGCGAGTTTATGGAGCGGCACAACTTGAGCCGCCTGGTTGGTGCACCGCCCGGGTACGTCGGTTTCGAGGAATCGGGCAAGCTTACTGAAACTATCAGACGCCAGCCGTACTCTGTAGTGCTGCTCGATGAAATCGAAAAAGCTCACCCCGATGTTTTCAATATGCTTCTCCAGATATTGGAAGACGGCTACCTGACCGATGCTAAAGGCAGACGAGTTAACTTTCGCAATACCATCATTATAATGACCTCTAATTTAGGTATGGCCGAGATGAATCAAACGCAAGCCATCGGTTTCAACAGGGGCGCCTCGGCAGACTTAGATCAGCGCTACGAGGAGATCAAGAGCCAGATTCTGGAACGAATGAAGAAAGATTTCCGACCGGAGTTTATCAATCGACTCGACAAAATTGTCGTGTTTCGACCGCTCAATAAAGCCGATGTTACCAAAATCGTTGAAAAACAAGCTGCCGAGCTGGCCGCCCGACTCTTGCCAGAAGGCATCACTATCACAATTGAACCGTCCGCCAAGGAGTTTTTAGCCGAGAAGGGCTTCGACCCAGAGTTCGGCGCTCGACCGGTGCGCCGGGTAATTACCGAATACATCGAAGATCCGCTCTCAGAGATGCTTCTAACCGGCAAGTTATCAAAGAAAGCGCCAATCAAAGTCCGTCGCCGCGGCGAGAAGCTCTCCCTGGTGAAATAAAAGAATACCGTCTTCTCTTGACATTTTGACCCATTTGTGGTAAGGTTCTTTCATCCTACACGGATGAGGTGCACACCGACATGATGTCAACGATTAGAAATTTCTGTGCCGGAGTCGGCGCAGTCGCGGTAGTTCTCGCCCTGCTCTATAAGTACGGGGCGGAACGTCCCGGCGATCTCAACGACCGCTGGGCATCGTACCAGGGAAGCGCGATCCTGGTTGCATTGGCCACCTTCGCGCTGGCGATCGTCCTTCACTTCCTGATCTGCCTCTACGAGGCGGGAATCCAGGAAGGGCGGCGACGGGAGATCGCCAAGGTCGGCGCGAGAAACGCCGAACTCCGCGAGGAGCGACAGCTAATTGCCCTAGGGCTTTTGCCCGGAGGCTGTCGAATCTCCCGCCGATAGCGTTCGCTTCCAGACCCCCGCAGGGCTTCGTGCCAGGCGGGGGTCGTTTTTATTACAAAAAGAACCCCTCGACACGAATGTCTCGGGGCCTTGAATTATCCCTGGCTTTTTCATCTCGGGATCAGCTCTGGATGGCTGCGTTCGATTTCGTTCCAGAAATCCGCACGAACGCGTGACAGCACGTTGTCCTGAATTATGCGGTGGAGTCGCAGAATTGCCAGAAGCAGACCATCTGAATCCATTCGCCCGTGGTGTTTCATCACCGGCGCTCTGCAGCCCAAGACCAACGCTCCGTGCGACTCTGGAAGATAAAGCCGTGCTTTGACGCGACGGAATGCCGGGGCGCTGAGGACAGCTCCAAGCTTGCTTTGAACATCGGCTCCCAGTTCTTCTTTGAGTATGGTCCCAAAACACCCAAGGGTTGCTTCCGCTGTTTTCAGGAAGACGTTGCCGATCTCGCCGTTCCGGGGGATAAGAACCTCAACACTGTCTCCGCCCAGAACCTCCTTTGACTCGACAACCTTGACTGTTCGGTTCGGGAAGCTCGCCAGGAAAACATAAACACGTTTTAAGTCTTCCGGCAGCTTGTCGAACTCTTCGCCGTACCCAAGAACGCCGTAGCGCGGAAATTTCTTGCCATGTAGCACTCTCCACAGACTGCCGCATAGCAACGCCCCCAACGCAACTTGACCCCAGTCGGTGTTCATGTACGCCCCGGCGTCAGTGAGAACGAAATTGTAGCCTCTCTTCGCAGTTGGCAGAACAGCCGCCAGCGGAGAACGCAGTCTCTCAACTTGCCCCGTTGCTGGGTTGATGATCATGATCGGGTCGATGCGCGTACTGGCCAACACATTAGCCGTTCTATCGGCCGAGATTGCCCCAGCGGCCCACTGCGGATCGTCAGATGGCAGCATCAGCCGTCGCTTTATCTCCAGAAGGCTCTCAACCGCTTCGGCTTTTACGCCGCTCCGTTGCGCCAGAGCAACTGCTTTCGTCACCGCATCCGGAATATGCGCGTCTTTATCCGACGCACTTGAATGAACTAGAATCTTGCTTGTGGCCATATGACCTCCAAAGTCGTGACTACCAATGTACTGTTAGCACACTTTACTCCTGTTAAAGATAAAAATCAATCTTCAAAGTTATTTCGGAAAGTTTTCGGTTATCCACATATCCCCAAAGTTGTCCCCAACAAAAACCAAACATAAAGATAGCGGGCCGCCTCTCCATTGAGACGACCCATCCTTGGGCGGGGTGTTTGGAGCTTAGTAGCTCCTGAATGTAGGCTCAAAAGGTATGAGCCCGAGCCTGGTTGCTGCTCGATAGGCCTGAACGCGGTTGTTCACTTGCAGCTTATCGTAGATATTCGCCAAATGGGAATCCACGGTTCGCTTAGAGACGAACAACACGTCAGCAGCTTCCTTGCTGCTGTGGCCCTGAGCAATGAGATTCAAAATCTCGATCTCGCGCTTGGTAAGCCGCGGTTTTCTGTCGCGTCCCTTCTCGCGATCCGCGGCCAAAAGCGCTGGGTCGATTGCTACTACTGCCATACGTATCCTCCCTCTACCAAATGGGTAGAACATCCATCTTACAGGTTACTGCGCTCGTTGTCAACTCGGGTGCTACTGTCTGGCTTACCCCGCACTTTGCAGCTGAACTTTGCTTTCCCAATTCTTACTCTCAACTTCCACTGAATCTTCCTGGAATCTGTAGCATATTCTAAATAGCAAACCCAGCAAAGCGAAAAAAAAATTGTCAGCTGACATAGTGCGGGGTTGACGACTTCGGTTTTTGTTCGGTAGTGTGAAAATAGATGGAAGAGACCAAACAAGAAGTAGGGGAACGGATTCGTGTCCTGGCTAGTTTTGCGCCCCACAAAATTCTTATTCACTTTTTCAACTGGCGGAATCGCAACTACCGAGTTGACACAGCCAACCTGTTCCATATCGAAAAAAGTAATAATCGGTCCTTCTATCACTTTGCAGTTTCTGCCGCCGGCAACGACTACCAGATCGTCTTCAACCCCACCACCCTCGAGTGGTACCTACGCGACATCGTAAATCGATGACGCGAAATTCCAATAACCAAATAATCCAATCCCTAAACAAATTCCAATGACCCAAATTGTAATGTTCAAAACTTTGAAAAATTGGGATTTGGCTATTGTTTGGGATTTAGAGTTTGGATATTGGGATTTGTCTAGATGAAGAAGATCCTTCATCTAGACGTCAACTCTTACTTTGCCACGCTAGAACAGCAGGCCTATCCCAGTTTGCGCGGCAAACCAATCGGTGTGGCTGGCAAGGGAAAAGGGGAAAGAACGGTTGTGGCTGGTGCTTCAATTGAGGCCAAAAAATTCGGCGTCAAATCCGGTATGTCTTCCTGGGAAGCGAAGCGCTTGTGCCCCAAAATTATTATCATCGAGGCCGATTACGACCGCTATATTTTCACCAGCAAACGTATCTTCAATATTATGGAGCGCTTCGGGCCCAAAGTAGACATCTTTTCCATCGACGAGGCGTTTTTGGACCTGTACGACGATATGAGCTGGGACGAGGCTATAATCATTGCTAAACGCCTCAAACAGGCCATTAGACGCGAGATAGGGGAATGGGTAAGCTGCTCTGTGGGCATTTCTTACGGCAAAACACTGGCTAAACTCGCCAGTGAGATGCAAAAGCCCGATGGCCTAACCGTCATTCGACCGGAAGATTTTGCCAAAATTGCAGCCGTTACCCCGATTGAAGAGCTCTGCGGCATCGGTTTCAGGCTGCACCCACGTTTAAACCGTATGGGCATTAACACGATTGCCGAGTTGGGGTCTATGCCGTGCGAGATGTTAACCGCAACTTTTGGCGAATACACCGGTACCTGGCTTCATAATATCGGTAACGGCCGTGATTCGAACATTTTACATTCCTGGCGATCCTTGCCCCAAGAAAAATCGATCGGCCACTCGTACACCTTGCCGCAAGATATCGCCAACCCTAGCGACGTCAAAAAAGTCCTACTGCTTTTGTGCGAACGAGTCGGTGCTCGAATGCGTCAGAAAAATTTAGCCGGCAAAACAGTCAGCCTATACCTGCGTTTTGGTGACCGCACGGGTTTCGATGAGAGCCGCAACCAAAAACGTTTCCTACGCTCCGGTTACGACGTTTATCTAGCCGCCGAAAATTTGCTCCACGAAATATCCTCACTCCAACCAGTTCGTTTAGTAGCTGTAACCGTAAGCGATCTAACTAGTTGGGAGAATTTAAGCGCTCCACTTTTTGTTGAAGAGCAACGCCAAGAAGCGCTGAATAGCCAAGTTCACTCACTTAATCGTCGTTACGGCGAATTTACAGTTTTTCGCGGAGCGCTGGCCGCGATTAAAAAACGCATCCATAAACTGCCCGACGGTAGAAATAAGCGATTATACCTACCGCAAATTACGGAAATTAACCCGTTTACCAAACGAGTATGAAAGCGACACTTGACAACTTCGGACTTTGTTCGGTATGTTAGTTCAAAGGAGGCCAAATGTTAACCCCGAAACAAAAAGTGATCCTAGAGTTTATAGAGAAGTACTTAGAGGTGAACGGTTACGCGCCGAGCTATCGCGAGATCGCCGATCATTTCGGTTTTTCGTCGGTTGCCACCGTGGCCGAACATGTTGAAAACCTGAAGCTCAAAGGCTACCTCTCTAGCGACGAATCGGGCTATCGCGCCCTTAAACCTACTGAGCCAATCCAAGTTAATGGCGACTCAATTTTCTCCGGTTTTAGCATTCCGCTTTTTGGTGCTATTCAGGCCGGCAAACCGATCGAAGCCATTCGCACCAGCGAGACACTAGAGATTCCGCGCGATATGATGAGCAAGAACGTCTTTGCGCTGAAGGTAAAAGGGGACTCGATGATGGACGACGGCATCTTGGACGGCGATTTTGTAGTAGTTGAGCCGTGCAACCAGCCTCGCAACGGCGATATAGTCGTGGCGTTAATCGACAAAGACAATGTCACGTTGAAGCGTTTTTATCGTGAGAAAGACCACATCCGTCTACAACCAGCCAACCGAAATTATCAACCTATCCGAGTAAAGAAAGTTACGATTCAAGGCAAAGTTCGCGGTGTAATCCGCAAATTTGGCTAGGGGAGGGGCCCCGCCAAGAGGAGCGTCTGGCGAGGACCCAGGGACGAGTCGCGTTGTTTTGCGTTCAACGCTACGACTACCGGCAGGAAATGAACCACCGCTTAGTGTTGTCACGGCTTTTTGGTTAGTCGCTGTTGTTACTATACCATTTTGGCATTTGACTTTTGATTTTTGAATTACTTTGGTATATGTCTTTTATAGATGCGAATACATTCAACAAGAAAATTATTCTTATTTGGCCGCTATTCTTTAGCCCTCTTAATCCCCAAAAAGTGGCTTGTCGCGCTAGAGGTTAATAGGGGTGACGGCGTCGAGCTAGCACTCGACCGCAAAAGGAGACGTATAGTTTTGCGATTTGGTAAAACGCCAACAACACCAGTCAATAACCCGCCCAAAGAAGATACCCCAAAAGACGGCCTTGAGCCCATTCCACGCTTGGACTAACAACCACCGTTCGGGTAATCTGCAGATATGACACGCGACATGGATTTTCGTCGGCAAAAAACCAGTACTCCCGCTATTAACCCAATAAAATTACAGCTCGTAGTCAAAGAGCCACCCCTCGAGTCCCCTCGGGGTGACCCTCCTTCGACGGTGAGCTCAGGACGGTCGAACCGTGAGCTCGTCGAAGGGCCACAAAATAAGTCGAAAAATTGGCTGCTCATCGTCCTACTCCTTGGTTTAATCTTGGCCGCGGGCGGCATATACTGGAAATTCGTCTCCGAAAATGAGACCGAATCGCTCAATAAAGCTGGAAACCCTACCGAACTGAACGGCTCAGCCGCTGATCAGGCCAAGACTAAAACTGCTATCTGGGTTTACCGTGACGGCGCCAAGACTGATCCGTCCGATCAGCTAATCCAGAAGTTACGACGACTTGGCTACAACGCGGTTGACAGCGGAGCCTCCCAGTTCAGTTACACCGAAACGCAAATTTGGTATACGACTGGTCACCTGTCTGACGCCCAAACCGTTTCAGCCCTCATCGGCACAGAGTCAGCTATTGAACAGACCCCAATGGGTGGCAGCTTCGATGTTTTAGTCTACCTGACGAAGTAACAGACGCTAATTACCGGCTTGCCACTATTTGTTGCTATGATAGAGCAATGATTAATTACGACGGACAAAGAGTTGGTGTTTTCATCGACGTTCAGAATTTGTACTACTCGGCACGAGCAATGTACGAAAGCTACGTAAATTTTGGCAAAATTCTCGAGACAGCCATCGGGAAGAGACAGATAATCCGATCCCTTGCTTACGTTATTAAATCCGAAGCCCCGAAGGAGCAAGGGTTTTTTGATGCTCTATCTAAAGCCGGACTCGAGATCTGTTCAAAAGATATCCAAATTTTTGCGGGCGGAGCCAAAAAAGGGGACTGGGATGTGGGAATTGCTGTTGACGCCATCAAGATTGCTGATCGGTTAGACGTTGTCGTCCTCGTTACTGGCGACGGCGATTTTGCACCGTTAGTAACGTATTTAAAGGAAAATAAGGGCTGTCGCGTCGAAGGGATCGCGTTTGGCAGAAGTACTTCCGGGAAGCTGCTTGAGGTGCTAGACCAGTTCACCGACCTCGACAGCAATCCGAAACTGTATCTTCTGCGCCATGCTTGATCTTCGTGATCTTACGGTTTTCGACGGTGTAACCAAACTAAGTAACGTTTCTCTTTCGGTTGGATCGGGCGAGGTTGTTGCTGTCGTCGGTCCGGTGGGCTCTGGAAAATCTTGTCTGTTGAGATCGGTCGTTGGTTACGGCGATATTATTGACGGAAAAATTATCGTCCAGCATTTCGACCTAAGCAAAGAGAAGGACTCGGCTCTGCTGCACTTGGGTTACGTCGGCCGACCAAGGGAAGTAGAGCCTTATCTGACCGGGATGGAGCAACTCGAGCTGATCGGTTCCGCTTACGGTGTTGAGCCGCGATCACGCTTCAAACGAGTGGAGGAGCTGCTGGAAACGTTCGACTGCCGCGAATATCTTCACACCCCGCTTCGCTATATGGGTGAAGCCGTCATCGAGCAGGTAGCTCTGATGGCTAGTATCATTCACAACCCCCAAAACATCGTCTGGGACGAGCCAGGGGTATCTTTGGACTTCGGCTTACAGCAACACCTCGTCGCCAAAATTCATCAACTAAAGAAAAACGGGCGATCCCTACTGCTGGCTACCAACAACCTGAGTTTTGCCGCGACAGTCGCCGACAGAGTCGTATTTTTGCGTGAAGGGACGTTACTTGCTTGCGGCACACCGACTGAGCTTTCGCGGCAGTTCGGCTGCAAACGTGGCTTGGAAGATATTTATAATCATCTTTACGACCATGATCGCTAAAAAGCTGCTCGCTCGCTGGCGTTGCATCAGCACCACAGACGCTGTACTGATCGGCGCTGTTTTGTCTTTGACGGTCTTCAGCGCGACAATGCTTTGGAAACTGGGCCTAATTACTGCCGGCCCGTCCGCAAGTTTTATGGCTGCCGCGACCGTTCTGAGTCTAACTGCAGCGATTCTGGCACCGCTCAATCTGATCGGCAGAATATTGGGCTTGCAGCTGATGGTGTCGGTTCTGCTGGCCCACTACGTTACTGCTGGACTTCGAAATCTTCTACCGATACAAGACTTTATTGTTGTTATCGGCTTATCCTTACTCCTCTTTGCATCTTTCTTATTTGTATTCTGGGGCCGAACGTTAATTCTACGAAGGGTCAACTTGCTCGTTGCCAACTCCTTAGCAATTCTGGCGGTAGTCTTGCTGTGGCAGAGTATACCAACGCTCACATTGCGCTTCAGCGAGCTATTGCAGAATCTCAGTAGCCCAGAAGTTGGATTGCTTATACTGATCCCGTCCGCGGTAGTAACGCTGTGCGGCCTGTGGGGAATAAGTATGGAAAGTGAGGCTTTCAAAAAATCACGTCCCTATTGGGAGTTCTTTGCCCGGGACCGTCTGATGGTCCAGTCTCACTCAACTTGGTGGAGTTTGATCGTTACCCAAGCCATCATCCTGGCACGGGATAAGGCTGTGCAATTTGAGCTTCTAACGCTCGTCATAATTTATGCCCTGATTGTCCGCTTTATCCCACTGCCATTTATTGCCGAACTCGTCTTGGCACTGGCTGTATCCTTGTTAGCCATCGGCAGGGTTTATCACACCGAGTTATCATGGACACAATCCGTCCAAACGCGCTACTCACACCTACCAAAACTCAAGCGACAGTTGGTTGGTTCGGCGGTAGTTCTCAATTCGCTACTACTTATTAGCGTACTTGGAACAATTTGCTACATCGGTTCCACGGTCTTTGCTTTCAGCCTGATGTACCCAACCTTACTTGCTTTCGTTGGGCTAATCGCCTTGACGCAGTTACATTTATCCGCAAAACTATCCTCGTTATGAAAATTCTCCCTATGGTCGTTTTTAATCGATGAATCGATGAAAGTAGTTATCTGGCTCACAATTCTGTTAATGATTTTTGGGACCGTTGTAATCGCCTTTTTCTAATGACCGTTCATCTGCCGGAGTGGCCCAAGACTTTGGAGAGGGCATTTCAAGGTCAAGGCAAGCAGCTATTTTTGGTTGGCGGGGCCGTCAGAGATCTTGAGCTAAAGCGATCGTTCGAAGAATGGGATTTTGCCACTAATAGCACTCCCGAGGAAACGGAAGAAATCTTACGGTCCTGCCAGGCAAAACAGATCGGCTTAATCGGCAAACGGTTCGGCACTGTAACAGCCAATTACCAAGGAGAGAGAGTTGAGATAACTACTTTTCGCGGTGAAAGTTATGAGGATAATTCCCGTAAACCAACCGTTACTTGGGGTACTTCAATCAAAGACGATCTCTCCCGACGCGATTTCACTATAAACGCCATGGCCGTCAATGTTACAACGGATGAGTTTCTGGACCCTTTCGAGGGACTCACGGACTTGAAAAATAAAATCATTAGATCAGTTGGTGACGCCAACGACCGCTTTAGCGAGGATCCGTTACGCATGCTACGAGCAATTCGTTTTTCTACCCAACTAGGCTTTGATATAGAACCAAGCACTCTCTCGTCGATCGGCACGCAGAAAGAACGTTTTGCCATCCTGTCTGCCGAACGGGTGGCCGCGGAATTAAACAAAATTTTACTTACCCCCAAACCAAGCCACGGAATTCGGTTGATAGTTGAAACCGGGCTAGTGGCCTATATTTTGCCTGAACTGATTCCAACGATCGATCTTGAATTCGATCCGAAAGAACACAAAGATATTTACGAACATATTCTTCAAGTGCTAGACAACACCCCCGCCGAATTGGGCCTGCGCTGGTGCGCATTGTTACACGATATCGCCAAGCCGCTTACTCGTCGAAAAGACGGTTTTGAATATAGCTTTCACGGCCATGAAAACCTCGGGGCACGAGCTACGCGTACGGTTTTAAGTAGGCTCAAGTACGATAACGATTTTATATCGCTGGTAACAAAACTAGTCCGTCTTCACCAGCGCCTTCCCAATAACGACGGCCACTGGACCGACGGGGCAGTGCGCCGGTTTGTGCGTGATGCCGGAGAAACACTTGACGATTTGTTCACTTTTGCGGCCGCTGATTCGACTGGAGCAAATCAAACCAAACTGGCAAAATATCAATCGATGAGAGACGAGATGCAAGAGCGCATCCGCAGCTTAGAAGCCCAAGCTGAGATTGCCAAGATCAAATCACCGCTAGACGGCTACGAGCTGATGGCGTTGTACAACCGGCCCGCCGGAGTTTGGCTGAAAGAAGTAAAGCAGTACTTGCTCGACTTAGTCTTAGACGGTACGCTGGAACCGAAGGACAAAGAAGGTGCCAAGAAATTGGCTCAGAAGTTTCTTCTTAAAGAGTAAATAAACTATTGGGAGGGGAATGTGGACAAGAATAAAACAGTTTTTCAAGACGCGCTCTCGTAGCGTGCTTTACGGATCAATTATTTCGTTAGTTATCCTGCTATTAGCAGTGCTTCTGTCAACCTGGCAATTCGGCGACGAATTTAACGAAAAGGTTAAATACGGGTCAAAATCCGACTTTGCGCCAAGTTTGCTTAACGGTGTCCTAGTGAAGAAAGAGCTAGCAAACCTTCGTCCTGTTGCGGCGATGATTGAGAACTCCACAGACGCCCGTCCGCAAGTAGGGCTGGTAGACGCCGACGTAGTTTATGAAATTGTTACCGAGGGCGGTATAACTCGTTTCATGGCGCTGTTTCAGCAGAATCTTCCCGTCAAAGCCGGTCCGATTCGCTCGGCGCGAAGTTACTTTATTAGCTACCTTCGCGAGTACGACGGAGTTTACGTCCACGCTGGCGGTTCGCCCAAGGCAATGAACGATATTCTTGGCTTTAACATTAAAGATTACGCCCACGCTAACGACGGTACTTACTGGCGTGAGCCAATTGCCGGGATCGCGTCCGAACACACGCTCTTTGCCAACATCAAGGATATATTCAAAAACTCCGTCAGCCAACGCGGCTGGGACAAAACTTCAGACTACGACTCGTGGAAATTCAAAGACCCAGAGAAAACTGTTACCGACGGGGGGAAAGTAACCATCAAATTTTCCAGCCCTTATTTTCAAGTTGATTGGACCCACAACAAAACCTCAAACACTTACTCGCGAATCTTAGCGGGCGAGAAACACCTTGACCGCCTGACGGGTAAGCAGATCAAGGCTGCAACCGTTGTCGTGATGCAGGTTGGTCACTCGTACGGTGGCACGTACGCCGACAACGGCCACGAAGCGGAGTGGATTATGCGCACCATCGGCAGTGGAATTGCTTGGGTTTTCGAGGATGGCAAGCTAACCAAAGGTATCTGGGAGAAGAATCAGAGCACTGGCCGAACCCGTTTCTACGACGGTGGTGGCCAAGAGATCAGCCTCAATCGCGGTAAGATTTGGGTTGAGGTAATTCCGCAAGACGGTTCAGTTACCCGAACCTTGCCCAAACCAAAACCAACTACTTAACAAAAAGCCCGCCTTTCGGCGGGACTCTTTGTTGACTCCGACTGAAGTCGAAGATCAAGGCGTTAACCTCGAATTGAACGAGCAATAGATTTCACTAGCTCCACATAAGCGTACGAGTGGTTGTAAGCGAACAGGGCTCGCGTTACGTCACCCGAAGCGGCACCGTTGGCAGCTAGCAATTTGGCGGAACCGAACAGACAGTCTTGGGCGTTATAAACGTCCTGGCGACCGTCGCCGTTACCGTCCTGGGCGTAGCCCAGCCAAGTACCGTACATAAACTGACACGGTCCTTGGGCACCCGCATACGAACTTACGTAAGTATACGACTGCTTGCCCGATTCAACTTGCCAGACAGCTTCTAGAATCTTCCAGTCTACTCCCCAAGCCTTAGCGGCACGTTTCACAAGCTCACGCTTCTGAGTGCTCGATAGCTCGGCGATAGGGGAGCCGCTTGTGACGGAAGCGACCGTTAGCTTACTGACCACTTGCTGCTCGACGGGTTCGACCACGATTTTTACTTTTTTTGTCTTTGTCGTGACGATATCCGCCTTGTAGGTTACAGCCACGGACGAAACGATTCGTTTGTCCGATCTGTCCTGCGCCGCCTCAACACCAGTGGTGTGAGGAATAAGCAGAGCCGCAATTACAAATAGTAACGCGAGTTTGTTGAACTTCAGCACCTTGTTTTTAAGGCTCAATACGAACCTTCGATTGGCCTTCGCCAAACGGCGAAGAACTTTCAATTTCATAATTTCTTACTCTGACAACTTGAGTTACGCTTTCGCGCCGGTTACCCAGCTCGCAGGCAACGACGAACCGCTACCTACTAAAAAAGCTTCCTCAAGAAGCAGGGCGCAGTATACCTGAAGTCAATACCTGAGTCAAGGGTTATAAGCGTATTTTTCCAAGGAATAAACAAACAAATATTCTAGCTCTCTTATATATTATAATATATGACGCAGCTAAGAGCGTTTTGGTAAATAGTCAAAGATATACTAATGTAAAGGATATGGATAAGTGCCTGTTTTGCCAAATTATTGAAGGGAACCTACCGTGCGAAAAGGTTTTAGAAACCAGTCATTACATGGCGTTTAAGGATATTCACCCGAAGGCGCCGGTTCATGTTTTGATAGTGCCGAAGCGTCATGTTGAACGGCCAGAAGAGTTACGCGCCGAAGAACTGCACGATATGTTTTTGGGGTCGGAAGAAATCGCCCAAATTCTTGGCGTCAAAGAAACGGGATATCGGTTAATCTTTAATGTTGGCAAACATGCCGGCCAAGAAATCGACCATGTTCACCTCCACCTCCTCGGCGGCGCCCCGTCAGGGAGAATGTTTTAGTAACCAAAACTAAATGGAAAACATTGTAAAAGTAAAAACATCCGACAACCAGATACTGCACGGGTTACTGACAACCCCAAGCCAGCTAACCGACAGGGTAATGATAAACATTCATGGCACAGCCAGCAACTTTTATATTGAAGACTTCTTGCCAGTGATTGCCAGCGAACTTGAGAAAAGTGCTGTTGCCACATTGGCCACTAACAACCGCGGTGCTAATGCCCTCAAAGGCTGGGAGATGGGCGGCGCCTGCGAAGAGATATTCGAAGAGTGCTTGCTCGACATTGATGCCTGGATTGAGTTCGCCGTTGCCCGTGGGTTCAAAATTATTTACCTGTCCGGCCACAGCCTCGGAAGCGAGAAAGTTGTTTACTACATGGACCGCGGCCAGCATAAATATAAGGTCACCAAAGTTGTTTTGCTCGGACCTTCTGACTCGTTTGGCTACGAAGAGACCTCATACGGCGAGAAACTTCACGATTTACTCCAAGAAGCTCAGTCACTAGTCGACCAAGGCAAACCGGAGGTGTTCCTCACCGGCGAGTGGATTTGTCACGGCAAGGTTTTGCCGCAATCTGCCAAGTCATTTCTGAACTTTTTCTCGCCAAATTCGGAGCTTTCAAAGACCTTGCCCTTGCGACACAACGACAAGCTGGTGATGTACTCAAACATCAAATCACCAATTTTGGTGGCGATCAGTGACAACGAGAATGACGAGTATACCGTGATTCCAACTAACGACGCCCTCCAGCTATTGAAACAAAACAACCCTGTCACCCAAGCAGTCCAGATCACCCGAACCGACCACTGCTTCACCGGCAAAGAGTCAGAACTTGCTAAAATCGTCGCCAAATTCCTTCAAAGTTAGCTCGATATTTCATCGTCGAAGAGTAAAATAAACTAATGCAAACTGAGATTGAGGCAAAGTTTTTAGATATTGACGCTGATAAGTTGCGAAAGAAGCTCAAAGATGTGGGTTCAAAGTTGATTTACCCCGAGTGACAGATGCGGCGCTGTGTGTTTGATTATCCTGACTCGCGTTTGAAGGATATTGGCGGCTGGATTCGCGTACGCGACGAAGGCGATAAAGTCACTTTTTCCTACAAACAGTTGAATGATCGTACCCTTCACGGCACCAAAGAGATCGAAGTTACGGTGGGGGATTTCGAAAAAACCGTCGACCTACTCACAGCTATTGGCCTAGCTCAGAAAGCGTACCAGGAAACTAAAAGAGAGAAGTGGACTCTCAGCAAGTGCGAAATTACTATCGATACTTGGCCGTGGATACCGACGTTTGTTGAGCTGGAAGCACTAACCGAATCCGAAATACAGCAGCTAGCAGGCAAGCTCGGCTTCGATTGGAAGAATGCGATGCATGGCAGTGTTGAGACAGCCTACCAAAAGTACTACGACTTTACCGAGCACGAAATCGATGCCTGGCCCGAAATAACCTTCATTCCCGAACCGGCCTGGTTGCTAGCCAAGAAAAAGCTTTAACTTTTGCTGGCAAACAACAAACCTCCTCCTACTGATTCGACCTTAAGGCATCTTATGACTTTATTGTCATATAACATATGAGTCATAAAATGCGTGCGGAAGGGGTATCGGTTTTGCAATTCATAAAGTTACAGTGTAATTATAGGAGAATGAAGTCGGTTGTATTGTGTGGTAGCAGGAGATTCAAAACAGACATTAGAGAGTTTGGTCGTAAGCTGAAAGAAGCCGGAGTTATCGTTTACGAACCATACTTGTACGAGATAAAAGATGGTTGGAATCAGCTGTCGGCCAAAAATAAGAACTTCGTTGTCCTCGGATTAACCCACGACCATTTTCAAAAAATACGTACGGCCGACGTCGTCTACATCTACAACAAGGACGGTTACTCGGGGGTTAGTACCACTCTAGAGATCGGCTGTGCAGTCGCGTTAAGTAAGCCGATATATGCCTTCGCCAAAGACCCCAGCGAACTTTGCCGCAACGTTCTGTTCCGCGATTTCATAAGTTCTCCAGAGGAATTACTCATAAAGCTAAAGTAATCAAATCTCTCAACTCTACCAGCTGGCGGATCACTTGGTTCGGGAGTAGAATCGAATATATGAAAGAGGAGCTGAGAGAATTGGCAAAATTTCCCAAAGAAATTCGCTGGCTAGGCGATCCCATACTTCGCTTGAAAACCAAGCAAATTTCCAGTGAGGAGATAAAAAACGGCGAAACGGCCAAGGATATACAGAAGCTTAAGAAAGCACTCAAAAGGATCCAGAATCTTGGTAGGGGAGTGGCAATTGCGGCGCCGCAGGTTGGAATCCCCAAATCACTCACCGTAATCTACTGGGAAGGTGCGTATATCCCATTCATAAATCCAGTCATTATTAAGCAATCAAAGAGTAAAAATACTTTTCCGGAAGGGTGCCTGAGTAGCCTGCCGCTAGTAGCGGAAGTGATCCGACCGGCTGAAATCGAAGTACGATTTTTGGACGAAAAAGGCCAGGAGCAGATCAACAGTTTTGACGGAAAATTAGCACGAATTATTCAACACGAAATCGACCACTTGAACGGAGTAATGTTTATTGAGCGCGCCGATTTGAAAACTATTCGGTTCGTGGCAGATTTTGAAGAATACAAGAACAGCGCAAAGTTAGTCGACATCTAATTTTCACCTCGACATTTGGGCGCCCAGGAGTAAAATGTAACAAATGAACCCCAAGGTATTGCTACAGGCGATTGAGTACATCAAACCGTGGTTGAGTTTCCGCTATCAACAAGGCGACACTCCCGGATTTGTCGTGGCCTTAACTCACAAAGGCAAAACAGTTTTTGGTAAAGCGTACGGCGAGGCCAGTACTGAGAAACATGAGTCTATGACTCCGGAGCATATATTTCGCATCGCAAGCCATTCTAAAAGCTTCACCGCAACCGCCATCTTACAGCTGGCCGAGCAAGGTAAATTAAAAATCGACGATTTCGTCGTCCAATACTTGCCGTTTTTGCAGAAACATTCCGATTCGCGCTGGCAGAAAGTTACGATTCGCCAGGTTCTGTCACATAGCGCTGGTGTAATCCGCGACGGTTCATTGGCAGACTATTGGCAACTGGAAGGAGCTTTCCCAAACAACGAGGAGCTCAAGAAACTGGTTTTGGAAGCGAACTTAATAATAGATGCTAACACCCAGATGAAATACTCCAACATCGGTTACGGAATTTTGGGACTACTGATCGAGACCGTTTCAGGTAAGTCATACAGTAAATTTGTCAGCGATAGCATCATTAAACCGCTCAAGTTAGCTAACACCGGCCCGGACATCACAAACGAAATCGAAAATAAGCTCGTTACGGGTTACAGTCGAAAAGATACGCACAAGAACCGTTTGCCAATCGAAAACATATCCACCGGCGCCTTAGCACCGGCAACGGGGTTCTATTCCAACGCTGAGGATCTATGCACTTTTTATCGCGCTCTACGAGTGGGTTCGGGCAAGTTGCTGAGCGATGAGTCGAAAAAAGAGATGCAACGGACGCAATGGCGAGTTCACAACAGCTTGGATGGTGAAGAATACGGGCTAGGACTGACCGTTGAATACTACGGCGAGAAGAGACTCTGGGGCCACAGCGGTGGTTTCCCGGGCCAGCTAACGATGACCCTATACGATCCAGAAGACGACCTTATGCTAGTGGTATTAACCAACTGTCTCGGGAGTGATCTCGACGCTGTGGGTTATGGAATACTTTCTATTCTCGACTACTACAAAGAACACGACAAACTAGGTCGCAGCTCTGTAAAATTCAAGCCCTTTTGCGGCCGGTACATCAGCTTATGGGGTGTGACAGATATCGTTCATGTGGGTGCAAAGCTATTAGCAGCTTACCCAGGATGGAAACCGTTTAGTAACCCCGAGGAGCTTACTTTTGTCGATAATGAGACCCTGAAGGTGACTAAAACTAATGGCTATAACTCGGCAAGCGAACTAATAAAGTTTACTTTCGATAAAAACAACCACGTTGAATCTGTAAACTTCTGCGGCTCAACAATGCTGCCGGAAAAAATCTGGCACACTAAACAAGCCGGTAAAAAAATAATCAGCATTTTCAAATAGTAAATGAGCGACGAAAGGTTTGACGTTCTAGACGAAAGTGGGCAGAAATTGGGGAAGGTTTTACATCGTGATGAAGTTCACAGAAGGGGACTCTGGCACAAGTCGGCTCACGTTTGGATTATAAACTCAAAACAGGAATTGTTGCTCCAAAAACGAGCCCCTCAAAAAGAAACTTCCCCAAATATGTGGGATATATCTGTCGCTGGTCACGTTCCGGCCGGTGAGACACCAATATCTGCCGCCATTCGCGAGGCTCAGGAAGAGCTGGGGCTGCATCTAGAAGATAAAGATTTCAGGCATCTCTTTACTGTCACCCAGGAAAAAAAGGTTCGCAACGATTACATTAATAGGGAATTCAATGATGTATACCTAGTAAGTGGAGACTTTAATCCAAGCACGTTTCTACTTCAAGAGGAAGAGGTATCGGAAGTTAAATATATAGACTATCGCAAGCTGGAATCACTTCTAGCCGCAAAATATCCCGATTACCTCGATCACCCAGACGAATTCAGAGAATTATTTAAATATTTGCACAAAAAATATCGTAACTGATTGCTCGACTTTTCCGGTACCAGGAGTAGAATTTGAGATATGAAATGGAAAAATCCGCCAGTTATTAAAATATACGAAGCGCTAGGAGCAGTCGCTGATGAACGACTAGAAATCAACGGCGATAACGCCAAGGTCCGCTCTTCGTCTGGCGGAAAGTTTTACGACGTCGTCTACGAACCCGAAACGAACTCGATTACATCGAATGACAACGGTTCTTACTGGAGGGGTTATCTCGGTTACCCGATGATCGCATTCCTTATGGCAACGAAAAAATTGCCTTACAATGAGCGTGTAGCAGTTTCGCTTAAAGGTGTTGCCTGGAAAGATATCAACACCAAATTCAAAAACGATTTTGCTAAAACCGAGGAATTTATTCGTAGTGAAATAGCAAAACGCGGTGGCAAACTAGACGAACTAGACGGCTATCTTTCACTGACGATGGCAAAAATAAACGAGCTAGAGCTAAATAAACTTAAATCAACTGCCAAACCTCCGCAGGGATATTAACAATACTGATCGAACAATGCCGCGAGAACGAGTCCCGCGGCATTTGATGGAAACCTCACCAACACTAGGCGACGATTCGGGCGACCTCCAGCGTCCGACCGATCAACGACTGAAGGCGAATGACGAAGGGCTGTTGTGTCTGAAAGCCAAATGCCTTCACCCACTTAGCCCAGCTCAGGTCCCAAAGCTTGACGGAACCCATCTTCTCATCGAACTCCTTCAGTAGCCGGCCACGAAGCCTGTCTACGGCTTGATCGTCTACAAAGAGGCCACCGAACTTCTCGACAGAGAAAGCACCGGTTCGATTCGTGAGAATCTCTTCCCGGATCTGCTCATCGGTCAAGAGTGCTTGTGCGCCCTCCGGCCAGCTGAACAGCAACCAACCCCGGTCCTTTTCCAGCACGAATAGACGAGCGCGCTTCGCCAACTCGATGTCAATTTCGAGTAGCTTGCGAGCCCTCGGAACCAACTCGTGTTGCTTGTGCTCACTGCCAATCGCAAACTCGACCAACCGACATAGAGTTCTCTCCTGAGCCGAGAAAAACGCGAGAAGTTCAGCGTCTTCGGCCTCACTGAGCCCAAGAAAAGTTGTAATCAGCGTCACGTTGAACCCTGCGTGCTTGGCAATGGCGTCGCGCCACCAGGGCTTGTCCTCCCACACTACACCTGCAAGTGACGAGTCGGCGTAGATTGCTTCAGCCAGGTTGCAGGCTTCAGCAGTAGAACCAGTAACACGATAGCCATTCTCGAGCAGTGGTTTGGCAACTTTGGGGTCCGCCAGTGTCCTCCCGGCACGTAGATGTTGCTTGATGATTAATTCAGCAAGCTCAGCTTGACCCGAGTAGAGCATGCGTTCACCAAGATTATTGATCCAGTGTTGAACCAGATTGCCACGGGACGAGTTTTTGACGACCCACCAGGCTGGCATCTTGCCGGCGCGAGCAAGCCGCTCGAGCATTGGCCAGTAGTCGTCTTCCACGCCCCAGAAGAGCCTTTGGTCTAGAACTTTGACCATTAGCCGATCCTTCTCGCCAAACAACACACCTAGGGCACGAAAACGAACGTCTTCCGGATATCGGAGCCACCACCTCTTCATGTAGTGCTCCTGCTGACCATTTGTTTTGCCCGTCGGGACTCGCGTTCTGTCCAGAACAACGATCGAGAGCAAGCCCTCAACCAAGGCCCGAATTTGCTGGTCAAAGTTTAGCTTGTCTGGGTAAGCACAGAGCGCCGCCCAAAGCTTTCCTTGCTCATCGCAATAGTCGTCGTGCCAATGCCCATCAGCAATCCAGCTGATTTCCGTTGGCGATAACCTCCCGATCACGCTGGTGATCAGTTTACGAAGTGCTGGGCGATAGTCACCGGGATTAACTTGAAAGAACCCGAAAGGAGTGTTGGCGTTGGCCTCGCCTCGTACCGCCTTACAGATCTCTTCCCCGTACTGGACGAAGTTCGTCGTCAGTTCCGCCGCGAGCAGAGTTGCCCACTGACTTGTATGCTCTCCAACTGCCCCGCCCTTCGCCTCACAGTTCGCCACGTTCTGCATCTGACGAGCGGCAAGAACCACCGCCTCCTGTTTGAACCCAGGGTGCTGCCGCGATAGCCGCAAGAGTTCTAGGGCGTAGCTGCCCCAAGTATCTTTCGGTGGAACGGTAGTCAGGCGATGACAGGCGGCTAGCATCGTGATGTTTTCGGCGTCGGGCAGAATGAGATCCTTCCGCGAAGCCTTGAACAACTTTGCCAGATCAGCGAGCGTGTAGAGATTCCGACCGACGTCCTCCCAGAGGTCCTTGAACTCGGGGTGTCCCTGCAACCAGTGGTTGACGAAGACCTTGCCGATTCTCTCCTTGTTCTGCGAACTGCGACCGGCCTCGTAGAACAGGGTCGCCCGGGCCAGCGGGCTGGACTCAAGTAACGAGCTGTAAGCTTTGATCGCCTCAGATGAGATGAGCGCGAACGGAGCGACCCGAGAGTTCTTTGTGGATACGGGATAGATCGCGTGACCGAGAATTGCATGCAGTGTGATCCAGTGGCGACCAGCTGTCTTGCTGTCAGCCATCAGGCATCCCAAAGCCTGCTTCCAGCTCTCTGCCGTAGGGCAGTAGTGAATCGACGACATGCTCAGAGCATTCTCTGAGCCGGTGATGCTCCGAAGAGCATCGACAACGAAATTTGGTGTTGTGTACATGGTTAACTCCTGCGTCAGGAATTTGAGCGAGGTGACTGCCGCCCGCAGCTGCTGTTTCCACAGCCCAAGTTTTTAAGCAACGAAGGCACTATTACCTTGAGGGAATTTTAACAGATTATACAAATTATTCGAGTCATTATCTGCAGTTTTGCAGGCGACACTTAACCTTGGGCGATATTTTTGTTACAATATTCTCAATAATGATGCATTCTGCCCCGCGCAGTACCGTTGCCCCCTCGACCGAAGTCGTCCTACGACGCTTTTTTCGCGAGGTTCAGCAATCAGATCTCTTAACCGAAATTAAAGCGCGCCGATACTTCGAGAAAAAGCCGTCTCGCTTTAAACGCCGCCAAGTCGCCCAAACCAAAGCCGTCCGCCGCAAGGAAAAGCGGGGATACTAATGTCGCTTCTGAGCAAGATCGAAAGTGATCTTCTGGAAGCCACAAAAGCCAAAGACGCATTTCTGCGCGACACGCTTCGTTACCTAAAAAGCGCTCTGCAGAACGTCAAAATCGAACGCCAACACGAGCTATCGGACGAAGAAACTATCAGTGTTATTCAAAAAGAGGTGAAGCGCCGCCAAGAGGCGATTGAGTCTTATAAAATCGCCGACAAGCCGGAACTGGCCAAGCAAGAGCAGCAAGAAATGGATGCACTGCAGAAATATCTGCCCGCTCAAATGCGCGAGGATGAAATTCGTCAAAAAGTCACCGATTTTCTGGCCAACCATCCAGAACTAAAAGAAAATATCGGTCAGCTGATGGGTAGGCTCTCCGCCGAACTCAAAGGCAAAGCCGACATGGGGTTAGTTTCCAAAATTGCCAAAGAACTCGCGGGTCTCTAAAATGCTTGAACTAACGTGGTCGAACCAGACCAAAGTTAGACTTCACGAGGAAGATATAAAAAAACATCTCTCGTCAATCTTGCTACGCCTGAATACGGTTGGTAGAGTGAATTTAGAGGTAATGATAACTACAGACGCCCAAATTCAGGAGCTGAACGCCAAGTTTCGCCATATCGACCAGCCAACAGACGTTCTTAGTTTTGAAAACTACCCCAACACTTCCCGCGATGAGCCGTTGCTGGGTTCAATTGCTGTCTCAGCCGATACGGCCGAGCGTCAAGCTACAGAAGCGGGAATTCCGCTCGAAAGAGAAATTGAGATGCTCTGCGGACACGGGCTACTTCACTTATTAGGGTATCACCACCGATGAAACACAGAAGGAATTTTGAATTTAGAATTTTGAATTTTGAGTTAAGGCCGAATGCTCTAATTTTAAATTCTGTCATTAAAAATTCAATGCCCATCGACTCCGCTCAGGGCCCTGAGTTTATCGAAGGGAAAATTAGAAATTGGAAATTAGAAATTACAAAATCAGGCGGATTTTGCTGATGACTCAAGACAATATTATTACAGGGATAGACATCGGCACGTCCAAGGTGGCGGTGGTAATTGGCACGATCAACGAAGGTGTGCTGTCGGTAATGGGACTGGCCTCCGTGGTCCATCACGGCATGCGCAAGGGGATAGTAATCGACCTGGAGGAGACAGTTAGCTCTATATCACATGCCTTGGAGGAAGCCGAGCGAATGGCGGGCATCAATGTTACTCATGCCTATCTATCAATTTCTGGCTCGCACATAATTTCTCAGCCCGCCCAGGGAGTAATCGCTGTTGGCCGCGCCTCTGGTGAGATCCAACAAGACGACATCGATCGAGTTATCGATGCGGCCAAAACCGTCGCCCTACCTCAGAATCGCGAGCTCATTCACACTTTTGCTCATCACTTTATCGTTGACGGCCAAGATGAGATACGCGATCCAGCCGGTATGACCGGCATCCGTCTTGAAGTGCAAGCCCTCGTTGTTAGCGGCGCCACCGCGGCAATTCGTAATTTAACTCGAGCCGTCGAACAAGCAGGCATTAACATTGACGGCTTAATTTTCGCGCCGCTGGCCACCGCCAAAGCCATTACTACAAAAAAACAGCTTGATTCAGGCGTTATTGTGGTTGATATCGGCGCTGGCACAACATCGTACGCCGTTTACGAGGAAGGCGAGCTACTCTACTGCGGTTGCTTACCGATCGGCTCGTTACATATCACCAACGATATCGCTATCGGCTTGCGGACCAATTTAGATGTGGCAGACACTTTGAAATTGAAATACGGCACCGTTCTAACCGATAAAATCCGCGACTCTGAAACGATTAATTTGGCCGTAATCGACCCAGCCGAGGACGAACGAGTGTCACGAAAAGAGGTGGCCGTTATTATCAAAGCTCGCGTTGAAGAAATATTCCAGATGCTCAAAGAAGAGCTGAGCAAGACGGGAAAAGAGGGGAAACTACCCGCTGGAGTAATATTTACAGGTGGGGGATCAGAGATTGAGGGCTTAACCGAACTGGCTCGTGATAGCCTCCGCTTACCGGCAACCATCGGCTATCCAACGGCTCAAATTTCGGGTTTGCTTGACAAGATCGATAATCCGATTTACTCTTGCTGCGTTGGCCTAGTTCTCTGGGCAGTGGACGAGAACAAGCAAACACACGCACCTTGGCGGGTTGATGTAGGAAAAATAGGGGGGGTTTGGGATAAAGTGCGGAAGATCTTCCAGCACTTTGCACGGTAGGAATAAAGCTCGTAAAATGTGCCAAAGCTTTGCGTAATTAGATCATTTAAGATAACCTCATAAAATAAAACATGAACAAAGAAGCCCTCGAGACTTTCGCATCAATTAAAGTGTGTGGCATAGGCGGCTCCGGTGGTAACGCTCTGGCACGCATGATCGCTGCCCGCGTTCGAGGGGTAGAGTTTATCGCCATTAATACTGATGCCCAGGCGCTTTCCAACAACCCGGCACCGGTAAAAGTCCAGATCGGCAAAGAAACAACTAAGGGCTTAGGTTCGGGAGCAGACACAGAAGTTGGGCGCAAATCGGCCGAAGAAAATAAAGATGAAATTTACGAGGTGCTCAAGGGCGCCGATATGGTTTTTGTTACCTGCGGCGCTGGTGGCGGCACCGGAACAGGCGCCGCCCCGTTGGTAGCTCAGATCGCCCGTGAACTCGGTGCGCTCACGGTTGGTGTGGTTACCAAACCGTTCAGTTTTGAAGGCCTCCGTCGCAAGAAAGTTGCCGAACTTGGCATCGAAGATCTGCGCGACAAAGTAGACACCCTAATTACCATTCCTAACGACCGCCTACTGCAAGTGATCGACAAAAAAACCTCGTTTACCGACGCCTTTGGCATCGTTGACGACATCCTCCGCCAGGGAGTTCAAGGCATTTCCGATATCATTGTCAACCCGGCGATTATTAACGTCGACTTTGCTGACGTCCGAACGATTATGAAAGATGCTGGTTCAGCCCTGATGGGAATCGGTCGAGCCGGTGGTGAAAACCGGGCCATTGAGGCGGCTCGTCAAGCTATCGACTCACCGCTCCTCGAGCTCTCCATCGATGGCGCGCTTGGAATTCTCTACAACGTCACCGGTGGCACCGATATGACTATGTACGAAGTTGAAGAGGCTTCCAAAGCCATCACCGAGGCGGCGCACCCTGAGGCCAACATCATCTTTGGTGTGACGGTTGACGAAGCGATGTCCGGCGAAGTAAAAGTGACGGTCATCGCCACTGGGTTTGAGTCGGAGATGATAAAAGCCCCCGCCAAACGGCGAGCACTCGGTGAAGAACCGCTCGGCTTCGGAACGCGACCGATGCACAGTCCAAACATGCAAAACGCACCAGCACCATCGTCGTCGATCCCGTTTTTTGGCTCGTTGCCAACCGCGCAATCTTCGCCGTTTACCGTTGAGCCAGAAAGTGCCGAGCCACCGATGAGACACGAACCGGACCGCTCACGCTCGACTTTTGAGAAGAAGGCTGAAGAGCCAGAAGACGAGCAACTCGACGTCCCCGCGTTCATCAGACGCAAACTACGATAGCCTAATTCACTAGAAATGATTTTTGTCGACTCGGTCGGAAGTATTATTGTAGGGGCCAGGCCCCTGCAGCTTTTTTGTGGGGACCAGGGACTTGAATTGCGAAGACCGTCCCTAGGTCCCCACACCCCTTACCCTGTCACGCTCGCCCCAGGCGGGTGGAGAAAGCCGGCTCCTCGCCACCGGAAGGATCTCGCTATGCTCCGATTTCTGACGAAATCGCTGTGGCAGTCGCCGGTTTTCAGTATCAATAGCTCGAAAAAGCGAGTGGCTTAGCCGGGACGCTGGAGCCCAGCTTATGGACGAACCCCCGAAGCTTTTTCTCCACATCTCGTTAGAGAAAGGGAGCTAAATCATTGACCTTTTAGTTTATCAAGGATAGACTACTTTCAACTCGTAGCATTTCTCTCGCAAGAATAGTTTAGCGACGTTGAAAATGTGCGATGCATTGGAGGGATCCATGCCGTACCAAGACATAAATGGCACCGAGGTCGAGTACATCGCCTCATTTGGGGGCCACAACAAAGCAATCGGTAGATTGTGGAAAGAGGCGATCACAGACTTCTTGCTCACGGCCGCCAGGGAGACTAGAAGGGACTGTCAGAACCTCACCTTCAGTCTGGCCTTGGGTACACAGGTGAGGATCGAGTGGGATCATCGCAATGGAACCGTCTGCGCTCGCGGAAGCGTCGGAGATGAGAGGCCTGCTATCGAGCCGCATGAAGTGCTAGTCTCACACCCTAGCTGCAGTGATACTGGGGTTAAGTCGAGACTGTTCGACTTCGTTCATGGCCCAAGAATAGTGCTCGTCATATACTTCCCCGACTTGAGACCTAGTCAGTGCGATGGCAGTTTCATTCAGGTGCTATACCTTTGGAAGTCGGCCAAAGATCGGGCATTGCATATCGCCGCCTCGTATCGCTGATCCCGCCCCGTCAGCACCACCCCGCCCTGCCACCCGGCACGGCGGGATATTTTTTTATATCAATAAAGAAGGTCAAGAGTTTGAATAGTGACACTTCCGGCTCAAACTTCTTGACCTTCTTATCCACGGGTGATAAAATTCCAGCATTCGCTGCATGACCTCTCCTTGAGTTGTTCAAGGACACTGTGCGTGTGCGAGCCATGGGAGACCATGATGAACCTTTCAAATCAAACCCTGATTACGCGTATCCATTTCCAGCACCCGATATATCTTGATTTCGGTGGTAACGAGTGGAGAAGCGCGATCGAGAAGTTCCTTTACTACAATGCCTCGGAGCCATACGACGGGGACAGCCTTACGTTTGGGAGAAGCAGAACCATAACGTTCCAAAGTGAAAGTGGTGTGGGCTTTACACTATGGTGGCCGCCGCATCCCGAACATTGCGACTATCCATACTGCTGGGCCCAGTCAGGCGCTCCGTCGGCCCCGGTTCCAGAGATTCCATCAGACCAGGTTCTGACCATCGGCGCTGCATCTGCGGAGCACATAGAGCCCCTCTGTCTCGAGGGGGCACTGTTCAGGTTCGTGCACGGTCCGTACCGGATGCTCAGTATCGATCTCAGGGGAAGTTCCGAGCTCTTGAAAGACAGACCTGGCAGAACAGGCCTGATCTCTTGGGTCTATCTCTGGAAAGTGGGTCGAACCAAGCTCCACTTCTCGGTACGCTGACCAGACTGACAAACGACAGCCCCGTTGAAGTCACTCCCGCCCTGCCACCCGGCACGGCGGGAGTTTTTTATACCAATACACGAAAAATTGCCAAGTCGCTCTGTGATCCTTCCAGAAGCGCGGCAATTTTTCTCCATGCCCCGCGGGAACCGTGCAGGGTAGGGGGCGTGGGGGTGTAGGGGCTGCTTCGGAATTAAGCCCCTCACCCCCACAAAGTTTGTGTGGCTTCAGGGAAGCCTTGCTCCCCGAACATTTCCCGTATCTTTCCCGTAAAATCAGCCCTTGACATTGTTAGCTGCATTGGCAATTGTGGATAAGCGTTTGGTTAACTTTAGCGGGAGGGTGGAATGGCAAAAAACAACAAGAGCGGGCAGGACAAGTCAGCGGAAATTGCTCTAAAACCAGTGGAGATTTCCGTCGATCTCACCAACAGCGCCAAACCAAACCACAAAACAGGCCTAAAACTAACTAGAAGATTCACCACTCCGGGTCAAGATCCATTTAGCCAACTGCAGTACGACCGTCGCACCACGACGATTGCCGACGAATCCGGCAATATCATCGCTCAGATCAGCAATGTCGAGGTTCCTTCGTCTTGGAGCCAACTAGCAACCGACATTTTGGCATACAAATATTTGCGCAAAGCCGGCGTCCCAACACCTGAAGGACGAGAAACCAGCGCGAAGCAAGCGGTTCACCGTATCAGCCACACCATGGCCGACTTCGGTGAGAAGTTCGGTTACTTTGCCACCCCCGAGGATCGAATTACATTTGAAGACGAGTTAAAATTCCTCCTCATCAACCAAAAAGCGGCTTTCAACTCACCAGTTTGGTTCAACTGCGGACTTTATCATCAATACAAAATCGAGGGCACAAACGGTAGTTTCTATTGGGACTTCAAGGAGGGGAAGGTTTTGGAAACAAAAAACGGTTATCGAAATCCGCAATGCTCGGCCTGCTTCATCCTCTCAGTAGGGGATAGCCTTGGTGATATTTTTGAGCTGATAAAAACCGAGTCGCGCATCTTTAAGTTTGGCTCCGGCTCGGGTGCCAACTTTTCCCGTCTTCGCAGCCGTTTTGAGCGATTGAGCGGCGGCGGAACGTCCAGTGGAATGATGAGCTTTCTTCGGGTATTCGACCGAGCGGCGGATGCCGTTAAATCTGGCGGGACAACCCGGCGAGCCGCAAAGATGGTCGTCGTCGATATCACTCATCCAGAGATTGAAGAATTTATCGATTGGAAGGTGCAAGAGGAGCGCAAGGTCCAAACGCTGATCGATGCCGGATATTCATCCGATTTTAACGGTGAAGCTTATCACACTGTTTCCGGCCAAAACTCTAACAACTCGGTGCGCTTAAACGACGAGTTCATGCGCTCTTACGAAAGTGACGGGGAGTGGACTACGCGAGCGGTTACGTCTAACGAGCCGTACAAAACCTACAAAGCCAAATACTTAATGGACAAAATCGCCAAGGCCGCCTGGCAGTGCGCCGACCCAGGTGTGCAGTTCGATACAATTATCAATAAGTGGCACACTTGCCCAAATACCGGTCGAATAAACGCCTCAAACCCGTGTTCGGAGTATATGTTTCTTGACGATTCAGCCTGTAACCTTGCCTCGATTAACCTTGTAAAGTTTGCTGACGACAAAGGGAACATCGATATCGCCGCCTATCGCCACGCTTGTAAGATTATGTTTATTGCGCAAGAGATTGCGGTCGATCTTTCCAGCTATCCTACGGAAATTCTCGCCAAGAACTCCCACGACTATCGACCGCTAGGATTGGGTTTTGCTAACCTTGGCACGCTCTTAATGCTCAAAGGCGTTGCGTACGACTCGCCCGAAGGTACGGCAATTGGCGGGGCGCTCTCGGCCATTATGACCGGGCACGCTTACAAAACTTCAGCCGAGATTTCGGCGGTCAAGGGGCCGTTCGCCGGATTTGTTAAAAATCGGGCCCCAATGTTAAACGTGATGCAAATGCACCGGTCCGCCGCGTACGCCCTGAACGAGCGACACTGTCCAACAGATCTGCTCGCCGCCGCCAAACAAGATTGGGACGAAGCCGTCGCCCTAGGCGAGCAATTTGGTTATCGCAACGCTCAAGCAACCGTTATCGCTCCAACTGGAACGATTGGGCTTTTGATGGACTGCGACACCACCGGTGTCGAACCAGATTTTGCCGTAGTGAAATTCAAAAAACTCGCCGGCGGCGGTTCGGTAAAGATCGTTAACAGCGCTGTCTCACAGGCCTTAGCTAACCTTGGATATGATGAATCGCAACGCCAAGGTATTCTAACTTACGTTTTAGGCACGGGGTCGCTAGAGGGATCTACGCCAATCAATCGCACCAGCCTGTCGGAAAAGGGTCTTACCGAAAGTGAGATCGACGAGGTAGCCAAAATCCTCGGCAGCAGTTTCGACATCAATCACGCATTCAACCGTCACACTTTGGGTAACGTTGCCTACGAGCGGCTGGGGATATCCGAGGAAGAATCAACGGAACCCGGGTTCTCATGGCTAAAGAAAGCTGGCTACAGCGAAACCGATATAAACCAGAGCAACGGGATTATTTGCGGCGCCCAGACACTTGAAGGCGCTCCATCTCTTAAAGACGAGCACCTAAAAGTTTTCGACTGCGCCAATAAATGCGGCGCCCGTGGAACTCGCTTCATCGCCCCCATGGCTCACGTTCGGATGATGGCGGCCGTCCAGCCGTTTATCTCCGGTGCAATTTCCAAAACCATCAATATGCCTCACGAAGCCACCGTTGAAGAAGTTACGGAAGTTTATATCCAGTCTTGGCATCAGGGCGTCAAAGCACTCGCCCTATATCGGGACGGTTCGAAGTTGAGCCAGCCGTTAAATACAAAAAAACGTGAAACTGATGAGGTACCCGACGAACCAGAGACCAAGAGTGAAACGAAAGTCGTTTATATGCCTCGCCGACGACGTTTGCCCGACGAACGCCACGCGATTACCCACAAATTCCAAATCGCTGGACACGAGGGTTATATTACCGTTGGGATTTACGACGACGGTACCCCGGGTGAAGTATTCATTACCATGGCCAAGCAGGGGAGCCTAATTTCCGGACTGGTTGACGCTTTTGCCACCTCTCTCTCTATAATGTTGCAGTACGGCGTACCGGTTTCCACGGTTGTGCGAAAGTTTATTAACTCCCGTTTTGACCCGTACGGCTTCACCACTAACCCCCAAATCCGTCTTGCCAAATCAATTGTTGACTACATTGCCCGTTACATAGGACTGAAGTTCCTCAGCGTGGAAGACCAGGCCCAACTGGGGCTGGTTAGCGATTCCGCTGCCGCTTCGTCGCAACAGACCTTAGTTGAAGTAAACGAAGTTCCACCGACACTTGAAGATGACGAGGATGCCGTCGAAGAAGCTGAGGCTGCCGAAAAAGCTGTCTTGGCCAAAGAGGTTGCTTCGGACGCTCCGGCCTGCCCGAACTGCGGCTCGATGACATTCAAAACCGGTACATGCTACACCTGCTTGTCTTGCGGCTCGACAACCGGGGGATGTAGCTAAAATTTGCAAGCTTCAATTTTCAATTTGCAATTAACTCTCAATGAGACAATTTTCAAACATTGACATTAAGACATTGAAAATTCAATGAAAATTGGAAATTAGAAATTGAAAATTATTTTAATGCCAATTTATACAAAAAAAGGCGATGACGGGACAACCGGACTGCCCGGAAAGCGAAGGGTCAGAAAAGACGATCCGTTAATTGAGACTCTAGGCTCGCTTGACAGCTCTAACGCCTCAATCGGCGTTGCGATCACAGCTATTTCAGGCAAATCCGAGCTACCCAACGCGCTACGCCAAGTGCAACGAGATTTGCTATCAATCGGCGCCCAATTGGCAGCTGCCGATGGCGAAAAGTTGGAAGATTCCTGGCTTGACAGACGCACCAGTGAGATGGAAAGCACAATAGACCGCTGGGACAAAGCGCTACCGCCGTTAGCTAATTTTATTCTTCCCGGGGGGTCAGCAGCAGGCGCCTCGATACACTTGGCTAGAACTTTCGTTCGAACAGCGGAGCGCAACTTGAATCACCTTGACAGTACAAATGGAAAAATCCTGCGTTACATAAACAGATTATCCGATTTTTTGTTCCAAGCAGCGCGGTTTGCCAACTATTCTACCGGCAATTCAGAAGAAATTTGGCAATACGGTAAAAAGTCGTCGTAATTTCCCTTGACCGCTGAACCAAATATTGCTAACATATTGCTGAAAGAACACGAACTTTAGACAACCCCTCCACAGTCGTTACTGGGTTTAGTATCGGAAACGGTCGCCCCCTCCCGCGTTTCCGGTACTAATCTGGTAATGACTTTCCAACCGCGCCTCTAGAGCCCCCGCCCAAAGCCCTCGGCGGGTAATTGGGGTCCCCGTGCCAATGACGGGGCCCCTCTTTTTTTATAACCCCACGTAAGCTAAGGTGGTAAAACATGAAATCAACGCAAAAAATGCGACTCACGGGCTTAGCGATGAGCATCGCCGCTGTTGCGGTGCGGCTGATACCTCACCCGCCGAACTTCACCCCAATTGGAGCAACTGCGCTTTTCGGCGGCGCCAAGTTTGGCCGACCGTGGAATTATCTTCTGCCGTTAACTCTGTTGTTTGTGACCGATCTATTTTTAGGTTTCCACGGTACGATGGCTTACGTTTACGGGAGCCTCCTCATTATCACATTTCTCGGGGAGCGTTGGGCGAAGAAGCCATCCACCCCCAGAATTATTGTATTGGGCTTAGCGAGCTCCACAATTTTTTTTCTTGTCACAAATTTCGGCGTCTGGGCGCAAGGCACTCTCTATCCGCCCACTTTTGCGGGCCTAATCGAGTCTTACGTCGCCGCAATTCCATTCTGGCAGAACATGCTGCTAGCTGATCTGGTTTTCAGCGTTGGCTACTTTAAATTATTCGCATATTTTGAGACGACTAAGTTACCCGTACTTGATGAGAAAGTTTATCGATATCTAATTAAAGGGGGAATATGAAAGAAAATGTCACACTGCTAGATTTCTGGGCCGCCTGGTGTGGACCGTGTAAAATAATGCATCCGGTTATTGAAGAATTAGAACACGAGTTTGCTGGTAAAGTCCGGGTCGTCAAGGTAAATGTGGACGAGCCGACCAGCCAAAAGATGGTTGAGCAGTACCAGGTTGGCGCAATGCCAACTTACATCGTGGAAAAAGACGGCAACGTTGTTGTCCAATATGTCGGCACCCAAAGCAAAAGAACTCTGGTCGAGGCGCTCAACAAAGCCCTAGATTAAAACAACGCGCAGAGCTCACAGCCGCGCTCAAAACCATTAATCTCGTTGTGCTGAAAATCCGTTAGCGTGAGTATTTCTGTGTGCGTTTCCTTAATCTGGGCCGTCAACTTCAATATTTCCTCCGTCCCGACGCTAAACGATTCTTCGGAGAATTTACCCGCGTCATCGATGAACCGAACTGTCAGCTCGCTCACATGATAAGGAAACTGACGATCAAGCCGAGATAATAGAGCGTAGAAAGTGAGCTGCTGCTTAATTTCGCCCTCGGAATCTTTGGTCGTACCCTCGATCTGCCCGCGTGTTTTTGGACGAGAACCAGTTTTGAAATCGATCACTCGGACTGTTTTTGCGACTGGGTCGATCGGTTCAATGCGGTCGAATTTACCGGTCAGCCAAATGTCGTCAAGCAGCACGTGGTGTGATTGAAAGTTGTACTCTACAGCTATTGGCGCCATAAATTCGCTGAGGCGACTGTCGAAATAATTGCCTAATAGTGCCGCCCCTCGATCCTTCATTAAAGTCAGTTCAGCCTCTGGCAGATCACCTCGCACCGATTCTCGGAAAAAGCCAATTAGAACGTCTTTGTTTGGTAGTGACTTTTGCGCTATCTGGCGCTTCCCAATCAGTTCCAGAGCCCTGTGAACAGCCGATCCGAAGATTAGATTATAATTCGGCGCCTCGGGTAACCCCAGAACATGGCGTAAGAGATAACGCCGCGGGCAGGCCAGATAACTTTGGAAGTGCGTAAACGAGAACGGCGTGGCAAGAATATGTTCCCGAACGTACTCCAGCTCTTGTTGCTTCAGAACGGAACTTGTGACGCGATTGAACGGCTGCGTCAGCGCCTGACGCACTTCTGATTCACTTGGTTTGATTATTTTCGGCTCCAGATTTATCTCACTGACGAACTGGCAAGGAAGATTAGGGTTACCATTAACGCGTGTTTGGGAGTAGGTAAGAAAGAGCGCCCCGGAAGTGCGAGTCATAGCGACGAAGAATAGTCGTCGTTCGTCGTCGATGGGATCGTCCTGCCAATCTTTGAGTCCCGAAATTGCCGAAGGAAGTTTAACGATCGAGCGGTTGGCACGCAGACGCCATGAATCCTCGCTGACGTTTGGCATAAAAACGGTTTTGAATTCCAAGCCTTTGGCGCTGTGGACAGTTCCAACAAAAAGGCTAGTTCGTTCCGGCATCGCCTGAGTTATGGGAATCGTTAGCTTATAACGCCGTAGAAGTTCGAAATGCTCGACCAACCGATCCAAGCCAAGGGTCGGCTGGCGATTCACGAGTTTTTTCACTTGTTCAACAAACGAGCCGACAGTCTCGAGGCTCCCGATAGGCTCTTGGCTGTCGACTAGCCCTAAGACAAGTACCGTCTCTAGTACCAGACTGACTAGACTTACTTTTAGTGACAGCTGTTCAAGCGCAAAGAGTTTGTCCGCAGCCACTTTTACCTGGCGGAACTCCGACTGCTCCATTAATGCGGCCAGACTTAACCTGCCGCGATAGGCACGAGCGGCTTGGGAGATTTCAACCAAAGTTAGTTTTTCGTTAAGAAAGCGTAACGCCAAGATGAGAGTCGACGGATCATCCGGTTTACTTAGGGCGCCAAGAACGGTGAGCAGAGCTTTTACTTTAGGTTCGTGCAAGAGATTTAGGTTGGTTGCTCCAGCAACGGTCAGCCCTTGTCGCACGGCAAGAGAGCGAAACTCGGCCACTTCGCCGTTCGTTCTAAAAAGCACCGCCACCTCGTTCAGCCCAGTGACGACTCGCTTAGTTAGCTGTTGTTGGATGGAGCGAATAATCCATTCGTACTGCGTTTGATGGGTAGGAAACGCCAGTAATTGGGGGATGTTTGTTTTTTTTGAAACGGCCGTAACTTCGAGATTCAGATCGAGATATTTTGCTATCTGCGCCTGATTATGCTCAATTAATTTAGTCGCGCTTTCCAGTACAGCCGCACTGCTGCGATAATTTTCTTTCAAAACAACGGTCTTGATGTCTGTATACTTATTGGCAAAGTGGAGCATATTTGCCACTGACGCTCCCTGAAAACGATAAATCGCTTGTTTGTCATCACCAACAGCAAAGAAATTAGGCGATTCGAAGAAGTCACACAACAGCTCCACTAATGTATTCTGGGCGCTGTTTGTATCTTGGTACTCATCGACCAAAACGTACTGATAGCGCTCCTGTAAGTAGCTCTTTACTTCGCTATGCGTTCTCATCGCTTCAATGGCTAGCAAAATCATATCCTCGTAGTCGTACAGACCGTGACGACCCAAATAAGCAATGTAGTCGCGGTAGATTTCTGCCAGCTCCAAATTACGCCGGAGCATCATAGCGAGAGCTTCAGTTTTTTCGGCCGATAACTTGGCCTTAAGTGACTGCTGATAATCTTGCCGACAGAGCAGTTTGAGCTGTGTAGGGGTGATATTTTCCTGTTTGAGTTGTTTGATTGTCGAGATGATTGCGGCAACGTGACGCTCGCTGGCGCGCGGCGGGCGCAGCTCCTTCAGCTTGGCGTTCTTAGCAATGAGCCGATCGAAAATTTGGTACTGCTCGAGCTCGCTTAGGTTCTCGCCGCTAGAAACCTGCGGAAAGACGTAGAGAAAGGTGTTTATTATTTCGTTCGCAAATCCGTGAAAAGTGCTGATTGTTACCTGGTAGGCATCTGGTCCGATAATTGCTTCCAGGCGTTGTTTTAGAGCCGTTACCCCTGCTTCGGTGAAAGTGAGGGCCAAAATGTTACGGGCGCTGATCTGCGTCTTGTTCAAGATGTTAGCAATCCGCATCGCCACCACCTGGGTTTTACCGGTGCCCGGACCGGCCAGAACCATTATCGGGCCCTCAATAGACTTCACTGCTTTCTGTTGAGCCGGATTCAGTTTGGTAAATTCACGAAAAAAATCGTTGCCTGACATAACGCTTGCCAGCGTAGCCCACAATGAAAGTCTCGCCAAGGGCTCTTGACAACGATTCGTTGCTGCATTAGAATTATTCTCAGTCGTCAAAAGCACGTTTCCGCGAGGAAGAGTGTGGTGGGTTCTCCGATCCATCTGACGCGAACCTAAGACATCTGCAAGCGACGGTTTCACAGCTCTTAGGCACGGTGCCTTCGTGTTATGGAACCAACAGCTCTCCTGTGGTGGCACGGGGAGTTAGCGTCGTATCCACCTCGCTAAAGCTCTGGGCCCGGCAAGCTCAGATACAAGAAATCCATCGCCCCTCGATTTGTCGAGAGAGCTTCATCGGAAGTAGCCAATGCCAACTGGCTGTAGGCGAAAGGATGAAACCTTAGCGCAGCACGTCTACCCACCCAGGGTACGACGATGCAGTCGAGGACATGAAGCAGAGCGTACCTCGGCACTGGGACGGTCACACGGAAGACCTGGCACAAGAGACCAAAACCTCAAGTGTCCGGAAATGGTTGAACCCCAACAAAACGTGTACCACTACCCGTCGGTCTCGGTCGCATCAAGGAGCAGTCCAAGGTGTGGCCGGGGCCGGTTTTTTTTATGATGAAATATAGGTATATAATAGTTTTATGGGAGACGCGCCCCAGGAAGGCTGAAGCCTTTTCCGCTGAGGCTCTGGCTCGATTAAGCCGCCACAGGCTTTACGGTAGTCAGCGACTTGGTCTCTACGGTCGTCTGTGACCGAGTGCCTAGCGCGCTCACCCCAACCATTCGGAAGGGGTGGGCGCCAAAACTTTCAATGAAAAAATTCGAAATAATTCACGAAACCGACCGTTATATCGCCATAAATAAGCCTGCGCTTTACAGCGTTGAAATTTCCGATCGCTACCCTTCAGTTGTTGAGGCATTCAAGCCAACAACGGTCTTTGTTGTACACCGACTTGACGTGGAAACCACTGGAGCGCTGATCGTTGCTAAAACGGAACAGGCCCAGTCCGAGCTAAGAGACCTATGGCAGGGGAGAGCGGTTAAAAAAACTTACCTCGCACTGGTACTCGGCGAGACGCCACCAACGGGAGAGATCGAACTTTCAATCGAGCGCGACAACAAAAACGACCGGCAAAAAGTTGTGCTCCTGCCGTCAGATCGTTCACGCGCCGCAATTACTATGTACACACGCCTCGCGGTAGGGGAGTGGCAGGGCGAAAAGGTTTCGCTCGTGGAATGCCATCCGGTGACCGGCCGGACGCATCAAATTCGCGTCCATCTGCAATCAGCCAATCATCCAATTTTGGGCGATAAAATATATGGAAATAAGCGCTCCGATAATCTCTCAAAGGAGTTGGGTATTAACCGCCAGATGCTTCACGCTTTCAGTCTTGTGCTTCCGCACGAGCCACCGCTAGTTGCAAAGGTACCCCTTGACTTCAATTCGACACTTACGAAACTCGGCATCGACCTGGACAAAACCAACAAAACTGGGTAGAAATACATAGAGAAGCCCATCCATGATCAATAATTATTGTGCGACATTATGAATAACGAACTATTCTTTTTCACACTCACGTGTTCAAAATGAGACGTAATTTCTGGGTTGGATTGTTTTTGATCTTGGTGGTTATCGGCCTAGGCGGTTACGTCTCTTGGCCAACTACAACAACTATCGGAAAACGTGACGTAAAGCTACGACAAGGTTTGGATTTGCAGGGGGGGGTATGGTTACGCTACAAGATCGATCTCTCTAAAACCGCCTCCGAAGATCAGTCCGAAGCAATCGAATCGACTCGGGGAGTTATTGAAAAACGAGTCAATTCCACTGGCGTGACAGAGCCGTTAATTCAACCTGGCAAGATAGGATCGACCCACACCATGATAGTTGAGCTCCCGGGGATTAAGGATGTCCGCGAAGCGATTGACCTGATCGGCAAAACTGCCCAGTTGGAGTTTCGCGAGCCAGACAGTAGTTCAAAAACAGAGAAGTGGATTCCAACGGGTCTCACCGGAAAACAGCTTAGTAAGGCAACCGTTAGTTACGACCAAACTACCAACAGCCCACAAGTGAGTCTGAAATTTAATGCGGACGGAACAAAGCTCTTCAAACAAATTACCGAACGGAACGTAAACAAGCCGGTAGCAATATTTTTAGATAAAGAAATTATCTCCTCACCAAACGTCAATGAACCCATCACCAACGGTGAAGCGGTAATCTCGGGGCAGTTCACAATAGAACAGGTCAAAGAGCTGGTTAACCTACTAAACGCCGGGGCGTTGGCTGCCCCGATCGAACTGATTGAGCAGCGCACTATCGGCGCCACGCTCGGGACAGAATCGGTAAAGGAAAGTTTGGTTGCAGGAGCAGTTGGATTGGTACTGGTCGCATTATTCATGATCATCAACTACCGTTTAGCTGGCTTAATCGCCGTCCTGGCTCTCTTGGGCTACGCTTTAATAACGGTCGCTTTCTTCAAATTCATTCCGGTCACTCTAACACTCGCAGGAATTGCTGGATTTATTCTTTCGATCGGAATGGCCGTTGATGCTAATATTTTAATATTCGAGCGCTTAAGAGAAGAAATAGCCTCTGGAAAAACACTGAAGATTGCTCTAGAAGAAGCCTTTCGACGAGCTTGGCCATCAGTTCGAGATTCAAATATGGCAACGTTAATTACCTGCGCGATTCTGTACTTCACTACAACAGGTTTGGTTAGGGGATTTGCTCTAACATTGGCATTGGGGGTAGCGATTTCACTCTTTAGCTCAATCACGGTCTCGAGAGCATTTTTACGCCTGGCAACAATTAACCCTGTTTTGGGAAGGGGATTGGAAAAAGTATGAACCGTTACCGCCTACTTGGTAGAAAGAAATTCTGGTGGTTCACTATTTCTGTGCTGATAATGATACCCGGAATTGTGGGTTTGATTGCTTGGAAGTTACCGCTCGGAATTGACTTCCGCGGCGGAACCCAAATGGAGCTAACGATGTCAAAGAACCCATCTGAAAGCCAGCTCCGCGACGTCTTGGTGGGGATTAAAGAAGTTAAGGGGCTGAGCCTATCGAGATCAGAAGGGAAGTCGTATCTAATCCGGATGCTCCCGATAAGTGAAGCCGACCATCGGAAGATAACTAAGCAACTGGGAGAGAAGTTTGGCAAGGTTGTCGAACGACAATTTGAAGCTGTCGGACCAAGTGTCAGTAAGGACCTAACGAGAAAATCCGTGATCGCTGTGGTCTTGGCAGCCCTACTGATCGTCCTCTACCTGGCCTACTCCTTCCGCGGACTGAAAGCCCCAAGCTCACCGTGGCGCTTCGGCCTGACCGCGGTAGTCGCCTTGCTTCACGATCTAGTTATAACAATTGGGGTGTTTGCCATATTCGCCCATTTCTTTCATTACGAGATCGATGCCTCTTTCATAACTGCCCTGTTAACGGTGATGGGGTTCTCGGTTCACGACACTATTGTTGTCTTTGATCGAGTACGAGAAAATTCTAGTAAAAACTCTTCCCTTGCTGAAACTGATTTTGAGCTGATCGCCGACAGTTCGTTGCGCCAAACCCTGAACCGTTCATTTGCTACCAGTATAACTGTGATTATAACCCTAACGTCTCTCACGATTCTTGGCGGCGAAACGATCCGGCCGTTCGTGCTAACGCTACTAATTGGCGTTGTCATCGGAACGTACTCATCGATATTTACCGCCACGCCACTGCTTGTTGTATGGCAGCGTTTTGCCACCCGCATCAAAAAAACACAGGCCCAGACGTAACAATAATCGTCTAAAAATATTACGGGCCTTAGAACGCAGATTTAACCGTGGATTCTGTTTTAACTGAGTAAAGACATATTCTTAGCTTAAACTATCACCATGAAAACACGCACAAGACAGGGGGTAGAGCCGAAAAGACTGCTTGAGTTTAGGGGTACAGACCGACGTTAAGGCCGGAGGGCAAGGAAGCTGAACTATATCTTACGTCGTATAATGATACTTGTGCGACGTTGTGAAAGGGGCGAGTTAGACCAAACCTGATAAGCATTTTATAGCCGGAGGCCCAAGAGAAGAGCTCGATTTAACCAATTCACACTACTCTCCCCCGGAACGAGCGGGTGGGGGAAGCGACAAAAAAATATTATTAACGACAATTTCCCCTAGCGATAGGGAAGTGGAAATTAACGGATTTCGTCCAAGGGCTGCCAGTCGTCAACGGCGGGCTCAGATTTGGCTAGATTTGGCTCTAATTGGTCTGGTTCCACGCCCAGAACCTCGGCCTGCTCCCAAGTGATTAGATTATTCTCGTCTCCCGCTCCCCCACTCCCGTTGCTTGGTGTGCCTTTATCGTCAATGTTTTCTTCTTGTTCGATGGGTGCCACCACCGCATACCAGGGACGGTCAAAGCGATCCTTTAGAATCTCTACCTTCATCCCCTGCGGCAGCATCATCTTGGGTGCTTCCTCTTGATTTTGCTGCTCACTCCCCTTCACCTCCGGCATTCCCGACCCTACTTCAGGCTTTTGACTTTCTGCACTCCCCTCTTTCATACTTTGTTCAGGGCTTAGGATTTGGGATTTAGGATTTGGGATTTGATTAAACGCATCGCTCTTAATTTTGATCTCTGTATACGGCTGTGGCAAGGTTTGCTTCGAGGGATCGCTAAGATTAATTGGTGTTGACCACTCGGTAATATAGTCCTCCACTTCTTCAACGGGTCGGGTGTAAAGGCGACGACTGCTTTCGACTATTCTGTCCACAAGATTAGTCTTTTCGACTTTTGGTGGTAGTGTGCCGGCGGAAAAGGCCGGAACGGTTACCCCGTCGATCGCCATCTTCAGATAGATTTGGAAATTATCTAAATTAACCAGATCGTTAGCATCAAAGATCGGCTCGTATTCTTTCACCAGCAGTCCGGCGTCTTGTGCCCCAACCCGAAAGCTTATCATTGTGCCAACATTTCCGAAAACGGCGTTTGAAACGCTCTCTGGCATTTGGGCGGTGTATTGGTTGGCCATTGCCAAATTGAGACGATACTTACGTGCCTCGGAAAGAATTGTCGCGAACGACTCCGTGGCAAAGTTTTGAAACTCGTCGACGTAAAGGTAGAAATCGTTACGCTTGTCCTCTTGGATGTCCACACGTCCCATGGCTGCTAGCTGAATCTTTGTGATTAACATTGACCCTAGGAGTGCCGAGTTGTCCTCACCGATTTTACCAATCGATAAGTCGGCCAACAGAATCTTACCCTCGTCCATTACTTTGCGAATATCAACAGTCGATTTTGGTTGACCAATAATATTGCGAATTGTCGAGGCCGACAAGAATTGACCGACTTTGTTTTGAATCGGTGCGATCGCTTCGGTGCGAAATTTCGGTTCGTATTTTTCGTACTCGTTAATAAAGAAGTCGCGGATAACCGGATCCTTGACCTCATTAAGAACCATCCGACGATAAGCGTTGTCGGTCAGGATGCGCATGATTCCCATGAAAGTTGAATTCGGATATTCCAGTAGAGCTAAAATGACGTTGCGTAAAATGTACTCCAACCGCGGTCCCCAGGAAACTTCGCCGAAGATCTTTTCCAAGATTCCCACCACGCCGGAAGCGACGATATTTTTCTGTTCCGGATCGACGTTCTCCAGCAGGTTAAAGCCCACGGGGTACTCGCGGTCAGCTGGATTGAAATATATTACATCCTGAACTCGGCTCTCTGGAATAAAATCGAGCACGTGCTGAATAAGTGTGCCGTGCGGATCAACAACCGCCATGCCTCGACCTTCGTTGATATCGTCAATGATCATATTTTCCATTAACGTCGACTTTCCGGTACCGGTCTTACCGATGATATACATGTGCAAGCGACGATCCTTCTTCTTGATGCCGAATTTCTTTACTTCGTTACGAAAGTTCGTTTGACCGAAAACTGTTAGCTCATCGGCAGGCACAGTGCCCTCGAGCGGTAGATTAGCCGGTGGCTCTCCCTTTTTCGATCCCGCCCAAGCGATGGTCGGTGTCGAGACAGTTTCGGAAGGAAAATGGTAGAGCGACGCTATCTCAGTAATATTGAAAATCATCTCGCCTTCACCAAAACTACGTTTTTTGAACAGCATCCAGGCCTCGCGGTCGTTGGTTATCTCTTTGAACGTTAGCGAGTTCATATTCAAGGTATTAAATTGTTTAAAAGCTCCCACCACTTGCTCCAATTTTGCTCGGGCAACGTGCTCATCAGGAGCGCCGGCAAGAATTCTAATATTTGATTCATATCCAAGCTTGGTAATCTTCTCCTCAACACCTTTTATCGCTTGCTGAACCGTTCCCGGAAGGTCGTCTTTTTTCTTCTCTTCCTTCTTTGCCTCTTCGGTGCTCGGACCGATGATCACACCCTTAATAGCTTCTTTGCCCAAAGCTTTGACCTCGTTCCAAATGAGTGAAACGACCCCAACGGTTTTCGGCGGCGGTTCTTTGATATCTTTAATTATCTTCTCTCCTTGTTTCTGCCACTCATCATCCAAAGGACGGATAATCATCTGAATCCAGATCTCCTCGTGTTCACTGGCCGAGCTTAGGACGCCTGTGATAGCCGATAACGGATCTACTTCAAAATTGACGAAGGTCTTAATCGGCATTGGAGCGGGTTTTTTGAATGCCAGCTCGGTAGCCGCCAGGGCCCTATCCTCGGCAAGCTGGACGTAGTCGTTGTCGTCTTCAACCTCGTTTATCTCCACATTCGGATATTGGGCGAATATTTGGCTAGAAACGAAGGTTTTTAAATCCGTTGGGACGAATACATAAAAGGTAATCACTCTGGCTTTGGAGACGATCTCAAAACTTAGCTGCTGCTGGGTGGCGGCACCTTCGCGAAAAATGCCATGGAGCGCAGCAAACATCTGCTCCGCCGCCAGTGGCGTGCGATCGTTATTTTTGGGGACCGAAATCGACAGCAACGTGTAACCCGCCTCAATCTCATCCGATCCGGTCCACTCAAAGCCAGCTCGCATGCGGTGAGTTCGCCACCAAAAATAAAACGTGCCACCTAAAAACACTCCAATAAAAATAAAATTGATTAGAGAGAAAGTCATTGGTCAGAAGGTGCCGCTGTAGGTAGGCTAAATTGAACCGGTTTCATTGCGAATTTCTGCTGCGTGGCCGTTTTTAGCCACCGCGCCATCTCGACCGAACCAGCGTTTTGGCTCTTGATGCCCGAAACGCTGAATGGCTTGGTGGGCGTTAGGTCAACCAGAAGCTTAGCATACATCTGAAAACGATCAAGGTTGGTTAGATCCTCAACGGAGAGCCCCGGCATCTCGTTCGACAGAAACTCCGCATCCTCGGCTCCCACACGATACGCAATCAGCGTCCCCACGTTGCCGATTACCGCGTCACGAATATGTTCTGTTAATTGGGCGAAGTACTGGTTGGTGATATTGAGATTCAAGCGATACTTCCGTGCCTCAGCTAAGATGGTAGCGAAAGTGTCGGTGGTAAAGTTCTGAAACTCGTCAACGTACAAGTAAAAATCCTTACGCTGCTCTTCTGGAATATCGGCTCGGCTGAACGCCGCCACCTGCAGTTTCGAGATGATTATTAGCCCAAGTAGATTGGAGTTTATCTCGCCAATTTTGCCCTTAGCCAAGTTGACGAAAAGAATTTTGCCCGAATCCATGACCTCGCGAAAATCAAAGGACGATTTTTGCTGGCCTATAATATTGCGCATTAAGTCGTTGGTCATAAACCGACCGAACTTAGAAATGAAGTAATTGTACATTTCGGACTTATGGAAATCGGCTGTTTTAGCCAGCTGCTGTTCCCAGAATGCTCGGACGATATTGTCTGTAACATTCGCCACTGACGCAGTGCGAAAAGCGTCATCTGTAAAAAGCCGCGGTAGGTCGATTAGCGATCCGCCGCCCGGATTCCCCATAACCGTTAGGGCGGCGTTACGTGCCCAGTGCTCCCACTGCGGCCCGACGATTCCCGTCCGATTCGGGTCGAACAGTTTGTAGAATATTTCAATAACTTCTTGGATTAGGAAATCTCGCTCCTCTGGTCGGTGCCATTCCAGCAAGTTCAGTCCCATGGGATGTGCCGTGTCGGAAGGATCAAACACGATAACATCCTTTGCCCGTTCGGTCGGCACTTTTTTCAGAAGATTTTCGATACCGTCGCCGAGCGGATCGATAAAACAGATCCCCTTGCCGGCGATCATATCCTGCTCGATCATCGTTTCAAACAAGGTAGTTTTACCCGTACCGGTCTTCCCTATCATAAACAAATGACGCCTGCGATCTTCACCCTTCAAGCGCACTAACTGTTTCACGCCGCGATAGATTGATTCTCCTATCACTACCCCCTCTTTCGGTAAGTTCGCCGGAGCGGGCAATGTTCGCGCGGTCAGCCATTTCATCCCCGGAGTTTCGAGCGAACGGTTTGGAAAATGGATGATACTGGCCAGCTCTTCAACATTTAAGATCATCTTTGGAGCGTTGAAGAATAGCCGCAGTAGATAATCGCGAGCGATTTGTTTGCTTGGAATTTTTCGATATTTGAGTGAGTTAAGTTGCGGTGCGTAAAACTGGCCAAAAGAAGTAATAAGCATGTTTAAGTTTTGATCCGCATTAGCCTCGGAATCGCCGGTGGCTACAATTCTCAGCACCGTATCAAAACCAGTTTTGGCACCTTTTTCCTGAAGGGCCTTCATCGTTTCTTCTTGCATAGCCGATAGGCGCATTGATTGGGGGGCTGCCGGTTGCGAGCGAACCGCGTCGCTAATGATTCCCACCATACGACCCGACTTACTACGGTTAACCAGATGAAGCTTGTTATCCATGACGTGTTGCGTTGCCACAGCGGTATGCGTCCGCCATGAATCACTAACCGGACGGATTAGCAACTGGACAACGGCCGAGCCGTTACCAGAAAGTTTAGTCATGGCGGTTGTGGTTGCCCCTAGCGGGTCGGCTTCCAAGTAACGATAGGTTTTTAGCGGCAAGACAAAACTCTTTGCCTGCTCAAAAACCACCCCCGAAATGAACTGATGTTCGGTGCTGAAGACTTGCGGCGGGACCCCGTAAGAAATCTCAGCATGAGGAAAGAAACTGTGAACTTGATGCTCGACAATGGTCCGAATTCGTTTAGGACAAACGATTGTAAACTGCAAGACTCCGCCGACAGCTGACAGTTCAAGACTAACATGAGCCGGTGTGGAGAACAGCCAACCGACAAAACTCCTTTGGTGAATTGTTGTTGTTAATGAAGAGAGAAACTGCTCCATCGGAGCGATCAGATCCTTAAAATCCTTCGGGGCTTCGGAGGCTTCGTTAGGGTTTCGTGTTGACTCGCGGGGCAATGAAATCGTCAGAGCTACTAGGCTCTTCACGTCCTCCATGGTATCGCGGCGCTGCCAAGAACGGATTGCAAAAGTTAAAACTAGCGGCAAACCAACTAGTAACCCGATAATCAGATAAACCGCTGGGGTGGACATGGTTTCAAACATTGTCTTCTGGTTTGTTGGCAAAAATGAATCCTTCAACCGCGCCCTGCAGCTCGTCCGTCTCTAACTTGCCAGCGCCAACAACTGAATCGAACTCGACGGGACTGGCTGGCTCACCCCCTAACGCATCAGGCTGTTGGGTTTGCAAACTTTCAAGCCCAGTTGGGACGGAGTGTGACATCTGCGGTTCCTGAGGTTGGGCAGGATGTTCTACGGAATGCGAAACTTCTGTTGGTAACGGCTGTTCACCAACACTTTCGTGTTCACCACGATCGAACTTTCCTCCCTCCACCATGGCTTAAATATAGCACTACGTCCCAGGAAAAGACACCTCAAGCGCCGCGCAAAAACGAAGCAAAACGTGCTTCGTAACTGCCGTCTTGAATCGCCGTGCGCAGATCGTCCATCAACCTGTTAACTAGCCACAGATTGTGATAAGTCAGTGCCCGCAGGGCCAGAATCTCTCCTGAGACGTATAAGTGCCGCAGGTAAGATCGGCTGAATTTCTGACAGAATTTACACTTGCAGTTAGGGTCGAGCGGCTTCGAGTCGTTGGTAAACTCAGATAGAGATATGTCGTATCTCCTGAAATCTGCTGAGGTCCAAAACGAGCCGTGCCGAGCGAGCCTGGTTGGTAAGACGCAATCAAACATGTCGATACCCCTATAAACCATATTAATTAAGTCCGTTGGCTCACCTACCCCCATTAAGTAGTGCGGACGGTTACGGTCAAGGTCAGAAGAGATAAAGTCCACCGCTGAGAGCATATTTTCCTTCCCCTCCCCCACCGACACGCCGCCAATAGCAATACCATCAAATGGCAAACTCTGAATGTCGTTTAGCGATTGTTGCCGTAGGCTCTTGTCCGTACCACCCTGCACGATTCCAAACAAGGCCTTTCCGCAAATCTTCCCTGAAGGGCAGGCCTTCAGGTCCAAGTTGTGAATCTGCTGCCAATAATCAACCGATTTTTTCGCCCACTCCCCTGTTCTGGCCACTCCTTCTTGAAGACGCGCCGTAGTGGAAGGGTAAGGCGCGCAGTCGTCTAAAACCATCACGATGTCTGAACCGAGTTTAAGTTGGATATCGATAACACTCTCGGGCGTAAAGAAAAGCTTCTTACCATCTAGATGTGAATAAAATTGCACACCACGATCGGTGGTTTTGGCCATGTTGGCTTTGGTCTTGCCGAGCGAAAAAGCCTGATAGCCACCGGAATCGGTTAGAATCGGCTTATTCCAACCCGTCCACTTCTGCAGGCCGCCGGTTTTTTGGATGACGTTTTCGCCCGGGCGCAAGTGCAGATGGTACGTGTTTCCTAAAATAATTTCACTGCCAAGCTCCTCCAGCTCCCACGGCGCTAAGGTTTTTACGGCGCCCATCGTACCAACTGGCATAAAAGCTGGGGTAACGACCCTACCGTGCGCTGTGTCTAGCGTTCCGGTACGCGCGAATGAACCAGCCAGAGAATGATCAACTGTGAATTTCATGGGCCGGACGTAAGTGGGTGACCTCAACCAGAATCTTGCCGGCAAAAACGAAGCGATAAACGTCGGCAGAATCACATGGAATGTGTTCGTACTCCGAGTGTCGAAAATCAGCCACAGCATAACGGATAATATATTGGTGGGTCACGCAAACCACCTGTTCACCAGCATGCTTGGTCAAGATGCGTGAAAAAATTGACTCTCCCCTCTCCCCTGCTTCATTCCTCGGTTCTGGAGAGTATATTTCCGCGAGTTTCGCCGTTGTCTCAATCTTGGGATCGCCTATTTCTTTGGCGATTAATGCGGCCGTTTCACGGCAACGCTCCAGCGGACTGGAGTAAATTATCTCGGGCATAAACTGTGCCAGATACTTACCCACTACCGTGGCTTGAGCTCGGCCACGACCGGTTAGCTGCCGTTGCTTATCTATACTCTCATCAACACTATAAAAATGGTCGGTCTCGCCGTGGCGCACTAAAAAGACAACAGTCTGCAACTTGCTCATTTTGGTTATTCTACCAGTTAGAGGGCACTTAGCACACCGTAAATGGCAATAAGAGCCCAAACTATATTAAGCACCACCAACTGCCAGTCTTTTTTGGTTGATGATTCCCAAATCAAAGCAACTGCACCGAGCCCATTTAGCAGCAGGTAGACGTAGGAACTAACCGCGACAACTCCTGCAATATTGAGCCCGTAAGCCAGGACAATCGCAATCACCCCTAACCAGCCAACAACATTGACGGCGTTATGCTTCATCAGCGCCCATCTCCATCGGACTAGTACTGTGCGAGCCATCTGTGCAAGGACAGATCTCTAGCTTCTGACCGTGCATCGAGCAGCTATCACTGCTGCAGCTCCCCTCTTCATCTGAAACCGCTTTGCATTCACCGCGGCAAACATAATGCGTTCCCATCTTCTTCACCTCCTTCCCATATCTAAGTCTTTACTTAATCGTTAGCAATAAAATGCGTGCCGCGCTAGAGCTAGGGCTTGACCAAAAATAGCAAAAAAGGCGTATATTGAATATAGCCCTCATGGGCTCATGGATAGGATACTGTCCTTCCGTGGTGTAGTTCGTTCGTTAGGCGCATCAAAGCGATAAGTGTTAGGTAGTGTGTGATTGTTCGCTTGTGTTCGAGATCGTGAGATCGTTAAAAACACAGCCCTGTCCTTCCACAAGGCAAATGTGTTTGGAGTGATGGTTGAGCGTTTTGCGACGTTCAAGAAGGCGAAACGTAGGTTGCCTGCAGATACATCCTTTTGGTGCAAGTGTGGAAAGAAGTTCCCGTATACGCAAATATGCGGGACTTCTTTTTTTATTTGATTTTTCGATTTTGAGTATTTTTCAAAAGCCGCTGGGCAGGGGCCCCATGCGGCTTTTTGGTTGTGCGGGAGACGAGCGAGCTTGGCGTCAGGCCTTGCCGAGCACCATCGCGATTAGCGCCATGCGCACGTAAACCCCGTTTTGGGCTTGGCGGAAGTACGCCGCGCCGGGCAGGTCGTCCACGTCGGTGGAAATTTCGTCCACGCGCGGCAGCGGATGAAGTACAACGATGCGCGAATTGGTCCGCATGATCAGCTCGCGGTTAAGCACGTAGCAGCCCTTCACCTTTTCGTACTCACTCGGATCAGCGAAGCGTTCCTTCTGGATGCGGGTCATGTAGACCGCGTCAGAAGCGGAAAGCGCCGATTCCAGATCTGTCGTCTCTGTGACGGCCACGCCACTCTTGTGCAGCGATTCCACCATTGGACGCTGAAGCATAAGCTGCTCAGGCGAAACCAGGATCAGCCTACAGTTGAAATGCTTGTATATCTCAACCGCCGAGTGGACCGTCCGACCGTGCCGCAGATCACCGACCAGTGCGATCGTCCTTCCGTCAAAGTCGCCAAGTTCTTGTTGGAGAGTGAACAGATCCAGAAGCGCCTGGGTTGGGTGCTGGCCAATTCCATCGCCGCCGTTGATCACCGGCCGCACGGCGACTGCCGCTGCCTCGTGCGCCGATCCAACTCGCGGATGGCGCATCGCAATTACGTTGGCGAACTGATCCGCCATCTGAATCGTGTCTGATAGCGTCTCGCCCTTGCTCACAGAAGTCGACTCCGCCGAAGAGAAGCCGATCACCTGGCCGCCGAGCCGCAACATTGCCGTCTCAAACGACAGCCGCGTCCGCGTGCTTGGCTCAAAGAAGAGCGAGGCGAGGACTTTTCCGTGACAGTTGTCGAGATGAGTGCCATGGGCTACGCGCCGACGCATATCATGCGCCACGCCCATGACTGTCTGAATCTCATCGAGCGTGAACTGCTCACCGCTCAAGATATCCCTATCAAATAGTTCATTCACGTTACTGCTCCCGAAAATAAATTTGCGCGGGCTTAGAGCCCGAACTTGAGGTAATTCCTATTAGACCGACGGTCTGACAGAAAGATCTACTTCGTAGAGAATACTACCGCTATTTGCGCTAGAGATCAATCAGTTGTAGTTCAAAAGCCGCTGGGGCGGGCCCCATGCGGCTTTTGGGTGGTGGCGCGCTAGGCGCCGACATGCCGTGGAAACGGCTTGAGAAGCGCGAAGATCTCGCCTTGCTCACGGTTCTCGAGAAAGTACTTTTTGACGAACTCGCCGGGATCGAGTTTGTTGATCGCGATCTCGCGCGCCAGGAACTCAAAGCAGATGCGACCTTTGCCTCCTCCGACCGGTGCAACATCAATCGCCCCCTGTTCAAAGAATTGCACACGAAGGTCTTTCGGCAGCCTCTCCAGCAGTTTCAACACTAGCGCCAACACCCGCTCAGTGTGCGGCGCCAGATGCTGGCGCGCCTCGTCAACACAACCCCAACAAGCATGCTTACCAAGGCCGAAACACTGATGAGCCCTATTGTGCTTGACGCAGAGAATGCCTTCCCTAATCGCACAATCAAAACAAGCAAAGGGTGACTGGTTCACGTCAACCGCTTCCAGGCCCTCAGGAATCAGCATGAAAGCCTTGGGATCTTTTTTGCAGTACCGACAAGTCATGTTCAATCCTCCAGCGCTAGTTTAGCGCAATCATCTCAAAATGTCGACACAGCAAGCATGATTTACTGCAAATCGGTTGGAACTACCGACTGAATTTGTAATACTGTTTGCAATGAAAAAGGTCACCAAAATCTTAATGTTCGCTTACCGCAACAATAACGGGCGAATTGAGTTCTTTGTTCAGCATCATCACGACGGCTACAAAAATGTTTTGAGTGGGCACGTCGGCGACAATATTCCGGACGAAACCCTGGAGCAAGCTGCTCGGCGCGAAACCGTCGAAGAGTTTGGTGTTGAACCGATTTCGGTAACAAATCTGAATCATAAAGAAGTAGTAGATCTTAAAGCCCAAAACAAACTCTCAACCGAATGGGCATTTTTGATCGAAATTCCTAATACTGATGTGCATTATTTAGAGGGCAACGAAGAGCACGGTTGGTACACACTCGACAAGCTCGAAGAGGCCTTAACCTGGCCAAACCATCAACGCGTTCTGCCAAAAATCAGAAAAATATTAGGTGGTTAGCAAAAACCGCCCGGTTGGGCGGCTCTCGCATTTAGAATTTAAGAATTATTACTTCAATTCAACAGTCGCGCCCCTCGACTACGCTCGGGGTTGCTCGTGTTGAGCTATTTTAGCTCAACCGTAGCGCCGGCTTCTTCGAGCTTTTTCTTCGCTTCTTCAGCGTCGGCTTTCTTCATGACACCGAGTTCTTTAGGAGCGGCGTCAACGAGATCCTTGGCTTCTTTCAAGCCCAAGTCCTGTTTAATCTCACGAACGGCCTTGATGACGGCAATCTTCTGCTCGCCCGAAGCGGTCAGTACAACGTTGTACTCACTCTTTTCCTCGGCGGCTTCGGCAGCGCCACCGGCGGCTGGAGCAGGAGCGCCAGCAGCCATGACAGGCATAGCGCTAACACCGAACTTCTCTTCAACGGCTTTTACTAACTCACTCAATTCCATTACCGATAACTCGGCAATCTGATCAATCAATTTGTCTACTTTATCTGCCATATTATTCCTTTCTTTTACATTATCGGCTCTAACCGATAATGGGTTTTACTATATTATTTATCTTCTTCTTTAACTTCTTCCGACTTCGCTAAAGCTCCGTCGGACAAGTCCGACACCTCTACTTCTTCGGTTTTAGTTTCTTCTTTTGATTCCTCAGTAGGAGTTTCCGCTGATTCAGAGGGCTCCTCTGCCTTGGGATCTTCTGCGACTGGTTTTTCCTCTACCTTTACTTCGGCTGCCGGTTGGGCGTTCTTGACTGCTTCAACAACAAACGCCAACTTCTGAATCGGGAAGTTCAAAGAATATGCCAAACCAGCGATTATTCCATTCAAACGGCCTACCAGCTGCGCCTGTAAAGTTTCTTTGTTTGGCAGTGCGGACAGGGTTTTGATCTGCGAGGCGTCGAAGAAATTACCATCGATCCACCCACCCAAAACTTCCAGCGTTTCAGTCTCTTTGGCAAATTCCACCAAAGTTTTGGCGGCGACAACTTCGTCCTCAAATCCATACGCCAAGGCTAAAGTTTTTTCGGGAATTTCCAGCTCGCGTTTGGTGTTTTTTAAGATCAGCCTCAACAGATTATTTGAAATCATCTTGATCTTGGCGCCAGCTTCAAAAGCCGCCGTGCGCAGCTTGTCGTTGGCCGACATATTCAAACCAGTGTAAGCAAAAACCAGCGCTACCCGGGAGTTTTGCAACTCCTCTGTTAGCTTGGCGACTAGATCAACTTTTTGGGCTCGTAGTATTGGCATTATCTTAAATCCTCCGGATTTAACAATTTTCATTTTGCAGTTTTCAATTTCCAATTCTCCGAAAATTTAAAAACCGCCCACAAAGCAAGGACGATTAAATCGTTTTGCCCTCGGTAGGAAATTAAGACTTGCTTCAACTTGTCGGGGTTTACCCTGAGCGAAGTCGAAGGGGTCACCTACTTTCTTCGTAGCTCAAACATTATTGCAAAAACTAACTAGACCGTCAACACTGGTTGATAGAAACCGAGGAAAGAATATAATTGCCTCAAGCGAATTTTCGCGGGAGGGCGCACATGCAGATATTACGGTCACAGATCAACGACTGTCGGGACTGTCTTCAATATCACGAACGGTCTATCGCTTTGCTCGAGGCGTTGGACAAGCTGCTCGAGTGTAATCCGAAAGAAAAGAGAGCTTTCTCTAAGATTCTCAACGAAGCGATTCCCGAGCAATGCGAAGAAAGCATTGGGCGTGGGAAGACACGATCCTGCCCCATCCTCGAAATGGAAGTTACCGACGTCGAAGCCGCCAAGCAAATTCTCTCCGGTTTACTTGGGGTCGAATTCTTGACCTCGAAACGCTACAGCGGACATAGGGGTGTGAGATTCTGGGACGCCGTCTGGCAAGGTGAAACAATATGCGTTTACGAATAAGTACCAACCCCACCCCTTCGCGCCTGGAGCCCCCAAGCTCCCGGCGCGGTTTTTTTATTACTGCGTTAACAGCGCTTGCAGATGTTCGGTGGAAATTCGACCCGGGAAGAAGTAGCGAATTCGTCCCTCAATTATATAATAGGAGGCGGGCATGGTTGCAGAGAGCGCGCGGAACGCATCACCGTTGTGATCGAAATACGTCGGCAACGTTACACTATTCTTTTTCAGCACCGCATTGGCGGTTTCGGGATTCTGGAGATGATTTACAAGCATCACTTTGAATTGGGTGTTCCCTTTTACGAATGTCTCAATATCTTTGAGCCCCTCTTTACACTCCGGACATTCGCCGCTCCAGAGCGTGATAAGGATCGGGCCACGCAATTTATTCAGCCAAGTTTCCTTGCCTGCCGCGTCAGTAATCTGAATGTTGGGAATCGCAACATTCGTCGCATAAGGCGCGATGGTTTCGGCGGGAGTTAGCTGCTTGTTGCCCGTCGAATCACTAGCACCAAACATCAAAAAACCTACTGCGACCAAAGCCAGAAACGCGACGGGCCCGACGAGGCGCGCCGTCATTACTTTAGTTCAAGCGGAATTGCTGGACCGATGCTGGCGCCGAGGTGCGCCGAAGCTAGGCGAGTTTTAGGAAAAACGGCCAGAACAACTTTGGCATTTTCTGTCAGTTTGTCGGTTTCCCATGAGACTCGGCCGATTGTTTGGTGAACATTGTTTGAAGCGTCAACGCGATACTGCGTCTTACCAGAACTAATCTCGTCCATAACGTGTTTCGGGTCGTTAGTGACAGTGCCGGATTTTGGATCAGGCATCAAACCACGCGGCCCTAGAATCTTGGCAATTTTGGCAACTTTCGGCATCAGTTCTGGCGAAGCGATGGCAATATCAAAATTGATTTTTTTGGTCTTGGCGATTTCTTCGATTGCTTTTTCGTCCAACACCACGATCTTTTTGTCTTTGCCCGTGCCGTGAGGCAGATGAAAGATGCCTCGCTGTGATTCAGTTGAACCTTTGGCTTTTTTGGCGGTTAGGCGCAGATGAAGCTCGATCGCGCCGTCAAACTTGCTTAACGAAAGTTTTCTCACTAACTCGATGGCGTCAGTTAGCGGATAGAGTTTACCTGCTTCAAGTAGTTTCTTTGCTTCCAAATATTTTGCCGAACGATGGCCGGTTTTTTTAGACTTAGATTTTTCCGGCTTTGATTCGCGAGCAGTTTTACGCTCGACTTTCTTTGCCTTTTTTCGTTCAAGTTTGGACTCAGGCTCAATCACCTCGTGGATAGCGGCAATTTCGGCCGGCATCACTTCGTCAGTGTCTGTCATCTCGGCAACCTCAGCCGACTTTTGGGCTTCTTCGTCGGGCGAAGTCGCGGCTTCCTCCGCGGAAGGTTCGGTTCCGTGGTGCGCCAACACTTCCGACTCTTGTTCGGCTAGTTTCTCTTCGGCTACTGGATCGTTATTTGTCTTCATTTTTAGCATTAAATGTTTGAGCTGATAATTCCTTGTTGTGTATGGATTGTACCAGGAAGTCACTGACTCGGTCAACGATAGCCGGAATAAGTTTTGATTCTTCGGCACTAAACTCGGCCAGGACGTAATCTGCCAGATCGTACTCATGGTTTTCTGGTCGGCCAACACCAACACGAATGCGCCAATAATCCGTCCCGATCGCCTCGTCAATCGATTTGATGCCGTTGTGGCCACCGCTGGTGCCGCCTCGCTTGACCCGAACTTCGCCGAACGGAATTTCAGTATCGTCGTGAATAACCCAGATATCGTTGATGTCCACACCATGTTTCTGCTGAACCTTCGCCACCGCCAGACCAGATTCATTGACATATGTTAAGGGTGCTATTAGTTCGAAATCGTCACCCCTCGCATACATCGTTGATGTGAACTTGCTCTTTTTTAATTCTAGCTCCAGCTTATTTGTCGTTGCCCCGATCGTTACAAAGCCCAAATTGTGCCTACTCTTATCGTATTTCTGCCCAGGATTACCCAATCCAACAATGACGATCATAGCTTCGTCACCTCCAAGAGCAGGTAGACATCGAAGGGTGCTTCTTCATATGGGTGAACTTTCTTGACCGCCTCAATCACCTTTGTGATAAGATTTTTCTCGCAGATAGTTTCGATTTTTATCTCTTCAACCTCTTCTAGCTTACCGACTTGACCGACGGTTGGATTGGCACCCTCTTTCGGTAGAAATCTGCCCACACCAACACTGGAATAGGTGCAGTAATCGTAATTCCCAATTTTTCCGGCACCGGCATCCCCCATCGCCCGCAAAACCGCTTCGACGTGTGTTGGCGGAACAAAAACAACCAGCTTAACCTTCTGGCCCTTCATCACATTCCCGGGAAATTCATATCCTTCAGTAGCGGCTGCATTCGCGCGGCCGACTCGCTCTGCGCCCGGCTCATGGCTTGAACGATTGTTTCTTTGAGCGACATTTCGAGCTCGCGCTTTTTATCGGGGCTCAGTAGCTCTTCAGCAATATTAATGGAGCTGACTTTCATTTCGCCGCTTACGACAACATGAATAAGTCCATCGGGCGAATTAGCCTCGATCTCCAGATTCTTCAGCTCCTTCTGCATCTGCTTGGCTTTTTTGGCCATTTGATACATATCACGCATCTGTCCGAACTGTGGTAATCCCATTTATTTACTCCTTGCTAGATATTTCGCATATGCTTCGATAAAATTATTCAACTCGCCATTCAACACTTTGTCTACCGCGGTGGTTTCAAAACCGCTGCGTAAATCTTTCACGAGCTGGTACGGCTGCAAAACATAGGAACGAATCTGATTGCCCCAACTTGCCAACACCGGCTCGCCTTTTAGGTTTTCGTTGGCGATACGATGTTTCTCGTCGGAGAGCAGCTGCAACTTACCTTGAAGTATTTTAAGAGCTTGTAGCCTATTTTGCAATTGTGATCGCTCGTTCTGGCAGGTGACAACAATTTTTGAGGCCAAGTGGGTGATACGCACGGCCGAGTCTGTAGTGTTAACGGACTGCCCGCCCGCGCCACCAGAACGAAACACGTCGATCTTTATCTCGTCGGGGCTAATCGTGACTTCGCTTTTTTCTAATTCCGGCACCACTTCCACTAACGCAAACGAGGTGTGACGTGATTTGTCACCATCAAACGGCGAGATCCTCACCAAACGGTGAACGCCGTTCTCGCCCTTGAGACGACCGTAGGCGCGAAAACCCTCTATCTGTAATGTGGCAGATTTAATTCCCGCCTCATCGGCTCGAGTTTCGTCTAGGAGTACAGTTTTGTAGCCCTCCCCCTCCGCCCAGCGTTCGTACATTCGCAGTAGCATCTCCCCCCAATCTTGGGCTTCAACCCCGCCGGAGCCGGAATGAACGGCCAAAAACGCCGATGCCTCATCGTGCGGCCCGGTGAAAAATATTTCCAGCTCCAGTTTCTCAAGCTCTGTTTCGTTTTCCGCCAGCTCGAATTCGACTAAGAAGTCGTTCAAGTGTTTTAGCTCCTGCGCAACTTTAGCAGCTGCTCGGTGATCATCCCAAAAATGCGCGTCCTTCATTAGGACTTCAATTTCGCTAACGCGAGATTCCTTTGCGTCAATTCTTAGTAATCGCCGTAGCTCTTCTTTACGCTCAGTTGACTCCATCGGTTAATCATACCTCATTACCCCCTCCTGTTCACCAGTAATTAATCCAGAATGACCAGTGTTGGTCTTATGATGTTATTGCTATATAACTTTACTGTCATTAGGAAGCTCCAGGCTCAGTTTTAACTTCAACCCTAATGCGGCATAAACACGGATCAGAAATTCCAAACGGTGCTTGCCTTGTCCAGTTTCGAGGCGAGAGATGACGGCTTGATGGGTGTGGAGCTTTTGGGCCAACCCCGCTTGGGAAATGTTAAGCTGGGCTCGTCGTAGAATGATTGCCTTAATAAAATCTGGTGGTTCTGGCCTTGGCACAGACCTCTCTTCGGCTCGATGACGAGCCTTGGCTCGGCGTTCAAGACGAACACTTCGCTCTTTCCAAAAGACACCAGACTTAGGGCCCAAAGGTAGCTCATCGAAAAGCGCTTCTAAATCAATCTCAATTTTTTTCATTACCTAATACCTTAATGACTTTAGTGCTATAGGACAATAAAGTCATTAGACGGGTGTACTTAAAGTAAAAAGAGCAACTAAAAAACACCCAAATAGGGTGTTTTTTAGCCTCAAGACGGTTAGGCCAAGAGAGCTGCTTCTTAAGCAAGAAGCGATGCCTCGTGCTTAGCAAGTGAATACTTGCGAAGAGCGAAAGCAAACGCAGTCGCGAAGCCAGGCAATAGTGCCGTTTCGGCACCGGTTGCTGGTAGCTCGGTAACAGTTTTAGTTACTTTCGCAACCTTAACTGTACGAGCCGGGCAGACCGCAACAGCGCTAGCAGCAGCAGCGGCAGCAGCGGAACCAGAAGCAGATGTTGATACATCGGCGCCTGTTCCAGAAGCGGCAGCGGCAGCAGCCGCGGCAGCCGAAGCTGCCTTGCAGGTAGCTTGTTTCTTAACGATCACGGTATTACCCGTGCTACCGTTTGAGCCCGAAGCCGCAGCAGCAGCCGCAGCCGAAGCCGCAGAAGAGCTGGACGAGCTAGAACCCGAACCACCCGCACTGGACGCACTTGACCCTGCCGAGCCCGAAGCCGCAGCCGATCCGCCAGCAGCTGCCGAAGCAGCAGCGGACGAAGAGCTTGAGCTGGAAGAGCTGGAAGCAAGGACGGCTGGGCTAATAAGTAGCACGGCCGCAAGTGTCGCCAAAGAGATTATAAATACTTTCATATTTATCCTTTCTATTAATTTTCCACATCTACTTCTTAAACCAATTCGACTGTTAGTTCAAGAAGGGATGTGAGGAGGTGGGGCTTGTGGCCCGCACCTCCTCAGTTGGATACGTTCGGCGGCTAGTGGCCGCCGACTGCAGCTGCTGCTGCCGCTGCTGCGGCGGCCGCTGCGGCCGCCGCTTCGGCGACCTGTTGCTGGTACTGGGCCAACGTATTCGTGCTCGATACGTTGATCTTCGTCCCGCCGCCGATGACGGCGGTGATTCCGCCCAGGACCGGCGCGATCACCGTTGGCGAGGGTAGGTTCGCGATGTACTGCTGCTGGGGAGCCAGCACCAGTGACCATCGATCAACGTACTCCGTCGGCCCGGGCACGGGAAACGGCTTTCCGGGCAGCTGAATGGTTGGTCCAGGAACGGGGTACGGCTTTCCGGGCAGCTGGATGGTTGGTCCAGGGACCTTCACGAAAACCACCGGAATGTCTGAGTCGTTGCCGCAGAACAGGATATAGGCGCGACCGTCTGGCCGAACCGCCATCGCCAACCCCTTGGGCAAGAAAGCGTTAACCCACTTGCCGCTGCCGCTGCCCATTCTGCAGTGAGTATCAACTGGCAGGTTGAACAGACGATGCCCCTTGGCAACTGCCTGCTCTGGAGTCACCCCGCCGGGGACCATTGGATCCCGACCGAGCTGAGTGTACTGGGCAAAGCCCAGCGCCGCGACGAGTGTCAAGAGAGCCGAAATGCAGAGTCGTTTCATCGTAGTTCCTCCTTCGTGAACGTGATGATGCGGCGCTCGTTACCCGAGCGCAGAGTGAGTTGATTCAACATCGGTTTGCCATCGTTGGACAGCAATACGATAGTTGAATAATGCGTCACGCCCCCGAATTCGAATGGCGCGACGTTGTACTTCCTTGCGATTGTTCCGTCAGGGCGAACGAGCTCCGCAGTGAACTCACTATCGGCCCTGATGAGGACCGCCTGCCCTTTCTTCGAAGGAATTGACAGGATTTCGCCAGTGAACGCTCCAGCTTGGCTCGCCTTCGTGGCCAAGTCCAGCCGGATCGCGTCTTTGTCACCGAAGCGCGTTTCGGCTAGATCGTACAGGTGCGTCTGCACCGTGAACGGCGAGGCCGTTGTTGCGACATCAACCGTCTGCCCTGCGGCGGGCGGTTGCGGCGGATCGATCTTGCCGCCTTGCGGCGGAGTTGACCTTCCACCCTGCATGCCCTGCTGATTCAGCTTGGCAAACGTCGCTTCCATTTCCTCTTTCGAATGAAACGTCGCAAGCGAACCATCCGGCATCTGCGTCACCAAGGTTGGCATCGAAGGGTAGGTTGCCCCGCCGAAACCATACAACTTCTCGCGAAGCTCTGGGTCCCCCATAGCAGCAAGAACGTCCTTAACGGACCGTAATCGCCAGAACGTGCAGTCGCCCCACTGCTTCCCTCCGGCGTAGACCTTGATTTGGTTGATCCCGTATCTCATCTGGCTGGGCTTGATGACCGGATAGTCTCCGATCACTCCGAGTCCCTTGCCGTCCTTGCCACCTCTGTCTCCCTCAACCTTGCGAAACGCGAGCTTCGCATCATTGAGGTAATAGGTCAAACCGTGGGGCGGCGGGCCGTTTGTGAACGCGGCAACCCTTAGCGCCAGTCCGTCGACCATGAAGATCGACGTCTGAGTGGTAGGATCCCAACCGAACGGCGTCGGCGAGAACTTCCCGTCGACGTCCTCGGTGAGGATGTCGCACATGACCTTGACGGCCGAAACCGTCTTTTGCTGGCCCCTGGCCAGCGCGTTGTTGACAAAACTGCTTGCAGCAGCCCAGACCAACCCTTCCAGTAGCTGGGCCTGCGCCAAAGGCGCAACACCCAGCATGACGACCAACAGAATTCCGATTGCATACTTTCTCATTTTGCACCTCTGCGCGAAATAGTAGTCATCTTACAAATGTTAACGAAACGCGTTTTGCGAGTCTCATACATATTGTAAGCGCCGTCTCAGCCAGGAAAAGGGAAGGAGGGAAACTGCCGTCAATCCACAAGGGAAAGACATAATGGCAGCTCTCCCAAATCCCAGCCGAGACGGCGCTTACAAAATTAATACTCGTTTAACGTACGACTGGATATTAGCATATGCCACCTTCTCTGTCAAGGGACAGAGAACAATTTTCAGTTTCCAGTTATCAGTTGTCAAAAACGGAATTAATGCGGGAGGTAAACTGTGCCGCCTTCGGCGTCGAGAACCTCGAAACCCATCTGTGCGATTTCTGCTTTACGGTTGTCTGCCGTCAGAAAATCCTTACTGCTTCTGGCTTGCTCGCGCTCTTGGGCCAGTTGCTTGGCTCTGGGTATCTCTTCAATCCTTATATAGGAAAGACCGAATATTGCAAAGAGCTGATCGGAATCGGCTCGGTTGAACTTGAGTGCACCTTCCGACCAAACCTGCAGAGCTCGTGGGCTATCAAGATCGTCCTCTAAAGCCGCTATCACCTCTTCCAACACCTCTGGAGCAGTTTTCTCTGGCAGATCACTGGCATAGGCGCTAAATAGCTTGCCGCGGAGCGCTACCCCTTGTTGCATCGCTTGCTTGGTAAAGTCGAAAGGCTTTCGGTAATGAGTGAGATACATTGCCAGCCTTATCTCGTTAGAAGAATATGTTTTTAAAGCGTCTTGGACGGTAACAGTGTTACGGGTCGATTTACTCATCTTTGAGCCGTTTATGGTCAACATTCCGGAGTGAACCCAGTAGTTAGCCATCGGTTTATCGGTGGCCGCCTCGGATTGGGCGATTTCGTTTTCGTGATGGGGAAAAACGTGTTCAACTGCCGCACCGTGAATATCAAAGGTATCGCCTAAATATTTCTGGCTCATCGCCGAACACTCGATATGCCAGCCTGGGAAACCACGCCCCCAGGGCGACTCCCAAGTCATCTCGGTATTGCCGTGCGGTGCCGCTTTCCAAAGCGCAAAATCAGTTGACGATCGCTTGTCTTGTGCCGATTCTACCCTGGTACCGGTAAGAATTTCTGCCACTCCCCTCCTTGAAAGTTTACCGTAATCAGATTTGCGGGCCACCGAGAAGTAGACGTTTCCCAGGTCGGTCACATATGCGAATTTCTTATGCAGAAGTACTTCGACAAAATCGATGATTTCTTTAATATTTTCGGAGGCTTTTGGAGAGGTTGTTGGCTGTAAGATGTTTAGATCCCTTAAGTCCTTGAAATGGGCCTCGGTATAACGTCGCACAATGTCGCCAGGACTCTCGCCAGTTTCCTGGGCCTTCTGTTTTATCTTATCTACCCCTGATTCGCTGTCGTTAACCAGGTGTCCAACATCGGTGATATTCTGAACGTAGTTTACCTCGTAACCCTGGTAACGCAGCAAACGATGCAAGAGGTCGAAGGCCAGGTAAGTGCGGGCATGACCCAAGTGACCGTAATCGTAAACCGTTGGCCCACAGACGTACATACCCACTTTTTTGGGTGTAATGGGCTTGAACTCTTCCTTCTTGCCTTCAAGAGTGCTGTAGAGAGATAACATTACTTAATTTTTACAGGAAAAAGTTTGATTGATAAAGCCTACGGCTTTAGACACATTATTGTGGGGAGGAGGGGCTCGGAGTCTTGAAGCCCGCCCCTACCTCCCCACACCCCATACCCCAGCACGCTTCTCACAGAGGTATGGAGAATATTCGCCTCCCTTCCGGAAGGTTCGCGGAGCGAATCGGAGAATTTTCGGTATTGATATTTTTGGCAGTTGCCGGTTTTCGGTATTTGGTTTTTCAGCCCGTAACCGTTGACTTTTAACCAAGGATATGATAGTATGGCAACGCCTTAAAAGGGAATTGTCCCTAAACAATTTGATTTCGGAGGTTACCGCCATGAGAACCATTTTCCATATTCTTCTTGCAGTTGTTGTGGTGTGTAGCCTGTTTCAGGTGAACACCGTTGTCCCTGAGTACAAAATGTACGGCTCGGCGGAGTTTATCCATTACGACGCTTCAACCAACGAGTTCGTGAACAACGACCCTGGTCTCGCCATGTGGCGGGCATCTGGCGACGTTATACCCAACACCCACCCAGGTTGCTTCAAACGCGTTCCAGCTAAAGAGCAGCTCAATATCACATTTAGGCCGAACGGCCCGATGTGGCGAAGAGCTTGGCCGTTATTCTTGGTTGGTATGGCGACACTTCGCCCGATCTACGTGCACGCGCGCCCTGATCGCGCGTACGAAGAGCGCTTCGATACGCTCTTGATGGTTAACGGCAGCGTCGCTGTCTTAAACCAGGTCACCATCGACTTGCTGGGGTATCCCGGCTTGGCAATCGACGAGACGTTCGTTAGCTCCGACGTTGCGGAAGGTGAAGAGCGGCCTTGGCTGCTCAACTACCTTCGCAACCACATCCAAGAGGTGCTCGATGCCGGCGATGAGCCTGTCATCTTTTGCACGTTGCTTAGCTACAACGCTTGCGGTTCGCTTGATCTGCTTCGGCAGTTGAAAGCGGACTTCGGCGACAAGCTGAGAACGGGTGTGGGCGGTCAGCTGGTCCGGGTCTGCCCGAGCGCGTACCTGAGTCAGCCTTACATCGACCACGTCGGTGTGGGCGATGCTGAGGCGGTGCTTGGCGAGTTGCTTCTCAACGGCAAGAAGTTTGCAGAGGGATACAAGCCGGTGACCCGTGAGGATCACTACGCTTTGCCTCACTACGACAACTTGCTAGCCCTCCCTGAACGGTTAACAGAGATGAGTCACTACGACTTTGGACCGATGGTTGCCCCGCGCATGCTCATCACTGAGTCGTGTCGCGGTTGCGCCTGGGCCAATGCCGTTGGTGCCGCTTGCCCTTTCTGCAGTCTGCAGGGGGTTGAGTGGATAGCGCGCTTCCGGAACTTCGAAGATCACTTCGCGATTGAACGCGAGCTGGTCGAGAAATACGGAGCGAACTGGCTCTTTGATGTCAGCAACCAGTGGATCCCGGAGATGGGGTCGGCTCAACGGATGTGGCTCGAAAGCTACATCAAAGCGAAAAAGAAGTACGGTGGGCCGGAGGTTGGACGGTACGTCTATTTGACGGCCGGCTCGATCAACGAGCACACCGCTCCCCTTCTCCCCCAGACAGGGGTGAAGGTCGCTTACGTTGGCATCGACGGCTGGGATAAGGAGACAAAGCGAGCACTAGGCAAACAGGTCACAAACGACCGTCGGATGCTCCAGCTGGCTCGCGACAATGGAATATTTATTCGAACATCGATGGTTATCGGCTCTGGCTTAACTCTGGATAACATCGAAGAACTCCCGCGTTATGTGAAAGCAACTCTAGACGAGTTTGGTGGCAACACCATCCTCTCCTGGGGAAACTTCATCGAGATCGTGCTTCCCGGATCCCAAGACTGGAGCGACTTCAGGAAACTCGCGTACCAAAATGGGCTCACCGATGTGCAAGATCTGTACCGCTCGTTTGAAACGAACGGTTGTCTCACGCTTGACGAGCAGGACAAGCTTAACGAGCTACGGATCCGTCACACTCAGCCGCAAGTTGCATACGAGCAAGTGCTTGAAGCAGCGAGGCTAGCTGAGGAGGCTGCATTGCAGTCCCTGGCGTACAGCACCACCATTCGTCACGGTGACAAGCTGATGCGCAAGGACTAACGGTCCCTCAACTGACCGTAAACCGTGATTCCTACCGAACACATAGGTGGAAGGAAAGGGCGGTAAGTTGAAACATCTTGGGCCTGGCGGCAACGCCGGGCCCGTTTTTTGTACCCATAAATGCGTGGCAGTGTTTGCCACAAAATATTCAACTATTTAATCTTGAGAAATACTTTATTACGCGTCGTCAAACGGAGGGTCGTCTTCGCTATCTTCCTTGGCCCGTAAGGCTTCTAACGATTCCATACCGTCACTGTTGTAATGAGAGTCGTCCACTTCATCGCCCTCTTGCGTCGAAGTGCCACGGTGGGCTTCGCCGTCGTCGAGTTTTGCCATCGGTGATTTGCATTCGGGACAAGCATCATTAGCCACCGGGCTGGTGTAACCGCAGTTGTTGCAGATGTATTCTTCGGTGTGATCTGGCTTCATTGTGTCTACTTTATTGTTTTGAACATTAGATGACAAGATACTTAGTCGGGCGAGGAGTAGCTGCGCCGACCTTCTAGGGCGCGAGTGAGTGTTAGTTCGTCGGCGTACTCCAAGTCTCCCCCCACGGGAAGTCCTCGAGCTAAGCGAGAAACAATGAGCTTTGCGGCGCCTTTTCTTCCATGGCGAGCCTCGGCAATTTTCTCGTCCACATACATTACGGTTGCTTCCCCTTCCAACGTCGGGTCCATCGCCAAGATCACTTCCTTGAAATCATCCGTGGTCAATCGCTCCAGTAATTCTTTAATCTTCAGATCTTCTGGACCGACGTTATTGATTGGTGAAATCTGCCCGCCCAAAACATGATATATCCCATTGAAATGGGCTTTCTCAAGCGCCAGAACATCAAGTGGTTCCTCGACTACCGCCATCTTAGTTCTCTCACGCGTGTCATCGGCACAGATTGGGCACGGGTCAGTTTCTGTAACAATAAAACACTGCGAACAAATGGTGAGATTATCTTTAAGCGTTCCAAAAGCCTCACCGAATTTTTTCAGCTCCTCGTCGTTGCGACCGAGTAAATAGAACGTTAAACGGTTGGCGGTTTTGGGGCCGACGCCAGGAAGCGAGGCAAGGACCTCGGAGAGTTTCTCAACGGACTTTGGCAAAATGCTTTTCATTACTATGGGAGTATACCTAAAATCCTACTTCGTGGAAGAAACCTTTTCTTCCTTCGTAAAGTCGCACTGGCTGCACGCGATGCCGGATTTTTTATTGATGAGAAGGTTGCCACAATCAGGACACTTCTCGTTTAACGGCTCATCCCAGAAGGCCTTCTTACATTTCGGATAGCCGGAACAGCCCCAGAAAACTTTGCCGCGGCGCGACGAGCGGCGAATGATCTCTTTACCGCAGTCGGGGCATTTAACCCCTGATCCGATGATGATGCTTTTGGTGAACTTGCACTTTGGGTAATTGGCGCAGCCAATAAATGTGCCGAACCGGCTTTGCTTTAGGACTAACTCTCCGCCACATTTTTCACACTTACCCTTTACTTCTTGGGCCAGCTCCTTTTCTTCTTCCTTGTTGAACTTGTCATCCAAGTACGGCGCGGTGTATTTACACTCCGGAAAACCAGTGCAGGAGTAGAACTTGCCGAAACGGCCAAGTTTTATGACCACCGGTTTTGCGCATTTCGGACATTTCTGGTCGGTCGCCTCTTCTGTAATCTCACTTTTTTTGACGGTCTTAGTTTTTTCTTCCAACAATGCGGCAAATGGATCGTAAAATGCGTGCAACACCGGCACCATCTTTTTACTGCCTTCGGCGATATCGTCTAGGTCGTCTTCCATTTCGGCTGTGAAATCGTAGTCGACAATTTTCGGAAAGTTTTCGACCAAGAGATCTGTCACTACCTCCGCCACGCTTTGCGGCACGAAGCGCCCGGTTTGACGCAGAACGTAACCGCGATCAACAATGGTCGACATTATTGGGGCGTAAGTGGACGGTCGCCCAATCCCCCGCTTTTCCAGTTCTTTAACAAGGCTAGCTTCTGAGTAACGAGCGGGCGGTTCAGTGAAGTGTTGCTCCGGCAAAATTTGTTTCACCTTCACGCCTTCGCCCTTAGTAAGTTTTGGCAGGGCTTCAAAACGCTCATCGTTGTTAGCATTCAATTTTAGGTGGCCGTCGAACAGCAGCTTGCGGCCACGAGCAATGAGGCGATTTTTAGTTGCACCGTCAATAACGGCTGTGGTGGATTCAACAATGGAAGGGCTCATCAGCGACGATAGCGCAGACTGCCAAATTAGCTTGTAAAGACCGTAATAATCACGATTCACTTTGTCCTTGATATCCTCGGGTTTAATCGTAAAGTCTGTCGGGCGAATGGCCTCGTGTGCTTCTTGAGCACCCTTCACCTTACGGCCGAAGACGTTGGCGGTTTCAGGCAAGTACTTGGCGCCGTAGTTTTTGGCGATCAGCTCATTGCCTGCCTTTTTGGCAGTCTGCGACATCTGGTAGGAATCAGTTCGCATATACGTTATAAGAGCCACCGTTCCTTTGCCCCCGATGTCAATTCCTTCGTAAAGGTCCTGGGCAATTTTCATCGTTCGCTTGGCAGAAAAATTCAACGCTCGTGCCGCCGCTTGTTGCAGAGTTGATGTGATGAGCGGAGCGGAAGGCTTAATCTGCGACTGCGTCACTTCAAGCGAAGTTACCGTGAGTGAAGCCTTCTGGATTTGATGGACAACTTTTTGCGCTTCGGCGTCACTGCCAAACTCGGCCTTGACGGCGGTTTTCGAGTCGGCAAGATAGGCCTTGAACTCTCCACCTTCGCCGGCCTGCGCTTCGCCGACGGCTTCGGCAAGGCGAGGGCTTCGGTGGGCAAGTCCGTCTTTTGTTTTCATCACTGCTTCGATAGTCCAGAATTCACGAACTTTATGCGCCTTAATTTCGCGCTCGCGTTCAACAATGAGCCGGACGGCGACTGACTGCACGCGACCAGCCGACAGCCCTCGATAAACTTTTTTCCACAAGAACGGCGACAATTTGTAACCAACTAATCGGTCAAGAATTCGCCTGGCTTGTTGAGCATCAACTAGATTGATCGAGATATCGCGTGGATTTTTTATCGCCGCCTCAATTGCCGGCTTGGTAATTTCGTGAAAAGAGATGCGATGCACGGGAACCTTTGGTTTGAGCTGAGCCACCAGATGCCAGGCGATCGCCTCACCTTCGCGATCAGGATCGGGTGCCAGATAGAGCGCATCGGCTGTGGAGAGTTCTGTTTGAAGCTCCTTAATCACGGACTTTGCTCTGGGAATTGCCTGGTACTGGACGGCAAAATCGTGCTCCGGTTCAATGCCTAGCTTTGTTTTTGGCAGATCACGGATGTGCCCAAATGAGGCTTTAACTACGTAGTCACTGCCCAGATACTGATTGATAGTTCTGGCTTTGGCCGGGCTTTCAACGATGACTAAATTCTTAGACATCTGAAAAATTAATTATCGAATCATCAAATATCCAAATCTTCAAAGAATTTTTGAATGACGAAATGTTCAAAGTTTGGTAATTTGGCGATTCTATCATGTTTCGATTATTCGATGATTTGGTTATTGGGTTATTTTCTTCTCTGATAGTAGCCATTTTGCGGCTGAAAAACCTGACCGCCGATTTCCAGTTCGGTCAGGATTCCTAAGACTTCCTCGATTGGGGATCCGGTTAGTTCAACTAACGTGTCCACCGACAGAGGAGCCTTAATTATCAAGTCTAAGAGTTTACCGTTAGCGCTGTCAACTGCCACGTCGTCAAGTGTATTGGCTTTGAAACCGTAAAACTCAGCAATCTGACTGGGATTATCCAACAACGTCGCCCCGTGCTTAATTAAGAAATTTGTTCCGTCTGCATCTCGTCGCAAGATATCAGCCGGGACGGCAAAAATTTCGCGGTTATAGTCGAGGGCAGACTTGGCCGTTGTGAGCGAGCCGGATCTAATTGCCGCTTCGATAACGACTGTGAGTCGCGACAGTCCGGCGATAATGCGATTACGCACTGGAAACCGCGCCGGACGCGGACGCGAGAGCGGCGGATACTCACTTACTAACACTCCACCGCCGTCAATTATTTTTTGCGCTAATTGCGAGTGATCGGCCGGGTAAATTGAGTCTAACCCACCAGCTAACACAGCGACAGTCGGATGGTTATTTTCTAAAGAAAGCATATGCGCCTGTTTATCTATGCCATATGCTAGCCCAGAGACAATTGTAAGGTTACTGACCACAAAGTCAGGCAACAATCTCTTTATCGCTTGCAGGGCGTACGGCGATGGTTTGCGCGTGCCGACCACCGTGAGGGTTGTGGTGGAGAGTGCCGAGACATCGCCTCGATAATAGAGCCAGAGCGGCGGATCGTTAATCTCCCTCAATAACGGTGGATAGTTTTTATCGTCAATGCTGAGAAGTGATATACTCTTGCTTGTTAGCAAATGCTTTTGCGCTTCAAGATTTTTCGGACGACGGCTCAGAACATTTGCTTGGTGATCGGTAAGACCGGCCTGCAAGAGTTTGCTTTTTGGGGCAGTAAGAAGATTCACAAAACTCGGGAAGCTTCGGTAAAGTTTCTGCCAGCTGATCGGCCCGATCGGCTCCAGATCACCCACCGAGAGGATGTCCTCAACGCTCGAGCCTTTAAACCACGATTTTACTCTTGACATCCTCCCCATATTATGCTAAATTTCTAGAACTTCGAAATGGCTTGGCACCCGCGGCTTAAAATATGACCGCGCACAATTCTACAAGGAGGTCGCCAAGCGTTTGGGAGGTTAAGGGAAAGGCCACTGCGTAAGCGGTGGCTTTTTCCGTATCCTCAAAAATAAAAATCACGAACCTATGTGAAAGATCACTAAGAGAAGTCCAAATATATCAAAAACAAAGCAAGTAATCGAAGCCCAATACAGAACTCGACTATTCTTCTTGCGATTGATAGCCCAAAGCACCATTCCAATGATCAGCAAAGCCACGATGTAGAAAGATAGGCTCATTTTACTTTTCGACTTCAATGCCCATCGAGCGGGCGGTGCCCTCGACAATCTTCATGGCTTGCTCTATTGTGCGGGCGTTCAGGTCGTCCATTTTGTTTTCGGCGATCGCGCGAACGTCGGCTTTGGACACCTTGCCGACTTTTTCCTTTTTGGGATTCCCGGAACCTTTTTCAATCTTGGCAGCTTTAAGTAGCTGATTGGCAGCGGGCGGAGTTTTGGTGATAAAGCTAAACGTTCGATCTTCGTAAATTGTTACTTCCACCGGCACGACGGTGTCGCCCATCGGCTTCGTCCGCTCGTTGAATTGGGTCACGAAATCCATCAGCGCAATGCCGTGCGGACCGAGAGCGGTACCAACTGGTGGCGCCGGGGTGGCCTTGCCTGCTTGTGCTTGAAGTTTTACGATTGTCTTTATTTTCTTAGCCATTTTTTATTAGTAGTTACTTTTGATTATTGGATTATTTGGTGATTTGGTTATTACTTACATTTTCTTCACTTGAAGAAAATCTAAGTTCACGGGTGTCTCACGACCGAACATTGAGACCGATACTTTAATCTTGCCCTTTTCCGGATCAACTTCGGTGACCTTTCCTTCGTAACCCTTTAGGGGGCCGTCGGAAATGCGCACCAAATCGTCAGTCTTGAGGTCAACCTTATGTTCGGGCTCGTCTTTAGCCATGCGAGCTTTAATAGTATCCACTTCCGACTGCGGAATTGGTGTCGGACGAACGCCGGAACCTAAGAACCCAGTTACAGAAGGAGTGTTACGGACAACGTACCAGGACTCGTCAGTAACAATCATATTCACAAAGACGTACCCGGGGAAACTCCGCTTTTCTACTGTGCGGCGCTTGCCATTTTTAATTTCAATTTGTTTTTCTTTCGGTACGATCACGTCAAAGATAAAATCCTGCATCTTCAGATTCGTCGTGCGCTGTTTGATATTGTCGGCTACTTGGTCTTCGTAGCCAGCGTAGGTGTGGATTACATACCAACCCGCTTGTCCGGCCTGACGATTCACCCCGGTTTCGGCAGCGTTTGCCAAATCGTTGGTCGGTGTATCGTTTTTAAGGTCTTTATCGTTGTCCATTATTTGATCGCTAATAGTACCAGCTTCTGAAAGCCAAAATCAACTCCGGCGAATATTAAAACCCCGATTCCAATCGTCACTACAACCATAACAGTGTGGCGTATAACTAACTCCCGGTTCGGCCAGATAACTTTTTTACCCTCCTCAACGGTTGTCCCAATAAACTTAGCCGGTGAAAGATTTACCATCACTTTTTCTTTACGCTGACTTTTTTGGTCGTGATATTCTTAACTGGAGTTACTTTTGGCTTGGTGGCTTTGGCTACGGTTGCAGCCTTCTCTGATTTCGGCGCCGTGGGCAGGACTTCAACAATGCTAAGTTGCTGCCGATGACCGTAATGACGCAAGTAGTGAACTTTGTTTTTGAATTTCAGACCACGGATTTTTTCGCCCTTTTCGTGACTCAAAACCTTCACGGCGACCGGGCTGCCATCAAGCATATTCGGTAGCTCGAATAGATCCCCTTCCGCTCGATCTAAGCGGTTTACACTCACACGGCTGCCGGGCCGCACCAGATGTTGCTTGCCGCCCAATTCAATTATTGTCCAATTATCGATCTTGTTTGCCATGATGTAACAGAGGAAATAGTACATCATTCAGCCGAAAAAATCAAACACCCCTCGGCACCCCGCGGCAAGTCAACAGTATGATTGAGGGTTGTTTGTTTGAAAAATCAAACACCCCTCGGCACCCCGCGGCAAGTCAACAGTATGATTGAGGGTTGTTTGTTTGAAAAATCAAACACCCCTCGGCACCCCGCGGCAAGCCGACTGGGTTGGATCGAGGAGCGTTCGTCGAATGAAGGCTTTCATCCTCGCCGCAAGCGGACGAGGTATTCACTCAAATCGAACAAACCTTGAAAACGCTGTTACCTAAAATTAATCTTTTTGTGCCTGATATGTATGCTTTGCAGAATACCGATCGCAGCCAAGTCGATGACAAGAGCGGTACCGCCGTAAGACATAAATGGTAACGGAATGCCAGTTACGGGGAGAAGCCCCATGTTCATCCCGACGTGCACAGTCATTTGAAACAGAAATTTGCTCGCAAAACCAATAGCTAATAGCTGAGCGAAGGGGTCCGTTGTTTCTCTGGCAATCATGATGATACGCCAGATGAGAATACCGTATAACAATAGCAGAACCGACGAACCGACAAGTCCCGTAGCTTCGGCGAACCCGGCAAAGACAAAGTCGGTATAAGCCACCGGCAGAAAACTAAGGGCGGTTTGTGAGCCTTGGCCAAAACCTCGGCCGGTCAATCCTCCTGAGCCAATCGCAATTACAGACTGCCGCACGTTATACCCCTCAGCCGACGGACTAGCACTTGGGTTTAGGAACGTTTCAATTCGTTGCTTCTGGTAACCCTGGAGGTTACTCCAACCTATCGGCACAAGAACTAGAGTTGCCAAGATAAGGGCGATGACGATCTTCCCCGGCGGTAGGGCCGCAAAGAATATGCCCAAAAATATAATAAATAGAACTGAGGCCGTACCTAAATCTGGCTGAACTGCGGTCAGTAGCACAGGAACGAGTGCCAAGACGATGAATGCAGTGGCTCTCCTCCAGTTTATCCGTCCGATATAGTTAGCCAAGACTGCCGCACCAAACACTGCTGCGATAAACTTGAATAACTCTGACGGCTGGAGTTGAAATGCTCCAAAATCCAACCAGCGATAGGCGCCGTATATCTTGAGCGTAAAAGGTAAGCTCGGGGCAATAAACGGTAACAGTGTGAGAAGTAACGCCAAACCCAGAACGTAGAATATGACGCCGTAGCTCCGCAAAAAACGGTAATCGTAAAACGTCAGTGTCAGCATTAATACCAGCCCAATTAAGGCAAACTTTATTTGGTCGGGAGCAAAATCACCGCCTGCCTGGCTGTAGGTAATCGTATAAACCGTCACTATCCCGGTTACCGACAGGAGAATTGGCAGTAGCAACAGTAGCCAATCTATGGGCAGATTTGCAAGTCGTCGCCACATTGATTTAAACCGAATCAAGCGCCTTGTTGCAGAGACGGTCGGCCTCTTTGTTCTCTTCCCGGGGAATTGCCGTAAACGAGTAGCTATTGCCCCCGCGTCGAAGCGAGTCCAAGCCGTCGGTAACCTGATGATAGAGCGAGGCGATGCCGGCGTTTTTCACTCGATACTCCCCTTTTATCTGACGTACCATAAGCTCAGAATCGGCAAAAAAGCTGATCACCGCATCTTTTGGGTTTATTTCCAACATCTTTTCGAGCGCAGAGATAAGCGCCCGGTACTCCGCTTGGTTGTTGGGTAAAATTCCAACCGTCTGCGAAAACTTTATTGGTTCCTGATTTACGCCTTGAATTACATAAGCGACAGCTGATGGGCCGGGGTTACCTCGTGAGGCACCATCGGTGTGCACGGTTATAGTCAACATGTCGGTTCAATATGCCTCAAGACTCCGGTTTTGTCTACGGATTCGGACTGATTGAACCTTGCCCGGCGTATAAATTGAAGTCGTAAATTGAGATAAGCTGCCCTGATCGTCGATCAATCTCGGCTACAAGAGTCCGTTTCGTTCCGGCGAAGTAGCCAGTTGAAATAGCATAGGTTTTTAAGCCGTCAAATTGTACATTCGCCTTAACCTCGTTGGTGATACCAGTAACGGTCTGAAAGGAGAAGTCGATCGGACAGCTGTAGTTCCGCAGACGGAACACACTAGTTAGTTCGTTCGCGGCACCGACAAGCATGTTCTCTACATCTTTAGAATCGTACGTATCGCCTGCTGTCTGGCGAATTGTTTTTTGGCTGTAAAGCACTTGAGCACCGGACGGCGTTTCACGCAACTGTTGAATCTGCACCACTCCCCCTGTGCAAGAATTCAAGAATCTGAACTTATAGCGTAAATAATACGGGTTACTTTGCGACGAGAAACCCGAAAGTTGTAAGGTACTATCCTTAGTCAGCCTGCCCGGGGCCACGCCGTCAAATCCGATCGCGTCAACCTTGAACTTCAACTGCAGGTCGTAATACTGATCCGTCGGTTCGTAATCGTTCATCTGTTTTAGCGGTTGATCGGTATCGCCGTAAGGATGGCCAGTAGTTAGATTGAGCCGCGAAAACTTATCTACAGGTGTTTCGGCGTCGCGGTTGTAGCGAAAACGAATCAGCCCGTCCTCAATACCGGCATTCGCGGCGTAGTAGGCGAACATCTTGTCTTCATCACGCGTTGATTGGTTGAATTGCACCAGTGCTAAACGGTAGGAGCCAAAAACCACCGCGATGATTCCGGCCATAATAATTGCCACTAAGATTAGGCTGCTGCCTTTTTTCATTTTATTGATTGTTTGGAACTAAGGTTGTGGCAATCTCGTAGCATGTTCCCTCCGGCACTTGGGTGGAATTCTCACAGTTGAGCGGTGCGTAGTCGATTGGTTTGACCGTAAAGTTGATCTTCAGCCAACCGTTTTGCTCGGTGGCTGCACCGTCCGGAATTGTTAAGCCACTAAGATCACTAAGAAAGTCGGTCGCTCCACCGTTAAGGGCAAACTGCCCCGAGAGCAGGTCGCGCTCTCCAGCTCGGCCGTTGGGATCACAGTGGACGTTGTTATTATTGCCCCGAAGTTCGCAGCTGCGGTTTTCATCAACCGCTAAAGTGAGACGGTTGTCTATTGTCTTAACAGAGTACTCTTTGCGCACAAACTCGGTACTGGAAGTGCTTGGAAACTTCAGGAGCATCACCATGCCATTAGTTGTAAAATAGTAGCCCGTAAAAGTTGGTCCGCCATTTGTATCCCCAGTGCTAGTATCGGTATAAATGTAACGAAAGTCGTTACTAACCTGGTCGATAAGCGAACGAGCGGCTTCTGTTTTTTCTCGTAGAACTGAGGTGCGCGCCGCCGACGAGCTCGATGAGGCAACCGATCCGAGTACTATTATCAGCAACCCAGAAAATATGGTTACCGCCACAAGCATTTCCAGCAGAGTGTAACCGCTTTTTTTAATAACCATTTGTCTTCCAGTTAGTTAGCATCGTTGAAATGCTAGTGGTTTTGAAGCCGTCTTTATCTGGCCAGAGTACTACAGCGCGGATTTTCACGGCGCTACCAGCGGGAATAATTTTTGTTTGGTCGAAGTGATTTTTCTGAACAGAATTCATTGTTAGATCGCAAAATACATCTGCGGCATCGCAAGGAGCTTCTAGGTTGCTACGATTACCGTCAGAACTTATGACGGTGTTTGACTGGTCAGTATTGCAGTAAATCCTGTCTTGATCGAATTCGTTGCTTCGATCCGATACCGCGCCAACGGCTTCAACACAAATCAGACGATAGCCTTTTAAAACATCAGCCGTTAACGGTTCGGCGTTATTAATCACCTGAGAAGTGGTTAATGCGTTCGCACTGGGTAGCGTTGAAGTTTTCAACTCCCAGCGTTGGGTGCTCATATTTTTTTGCAGAACGTACCAGCCGTACTTGTTGATGTTCTCCGCTTGAGAGAACCAGATCGGTTGACTAGATTTCACTGAGTCGTCACGAATTTTCTTGGTAAGCTCGAGTGCTTCAGCGGCCCAACGGTTAGTGACGGCGCGATCGGAGCTGTTAACCGTCCCGGCAACCAGCGAGTTTGAAAGCGCGGTGATAGCGCTAACGACGATAATTAAAATCCCGGCGGCAATCAAAGTTTCCAGCAGGGAAAAGGCTCGGGGAGATGTCTTCATAGTGAGTAGTCTACAGTTAGCTTAGCCGAATAAGGCGCATATTTCACTCTTGCCGTCTTGAGGCTGAAATTTAGCTCAAAATAGATACCGTTGGCGTTGCTGACTCCGGCTTGATCGAACTTCGGACCGCTCGGGTTCTCCTGCCAATGGTTGGCACCGTTCTCGCAAGGCCGCTCGCATAATAATTCAACAAGTTGTTGGCTAGGAGCCCGGTAAGCGATGACGCGGTTGCGCCACATGTACGGCAAGAGGGTGAAAGTAACGCCGCTAGATAGGTTTACTCGTTCCACGAGGCAGTCGCCCGAGCCGTTGCGAGCGTCTTGCGCCGCCTGACCTGGGGTACAGTAGCCGGGTGTATTTGGGTCAAAGCGCCTTTTCGCCGTGTTGCCCGGGTCGGCCGGATCCCAGCCGTTGACCGGCCAAGACAAACGAATTAACGCATAGAAATGCTTCTGGCCGAGCAGCTGATCGGTTGGCGGGAAATAGATTCCGTAGTAGCCAGCTCTGTCCGTATCTGGCCGCTCGGTAACACTGGAAGCTTCGTCGGCGTCACGAGCCGAACCAGCCAACAGACGAACTTCCTCCAGCTTGGAGCGAAGAACTTCGATGTCATTAGCCACGCGGTTCTTTGACATACTGCGCTCAACCGAAGGCACAAGTAGCCCAGTAAGTAAGCCGATAATAGCTATCACGAGGAGAAGTTCAATTAGCGTAAAGCCCCGCCTAATTGCTGACTTAATAGTAGCCATAACCCAAAATGCCCAGATACCAGCCAACGATTCGTGGTCCGTAGAAGAAGGTGACAAAGGCCGCCAGAATTAGAAACGGCGCAAAGGGAATAGCAGATTTCAGCTTCGCTCGACCGGCCGCGATCGCTGCTACACCGAAGAGTCCGCCACCTATAAATGAGAACGCTAGGTACGCCACCGCCGACGGCCAGCCAACCAATAGCGCCAAACCTGCAGAGAGCTTTATATCGCCCTCTCCCATCCATTTACCGCCGCCAGCAAATACGAGCAGGGCAATCGGCAAAAAGCCCGTCAGAGCGGCGTAAAGCGTCCCTAGGGCGTCATTATAGTAGATCAACGAGAAGGCTAGCGCCGCGATAACCAGAATATATGACAGGACCTCGGGAATCATCATTTCGTACAAGTCATGAAAGAAAATCACCAATATCACACCGAGGATTAGAGCAAAGAGCGCCACCTCCACCCAGGCTTGCCACAAGGGCAGAACCGGGTTAGCAAGAATTGTGGCGTAGCCCGATGTAAGCAGGGCGGCCGTGGCAAATTCCACGACTGGATATTGCCAGGAGATTGGTTTGGTGCAGTAACGACACTTGCCACGCAACGTAATATAGCTGACCAGCGGAACCAGGTCGTACCACCCCAGGTTCGTTTTGCACTTTGGGCACTGCGAACGACCCTTCAGAATAGATAGCCAGTCATCAAAACGAAGAATAACGACATTCAGAAATGAGCCGAAGATCAACCCAAAGATAAAAACGATTATCGCCTCCATAAGAATAGATTAGCCTTTCATTCACCGCATTTCAAACATGTAAACCGTCCCTGAAGGCCTGCCCTCTACCAGTTAACGTACAGGTAGAGGGCAGGCCTTAACCTGTGGGGGTTGAAGAAAAATTGGGGTAACAAGAAAAGCCCCCTCTCGGGGCTTTTCTTGCTCCTATCTAATCGATCTGATTTCTTAGTTTCTAATCTTGAATCGAATGCAGGCTACTGCGGACCGAAGAACGTGAACAGCTTATCGTTAACCGCTAGACCATTTCCGAGTCGGTTCATAACAATACTATTTACGGTTACGGTTCCCGCTGATGTTACGGCAAGAACGCCGGTGCTGCTGTCGTTGGTATTAAGCAACTTTACATAGCTAGCCCATGTTTCAGATGGGGCGTTGGTGCTACCCTCTTCGTAACCCGTTGTCTGCGTGCCAAAGTCCCAAGCAGCAGAAGTACCGCCCTGACCAAGATACGCGTTGAGCTCGGCTCCAAGGAGAGCCGCAGTGAAAGCTTCGTCAACGCCATTGTTGGATACAGCATTTTCCGGATAATCAGCTGGGTTGGTCTGGTCCAATGAGTACTGCTCTACCGCACCCGCGAGGGTTCGCAGGTTGCTCTTGTACTTCGTGTCGTTTGCTTTATTTCGGGCACCTGATAGCGACACAATAACGAGCGCCGCTAGGATACCGATGATCGCGATAACGACCAACAGTTCAATAAGGGTAAAACCCTTCATTTTTCTTAATTTCATTATTCCTCCTATTCTTATGATGAGCGTGCTTTGCCGCTGCTTTTAAACAACCAAGCGGCAAGCGAACGCCTGTCATGGCAAGCTTTCGCTTGCCCATCATTTGAGCCTCCGTCGACCACCCCTCCGTATCCACGACTGGTGAAAGCCATTAACTCTAATATTAACCCCCATCCCACTCTTGTCAAGAATCTGTCAAGCCTACTAACGGATTCCGAAAGTTACAAAAGCGCGGCCGGTTAGTGAGGAACCAATTCCTGTGAAGCCTAGGGGTGCGTTTCCAGCTACCCATGTTGGAGTGGCGGTTGGGGCTGCTAGAGACCCGTTTACAGCAGTCGTGGATCCGTCAGCGATGGTGGTTCCTAGCCCTTCGTCCAATCTCCATAACCCCACTAAGTTAGCGATACCGCTAGCGCCGTAAGTACCTAAGCCCAGTTTATAGAGTGCCTCTACTTGAGATCCAATACCAGTGGTTAGATTGGTATTATAAACTCGCAGATCGTCAATTTGCCCCTTGAAGAAGTTACTCGCACCACCCCGAGAACCCAAAAAGATTGCCGTGGCGTTCGTTGGTGGTATTAAATTGTCCGCTGCCGTCACTGCCGTACCATTATTGATGATCAACGAGTCCGATGCTCCATTCTTTATCGCAACAATGTGATGCCATCCGTTATTGCCACCGCTGGTAATATTCGTCGTTCCTGTCGCGGTAACCGTAGTAGCCACACCGTCAAAACGTAAGAATTTCACGCTACTAGTGGCACTATTTATGCGAAAAGCAAACGGATACGCCCCAAGCCCACTCCATTTTTCAACTAATCCAGCGTCATTCACCAGAGCCCCGGAAGGCTTAACCCAGAACGAGACTGTGAAGTTGCCAGCTGGGTTGAAGGCAGCGTTATTAGGTATGCTCGCAAAGTCGTTTGTGCCGTCAAAACTTAGAGCGCTTGAGCTTGTGCCATTGCCCGCATCTACTGCTCCAGCGAGGTTACCCGCATTGGTGGCGTACACACCTGGTCCGCTGGTAATCGGCGCCTCACCAGTAGATTCTAGCTGCCAAGCCTGAGCGAAAGAGGAACCATCGGCCGGACTTGTATATTTTGCCGCATTGCCACTGGAGTAAACCGTACTCTTAACGTATTGAGAGAGAGCGGTGTCTAGCTCGTTACCGCCACTATTTATGTTGAATGTGGTGTTAGTCGCACTCACATAATATTTACTGTTATCAACTTCATACTGAGCTAACGCCTTAGTAATAGCATTCCCATTGGTTTTGAGTTTAGTGTCCCTGGCTTTTTTCTGCGCCCCCTGGACGGAAACAATCGCTAATGTAGCAAGTATTCCAATGATGGCGATCACCATCAGCAACTCGATTAAAGTAAAACCTGCGCCGTGTTGATGCCCGGCGAACGTGCGAACATGTTTAATGTAAGTCTTCATTCTTCCTCCTCCTTATTAGTTGATTATATTCGCAATGCCGTAAATTGGCACGATTATCGAAAAAACCAGAAATGCCACGCCCAAGCCGACAATTACAAAAACGACCGGCTCCACCAGCGCGGTGATATTTTTGATCGATTGGTTGGTTTCCTCCTCGTAGTATGAGGCCAGCTTCTGCAGCACAGCTTCGAGCCGTCCTGTCTGCTCCCCGACTGCGACCATTTGGGTGACAATGGTGGGGAACATTTTGTCGCGCACTAAAGACTGTGAGATAGGCGCGCCGCGTTCAACGTTACGTGCCACTTGCGCTAAGGCCTCTTTGTAAAGTTCATTTTCCATCACCTGCGAGACCGAATCGATCGCCTGAATGATCGGAACACCAGCCTGCATCATCATCCCCAAAATACGGGTGAAACGCGCCATCTCTAAGTTTCGGATTAAAGTGCCGAACACTGGAACTTTTAAAAGTACGGCGTTGAAGGATCGCCGTCCTTCGTTACTGGCCAGATAGCGGGCGACAAGAAAAACCAACACGGCGATAACTCCGATGTAAACCCACCAGTAATTAATTAGGCTATTGGTAATGGCCACGACGGTGCGCGTCGTCCAGGGCAGTACAGCGTTCGACTCGGTGAAAACCTGCTCCAGGGCTGGGACAATTTTGGTCACCATTACAATGCCCACCACGATCATTGCCGCAACGATGAACGCCGGGTAAAGTAGCGCTCCGATGATCCGTCGGGTGAAACCTAGATCGCGTTCTTGTTCGTCGGCCATCAGGTTCATGGTGACATCAAGCTTGCCGGTTGCTTCACCAGCAGCGATGACTGAAGTATACACGCCGTTAAAAACTTTCGGGTGCTTTTTTATGGCGTCAGAAAACTTGTAGCCGTTCTCCAAATCCGTCAGGATCTGGCTCATTACCGCCTGCAGCGTTGGGTTGCTTGTTTGTTCGGTTAACGAACGTACAGCTTGAGAGATTGGCAGGCCCGACTCGAGCATTACCGCCAGCTGTCGGCTGGCAAACGATCTCTCTTTGGTGCTAACTCGACGAAAAACCGCCGAATAGAAATCGTACGTTGTGGCCATTACCAAGCTCCTCGCAAAGCTCGGAAAGTTATCAATTTACAATTAATAATTTTTATTGAATTTTCAATTAAACAATTTTCAAAATTTGAGCATTTGACCTCGTTTGGAAATTGAAAACTGAAAATTGATAATTTGCGAAGCATTAGTACACCATCATCTTAAAGGCTTTGGGATCGATCGCCCAGGCTAACGCGGTATCAATGGTGATTTCGCCTCGGCTCACGAGCTCGGCCAAAACCTTGTCGAGCGCAATCATTCCTTCGGACGCTGAAGTTTGAATGATATTTGGCAGCTGGTGGGTTTTGCCTTCGCGAATGGTGTTACGAACGGCTGAGTTGGCCATCATTATCTCGGTGGCTAGCACTCGCCCGCCCTGAACGCGCGGTAGCAGCCGCTGGCTCACAACGCCCAAGAGGACGTTGGCCAACTGCATTCGTACCTGCTGCTGTTGATGTGGCGGAAAAACGTCAACGATACGATCCGCGGTCTGCGCCGCGGAGTTGGTGTGGAGCGTTGTGAAAACCAAGTGCCCCGTTTCAGCCAGCGTGAGGGCGGCTTCGATAGTTTCCAGATCGCGCATCTCGCCGACCAGAATAACGTTCGGGTCCTCGCGCAAGGCCGAGCGCAACGCTCGAGCAAACGAGTTGGTATCCGACCCAACTTCGCGCTGCTCCACGATCGACTTTTTGTGTTCGAACAGATATTCGATCGGATCTTCAATGGTAATAATGTGCTCGGCCCGTTTCTCGTTAATCGATTGGATTAAGGCCGCGAGCGTCGTTGATTTCCCGTGGCCAGTTGGGCCAGTAATAATAACGAACCCCTGGCTTGGTTCGGTAAAACGCTCCAGAATTGGCGGCACGCCAAGCTCCTCCATAGATTTGATAAGAACAGGAATCAACCGCAAAGCCGCGGAAAGATTTCCCTTTTGATAAAAGGCGTTGGTACGAAAACGCATCTTCCCGTAACCGAACGAAAAGTCGAGCTCTCGACGTTGATGCAGCCGCTCAATCTGTTCGGCGGTCATAATGCTCATCAGTAGCCGCTCGGAGATTTCAGGAGTAACTACCGCAATATCAACCAACGGCAGCATCTTTCCGTCAATACGCAGAATTGGCGATACACCAACTGTTATATGAAGGTCACTGGCTGACTTCTCGATCGCCAGGTCGAGTAGTTTCTTCATTTCGGTTGTCATTGCTTCAGCCATCAGTATTCTCCCCCCTGCATTAAATATAGTTTGTTGTGACCATCTCGTAAAGTTTCCACCCAGCGACGAGGGAACCAATCATCGAATAACCAAATAACCAAATCATCAAAAATGATGCTTACTAGATAATCTTTGAAAATTTGTTGATTTGAGGATTTGATCATTGCCCTAATCATACGCCGGGAACTTCCTTAATTTCCGTCGTCGTCACCCGGATAACTTCGTCAACGGTGGTAATTCCCTTCAATGCCTTTATTAAACCATCTTGTGTCATAGTTATCATCCCCTCCGCGATTGCGGCATGCTTAATTTGCGAAGTTGGCGCCTTGCGGACCGCCAGTTCCTCGATTTTATCGCTCATCGGCAGAACTTCGAAAATTCCAAACCGCCCGGAGTAACCATTATCACATTCTGCGCAACCTGTACCGTGATAAAAAACGAGCTGATCGAGGTCGATGTGGCGCATTTGGGTGGAAGGAATGGCCGCAAGCTCTTTTTTGATGAAAGTAAGGATTGCCGGCGGAATCGTGGTCCGAGCCCGGCATTTGTCGCACACTTTGCGCACTAATCTCTGACCGATAACAGCGTTGACCGAAGAAGTAATAAGGAACGGCTCAACGCCCATGTTGATAAGTCGTGGCAGGGCACCGGCCGCATCGTTGGTGTGAAGGGTGGAAAGCACGAGGTGACCTGTTAAAGCCGCATGGGTAGCCATGGCCGCTGTTTCCAAATCGCGAATCTCCCCCACCATGATAACGTTCGGGTCTTGACGCAAAACCGATCTGAGCCCTTCCGCAAAAGTAAAACCAATCTGGGGTTTAACCTGCGACTGGTTAATTCCCGACAGCTCGTACTCGACCGGATCTTCCAGGGTGATGATGTTAACGCCGGGTTTACTAATGCGGGAGAGAATCGCATACAGTGTCGTTGACTTACCGGATCCGGTTGGGCCGGTAGAGAGAATAACACCGTAAGGCTTGTTGATGTTGGCAATCAGGTTATCAAAGTTGCTTCCCGTTACTCCGAGCTGCTCCAACGTTAAGACACCCGACGATTTATCGAGAAGACGCATCACCACTTTTTCGCCGTGCACCGTCGGTAGCGTCGAAACACGTAAATCCACCTGGCGATGGTCGATTACGACATCGAACCGACCGTCTTGGGGAATTCTTTGCTCGTCAATTTTCATCTTGGAAAGAATTTTGATGCGCGAAGTAAGCGGCGCTAGCAAGAATCCGGGCACGCGGATAACGTCGTGCAAAATACCGTCAATTCGGTAGCGCAAGCGAACCATATTGTCTTGAGCTTCGATATGAACATCGCTCGCTTTCATGCGGATACCCAGAAATAGCATCGCGGCAACGATCTCCGGAATGACACCGGAGCGGAAAACTTTAGCCAGAATCTCTACCGACGTTACTGGTTCTTGAAGCAGTTTGTCGAGATCCTGATCTTCCAGAGTGGACTCTTGCTCTCGAGCGAGACGCTTCAGCTCCTCCGGGGAGTCGCTGGCACTGGGCCGGCTGATGATATCGGCAGAGCTTAGTGAGATTCCCTCGTCAAACTTCATCGTTGAAGGGCGCTCGTCAGGCTGGGTAGATTCTTTTGAGGTCGACTGGGGAATTTCAGTCTTCACTGTGGGTATCTCGATTGGTGAGCTTGGCGGTGGAGAAGGCGGTTGTTCTAACGGTATAACCGGTTTTTCTTCACGGATAACGGGCTGCTCCTTCTCTACTTTGGGTATGGATTTGTCGAGGTCTGTGTACTGCTTCAACGCAGTCTCAAAGCCTTCTACACTTACCGTGTAGCGTTCCACCAGCACCTTGTTGCGAGCCTCGATGTAGTTAATTATTTCACGGACGTGATGATCTTCCGGGTTTACCGCGGCAAGTTTTATTAACGGTAGCTCGTACTCGCCACGCTTGGGTACTTGTTCGAAAACCAGCATCTTGTAGCGACGGGCCACGTCGATCGGGATCTTTCTTAAATCCTCTGACTTTAGAGTTAGGCTAGTTAGATCGATCGGTTTGGCGACCATCTCTACTTGCTTTACTAGGTGTTTGGCTGGTGGGGGAGGTGGCGGTGGTGGAGTCTCTGGTCCCTGCACTTGTGGTGGAGGTGCGGGAGCAGGCGGAATTAATGGTTTCGCTTGGTCATCCAGTTTATTCAGAACCGCTTCGACGTCTTCCGGCAACGTGACGGCCAGGTTTATTTTCAGTCCCCGCTCCCGTCGCAGACCTACCAGAACCTGGGGCGCATTCTGCGCTAAACGCGCCGGGTCACCAATTGCCAAAAACAAATTGAGACCATCAAGCCGATAAACCACGACGCTATAGCGTTTAGCTATTTCCAGAGGTAGCAGCCGAATTGTGTTCGGCGCAATCGGCCGATCAACAAGGCGGATGAACGGTAAACCGTATAGATCGCCAAAAGCTTTGGCGAGCAGCTCCGTGGAAACTAGTTTTTTTTCAAGCAAGTACTGCTCCACTTCGGTCAAGCTCTTACCACCGATGATACTTTCAAAGCCGGGTTTGAGTTGGCCTTTACGAACCAGAATCTCTAAAAGCCGGCGACTTGGGCTACGAACTGCTGATAAAGTGTTTAGAGCCATGCATTAACGGCCCTTGAAAACATCGGTTTTGCCGAGTGACCCACCGCTAACTTCAACTGGCACTCCGCTTGGTACCGTCAGACGGCGAATTTTCTGGTTGATCTCGCTGCTGCCGTCAAAGATTTCGCTCGGAACAGGTTTCAACAATTTGGCTCTCGCTTCAACGTCGGAAGAAGTTGGCAGGTTGGTCACTAGTAGCAGGATGAATCCTAGGATTACTAAAAGTAACAGGCCGATTCCAACAAAAGTTTCTACCCTATCCATAAATCGGTTACCCATTATTTGCCTCCTCCGTAATAAAGCAGCCCCAATTGTAGAGACACATTCAGGTTACCGCTGGCATCGCTAGTAACGGTCTGGGATTTTACAGAAGCCGTTCGAACATTATTATAAATTGCCGTCAAAAACTTCTTCATCGTTTTAAGATTACCGCTAAAAGCCAGCGAAACCGGCACTTGGTTGCCATCGGCCGAACCGATAACCGAACTATTAAGTACAATACCGCTTCGCGCCGCCAGTGATTCGATCATGACCAACACTTCCGGAATTTGGCTCGAGCTCGGGAAGGCCAGGTAGAACGCTTCCAGACTTTTTTCCATGGCGGCACCGCTGGATTTGATTTTCTCGATATCACTCAGACGTTGAACGTAAGACTGATGCTCTTCCCGAACAACTTTGTAACTAAGCGATCGCTCCTTGAACTGATCCATCTGCGGTCGGACGCCGATAAACCACCCGGCAACAGCCAAGAGCAACAGAAAAATACCGTACCGACGTTTATTATTCATTTAGACTCCCCGTTGAAATCGTGCCAGCAATGGAAAAACCAACCAACCTTGAACTTCCTTGGGTCACAAAACCGTTGCTTACCAGAGCCACGTCACTTAGCGGTGTATTTTTGCCGCTCTGCCAGGCCACTAGACCGCGGGCTAGCCCAGAGAGCGACGGCGCAAAGCCATCGGCTCGAAAAGTGCCACCCTCGCTAACAGATATCGTGGAGAACCAAATGTTGCGTGGGGTTACCGCGCCGAGCTTGTCGTAAAAATTACTCCATTTAACTTTGCTACTTAAGGCGCTGTCCAGGGCTTCGTAGCCGTTAAGAACGTCTTCGATTTGGGTGTTAATTTTTTGGTTGGCAACTTGAGCCAATTCGCCCTTCTTACCGTTGAGTTTCTCTGTAGTCGCACTAATTTGCGAACGCTGGAAGGCATTGAGCCCGATCAAGACGATAATCTCGATAACCACAACAAAAAAGATGATACTGCCGAACGTATCAATCACCCGCTTACCAGCGGCAAGCGAAGCGATCTCTCCTGTTTGTCTTGGCGCCTCGGGGCGCGCTTGAGTTTCCAAATCCCCTCCTTTTACTCTGTTATATCTACAATACGTGGCAATTATGCAGACGTCAACAGCCCTAAAACGGGTGAAATTCATGCGGGCGAGCCGTTTCTTACGTTGTATCCCTTGCACGACACAATCCACAGCCTCTCACTAGAATACGGGGTAGATCCGAACCATTTTGAAGCAATTACCAAGTTACTGGGGCTCAACTATTTAAGATGGCTCGTACCTTAACAATAACTCCAAAAAACACTATAGTTGCCATATGGGTTTATTCGGCACCAAGAAACCAAAGACAGCAAAACTCTACCTGATTGCTCGAATCTCCAAGGATGCGCACGACTGGAATGAAGAAGTGTGCTCACACTTTAAAGCTCCTATTGAGATATTTATTCCTCATCACCATAATCCCTATAATCTCGAGCACCCGAAAATTCCTCAGCCCGTGGTTAATACTGATATAAATGCGATGCAAGAAGCTCATATCGGTTTTGCTCTGCCGGAATTTGGTAATGACTGCTCATTTGAAACCGGCTGGTTCGCTGGCAAAAACAAGCCACTTGTCTATTTTGTGAACGACCAACTCCACTGGTTGAGAGACTGGATGATTAAGAGCAATCTGACCCGCATTGTCACCAACAATTCGCAAAGCTATAAGACCCTCAAGAGCGACGAGATTCTTCGTGATAAGAAAGTTGTTTTTATTAATAATCTAGATGAGATAAATCAACAGATCCACGAAGTTTACCGAGAACACTATGTTTAAACACTATCTACTTAACCTGCGACCGTACTCTTGGGTAGATTTTATTCTACTGGGTTGGCTAGCTAAGTTCTGGGTGAACAACCAGCTCGGTTTCGAGACAAAAGATTTCTATCTGGCCGCCGCTATCCTGCTACTCTGGGCTTTCTATAATATCCTCCTGGAGCTCGTGAAAGGCTATCAAGAACGAGGAACGATGTCGGTCTTTCCAGCTATAATCGCTTTACTGACCGCCGTAGTACTTGGCTACGTAGGAAACAACACCACTTTAGTTTGGGTTGTGATCTCAACGGTTTTCGTCGTCGCTTATCTATTGAAAGAACGGGTTCGATTCTTTGGGCAGATAAATAACCTTGTTCGCGGCTTGATTCAGGCCTCTTACCTACTCTTTGCAATTGCGTTTTATAACGCCCCGCTAACGGGCGAGATTTGGTGGCTGGCTGGGGCAATTGTGTCATTAATTTTTGCCCGCAGCTTGGTCGGTGATATCCGTGACGTCAAACATGACGCCAAAATCAACAAACAGACCTTGCCAGTTGTGTTAGGAATACCGATCGCAAAAACTCTCAGCACGGTGGCGATTCTTGTAACGATTCTGGTTACAACTTTAGTCCTTAACGTCACTTGGGCGGTAACTTTGCCGCTCTGGCTTTTTGCTCTGGCAGTTATTCTCTATCGTAACGGCTATGTCTTGCATCAATTGTCAGTTCTAACGACTTCAGCTTTCGCCGTAAACTTGATTTTTGTCTTTACCGGCCAAGATTTGGTAATCATTAATCTCGTCTATGTTGGAATTTTCCTGAACCAGATCTACTACCCGCTTTTAAGCCGGAAATCTAACCCAACATTCGTTCAGACATAATTGGCAGGCATCGTACGAAAATATTCGCCCCCGAGCTCAAGGGGGATACGGACCAATCACTCAAAGTAGCTAACCGAGAAACTTCGCGAATTCAATAAAGTCAGCGTGGGCTAGGTCGTTTTGCCTTTCGCCGGTAACTTTATAGCCAAGGGATTTGTAAAAATCGGCCGCTTTCCAGTCTCTGCCGGTGATGAGGAAAATTTTGTGGGCACCTTGCTTCGTGGCAATTTTTTCCGCTTCATGCATCAGCTTTTTGCCGATCCCCTGCCCGCGCTTTTCGTGCGAGACCAAAACATCGCTGACGGTACAAACTCCGGCTCGGATTTTCATCTGCAAAATCCCCCAGATCGTGCCGTCTTGTTCGGCCTTTAAGAAGTAATGTTTAGCCTTAAACTCAACATCATCCCTACCGTAGTGCTCAACATCGGCAATCGGCCATTCAGTTCCTTCGAATTCCTCGATAGCTATTGTTTTTCTTCGAACGATGGAGATCTTCATGAGTGGCTAAACTAGCTTGTCCCAACTTGAGTGCGGCATATGATAGCCCAGCTTTTCGAGGGCTCGCTGCATCGGCTTATTGTAAGTGTAAACCCGGGTTTGAATTCTTTTTATTCCTCGCTCTTTAGCCACTTTCTCGACTTCCTTAATCAGAGCCCCAATAATTCCCTGGCCCCGAAATTCAGGTGAGACGTACGCATCATCTAGGTAAAGAATCTTGTTGTCTTTATAGAAATGAGGGATTTCTTGAATGTCAGCTCTTTGCACGCCAGCGAATTTCCCGTCAACTTCTGCCACAAAAACGAACGTCTTATCGCTTTCGAAGGCGTCTTTATAATATGACTCGACACCAACGTTCCGCATCTGTTCTTCGTCCAGAAGCGTGGGCTCGCGTCTGGCATGTTCTGTCCAAGAATCGATTAGGCCAGATTTAATGGCAGCTAAATCACTTGGCTTTGCTTTTCTAGTCTGAAAAGAATTCTTCGCAGATTCGTTCATTTCGCAGGCTTTCCATTATTGGTTGGGATTATTTTGACTTCGTCAGCGTTAATAACCACAGCCTGCTCGTCTGTTATCTCAATAGTTTGAAATTCACCGTCCGAAAAGAGTTCTTTAATTTGCCTGGTAGGTTCGCCAAATCTAGAATGGCCCCAATGAGGGATGATTACCTTGTCCGTGAGACTTAAGCCACCTTCAATAAGTTCCGGCGCTTTCTCTGGTTCGTCAGCAAGATCAAAATGCTTCAAAGTTGGTCCAGCTACAATTGCCCCCGCACTGCCCCCGCCGTAAACGGTTCCACTTTCGAGTAGCGACCTAATAACTTGGTCGAATCCGGATTTCTTCAAAACCCAACGAAGATAATAAGCATTGCCGCCGCCTAGCCAGATTACATCGAATCCTTGTAACGCCTGTCTTACTTCCTCTGGGCCGTTAAACTTGTTTAAGTCGACCCGGGTAATTTGTACGCCGGTTTCTTTTAGCATCGAGCGGTCTCGCTCTATAAAACTCTTCCGCTCTTCGGGGTAGACGTCCGCAGCGTTTTCAATTAGTGCCAGCCGTATTTCACTTGCGGGCTTACCAACCAAGCTTAGGAACTCAACGGTTTGGGACTTAGGAACAGCCAGAGAAGAGAGAAAAAGTTTCATTTGTACTCCATTAGGTGTTCACTGCGTACTGATTATACCCGGGTTCATTCACTTCGTTCATTGAATTACTGAAGCTGAACGCCTTTAGCACTCATAATCTCCCAGTCGCCTGACTCGTCGGAAAGATAAACATAAGAACAGTCACCAATTTTTCCTAATTCACCCTTACCTAGTATGTCACGGAAAATACACCGAATGGGACCAGCGTGTGTCACAACAGCCGCTGTTTCGTAAGTAGGGTCTGTAATTTGATCCCAGGCCTCTTCGACTCGGCTGCTAAAATCCCCGTAGGAATCGCCACCCGGCAATGTATTGTTCCGGTCTTCGAGCAAATGAACTATATCAGCGTGTTTTTGAAACGCTTCTTCCTTCGTCATTCCGGTCAGAATGCCGTAAAAGTTACGTTCCTTCACCCCAGGAAGCGTGACTACTTTACAGCGATGTTTGTCGCATAGTTTGCTTGTAGTAAGTCGAGCTCGCGTTAATGGACTCGAGTAGATTACCTCGATACCTAGGTCCTTAAGTTCTTCTGCGAGTTGTTCCGCCTGCTTTAAGCCTTCTTCAGTTAGTGAATCGTCGTAATCGCCGCCGTAACGGTTCTCTAGATCTCCAGTAGTTTCTCCGTGACGTATAAGATAAATCTTCATTCTGGTATGTGCTCTAACCCAACAAGTTCTTTAGATAGTTTAAACTCCCAATGTCCATTATCCCCATAGACTTCCTCTAATATTCTCTGCACTAGCCGACTTAGTATAGAAAAATCGTGAGGAAAGTAGTTTGCCTCATAGTTAGGGTTAGGATACTTGAATCCACCCGACCCAGAGTAATAAGGATCCCAAAAGTCGATGGCCTTTTTTTCACGCTCAGTAAAATTGAAGTAATTTGCACACTTTACCCTGAGGTTCTTAAGTTCGTGCCCAATCAATAATGATTTAGTGTTTTTCATTATCAGACCCTTTAGGCTCAACTCTAGACTGAAAAGCAAGTTCCAGAAACTAACTATATGACCATACGCGTGACGGTTCTCGTCTAATTGCTGAGACGCGTTCCAAAAGCCGTAAGAATTATTTGCGTAAGCAAGAAAAGGCTCGTCTTGAAACATTTTGCAGGGGTGACAGGGATTGAACCTGCGGCCTCTTGTTTTGGAGACAAGCGCTCTACCAACTGAGCTACACCCCTATATGGTCAAGTTTACTAAACCTTCTTCGAGAAGTCGATCAGGGCGATGCCGAGCTCGAGCGAAACATCGTGAATTCTTTGTTCGCGGTAAAATTCGCCAAAGACAATTTTTTTGATGCCGGCGTTGGCCAGTAGTTTAAAGCAGTCCCAGCACGGGCTGGCGTTAATGTAGAGTGTAGCTCCTTCGATTGAAACTCCGTTGCGGGCGGCCTGAACGATCGCATTTGTTTCAGCGTGCACAGTGCGGATGCAGTGATCGTTAACGATCTCGTGCCCAACTTCGTCGCAGTGCGCCAAGCCACGAATTGAACCGTTATACCCGGTGGTAAGAATCATTTTGTCGCGCACCAGCACCGCTCCAACATTTTTACGATCGCATGTTGATCTAGTAGCCACCTCTCGGGCAATTGCCATGAAATACTCGTCCCAACTCGCCCTTTTATTTTTGTCTTTAGTTGTTGCCATTCAAAATCTGTTGTACTGCATTTTTCAACTCCACAACAGTACTGGTGTTACTAATCGTGTAGTCGGCCATCGCGATCGGCCCGGCTTTGTGAAGATTTTCGATTTCGGCAGAGTCACGACTTTGGGCTTCCGCATTGGTGAGCGGACGAACGGGACGGCTGGCAAGTCTTTCGTAGCGCAGAACTGGTGGAGAGTAAACGGCCACAACTTCCATCGTAGGAAACTTTTCTTTCAGAGCTGTGTATTCTTCCCAGGAGTATAAGCCGTCAATAACCACATCACCTTTTGATATTTCGACCTCGATTTTGGGAATATTCAATTTTGCATAGGCGCTCATGCCGTGCTCGGCGCGCAATTTTTCGCGCATCATTCGCTCGTTAGCTTCGTTTACTTCAAGCTTTTCTTCGTTGAGTTTCTCCAGAGTTAGGCTACCAAAATAAATCTTAGCGAAACCAGCCCCTTCAAATTCACTAACTACTTCTGACTTACCGGAACCTGTTAAACCAACAACGGCGACGAGACGAAACATCCTCCAAATGTAGGTCATTCAACTTGGTCTTGCAAATAGGAACGAAATGCCCCATAAGAAGTTGAGCGCTGTTTCTGCGGTTAATCACCGCCCCTGTCCTGCGAAGGGCTTTTTAATTAAATTCACCCTTCGCGTCCGGAGACACGAAGGGTGCGATAGTTGCCGTGGCTTATTCCGGCTCGGCCAAGCCCTCCTTGATCAGCCCTCTTGTTTGAGGATATTGCTGATACCAGAGTTCGAGGATGCAACGGAAGTGGTCGGCGTAGCGATAGTGCGCGCCCGGACCGGTCCGTAGCTCCCAAGTGTAGATGGCTTTGTTGCCGGTGGTCGTTTGTTCGAAAGGGAACTGCGTCCCAAGCAACAGCCAGTACGCATAGGTCGGGTCACCGGCCTTGAGCAGCTTGGCTGCCTGTCTGGTAGATGAAACACCGACTTCATGAAGCTCGGTGATGATCTTCAGAGTCTCCGGGTCGTCTTGACACTGGTCGAGAGCACAATAGAATCCAAGAGGTGTCTGTGGGCAGAACTTCTCGCCCGTCCGATGCCGGTTGAAGTCCCGGATTTCTCCAAGGGTAACGGCGTCGACACCGTATCTGACTGACATCCTCCTAATCGCTCGACCAAATGGACCGTAGCGATTATTGTGATGTTTGAGCGCCTTGACGACATCTTCCTCGGTCGTACCTCGAGCAGGCATGATATCGAGATAAGGAGTCGGGTAGACCTCCAGGAGATCACTGGGATTACCGAGACTCTCCCGATCTTCATCAAACTCGTCCCAGATCTGATCCACGGTTTCGTCATCGTAGACGGCATGTTTCAACAAGCGCGGGATGACGAGGTTGAGCTCTTCCATGATCATTGCGCCGAGCTGCTGGGCTTCAGAGAGCATATGTGAGTGGAGATACCGACAGAGCTTAGCCCATTCACGCGCCGGCATGATCATCATGACGTTGGTTCCCATGCCGGTCGGCACGAAGTAGCGCGATCGATCGAAACCGTAGTTCCGCTTCATCCGAGCTACGGCGGCGATCGATTTATCGTCAGTCGCCTCTAGCAAACTCGTTGGGATGCGAGCAAGCTGCGGGGTTTCATCGAGTCGGTGCTCCCAACAAGCCAAGGCTTGATGGTAAGCACTGAAGGCACGCTCATTGTATTCGGACCATTCGGCACGAAGCTCTTCGGGAATCCCCAGCGTTTGCGGATCGATCAAACCCTCTCGATTCATCAGGATAAACCGAGTCGATGACTCCTGCCCTCCCACTACTTGGCAAATGGCCCAGAGCAGATAGACAAGGTATTGCGACGCGCCGTCGATGAATATCGCCACTGGCGACATATCGGTAATGCTTTGATGTCCGTAGTCGATCATCCTGAAGATGCCGTCCACGGATTTGTCCAGATTGTTCCAGTCGATTTTGGCCAAGATTGCATCCAAGCCTTCGTTATTGCGGGAATATCGCGCACCGCTGGCAGCCAATAGCTCGGGGGTAAGCGAAGGCCTACCGGCCTGCGTAGCCGCCTCAGTCGGACAGATGGAAACGAGTGTAGCTTTTAATCTCAAAATGAACTCCTATACTGGCTGATATGCCAATGTACGTAGCAAGATTGCTAATACTAGCAACATAGAGATAAAAATATTTTATACAAGCAAACTACCGGCTCTTACTGCGGTTTGCCCGGATTTCAGCGATGATTACTTTCCTTCTTTGTGCGGTTGAACTTTTTTGCAGAGCTTGCAGAACTTCTTCAATTCCACCCGAGTGGTGGTGTTGGTTTTGTTCTTTTCGGAGTGGTAATTACAAGTCTTACAAACTGTGCACTCCATTTTGATCTGTTCGCGCGCTGATTTTTTTGCCATTTAATTTTACCTTTCTGAGCCAAGAACGGGGATCGAACCCGTGACCTCGTCATTACCAATGACGTGCTCTACCAACTGAGCTATCTTGGCAAGCTGTTGAGAAATAATCTTACGAAGCTTGGTGTTATTGAATTGTACCGTAACCACACCATACCGCGCCTTCCGTTTATAAGTCCCCTTTGACTGGGAGGGCGAGAAAACAGGCTTCGAGAATTGCCTCCTATCAATTCTAAGTGATTTACACCAAAAATCCAATGATTCGTTGACATTATTGTCGTGGAAGAGCTGAAGACTAAAATGTAAAGTATCCTTTTTCAGGGAATAAAAGTGACACAAAAAGTTAATGAACTGCGCTAACAATTCTGGGTCGGTGTTCCCAAGCCTGATCGCACAGGTTGACGCTTTTGTCCCCTCCCCCCAATAGAGTCCTAGTCCGAGTCCATATAAGACGCCCTCATCTACTGAACCAGGCTTACGCAGTACAAAAGGATCCCCGTTCGGGTTTTTCTTTACATAAGTTGCTTCCGATTGAGAACGACGCACTAGTTGAAACTTGTCCATCCAGTAATTCACTTTATGTACTGAACAGCCAAGACTCTCGCCAATCTCAAAGGAGGACTTCCGCTTGGAGTAGTAGAGATCTTTTAGTAAGTCTTCTGGGATCATATTGGTTACCCTACTACATATTAGTACGAAGCTCTATTGGTAGTCAATGGTGGTCAAGAAGTGCTGAGGGTAGGAAGCCTCCGCCCTTCGGGCTCCGGAAAGCTCCTTCGCTTGCGCTTCGTCGCTAGCGCACCTCCTGCCTTGCGGCAGCGGTTCGACCCTCAATACTAATTCCACATTGGCACAAGTGCCAAACTGGAATTAGTGCTGGGGGTAGGATTCGAACCTACGAAGGCCGGAGCCAGCAGATTTACAGTCTGCCCTCGTTGACCACTTGAGTACCCCAGCAAATCTTCCATAATAATGTGCCGAGCCGCCTGTCGGATTCGGACCGACGACCTGATGCTTACAAAGCAACTGCTCTACCACTGAGCTAAGGCGGCATTAACCATCAAATTTTACCATTCTTTGTCTAGGCAATCTAGCCGAAAGCTGTCATTTTAGCTCTTGATTTGACAGCTATCAACTCTCGGCAAATTAGATCACGCCCCGGAACTAGCTGAAAGCTGACAGCCGTTAGCAACGACAAAGTCGTTGCGAGCCGTTCGCTGCCCGAAGGCCTTACTTGCTTTCGAGCAGTTGCTCAAGGAATTGGCGGTATTTAGCTGTCACCGGGTCGAGTGAGATCGCTTCGCGAACACTGGCAATAGCCTTTTGTTTGTCCTTGTTACCCCAGTAAGCGAGCGACAAATTATAATGACGGCCGGGATTGTACTTATCCAGCTTGACCGCGACTTTCAGTGATTCGATCGCGTCATTGTAATTCTTCTCGTGAAGATAGATCACCCCAAGACGGGCGTAAATTCGCGGATCGCTCGGCTTGGCCGCGGCCGCCTTGAGGAAAAAACGCTCTGCTTCTTGGTATTTTTCAGCCTTGAAAAGAGCATCGCCTTCGTCAAAATTGGAGAAGAGCTCTGGCTTTTCGTCCAGACTTTCTTCCTGCCAGAAACCGTTCGCGGGAATCTTTGCCTCGGCTGGTTTGGCTCTATCGTCCCCGAGACGCTGGAAACCAGTTGCCCGACGGGCGCGTTGCGCGACCAGGTTGCCGGTTTTTGCTCCGAATTTAACTAGTAACTGGCCGAACCGTATTGCCAGAGATGCCAGCTGTTCCATCCATGCCGCCGACAAGTTGGCGCGGCGAAGGATAAGAACTACGAGGAGGGCTAAGGCGAGAAAGAAAATTATTTGAGCAAGCATTGTCTCCTTATTATATTAACTGCCCAACCAGTGCAAGAGCGGTAATTATTACAGCTTCGAGCGATTAATGCCAGTTTAACCTCAGATAGTCTACTGTCAGCTTCAAATTTGCGTTATTTTTCAACCGAGTTATTACCTTGGTTAGAGTCTCTATTCGCTGCGGCGCTTGAGCATTGTACGAACTCAGCAGCTCGTGTCGCTGGCTCTCCAGCTCGCTAGATAGTAACTCGATTAACGTCTCACGCGACGAACAGGCCGCCAGCTGCCTCTCTAATTCTTGCGGGCTCGATTGCAGCCGTTCACCGTTCTGGAGGATGGCCGCAGAGCTTTCCGCGTCGAGTTGGTGCAACCGGGAAGTAATCGTCGGGAGAAGCTTTGAGGGGTTGGAGACAAGCAAGAAAATCGCCAACGATTCGTTCGGTTCTTCAAGCAGTTTTAGTAAAGTACTCTGACAGATCTCGTCTAGCTCTTCGGCTCGCTCTATAATCAACACTCGCCTATCTCCCAACGACCGTTGGGAAACCTGCGCGATAATCAAACGTAGCTCACCAACTTTAATCGTCGCACCATCAATAGTCAGCCGATCGATCTGAGCCACGCTCTTCAACCGAGCCAGCAGGTTATTCAGCGTCTCTCTAACAAGGTAGGCTTTACTTTCAAGCATCGCTTGGAATATTAATCGTTTTCCGCCTCAGTAGCCAGACCACTTTAGTGCTTGTCTTTCGCTACTCGCTCTGTTACCATCCAACAGATGGCATCCATCTTTGAAGACAAAAAATTGAAGTGCAAGGACTGCACAGCAGAGTTCACTTGGACCGCCGGTGAACAGGAGTTTTTCTCCAAAAAAGGTTTCACCAACAAGCCAGCTCGTTGTAAGGACTGTCGGTTAAAAAACCGGACTAAAGTTGAAGCTGAGTACTATAAGGTTACTTGCGCCCAGTGCAAGCAGGTAGGTGAAGTACTGTTCAAGCCCAACAATCCGGAAACAGAAATCTTCTGCAAAAATTGTTTCGAAAAGAAGTTTCTTCAACCAGTCTAAATTTAAACAGCAAAGCGATTAAATAATCATCTAATCTTCAAATAATCTAATAATCGAATAGATTATTAGGAAATTCGGATACTTAGTAATCCTTCGGTGATTCGGAGATTGGGTTATTTGATGATTGCGAATAAAACTTCAGGCTTTCGCTGGAGTTTTCTTCGCCAAAGTTCTTCGGCAGCGTGAGCAGATCAAAACGCCGTCGAATTTCTGTAAATTCGGTTTTACCAAACGACTAGTCCGGTGCAAAGATTTAGGGCGGTTATAACTAACCTGAGGTGATTTTCCGCATAGCTGGCAGGAATCGATTTTTTTCATTGTTTAATATCGCCTTGAATTGCGACTGATTAATCATATACTGAAAAATATGGCTATTCAAGGGTCCAGCCTGTTACTTACGGTCGTGCTGATTGCGATAATCTTAATAAGTTTGTCTGTTCATGAATTCGCTCACGCTTTTATTGCCAACTTGTTTGGCGACCCGACAGCTAAACATGAAGGGCGGCTAACTATTAATCCAGCTGCCCACTGGGATCCGATCGGCACAACAATCCTTGTTGTTTTAATTGCCCTCAATACCCTCGGGCTGGCAACGCTGCCTATTTTTGGTTGGGGCAAGCCGGTGCCAATTAACGAGTCGAACTTCGAAAACCCGCGCTGGCACGGTTTGCAAACGGCTATCGCCGGTCCGATGAGTAATTTCATCTTTGCCCTTCTCCTAGCACTAGTATTAAAATTTACTCATCTGCCAGACGTTGGCGTGGGGATGCTAGTTATTGCTATCTCGATCAATCTCTTCCTGATGTTTTTCAACCTTCTGCCCATTCCGCCGCTAGACGGCTCGAGGATCTTGCGGCTTTTTATGAGTGAGAGGCTCTATTACGCGCTGGCCTCCAATCCCCTTTTTCTGTTTGCGGCAATCTTCCTGGTCATCGGTTTTCTTGGAAATTATCTCCTCTCGGCAACCGAGTATCTGACGCGACTTTTTCTTTCAATATAGCGCTGACTTGTTTTAACCCGGGCAAAAGCTAAAATTAACACTTATCGGGGTGTAGCTTAGTTGGTAAAGCGCATGGCTGGGGGTCATGAGACCGTGGGTTCAAGTCCCGCCACCCCGACAATTTTTACTTAGAAAGGGTAAGTGTGTTAAAAGGAACTAAGAAGTTTCTATGCATCAACAACTCCCCTACAGCTTTATCTTGCTTCCCGGCCCGACCGGCTCTAACGACAGAACGGTCGTAGCAAAAGTTGAAATAATTCCCCGAACAACGGTTATGAGAGGTTTGATCACTTACCTCGATATTGTCGGCTTGCCGTTGGCTGAGAGAGAAGAAGTGGCGGCCGCTATCCACAAGATCGAAACCGATCTTTCACGCAACGAAGGTCTGTCGAGCTCCACCCGTTTTGAGACCGCACTCAAATCGGCGAACGGGCTTCTTGATAGTTTGGCCAACAAGCCCGACGCCGAGCTGTCAATTTTTGTGGCTGTCTTGGAGGGCGAAACTGTCCACTTTTCCGCCGCCGGGGAATGCCGAGCGCTGCTCTGTCGCGATGGCAAAGTAAATGTAATTTTCAAGCCAACTTCTAAGCGGAAAATCCAGTTCACCGCTATCTCCAGCGGTAAAATTATCAAAGATGACTGGCTAATTGTTGGGTCCCAAGACTTAGAGGACCTCATAGACGAATTGCCCGCTTCGGTTTGGCGCCCTTCCGGCAACACTGACGCCTTACTCGCTGGACTAGAGAGCCTCCCTGTCAGCTCCTTTGAGTTGGTATCGGGCTGTCTACTCTCTCCGAGTAATAATCCAGATCAGCGATCTTTTCTGCCGGTTGTTCGACAAGCTTCAAAACAGTTACGAATCCCCCCAATTTCTTTCAAAATTTCGCCCATACTGGCTAAACTACGGCTTCTCTTGCATCGGGCCGAACCGATAACTCGTCGTTACTGGCTAAAAGTGGGCACAATCCGACCGCCCAAGACTCCGTCCATTCGTCTGCGCCTGGGTTGGAAGTGGTTCACTGCCCTACCAGCCCTAGCCCTCGTCGTAGCTATCATCTTTGGGGTAGTACTCGTTGAAAAACGATTGAAGAAAAGTCTGGATACCGGTCCTGCGCCCAAGACCCTGTTGGATTTTACTCAAGATAGTCCAAAAGAAAGTCGCTTAGTAGATTTCGAGAAGCGTTTCTCCGTCGCTGGCTACGAAAAACTGGACCAGGTAGAAAAAAAGTCGCTCAGTAAGGCCCTGGCGGAAGCAAAAATCACCTTGATTGAGCCAGGCGATCCGACCGCCGAGCTGGCGTCGAGCGCAGTTTCATTGAGTGCCACAAAAGATCAACTAACTTTAATCGATCAAAGCGGAACGGTCTGGCGTTACAAAGACAAACTGTTAGCAAAAATTGAGCTTAATCGAAACATCACCGGTGGCACGAGCGCTGTCTGGTTTGGCGAGGATCTGGTTCTCGGCGACAGTAGCGGCAACGTTTGGTTAAAGAAGAAAAAATCTATCACGCCGCGCGCCTTGTTGATGCCGCAGAGTGTGCCAAATGGAAAAAAGTTACTGTTGAATTTTGCCGACAATTTATACCTACTGGACGTTCCGACCGGCAATATCTTCAAAGCCGCGAAATTCATTAAGAGTTTGAATACGCTCACTTCATATTCGAACGCCTCAACGCTAGGTCTGAAAAAGATCGTTGCTTGGGCAATAAACGGGGAGGTGATCGTCCTCGAACAATCGGGCAGTATAAAGAGCTTTCGCTACAATCAATCCGGAAGCGTCAACGCCAAAATAAAAAACGCCTCATCAAGATCACGTCTGACGGCCGACCAAACCACGACCGATATTTATGTCAGTAACGGGAGGACAATTCTGGTTCTGCGCCACAACAAAATTATCAAAACATTCTATCTTGCCCTCGACGAGCCGATCGACGAGATTGCGTGGAAAGCCAATAGTACGCTTTGGTTCACCAGCGATAAACAACTGTTCAGTTTTAACTTCAAGCTTTAGGAGAGCGCATCATCCGCGATGGAGCGCTAATGCCGGTAAGATCCAACACCCGCTTCAGCGTAATACTTGATGCCTTCAGGATTGCCAAACGCGACAGCGTCACCTCCGGCCGTTCACCGACAATCTTCAAATTCTCATAGAACGAGTGGAGATCGGTTGCCAGCAAGGTGGCGTAGTTGGCCAACTTGTGCACCATGAGATCTCCAACAACTTCTTCCACTAAATCGGGAAACTGCAAAATTCTCAGTAACAGCTGTCGCTCAATTGGATGCGTCAGGACAATTGTTTCGGGAACGGCAAACTCTCCATTTTTTGAGTACTCACGGAAGATTGAAGATATGCGAGCGTAAGCGTATTGAAGATAAAATACCGGGTTGCTTAACGAATTTGATTTCGCGACGTCTAGGTCGATTTCTAGCGGCGTCGTGATATCGCGACTGATTAAGAAAAACCGCGCCACATCTAATCCCACCGCCTCGATAACCTCTTGTAGGGTCAGATATGTTCCGGTAAGTTTTGACGGCTTGACCGCTTGGCCCTTTTGCACCAAGCTCACCGGCTGTGTGATTGCCCAATCAACTTGGCCACCCCAGGTGTACTCCCCTCGAAGAACTCCCTCAAGCACTAAATTCAACTGCTTGCTAAAAGTTGCGCCCTCGACGCCCGACACATTTATCAGCCGGTGGTAACCGCGTTGCAGTTTGAAGGAATGGTAGGCAATGTCAGAAGCAAAATAGGTCTCCACGCCAGCGGCCGAGATGAGTACCCGATCTTCGCTGTCGCCGTATCTGGTTGTTGAGAGCCAAGTTGCTCCTTCGGCTTCGTAAACAAGCCCCTTAACCTTCAGTAGCTCTAGGGTCCGCTTGAATACCCCCGTTTGGTAAAGTGACCTTTCCGAAAAGAACTGACGAAAATCGATCCCAGCTTTTTTCAACGTGGGCTTTATCGACTCCTCGAGAATCATCACTGCGGCTTTGCCGCCCGCTTCGTCTGGCTTGGTTTCTTTAATCCGCTTAGATAGTTCGTTGATATAAGCACCCTTAAACTCTGATGGCTTGTCTTTAAGCACAGCGTGCCCCAAAGAAGTTATCTGGTCGCCACGATCGCTGACGAAATACTCGCGAGCCACAGCACAGCCGTAGAGCTCCAGGACTCGGGCAATTGTTTCACCAACAAACGCTTCCCGTCCGTTAGATAACGTCAGCGGACCCGTTGGATTAGCAGAGACAAACTCGATTAAGACGCGAATTTCCTTGCCCAAATCACTACGTCCAAAAGCTTCCGGATAACGGATTATCTCGCCCACTACTTCCAAAAGATGGCTATCGGTAATCGTAAAATTAATGAATCCTGGCGTAGTTACCGAGACGTTACGAAAAATTTTTGAGCCTTCTAGCTCTTGGACTATTTTTTGAGCGATCGCTACCGCCGAACCGCCTTGTTGGGCAGCACAGAGCAAGGCAACGTTCGACGAAAAATCGCCGAACATTTTGTGACGGGCCGGCTCAATTACAAAACGTGGCGGTTCGGCGCTAAAAGCTTTCCGATACGCCTGACGTATAGTTTGATGAAGCTCACCAAAAATCATCTCATACCTCCATTCACAAACGATATTCCGAATTCAAAACCCATTTTACTTCTACTAATACTCCTATAATTATGCAACTGCTGGTGACTTAGGTAGCGGTTAGTCGCCAATAACGAAATTATACCCTTCCGGGTAAGACACGCCGCCGTAGGTACTGACCCAAATCGTACTCATTCTAGCAAAATCGTCGAGCTCTTGGGAAGAGGACGTCTTCTCCAGACGAGCAGTAATCCTAAAGTGTTTGGCTTTAATTACACCTGTTGGTGGCTGTTGAGATAGGTTAAAGACGTAGGGATGGGTTGCGCCTTGGGTAGGATCGGTCGGAATTGTGGTCATAAATTCGCTAAAAGCGCCGCAGTCGTTGACGTTGTTGGTAAGATCGGTCACCGGTAGCCACTGGGAGAGGTTGCCACCAAATATCGGCCGGCCAGGATAGTAACCGATGTCGCTTAAGTCATCGCAAGTTTTGACGTCGTGCCGAGCCCGAAAGGCAATACTTAACGACGTCAGATCAGATTTCCTGATCGTATCGCGCGCGGCGCGTCTGGCCTGAGTAAATACATACATCGATAAGCTGGCTAAGATGCCAATTATAGCCACCACCACCAACGCCTCTAAAAGAGTAAAACCTTTCTTCATATTTATATTGTGGAAAAATTAGCCGAATTAAGCAATTAACGTCGGCGTGATAGGCGGCGAAAAGTGTGCTTACCAACCTTCAGCAACCGTTGCTTACTGAGTTCGATTTGTTCGGTTGGGCTTGTCTGACGCTCGCCATCTAATTCAATCGCCCCCTGCTCTACTAACCGCACCGCGTGCGAACGGCTACACCCAACTGCGTCAACAACCGCTTGAATCAATGCCACCTTTCCTTCGCTATAACTCTGCTCGGCGGCGATATTATCGGTCACCCGGCGATTTTGGAACGTTTCTTTAAATGATTCCGCTGCTTGGTTGGCCGCCGAGACGCCATGATAACGTTCGATAATCTTCTTAGCAACTTCCTGTTTGCGGTCTCGTGGATGCTCTGGAAGGGTTTTAATTTCGTTTGGATCGAGAAATGCTACTAAATCTGCGTATTGGTCCGTAAGATTATCGGGAATACTCATTAGTTTGCCAAACATTTGATCTGGTGATTCGGCTAACCCCACGTAATTACCCAGAGATTTGCTCATCTTTTGCTCACCGTCTAAGCCAATCAAGGCTTTCATCGCCACAACTTCTTGAGGCAATTGGCCAGACTTTTTCTGGAGTTCACGACCCATCAGCATATTTAGACGCTGATCCCAGCCACCGATCTCCACATCGGCCTTCATGACCACCGAGTCGATGGCCTGAGTAACTGGGTAAAAAAGCTCATGAAGTGCCAAGGAGTGACCGCCTGTCATCCTAGCGGAAAAATCCTCTCGCTCGAGCAGTGTTTGAACGCTAATTTGCATGGCCACTTGAATAAAATCAGCGTAAGAGTACTTAGAGAGCCACTCTGAGTTAAAGCGAATCTTCGTCTTTTTAGGATCAATAATTAGTTTAGCTTGCTCAATATAGGTTTTGAGATTGGATTTAATCTCACGATCGGTCAAAATTGGTCGGGCGCTATTGCGACCGGAAGGGTCACCGATTTTAGTCGTAAAATCACCGATCAGTAGGATCGTCTCGTGGCCAAGCTCTTGGAACTGTCGTAGCTTGTGAAGATTGAGCGCGTGACCGAAGTGAAGGTCGGGTTTGGTCGGATCGACGCCAAACTTAACGATCAATTTCTTGCCGCTCGCTAAACGTTTTGCCAGGCTCGTCTTATCGATAAGCTCTGCGACCCCAACCGATAACAAATCTCGTGTTAACTCCTTCATTGCTACACCCATTATATCTTTGTACAATAGATCAGTCTAAAGATTATGGCAAAAATAAAACTATCCTGGCCTTTACCGAAATTTCGCAGCCCTTTTGCTAACCCGTTAGATATCAAACGCCTACAGCGTCGTCTTTTTAATCGACGCCGACCAAAAATCACCTGGCGTCGGGCACTGAGATTCACTCTCTGGGCGTTCGGGCTGTTCATTCTCTTTGTCGTATTCCTCTTTGCGTGGTTTGCTAAAGACCTGCCGACCCCAGGCAAAATCCGTAACCTTGCTTCGGCCGGTTCAACACGCCTGTTTGATCGCAATATGAAACCGCTTTACACCATATCGGGCGAGAAGAAGCGCATCATCATCGAGAGCAAAGATATACCGGAGGTAGTCCGCGAAGCTACCATCGCTATTGAAGATAAAGATTTTTACAAACACCACGGTATTTATCTACGCGGCGTCGCCCGAGCAGTCGTCTTTGGCGGCCGACGCGGTGGCGGCTCAACCATCACCCAGCAGTTTGTGAAAAACGCCCTTCTCTCCAGCCAGCACAGCCTGGTCCGCAAGGCGAAAGAGGCGATTCTCGCCGTCGAGCTGGAAGCCCTTTATAGCAAAGACGAGATCCTGACGATGTACTTGAATGAGATTCCGTACGGCGGTAATAATTACGGTATCGAGGCGGCCGCTCGTTCATACTTTGGAAAAAGTGCGGCCAAACTGACTATCGCCGAGGCGGCGACGCTCGCCTCGTTGCCGCAGGCCCCAACGACACTGTCGCCCTACGGCTCAAATGTCGATGCTCTACTCGCCAGGCGTAACTACATAATCGGCTTGATGCTCGAGCAAGGGTACATTAACGACAAAGAAGCAAAATCTGCCACTGCCTCAAAAATTAAAGTTGGCCCCAAGCGCGATGATATTACCGCGCCGCACTTTGTCCTCTACGTTAAAGAGTGGCTCGTTAAGTATTTCACCGAAGAGCTGGGCGACGCTCAACTAGCCGAGCAACGCGTGGAAGAGGGCGGATTGACAGTTGTTACCACCTTGGATTTGGAAAAACAGTTAGCTGCTGAAGCGGCTGTGGCTCGATCCAAACCGAACCTTGCTCTGGGCGGAGCGTCCAACGCCGGTTTGGTAAGCATCGATCCGAAACGAGGTGAGATTCTAGCGATGGTCGGCTCAGTCGACTATTTCCAAAAACAGTTCGGCGCCTTTAACGTCACCACGGCCGACCGGCAGCCAGGTAGTAGTTTCAAGCCGATCGTTTACGCCACGGCGTTTAAAGAAAAGTTCAGCCCATCTTCTAACCTTTTCGATCTACGCACAGATTTCGGTTCGTACGTTCCCCAAAACTACGACGGCGGCTTTCGGGGGCCAATTTCTATCCGCAAAGCCCTCGGCAACTCGTTGAATATCCCCGCCGTCAAAGTCCTCTCCCTCATCGGGGTTGATAAAGCTCTCGAGACTGCCCACGATATGGGGATTACTACTTTGAACGACCGAGATCGCTACGGATTGTCGCTGGTGCTGGGCGGCGGCGAAGTTAAGCTAGTCGACCTGACTACGGCCTACGGCGTTTTTGCTAACCAAGGCGTCCTGATGCCCAACACCCCCATCTTGAAGATCACCGACACTAAGGGCAAAGAACTTTACTCGCACGAGAATCCTCGCGCCGGACGTCAGGTTCTCGACCCGCAAATCGCTTATGAAATTACCAGCATCCTTAGCGACGTGGACGCCAAAATGCCCGTTTTTGCCTTCTCTATAGGCAACCTCACCCTCCCCGGACGACCCGCCGCCACAAAAACCGGAACCACCGATGAGTATCGTGATGCCTGGACTATTGGCTATACGCCGCAAATCGTCACCGGCGTTTGGGCTGGTAATAACGACAACACCCCGATGAATAATTTTGGCGGATCCCTAGCGGCGGCCCCAATCTGGCACGATTACATGGCCAAAGTCCACAAAGGACTGCCTGTGAAGAACTTCACCCGGCCGTCTGGAATCAGAGATGTCGTTGTTGATCGACTTTCCAACCGTCTGCCAGTAGACGGTAGCGAACGGGTAAAAGATATTTTTGCTAGCTGGCAGATCCCGACTGAAAACGACAACGTTCACCTGCGATTGCGAGTTTGCAAAGAGAACGGCTTGCTGGCTGACAGTTCGATTCCCGATAGCTTGGCTAGAATGAAAACATTCGTTAGCATTCGCTCCGAACGTCCAGATTACCCCAATTGGGAAGGACCGGTATTAGCCTGGGCACGAAGCCACGGTTTCAATAACCCGCCGCCCACAGCAAACTGCCGAGCTGGTAGTAGCCAGCCCTCCGTTAGCATTACGGCGCCCAGTAACGGGCAAACAGTTTCCGGGGCAATATCTATTAGAGCAAGTGCCTCAGCCCCAAGCGGCGTAAAGAGAGTGGATTTCTCTGTTGATCAGGTGGGAATTAACAGTGACAGTAGCGCTCCGTACCGAGTTTCCTACAACGTCTCATCTCTCTCCAACGGCGATCACACAATCACCGCCACGGTCGTCAGCAAAACCGGCGCCACCTCAACCTCTAGCATCACCATAAAAGTTAGCAACGATACTACGCCGCCGGGTAACGTCAGTAATTTAGTTTGCCTGCCGCAACTGGGCGGCGGTGCCGTCGCGCTGTCTTGGGTAAATCCAGCTGATGCCGACTTAAAGCTGCTGCGAATCTACGTTTTCCTCTTTCCCTCACTTGACCTGCACAGCACCGTGGAAGTTACCGCACCCGGCAATAGCAGCACGATTAGCTCCCTCTCAGCGGGTTCGTATCAATTTACCGTCAAGTCGGTTGACACGACAGGAAATGAGTCGAGCGGTTCCTCTTGTATCGTCACCGTTACTTGAGAAACGATTGGTGAAGTTTTTGCAGAGTACCTGACGTCTCCCAAGTTTGATAGCCAAGTCGTTTGGCTTCCTTCTGGCGCCTCTCAAGTAGTAGCGGCGGCCTAATCTCGCCCAGCAACCCTACTTCACCGAGTAATATTAGTTTATCCGGTGGGGCTTTTTTGTGGTAGCTACTAAGCAGCGCCCCAGCGATCGCCAGATCAACTCCCGGGTCTTTTACCTGGAAACCGCCAACCACATTAAGAAAAACATCGTACTGGCTCATCGGTACTCCCAATCGGTTCTCCAGAACGGCAAGAATGACGTTCAACCGATTTAGCTCGATGCCTTGCGAGGTACGCTTGGGATAGCCAAATGTAGTTCTGGCAGTTAGAGCCTGAACCTCCACCAGAAACGCCCTTGAACCCTCGACGGCTACAGTCAACGCCCTCCCCGGAACGTCGTCGCCTATTAGCGAGGCGAATAGTTTGCCTGGATCGTCAACAGTGGTGAAACCGGCTGATTCCAAATTCCAGATTCCGACCTCATCGGTGGGACCGTAACGATTTTTTTCGCACCTAAGCACCCGCAATCCAGTCTGCCGCTCACCTTCTAGATACAAGACCACGTCAACAAGATGCTCCATAACTTTCGGCCCGGCGATAATCCCCTCTTTCGTAACGTGGCCAACCACCAGAAAAGCGACGTCGGTGTTTTTGGCCATTTGCTGAATGCGCCAGCAGATCTCTCGCACTTGCACTAACGACCCTGGCGTGCCAGCGACTGTCTCGTCAAATAGCGTTTGGATAGAATCTATTACCACCAGGCTGGGCTGAATTTTGTTTACAGCGGCTAAGATTCTCCCCAAGTCGCGTTGGGCCGAAAGCTGTAAAGAAGACTGAGACAGACCCAGTCGCTCCCCGCGCAACCGCAGCTGTTCCAGCGACTCTTCGGCGGAGAAATACACCGCCTTTTCTACCCCGCTAGCTACTTGGAGCAGTAGCGTACTCTTGCCCACCCCAGGACTGCCGCTAATCAGCGTGACAGTGCCGGGTACAATTCCAGGATCATTACTACCCAATACCCGATCGAATTCGGAAACTTTGGTACGAAGACGTTTGATTTTCCCCGTGGGTAATTCTTTGAAACTTGTTACTTCGGCCGGGGACGAATTACTCTCAGTTGCTTCTCGCTCTTTTTCGCTGATTGTATTCCACTGCCCACAGCCGCTACATCGTCCGGCCCATTTTGCCGACTCCAAACCGCAACTCAAACAGATAAAGGCAATTTTATGACGCATTTTCAACGACCTCAATATCATCCCCAGGGGTTCTTATGTCAACCAGCTGAAATTGTACATCTTTGGTACCGTTCCACTCGTTAATCGTCAAATGTCCGATCAGATCAGCGTTATCCGGCAAGTCAGCCTGGCGAAGTCCGAGTGAAAAACCGATAAACGGTAGTTGGCTCTGGCCGAGCGAGAGCGTCCCCTTCAGGTGCTTGCCGTTGCCAACTGTTTTGCCGTTGCGCAGAGTGGCGTTTTCGATAATAAACATGGGACGCCGGTTGCCGAGACCGTGCGGCTCGAGTTTCAGCAAAGACTGCGCTGTGTCCAAACCGAGCTCTTGTTCTTGAATAAAGCAATCGGCCTTCAGAATTGGCTGCCAAACGTTGGAGCCGATCATCGACTTGGCGTGAGCTTTTAGTTCCGTCATAAATTCACCCCAGTTTTGAGTTTTCAGGTCCATTCCCGCCGCTTGCGCGTGACCGCCGTAACCGTCAAGGAGTCGCCCGACGGCGGTTAGGCCATCAAGCAGGTGGTACTGTCCAACAGACCGACCGCTCGCCCGAATACTATCGCCGATCTTGCTACCGATTATTGTTGGGCGCCCGTGCCGCTCAGCCAGACGACCCGCCACAAGCCCGATAACACCTCTTGGCCACGCTTCACCAACAATCCCAATAACAGAATCGTCGTCTCGGTTTTGCTGCTGGAGAATAGCTTCCGCTTCTACCATAACCGAATCAACCAATGCTAAACGCGCGACGTTAGCGCGCTCTATTTCTTCGGCATACTTTATTGCATCGCTCCACTGCTTAGCGACCAACAGCTCGAACGCCGGCCGGTTGTCGGATAGCCGACCAGCGGCGTTAAGACGTGGACCGATAATAAATCCGATACTGCCGGCGGTTACCTTGTCTGGATCTAGCGCTGCTCTGGCGAGAAGCGCTCGCAAACCCAAGCGACGATTTTTCTGCAGAATCTTCAAGCCGTAGTAAACCAGAACTCGATTCTCTCCCGTGAGTTCCATCATATCGGCGACTGTCGATATGGCGACTAGGTCAAGCTGCCATTTCAAGAAACCCTCTGAGATCTGCGGAAAATCGGCCGAAAGCGCTTGGGCAAATTTATAGGCCAGGGCGCAACCACAGAGTCCCGTAAAAGGGTAAGTTGAAGTTGACAGAAATGGATCGATGATCGCCTCGGCGTCGGGAAGTGTCTCCGTTGGAAGGTGATGGTCAAGGATGATCGTTTTCACCCCCATCTTCTTTAGCTCTGCTATCGATTCAACGGCAGTGATCCCGGTATCGACAAGAACAAGGAGCTTGGCAGATTTACCAATTTTTTGGGTTGCTTCAATATTTAAACCGTAGCCCTCAGCTCGTGTCGGCAAAAAAACAGTGCAATGTAAGCCTAGACGTTCGAACAGCTCGTAGAGCAGGGCCGCTCCTGGAGTGCCGTCAGCGTCATAGTCGCCAAAAACGGCAACGGGCCAATTTTCTTTAACTGCTCTTCGCACAATTTCGCGTGCCTTGGCCATGTCCGGCAGTAAGTTCGGGTCGTGCAAACCAGATACGAAATCAGGTTCGAGCGAGCTCGAATTGAACCCTCGCAAGGTCAGAAGATGGTTGATTAGCGTCCCTCGCCGGTTGTGAACTCGCCACTTTGCTTGTTTCATTAGTAGTAGTAAACGTATCCCGGCACCCGTAGATCGACGTTACTAAAAGCAGTCTTCCCTTTTTTGGCAATGACAGCTCGGAGTGTCTTTACTTGCCAGGTGGCTGGAGAGGCAATACTAAACAAAACCTGTGCCTCTCTACCGCCGATCTCGATTATAGCCCCAATTTGGAAAAGAGACTCACCAATGAAATATTCTGTTGGATTAAGGCTGGATTTTCGAAGAAGCGAATCCAATTCAAGATAGGCCTCGACGATCTGGGAGCTCAACACACGATCCCCGGCCTTAGGCGAACTCTTCGCTCTATCGATAACGGTCGGGAGATCCAACGGAGCTTCCGTCGATCGTTCAAAGGCATAGCCCGCTTCATCAACAAACAGCTGCGCTTTCCCATTTTTCCAGGCTAGAACTGGCTTACGATAAGCCACAGTACACTTTAGGATACTGGGTACCCCTCGTCGACAGTTAAGTGATCCGATGCCAGGATCTTCGCGTTGAACATGTCGCTGTAACGCATCTATCTTGGACGAAAAGATCGAAACACCACGGAGAGGCTCTAACTTTGCGCTAATCGATTTGTTAGCACTCCCACTTACGCTGATCTCCTTTATGCGAAAGATCGGCAACCGAGCCAGAAGAAACAACCCAGCAATCAACAGCACTATCCAAAAAACAGGCCGCCATGGAGATGGGCCGCTTTGTTTTGGTTTCGGTGGGAGATAGCTTGAACCAAGCAACTTAACCGAAGAGCGCAGATTACTCACTTTTTTGTCGCTCCGTCATTGTCAGGCCAGTATCCCAAAAGTGACGTTCTAAGTTCAAGCCGCTCGCCTGTCTGTTCAAACGATTGGCTCATCAAAGCTTGTAAGCACTGGAGTATGGCTTCACTGGTAGTCTTTTTCCGCAGATTAAGAACGCTCGGCTGTCTCTCATCAAAACGGAATAGCTCCTGGCAAGTCTTTCTCCATAACATAATATTTGGTTGAAGTTGTGGCAGCGCCCAATGCCCCAGATAGCCGTGCCGACCCACCCTTACGTCTTTTCCCCTAGCTCTCAAGCGCCGTAATATCTCCGGCTGGCCTAGGTAACTTAGCTGAAGTTTGATCGACAGAATCACCAATTGCGGTCTGCAGGGCGATTCTCTCCACTCGTTGGATGAGATCGTGCGGCAACTGATCGCTCCCGGAGAGTCGGCGTAGATTACTGTCAGCTCTCTCACGTAATCCAATATTTTCGACGTGCCACCCACAGCGTTGGTCACAATTGCCCCGGCCACAGTTCCGGGTAGATGGTAGAAATCTTCCAAACCGCCGTAGCCACGCGTCGAAGCCCAGTTAATTATTTCCTTAAATCCGGTCCCTGATTCAACTACAATCTGAGACTGATCGTCGAAAAGCATTCCCGAGGTTCTGTTAACAATCAGTAATCCGGCAAATCCATAATCACTAAACAACGACCCGCTCCCGCCACCGATAACTAGCCAAGGAATCCGGTGACGGCAAGCTGCCTTGACTGCCTCAATGATATCCGTGATCGTACTGGCAACCACTAGCCAGTCCGCAGTTCCGCCAGTACAGCTCGAAAATAGCTCCGAGACGTTGGCGTGGCTGGTGAACCTTTCTCCAAACAATTTACTCAAGTCCTGGGATAAAGTACTACTGGCAGTAGTCGAAGATTTTGTAGACATCGCCCGCCCCCACTAGTAGAACCACGTCACTCTCGCTGACCGTTCCCTTAATATATTTCGCCACTTCCTCGAGGCTAGACCTAAACTCAACATCGGGCCGATTTTCTTTTATTTCACTTAACAGGTCGTTAATCGTCACGTAGCCAGTTTTCTCCCTCGCTGAAGCCCAAATATCTAACAGTATTATGCGATCAGCACCAACAAGACTCTTCGCGAACTCTCGCAAGAACTTACCGGTACGTGAGTAGGTGTGGGGTTGAAAGACAATCGTTATTTTTTTGTCGGGAAATTTGTGGTGCGCCGCAGCAATAACATTCGTGACGGCTGTGGGGTGGTGAGCGTAGTCGTCAATCACTAAAGCCCCGTTCACTTCGCCAAGACGTTCGAACCGCCTCTTGGCACCGACGAATTTCGGCAAAGCTTTCATTATTGCCTTCTGCGTGGCACCAAGTTTGAGAGCCATTACTATGGCGGCGGCGATATTTTGGGCGTTATAAGGACCAGGCAGCGAGGATGTAAACGGTCCCAGCTTCTTCTCGCCCGTTTTGAGAGCGAAACTTATTCCGACTGCATCTTCGGTAAAATCAACAATTTGAAAATCGGCACCGCTATCAAACCCGTACGTTAGACAGACTCGATCCACGAAACGGTTAACCAAACGTCGTACCAGCTGCCAATCGATACAAGCGATAATCGTTCCGTCACGTGGGACTTTGGTAAGTAATTTATAAAACTCCACATAAACGCTTTCGGCGCTGTCAAAGACGTCAGGATGATCAAACTCGATGCTGGTAACAATCACATGCTTTAGTGAAAGATCGAGAAATTTTGGTGTCTTGTCGGCTTCTGATTTTCGATACTCGTCAGCTTCAACAACGAAGAACTTACCATCACCCAAATGGCTGTTACCTTGAAGTCCCGGAACGTCAGGAGCGCCGATGACGTAGCTTGGTGAGAACCCAGATTCCTTCAGCAAGAACGCCAGGATCGAGGAAGTTGTTGTTTTGCCGTGGACTCCGGACACACCGATACCTTCGTACGAACGTAAGAATTCACCCAACAGTTCTGATTGCGTTCTAACTCGTAACCGGCGACGACGCGCCTCTTTAACTTCGGGATTGCTATCTCCATAAGCAGCAGAAACTATGAGGGTCGGATGGCGTCCTTTCAAATTTTCAGCACGGAACCCTTCGAAAACTTCGATCTTGTTTTTGTGCAGTAGCTCATCGGTTGGGAATACCTCTGCCACATCGCTACCAGTGACAATGTACCCAAGCTTTTGCGCCATCACCGCCATACCAGACATCGCCACACCTTTTACACCTACAAAGTGCAGCTCGTTACTCTCCTTCGGTTTTGCCATCTGTGAGAAGGTTAATAATTATTTCAATTGAGTCGTTCTCGTTGAAGTACCCTCGAAGCGCTCCCGCCATTGACGATAGTTTTTCCGGCGTGTGGAGTAGCCCAACAATATCGTGTAAAAACTGCTCCCGGGTGAGCGACTGCTGACGGCTAGCTACCGCTGCCCCAGCGCTTTCCAAAATCAAGGCGTTCTTTGTCTGATGGTCAGCCGCGGCGCTCGGCAGCGGTATCAAGTAAAGTGACTTGGAAAAAAGAGCTGCTTCACAAATTACTGTCATGCTTGCCCGACTTATCACTAGATCGGCCGCCTGATAGTAGTAGGCTAGTTCACGTCCGATAAAGCTCATTGGTTTGTAGGCCGACCTAAGCGCCGGTGGGAGTTTGGCGGCGAGGGCTTTATGAGGAAGATAATCGGTATCGCCAGTACTGTGAATAATATCGGCTTCTTTTAGGAGGCCTACTAAGTTCTCTCGAACCATTTGGTTTATGAACTGCGAACCTTGAATGCCTGCGATAACCACAATCAACGGACGTGATTTTTTGGGTGTAGGAAGTTTGGCCGCTTGGCGCAAATTACGCTTCATCGGTACACCCACTTGAATGTAACGGGGCGAATGCGTTGGGTACATCTCGGGGTCAAACGCTACTAAAACCTTATGAGCGAATCTGGAACATATACGATTGGTCAAGCCCATCACCGAGTCTGATTCGTGAACGATTAATCTTACGCCAAGAAGCTTGGCTGCTAAGCACACTGGCAGAGCCACAAAACCGCCCTTGCTAAATACCGCCAAGGGCCGAACAGAAATGAGCAAGGCGAGCGACTGAAAGAATCCCCAAATAAACCGGAAAATATCAATAATGTTTTGCGCAAATGATGCCAGTGAAAAATGGCGACGCCATTTGCCAGCTGAAATTGCCCGAAACGGCCACTTCTGGGATTCAACAATAGATTTCTCCTTGCCGGAAGCGCTACCTATAAAAACAAACGGAATCTGACGCGCTTGTAGCTCCTCCGCCACAGCTAGCAGCGGAAAAATATGCCCACCGCTTCCACCGCCAACTAGAATAATCGGCCTGCGGCTAGATTTCATCTTTTTTCCCTTGAGGCATTAGTAAGTAATCCTAGCATTGCCAGCGACAGTATGAAACCCCGGGAAATGTAACTCATTTCTTCTCCCGGGAAGCGTTTGTTAACAAGCCAAGCATTGCCAAGGAGACTATAAGCGACGAGCCTCCGTAGCTAATAAATGGCATCGGCACCCCCGTTAGCGGCAAGACATTTAACATTCCCCCCACATTGATCATCATTTGCAGTAAAATCGACGCACTTAGACCTATCGACAGTAGCTGGACAAATCGGCTGTTGGCTTGGTAGAAGATCATTATTCCTCGCCAGGCCAAATAAAAGTACGCTGCTAGGATAAGTCCTGTACGGACAAACCCAAGCTCTTCTCCAATCACGGCGAAAATCGAGTCGGTGTGAGACTGCGGTAGATAGAACTGTTTACTTATCCCCTGGCCAAAACCTACACCCCACCAACCGCCCGAGCCGATGGCAATTAGCGCCTGTTGGCCGTGGTAGGCAGAATCGAGATTCGTGGTGTTTCGATTTAGAAATCCCGTTAATCGCTCGAGTCGATACGACGCGGTATGAATTAGGAGCACGAACGCTACGATTCCCAGTATCACGACCGAAATGTACTGCCAGATATTTGCCCCTGCAGCAAAGAACATTATCATCGCCGTAGCGATTAGAATGAATGCCGTCCCCATGTCTGGTTCAGCTATAACCAAAAGCGTTAGAGCAGTCAGGATTACAAGAAATGGCAATAACCCTTTAATTGGGTCAGTAATGTTCTCACGTTTCGCTGCAAACCAGCCGGCAAAGTAGATTACCAGCAACAGCTTGGCGACCTCCGCACTCTGAAAACTGAAAAACCCCAGATCGACCCAACGGTGCACCCCGGCGATCTTTGGCCCGATGTAAGGGATGAAGACCAGCACCAACAAGACCAAGGTTACCCAGAGCAGCCGCACCCGATTTTCGTAGAGCGATTCTAGGGGAACGCGAAGAAAGTAGAAGAAGGCGACAATTCCCAGCCCCCAGTAGGCCAGTTGTTTGATGAAAAAATAATACGAGTTGCCGTACGTCTGGGCGGCGGATATCTGAGACGACGACAGTATCATCACTAACCCTACTATCGAAAGTATTAGCCCGACAATTGGAATTGAAGTGTCAAAGTGACGACGGAGTTTAAACTTTTCCATCGTTTCAGAAAGCTCCTCCGCTACGCTTCGTCGCTAGCATCACTAACCCTACTATCGAAAGTATTAGCCCGACAATTGGAATTGAAGTGTCAAAGTGACGACGGAGTTTAAACTTTTCCATCGTTTCAGAAAGCTCCTCCGCTACGCTTCGTCGCTATCTTGATTGATAGCTGCGAGCAACTAGTCATGTTTTGAGACTGCTCGCTTAAACTGCTCTCCGCGATCGGAGGCGTTCTTAAACATATCAAAGCTCTTACAGGCTGGGGAGAGAAGGACCACGTCACCGCTTGAGGAAGCTTGAATGGCTTTCTCGACGGCATCGTCAATCAAAGTGGCATCTGTAACATTTCCTCCGAATCCTGCCGCTTGCAAGTTCTCTCTGAGTCGAGCTGCTTCTTGCCCAATGAGGACGATGGTCTTCACTGATGAGTTAGTAACTGCCTCAGCCAACTCTTTAAAGTCAGCACCTATCGAAGCTCCGCCAAGAATCAAAATAATCGGCTGAGTAAAAGCGGTTAGAGCTGCCATCGTCGCCGTTGGGTTTGTCGCGTAAGAGTCGTCGACAAAGGTGACGCCGTCTCTAGTGGCGAACGTTTCCATCCGGTGCGGTAACGGCTGGAAGTTTCGTAGGCCCTGTTCGATCTCGGCACTGTCACAACCAATTTCCCGCGCCACAGCAACGGCAATCGTAGCGTTCAGAAAAATATGATCGCCGCTCAAACCCATCTGTTTTAGGTTAAGTAAAACTTTCTCATCTGCACGTATCTCTCCTGTTGGCGATACAATCAAGTCTGCCAACTTTGTGCCAACACTAATTTGGCGCGCTGAAGAGTCCCGGGCAATTTCGGCCGCCGTCTTGGAATCGGCAGCGTAAACTAGCAAGTCGGTTGGATTCTGGAAAGCGGTGATGTTAGCCTTGGCCGCTTGGTAATGTAAGACCGTCGGGTGGAAGTTTGGGTTAACAGTCGAAACTGGCTGTAAGTGATCCTCGGTCACGGGCAGTACGACAGCGATTTCCGGACTGTTTGTAACGTCTTCTAGCTGAAAACTGGAAAGCTCAACAACGACGTACGATTCTGGTGTTAGCTCGTTATAAATTTCAAACATCGCCCGGCCGATATTGCCTACCACAAAAACCTTTTTCCCGGCTGCTTCCAAAATACAACCGATGAAAGTTGAGGTTGTCCCCTTGCCCTTAGTTCCGGTAACGCCTATTAGGTGGCAAGGTCGCAAGGCCAAAAATAAATCAGTAGGGGAGGTGACAGCTGGTTTTTTGTCGAGGCCCTTGAGGGCTTCGTCTACTGCCGCCGTTGGCATGCCGGCGATCCGGAAGACGTAATCGAACTGGCCGAGGTTGTTTAGGTAGTCCTCGCCAACCGCTAATTCCACACCCTGGTCTTTCAGCTGATCGGTAGCTGCAGTCTCTACCTGATTGCAAACAGTCACCCTTGCTCCGGCTTTCAACAGATGGGGAATAAGGGCGATATTTTCAATCCCCGCCCCAAGCAGCCCAACCTTTTTGTTTGCAAAATCTGCCCAAGTCATGGTCTTCAGTATGCCAGATATGGCGTACTCTTTGTAGGGGTAGGGTGCTCAGAGTTGCGAAGGCCGCACCCTTCCCCTACGACCCCACCCTGGCCACGCTTCGCCTGGCGGCGGGCTTGGTGAAAATCTCCATCAGTCGCCGGAAGGCTCGCGGTCACTGCTTGAGATTTTCGGTATTAAGAATGAATAATGCTCGCTGTTTTCGGTGTATCCATATTGACATTTGGCATTTAACATGCTAAAATTGCTGCATCGCTTTCGTCAACAAGGAGGACGCGAAATGGCAGTTCGTACCGAGTTCGAGGAGTACCTCGACCCAACCAGCCTTACCAACATCTTTCCTCGCGTTGTTGCGGCGGAGATCCTAGCGGAAGTGGCGACTTACGGAGAATCTGGGAATTCCCATGATATCCCACCGTACCTCGTCGGCCGGGCGATTAGTCGCTTGGCCTTCAACTACCGCTCCGCCGAGCAGAATGATCCGGCTCTGGTCCAGAAAGAAATCTTCGCAGATTTCTTGGAGGGACTTGAAGGAGTTCCAAGGACAAGACCGAATCTCTAAGCGAGGGCAAACCACCCCCAAGAAGACCTCAGCGCCCATCCGCACCGAGGTCTTTTTCTTTTGTCTAAAAAACCGAAAACCGGCGACTGCCACAGCGATTTTGAGGCATTGCGAGAAATCGGAGCGCAGCGAGATCCTTCCGGTGGCGAGGAGCCGGTTTTCTCCACACCTCTGTGAGAAGCGTGACAGGGTATGGGGTGTGGGGACCTAGGGACGGTCTTCGTGCTTCGATGGGCTCAGCACTATGAGCAAAGTCGAATGGCAATTTAAGTCCCTGGTCCCCACGAAAAAATTGTGCGATTGTCGCACAAAAAAATCCCCCGCCGAAGGCGGGAAATGAAATCTAAATTTAGAACTACCTATCGACTTACGATAAACACAAACAATCCCATGATCGCCGAGACGGCGGAGATGATCCAGAAACGCATGGTGATTTTTGGTTCTGGCCAGCCTTTGGCTTCAAAGTGATGGTGAATCGGGGCAGACAGGAATACTTTCTTGCCGTGTCGCAACTTCTTTGAAGCAATTTGAATGACCGCCGAAAGCCCTTCGATATACGGCACTAAAGCAATAAGCGGCAGCAATACAACTGTATCGGTCAAAAACGCCACTACACCAAGCGTCATACCTAAAGCCATCGAACCAGTATCCCCCATAAAGAACCGGGCCGGGTAAACATTGAACCACAGAAACGCTAGCAGTGAACCCATAATCGTCCCGCAGAAAGCTGCCAGCTCAACGTTGCCTTGCAGCAAGGCGATTACGCCAAAGGCGGCAAAAGCGTTCGCCATCACCCCGCCGGCCAAACCGTCTAGACCATCGGTTTCGTTAGAGGCAAAAGTGGTAAAGGCAATCACCGCTACGAACAACGGAATGTACCACGCCCCAATTTCAACCTGTCCGAGGCCGGGAATTGAAATGGCGTTATTGCCAAGCTTAATGTAGAACCAAAGCGCTCCGGCCAGAGCAATAATGACGTAGAGCAGTAGTTTCCAACGGAATCGTAGACCACCGCGGTTTGGACCAACACCAAAGATATTCATCAAATCGTCGGCCGCTCCCACCAAGCCGGTAGAAACGAGAGCGAACAACGGCAACCAGGTTTGGGAGCGCGACAGATTCATTAAAATGGTGATCACCGCGGTTGTGACCCAAATAAGCAAACCGCCCATCGTCGGGGTATTCTCTTTGTGTTTATGCAGGGCATAAAAAATTGGCGCTGATTTTTGGTCAAACCCGGTCTGACGAATTTTCTTGCCTAAACGATTTTTGTAAAGAAATTCTGTGAATAGCGGCGTCCAAAGCACGGCCACCAAAAACGACAGCGAGGCCAGCCAGAAAGTTTTCGCCAGGGCGAACGTCTCGCCTTCAAAAATTGTCATTTGTGTTTTGTAATCGCCTCAATTATTTTATTCATTTTTATGCCATACGAGCCTTTTACCAGTATGCTACCACCGTTGGGCAAATGGTGAAAGATATCCGCCGCCGCCAAGGTCGAATCCGCATAGAAATGTTTTGGTTTGTAATTTTTTGCCAGCTCACCGACGCTGATAATAAGATCTGCTTTCGTCGCGGCAAACTCCCCTACTTCTTGGTGAAGTTTCGCTTCAGTTGAGCCAAGTTCCAACATCGAGCCTAAGATTGCTACCCGCGGTTGTGGCAAATTACCAAGCAGAGTTAACGCTGAGCGCATCGCGGCGGGGCTGGCGTTGTAGGAGTCATCAAGTATCGTCCAGTCACCGACTTTGAATTGGTTCATCCGGTGCGGCGGTCGCCAATTGCCTGACAGTGCTTTTTGCACTGACGTTGGATCGATATTCAAGTACTTCGCCACAGCCTCAGCAAAACTTTCGGCAAGATGTGGCAGATCGGCGTCGACAACGAATAACTTGGCATCACTAGCTTTCCTGTGGCTTTCCAGGAACGGATCGTGAGCGTTCACGAAAATCGCCCCGTCTTTACCGACCCACTTCAAAACACTTTGCTTCTCCGCGACAAGAGCTGCCATCGAGTTGTAATACTGCAAGTGCGCCTCGCCCACAATGGTAATGATTGCCACATCCGGGCGAAGTTGGGAAGCAAGTTTTTCAATATCTCCCGGCCGATCGGCTCCAAGTTCAATTACCAAATATTTTGGCAACGAGTAAACTAGCCCGCAGAATACCGCTCCCAGAAGTAAAAACGGCCACTGCCAAGTAATATGAGTTTTACGAAAATCTAGCTCAAAACCCAAAATCGCCAGCGGCAGGCCGAGCAAACTGTTCAGGTTGCCGTAACCCACCCTAACCGCTTTGGGAAAGGCCGCGCGCAAGACAGCGCCAACGGCGTCTTTGGTTGAAGTTTTAGCGATTGAGCCGGTGATGGCAATAATGAACGGTCGATCTTTTTTTAATCGATACCGCACCACCCACCAAAGAATCTTCACTCGGATGTCTGACATCAGGTTGAGTGTACCAAGTAACGTCGATAGATAAAAGAAACGGATTGAAAAACCTTACGATTTGTTTTATATCAGACAGAGTGCATCTTAATAGGAGTTAACGGCAATGGAATCTAAAGTTATCCTGCTGGATCAAGACGGGGTTGTTGCGGATTTCGAAAGAGGTTTCCTTGCCTGTTGGCAAGAAAGATTTCCGAATCGTCCTCACATCGCTCTGGACCAAAGAACTACTTTTTACCCTCGTGATCAGTATCCTCAAGAGTTCAGGGATGATATTGCGCAATTAGTGGCTGAAGAAGGCTTCTACTTGAACTTGCCACCAATCGAAGGAGCTGTCATCGGAGTAAACCAAATGATCGAATCCGGTCACAATGTCTTCATCTGTACCAGCCCTCTTCTTGCCTATATATACTGTGTACCGGAAAAATACAGCTGGGTGGAGCGTTACTTTGGCGTAGAGATGGTCAAAAATATCATCGTTGCAAAGGATAAAACTCTAATCCATGGAGACTTTCTTGTTGACGATCGCCCTGAAATAAGTGGTGTTACCCATGCAACCTGGGAACACATCGTCTTCGATCAGCCGTTCAATCGACATGTCCTAAACCGTCGTATTCAATGGGACAACTGGCAGTCAATCTTGACACAACCAACTGAGTGAGTTCGACTCCGTCTCAATTCTAGCCCCATCTTGGGGCTAGTGTCTTAACGCAATTGGAAGTAGTTCGCCATCCAGGTAGCAATCTTGCCAAATGTTGGCGCAGCCGAAGACTCGGCAAAATTAACGGTCTTTGGATTATCAAGGCGCACCACCATCACAAACTTAGGTTTGTCGGCGGGGAAAAGGCCAGCAAATGTTCCCACGTGGCGAGTCTTATAGTATCCACCACGAGGATCGGGTACCTGAGCAGTTCCGGTTTTACCCCCAACTTTCACCCCGGCAACCGCCGCCCGCTGACCGTGACCCCTCACAACCACCCCCACCAACATCTTGCGTACTTCGGCGGCGGTTTTAGTACTAATCACCCGGCCGCGAGTTTTGAAATTGAACAGCTCTGCCTTTTCGCCGCTCATTGCTTTTTCGGCTAGATGAGGCGTCACCAAGGTGCCGCCGTTGGCAATTACACTGTAAGCCGTAGCTAATTGGAACAAATTTACCGCTATTCCTTGGCCAAATGCGGCATTGGCCAGTAGCAGATCGTTCCACTCACTGGAGGCCGGCAAATTGCCGGTGGCTTCGCCCACCACGTCAATCCCGCTTTGTCTACCAAAGCCAAATTTGTCGAAATATTTACGCTCGTTTTTCGCACCCAATTTCTTCGAGACCCAGACCATCGCCACGTTGTCAGAGTTCTCGAGCACTTGAGCCATCGTCTCCTGGCCGAACCCATCCCCCAACGCATTGACGATTTTCTTCCCCAAAACTCGGACGCTCGCCCCAAAGTAATTCGAGGTTGTGGGTTTGACTAATTTCAATTCAAGCGCCGCGGCCATCGTGATTGGCTTGAAAACACTACCCGGCTCATACTCGTCGCTGGCGGCTGAGAGCAAGAATTTATACTGATCATCACCTGTCAGCTTTGAGTAATGATTGGGGTCAAATTTCGGCGCACCAGCAACCGCAAGCACCGCACCAGTATTTGGATCCATTACAACCACCTCTCCTGAGTCCGCTTTGTACTCTTTAATCGCACTCTGAAGCTCGGACTCAACAACAAACTGCAAGTTATGATCTAACGTTAAAACCAGATCTTTTCCTTCTGTCGATGTCTTTCCACCAATTAGGTCAATCAGCCTCCCGAGCGAATCCCGTGTAGCAAATTCGAACCCCACTTTTCCCCGTAAAGTTTTATCATAAACCGCTTCGATGCCGTATTTGCCCTCGGCGGAGCTGTCGACAAAACCGATGGCTTGCGGCGCTAAACTCGCCCCCTCCGGGTAAACCCGGACCAGCCGTTTAGTTAGATACACCCCAGCATATTTCTGGGCGGTAATTTTTTCAGCCAGAGTTACTGCCAAGCCTTTGACGACCGGCGGAACGTAAACCTTGTCGTTATCAATCTGCTGCAAAATCTGTCGCGAGCTGACTCCTCTTATGTCCTTACTAAGGAAACGAGCCAGGTTCTCTTTATTCGGTACCTCTCGAGGCGATATCTCCAAATCGTACTGCCACTCGCTGACCGCCAGCGGAAATAGCCCGCCGTCCTTGTCTTTGGCAAAAATTTTCCCCCGTTCGGCTGGTACAACGCGCTCATTGGTTGATTGAGCTTTGGCCGCTTCGGCGTAGCGCTCGTGCTCAATAACCTGCTTCTCAAACAAACGGAAAAAAAGCGCCCCGCCTAAAAGCAGCGCCAGAACAGAAACGACCGCTACACGCCAAGAAGTCGTTTCCCGCATTTTCAAACTATTTCACGACAATGGATTCGGAAGTTTCGCCGATCGGTACGAGACGTTGTGATGCAGCCGATTTTTTCAAGACTTCCAGGGTTTGCAGGCGACTACTTTGCACTTCCAGCGTTGTTAGTTCCTGCTCGATAATGCTCTGGGCATCATTTTCGTTTCTAATCTGCAGAGCCATATCTGAGCCTTGAGCGGTTTGTACGATAAATAGAAGGGAGAACACCCCTAACAGTACAATCACTAAATACTTGGCAGCTGTTGGACCAACGCTAACAACGGTCCCTGTTTTGTAGATTCGTTTTCGGTATGTCGTTGACTGTCTAAGATTCACTTTCCTCCTTAATGATCCCGGCGCGGAGGTGAGCGGAGCGCGAGCTTGGATTGCTCTGCAACTCGTCCTCACTGGGCGCGATTGGTTTTTTTGTAACTAATTCAAAATTATTTTCTCTGAAAAACGATTTAACGATTCTGTCCTCAACCGAATGGAAGGTGATAACGGCCAGCCGACCGTCTTGGCGCAAACATTCCTTGGCGGCGAGAAGCCCGGCCTTCAGGATTTCCAGCTCGCGGTTGACGCTGATCCGGATGGCTTGAAAGATCGGGGCCAAAACCTTGGGGTTCGAGTTACCGATCACTCTCACTAAATCCGTCGTTGTCTTAATCGGGCTGGTTCGCCTGGTTTCAACAATTTTTCGCGCCAGTGTTAGCGAGTAGCGATCCTGAGCCAGCTCGGAGAGCATTCGCGTAATCTCTAACAGGCTAGCTTGACGCAAAAACATAGCGGCCGAGGCGCCCGAGGTTGGGTCAAAGCGCATATCTAGCGGCTCATCACGCGAGAAAGAGAACCCGCGACCGATAGGCTCGCCCGTGGCGCTAAGCTGATCCGACGACATACCCAAGTCTAGGACGATTCCGTCAAACAACTTATTTAGATCTTTCATCTTGTGGTAACTCATCTGGTGGAAAACTAGCCTGCCAGGATAGCGCTCCTCGTACTGTCTGCCTCTTGGCTCGACCATTGGGTCTCGATCAAGGGCGACAACTTTCCCGTCAGGGTAGGATGCCTCCAGCAGGGCCGCACTATGGCCGCCGCCGCCGAACGTTCCGTCAAGATACGTTCCTCCAGATTTAACCGCCAAAGCTGTCTTCATTTCTGCCGTTAAGACACTGCGATGAATCGTTTCGTTTGTCATTATGTTGTTAGGTGCGTTCTAAATGGCCAGTAGGTAGGGGGACTAGATTTCGGTCTTGCCTGTCGGGGATTATGTCTTCCCATCGTTTGAAGGGTTGAGCCACCCAACAGTTCCCTCCCTGAAACCGAGTGATCGACGTCAAGGTTCCAAAACCGAATAATGAAATAAAATTTCACCCTGGTTTTGGAGAGCCCGTTTTAAGTCTCCCCCACCACTGGTCGTCAAATTGATTGGCTGGCAGCTTTCGGCTGTCAGCTTTCGGCCCGATTCTGGAACAGCCGGAATTACTGATAGTTGTTGACTCTTAAAGAATTTAGCTATCCAATCCCAGGCTGACTGCTGATAGCTGACTGCTGATAGCTGCATCGCTAAACTTCCCATTCTGTTAGAGTTTCGGCGATATCGGCAGAGTTTTTCTCGGCGTTTTTAGAGTATTCGGTCCAGGACTTCTTATCCCAAATTTCAACACGGTTATAGACGCCCGTTACTACGGTTTCACCTTCAAGGCCAGCGTATTCACGCAAGTAGCCCGGCAGAAGTGCTCGCCCTAACCTGTCGATCTCTACCTCCATTGCTCCGGAGAGCATTAAACGCGAAAAAGCTCGCGCGTTGGCGGAAGAGACCGGCATATTAGCCAGACGATTAGCCATTAATTCCCACTGACTTTTTGGATACATGAAGAGACAGCCCTCTAAACCCTTGGTAACAATCGCCGACGAGCCTAGTTCCGAGCGAAATTTCGCTGGCACTGAGATCCTGCCCTTGCCGTCTAAACTGTGTTTGTACTCGCCAATTAACATTGTCTACTTTTTTTGTTTTAGGTGTTTCTTTACTTATTAAATCTGTCATATGTTCGGAGCGGTCTGGTCAGTAGGGCTTGCCCCGCACTAGTCGCTCCGTGTCGTAACTGAACGTAGTTCGTTCGACCGGAAGACTCAGTGCGGTGGTTATCCACTCTTCGAGCCTCAGCCTCAGAGCCGAAGGCACGCTTTTCCACTTATCCCCACTTGTTACCACTTCTTCCCACTCCTTCCGCCAAACTACGGTTCTTTGGAGGTCTTGTCAAGCCCCTCGTAAACTCGGGGCTAGAAAGCTCCTTCGAAGCGCACTTCGTCGCTATCAAGCCCCCCATTCTTCCCAGTGAATACCCAGGAAGTAATAATTACCTGGTAAAAAAAGCGGGTGAGAACACCCGCTGACAAAACCTTGGTAAGGGATCACTCTACTCTGGGTGAGGTTGATCGGCTGGTGGCTCTGGTGTCTTACGAGTCACTTCGTCCAGTAACCCACCCAAAGTTCTCCTGATTCTCTCGGACTCCTCATCCTCTGGATCATCTGGCAACGACATATAGAGATCAAGTAGCCTATCCACGAAATCTTTAGGAGCGACAATCTCTTCCGGCGATCCAGACTCTGGCACCTCAGAAGGCTGTTTCAGAAGATCTCGAACCTCCGCTTGCGCATCTTCCTCCTTGTAGTCTGGCGGAAACTTATTGATCTGCTCCTCAATTGCCGATGACAACATAGTAATCTCAATATACTCCACCAATAACAAATAACAATTTTGAATATTTCTTGTTAAGTCCTCACAAAAAATGCTTAAATACAGGTATGGATAAACTGGCTTTCGGTAAATGTGTGCCGTGTGAAGGTGGGACACCGCCAATAAAGGGAGCTCAACTTGAGCAATATAAAAAGAGGCTGGATTCTGAAGCGCCAGGCTGGGAATTAAGAGACGCTAAGCATCTGCAGAAAGACTTTAAGTTTAAAGATTTTCAGTCGGCGTTAGACTTCGTAAATATTGTCGGCACTATCGCCGAAAGTGAAGGCCATCACCCTGTAATCAATTTTGGATGGGGGTTTGCCAAGATACTTCTTTGGACACATGCGATAAATGGGTTGTCTGAAAACGACTTTATCATGGCGGCAAAGATCGATCACACAAAGTAGCGATTAGGGGGCACTTACGTTAATTCGGGATGGCGTTGGAGAAATTCGTCGTATTTTCCTTGCGTGAATTCGAGCTGTTCTCTGTCGTGCTTCAGATCTTTTCCAAATGCAATTCTCGCAGCTTCATCAAGATCAGGTCTCGCCAAAAGTTCGGATGTACGATCAAATGCTGCCTGTAACCTACCGATCTCTATCCGCCAGTCTGCCGCCATCTTTTCGGGCCCACGCAGTATTGATTCGGGTGTAGTTTCCGCTGCTGCTTTCAAAGCATCTGCAATGACCCGTTCTTTGCTAAGTTCTCCACCCGTTACCGGTGACACAAAGGCCTCTGCTGATTGTGCTTCTTCGGGCGATAGACCCTGGCTTTCTTCTATTCCCATTACACCTCTTCTATCATTATTCTTTTCTGTTTCATAGTATCCCGGTCGCGGACGGTGACGGTGCCTTTGGCTTTGCCTTCGACGGATTCGAAATCCTCAGCTTCGCTTCGGTTTCTCATCTCTTTTCTCTCATAAAGTAACTCGTGTTTGTTTCATTGAATCCCTATCTCTTGCTGTTACTTTCTTGTCGTCAAGAGATTCGAAATCAACTGTGTAGCAAATCGGTGTGCCGATTTCGTCCATTCGGCGGTAGCGGCGACCGATCGAACCGGATTCGTCGTAGAAAACATGCTTGCCGGCTGCTCGCAGACTAGCAACTAACTTCTGGCTCATCTTCAACAATTCTGGTTTTTTCACGAGCGGCAACACTGCGGCATCATAAGCAGCAAGCGTTGGAGCAACTTCTAGAACCGTTTCTGGCTCTCCGTCTTCTTTGCGACCTTTTTGGAAGAACTTCCAAGCGTCCAGAAGGATAGCGAGCAGAGCTCGGTCCACACCACCGGCCGGTTCAATCACCCAAGGAACAAACTTCTCCCTGGTCTCCTCGTCAAAAACTGACAGATCTTTGCCGGAGTTTTTCTGGTGTTGAACTAGATCAAAGTTACCGCGGTTGGCGATACCTTCAAGCTCGCCCCAACCCCACGGGAACTTATACTCGATGTCTGTTGTGCCCTTGGAATAGTGGGCAAGTTTGGCTTTCGGATGCTTGAATAGCCGCAGATTCTCTTTTCGGATGCCCAAATCTAAGTACCACTGGAAGCGAGCTTCAACCCAATAATCAAACCACTTGTTGGCTTCTTCTTCGCGTACAAAAAATTCCATCTCCATCTGCTCAAACTCCCGGGTTCGGAAAGTTAGATTCCCTGGGGTGATTTCGTTCCGGAAGCTCTTGCCGATCTGGGCGATGCCAAACGGCACGCGTTGGCGCGACGTTTCTAGAATCTGTTTAAAGTCGATGAAGATACCCTGGCATGTTTCAGGACGAAGGTAGGCGGTGGAGGCGTCGTCCTCGACAGGTCCAACGAAAGTTTTAAACATCACATTGAATTGTTTCGCCTCGCCTACCGGGTTACCCTCGGGGCTTTTCGTTGGGTCATCCAAATCCTCTACGCGATATCTCTTATGGGTCTTCAGATCTTCAACCATCAAATCAGAGAAGTTATCTAAATGTCCCGAAGCCTGCCAGACGGCTGGGTTCAGGATAATTGCGCTGTCTAAACCCACCACATCCTGGCGTTCGTGAACCATCGAGCGCCACCAGGAAGTTTTGAGCCGATTTTTCATCTCCACGCCGACCGGGCCGTAATCGTAGCTAGAACCTAGTCCGCCGTAAATTTCGCTGGACGGGAAAATTACCCCTCGGCGTTTCGCCCAAGCAGTGAATTCGTTCATCTGCGATTCGCTAACCATGATCTAATTCTACCTGAAGGTAGGGAATTTCCAATTACCAATTTTGCAATTTCTAATTAATTCTCAATGAAATAATTTTCAAACATTGAGACATTGAAAAATTTATTGGAAATTGAGAACTGAAAACTGAAAATTCTTTCTATCTACCGATAGAAAGAGAATACCGAGTCTAACATTCCGGCAAGCGGCCCCAAGTAGGTGCTGTAGCTACCGGTACCAAGAAAAAGTATGGCCGAGAGAATAACCAGAACGCCGGCCAGGATTTTTGTTGTCTTTTTGCCCTTCGTAAAGAGCATCAGAATTAACCCGATCAAAAATGCACCCGAGGCGGCAGGCCAGCCGATAGACTTCACCGCAGGCAAAACGCTCTCTGGAATCATCGATTTCAGCAACGGAGTTGCCAGCATCAGTAAAAACACAATCAAGCCAAACACAATTAAGGCTTCGCCGATGGTTCCAAGGCTTCCAGCTCCGCTAACGTCCTCCGCTCCGCTTGACGACGCCGCTAGATCGTCCGCCTTGTCGCTAGCTTCTTTTTCCCGCGCAGAGACCTTGGCATAGATATCATTAATAGCGCCGCTTGACTTCGATTTGGGTCCACTTGTTTCGGCGGGCTTGTTAACAACGGGAATGATGGGAGATGTTGTCGGCTGAGAGGCAAGCACGTCATTGGAAGTTGAGGGTTGCTTTTCGGTGGAAACGGAAGTGCCACTGGTTAATCGGTCAATTTTTGCTTGGAGGGATTGAATCTCACCACTTAGAGTCTCCACCTCTTCCGCTAGATGCTGTTCGGCACCTACCGAGGATGGAGTTGCTGCCACTTTCACGTCAGATTCACTGACGAGGATCGGTGTTTCACCTGAATTCTCAGTTTTGGGCTCTGTTGGGGGTTTATCAGTCGGGACTTCCAACGGTGCCGAAACTAACGAAGAAGAAACATCTGCCACAGAGGGCTGATTGACTGGTACGACCATCGGGGAATCTTGATCTGGCGGGACTACCGGATCCGACGTCGTTTTAGTGGGGTCGGTCGCAGTCGTATCTGTTTTTGGTTCCTCTGTCATTTATCTCCCTCCGTAATAATCTCGTGGCAACGATGTACCTAACCGAGTGACAACTTCATGATGACGCAGTCCACACCACTTGGCAAGCTCGCTCACGTGCACTTCAGCTTTCTGCCCGTTGGGGCCGGTTTGAGATCCTACTAGCACAACTTCTTCCCCGCGCCGGACGTCTAAACCCGTCACATCGATAACAATGAAGTTCATACATATTTTACCCAAAACTTTCACTCGTTGCCCTTGAACCACAACTTCTGCTTTGCCGCTCAAGGCCTGGGAATAGCCCTCGGCATACCCGATGGCAACAACCGCAACTTTCATTTCCCGTGCGGCGATGAACAGATGGTCGTAGCTGACCCCCTCTCCTTTGTCGATCGTTCTCACCTGAACGATTACTGACTTAGCGCGCAAACACGGTTCGAGGCCCGGCAAGATAGTTTCGTCGACACCAGAGAATGCCAACCCTATCCGTACCGCATCAAAGTACCCGTCAGAAAAATCGGCCAAGGCCCCAGAATTCACCAGGTGAACGGGCAGCAGCTCGCAACGAGATTGAATTGTTAGTAGTAGTTCTCTTATTTTCTGTAGCTGTCGTTCGTTAGACGGACGATTTGTAGATTTTATTAAGTGTGAAAAAATTGCTTCGATTCTGATGTGCGGATAGTGGCGTTGGTTTACGAGTAAATCCACCGCCTCGCCGGACGAAACGCCAAGCCGATTAAGACCGGTATCAACCTTGAGATGAACTCTCGCGGTTCGCTCCAAGCGGGCGGCCAATCGTTCGTAGATAGCCGCTAGCTCGTTGTCAAACAAACTAAGGACGTAGCCCTCCTCGATCGCTGAAACAATCTCTTTTGGCTCAAGGTAACCCATAATCAACACCGGCTTCGAGGAAGCCTCTCGCACTTTTCGCGCCTCATCCAGTGAGATAACGGCAAACATCGCAACGTTACCCCCATCAAGCACCCGCGAGATTTCTTTTATCCCCATACCGTAGGCGTCCGCTTTGACCACCGCTATTACCTCAACGCCCGTGCCGACCGAACGCCGCACGATTTCCAGGTTGCGCCGCACGGTGTCTAAATCCACTTCTAACCAGGCTCTCATCGAGCGATGGCTCCGTACTCACTCCAAGGTCGGTTCATCCAGTCGGTGATTTCCCGCAAGAGGATTTCTTCAACCTGCAGAGCGTTTAGGGTTGGTAGATTGACTCTTCGCAACATACTGAAAGGCTTCGTGCGCACAATCGAGAGTAGTTTTATTGAATTAGTCGCCATCGGAATAGTCGGTCCAGCGAACTCTTCATTGCACTTGCCGCAAACTAACCGCCGCTCAGATACGACGAAGGAAGCATCGTCAACGACCGGTTCATTGCAACGAAGACATCGCCAGTTGCTTAAACCCACTCCCAGGTTGTCGGTGAGTTGGCTCAGGTACTTCAGCCAAATGGCGCTCCACTTTTCTTCGCTGTTCAAACGGCTCAACGCCTCCACCGAAACAGCAAAAATCTGTCGATTTGGGACGTCTTCTAAGACTAATCGTTCAACTAACTTTGTAATTGCAAAAGCTTTCGTAGCTAGTTTCAGTGAACCTCGGATGGTCTCGAATCCCTCCGCCAGCACAGCGCTCGTCACTCGTGGCAGCACATCTTGATCAGTTAAGATAATCTGAGTTAACATCAGCGTGTCGAGATGCCCAGCCAGTTTTGAAAGCGGCCGACGGACAGCCTTGGCGACAATTCGTTTTTTACCGAGCGTGGGGCTCAGCACGGTTATTATCCTGTCGGTTTCACCAAGATTCTGCTTTTTCAACACCAAAGCCAGAGTTTTTTGCATAGTCCCAGTTAAGCATTTGAAAAGGGTGTTTGCCAGACGTCGGGGGTACTGGTGTATGATGAGTTTAATATGCGCCGAAGCGGATTTACCCTTGTTGAATTATTGATTGTAATTGTAATCATCGGCATTCTGATCGGTCTTGGCGTCGCCAGCTGGTCGGCAATTTCAGCGCGCGGTCGTGATAACACTCGCAAAACCGACATCGCCCGGATGAAGGGCGTGCTCAAGCAGCTCTATTCCGACTCCAGGACTTACCCTAAGTTTGACAAAGGCTCCGGTAGTAGTATCATCACAGCCGGCTGGCAACTGCTCGACAGCCCGAGCGGCTGTACTCACACTTCTGGCGGAAAATTTCTGACCCCGAATTACCTGGCCACCCTGCCACAAGACCCCCAAGACAAAAACAATTATAAAAACAGTTCTTGCTCGACGCTTATGGCGTCACAAAAAAGTAGCTATCTCTACATATCTTCGCCAACTCACGCCACCAACGGTCCGACGACGCCTGAAGGCTTCGCACTTTTTGCCACTCTGGAACGCCCAGTTACTGGCGAAGCTCTTGTCGACAGCGAAAATCCGCTGAAAAATAACATCAGCCCGTTTGGCTCTTGGTATGTTGGCTTAAGCGCCTATCCCACGCTCGGCGTGAATGCGAACTACCTGGTGACTAGCAACAGTAACTAGCTACTCCGCCGCCGCAACCTAAATGCTCGCTTTCGCTCGTTGACCCTTATGCACTCACTCAGCAGCAGACGCCGAGATGAAAAGTAGCGCTCCGACGATCAGAATTGACACCCCAACCCAAGTGAGGATTTTCGCAATATTGAAGTCTGTATCGACAATCCCCGAGGCGTTCAACTGACCGCTTCCACTGAATACCAGCCCGGCGGCGATAACCGTTAACACCGATCCAAGTACCACCCGAAATCGTTTGTTCATCTTTCGCATCATAGTAGACGGTCGACTTATCGTCTACTACGGGTCTCGGTTATACTGACCCCAACCGAGACCCGATAGCAAAAGGTAAAACAAAAAAGGCCTTTTGGCCTCTTTGTCTGTTTGTGAACTTTGTGTTGGCGCTGGCCTACTCTCCCGGCGGCTGAATGCCGTAAGTACCATCGGCGCTGGCTGGCTTAACTGCTCGGTTCGGAATGTAACGAGGTGTACCCCAACCGCAAAAAGCACCAACACAAAACTCACAAATACTGCTCGGATTTCCCCGCTCCTTCAATGAGTAGGAATTTTATTTCTTGCAGACCGTAGCGGAGACGAAAAAGCACGGTTCCAGCACTTTTTGGCCTTCAAGGAAAAGTAGGGCTCGCGGGCATCCACATTTAAGTCTAGGTCTATTGTGGGTCCAACCAGTACGGCACAAGGCCGTCTCCCGCGAGCTACCATCCGTTGTTCAGGACCCGTTCAACGGAAGATTCGGGTGTTCTTGAAGAACAAAGAGTGCTGGATTTTTCGTCGAGCTCGAGCGCCGAGGCTCGCTGGAGCCGAGGACGCGTGTCCGCAGGGAATAAAATCCAAGCGAATGTTGTTCCAAACTAAAGTCGAAGACACTCAATAACTTAATGCAAACTCTCAACCGCCATTCATATGTAACTAGCAGATGAGAATTAAGTAATTCTCGACCTATTAGTACGCCTCGGCTGAAACCCTTACGGGCCTTACACCTAGCGCCTATCAACGTTGTGGTCTACAACGGGTCTATAACGAAGATTAATCTTGGGGCCTGCTTCCCGCTTATATGCTTTCAGCGGTTATCAGTTCCGATCGTAGCTACTCGACAGTGCCCTTGGCAGGACAGCCGATACACCAGCGGATCGTCCGCTCCGGTCTTCTCATACTAGGAGCCGCCCCCCTCAATCTTCAACGCTTACAGCAGATTAGGACCGAACTGTCTCGCGCATGCAATTCCATTATTTCTAATGGCACGGACTATATCTTCACCCTCAACCGAAGTTTTACTAGTTAAGGGGTTGACGTTTGAACAGCCACTGGGCCGTTCTCACCTTACGCTTGGTAACTAGCCAAGCCTAGGGATCAGTCTCTACGGGATTCAGAAGATTTTTGCTGACAAGAAAATCTATTACCTCTTTCGAAGTGTTTGTTCGTTTTTTTGAGTAATTCAATTCAACGAACCCGTCAACTTTCTTGGCTAGTTTAACAAGAATTTTGGGAGTTATTGCTCGCCCACCTGGTAATTTCGATATGATATCAATCGCCAGAGCAGCGTGCTTCTTTTTAAGCCGCAGATACGGTCTCAATCGGCCGAGAAGCTCCATTACCGGTTTTGGTCCGACAATTGTGTACTCGGTCATGCCGTCTTTACGGTCACGGATATATCCATACTCTAATTCATGTTTTAGCCACTCAAGAAACTGTCGATGCTTGGTTTTTTGGTAGAAAACAATGCTTGCTCTAATTTGATAGCCGAACACGTAATCGTGTCGGAAAACTAATTGGAGCATAACGCAACCATCTCCGTCCAAGAACCCCGCAATATATGCCAGTTTCTCACTTGTCATTCTTCTGACTTACCCTCGGTATTACCTTTCCTAACGTTCGGTATTTAGATGAAGGTTTCACCGATTTTAGTCAATTTCACTATACGGCATTACTGCCGCGGAACGCAACGTTAACTACGTTCTGAACCCAGCTCGCGTACCCTTTTAATTGGCGAACAGCCAAACCCTTGGAAGCTTCTTCACCTCCAGGATAGGGTGAGCCGACATCGAGGTGCCAAACTGCGCCGTCTCAGTGGTCGATTGGGCGCAATAAGCCTGTTATCCCCGGGGTAGCTTTTATCCGTTGAGCGCCGGCCATCTCGTTCCGTACCGGCTGGATCACTAACACCTGCTTTCGCACCTGCTCGGCTTGTAGGCCTCACAGTCAAGCTAGCTTATGCGTTTACACTATCGGTACGATTTCCATCCGTACCTAGCTAACCTTTGTACGCCTCCGTTACTCTTTCGGAGGCGACCGCCCCAGTCAAACTACCCATCTGACACTGTCTTAGTTTTCACCAGTTAGAATCAAAATGAACGAAGGGTGGTGTTTCATTGACGACCGAAGTCTCCCACCTACGCTACACATCACAAACCCTGATTCAATATCAAATTGTAGTAAAGCTCCACGGGGTCTTTCCGTCTTGCTGCAAGTAACCGGCATCTTCACCGGCAGTGCAATTTCACCGAGTCCCTCTTTGAGACAGTTACCAAGTCGTTATGCCGTTCGTGCGGGTCAGAATTTACCTGACGAGGAATTTCGCTACCATAGAACGGTTATAGTTACCGCTGCCGTTCACTCGGGCTTAAGTTCCAGCCTTCCCCAGCACTTTGAGTACAAAGTGCTGCAATTTTCGAATTTTCAGTTTTCAGTTTTCAGTAAATTTTCAGTTTCCAATTTTCAAACTTTGAGATTGAGAATTGAATCATTGATAATTCATTGAGAATTGATAATTGAGAATTGATAATTGCACCTTGTACGCAAGGTGCTAGGGTCAGCCGTCCCCGTAACCTACGAGCACTGGGCAGGCATCACCCCCTATACATCCCACAATGGGTTAGCAGAGAGCTAAGTTTTTGTTAAACAGTCGCTTGGTTTCTTTCGCTGCGGCCCCCCGCTGCTTCGCAGCGGAATTTCCAATTTCTAATTTTGCAATTTCCAGTGAATTTACAATTGTTCAATGCCCAAACCTTTGAAAATTTGTTCATTGAGAATTGATTGAAAATTGATAATTGAGACTTGAAAACTCCAATGCGAAGCATTGAGGGGCAGGGCATATCCCTAAGTTACGCCCGATTCTTTGCCGAGTTCCTTAAAGAGGGTTATCTCGACCACCTGAGACTACTCGTCTCGTCTACCTGTGTCGGTTTGCGGTACGGATACTAACAATAGTTGTGTTCACTCCTTTTTTCGCATCAGTGCTTGCGCACGTGACGCTCAAAATAGTTAACTCTGTGATTTTTCTTGCCAGGCTTTGAGCCAAATGACGAAATCCAATAATCGCATTTGACCACGGGCCCGTGTCATCACAGGGTAGTTTGTCAGTAGTGACGGAATATTAACCGTCTGAACATCGGGTTCTTCACCCTTAGATCCGACTAACCCACAGACGATTGGCGTTGCTGTGGAAACCTTAGACTTGCGGCGACCAGGGTTCTCACCTGGTTTTCGTTACTCATGCCAACATTCGCACTTCGTATCAGTCCACGGTCGTTTACACTCCCGCTTCACCCCAATACGAACGCTCCTCTACCATCACCGGCGCCCTGCGCCGGAATTTCAAATTAACAATTTCTAATTTCTAATAAATTTCCAATTTCACAATTTCCAAACTTGAAAATTGATTCATTGATCATTCATTGAGAACTGAAAACTGAAAATTGATAATTCCAGTGCAAGGCACTGGCAATCCTAATCTTCGGTACCTAGCTTGAGCCCCGTTACATTTTCCGCGCAAAAAGGCCTAGAGGTTGACTACGCGAGTTCGGCTTTCGCCAAACCGTTGTAGAACAACGTAGGGTCGACTAGTGAGCTGTTACGCTTTCTTTAAATGATGGCTGCTTCTAAGCCAACATCCTAGTTGTCTACGCCTTTCCACTTCGTTTTCCACTTAGCTAGAATTTAGGGACCTTAGATGTAGGTCTGGGCTTTTTCCCTTTTGACCATGCAGCTTAGCCCGCACAGTCTGACTGCGAATCCCTAACGGTGCGTATTCGGAGTTTGTTAAGTGTTGAGAACTTGCGTCCCCAAGACACTTTTCAGTGCTCTACCCCACACCATGCAGATTCGCGCTACGCCTATACGTATTTCGAGGAGAACCAGCTATCTCCGAGTTCGATTGGTATTTTACCGCTTACCACAAGTCATCCCATAATTTTGTTACATTAACGGGTTCGGCCCTCCCCACTAGGTTTCCCTAGGGTTCAGCCTGCTCATGGCAAGATCACTCGGTTTCGGGTCTAGCCCCAACTCCTATGACGCGCTATTAACACTCGCTTTCGCTACGCCTCCAGGCCAAAGGCCCTTAGACTTGGAATTGAGGACTAACTCGTTGGCTCATTCTTCAATAGGCACGCCGTCACCGCCACACCTAATTCAGCGACAAATCTTTGTAACAAAATGTCAAAGGCGCTAGCCGTCTAGCGACTCTCACATTTGTATTCTTAAAGACCTCGAAAAATTAGGTGTGGCGGCTCCGACTCCTTGTAAGCACATAGTTTCAGGTACTATTTCACTCCCTTACTCAGGGTACTTTTCATCTTTCCCTCACGGTACTTGTTCACTATCGGTCAGATTCAGTATTTAGCCTTCGGGCACGATCACCCGACCTTCCGACTAGATTTCACGTGTCTAGTCGTACTCAGGAGAAGCATCCAAGCGTGGTTGAATTTTCGTCGACGGGACTATCACCCTCTACGGTGGCCTTTTCCAAGGTCCTTAGACTAATTCAATTACAATCGCTCGACTAATGTCTGATGCTACCCTATAACCCTTGCCCATCACATCCCGGACGCAAGCGCAAACAAATTTATTGAGGCTAGACCCGTTTATGGTAAAGGATCGCCTGTTTACACACTTACGCCCAAGATGTGATAGACAAGTTTGGGCTGGTCCCTTTTCGCTCGCCGCTACTGGGGGAATCGTTACTACTTTATTTTCCTCCGGGTACTAAGATGTTTCAGTTCCCCGGGTGCCTTCCGTGTCTCTCTACCGCTCGCCACAACTTCTAATTTTCAAGTTTCAATTTTCAGTGAATTTCCAATGTCTCAATGTTTGAAAATTAATTCATTGAGATTTTATTGAAAATTGCAAAATTGTGAATTGATAATTAACCAGTGTCGAACGAAAGTGAGACACGGTAACGTCGGTTCACGACGTTGGGTTTCCCCATTCGGAAATCGTCGGATCAAAGCTTGTTGGCAGCTCCCCGGCGCTTATCGCAGCCTACTACGTCCTTCATCAGCTGAATCTACCAAGACATCCTCTATGTGCTTTTGGTGAATTACTTACTTTCTCGCTTCGGTCCGGAAAGGTACCGAACGCGAGTACTTGCTTGTCACGCCCACACTCTATTATTAGAATGCGTCGGACACGGCTTGTTTATCGCGGGATAACAGTCTGCTCGATACCCCTAAGGATACCTGCAGAAAATTGTGCGAAAACAGAGCCGCTTCAAAGCCAAAGAATGTCTTCGGCTTTAGTTTGGAACCGATTTGTTAAAAATCGTCAGAGGTTAAGAAAAAACCGCCGGTGAGGCGGCTGAACAAGCCGGATAAAAAATCCGCTCGTGTTAACCGACTCCCCCTTGTGTTTTACCTAACATGTACAAGGTCGAGTATATAAAAGCTGGGGAGCGGTGTCAACACCAATTTACCTGCAAAAGAATCTGCAACCCGAACCTAAAGGCCTGCCCTCTACCTGTAGGTTGTCAGGTAGAGGGCAGGCCTTTACCTGTGAGGTGCGAGGATTGCTTTTAGTTAGTTTAAAAATTGGCCGGAAATGTCTTGACGTTTGACCGAGAAACTGCTACACTGCTCGAGCCAAAATTGGCAAAGGGCAGGAGGCCCATTGGACATGAACAACACAAAGTTCGTTTCGTCAATTCGCGCGATCATCGCGCTTTTTTCTCTGTTTCTTCTCGTCGGCCTCGGCCTCATCGGCTGCGGCGGCGCCGGCGCGGGTTCGACCGCGTCACTCGAGGGCGGGAAGCCAGCCGGGCCCGACCCTGTCGGGTACTGGAGCTTCGACGAACTGGCAACGCTGGTCCAAAACGGACCGGTCGCCATGACCCTGCGTTACGGCGTCGGTTACGACCGGCGCGACTTCATCGTCACTTTTCGTGCGACTCGCACGAGCGAGGACGATACGAAACTCGGCCTGTTCAAGGCCGTCAACACCTTGGTCAACTACGGTAAGTCGGGGGCCACTCTGATCTACCAGAACAAGGTGGCTTTCGGAGTCCGTCAGGGCTTCGACGGACACAACTTCGAGGGTGGCGCAGCCAGCCAGTTCTGGCAGGAAGCCGACGAGTTCGTCGGCGGGCGTGCGCCACGCCAACCCGAGCGTTCGCCGAGCACGGAGCCGCTTCGGCTCTTCGTGCCAAGCCAAGCACTCGCGGCTGGCCAGAGCTGGCTTGCCAGATCCCCCAAGGGCAATAGCATCCAGCTCGTCGCCCAGCCGGAAGGACAGCCTGCCGGCAACGGTCGCGGTGGTGGTGGCGGCGTCGAAAACGTCTCCGGTCTCACCTACACGGGGCACTGGTCGAACAACACGTTCTTCCTCGCCCACACGACAGCCCGGCACGACTCGGGCCTCATCATCGCTACCTCGCACGGTATCACCGGGCGCGGAGCGGCGAACTTGCCTGTCGAGCTGGCGTACGGGTTCTCGCTCGACGATGGCTCGCACTGGGGTTACCCCAGCGGCGAGTTCTTCGGCACGTTGGTCTTTGATGGGCGCTACTGCACCCTGATCGACCAGAGAGCCGAGCCAGTTGTTACCCGATCCACGGCCAGCCTGACGATGAACGGCCAAACCGAAGTGCGAAATCACTTCGTCGCCCGCGACGGCGGCACCTACGAAGAGGGCTTTGCCAACTTCATGGAGCTGTACTTCAGCACCGGAAATCTCTTCAAGTGGAAGACCAACGTTGGCGGCACGGCCACCGTTCGGTGGACGGCCCAGGTGGAAGGCGGCGAGGTCGAGGTCTTCGAGGAAACCCTGGAGGCCGACAACCTGATGCTCGCCTGTCAGGACTGGGCAGGGATGGTCACCTACGACTTCTTCAGCATGAACGAAGGTTCGACCCTCGTTCGGTCTGAGCTGGAGATCACCCTCAACGACTAACGCCTCGGCGCTGGTCACTCACAGGCCCGGGACCTACCAAGGTTCCGGGCCCCTTTTTTATACCCAAAAACGTACAAACCGAGAGCGCCTCGAGAACGGCGTTACAACTAGTGCCCCGTACCGCTCTCCTGAAGGACAGTCCTCTACCGAGAAGGCTACCAGGTAAAGGACTGTCCTTCAGGGTATTATTAATGTTCCTTGAGGCTGAATCTCTACAGAAACCCCTGACCGCAGATCAGAACAGGCCGCCAACTCAGGGGCATATTTACAGATTTATAAATCCGAGCGATTCTGACGCTCAGATCTATAGCTCCCTTGCAATCATTAAGCAATTAACCGAAAATCATCAGATACAGGAGGTGATTCCTTGAAGACACTGTCACTTCTGATCGCTCTTTTCATCTTGTCGCTCCAGACTTTAGCGCCCAGCTCTCAAGATAATCCCCTCGTCGGCATTTGGGAGGGAACGCTTCGCTTCGACAATCAAGGCCGCACCGAAACGATAGCAATCGAAGAGCTTGTAGTTACCAAAGACCTAGCTGTTACCGGTATCTATGTTATCTCTGACAGCCCCTCAGGAACCAAGCTCACCGGAGTGATAACTGGAGGAAAGATCAGATCGGATCGACTGGAAGAGGCTTTCTTTCGCTTCAAAACGGGTGCGGTTGCAAATAGCCGCATGGACGGACCGATTGAGGTGGTGACCGTCGACGGTCAGGATGTCCTTCGATCCAAAACCGTCGAAAAGCTAGAGAAGAGATTCGACTACTTCAAGTTCGGTCACCGCGGCATCAGCGACGATACCCACAATTTCGGTGCAGTTCTTGCAATGCATCGAAAGACCAACTGAGGGCCCGGAGGTCCTCAGTTATTTATTTGATATTGAATCACCCCAACGGCCAAGCTGTCGGGGGTGACGAATCGTTACTCACTCAAACAGCGAAATGTAATATTTCTCACAAATACACTTGACTATTATTCAATTTAGCTTAGAATGCACTTATCAATCCCGACCGTGGGATGGAGGTATGAGAAATGAAGATTTACAACTTGTTTGCCGCCTTCGCGCTCCTGTTGTTGGGAACGATGGGCTGCGCCGGCGTGGGTGGTGGGGGCGACTCGATCGCTTCGCTCACCCAAAGCCGGATGAACTCTCTTTCAAACACGCTCAACTCGGGCGTTGTCGGAACGGTCATGGAGAACTTCTCCAGCGACTTCGTTGACAACAGCACGGGTGAGCTTCTAACCCGCGAGCAGTACCGCCAGCGGGTGGCCAACTTCTTCGCGGCCGGAGGCCGCGAGCATTTCGAAGATCTGCAGGCCGGGAATCTGACTGATGAAGGAGCGGGGGAGTTCTCCCAAACCTACACGGGTACCAAGGTCGTGGAGATCAATCGGCGCGTGGATCGATTGAACTTCCGGCTCGTCTACTCGTTTCGGATAGTCGGGGGGGCCTGCCTGATTCGATACACTCAGCAGTAGGCTCGAAGCGCGAGTGTGACCCGGATGCGGGTGAGTACGACGCGTGTCGTGCCACCCGCTTTTTAATTACCCTACTTTTTGACATGTTGCTAATAATGAGTTTTCCTAAATTATTTATTCACAACTTTCAACTCTTAGCTTGGAGCGACAAAGTCTGATGCCCGAACTACCAGAAGTTGAAACAATCAAGCGCAGTCTTAATCAGCACGTGCTTGGTCAAACTATCCAGGCCATAGAAATTCGCCTGCCAAAATTGTTTCGTGGCAACCATAAAGACGTAGTTGGCAGTAAGATTGACGAGATTGCACGCCGCGCCAAAATGCTGATCTGGAAACTTTCCAACGGCAAGTACCTGCTGTTTCATCTGAAAATGACCGGCCAGATGCTCTATGTAGAGCAGCAATCAGCTGTCAGCCATCAGCAATCAGCCAAGCTGAAAGCCGAAAGCCGAGAGCTGGGAGCTGACGAAGTCATCGCCGGCGGCGGCCATCCAGACAGCGCTTATCTGAAACAACCTCCTCACGAGTTCACTCACGTAATTTTCACGCTGGATAAAGGCCATTTATACTTTAACGATCTGCGGCAGTTCGGCTGGATTAAGGTTCTGGACGAAGCTAGCTTGAAAGAAGAAGTCGCTAAACTCGGTCCGGAAATTGATTGGCCAGAATTCAACTTCGATTACTTTGCCCTCGCCATGGAAAAGAAAGCCCGCACTAAAATTAAAACCGTTTTAATGTTCCAGGATCTCATTGCCGGAATTGGCAATATTTACTCCGACGAAATACTGTTTGTCGCTAGCATTTTGCCAACGCGGCCTGCAGGTAGCCTAAACAAGTTAGAGCTTAAACGTATCTATAATAGTATCCCCAAAGTAATCGCGTTGGCGCTCAAGCACGGCGGAACATCGCTAAAAGACTATCGACGGCTCGACGGCTCGCAAGGCAACTACTTGCATTTTGCCAACGTCTATCATCGTACTGGACTTCCCTGCCGAACTTGCGGCAAAGCGATCGAACGCACCGTGGTCAACGGCCGCAGCGCTCACTTCTGCCCCAACTGTCAGAAGTAATTGATTACCACCGGCTATATTGCTATAAAGCAATCAACGCACATTTCACGGAGGTGACCGACCGTGGTCAACATCAAAGGAATTAAGGACGCGCTCGATGGCCTAGGCAGAACTGGGGAGCTAAAAAAGATTGGCCGCTACAGCATGTATAAGATGCAGTATCGCTGGAACCTTTACGAACATATCCAGCATCTACAGCTGTTGCTGCAAGAAACCCTGCCGTTTCTGAGAGGGTACTTGCTGAATGAATTCCTGGTAATGGCCTACGCCGCCGTCCACGACGATCCAGAACTGGATATCAGACTCGGCGACGTCCAAACGGGCTATAAAGACGTGATGTCGCAATTTGAGTTGATGCAGCTGGAGGAGATCGAAGAACGGGCGGTTGACTATGTGATTGAACGCTTTGGCCGAATCGACATTGGCTCGTATAGTTACCCTGATATTTTGCGCAACTACCGCCGACAGCTTAGTCCCGAAGCACAGCTCGTTCACTACGTAGACAAGATCGCCGCATTTTACGAGGCCCTACACGAGTTGATGGCCGGCAACGAAGAGGTTATCACCGACAAGTTTGACGCCTCGGGACGACTCACCGTACATCCATTCCAGGGCTATCCAAAAAGGACCCAGGCGCTGATCGCCAATCGTCCGTTTCTGGCCGACCTACAGAGCTTGAGAGACGTGGCTCCGTTCATTGCGCCCGCGCCGGGATTGCCGTATCTAACGCTCTTCAAACAGAGTGAGCCGCACACGCTGGAGTCTGTGCGCCAACGATCTAATAGGCCCAGCTCCGGATACGCTGCTTGGCTGAAGGTGATTCTGAACAGCGGCAACGAATATCTCATTGAACGCCTCTACACCCCGAACACCAAAGTGTTTGCCAACTGCCGTACCTGACGCTTAGGGACGGCAGCTCTTTTCAACCGACTTCTTTGAAAAAACACTTTTTAACGGCTAGTCGGCATTTAACTGCGTCATATATTATAATGTATGAGACAGCTAAATTGAGCCGTTGTTTTGTTGGGTTAGTTCGGGGATGTGCCATAATAACGTCATGCGGGGAAATTTCGACCTCTTAGCAACAAATCCACTCCGAAAAGACGCGCTAAAGATTATCGAAGCGGGACTCGAGGGGATCGACACAGCGCAAGCAGTTAACGCTACCGTGCAAATCGATAAGGATAACGTTATCGTCAGCGGTGAAAAATTTGCCCTCCAAAGTGACACTCGAGTCATTGTGATAGGGGTGGGCAAGTGCTCCTTTCAGGCCGCCGAGAAGTTAGAAAATATTCTTGGCGACCGTCTGACAACCGGCTTGGTGATCGGCATCGACGATAAACTTCCCGCCACAAAAAAGATAACCGCGATTTTGGGCTCACACCCGCATCCAACCGAGGGGAACATCGCTGCCACGGAAAAAATGGTCAGCCTCCTACACGATTTGCGTGAGAACGACCTAGTGATAGTACTTGTTTCCGGCGGCGGTTCGACTTTACTATGCATGCCCGAATCGCACAGCTGTGTCGAAGAAGGAATGATTTTGAACACCCTAACAAAAGCCGGGGCAACAATCCAAGAGATCAACACCTTGCGCAAACATATGTCTTTAGCTCGCGGTGGGTTTTTGGCTCGTCACGCTTACCCGGCGCGGGTTGTGGGACTGATATTTTCTGACGTAATCGGCAATGATTTGCAATTTATTGCTTCTGGCCCGACAGTCAAAGACGAAACGAGTGTGGAGCAGGCCGAAAAGATTTTGGAAAAATATGATATTCTTCAGAGCTGCCGAATTGATCACTGTGGTTTGATTGAAACACCAAAAGAGGACAGATACTTCGCTAATGCTAAGAACCTCTTGCTTGTTACAAACAATAACGCCCTCAAGAAGATGGCCGAAACGGCAGCCGAGTTGGGCTACCGTTCGGAGATCTGTGATTCGTGCTTAACAGGTGAAGCAAGTAAACTCGGAGCACAAATCGCCACCGATTTGCACGACAGCTCACCAAAAACAGCTCGGCTCTATGGCGGCGAGACAACTGTGACGATAAAAGGACCCGGCAAAGGCGGCCGCAATCAAGAGTTGGCTTTAGGCGCGCTTAGTAAGATTCGAGAAGGCGAAATAATTGTTGCCATAAATTCCGACGGTTGGGATAACACCAGCGCCGCCGGAGCACTAGCTGACACAGACCTGGCCGAACAAGTCGTCAAGAAGAAACTGAATATCGAAAACTTTCTACGAAGCAACAATTCATTTGAGTTCTTTGCCAAAACTAATTCGCACCTGATCACTGGTCACACCGGTTCAAATATTTCAGACTTAGTGCTAGCGTTAAAGGGATGAATCTTGATCCGCAAACTAGCACCCTCATCGGAGGAACGATCGTACTCTTAGGAACGATTTTCTTTGCTAAAAAATTCCTGCATATTGTGCTAGTTTTGGCTCTGATCGCCGGCGTTGCGTATTGGTGGTTTTATATACGTCAGTAACATTGGAAGGGCGGGACCGAAGTCCCGCCCTGATTGGCCTCAGGCCAGACGCATCTTGTAACGTTCTGGTATCGGCAAGTTGCTTTGGCAAGCGAAGTCCAAGGCCTGGAGAAACTGTGAGCCGACCGTGCTCATCAGCGGTTGCATTTGCTTGTCCCTATACGGCAAGGCCTCGAAGTGCTTACGCGCCAGCAATACCTCGCGACCCAGAAGTGAGAACAGTTCGTTCGGTCCACTGCAGTTGCCGTGAAGCCTGATCCGATGCTTGGGTTCGGTGACATGCTCCAGACGAGTGTACTCCTTGAGCAGGTTCCCCAACCCGGCCTCATCCTCAAAGGCTGACTTCCACAAGAGTCGGACCGTGGGGTTACGGAACACCGAGGACTCTTCTTGCGACGAATCGCTTTTGCCATGTGAAAGCTGGGTGGTAATGATCGCTGTCATGAGCTTCGGGAAGTACCGAAAAATCTCGAACTTCTCCCAGCCAACATATCTGGCTATGTCGCGGTCGAACATAACCATTACCTTGAACATCCCGACCAGAATCGGCAAAACATCTCCAGGCTGGTAGTGCGGCCGCTGCTCCTGGCCAACGATTGGCCTCGTGATGGCTTCCAGCCACTTGTGTGCTTGTTTGGGGTTTGCCCAAGCCACTCCAATCACAAGACGTTCTAGGATGTGGCCACACGTTGGGTTGTAAAGAATTTCGAGAGCACCCCTCGAAATCTCCACAACGACGAAGTCGTAGAGCTCCTTGGCCGTTGCGCTGCCGTAGAGCATTGGAAGAATCTTGGCGCAGATTGAGTCAGAATACCCCAATCCCGTCATCGTCCGATGCGAGTAACGATCTATTGTTTTCATGGTACAAAACCTCTCCTTCTCAGAAGTGATTACACGTTCTCACGTGTTGCGGTCAGTATAAGCGAATTCCAGCTCCCTGCCTATGGTCAGAGGCGCAGTTGCGAGGCGGCAGGAGTCGAATCTTCGAAAGATATCGAAGTGGCCCTTCGACTCGCGTACTCGCTCAGGGTTTCTCTCTGTGCCTTTAGATAGTATCCACTGTCATCTTGAGTCCGAAGAAGTTTACTTCGACCGAGCGTAGCGAGTGGAGAAGTGGACTGCCGGGGATTCGAACCCCGCACCCCCGCCTTGCAAAGGCGGTGCTCTACCAAATGAGCTAGCAGCCCGAACTAAAGTTAGCTAACGGCTTAACGGCCATCGGCTAACAGCTAATAGTTTAGCTGATTAATAACGCTCTGTCAGCTAGTCGATCGCTGAAAGCCGATTGCTGCGAGCTGATTGCTTCTAGAAGACGTACCAAACAACGCCGACGATAACAAGCAACCCCAGCAGCCTCCACATATTATAGCTGCCGCCGTTCCCCAGATAGCGCTCTGCCAAATCGGCATGACCGAAAAAATGTACCAGTTGATAGTTGTAGCGCATTAGAGCCAGCCCAACTATAATCCCCGCCAGAAAGATCGCTCCTTTGATTACGATCACCATAAATCCAGTGTAACAAAGAAATGCCCTCCCATGCGGCCGCACGGGAGGGACATTGGCTGGGCTTTACGTCCGGATATCCATCCAGGTTCCGGAAGAACCGGATGGTGGTCGGAACTCCTGGGTCCAATAGCCCAGATCGGGTTTCCCCGTTAGAACCAGGAGCTCATACAGGAGCGTGGTCGCGAATCGGCCAGACAGCCGTCCTTGGCTTGTGCCCTCCATCTCGACCCCAGGCGGATCGTCCCTCTTTTGCCAGAAGACTGGCGATTGAGTGGACTTGTTCCGTTCTCTGCAAGGTCGGGATTGCCTCTCCAGGCAAGGCTATCTCCGGGTCGCGCCACGATGTCGTTGGACACGGGGTCTCCGTCTGGCTGGTGTTTGGTTGCGAAGCGGCAAACTTGGAGGGTTTCTCCCTCATAGATTCGGTGTAGGCCGATTCAGTTTGTAAGCCATTGTTCGCAAGTACTGCCAGGAGCAGCGGAGAAACCGCAATTGGAATGATTCCGTTCACGTATCCTCCCTATCCCTAGATCGTGACTGACGATGTGCGCCCACCCCCTTAGGGGTGGTATCCACCGAAGCGGATTAAGAGAATTATACCGCTCCCGTGCAAAGCCGCAAGGGCTAGTCAACAGGGAGGTTGGGATACACCCAGATCGTCATCCCTCCGCGCAGAAACCTCGCAAGCTTCGCGCCGTCTCCAAAGCTGACGATCAGCTGCTGCGCATTGCCGAGATCGCCGTCGCCGCCAGCTATCTGCAGCGATTCGCCGAGTCGGTTTGTAGCGACAAAGACGAAGAAGCCCCTGCTGGTCTTTCCAGCCTCTGTGATTTCCGTCTGACTGCGAAACGTCAAGCTGTACTCCCCAAAGTGAAGACGCCGCCCGGGGTTGTTGGCATCGCCGTTGAAACCAGCTTCGTCGACATCGGCCACGTAGGTTGGAGCGCTCCGCACCCTAATTCGGAAAATCTCCTTGGCTTCACCGTTTGCTTTGTCAGCAAGCGCGCGAATGGTCGGGGGCTGCATCGTAATCAGCAGCCTCGGGTGAAGGTATTGGTTTGGGTCGGTCGGCATCTGAGCCGAGGTCAGAACCAAGGCTATGAGTAAAGTGTTCATCTTGCCTCCATGCGAATATGAAACGAGCACTGGAATGATTCCCAGGCTCGGCAATTCTACGCTAAAGCTCGATCTAATTCAATAACCTGACCCAACAAGCTGCAATACCAATCTTCAAAGGCCAGGCCTTTGAAGATTAAGCTCACTCTAGTTCAGTGCTTGAACCCGACCAGTTGCGGTTCAACTTCCAGTTTAATGCCGTAGCGCTGGTCGATTTCTGATTTTATTTGCTCAACAAGCTTTAGTAAATCTGCTGTTGTGCCGCCGCCCAAGTTCACTATGAAATTCGAGTGTTTTTCGGACAGCTGGACGTTCCCAACTCGCCTACCCTGCAAGGCGGCCGTGGCAATAATCTTGGCCGTCGGCACCACCGGAAATGGGTCATCTTTGATCGAATCTCTGAACGTCGCCAAGTGTTCGGACGGCATATCTTCAACCCGAATGTTTTTGAATATTGAGCCAACGTTTGGGTGCTCGAGCGGATGACGACTCGCGCGATGCCCAATGTGATCGTCAGCGATTTGACGCAGTTCGGTTCTGTTACCTGGCTGCAGCTGGAGGGTAGCGAAAACAATTACCTCCGGAACATGCTTGAAGATACTGTCTCGGTAGCCAAAATCACAATCTTTGTTATCGCGCGTTTTCTCCTCACCGGTATGCGTCAAACTTTTTACCGCCAGAACGGAATCCTTTATCTCGCCACCGTAGCAGCCGGCGTTGCCGTAAATTGCCCCGCCAAAACTGCCGGGTAGTCCCCCAGCCCACTCGAGACCGGCCAGCCCCGCTTCGATCGAAGCATCAACAATCTCTTTCATTGAACAAGACGCTCCAGCTGTTAGTGTTCTTTTGTCTAGTTCCAAGTCCCAAGTCCCCAGTTCCAGTTTTACCACCAGCCCGTCAAACCCGTCGTCAGAAATTATCAAGTTACTCCCGCCGGCCAAAACAAAAAACGGCCAATTGTTCTGCGACGCCAGCGCCAACGCGTCGAGCAACTCGGTCGTGGAGCTAACTGCACAAAAATGCCGCGCCGGTCCGCCGAGCTTGAAAGTTGTCAGCGGCGAGAGCGGAACGTTTTCTTGAATCGTCAAAGCAGACATCAACGATAGTTTAGCACGAAATAAACAAACAAGACTCGGTAGGTGATGCCAAGTAGCAGTGTTCCGATCGTCTTGCGGTAGCCAATCTTGCCCAAGCCCCCCACGTAAGCCATAAGCTCGGCGTTAATAACCGGAATCATGGTGATGACAAAAAATTGCTGCCAAGTGATGGTGTTAGAATGTTTTTCAACAAACTGAAAGTTTTTTACCGACAAGTAACGCTTCAAAAACCGTTTACCGAAATTGAAAGATAGATAGTACGAAACGGACCCACCAACGATGCCGCCGGCAATACGGGCAATGATGACCGCAATCGGGTCGAGTAACCCAAAGAAAAGTAGGTCGACTGGCAGGGTTGGGATCGGCACGATTACGGACGCCCCAGCTACAAAAGCGAAATAAATCGCCAACGCCCGATAAGGATGAGTTTCTACCAAATAGTTTAGCGGCTGAATATGCGGGTCCAGAAAACGGTTAATAAACACCGACATCAGACTGACGAATAGCCCGAATAGTAAAATAAACGCTACCACTTGTAGCGTCTGGTTTTGTTTGAATTTCTCGAGCATTCCAGGGTTAAGTATGCGTGATATTGGCCAGAGGTTCAAGGGAGTGGCTGCTGGGCAGAATCTGCCCAGCAGCCACGGGAGCACTGGAATCTTCCGCGTGAAGGATTCCACGCGCAAAGTAGTAGAAGCAACCACCGACTATAGCGATGACGATGGCCACTACCAGACAACCGAGAAGAATGAATCGCACCGCTCACTCCTCTGCAGAGGCATTCGACGGACTCGCCACCGGCGAGGGTTCTGTCGTGGATTCCCTGGTATCCGCTTTGCCCGGACCCATCAGGAAATACCACAGCACGATTCCCAGAGCGACCATCAACACGATCGCGAGAATACATCCCGGTTCAGTGGGGCTTCCTTTGTCGTTATCACTTTTTCCTGCCATGAGACTCACCTCGCTGAAAGTTGCAGGTACGGCCTGGCCGTACTTACCGCGTCATTATATCGCCAAAAGGTTCCCTAGAAAAGGGTATGTGCCGAACTTCCGACCCCGTCATTACATTGAACCTCAGCTCGATTCTTGAAAACTTGTGGTGGGTGCGGATGGGATCGAACCATCGACCCTTGCCTTATCAGAGCAATGCTCTACCACTGAGCTACGCACCCTTCACAAGTTTTCAACGTCAGAACAATGCTCTTCCGGGGTTTCGGCGTTCTACGAACAGGCCTCAACCCGCCGGGACAGAGTCGAAGCCAAGCAGTTGGCTTCTCACTGGCTGTCCGGCCCACTGGGCTACGCACCCAAACACTCTGTAAATTATACAATTCCTATCTCATAAAATCCATAAACTACACAAAAAGCAGCATATTGCTGCTCATAAGTGTCGGTAAACACTTAGCGGTTGCAAGAATTTTTCCCTACCACCACCTTGCGGCAGTAGCGGGTAACTTCGCGCACACTTTTTGAAAGTGTGGCGATCGATTTCTGTAACTTATACTCCCTAGAAAGGAGGTGATCCATCCGCAGATTCCCCTACGGATACCTTGTTACGACTTAGCTTTCCTCACCGATCCCACCTTTACGCCGGAAAATTCCAACGCTTCTGGTGTTACCGACTCGGCCAACTTGACGGGCGGTGTGTGCAAGGCTCGAGAACGTATTCACCGTGACTTGCTGATTCACGATTACTAGTGATTCCAACTTCATGGAGTCGAGTTGCAGACTCCAATCCGAACTGACCGACGTTTTGATGGGATTAGCTCCGCCTCGCGGCTTGGCAGCCCATTGTCCGTCGGATTGTAGCACGTGTGTAGCCCCAGACATAAAGACCACGCGGATCTGACGTCATCCCCACCTTCCTCCCTGTTACCAGGGCAGTCTCCTATGAAAATCCAACATAGGACAAGGGTTTCGTTCGT